>Ga0210394_10000009_pt1 | contig 492652 bp, 411 predicted proteins | sample IncBWC12MmetaG_FD_160121 | JGI IMG/M metagenome (GOLD analysis project Ga0210394, IMG submission 160121) | Forest soil microbial communities from Barre Woods Harvard Forest LTER site, Petersham, Massachusetts, United States - Inc-BW-C-12-M | ecosystem: Environmental > Terrestrial > Soil >... | reverse complement strand
TCGGTATGCCGCACCTCGTCCTCACTGCGGTCTTTCAACGCTCCGCGCGATGACTCAAACGCCAAAAAAGCCAAAATTCCGACCGCCGAAAGACAAAACTTCAACTGTCGTGAATTAAGCAGGCTAGGCGTATTGTCGACCCCCGCCTCGCCCGCCTGATCCGTACCCGCAATCCGGTTTCGGAGCGAACTCATCCATTCCGTCGCCAAAGTCTTGAAACGAAATCGAACCGCACAGGAGGCTTCCATTGGGCCGACGAGATGCCCCGGTGTCCGGATGACGTCCGGATGGATTTTTGTGGTGTAATGTCAGGATGGAACAGGCTCAAATGAATCCGCGCTCTGTGGTTGGGGCGATCGTCGTGGTGAGCGGCCTTGCCGTGTCCTTCCTGCTGTGGCTACTCTACGTGCATCATGCGTCGGCTGATTTCGCCGGGCGCTGGATGTTCTTGCCGGCCCTTAACGCACTCCTGAATGGATTGTGCGCGATTGCGCTCTGCGTCGGATTATATTTCATCAAACAGCACAGGAAGGAAGCGCATCGCGCGAGCATGCTTTTGGCCTTCGCATTCTCTGCGGTTTTTCTGGTCAGCTATATCGTGAACCATACACTGCATGGCGATACGATCTTCCCCGGCCACGGCTCGGTGCGCACGCTGTACCTTTCCATTTTGGCCAGCCACGTAATCCTGTCCGTCGTCGCGCTGCCGATGGTGCTGACGACGTTTTTTTTCTCGCTGACGGGCCGGTTCGCGATGCACCGCCGAATCGCGCGCTGGACGTTCCCCATTTGGCTCTATGTTTCGATCACCGGAGTGGTGGTTTTCGTGTTCCTCGAAGCGTACGCGTACTAGATTTGACTTGGTCCGGCCTGATTTAAGCAAAGTGAGGGCGAGAAGGGCCCGGTTGCCGGCCTCGATCTCAGGCCTTCGCCCTGGCCGCGAGCACCGCCCTAGCTCTGGCAAGCGCCTCTTCGCGGTACTGGGCGAGACGCTCCGGCCGAGCGTCAGCGAGCGCTCGTTTCATCGCGTGGGCGTCAAGATCGTGACAGTACGAGGGCGTTCCCGGCTGTTGCCGCCACGACTCGCCAAGCGAGCCGCCATTGATTGCGTCGAAGCCTAGCGTGTCCACGAGATCCATTACGATTGCCTTGGATTCGGCGCGGTCACCCGCCACCGGCAAGGCGACACGGCCCGGCGTACCTGCGGGGACACCCTTGTCGCGCAGGCTTGCGGCAACAATGTTGTTGAAGGCCTTGACCACAGGCCGACCGAGCTGTTCTGAAACCCACTGACTCTCGATCGCGCCGGCGTCCAGCGCCGGGATACGCCGGTCTCGCACGTCCGGGTAGTAGTTGCCGGTATCAACCACGACGACGTCCTCGTCCGCTCCTGAGAAGAGGTTATGGGGGAGGTTCGCGATGGCAAATTCGGGGATCGAGACGACCACCAACTGCGCGCCCTTGACCACATCGGCAATCCCGACGACAGTGGCACCAGTCGCGACAGCGATCTTCGCCAGGGACTCCGGTCCACGCGAATTTGCCACGCGAACTTCATGACCGAGCTTTACGAGATCGCGCGCGAGTGTGCTCCCGATGGCGCCAGCGCCGATGATTCCAATCTTCATGACAACTCCCTTCTTCGCCTTCTTGGTGGCCGTCACGTTCGATGTCCGTCAAAGATTCTACGTTATTTCTGCGACCGCACTTCGACTGCCAACTGGCGGGGCAGATCCGGAAGCAGACGAACTTCTCGTCACTCTACATTCGGGGCCTTGACGATGTTAGAGTGGGCTGGATTGTCAAATTCGGATGGTTGTAGGGTTCGCGGAAGTTGATGATGGAAAAGATTTCCTGATTGAACTGACCTCATCTGAACCATGGACGACGACCAAAAGCTTGCTTTGCCCTCCACGTGGCCGGAGATTGTGCGCAAGATTCAGGCACGCACGCCTGCGCGCATTTTTGTGGAGCGAGGTCTTGCCTATTCCACAAAAATGGCACTGGAACTTCGCGGCGCGCACGCGAGTGCGATAGATGCGGTTTGGACAGAGTTTGACCTGCAAAAGGATTTCTCGCCTGAGTTCGTCGCGCAATGGAGCCTCTTCGAGGTTTCGAGCAAAGCGGAATCGAAATCGCAATTCTTGCTGCGCCCGGACCTGGGCCGCGCTCTCAGAAATAGTGCGAAGAGCCTAATCCTTGAGCGCTGCCCCAAAGCGGCCGACATCCAGATCGTGATCGGCGACGGTTTGTCCAGCGCCTCCCTTTCCGCCCAGGTGCCGTTCCTGTTCCCACTTATCCAACAACAAGTGCAAGCCCGTGGTTGGTCCGTAGGCCAGTCCTTCGTGGTTCGTTACTCCCGCGTTGGCATCATGAACGACATCGGCGATCTGCTTTCGCCCCGTGTGATCGTGTTGCTGATCGGCGAGCGGCCCGGGCTGGCCACCGCGGGAAGTCTCTCCGCTTACATGGCCTATTCTCCCCGCCCGGGAAACACCGACGCGGACAGAAATCTCGTTTCCAATATTCACGCTCGCGGAGTCAGCGCGGAGGATGCCGCGGGTCGCATCACGCAGCTAGCGGCGCAAATGATGGCGCTGAAAAGCAGTGGCACGAATCTCAAGGAAGAGACTCTCCGGTTGCCGCTCGCAAGTCTCTAAAACGAACGGCGAGGGTTTTCGTCGCGGCCGTGCCGTTGTAAGAAGCCGAGATTTCGGCGGAAGTGGACACGAGAACGACGGACGTGCTGACCTGGAAGGTAACGCTGGTGGCGCCAGCTGGAACCAGCAAGGGTTGAAGGCATGCTGGCCGCGCCGTTGCCGCTGGAAAGAGAAACTTGAGCGCCACCAGGGGGGCAGGCCCCGGTCAACGTTGCGGTGCCCGTCGAAGATGGTACTCCTCCGACGGCGCTCGAAGGATTGAACGATAACGAAGATAGCTTGGGCGGCGGAGGCGACGCAAAATACGGCACACACACTATGTCGCCTTCATTTCAAGGGCCGCCCCCATCGTCGAGCGCGCCACAAACCTGAAGGATCGCGAGCCTCGATCGACGAGCTGCGAACGTAACTATAGAGGTTGATTCCACCAGCGAATCTTGCCGGATCTTCACTCAGGAATCTCCCTGTCCGAGGATCGTAGTATCTGGCGCGGTAGTAATACAGGCTGGTTTCCGAGTCCGATTCATGTGGGATGGGACGTAATGACTTGGTGCCAGCCCCCGCGGAGGCAGCGAAGTCGATTTCAGAGTAATGCACGCTCATGTCCATGCAGGAAAGCCTGATGCCTCAGCTAGCCCGCCGCGTTTGAGCGACGCCGTTATGACCCGGATTGCTAGCTCGGTCCCAACCACCCCCCTTCCTTCTTTTCGGGTTCAGATCGCCCAGCATGGCATCCCGTAGCAGAGCATTTGCGCGGGTCTGATAGCCCTTGCCTTGCCGCCGCAGCCAGGCAATCACATCGGCGTCAAGGCGAAGAGTCAGCTGCTGCTTCAAAGGTCGATAGAAGGGATTGCGGACTGCGTTTTGCCAGAACTTCTCCGTCAATTCCGGGATGTCGGAAGTATCGATCTCGTTGTCAGGCCGCTGAGAGAGCTTTTTAAGACGGCGCTTGTGCCCAGCTGTGAGGCGGCTATCCGAGAGACTCTTCCTTACGATTTTCGTCATACCGTTTGCGCTCCTTTCGAACTGCTCTTCGAGCTGAGATGATACGAATGATTTCGTCCTCTTCCTCATTGCGAACGGTGTGGGCAACGAGAAGTAGTACGATGCCCCCGACCAAACCGAGGGTTTGCCATCGGAGTTCACCGCCCTCTACGCGATCTTGGTCGACCAGCGCGTAGGGATCTGCAAAAACAAGCATGGCATCCTCAAAACGCACTCCATGCTTTCGTTCGTTAGTCTTGGCCTTGGCTTCGTCCCACTCGAACCGAACCATGGACGAATAGTATAACTCCAAAACTGTAGCTACACAAGAGTAGTCCGGGAATGCACCTTCGTATTGGGTCAAGAATAAGTATTTCAGCAAAAGACCCAAAGTGTCGCGACTGCCGTACGAAAATACTGATACGTTATTTCCGTCACTCGCTAACGATCGCAAAAAACTAAACTGCCGGACTCCTCCGGGGAAACGGGATGGGCAGCAGGCGCGCTGCACTTATGGGCGTCGGAGTATGTTAGAAGCTGATCTTCAGGATCTGACCTCCATTGCCCACGAACCATCCAGCTTCTGGATCCGCAAAAGCCACGGCCCAGAAGCCGCTCACTCCAGGCAGGTGAAGCCAAGTGCGACCTTCATCTGGAGTCCAGGCGGCTTCTCCTGAGGTGAAGTTGGGCGCCGTCTCGGTGGTGATCACGACGACATGCTCGTGTTCCTCGCCGGATTCTTCATCCTCGGCATGGCGAATGCCGCGGACATACGCCAGACAGAAAATGGCACCCTGCACGGGGGGCTTGTTGGTAAGAGTCCACGTTTGGCCGCCATCGTCGGAGGTTGCCGTGTTGGCGGCATCGTTTGAGGCCAAATCACCGCCACCCACGATCCCATTCAGGGGATCGCGGAAGGCCACTGAGATTGCTCCAGCGCTGGGCGAACTGACTAGCGGAGTGTCATATGCCTTCCAGGTGTCGCCGCCGTCTCTGGTGGCTAAGATCCTCGCAGTTGTTGAGCCGCCGGTAGCGGTCCAGGCGTTTCTTTTCCCCTGTGTTGTGATGCAAGTTCCACTGGCCGCAAACGAGGCTTCCCCGGGCAACGCGGCGGGCATATTGGCGGCGATGGATTGCCAGGTCATCCCGTCGGTCGTGCGAATATCGGGAAACACTCCGTTCACCGAATCGCTGTGCGTGACGCCCCGCTCCGGAGTCCAGAACGCGAAACAATCATAAAATGCATTAGAGGTCTCATTCGTGAACTCTATGTTCCAGGTCGCGCCACCGTCGACAGTTTTGTAGATACGAAAATCTGTAGTGTTGTTTCCAATGGACATTAGATAGGCAACCTTATCGCTCACGCCGTGCACATCACGGAATTGAAGGGTTTCGGCTCCCGGCACGACGGCGGCTCTCCAGGTCTCTCCGCCGTCAGTCGTCACCACATATGTTCCGCCGGTTCCAGCTGCCCAGACCACACGCGAGTTCACCGGACTTACAGAAATCAGCAGCTGCGTAGTGCCGCTGTGTTGCGGAGTGAGTTTGGGCTGATGAACTTTCCCATCTTCTTGCGCAAGGGCGAAGGTTGCGGAGGCAGCAATCAGGAAAACGGCCAGCGAATGTTTCAACATTGGAATCCTCTCGGAAGGAAATTCGAGGCGTGGAGGAGTATAGGAACGCTGCAGAGGGGTGTCAAGCCGGCAAATACTCAGTCTCGACAAGGCTAAATGCCCTTCGTGGCGGGGGAAGGCGCCTGTCCGTCCGCGCCGTCAAGCCCGCGGGGTGGGCGTTCATCGGAGCGAAGCGCAGAGGCTTGACGGAAGAAGCGGACGGATCAGGCGCAGGGTCCAGCCAGGAAGGGCAGGGAATCAGGAGAGAATCGCCCGATATTTGGAGCGGAACTTCCGCGAGGATCAGGTTCATATCCTTGTTATTATGGAAGAGGCCGCGATCGCGCTGTTTTCCTCCCTGCCGGAGCATTTCGTCTTGGTTGGAGGAGCGACACTCGTCCTGTTTCACAACAGCCCGCGGCTCTCCAAGGACCTGGACCTGCTGGCGCGTCGGCGCCACCCGCCCGCGGGAGATTGCGATCTGTTCTTGACTCCATGGATTCTGCTGCCGAATCGTTGCTCGAAGCGACACCATCCATCGACCGTGACAGACAAGCAAGCCTGACATTTGTTCATGCCCTTCCACGCGAATATCTCATCTGCCAAGCAACTCTTGACCGTTGGGTGTGCTTTTCTGTCCCAGAATGGCACGCACGTGCCGTTGCGGCAGTCCATGTTTCCTGTGTCTTGATATTTTGGAAACGGAGTGCTTGCGAGTTACAGATACTAAGCCTCTTAGAGAGATGAAATCCGCAGGCTTTTCAGGCGGTAGTGGCGGCCTTCTTGCACTTAATCCCCAAGTGAGTGTGTGTTCAAAATACTAATCGGAATTGTTCAACAAGCCAGAGGTACGTGCCTTGGCGGTGGTGTGCCATCTTTGGCTTAATCCTAACGGCGCTCGTGCCGGTTTCGCCAACCCTTGGGCAGGCCCAGACGCCTGATTGGCAAGTGCAAGCACGCAAGTACGCCGCAGCACAGGATTGGGAGTCAGCGCTGCGGATCGTCGACGAAGCAGTCGTCCGTTCCCCACAGGACATGGATGTGCGTGCCTGGCGTGCCCGCGTTCTGACTTGGTCGGGTCATCTCAGAGAAGCCGAGAAAGAATACTTGGAAATCTTGAAAGTATCGCAGACGGATCCGGATATCTGGATGGGACTCGCGAGCGTTTACTTGCGCGAGGGAAGAATTCCGGAGGCCCAGCGAACAATTGACAGGGCCGTCGAACTCGATCCGAAACGCGCAGACCTGCACGCAGCCCGTGCGCGCGCCCTTCGTGCGGCGGGTGAACTAAAGGAAGCGCGATTGGAATTTCAAGAGGCGCTCAGTCTGGATCCCACAAGCGTCGAAGCGTTGGCAGGACTGACTTCCGTCCGCCGCGAACCGAGACACGAACTGCGGTTTGGGCAGGACAACGATCTGTTCAATTTCGCGGATGCCAATCACGATGAGTGGGCAAGTCTCGTTTCTCGGTGGACTCCGCTCTGGACCACGAGTGTTGCCGGAGATTTTTATCAGCGGGGCGGGGTTGATGCAGGAAAGTTTGTGGGAAGCGTTACAAGGCGCCAGCCGAAATGGGGAGCGGTGACGCTGGGCGGCGCAATTGGACACGACAACGCGGTGATCCCCAAGAGCGAGGCCTTTTTTGAGTTGGGCCACGGCTGGAAAACCGGCGAAACGAGTCTCGTGCGTTCGGTGGAATTCGTGTATGGACAACACTGGTATTGGTATCAAGCGTCGCGGATTCTTGCGCTGAATGGGAACGCCATTGTGACCCTCCCGAAAGAGTGGACGCTGTCACTAGGCGCGACAGGTGCGCGCAGCACATTTTCCGGAACAGGTGCGGAATGGCGTCCCTCGGGAATTACGCGACTTGGATTTCCTCTGGCAGGCTGGAGCGACAAGAGGCTTTCCGGAAACGTGTTCTTTGCCGTCGGGACGGAAGACTTTGCACAGGTCGATCAGATCGGGAGATTCGCCTCGCAAACTTATGGTGGCGGATTGCGGTTTCAGTTTACGGCCCGGCAGGACATAACGGGATATGCGGCCTATCAGAAGCGGACACAAGACAGGAACGACACAAGTTTCGGATTGAGCTATGGCATCCATTTTTGAAAAGCTCTGGAGACTGGGCCCGGCTGCCTTTGTGGCAAAAGCCATTTTGGCGGCCATCGTGGCTGACGGACTGCTTCTCGCGTTTATTCTGCTTCGGAGAACCTACCGGAAGCGGTATTTCGTGAAGCGGGATGCGCGTGTCTTCGAGTTGCGGCAGAAATGGGATGCACTGGTTTCTGGAGAGATTCCCTACGAGACCTGGCGGAAGAAACCCTTTGACCGGAGGATCGTTGAGTCCATGGCTTTGGACGCGTTCGAAGCGGCGGGACCGGAGGAGTCGGCGCGGTTGTTGAAATTTCTGAGGGCCAGCGGGCTCATCGAAACGTGCATCTTTGAAGCACGACAGCTCACGAGTTGGAGGCGCATGCGGGCCCTCGTGGCGCTCGGCCGAACCCGGGCGCCGGAAGGTATTCCCGCACTCGCAGAGGGATTGCGCGACCGCGCTCTGGAAATCCGGCTGGCGGCGCTGCGGGGATTAAGCCGGACGGCTTGCCCGCAGGCAGCTGAGGAAATCCTCGCTTGGGTGGGTGAAGCAGGATTGACAGTGCCGGCGCTGCCGCTGCAGAGCGCGCTCATCCAGTGTTGCGCGGAACGTCCGCAGGTGCTTCTCCCCTACGTACAACATGCGGAAGGACCATTGCGTGAAGTCCTTGGCCGGGTACTCGGCGAAGTGGCGACTCCCTCACTTGGCCTAGATCTGTTGCAGTTCGCAGGAGATGACCTGGATGAATTGCGAGCCGCGGCCGCGCGGGCAATGTCCCACGCGAAATCCGGCCTGGCGTTTGACCTCCTCACCGAGCTGGCGCGGGACCCCACGTGGTTTGTACGTTTGCGCGCTATCGTGAGCTTGGGAAAGCTATCCGGCCCGAGGGCGGTTCCCGCCCTTTTGCGGGGATTAACGGATGCGAACCGGCTGGTGCGATTGCGCGCGGCAGAAGCGCTTATAGAACTCCAAGGCGAGATGGCTCCGATATTCGAACGGGTCGTGCAGACCCAAGACCGTTACGGATTGCACGCCTACTTGACCGCGCTTGAGAATGCGGATCTGCGGGGAAAGCTGGAGGAGGAACTCCTAGACAGCGCAAAAGTCAGAGAAGAAGACAAGAACCGCTTGCAGCGAGTTCTGCAGACAGGGACGCTGCTACCGGAAGAGCCTGCGACAACGGAAAGCGCCACGGACAAAACACCGTCGCCGCCATGATTCGCCTTCTAGACATTTCGAACTCCATCCTGTTCTGGTATTACCTGGCAACCAATATTGCCTACCTGTTTATGTTGATTATCGCGCTGAAGACAAGCGCGATGCATCAGCACAGGCTGGAGAGTCATCGCCTAGACTGGATCAAAGACTCTCCGATGGCGCCACCTGTAACCATCATTTCGCCCGCGCACAACGAAGAGAGCTCTATCCGCGTGGCCGTACACAACCTTTTGCAGCTTGATTACCCCGAACTTGAGATCATCGTCGTCAACGACGGATCGGAAGACCGCACCCTAGAGGAAATACGGGAAGAATTTCGCCTGCGGCCTGTTAGGACGGTGTACGTTCCGGAAGCCAAGAGTGCACTCGTACGAGGACTGTACCGAAGTGACGTTGACCCAAGGCTGCTGGTCATTGACAAGGACGCGGGAGGCAGCAAGGCAGACGCGGTTAATGCGGGTTTGAACGCGGCAACTTCGCCATACGTGTGTATCGTAGACGCGGACTCCGTCCTTGAGCGCGACGCGCTGTTGCGAATCATGGTACCAATCCTCGCGGACCCAAAACGCGTCGTTGCGGTCAGCGGAATCATCCGGGTATTGAACGGATCGGAGATCGAGGGAGGGAACTTGCGGCGCGTACGTTTGCCGCGCAAGAGCATTGAAGTTATCCAGGTGGTCGAATATCTCCGCGCGTTCTTGATTGGCAGGGAGGCCTGGGGGCAGGGAAACATGCTGACGATTATTTCCGGGGCGTTTGGAGTGTTTCGAACGGATCTGGTGCGCGCGGTCGGCGGCTATAGGTCGCACGCGATTGGTGAAGACTTCGATTTGGTAGCGCGCCTGCACAGGCATTTGCTCGAGAAAAGGGCCGATTATGAAATTCGTTTTGTGCCGGACCCCATGTGCTGGACGGAAGTTCCCTCCGACTTGCAGTCGCTGGGGAGGCAGCGAGCACGTTGGCAGAACGGTTTGATGGACGTGCTATGGCCAAACCGGGACATGCTCTTTCGGCCCCGCTACGGCAGGATTGGTTGCATTGCCCTTCCTTACTTGTGGTTGTTCGAATTGTTTGCACCCGTGGTCGAAATTGTAGGGATTGCGACGATTACCCTGGCGGCTTGCCTGGGCGTGCTGAGCCGGGAATTTTGCCTGCAGTTCCTGCTGTTCGGGTTCGCATTCGCGACGGTGATTTCAATGGGGGCCGTCCTGCTCGAAGAAATCACTTACAAACGGTACAACGACTGGCAAGACGTTGCCCGGCTCATAAGTTACTGCTTCTTCGAGCATTTCCCATACCGGCAGATGCATATGATGTGGCGGTTACAGGGCCTTTGGCAATACTTGCGCGGCGACCGCGCGTGGAAGCCCCTGAAGCGCAAGGGGCTCGCATCCGCGCAAATCCCCTAAGCCCGTCGCGCCGTCCAAACTGGCGGATTGGTTACAGATAGTAGGATAACGGGTTGTCCGTAGGGATGATGCAGTTGACAGTTCGGTTCGAACCGCAACGCGGCAACCCCGAACCGTCGCCCATCCTGAAATTATATGCGACCCCTGTCAAAGGCAGGAACATGATTCCCGCGTATGCTTGTTCACCGATGACATTTTGAAATCCGAGAGTTAACGAGGCAATGAGGTTGCCGCTCTTGTTTACATCAATCAAGCGAACGGCAAACGATACCGCATGACAAACCTCAACGGATGCTGATTCTGGAATCTGGAAACCGTGGATGTAAAGTTGCCTTCGGAAATTCTAAGGGCGGCAAATTTGGAGCAGAGCACGCTCTCTGAGGAAGCCGCTCGATTGCTGGCCCTCGAACTTTATCGCGAGGATAAGGTCTCGCTCGGACGCGCTGCGGAGCTATGTCAGACTCCTGTGGCGGCTCTCATGGATTTCGCGGCGAAACACAGTGTTCCCCCGCTACGGTACAGCTTTGAGGACCTGGAAGAGGAACGCCAGACTGCTGATCGTCTCCAAAAGTGATGATGTGGTAGATAGTTTAGCTTCCTTTCGTTTGCTTAGCCACACTTAGGAAAATAGCTCGAATCCTTGAATTTCCAGGATTTCGACAACGAAACGAAGGCCAGGGCGAGGCTCCATCTGGATAACGATGTCTAAAAAATCCCCGATGTTCCTCTCGATCGCTAGATAAGGCAATTCAACGCCGCTCTGCAATACGCAGGTCGCTCAAATACGAACATCCGTGGAACTCATTATGGAACGCGGGTACACCCGCAAGGCTGTAACCTTTTGACTACAGAGGCTTTAATATGGTGGAGGCGGGGGGAGTCGGAATATTCAGGGGTATTGAAAACACGCAACTTATTGATTTTTCGAGACGCTCAAAACGCAGCACGCGGCGAAGTTGTGCTTAACTGGAACGTATCTGGAACGTGAGTTTTTTCAATTGCTAAACGAAATTCAGATTACCGCGTCACGTTTATTTCCAAGTTGCTGACCAGAATATCCTCTCGCTTCCCATAACCCGTCTGCCCAACTTCCGAGTGGCCGACAGAACCATTACCAAAGCAAAGGACCGAGGGCGCTCCGGAAGTTTATCTCACCAGCCAGGCTTGGACATAGGTCAAAGAAGTACAGGGACGATCGTGATGTGGTTGGACCTCACGAGGACAGGGGACCATCTCCGGTCGGTCAATTTGACCGGCCAACTGTAGTGAGCTGGTTGGCATTCAGAGCTTGCAACGCTTCGCGTGGAGCAACAGATTCTCTTCTACCTCATCCCGAACGATGCTTAGCCTATACGCTGCTTCGCAGTGGATTGGCGTGCCGCAGCCAGATAGTGCTGGTCAAGCGCTTGCCGGATTAGCGTCTTGATTACCGCCTGCCGGCTAATGTTCAATTCCCTTGCCGCGTTATCCAATTCGTCCAGCATTGGCGACGCGAAGTCTACATTCACCCGCTGGATTGGGCCCATCATTTGCCCGACGTTTGTGAAAAAGCGCGAGACATCCTTTCCCTGGTCGGCGAGGCGGGCAATGTTCTCGGCCGACATACGCCTTTTCTGTTTACGAGTGCTTTTCATAGAGTTGGTGCTCCTGCGTCGTCGCTTTCCACAGTGTCACGAGGTGATAGTACTCTCCGTCGTTATCTTCCCTCACCTCAAAAATGAGCGCGTACAGCTTTTCTCCTACCCAGCCAATGGCTCTGTACTGCTCTGGCATATCAGAGCGCTGGTCAAGGTAGAAGGGATGCTTAAATATCTCCTGCGCTTCCTCAAAGCCGATCCCACGCTTGGGGTTCGCCCTTAACCGCTTGCTCTTCTGGGCATCGAAGTCGAAACGCATCGTGGTATAACTGTTATACCATAACGAGCTACCTCAGGAAAGCCGAGACCGCCTTTTAAGAAATCTTGTAGTGGTGGATGAGGAGGGTTGGCTTTGCGGTTTAGTTTGTTCGGGTTTCGAGTTCGGTTTCCCGGGCGAACACCCACTTAGGCGCGGGGGGTACGCGAAAAAGTCCTGCTCGCTAACTAATTGAGCTTGAATGCTCAAATTGGTGGAGGCGGGGGGAGTCGAACCCCCGTCCGAAAAGCGCTACGCCACGGAGCCTACATGCTTATCTCAGTTCCGTTTGTTTCGCCCTCCGCGCTTAGAACGAGCAAGAAACGCAGCTGGCTAGTCCGATGGTTCTCGCCCAAGCCTTACGGACCGAAAGGCTCGGGCCAGCTCACTGTTTGACGCTTCTTGCCGGGCCCATGAGCAAAGCCCGGGGAAGCGTGCGCTTAATTAATTAAGCAGCAAGTGCCAAGTTGTTGTTGGCAGTTCTAGTTTCCAGCCGATTACGGGTGGTTGGCCCCCGGCATGCCTCCGGGACGCGACAGCTTCCGTCGAAACCGGGTCGCCCCCTTGAGTCTCTAGTTTACCACGCAAGTCCACACCGGGTGTTCGCGGCCTTTGCGGCACACTTTGCCGCCCACTGAGCCTCCCTGGGCAAACCGCGCCGGGTAATTCTCATCGCTCGAGGAGCTTCTTCCCAGCGGCCAACAAAGCTCTCTGCTCACGCCTGCTTCCGGCGCAGAGCAGCAGCCCGCTGGCTACCGCCGTTTCGCAACTGGCGCAGGATCTGAAATCGGGTAACACCCGAGCAACGCAATCGGATCTCGCCACCGTCCAGCAGCAGGGCGCGGGTCAAGCACATCATCATCACCTTCACGGCAGCGGGGAATCCAGCCAGTCCCCAGCGAGCAGAGAACGCCGACTCTATAGTGTTCGGCCAACTCGGCCAGCAACTGCAGGCGGGCAATTTATCGGGTGCCCAACAGGCCTATTCCACAGTGCAGCTGGGCTTCCAGCAGTTCGCTCTCAACAATTCTTCCTCGTCCACCGTCGCACCAATCCGCCGCATCGGGGGCCAGCTTCCGTGTTTCCGCTTGGCAGGCTTGCCGAACATTCAACAGTCTGTCATCCCGAATCCCCTGTGCTTTTTGAACGGGGTTTGGAACTCTTCTCCACCGCCCGGTCTTTCTGGCACAGCGGTTCCTCGCTGTGTTCTTGCTTTTCTACTCCCGGTCTAAAGACCGGCCTCTGCGTAGTATGATCCTTGTCGCCAATTCTACTTTCCTGCAAAGGCGAGATCGCTTCTCATGCCCTTCGCTAGCGCCCGTGCCACTCTGGCAGATCTCGAATTGTTGCTTCTGATGATGCGCCACATGCAAGCGGATGACCCCTGGTCGGAACAGTTTCACGAACCCACAGTCCGGACCAATCTCGCCGAGCTTCTTGAAAATCCTGTTCACGGAGTCGCCTATCTCGTCTGCGAAGAAAATACGCCGATCGGCTACCTGGTGATCTGTTTCGACTACAGCCTCGAATATCGCGGCAAAGGCGCATGGATTGACGAACTCTTCGTCGAGCGATCCCATCGCGGAAAGGGAATTGGAACGCAGCTTCTCGATCTGGCCGAGGCCGCATCGCGCGAGCACCACGCCAAATTCCTTCACCTCGAGGTCACCCACGGCAATCCGGCCATCGAGCTCTACCGCCGCCGCGGCTTCTTCGACCACCACCGCTACTTGATGTCCAAGGCCCTCGGCCAAAAGCCCACCTAGCTCCAGCTCCCCAACGCCCCTCCTGCCTCCTGATCTCTGATCGCTGTTATCTGTTTGCCACTCAATGCTTTCGGGGCGGGGCAATCGCTCATCCCCCTCCGACCGATTCCAGATAACCCGACGCCCCGAGCCTCCCAATTCCGCATCATCCTTTTAGTCACACCCCCTCCCCCTTACCGTTGACGCTCCCGCGTCCGCGCCCCACAATGGCAAAACGGGAGAACATCGGGCAAAACGCCCCTAATAGAGGGTATGGCACCTGAATCCAACGCCGTCGAACAAGCCGTCGCTCGCGCTCTCCGCGACAACCTTGAGCGCATCCAGCGCACCAGCGACGAGCTTCAGCAGTCCATCAATGACATCGTCGCCGCCTGCTCGAGCAGCAAGCCCACCAACGCGCTTCCCCCCATGCTTCGTGCGCAGACCGCCGCCGCGTCGCTCGCCGCCGCTCTTGAAGTTCTTACACGTTTCACGGCCATGGCCCTTCAGCCCGGCCCGCGCAGTCCGCTTGAGGAAAAAATCACCGAAGCCATCGGCCGCGTCGCTCCCGAACCCGCTGCCCCGCCCGCACGCCCGGCCCCCAGCTATCCTCAACCAAAGGCCGCCTCTCCGGCTCCACCTACCCGTGTCGAGCCGGCCCCCGAGCCCCGCGTCGAAACCGAGCTCCATGTCACCGAAGTAGGCCCCATCTCGGAAGCCGACTTCAACGTCAACCAGTTGACTCCTGAGGAACAAGAGCTTCATCGCCGCGCAAATCGCGTTGCGAAAGTATCCATGCAAGATATTAAAATGTTGAGACCGGAACAGGTCAGACTGGGCCGCGAAAACAGAGATATCTGCATCCGACTGAAAGACGACATTGAGAAAGCTCATCGAGAATACGACCGTAGATTCAAACCCATCATGGACCACCCGGTGGATTACTTCTATCGCTGGATGGTGGAAATTCTTGCCGATGGCGATTCCAGCGCGCTCGGTGAATATCCTTACGCCACGGCCGGGAAATCGCGGTAATCCCGCCCGCCGCCGTGTAGCTCAGGCCTTCAGGCCTGAAGCTTCGCATGGCCGCGCCACAAAATTATCCGTCGCGCCGCGATCCTGGCCCGCAATTCTTTCCGTTCTCTTCCTCTGTCTCTCCCTCCTCTGCGCCGGCGACCTTTCCGCCCAGACCAAAAAGAAAAAGAAAAAATCAACTCATCCGAAATCTCCCGCGTGCGCCACCGGCTGCAAGCCGGACACCACCTCTCCGGCTCTCGACGCTTCCACTCCCGAAGACGCCGCCGCGCAAAAGGAACTCGCCCTGCTCGCGCGCGATCTGCATCGCGGCACGCCCGGCGCATACGAAAAGCTCGCCGCCTTTGCCAGCAAAAATATTTCCAGCGTCTGGGGCCAGCGCGCCGCACTCGCCCTCGGCTACGACGACTATTCGAAAAATCACGCCCAGCAGGCCCTCAACTGGCTGCAAAAGGCCAAGCCCGATACGCTGCTTTATGAATACACACTCTTCTGGACAGCGCAGGCCGAACGCGCGCTGGGCAAAAACGCCGCTGCCGCACAAGACCTTGCGCAAATCCTGAAGGATTACCCGGGCGCGGCTTTCAAGGACCAGGTTCTTGAAGCCTACGTTCCCGCCGCCATTGCCATCGGCCGTCCGCAGGATGGTCTCGACGCGCTCGCGACCTATCCCGCCGCCGGTTCGAAGCCCAATCTTCTGCTCGCTCGCGCTCGCGCCGAGGAGTCCGCTCGCAAATTCGTGCCTGCCGCGAAAGATTACCAGGCCCTGTTCTACAAGTATCCGCTCGCCGACGAGTCAAAGGACGCGGCCGCCGCGCTCGCTCGCCTGAACAAGCAATTGCACAGTGAATTTCCCTATGCCACCGGCGAAATGCAGGATCAGCGCGCGCAGATTTTCTATGACGCGCACAAGTGGCACGAAGCCCGCACCGAATTCGAAAAGCTCGCCACGATCCTCAAGGATCCCGAAAATCCCATCCGTCAGCGCGCCCTGGTTCGCGCCGCGGAATGCCGCCAGCATCCCAAAGCCGCTCCCAGCCTATTCGTGAAACTTTCCGTCACCGATCCTGAAGCCGATGCCGAGCGCCTCTACCAGCTTTCCCAGGCCTGGCGCTCCGACAAAAAAGAAGTCGAAATGCTCACCGCGATCGAAAAAAATGCCGAGAAATATCCGCAGAGCCATTGGACGGAAGATTCGCTGATGGCCGCCGGAAACTACTACTGGGTGGAACTTGATCGCGCGAAAGCAGGGAACTACTACCAGCGACTGCTCGACGTCTTTCCGGCCGGCAAGCATGCCCAGAACGCCGAATGGCGCCTCGCGTGGATCGCCTACATCCAGCGCCAGCCGTTCGCCGATGAAAAAATGACCAATTTCCTGCGCAAGTATCCCGCCACCGGTGGAGCGGTAAATGCCCTTTATTGGCTGGGCCGAAACGCCGAACGCGGCGGAAATCCCGCGCGCGCCCGCGCCTTCTATGAAAAGGCCACGGATCGTTTCCCGTCCACGTATTTTGCGCACGCCGCGGATCAACGCCTGGCAAAACTCGCTCCAGGCGATTCCGACCCCGCCGACGCGCTCGCGGAAATTCCCGCCTCCCCGCCGCTGCGTCCTTTTGACGAGCCCATCGCACCCCTTGTTGCCGATCGCTGGAATCGTGCCCAGGCTCTGCGCACAATCGCCTTTGACGCTTCCGCCGAACTGGAACTGAAAGCCGCTTTCGCCGCCACCGCTTCGCCGCGTTATCTCGTCGAAGCCGCGCAAGCCGCGTTCGATCAAGGCCATTTCGCCACTGGCATGGCTTACGGCCGCATGGCCGTTCCGAATTTCGATTCCCGCAAACTGAACGAAGTCCCGTCGAACGTCTGGAAAGTCTTGTTTCCGTTTCCCTACGAAGCCGCGATTCGCCACGAAGCCCAACGCAACAATTTTGATCCCATGTTCGCCGCCGGCCTGATCCGCCAGGAATCCACCTTCCAGGCCGACGCCGTCTCCCATGCCGACGCCATTGGCCTGATGCAGATTCTTCCGAAGACCGGGCGCCTGCTCGCGAAGGAACGCAAGATTCGCTACACCAAGAATTCGCTGTTCGATCCCAACATCAACATCGAACTTGGCATGCTCTACATCGCCAACCTCACCCGTGCCACTGGCGGCCCCGAATACGCCGCCGCCGCTTATAACGCCGGCGAAGACCGCATCGCCCTCTGGAAATCCGAACGCACCTACGACGAAGTCCCCGAACTCGTCGAATCCATCCCCTTCACCGAAACGCGTGAGTACGTCCAGATCGTCCTGCGCAACACCGACATGTACCGCGCCCTCTACGGCGAAACGCCCAAAAGCACGGTCTCCGCCGCCACCCCAAAACCATCCACCTACCTCGCAGCCCAATCCCGCTAGCCCTCGCACTCTTGTCTCTGGGGCACAGCGATTCCTGCCTGCCCTGAGCGAAGCCAAAGAGGCGCTGCACTTCCTCTTCTCTCTGAACTCAGCGCCTCAGCGTCCGCTGCGTTAATCCTCTTTCCCACCCGATCTAACCCCGCGGGCCGCGAAACAATCTCCGCTCATTTGCTACAATCTCCCAATGTCCGCTCCGGAAGCCAACATGACCCAAATCGCCCGCCGCATGCTCTCCGCCAAAGCCGAGCAGTTCACTGAATCCGTAATCCGCGAAATGACCCGCCTGGCCATGAAGCACAACGCCGTCAATCTTTCGCAGGGTTTTCCCGATTTCGCCGCTCCCGCGGAAATCAAGGAAGCTGCCCGCCAGGCCATCTCCGACGACATCAATCAATACGCCATCACCTGGGGCGCCAAGCCGCTGCGCGACGCCGCCGTCGAGAAATTCGCCCGCACCCAGCACGTCGCCTACGACCCGGAGCGCGAAATCACCATCTGCTGCGGCTCGACCGAAGCCATGATGTCCGCCATGATGGCCATCATCAATCCCGGCGACGAAATCGTCGTCTTCGAACCCTTCTACGAAAACTACGGTCCCGACGCGATCCTCTCCGGCGCCACGCCGCGTTTCGTCAAAATGCGCCCTCCGGCCAACGAAAATTCCAACTGGTCGTTTGACGAAAGGGAATTGGCCGCTGCCTTTGGCCCGCACACCAAGGCCATCATCCTCAACACGCCGAACAACCCCACGGGGAAAGTCTTCACGCGGCAGGAACTCGAATTCATCCGCGATCTCTGCGTCCGCTGGAACGCCTTCTGCATCACCGACGAAATTTACGAGCACATCCTCTACGACGCGACCGAGCACATCTCGATGGCCCGCATCGACGGCATGCGCGACCGCACCATCGTCATCAACGGCATGTCCAAAACCTACAGCGTCACCGGCTGGCGCGTTGGCTGGGCCCTCGCTCCTCGCGACACCACGCAAGCCATCCGCAAGGTCCACGACTTCCTGACCGTCGGCGCCGCCGCTCCCCTGCAGCAAGCCGGCGCCCTCGCGCTCAAATCGCCGCAGTCCTACTACGACAAACTCGCCGCCACCTACGCGACCAAGCGCGAACGACTGCTAAAAATCCTAACCGCCTCCGGCTTTACCGTCTACAAGCCCCGCGGCGCCTACTACATCATGACCGACATCTCCCGCTTCCATTTCGACGAAGCAAAATATCCTGCCGAATCGCGCGACGTCTCCTTCGCCAAATATCTCGTCGAAAAAATCGGCGTAGCCTGCGTCCCCGGCTCCAGCTTTTACAACAACGCCCAGGACGGCGCCTCCCAGGTCCGCTTCACCTTCTGCAAAAAAGAGGATACCCTAGCCGCCGCCGAAGCCCGCCTCGCCAACTTGCATGCCTAAGGGACAAGCTTTACCGATCGAGGCTGATCACAAGCAGGTCGAAGTCACCATCAGATCTCCATACTGTAAATTCCAGCTCATCCGACGGTTCCGCTACTTGGCATTTTCCCCTCGAATGTTATTCTGATTCTTGCGTCCACCCTTCCGCGCGGTGGCATCAAATGTGCGCTGTCGCGAAAGGGACTCGGCATGAAATTCCGGAGTATTGTTCTCCTGCTGGTAACCGCGGTGCTTGTAGTCGCGGGCTATTTCGCCGCGCGCATCCTGTTCTACGGTTTCACCACCGCAGCCGAGCCTTCCCGCCTGGAAACCATCGTCGCCCGGGCCGCGCGCAATTTCGCCATCCCGCGGAAGGCGGGACTTGAACCCAACCCCTGGAAGCCCACTCCTGATGTTTTGAAAGACGCGCGCGAAAGCTATTTCGCTCGTTGCGCCGTTTGTCACGCCTCGGACGGCACCGGCCAAACCAACGTTGGCCGCAATCTCTATCCGAGAGTCCCGGACCTGCGCGCACGGCAGACGCAAAATCTCACCGACGGCCAGCTCCGCTTCATCATCCGCAGCGGCGTTCCGCTCACCGGTATGCCCGGCTGGGCCAAGCCCCACGACGAGCAGTCCGACGACAGTTGGAAGCTGGTCCTCTATATCCGCAGCCTGCGCAACCTAACCAGCGAAGAGCGTACCCAACAAGCCGCCGCGATCAGCGCGGCTCACTACACCGGCTCCGCCTCCTGCCAGAAGTGTCACGCGCAAATCTACGAGCACTGGCGCAAAACGCCCATGGCCAACGTCGTGCGCGATCCGCGCGAATCTCCGAACGTCATCATCCCCGACCTCTCCACAAACAAAATCGCCAAGTTCACCAAAGACCAGGTTGCCCTCGTCTACGGCAGCCTCTGGAAGCAGCGCTATTTCACCAAAATCGGCGACGACTATTATCCCGAACCCGCGCAGTGGGATGTCACCAACAAAGTCTGGCGTCCCTATTTCGTTCCGAACGGCGCCGATTGGTGGGTGCCTTTCTATCCTCCCGACAACATGCAGCGCCCAACCGGCCCCACCTGCGATGGCTGCCACTCCGTCGGCTATGACATCCACACCAAACAAGTTGCCGAATGGAACGTTGGCTGTGAAAAATGTCATGGCCCCGGCAGCGAGCATGTGGCGCACCCGATGCGCGCAAATATTTCAAATCCCGCGCACATGGACTACGTCCAGGCCAGCGACACCTGCATCCAGTGCCATTCCCAGGGCCGCCCGCTCACCGTTCCTATCGAAGGAAAATATTACGACTGGCCCGTCGGCTACCAGGCAGGCTCAAATCTCGAGGATTATTGGCAGCTAGAGGAACACAAGCTAGGCGAGACCACCTTCACGCATTTCCCCGACGGCACCGCCCACAAAAATCGCATGCAGGGCAACGACTTTGTGCAAAGCGTGATGTACCGCCGCGGCGTCACCTGTTTCAGTTGCCACGATGTGCACGGCACAGACAATTACGCACAACTAATAAAGCCCGGCGATCAAATCTGCATCGATTGCCACAGCCCGCTATCCCTCAATGGCCCGCGCACCGCAACTCTCGAAGAACACACGCATCACAAGAAAGGCTCCACCGGCAGCAGTTGCATCGCCTGCCATATGCCAAAAATCGCCACCACCATCGCCGACGTGAAAGTTCGCTCCCATACGTTCGCCTTCATCACGCCAGACATGACCGACAAATACAAAATCCCCAATCCGTGCACCACCTGCCACACCGACAAAACCACCGCCTGGGCAACCGAAGCCATGCGCCACTGGCCCGAGCGTTCCCCCTGGCGCCTTCAGTGATCGTCAAATATCCCCCTAGGGCTGCTTGCTGCTGCAAGAACCTCGAGTAGGCAAACGGGCCCACGATCTGCTTTTCCCTGGATGCACACGAAGCGCAGCCGGGTGCCGCACCCTGCGCTTTTCAGGATGCGGGTTTGTCCCGGGTCCTTTCACGACTTTCTCTGCCCGCATCTCAACCCGACAACGATTTCAGCTGCGCTAAACTCCGCTCATCGGGAAAGAAAAGCAAATCGTCCCTCACAAATTCTCTCTCATCCCCCCGGCGCCCGCCTCGAATCGAACGGCGTTGGCGCACCCCTCGACATCTCCCTAACCGTCTCCCGCACCTTCTTCTGCACACTCATCGTCACCGAGCCGATCGAGCAGGAATCCCTCGACGTCTCCCTGCGACAGGAAATTAAATTCCTTCGCGCGCGATCTGAACTCAACCGCTGGGGTCGCGTCGCGCCAATGTTCGCGGCCAGCCTGCAACTGGAAGAGATTCCGCCGATGTCGCGCGACACCACCACCAAACGCGCGGTGCTCACCGCGCAATCCAGTTGATCGCTATCAAACCCTTTTAAATGTGATCTTTGTTGGAGGAAAGGGGCAAGAGACTCCCCGCCACTAGCCTATAATCCTGGAGCCTTGGCCGGCAGGGAAAGCAACAACCATGAGCTACCGACGTCTGCTGATTCGCGCTCTCGACAGACCGGGCGGACGAAGCGTTCTGGGCGCTGTTATCAACCGCCTGGCGCGAAGGTACGCTCCTGGCGTGCGGGTGTACTTCCGCAACGGGATGTGGATGCACCAGGAAAAAGATGTCACATTTGTTGATTCCCCAAGGTTGGGCTATCACTTTTCGATTTTTCCCACGTGGGCGAATGAGCTGGAATGTGATCATGAATGCAGGCGACTGTTGGTTCCACGCGTATAAACCCCGTCCTGGTGACCTGATTATCGACGCGGGAGCGGGCAAAGGCGAAGACACAGTCATTTCTTCCAAAGCGGTGGGACCCACAGGTAAGGTGCACTCCATCGAGGCGCATCCCATCACGTTTCGTTGCCTCCACCTCTTCTGCCAGTTGAACCTTCTCCACAATGTGACGGCAACGAACTTCGCGATCATTGATGCCACAAGGCCCGTGGCCATTGAAACCCAGCGAGGATGGCAAGCGAACCGAATCGTAACCATTGATGCGAAGGACTCAATTTGAGTCCCGGGCCTTAGTCTCGACGAATTGGTGCAGCGGCAGGGTGTAAAACGCGTCGATTTTTTGAAGATGAACATCAAGGGTGCCGAAGCGCTGGCCATACGGGGAATGGAGGAGACGCTCAGAATCACGCGAGCGCTGTGCATCTCCTGTCATGACTTCCGCGCTGACAATGGTGAAGGCGAATTTTTCCGAACCAAACAGCTCGTTCAAGAAGCCATTAAGCGGGCTGGTTTCAGGATTGTTTCCCGCGATGCGGACCCGCGACCGGATGTGGCTAACCAAGTAAATGCCGTTCGAGAATGAAACAGCGATTCTTATCTAGTTCCGTTTGTTTTCAGCGCCTGCGGCCCGAGAATTCCGTGGACGAATCGTTGATCGAACTGGCAGACGCAGCGGTCCATTCCAGCAAATTAGGAAAATGGGGCAGGGAAGACTGCCCTAATTTGCCTAAACAAGGCCAGTACAGCACGCCACGTTTGAGCAAGTTAAGTCCTTGTAAACCCAATAGATGAGGAAAGGGGTAGAAGACTGTTGGTCGGTTGCCCTGTGGTGGTCAGTCTCCTACCCCGCGAGTGGTCTTGCTCGTATAGACGAACATTCCCCTCTAAATGTTTCTAAGTTCCCGAAAGATTTAATGTCTCTTTTTTGTCACGTGAATTGCCGCCGATTGGGCCTAACGCCGGCGGGCCAATTCTCCCGAATTTGGTAGTCTTCACCCGATCTCCACACTGTCCAGATACCGCGCCACCGCCGCCTTCCACTTGAACTTCCCTGTAATCGCCTGCTGCAACGCCTGCGCCGCCGCCGGCTCACCATGCGTCAGGTACACCTGTTTCGGCGCGGTCTGCAATCCGCCGAGCCAGCGCAGCAGCTCGCTCTTTCCCGCATGCGCGGAAAACTGTCCCATCTCCACGATCTCGGCCCGCACAGGCACCGCCTGCCCGTACAAATTCAGCGTCTTCGCCCCGTCCTGCAGCGCCCGCCCCCGCGTGCCCTCCGCCTGAAATCCTCCAAGGATCACGCAATTTCGCGCATCGCCCAGCCGCTGAGCCAGATGGTGCAGCACGCGCCCGCCCGTCACCATCCCGCTCGCCGAAATGATGATGCATGGCGTCTTCACATCATTGATGGCTTTAGATTCCGCCACGCTGCGCGCCAGGTGAAAGGTGTGCACATCCAGCGGATCGCCACCGCCCTGTTCGTCCCGCGTAAATTCCACGTCGTGATCTTCCTTGTACTTCAAATACAAATCCGTCGCGCTCAGCGCCATCGGGCTGTCCACATACACCGGCACTTTCGGGATTTTCTGCAAATCCTCGAGTTGCCGCAGGTAGTACATAAACGTCTGCGTCCGCCCGATCGCAAACGCCGGAATCACGATGGACCCGCCGCGCTTCACTACGCGGTTCACGATATCTGCCAACAATTGCAACGGATCGCCCGCCGGGTGTTCCCGGTCGCCATATGTCGATTCAGAAAGCAGGGTGTCAATCTGTTTTGCCGCCGGCGACACGGGATCGTTCAGGATCGGCTGGTCGTAGCGGCCCACGTCTCCCGAGAAAACCACCACCAACTTTTTCCCATTTTCCTTGATTGTTAATTCCAGGCTCGACGATCCCAGAATATGTCCCGCATCGTACGACTCGAAATGAAACTCCGGCGACAGATCAAATCCGCCGCGCCGCGCCATCGGCTTCAACTGCACCAGCACCGGCTCCACGTCAGCCGAGGTATACAGCGCGCGCGGGTCTGGATGTTTGCTCCATTTATTCTTGATGGCGTTCTGCGTCTCTTCTTCCTGCAGGTGCCCCGAATCCTTCAGCAACAGGTTCGTCAACTCAATCGTCGCCGGATTCGCATAAATCGGTTGGCGATAGCCGTCCCGCACCAGCACCGGCAGCCATCCCGTGTGGTCCAGGTGCGCGTGCGTCAGCACCAGGTAATCGATCGTCTTCGGATCCACCGGCAGCGGATTCCAGTTGCGCTGCTTCAGCTCATCCAATCCCTGAAACAACCCGCAATCAATCAGCAGCTTCTTGCCTGCCGCCGCCACCAGATACTTCGATCCCGTAACGCAACCCGCCGCACCCAAAAATGTAAGTTTAGCCATAGCTCAAGCATTCTACTCGAACTTCCCCGATATTCTGAAAACAGGCCTTCAGTCTGCCACGTCCCATGAATCAGGTCGGCACCGAACTACTTTTCAAGAGCATTAATATGGCGGACTAGGAGAAAGCTTATTCAATTAGAGGGGAAGAAAAAACGGGGCGAGCCTCAGAGCCCCCCCGTTCCTGACAGTTCTCTTCTTCCGCGGATCTCAGGCGAGGTCGAAGCGGTCGTGATTCATCACCTTGGTCCACGCCGCCACGAAGTCCTTCAGAAACTTCTCCTTGGAGTCCGCGGACGCATAGACTTCCGCGAGGGCGCGCAGCTGGGAGTGCGAACCGAAGATCAGGTCGACGCGCGTGCCGGTCCACTTGACCTCGTTCGTCTTGCGGTCCCGGCCTTCGTAAATCTCTCCGGAGCCATTGGAAGCTTTGGATGGCTCCCATTGCGTGCCCATGTCGAGCAGGTTGACGAAGAAGTCGTTGGTTAACGTCTCTGGACGCTTGGTGAAGACGCCGTGTGCGGACTTCCCGGTGTTCGCACCGAGGACGCGCAAGCCACCGACGAGAACCGTCATCTCGGGCGCCGTCAGCTTCAGCAATTGCGCCCGATCCACCAGGAGCTCCGCCTCCGACACGCGCTGCTTGCCGTTGAGGTAGTTGCGGAAGCCATCCGCCTTCGGTTCGAGCGGTTCAAACGAATCGACGTCGGTATGCTCTTCTGACGCGTCCATGCGCCCTGGCGTGAATGGGACTTTCACGTCGTGCCCGCCGGCTTTCGCGGCCTTCTCGATGGCCGCACAGCCGCCGAGCACGATCAGGTCGGCAAGCGAAACCTTCTTCCCCTTATTGCCGTTGGACTGCGAGCTGTTGAACTCCTTTTGGATCGTTTCGAGCGTCTGCAGCACTTTCGCCAGCTGCGCCGGTTGGTTGACGGCCCAGTCCTTTTGCGGTGCAAGCCGGATGCGCGCGCCGTTCGCTCCGCCACGCTTATCAGAGCCGCGAAACGTCGACGCCGATGCCCAAGCCGTCGACACCAGCTGCGAAACGGACAGCCCGGATGCGAGGATTTTCGTTTTCAGAGCGGCAATGTCCTGCTCCCCGATCAGCGGATGGTTCACTGCGGGGATCGGGTCTTGCCAGGGCAGCGTCTCTTTCGGGACGAGCGGGCCGAGATAACGTACGATCGGGCCCATGTCACGGTGCGTCAGTTTGAACCACGCCCGGGCAAACGCATCGGCGAACTGCTCCGGATGCTCGTAGAAGTGCCGTGAAATCTTTTCGTATGCAGGGTCAAAGCGCAAAGAGAGATCCGTGGTCAGCATGGATGGCGCGTGGCGCTTCGACGGATCGTGCGCATCCGGCATCTTGCCCGCGCCGGCGCCATTCTTGGGCGTCCACTGATGCGCACCGGCCGGGCTCTTGGTGAGTTCCCATTCGTAGCCGAAGAGGTTCTCGAAGAAGTTGTTGCTCCACTTGGTCGGCGTCTCGGTCCAAATAACTTCCAGGCCGCTGCCGATCGCGTCGCCTCCTTTGCCGGAGCGGAACTTGCTCTTCCAGCCGAGGCCCTGCTCCTCGATACTGGCCGCTTCGGGCTCCGCGCCTACGTTGGCCGCATCGCCCGCGCCATGGGTTTTGCCAAAGCTATGCCCACCGGCAATCAGCGCGACGGTTTCTTCGTCGTTCATGGCCATGCGGCGGAACGTTTCGCGGATATCCCTGGCCGCCAGAATCGGATCCGGCTTGCCGTTCGGTCCTTCCGGATTCACGTAGATCAGGCCCATCTGTACGGCACCGAGCGGATTTTGAAGATCACGGTCGCCGGTGTAGCGTTCGTCGCCCAGCCACTTGCCTTCGGGGCCCCAGTTGACTTCTTCGGGCTCCCACACGTCCGCACGGCCACCGCCAAAGCCGAAAGTCTTGAAGCCCATGGAGTCGAGAGCGACGTTGCCTGCAAGAATCATCAGGTCGGCCCAGGAGATCTTGCGGCCATACTTCTGCTTGATCGGCCACAGCAAGCGTCGCGCCTTGTCGAGGTTCACGTTGTCCGGCCAGCTATTCAGGGGAGCGAATCGCTGCTGGCCCGCCCCGGCACCGCCGCGACCGTCGTGGATTCGGTACGTGCCGGCGCTGTGCCATGCCATGCGAATGAACAGCCCGCCGTAGTGGCCGAAGTCAGCCGGCCACCAATCCTGAGAGTCTGTCATCAGGGCATGAAGGTCCTTGATTACGGCATTGAGGTCGAGAGTCTTGAACTCTTTGGCGTAGTCGAACTCCTCGCCCATCGGATCGGAAAGCTTGGAGTGCTGGTGTAGAACCTGAACGTCCAACTGGTCAGGCCACCAGTCACGGTTCGTGTGTGCGGGAGTTCCCGCGAACGGGCACTTCGTTTCAGTTGCCATGTTTCTCTCCGATCGTTATTCTTTTCGCGATTCGTAGTTTAAAAATCATCCACCCTTGAAATCGAATACAACCTCTTGGCCCGCCTCACATCGCGGAGGGAGCAGACATACTCAAGCCCTATACTATGCTTCCCCTACCCATTGCTCCAATATCTAGTTCGGATACAATCAATAGGCACAGCCTATGGCAGATTCCAGCCTCCTGATCGCTGCGATCTGTTCGCTGTTATGCAGTCGGATGAAATTCACCGACGCAGGGATGGTTTTACCGCTTACGGATTGCTTTCTTCCGCGATGGAACTACACCAACTCCGCTACTTCTCCGCTGTCGCCGAGACGGGCTCGTTCTCCCGGGCCGCGGAGAAATGCCACGTCTCGCAGCCCTCGCTCTCCCAGCAAATCCTCAAGCTCGAATCTGAACTCGGCGGCCGCCTCTTTGATCGCCTCGGCCGCTCCGTCCGCCTCACCGATCTCGGCGAAGCCTTCCTCCCCCGCGCCCGCTCCGTACTCCACGAACTCTCCAGCGCCAAGAACGAGCTCACCGAGCGCCTGCAATCGGAAGCCGGCCCCGTCGTTATCGGCGCCATTCCCACTATCGCTCCCTATTGGCTCGCGTCGCGCCTCGCGACCTTCTCCCGCAAATTTCCCAAAGTGCATCTCACCATCGCCGAAGAAATCACGCCGGTTCTCCTCGAGCGCCTCCGCGCCGGTTCCGTGGACCTCGCCGTCCTGGCTCTTCCGATCCGCGGCCACGAATTCGACGCCCACCCGCTCTTCAGTGAGCGTCTCTTCGCAGCGTTGCCCAAGAAGCACAAACTCGCGCGCCGCCCCTCCTTGCAACTCGCCGATCTTCGCCGCGATCCTTTTCTCTTTCTCCGTGATGGCCACTGCTTCCGCGATACCGCCGTCGCGGCCTGCGACCGCGCACGCCTCGATCCCCGCGTTGTCTTCGAAAGCGGCCATCTCTCCAGCCTTCTCGCCATGGTCGGCGCCGGAATGGGCGTCTCGCTCGTCCCCGAAATGGCCTTGGACAAATCCAGGCCCTGTCGCTTCGTTCGCATCGCCGACCCCCAGGCCGAACGCACCATCGCCGCCGTAGTCCTCCGCGGCCGCACCCTAAACCGCGGTAGCCGCGCCCTCCTTTCGCACCTCCACGCTTCCTCCCCACTTGCCCCGGCTTAGCAAATTGGTTTTCTTCCCCGGGGGGCTCACGCCGTCAAATTTGTCTTCCTCATCTCACACGTTTGTCCTTCTGCAGAAAAACATTCCCGTTGTGAAGATCCAGCGTCACGATGGCATCCACAAAGAGCTCCAATCCCACCGTCGCGTCAAACATCCCGTCGGGCTCATGCACCCCTGGCGTTGGGAAATACACCTTCGGCTTCCCATCGCCCAGTGGCACTCCCCGAAAGCTTTCGCGCTTGGCCGGCGCCACCTTCATCGTCACTCCGCCGTCTGTGTAGGCGAAGTGCCGTGTCTCTGTCGTTTTTGCAGCTTCACGCAGCCCGAGTTTGTCAATCGATGCGTTGTAAACCAGCAGCGAACCTGTGTACATGGTGTCGATCTGCGCGGTCACCTTCTTGCCGTTGATTTCAAAACCCTCGGCCACCACAATTGGGGGCCCCTGTTTCCCGAACGTGATCAACGAATACTTGGCACAGATATTTCCGCAATCCACTGGCCCCTTGAGGACATCGGAAATTCGCAGTTGGTGCGCGGCAAAATCGAGTTGCAGGATGCGGTCTTTAAAAGCGGTGTAGGCCAACGTCCCTGCGACACGCGGCATCTGGTTCTTTGCGATCCAATCCGTGAAGTCCATCGCCGTGACGTCAACACCCGTCAGTGTCAGTTCCCCGATCTCTAGCGCTGCAATTCTCGCTCGAAACGACCCCGGCATTCCCTCTGCCACAAGCCCGGCCGGTCGGATTCCTGCCGCCTCGGCCGACTTCGTATCCAAGACGCTATCCGCGTCGCCGGTATCAATCACCAACCGGACCGCCTTTCCTTCTCCAATTCGGGCCTCGATACAGGGTGCGCCGTCACAGTTGAGCAGTGGAACCTCCGCCACAAACGTCGTCTCCTGCTCGTTGTTCGCATATTGAGCGAACGCCACGCCCTGTCCCGCCATCACAGAGAGAGCCAGCAAAACAACCATAAAAGGCACTGTCATTTTTGACATGGTTCCGCCACCTTTTTTCTATTCGACGAACCCAATGGATAGACGGACGCCGCTCTCGGATGTTAATATTGTTCTCGCAGTTCTCCGGTGGGGCCGTGGCGCAGCTGGGAGCGCGCCTCGATGGCATCGAGGAGGTCGTGGGTTCGAACCCCATCGGCTCCACCATTACAACCAGCTTCCGCCGGAAGCAGAGGTTGTTCGGAGAGCGCTATTGAGCCAGACTCATCCCCCCGCGTGAACAGCTACAATCAGTCAAAACAGGCAGAAAGTCCGGTGGACGCAAAAGGGGCGTTCAGGTTGTCGAAGCATCATCGGTTCTTCGCCTCGAAGAGACTATAGTTCCCGGCTTTGGTGGAGCGAGGCGTCATTACTCAAAGTCCGTCAATACTGACTTGCGTCACACCAGGCTATCCGCAGGCTTTCAGAGGCAAGTCTGTCAGCATCGTGTATCGAAAGATCTCTCCCGAACTCTATTGGGGCTATGAGGAAAAAGCTACTCGCGACAACAAATATCTCATCGCGGAACCTGAGAAGGCGCTACTGGATTGTATCTACCTAAACCGTCAAGAAGGACTTCCGACGCCCTTAGACGAACTCCAATTGCAGTTTCTAGCTCCGGCCAGGCTTCGGGACTACGCGCTGCGATTTCCGCGCACAGTGAGCGAAACGGTTAAGGATTTCTTGATTGAAGCAGCCTTCCCGTCGCAAAATCCCGACGACCGACGGCCAAGGGCGGGGCGATGATTGTCACGGAGCGAGTCCCGGTGAAACAGAGAAGGTTGTGGGTTCAAACCCATCTGCTCCACCAGTTTTCCACCGGCATCTCCATTGGCAAGTACTTGTAGCGGCCACCTTCCGCCTGCCCTCCCGAGGGGGAGGCGGGCGCCTTTTACCCTACTTTCCTACTCGATCCCCATCTTTTTCACGCAACTCTTAGTCCTACTAAGGGCTGCCCGTTTCCTTGTCTTTTTGTAATCAGGTAAAGTGCTCAATTGAAAGACGTTAATGCCGTTCAATTGTGCACACCGCGCGCCCTGTTTTCCACCGTTTTTCCACCTATCCTTCGCTGGACAACCCACGTTGCCTTCCGGTATTCTCACCCTTCCCTAAGCCCCGGTCTAAATCTAAGGAGTCCCGCTCATGGCATCACCGGTAGTCTCTGAAAAATTCCGCGCCGTCGTCTGCCGCCACTGCAGCAAGCCCATTCGCGTTCCCGGCCTGGTCAGCAGAAAGGAAATCGAGTTCCAGGGACTCACCGATTCCGGCGACATTCACTACCATCTGATTTCCCGCGTCTTCAACGTGCGCTGCCGTTCCTGCGAACGCGAGTCGGTCTACTCGATCAATCAAATTGTGGACTACCCCTTTGCCCTGGCAGCTTCTGCCGCCGACCGCAAGTCCGCCGCTCTCTAAACCATAAATTGAAAAGCAGGAGCGCGCCTGCTTTTAACGTTCACGGCATTCACCCGTTGCGCGACTCAAATTGTTCCATCGCCAAAAAGGAATTTCCGCGCCTGCCGTTCCACCAACTTGGGTCCATACCCCAATTCTCCCTTCCTTCAAATCCTCTCCCGAGGCAGAATACCTCCGCAGCCCAATACCATGCCCGACACGACCGATCGTTATTCTCCCGGCGCCCGATTAATTCTGCGCATCGCCGCATCTCTCACACTGCTCTTTTTCATCACCTATGCGGTGGATCTTACCTGGTACCACGCTCGCCTCGCCGTTCCCCGGTTGGGCGCCGCCAACTCCTCCGTTCACCACGTTCGCCTTCTTGCCATTCCCGACAAAGGAAACAAAATCGAATACCAGATCGACGCTGTGCAGCCTGAAGAAGACGTCCCCTGTTCCCGCACACTTTTCCCGCACCGCGGTCTCAATCCCTGCTGGTACGTTTCGCGACACGCGAAAGATCCCATCAGAATGTAAGCGGCCTCTTCCATTTCACCTCCAACTCCGATATGAAGGTCACTCAGGAGGTACGCTCATGCTCCTGGCGTGTCGCTTCACCTTCCTGTTTCTGGCTGCGGTGTTTCTTCTCGCGCGACTTTCCCTGCAAACGCCCGCTCCTTCCGCGGACCCCAAAGCTGAAATCCTCGCCTTCAACGAAAAATTCATCAACGCTCACCTGCGCATGGACAATCCCGCCATCATCGCCATGTGGGCCGATGATGGCGTCAGCCTGCTGCCCAGCATGGCGCCCATGGTGGGCCGCGCCACCATCGGAAAATTCATCACCGACATCAACGCGCAGATGCCCGGCTACAAAATCGTCCGCGAAAAAATCGATTTTCACGACATTCAGGTTTCCGGCGACTGGGCCTCTGAATGGGGCCTCGAAACACAAGGCCTCCAGCCGCCGAATCAACCAACAATGGAAGGCTACGGAAAAATTCTCTTCGTCCTCCACAAAGACCCCATGGGCCAATGGAAAATCCAGCAAGAAATGTGGAATGCCAGTCCCAAGCCCTAGCCGCGTAGGGGCGGCTTTCGGCCGCCTTCCGGCTTTTCAGTCGAAAGCTCCCGCTTTTAGGCACACAACGGAATCGCCCAATCCTTGAATTCAGGACCCCGCCCGCTCGACACCGCCTAATGCATTCATACTATTCCCACCCTGCGCCAATCCCGCTACATTCCCGCTACTCACGCAATTCTCCATCGCAGGGGTCGCTCCACGGAGGCCCGCAATGTCTGCCCAGACTACCGCCCTGAACTTCAACGCATCCGCCGCCACCACTGGCAACTGGCGCAGCCGCGTGCTTGCCATCTTTCTAATCGTCGCCATCGCCGGCATCTTCTGGGTGGACTCTCGCTACCCCGCGCTCCTCAAGCGCTACCACGCCGGCACGCAAGTCAAAGCCTCGGGCGCGCTCACCTTCGGCACCGTTTATGAGGTCGATCGCTCCATGCCGCTCGCCTCCCGCGCCTGGCGCACCACGGTCAACTGGCTCGACGCCAACCGCATCGGCATGACCTTTTCCTTCCTCTTCGGCCCCGCCGCGCTCACATTTCTCGCCACGCTTCCTCGCCGCAGATTCCGTTCCCGCACTCTCAACACCCTCCTCGGCGCCGCCGCCGGCGTTCCTCTGGCCGTTTGCTCCAATTGCATTGCCCCCATCGCGCGCGGACTCTTCGCCTCCGGCATGAGCGCCGAATCCGTCCTCGCCACCATGTTCGCGTCGCCCGCGCTGAATGTCGTCGTCCTCGCCATGACCTTCGCGCTTTTTCCCGTCTCCGTCGCGCTGATCAAGCTTGCCACCGTTCTCTTCCTGATCTTCGTCTTCGCGCCCGCCGTCGCTTCGCGGGAAAAGGTGGAAGCCGCCACGATTCCCCGTCCCATCAAAATCCCCTCGACGGAAACCTGGCCGCAAGCCACGACTGGGGTCGCGCGCTCTTTCGCCAAAAGTTTCTGGTATGTAGCGCGAGTTGCTTTGCCGCTGATGATCCTCGCGGCCGCCTTGGGCGCGCTCGTCGTTGAACTTCTCCCGCCGCAGGCGCTCCTCGCCCCGGTCACGATCGGCGGCATCCTTCTCGTAGCTCTCGTTGCGGCGTTCCTGCCCGTGCCGATGGCCTTCGACGTGGCCATCGCCTACATCGCCATGACCAAAGGCGTCCCACTCCCCTACGTCGTCACCATTCTCTGTACGCTAGGCATCACGAGCGTCTATTCGCTTTCCGTCGTCGGCAAATCCCTATCCTGGCGCGTCGCCGCTCTAGCCTACGCCACGGTAGCCGCGCTCGGCACTCTCGCCGGCCTTCTTACCCGCATGTTTTTGTAAGAATTCCTGTCTCGAACTACGTGGCATCTCTGGTGACCGGGTTTGCCCGGCCGCTCTTTACTTCCTTCAACCGCCGCTCCAAATATCGCCGCTCACTATCATTCGTCACCAATGCCAACGCCTTCTGATACTCTCCCGCCGCGTCGGCAAAACTCCCCAATCGCCGGTGCATATCCGCCCGCGCCGCGTGCAGCAAATGATAATTCCCGAGATCGCTCGCCGCTGCCAGTTCCGTCATCAAGTCCAATCCGTGTTGCGGCCCATCCGCCATCGCCACTGCCACAGCCCGGTTCAGCGAAACCACCGGGGAGGGCTGCACCCGTGCCAAGGCATCATACAGCCTCACAATCTCTCGCCAGTCCGTCTCTGCCGCGCGCGCGGCCCGGCAATGCACCGCCGCAATCGCCGCCTGCAGCGCCAGCGGCCCCGGTGTCCCCCGCAACGCCTCCTCGACCAATTGCAGTGCTTCCTGAATCTGCTCCCGCTTCCACCGCCCGCGATCCTGCTCCTCGAGCACCACAAGCTCTCCCGCCTCATCCAGCCGCGCCTCGCGCCGCGCGTCGTGGAGGAGCATCAGCGCCACCAGCGCCGTCGCCTCCCGGGACGCCTGCGGCCCCATCAAACTTGCCACCACGCGTCCCAGCCGGATGGCTTCGGAGCATAAATCGGCCCGCAGCAGCGAACTCCCCCGCGTCGCTGCATACCCTTCGTTGAACACCAGGTAGATCACTGTCAGCACGGCGTCCAGCCGCTCGGCCATGGCCTGGGTTTCCGGCACAATGTAGGGAATCTTCGCATCGCGAATCTTGCGCTTCGCCCGAACCAGCCGTTGCGCCATGGTTGTCGTCGAAGTCAAAAACGCTCGCGCAATCTCTTCTGTTTCCAGCCCGCACAACGTCCGCAGCGTCAACGCCACCTGCGCTTCCAACGCCAGCGCCGGGTGGCAGCAGGTGAAAATCAGGCGCAACCGGTCGTCGGGTATTTCGCTGCTGTCGTAATTTGGCTCCTGGCTCTCCGTTCCAATCTCCGCATTCCCGTAAAGCGCCAGCTTTTCCGCGTACCGCCCCTGCCGCCTTATTCGGTCAATGGCCTTGTTTCGCGCCGTCTGGATGATCCACGCCCGCGGCAGCGCTGGCACCCCGGTCTGCCTCCACTGGTCCACCGCCGCCGCGAAAGCCTCTTGCGCACATTCTTCGGCAAGGTCAAAATCGCCAATCAGCCGGATCAACGTAGCCACAATGCGGCCCCATTCGGCTCGATAGACAGTTTCAACGGCGGTGGCTGCAGCGGAATTCATAGTTGGTCCTCAAATATCTTACGGTACGCTGTCGAATTATGTGTCGCCCGTTCGATTAAAAGGTAGAGTGCGAAGGGCTTCGAAACCCCACGTGGCCCAAACGACTTGTCGTCCCGAGGGACGCACCATTTGCGCCCCGAAGGATAGCAACGAAATGTGTCGGCAACCTCTCAGAGAGCCCAGTGGCGCGGCCCAAACCATACGGAGAATCCCATGAAATATATGTTAATGATGTACTTTGAGGAGAACGGCGCACTGACCCAGGAGCAGCGGGAGCATTGCTACGTAGAGTCCACCGCTTTTGCCAACAAGCTCCATGAAGCGGGCAAGTTCCTTGGCGCGGCACCCCTTCAGCCCACCTCGACGGCCACCAGTCTCCGCCTAGAGGATGGCAAGCGTCTGGTCACCGATGGACCGTTCGCCGAAACCCGCGAGCAGCTCGGCGGCTTCTTTCTTATTGATGCTAAAGACCTTGACGAAGCCATCGACATTGCCGCCCGGGTCCCCGCCGGTCGCTGGGGCACGGTTGAGATACGTCCCCTCGTCGAGGTGGACGGACTCCCCAAAATTTAATCACTCCGGCCTGTCGAATTTCCACCCGCCCGATCGTCTTAGAACTAGAGGGCAGGATGGGCCGGCCCGGCTCTTGGAGGGTTCTGGCCGTCATTCAATCCGTTCAGGAGAAAAAGCATGAGGTTCATGATGATCGTAAAAGCCAACAAAGACAGCGAAGCCGGGAAAATGCCCAGCGAAGACCTCCTTGCGGCCATGGCCAAGTACAACGAGGAGTTGGTCAACGCCGGAATCCTCGTGGATCTTGCCGGGCTCCAATCGAGCGCCAAAGGCTTCCGGGTCCGTTTTTCCGGCGGCAAGCCCTCCGTCATCGACGGCCCCTTTGCCGAAACCAGGGAACTGGTCGCTGGCTACTGGATTATTAATGTGAAATCGCGACAGGAAGCCATTGAGTGGGCCAGACGAGTTCCCGCGCCCCATGGTCCAAGTGAAGAGTGCGAAATCGAGGTCCGGCAATTCTTCGAGCTGGAAGATTTTGCTCCGAGCGAAGCCGTCGACCACCACAGGGAAGTCGGCAAGAAACTCGCGGCAGGCAAAAAGTAGCCTCGCGGAAAGGGAACTCGCATGCAAAAGATCACTCCGTTCCTCTGGTTTGATGGCAACGCCGAAGAAGCCGCCAACTTCTACATCTCCATCTTCAAAAACTCGAAGCTGGGAAAGATTTCGCGTTACGGCGACGCGGGGCCAGGCCCCAAGGGTTCCGTGATGTCGGTGACTTTCCAGATCGAAGGCCAGGAATTCTTCGCTCTGAACGGCGGCCCGCAGTTCAAGTTCACGCCCGCCATCTCGTTTTTTGTTAACTGCGAAACCCAGCAGGAAGTGGACGACCTGTGGGAGAAACTTTCTGCCGGGGGCCGCACGGATCGCTGCGGCTGGCTGCAGGACAAGTTCGGCCTCTCCTGGCAGATCATCCCCACGATTCTTGGCCAGTTGCTGGGCGACAAGGATCCGCAGAGAGCGAAGCGCGCCATGCAGGCCATGCTGCAAATGACCAAGATCGATAGCGAAAAACTCCAGCAGGCAGCAGCCGAACCGAAATCCTCTGTCACTTCTGGTGGTTAGGAAAGCTGAATCTCAAAAAGGAGCAAAACATGCAATTCAATTCTTATCTATTGTTCAACGGCGATTGTGAAGAAGCATTCAAGACGTACGAGAAAATCTTCGGCGGAAAAATCGAAATGATGCTCAACCACGAAGGCACCCCCGCCTCCGTTCAAGTGCCGCCCGAATGGCAAAAGAAAATTCTTCACGCTCGCATCACCATCGGCAATGCCGTGCTCATGGCCTCCGATGCGCCTCCGGGCCGCTACGCGAAGCCGCAGGGATTCAGCGTCAACATCGGCCTCACGGACATCAAGGAAGCCGAGCGCATTTTCGGCGCGCTCTCTGAAGGCGCCTCCGTCACCATGGCCCTCGGTGAAACCTTCTGGGCGTATCGTTTCGGCATGTTGACCGACCGCTTCGGCATTCCCTGGATGGTCAACGTCGAGCGCGCCGGCGTTCAGGCCGCGTAACTTCGCCCGTTTTAGGGTACGATCGTTTCCCGGATTCTCGAACGAATCGCACCAAAAGGAGCAGAGGCAAATGAGCAAGGTTCGAATCCTGGCCGGCACGCGCAAGGGAGCATTTATTCTTACGGCCGACGGCAAGCGCGAAAAATGGGAAGTCAGCGGCCCGCATTTCGCCGGCTGGGAGATTTACCACCTCAAAGGTTCGCCCGCCGATCCCGATCGAATCTACTGCTCGCAATCGAGCGGCTGGTTCGGGCAAGTCATCCAGCGCTCCGATGACGGCGGCAAAACCTGGTTTCAGCCGGGCACGCCTCCGGGCGAAACCAAAACGCCGGACGGAATGCCCAAGGGCGAGAGCAACAAGTTCTCCTACGACGTCTCGAAAGAAACCGGCGCGCCGCTGACCACCCACCAGTTTTACGACGGCACCCAGCATCCCTGGGAGTTCAAGCGCGTCTGGCACCTTGAACCTTCCCATACCGATCCGGATCTTGTGTACGCGGGTGTGGAAGACGCCGCGCTCTTCAAATCCACCGATGGCGGAAAAAACTGGCGCGAGCTTTCCGGCCTCCGCGGCCATGGCACTGGCCCGAAGTGGCAACCCGGCGCCGGCGGCATGTGCCTCCACACCATCATTCTCGACAAGAAAAATCCCAATCGCATCTACATCGCCATTTCCGCCGCGGGCGCGTTCCGCTCCGACGACACGGGCAAAACCTGGAAGCCGATCAATCAGGGCCTGGTCTCACAGTTCATTCCCGATCCGAACGCCGAGGTCGGCCACTGCGTCCACCACGTTGCCATGCATCCTTCGAAGCCCGACACGCTCTTCATGCAGAAGCACTGGGACGTCATGCGCAGCGACAACGCCGGTGACCGCTGGCACGAAGTCAGCGGTAATCTCCCCAGCGATTTCGGCTTCGTGATTGACGTGCACGCGCACGAGCCGGAAACAATCTACGTCGCCCCGATCAAGAGCGACGGCGAACACTTCGTTCCCGAAGGCAAACTCCGCATTTATCGCAGCAAGTCCGGCGGCAACGAATGGGAAGCGCTCACCAAGGGTCTCCCGCAGAGCGATTGCTACGTAAACATCCTTCGCGACGCGATGGCCGTTGACTCTCTCGACTCTTGCGGCGTCTACTTTGGCACCACCGGCGGCCAGGTGTATGCTTCGTCTAATGCCGGAGATTCCTGGGCCCCGATCGTGCGCGACCTCCCGGCAGTCTTATCGGTTGAGGTCCAAACGCTCCCATGAACCACCGACCGTCTAGTGGCCGATCTTTAGATCGGCCCCACGTGGCACAGGCTTCAGCGGCTGAAGAAATCTTCTCCGATGCTGCCAGCCATCGAACCAGGGAATTTATAAGATGAGACTGTCGATATTTTTTTCCGGGCTACAGGCTCTGCCATGATTCGCGTCGTACTCCCCGCGCATCTCCGCACCCTGGCTCATGTCGACGGCGAGGTCACGCTCGAACTCGCCGCTCCCCCAACGCTGCGGTCTGTGCTCGATGAACTCGAAGCCCGCTATCCCATGCTTCGCGGCACGATCCGCGATCACGACACGCTCGAGCGGCGCGCCTTCCTGCGGTTCTTCGCCTGCGCGGAAGATCTCTCCCACGAACCTCCGGACACCCTGCTTCCGCCCGAAGTGGCCGCGGGCGCTGAGCCATTCCTCATTATCGGCGCCATCGCCGGCGGCTAGTCTCCGATTTCCCGCTATCTTGTTTCCCGCCACCAAACTCCCGCATTTTCCATGCACAAAGCGATACGTTCTTTTTTGGGCATTCGGTCTCTCCTTTCCACTTGTACTAAAACCTGCATGTCTCAAGATGGCAGTACAGGTCCGCTGCTTTTAACACCTGAAGACCCAGCCCTGGCGTACTTTCTATCGCTCAGCGCCTAAAAAACTGGGAAATAGAAAAGGACGCATGCCCATGTCGATCCCTCGGGGTACCCTCGTCACGTTTTTCAAGCGGTTTATCGCCATCGCTCCTCTCGCGCTGGCCATCCTGGCAGCTGGTTGCAATAACAGCAGCCCGAAAATTTCCGTTACGTTGTCGCCGACTTCTCCGCAAAACGCCGTTGGCGCCCAGGTCATACCCGTCACTGCCACCCTGACGCACGACACGAAAGCCGCAGGTGTCACGTGGAGTCTCACTGGTGGAGGCGCCCTCAGTGGGCAAACCACCACCGCGGTTACTTACACCGCGCCGGCAACCATCGCTGCGGCGGGCACAGCTACCATCACCGCCACCTCAGTCACGGATCCCACCGAAACCGCCAAGCTGGTGATTAACCTTACCCCGATTTCTGTAACCTTGAATCCAAGCGCGGCGCAGACTCTCGATCAGAGCAAAACGGTTAGCGTCACCGCTACCGTCACCGCCGACCCTGCCAGCAAGGGTGTTACGTGGAGCCTCACCGGCGCCGGGACGCTCACCAATTCAACTGCCACCTCGGTTACTTACAATGCTCCCGCCACGGTAACCGCAGCCTCCAGTCCCGTCCTTACAGCCACTTCTATTTCCGACAACACCAAAACCTCCACGCTCACCATAAATCTTGTGCCCCCTCCGTCGGTTTCCACCGCCACGCTCAACGCTGGCATTGTAAACACGGCTTATTCGGCCACGCTCGCTGCCGCAGGCGGCGTCACTCCTGAAACTTGGAGCATCAGCACAGGCACACTTCCAAACGGCCTGCTGCTGAACGCCTCGACGGGCGCGATCACCGGAACGCCCACCGCCTCCGGCACCTCGATTATCACCGCCAAAGTAACAGATGCGGATGGTCTCACAGCCACGAAGGGCTTCACCATCACCATCGACCAGCAACCGAGCATTACCAGCGCCAACAGCGTCGCTTTTACGGTGAATACGCCCGGGAGTTTCACCGTCACCTCCACCGCCTTCCCCACGGCAGCATTGACGGAGACCGGCGCGCTGCCAGCCGGCGTCACTTTCATTGATAAAGGCAACGGCACCGCCACACTGAGCGGCACCTCCGCGACCTCAGGGGCCTTCCCAATTACAATCACCGCTAACAACGGCATCGGCACGGCGGCCACGCAGAGCTTCACGCTCACCGTTGGCCAGGCTCCCGCGATCACCAGCGGCGCTTCGACTACGTTTACTGTAGGCGCGGCGGGAAGCTTCTCCGTGGCGACCACCGGCTTTCCCGCTCCCAGCCTGACGGAAACCGGCGCTCTGCCGGGCGGCGTCAGTTTCGTCGACAACGGCAACGGCACCGCAAAACTCAGCGGCACTCCTGCCGCAGCCACCGGCGGCACTTACACCATCACCGTCAAAGCACACAACGGAATTGGCAGCGACGCAACGCAAACGTTCACGCTGACCGTGGACCAGGCCCCGGCGATCACGAGCGCCAGTGCCACCACCTTCTCTGTGAACGCCGCCGGAACCTTCACGGTAACTTCGACTGGCTTCCCGAAGCCGGCCCTCACAGAGACGGGCGCACTGCCGGCTGGCGTTACATTCGTCGACAACGGTAATGGCACCGCCACGCTCGCTGGCATCGCAACGACCTCAGGCTCTTTCCCCTTTACGATCACGGCAAACAACGGCACGGGCACCGCGGCCACCCAAAACTTCACACTCACCGTTGGCCAGGCCCCCGCGATCAGCAGCGGCGCTTCTGCTACGTTTACAGTAGGCGCGGCGGGAAGCTTCTCCGTCGCGACCACCGGCTTTCCCGCTCCCAGCTTGACGGAAACCGGCGCTCTGCCGGGCGGCGTCAGTTTCGTCGACAACGGCAACGGTACCGCAAAACTCAGCGGCACTCCTGCCGCAACTACTGGCGGGACTTATACCATCACCATCAAAGCGCACAACGGATTTGGCAGCGACGCAACGCAAACGTTCACGCTGACCGTGGACCAGGCCCCGGCGATCACGAGCGCCAGTGCCACCACCTTCTCTGCGAACGCCGCCGGAAGCTTCACGGTAACTTCGACTGGCTTCCCGAAGCCGGCCCTCACAGAGACCGGTGCACTTCCGGCTGGCGTCACTTTCCTCGACAACGGCAACGGCACCGCCACACTTAGCGGCACGGCTTCGGCCCAGGGGACATTCGCCATCACCATTACGGCCAGCAATGGCGTGGGCTCGAACGCCACCCAAGCGTTCACATTGACCGTCAACACGGCTCCCGCATTTACCAGTGCCAACCACGCCACGTTCACTGTCGGGACGGCAGGCACGTTCACGGTCACGGCAACGGGTACGCCGACACCATCCCTTACTGAGACGGGCACGCTGCCGACCGGGGTGACGTTTAACTCGACGACCGGCGTTCTGAGTGGGACCCCGGCCGCAGGCACCGGCAAGGCATACCCCATCACCTTCACGGCCAGCAATGGTGTGGGCGCCAATGCGACGCAAACCTTCACACTCACGGTGGATCAGGCCCCCGCGGTCACCAGCCTCAACAGCACGACGTTTACCGTGGGAACCTTTGCTTCCTTCACGGTAATGACGTCGGGCTTCCCAGCGCCAGCCTTGACTCTGACGGGTGCTCTGCCAGCCGGCGTGACGTTCACCGACAACGGAAACGGAACCGGCACGCTCAGCGGGACCCCGGCTTCAGGGACTGCCGCCACCTATCCCATTACATTTACGGCCAACAATGGCGTCGCTCCCAACGGCACCCAAAGCTTCACGCTGACGGTGAACACCGCCCCCGTCATCACCAGCGGCGCTAGCACAACATTTACAGTGGGCACTCTTGGCACCTTCACGGTGACCACGACAGGCGCACCCACGGCGGCCTTGACGGAAACGGGTGCACTGCCGGGCGGCGTGACCTTCACGGATAATGGAAACGGAACCGCGACACTGGGCGGGACGCCAACGGCGGGCGGAACTTACCCGATCACCATTAAGGCGACGAACGCTTCAGGGAACACTACCCAGAACTTCACGCTGACGGTGGATCAGGCCCCGGCCATCACCAGCTCCACCAGCGCCACGTTTAATATTGGCAGCAATGGGTCATTCACGGTGATGACCACCGGCACGCCGACGTCATCCCTCGCTGAAACCGGCGCTCTGCCAAGCGGCGTGACCTTCACGGACAACGGCAACGGAACCGGGACGCTCAGCGGAACCCCGGCGACGGGAACTGCAGCCTCTTACCCCATTACCTTCACGGCCACGAATGGAATAGGCGCGCCTGCAGTGCAAAGCTTTACCCTGACCGTCAGCGCGGCGGCCGCTTGCACCAGTGGGGGCAGCGAATCCCTCTTGAACGGTCAATACGCTTTCGTGCTCAAGGGCTTCGACGCCGGAACGGCAACTGGGGAAACCAGTCCGCAGCCGGTACTCATCGGCGGCGTGCTCACCTTCAACGGCAGTGGATCGATCACGGCCGGCACCATCGACATCAACCAAAACTCAGGCTTCACGACGAGTACCGTGACCTCCGGTTCCTACGGCGTCGGTTCAAATGTCGGAGATCATCGTGGGTGCATGGCGATTACCACCTCCGCAGGAACGCAGAACTACCGCTTCTCGCTTGCAAGTATCACCAGCGGCGTCGCCTCCACGGGGCACGTGATCGGCTTTGACACCGCGGGTCCATTCACGGCGGGCATTCTGCGCAAGCAGACTACCAGCGCGTTTGGCACCGGCAGCTCGCAAGTCAGCGGCAACTATGCCTTCGGCGTCGCCTCTCCTCAGAACGTTCTCTCGTGCAACAACGGCACCAATTGCGGCGGCAACTTCGGGGCGGTCGGCGTTTTCACTCTCTCCGCTGGCTCCGTCACCAGTGGCGAAGTCGACTTCAACAACAACGGTCAGTTGGATGGCAGCACTACGGCGACCAACTTCCCAGCCAGTCCCATCTCCATCAGTGCCGGCGGCACATACACCATCTCCAGCACCAGTGGCCGCGGCACTCTTGACTTTACTCCCGCAGGCACCGGCAGCACGGTTGTAACCACCGTGATTTACGTGGTGTCCTCAACCGAACTACTCGTCCTCGACAGTGACAACCAGACCAACAACAGCCTCTTTGCGGGCGAGCTATTGAAACAGTCCGGCACGCCCTTCTCTGCAAACCCCCTGTCCGGCGCATACGTTGGCTATCAGTCGTCGCTTGGAAGCTCGGCGGGGACAAGTCGCACTACTTTTCTCGTTCTGAACGCCTCGGGCACCGGCATCAGCGGGAACCAACTCAGGAACGACGGCGGCGGCTTCCAGTCAAAGAACATCACTGGAATAACATACTCGGTCGCTTCGTCCGGACGAATGACGGTTAACGGCGGCACCAATCAGCCGATCTTCTACCTTGTGAGCGCGAGTCAGGCATTTTTCGTGAACGGAAACAGCGTTGTTGACACGGGCTTCTTCCAGTCCCAGACCGGTGGCCCATTTACGAACTCTTCCGCCAGCGGAACTTACGCTTTCGGAACGATCGATCCGCAAGACGCAAATGTTGGAGACAACTCGGGTGTGGCGACGTTCACTCCCGCAACCACGACCATCAGCGTGACGGACGATAACAACGGCAGCGGCTCTCAAAGCACGGATCAGACACAGAGCTTCACCTACTCCATTGACTCGACTGGCCTCGTGCATATCCCGTCGGGCTGCACGATCTCCGCGACATCTACAACGTGCCAGACTGTCCTCTACATCATTTCGCCGACGAAGGCAGTCATCATGGATACCGGCTCCTCCAACCCGAAGGTGCAGGTCGGGGACCAGTAAAAGGGAGACCGCGGCCCGGCACAAACCAATCCGGGAAAAAAGTCCAACACAACAAAAGGGCCGGCGCACCAAGCGCCGGCCCTTTTGTTCCTCGTTGCTTCTCTTCCTGCTCGCCGCTACCTCGTATCCCGATCAGTGCGGCTGCCCCTTGGTCCGCCGCAGCTCCACAATCAGATACGCCACTACCAGAATGTTCACCAGCAACACCACAACCCTCGGCCACGTCGGATGCACGTAGATTTCGTAAACCTCAATCGGCATCAGCGACGCCGTCGTCACAATCGTCAGATACTCCGCCCAGCGCTTTGCCAGCGCCAGGCCGGTCCCCTCCAGCAAAAACAACGCCGAATAGAAAAAAGTGCCCACGCTCAACTGCCGCAATCGGTGCTCGTCCACATTGGAAAGTTTCTGCAACACCCAGATCAGGTAACGATTATGCGGATCCGCCCGCAGCAACTCCATCCAGTGCGCAAACTCTTTCGGCAGGTCTCCGTGCAGAAAATGCAGCGCGCCCAACCCAAGCGCCAGAAGCCCAAACCCGTTCGCGAACTTCAGCGCCGCGATGGCCATCAGCCCGCGGCTCTTCTTGTGTCCACTTTTTTCCGTCGTCATCCCTACCTGACTCTACCACGCCGGCTCCTCCGGGCGTCTCTGCTTCCTCGCTCTCATCCTGTCTGCCCCACCGGCACGCAGGCCGAGCGTCACCCATCGCGATCTTGACGGCCAATCGCCCCGCTCATCTCTCTCGGCTCATAACGACCCTCTTGGGACGTGTTCAATACTGAACAGACTCTTAGTGTATCCGTTGGTATACATGTTGCGACTTCAGCGAGTTGGGTTCTTTGCCCCAGCCAGCCAATCCCAGAGCCCCAGTGATCGCTGTACAAGTCGTCAGCAGTATCGTGCGCCTTCCACATGCATGGAGAGGAAAAGCTAATGAGCACATTGAAGGTTTCTAAGATTTGGATCCCCGCCTTCCTATTCGTCCTCGTCCTGGCAGGGTGCAGCGACCCGGACAAACGCGCCGGCACAGGAAACCCCGGTGATCCCCTGACTCCACCCACGGTGACCGCAGTCACTCCACCGAACGGCACTCTGCTCGTTTGCCCCAACAACGCACTCATTACCGCAACGTTCAGCAAGCCGATGAACCCTGCGACTCTCACCAACTCTTTTACCTTGACTACCGGCGGCGCGAACGTCTCCGGCACGGTTAGCTACGTCGCCGCCACCATGGTTGCCACCTTTACACCCTCCGCCAGCCTTGCACCCAGTGCCTCTTTTACCGCCACGATTACCACAGCGGCTCAAGACCAGTTCGGCAACGGACTCGCCTCAAATCTCACCTGGATGTTCACCACCAACTCCACGGCCAACTGTCCGCCGCCCGCTGGCGGGTTAGCCTTGGGCTCGGCCTGTAGTTTCGGAATCCTCGCCGGCTCCACGGTCACCAATGTAACGGGCACCGCCACCACCGTTAGCGGGGATGTGGGTGTGTCGCCAGGAACGGCCATCACCGGATTTGGCACGCCGGCATCCATCACGGGCGCCTTCCACATGAACGACACCACTGCCCAGAATGCGCAGATTGATTTGACTACCGCGTACAACAACGCCGCGGGAGCAGCCGGAGGGGCTATCCTCTCCCCCGATATCGGCGGGCAAACCCTCCACCCTGGCGTCTATAAGACCACCAGCGCCAGCCCCTCGTTGGGAATAACCGGGAATCTCACTCTCGATGGTTTGGGCGATCCGAACGCCGTCTGGATCTTCCAGATCGTGTCCACGGTCACGACCGCAAGCACCAACAGCCAGATCATCCTCATCAATGGTGCCAGCTCTCACAATGTCTTCTGGCAGGTGGGGAGTTCCGCGACCCTTGGAAAGACCACAACATTCGTTGGAACCATCATGGCCCAGGCATCGATCACCCTCAACACCGGCGCAACGCTGGATGGCAGAGCTCTGGCCCGCACCGGCGCAGTCACCTTGGACACCAACACGGTTGTGGTCCCGGCATGTCCATGACGGCTTCCGCGGCGGGCTCGCCGCACGGTTGGCCCGCCGCGCGTCTGACTGGAAAAGCATTGCACGTCGCTAAATTTCGGAGGAACATTCGTATGTCATCTCACGCAAAGAGCCATCCTGTTCGGGTCCTAACCTTGCTGCCGGCAATGATCGTGTTTCTGCTCGTGTTTGCCAGCCTCGCCGCGGCTCAGGACGTGCCTACCCCCAAATGGGAGCTTTATGGCGGTTACTCCTTCTGGAATCCCGGCGCGGACGTGCACGGCCAGCTTCCCGGCGCCATATTGCCGTTAAGCAGTCGCATGGAATCGAATCCCCGCGGGGCCGGCGCCAGCGCTACATATATTTTCAATCGTTGGTTTGGGTTGACGCTCGATACCAGCACCGATTGGGGCAGCGGTGAAAAGACTTTAGCCAGAAGGATTGACGACGCCGCATTCGCCAACATTTCCTTCGGCCCCAAATTTACCTATCGCACCAATCACTTTACGCCATTTTTTGAAGTCCTCGTTGGCGACCATCGCCTTACTCCCGATGCCTTCCACGATATTGACAAGCTCGGGCTTATGGTTGGCGGCGGTCTGGATGTCAACGTATCGCGCCACATTGCTCTGCGCCTCCTCAGGGCCGATTATGTAGCTTCCAACTATCGCTTTGGTCCTACCACCATTACCAGCACAGAGCTCCGTGGCGTGCGCCTCGAAACTGGCCTGGTCCTCAACCTGGGTGGTGGAGAGCCGCCACTCCCGCCCGGCGCGTCCTGTTCCGTGCAGCCGGTGGAAGTTTTCGCCGGCGAAACCGTGACCGCCACTTCCCGCGGCTCCGGTTTCAATCCCAAGCGGACCGTCGCATACAACTGGAGCGCCACGGGCGTAAAAATTTCAAGCGGTGACGCCTCCCCGCAGATCGACACCACCGGCTTGGCGCCTGGCTCCTACGTTGTCACCTCCAACATGAGTGACGGCAGCAAGCACGGCGTCGCATCCTGCAGCGCGAGCTTCACTGTGAAGCAGCCGCATCCGCCCGTCATTTCCTGCTCCGCAGATCCCGCGACCGTCCTCCCCGGCGGCACTTCCGCCATCAGTTCGAACGCCAGCAGCCCCGATGGCCGCAGGCTCATTTACAGCTACTCGGCAAACGCCGGCGATGTCAACGGCAATGGCAGCAGCGCCACCTTGAGCACCCGCGGTGTGCAGCCCGGCACCGTCACCGTCACCTGCAACGTCGCCGATGACCGCGTTCCCGCGCTCACTTCCTCGAACACCACCACCGTGCTCGTGCAAGCTCCGCCGCCGCCCCCTCCGCCACCGGAGATCAAGCGGCTGGAAGCCCGGCTGGCCCTGCACAGCATTTACTTTGCAACCGCTCGCCCCACCATCGAGCATCCCGAACGCGGGTTGGTAGACAGCCAGGCCGCAATTCTTGAAGCGCTGGCTGCGGACTTCCTCAGCTATCTGAAATACGTTCCCGACGCCCACCTGATCCTCGGCGGCCATGCCGATCCTCGCGGCGGCGCTGAGTACAACAAGGGTCTCACCGACCGGCGCGTCGGACGCACCAAGAGCTACCTCGTCGAACACGGCGTCCCGGCAGACCACATTGACACCAAGTCTTTTGGCGAAGGAGAGCAGCTCACTCCCGACGAGGTCAAGCAACAGATGGCCGACAATACGGAACTGACTGCCGACGAGCGCCAACTGATGACGAAGAACTTCCGTGTGCTCGTCCTGGCCAACAACCGCCGCGTGGACGTCACCCTCAGCACCACCGGACAACAGTCGGTTCGCCGCTATCCGTTCAACGCCAAGGATTTCCTGGCCCTCATCAGCCCCAAAGGCGGCGAAACCAAACAACCAGCCAGGCAACCAGCCAAGAAGCGCAAGCCCCAACCCTAGCGGGTGGGCCGCTTCTTTCTAGGGGAGGGGCGCCTGCCCCTCCCTCCTTGGTTTCCGCCCATGTAGCGGTCGTCGACCGTGGCGGGCCGCTCTTTTTTTTCCCCGCAACGAAACTCTCGATGGTCCTTGACTTGAGATAGCGGTCGGTCGTGTTGGTGCGTGTCGCCCTCCAGTGCTGAGATTTGGGGATCTCTTGCGCGGAGCGCTTACGCACCGGGCTGACTTTTGTCGCGCTTCCTGCGCTCTAGAGAGGGAGCGCCAGGAGGGAGAATGGCATTCCCGAGGCGGCCTGGGTCGCTCCGGGTGTGCAAGTTATAGTCTTTCGACCGTTCTCGTTTCGAGCAGTCCGGAGGGTCGCCAGGCAGCCCAAAAGGGCAGGGCAAACGGGTACCCCTAGAAGGAGAACGCCCGACTCCGCCCGCCCCATTGCGCTGCCGGCCCCTTGGTGCCAGAATCCTTGAGATTGCTGGCATCCGGCCCGGGGAGGACCCCTCTGGTTCCCTCAGGGCAAGCCTTGCTTCCGGTGAGGGCACAAATGCCGCTCTATGGTGTCTAATACCTAGAGCGGACAAAGGTTGGGGCAGAGTGCAGGATGGCGATGCCCAACCGAGCAGTGCCAGCAGGCCCCAGGTTTTGATTTGCAGGTGGGGCAGAAAGGCCGACCGTGTCCGATTGGGCCAGCGCACTCTCGTGGGGTAATGACGAATCCGAGCTTGTCACCGAACTGCAAGCCGGCTCGGAGACCGCTTTTGACTGGCTCGTCAATCACTACCACGCTCCCGTTTACAACCTGATCCTGGGGATGCTGGGAGATACGGCGGACTCCGCCGACGCGGCGCAGGAAGTTTTCTTGAAAGCTTTCAAGGGAATTCGCAGCTTTCGCCAGGGCAGTTCGCTAAAGACCTGGCTCTACCGCATCGCGATTCGCGAAGCCCTGAATCATCGCCGCTGGTTCAAGCGCCACAATCAGAAAAATGTTTCGATTGATGCCCAGCCGGCGGAAGGCTGCGCGCCAATGGAGATTGAAGATTTCAGCGCGACGCCGTTCGATCAGTTGGCGGCGCACGAGATTCAGGTGGCAGTGCAGGGAGCGCTGCAGCAGGTGCCGGATGTTTTTCGCAGCGCGGTGATTTTGCGCGACATCGAAGGGCTGAGCTACGAGGAAGTGGCGGAAGTGCTGGAGTGCAGCGTCGGCACCGTGAAGTCGCGGATCCTGCGCGGGCGGCGCTCGTTGAAACAAATTCTGGAGCCGCTGCTGTCGGATAAAGCGCTAGAAGCGAAGGCTGCCGAGCGCGACACGCAGACTTCGGAAGCGCAGTGGCGCAAAGCCGAAGTGGCACGGCATGCTGCGGCGGCAGCTTCGAGCACACATACCACGCAGCAGGTCGGCCTACAAATGGCCTATGTACGAGTTTCGACGCCGGCAACGGCGGATAGTATGACGCGCCCACAGCCAGCGCGCGAGGAGCTACCATGACGTGCGATAGAGTCCATCGCCGCCTCGCCGGTTATCTGGACGATGCGAGCGTATCGGCAGCGCGCTCGGCGGAGCGCGTGGCCATCCGGCAGCACCTGGAAAATTGCGAAACGTGCCGCGAGGAGTTGCAGCGGTACCGGAAGCTGGCCGTGTTGATGTCCCGCGTGCCGCGGGCCGTCCCCCCCGCGGATCTCGCCGTGAAAATCAAAGTGGCCGCTGCGCAGGCGCAAGCTACGCAGGATTGGCCCGGACGGTGGCAACGGATTAAGGACCGTTCGGAGATTTTGCTGGACAACGTGTTTCGTCCGCTGACGGTGCCGGCGACAGGTGGATTTTTCTCTGCAATCGTGATTTTTGTCTTTGTGTTTCACATGATGTTGCCCGGCATCACCGTGCAGGCGGATCCGAATGATGTGCCGACCGCGCTGTTGCGTCCCGCGGAGCTGATTTCGCTCTCGAACATGCCGGCTTCGGCGGAGATGCAACATCCAGACGTTGCGCTGCAGCACGAGCTGCTGGTGGACGTGGTGGTGGATGCGCAGGGGCAGATGTCCATGTACGAAATTATTGTCGGACCGGACACGCCGGAAATGCGGCATCATCTGGACCAGGTGCTGCTGTTTTCGCGCTTCCGCCCGTTGATGAGCTTCGGCCGGCCCACCCCCGGCGGCCACGTAGTCCTAAGCTTCAGCGCAGTCCACGTCCGCGGCTAAGCTGCAGCGGCCGCCTTCAGGTGGCCGCGTTTGTGCCGGTCTTGGCCGGCTGGAGCCGGCCGCTAGATTTTGCAAACTCTCCCTGTCCTCCCGGCCAGCTTCCCCTTTGTAAACGCCTGACCCTCTCCGCCGCGTCGTTTGCATCCGCATCGTGTTCAATAGAGTCAGGAGTTCATCATGCGCACCACACTGCGCCTCTTCACGTTGCTAACCGCGCTGCTTCTGGGCGCCATGCTATTCACCCCCGCGCTGCACGCGACCGCTGCTTCGTCTCGTCCACAGGGCAATTCACCCGAATCCATCCTGTTGAACGCCGCGAACCGCGACCGCGCGGCAATCGGCTTGCCGCTGTTTCAGTGGGACGCGAATCTTGCCGCCGCGGCGCGATTGCACGCGCAGCGGATGGCGCAGCAGAGTACCCTGTCGCACCAGTTTCCGGGCGAGCCGCCGCTGCAGGAACGCGCCATGCAAGCCGGCGCCCGCTTCAGCCTGATTGCGGAGAATGTTGCCGAAGGGCCTTCGCCGCAGGGATTGCACGTGCAGTGGATGAATTCACCGCCGCACCGGGCGAACTTGTTGGACCGCGAGTTGAACTCGATCGGGATTGCGGTGGTGCAGAGCGGCAACTTGCTGTTTGCCGTGCAGGATTTTTCGGCGGGAGTGCCGCAGTTGAGCATCGAGCAGCAGGAATCGCAGATTGATTCGCAACTTCTGGCGCGCGGGATGCGCGTGGTGGACGCGGCGCTGGACGCGCGGAAGACTTGCGAGATGGGCCGCGGATTTGCCGGGCAGCAGCCGTTCGCGGTACTGCGCTATGAGACGTCGAGCTTGAGCAGCCTGCCGGAAGATATCGAGCGGAAGTTGCGGACGGGGAAATATCATGCGGCCGCGGTGGGCGCCTGCGAAGCGGGCGGATCGGCGGGAGGATTCACGCGGTTTCGGATTGCGATATTGTTGTACTGAGGATGGTGGACGCTGCGCTTGCGTCACTCTTCTAGATGGCCGCGCGAATGCTTGCGATCAGAGAAATCCGGCTTGCCTTTTCCCCGAAAATCGGTAGACTCAGCAACATGACGTCCTCGCTCTATACCTACGCGTGGCGATTTACCTACCGGAAGGACCGGGTGCGAGAGGCCAGCGTCTAGTTCGAGAGCATCACAGGATTTTGGCCCACTCGCACAGAGTGGGCTTTTTTTTTTGGCCCCACGAAAGAAGCGACCAGCAAATTAGCGAAAGGCCAAACGCGAAAGGGAAGCGACCATGATTATTTCGATGAAGCTGCATTCGACGCGGGAAGAGATCGACGAAGTGACTGGCATCGTGAAGCACTTTGGGTACAAGGTGCACTCGATTGAGGGGGAGGAGCGCGTGGTGATTGGCGTCGTGGGCGTGGGCGACGTGACGGCGTGCTTGGAATCTGTCGAAGCGATGCCGCAGGTGGAGAAGGTGGTGCGGATTACCGCGCCGTATAAATTTGTGAGCAAGGAGTTTCGGCCAGGGAAGACGCGCATCAAGGTGAACGGCGCGGAGATCGGCGGCGACGAGTTTGCGGTGATTGCCGGGCCGTGCTCGGTAGAAAGTGAAGAGCAGATCATGCGCTCGGCGGAAGCGGTGGCCAAGGCGGGGGCGAAGTTTCTGCGCGGCGGGGCGTTCAAGCCGCGGACGTCGCCGTATGATTTTCAGGGGATGGAAGAAGAAGGACTGAAGCTGCTGCAGAAGGCGAAAAAGGCTACGGGCCTCGCGATCGTGACGGAGGTAATGGGCGACCGCGACGTGGAACTGGTGGCGCAGTACGCGGACGTGATGCAGGTAGGTGCGCGGAACATGCAGAATTTCATGCTGCTGAAGGCGCTGGGAAAATGCGGGCGGCCGATCCTGCTGAAACGCGGGCTGAGCAGCATCATCAAGGAGTTGCTGATGAGCGCGGAATATATCGTGGCGCACGGGAATCCCGACGTGATTCTGTGCGAGCGCGGAATTCGGACGTTTGAGACGGCTACGCGGAACACCTGCGACATTTCGGCGATTCCGGTGCTGAATGAGTTGACCCACCTGCCGGTGATTCTCGATCCGAGCCACGCGACCGGGAAACGCAGCCTGGTGCCAGCCCTAGCCCGCGCGGGCGTAGCCGTCGGCGCCGACGGCCTCATTGTCGAAGCGCATCCCGCACCGGAGCGCGCCATCAGTGACGGCGCGCAATCGCTCGACCTCAACCAGTTCGCCAAAATGATGGAAGACTTGAAGCCCTACATCGCATTGTGGAACGAAGCGCGGAAGAAAGAAGCCGCGGTGGCCGCGGCGCCGTAGATAGTTGCCACCATCAGGTAAACACCGGAGATGGTGACCTGCCCAAATTTGATTTTTCATAAGTCGTTACAGAAACTCACATAGATATTCATAACCTGTTAGGGGAGACACCTTCCTGTCGATTAAGGGTGGTATATTCAGCGACTTAGGTTAAGTCCAAAAACGGGAATCTGGCCACTGAATTGCCAAAGAATTGTCAGGAAGCGGGTTGTGGTCCCGCTGCTCCTCCAGGTCCAGCCTGCCCTCCTTAGAGGGCTTACTGCGGGTACGAGTGGTCTGAGCTAAAAACCACAGGGATCCGCGCGCTTCAGACCGCGAAAAAAAATCTACAGGGGGTTAGACGATGGAACGATCGCAGGGTACCGCTCTATCCAGACGATCCACAGTTCGTGTTGTGTTGGCGTTCATGCTGCTTCTCGGAGTGGTGTGGAGCGCGAACGCGCAATCGACGGCAACTTTGCAGGGAACGGTTACTGACCCGTCGGGCGCCGCGGTTCCGAACGCCAAGGTGGCGGCAACGAATCAGGCGACGGGTGTGCGAACGGATACGGCCAGTGACACGGCTGGCGAATTTCTGATTCCATCGTTGTCGATCGGGTTATACAGGCTGGAGATTTCTGCCTCGGGTTTTCAGACCACGGTCTTCACCGGGTTGAAGCTCGATGTGGCCACGACAGTTACAAAGAATATTAGTTTGACCCTCGGCAATGCATCGCAGACGGTGGAAGTAGTCGCCCTGGCGCCGCTGGTGGATGTAAGCACCAACGAAATCGGGCAAGTAATCAACGACAAGACGGTGCAGCAGATTCCGCTGAACGGCCGGCACTTCACGGATCTTAGCTTGCTCACCCCCGGGACCATAACGCCCCCGGCGAACGGGTTTCTCTCCGCTCCGTTGCGCGGGCAGGGATCGTTTGGAATCAATACGGCGGGGCAGCGGGAAGACACAACGAACTGGCTGGTCAACGGCGTCAACCTGAACGACAACGTTCAGAACCAGATTACGTTTCAGCCGCCGATTGACACGCTGGCGGAATACAAGATCGACAATTCTTCTTTCCCCGCGCAGTACGGACGGAACTCCGGCGCTATCGTGAACCTGGCCACGCGCTCCGGCACCAACGAATATCACGGGGAGTTGTTCGAATTCATCCGAAACAATGCCCTCGACTCCCGCAATTTCTTCAACGTCAGAGAAGGCTCGAACGGCCTACCTCTGATCCAGTCACCGTTCCGGCGCAACGATTTCGGGGTGGATTTTGGCGGCCCGATCGTCAAGAACAAGCTGTTCTTCTTTCTTGCGTATGAAGGGCTTCGCCAGAGTCAGAACCTGACTCTTTCGACGACCGTGCCAAGCGTGAATGACAGAGCAGGCGTGACCGCCCCGGCCATCCAGAAACTGCTCCCGCTGATCCCGGCGGCCAACCTGGTCGGTACCGGCACCCCCGGCGTCCCCAACACGTTCAATCTGTTCAGCGGCGGGGTGGTCGCGAACGTCTCTCTGAACCAGGGATCAGGCGACATTGACTACGAGCTCAGCCAGGCCGACCGCTTTCACTTCTACTACGTCGTGCAGAAGGATCTCCGGCAGGAACCGACCGCCGGCGGCGCCATTGCCGCGAATCTTCCCGGCTTCGGCGACACGCGCGATGGTTTCCGCCAATTGCTGAGCTTCAGCGAAGATCACACTTTTTCTTCCACGCTCAACAACACGGTTCGCCTGGGCTTCAATCGCATCCATTTGATCTTCACCCCTAACGGACTGCTTGATCCTGCCAACTTCGACATTACGATGCCGGCGGGCTCGCCGGCTGCATCCGGCCTACCGTTTTTCAATGTCGGTGGCACGATCGGTTTTGGCGGCCCGCTCGGCGAACCCCAGGGCCGCGGCGACACCACCTTCGTCCTCAACGACGGGTTGAGCTGGCTCAAAGGCCACCACACGTTCATGTTTGGAGGAGAAATCCGGCGAGCCTATAACAACAACATCGCCCTCAACATCGGGAGCCTCTCCTACAGCTCCGTCGCCAATTTCCTTGCGGACTCGGCCAACGCTTTTACCGTGCAGCTGGGTTCAGGAAACGACAAAATCCTCGCGCCTTCCTACGACGTCTTCGCCCAGGACAGCTTCAAATGGAAACCGAACCTCACCATCAACATAGGCCTCCGTTATGCCTGGAATGCCACGCCGTCAGAATCCATCGGCCGCTTCACCAACGTTGACCCCCTCACGGGCAACCTTGTCCCGGCAGGACAGCCCTATCAGCAGAACAACCTGAACTTTCAGCCGCGCTTGGGTTTTGCCTGGGATCCCTTTAAGAACGGCAAGACCTCCGTCCGCGGCGCCTATGCCATCATGACCCAAGCGCCGACAACCAACATCGTGTCGCCGCTGAGCAGCAACCCGCCATTTGCCGTGCCGATTTCGGCGAGTTCGGCGACCAATTCCATCACGGCGGAAAATCCCAGCGCCGCTGTTATAGGCACCAGCCTTGGTCCGGTCGTGATCAATCCCGGATTCGATAATTCCTATGCCCAGGATTGGAATCTTTCCGTTCAACGGCAAATCACGCAGGACCTCGGCCTGGAAGTTGCCTACATCGGCGTGAAGGGAACGCATCTGCAACTCACCCAGAACATCAATCAGCCGCTGGTCACCAATGGGTTCTACGGCGCAACGCGGCCGTTCCCGGCGCTGCCCGCGACGAGCCCGATCATTCCCGTGCAGTGTGCGGCGCCCAACCCGAACTGCCCATATGGAAACATCAACCAGGTCAACAGCGGCGGCAACTCCAGCTACAACGCCGTCTGGATTAGCGCGAACAAGCATGTTTCCCGCGGCTTGGAATTCCTCGCCACCTATACTTACTCCAAATCCATCGACTACAACTCTCTCTCGACCGGCGAGACCTACATCATCCAGAATGCGTACAACCCCCGGGGCGACCGCGGGCTGTCTGAGTTTGACGTGCGCAATCGCTTCTCGCTCAGCGGCTTCTATCAACTCCCATTCAAGGGTAATCGCCTTGTTTCCGGCTGGCAGGTTGGTCTGTTCTTCCAGGCGCAAAGCGGTAGCCCACTCAATCCCACGCTGTCCGTCGGCCCAGGTCCGGGCATCTCCTTGACGGTAAGGCCGGATCTGCTGGCTCCAATCCACACCACGGGCAACCCAACGAACTGGTTTAGCAATGCGGTTCTCTGCGAACCCTTTAACGGAACACCAACGGGCGGCGCACCGGCAATCCCGGCCTGTGCGACGACCGCCAACGCCACGATCGCGGTTCCCTGCACGTTCAGCAGCACACCGACGAAGGTCGGTGGCAACATTTATCCCATCGTGCCCGGCACTTGCCATCCGGGGACGCTCGGCCGCGACGCGCTTACCGGGCCCGACTTCGTGAACACGGATTTCTCCGTCACCAAGGACACGAAGATCACCGAACGCTTCAACCTGGAGTTCCGCTCCGACATGTTCGATGTGTTCAACCATCCGAACTTTGGCAACCCTGTCCTGACGGCAACCAGCAAGTCTCTAGGCATTATCGGCAGCACGCGATTCCCGACGGGCGACTTTGGGTCGTCTCGGCAGATCCAGTTCTCGCTGTTCTTGCAGTTCTAGGACATCTGGAGCCAGACCGGGCGAGGGCAGGCTCACCACCTGCCTTCGTCTTTTGACAATGGTGGTGCAGCCGAGGAATTGAAGAGGCAGGAACCCAAAAGGTGGAATTGGGAGTTTAACGTCCCTTGGCGCTGTCGCCTCGCAGGACCATACACGTTGACGATGCTTTGGCGACGAGGCGGCTGCTTTCATCGGTGATTTCGCATTCGATGTAGCCGACCGTGCTGCCGCGGCGCACCACTTTGCCTTCGGCGCGGAGACGGGCCTCCCACACGGGGCGGAAGAAATTGATCTTTAGTTCGATTGTCGTAAAGGATTCGTCCGGCGCCAGCGTGTTGGCAAAGGCCATACCCATTGCGGCGTCCGCGATATCGCACAGGACTCCCCCATGGAGGGTTCCCATGGGATTGGTGTGCTGCGGCCCGGCCGCCAGGGTCACGACCGCGCGTCCATCCGCGATTTCATTCATCTCAAAGCCGATCAGGCGCGCGATTGGAACCTCGTTTGGGTCAACGTTTTTCATGAATCCTCGTTGATGCGCGTATTGCCGTGTGTTGCGGCAACATATGCGACCGATTGGTCTCAAGTCTCGATATTAGCACGACGTAAACAAAAAGAATGCGCCTACACTACATCAAAGATGGATTGGAGTGCGAGGAATTGACCCCTGGAGCGGGCCAGAACAACAGCAGCTACGTCCTCGGAACGGAATTGTTGGTGGATGGCGGCTTTAGACAAGTCTAAGCCGGTTGGCCTGGGTGACCGAATGTCGCCGGCATCCGCCATCCGGGCAATGGCCTTGCGTTTGGGGGTGCTGCACGTCGGACCAGTAGGCTTCGGGGAAACACGGGCGTAGGCTTCTTGCTGCTGGGGCGGTGTCTCCATTGGGAGAGAAGCGAGGTTGCCGTGTATTGCGAGCATTGCGGGCTGAGGATACTTCCAGAGCGTCCGGTATGCACGCGGTGCGGGAAGTCGCCGACGTATGAGTGGATTCAGCTGACGAGCCTGTTGGTGATCCTATTGGCGGTGATCGGGAACGAAGTCACCGGGTGGCTGCTGCTGCCCAAGATGGCCGCTACGCATCCCACCGGCCATTTTTTCCGGAGTTGGCTCTGGGTGGATCATCAGACAAGCGTGTATGGATGGATGCCCCTGGCTGGCGCGCTGCTGATGTGGGAGTTCCATGTCTGGCGGAAGGTGCGCAAGGCGCAACCGGTCACGAAGATCAGGAGCTGGGTGAGCCGGAAGATTCTAACGTTTGTGCTGGCGGCGGGATTCGCGCCGATTTTGCCGTGGTGGATTCCTGCCGGGCAGCCCTCGGAAAAGACGATGTCTACCCTGGCGCAGTATCCGGGATTGCCGTGCGCAATTTCGTGGGGGGCAATCTTGATTGTGGCGACGGTCTTGTGCTGCAAGGCGGAGACGCGGAATCTGCTGCTGGGGAATGGGAAGACGCTGTCGCTCGTGAGCCTGACGGCGCTGGCGATTTTTATGGGGCTGACGTTGTTCGGGTGGTCGGTGACGTAGCATCCATTTACGTTTCCGGGCCAAAACGGGAAACCATTCAAAAGCACTGGTTCAGGCGCCAGGAAATTTCAGCGGTAACCGGTTTGTTCCGGGCCACTTGCGAATACTCTACCGTACCAGTATTCAGAAAAAAAGTTACCTTCAAGTGTTGTTTTAAGTGTCGACACGCCGACATTTCCTCTTCACCTTCCGGCTGCCTGGCTGCCGCGTCGAAGCTTTACACGTGCGCTCGATAACTTTATGCTGAATTTATGAGCGAGACCCGGTTTGGATTTGCCACGGTGGAAGAGGCGGTCGAGGAGATTCGCCAGGGGCGGATGATTGTCCTGGTGGACGACGAGGACCGCGAAAACGAAGGCGACCTGACGCTGGCGGCGGAGAAGATTACGCCGGAAGCCATCAATTTCATGGCGAAGTTTGGGCGCGGGTTGATTTGCCTGGCGTTGACCGAGCAGCGATGCGACGAGTTGAACCTGCCGCTCATGTCGCCGATCAATACTTCGGTGCATGGGACCGCGTTTTGCGAGGCGATTGACGCGAAGGTGGGAGTGACTACCGGCATCAGCGCTTCCGACCGGGCGATTACGATTTTGACCGCGATTGATCCGAAGACGCGGCCGCAGGATTTGGCGCGGCCCGGGCACATGTTTCCGTTGCGGGCGCGGAACGGCGGCGTGCTGGTTCGCGCGGGGCAGACAGAAGCCAGTGTGGACCTGGCGCGAATTGCGGGCCTCAATCCCTCCGGCGTGATCTGCGAAATCATGAATGAAGACGGCACGATGTCGCGGGTACCGCAGTTGGTGGAATTTTGCCGCGAGCATGGATTGAAGATGCTGACGGTGGCGGATTTGATTCGCTACCGGATGCAGCACGAACGCTACGTGCGACGCGTGGCGGAAGCGGTGCTGCCGACGCGGTTTGGCGAGTTTAAGATGATCGCGTATTCAAGCGACGTGGACCACGACCAGCATGTGGCGCTGATTCGGGGCGATCTGGAGGGCGCGCCGCCGCCCTTGGTGCGCGTGCACTCGCACTGCCTGACCGGGGATGTGTTCGGGTCCACGGCTTGCGACTGCACGGAATTGGTGGCGAAGTCCTTGGAAAAGATCGCACAGGAAGGGCGCGGGGTGTTTTTGTACCTGCACCACACGGGGCGCGGATTTACGATTGAGAATGCGGAGACGCCGACCAAGTTGCCGCAGATTCATTTTCATTCGCGGGGGCAGTTGGATCGCGAGCCGGCGCGGCAGCGCATGGTGCAGCATGAAAGCGGTATTGGGGCGCAGGTCCTGATTGATTTGGGATTGAAGGATATTCGCGTGCTGACGAATCATCCGAAGAAGGTTGTGGCCCTCGAGGGATACGGGATCCGGATTGCGGATCAGGTGCCGCTGAACCTTTCGGGGCAGAAGCCGACGCATCAGCGGTTATGAAACCGCAGGACATGCCTTCGAACGGGGAGGATTCTCCTGTCGTGTGTCGGGGTATTAATTCTTCTGAACGCGTCCTGGGTCAGTTCCTCGAGACTCGAAGAGCACCAGCGAGAAGAAACGCTCGCACCACAGTTGATCGCCGGGTTTCATGAAGAATTCAATTTAACTTCAGAGCGCCCCGCGACACCTCTGACAAACCCGCTCCTCTTCAGAATTCAGGAAGTGCGTTCTCAAACTGGAAAATTCAAGCACCTGGGGACCTCAAAGATTGCTGGAATCGTAGAACCACCCAGTCTGCCGGCCGGGCGTTTGTCGACATTTGAGCAGGGGGAAGCTGAAGAAAACTTCTCGTTTCACGATTTTAACGGGGACGACCGGGTAATCGGCCATTCGGCGGACCTGGTCGCTCGGGACTCCACAAACTACTTCAACTACCAACTAGAGCTGCTTTAAGGCTCCTCATCCTCCGACGTAAGGCGTCCTCTCTCTAAGTAAGACCATTTGAGGGTGCAAAGCACGCACCCAGGAAGGCGGCCTCTATAAAGCCGTTTGAAGCTAACTGGCGAGTAGGTTGCCCTGGTTGTCGAAGATGGAGAGGTCCCCGAAGAGGGCAACCTGGTCTTCGATTTGGGCGCGGTCGCCCACGATTACGATTTGCATGTTGGCAGAGTCGAAATATTTTCGGGCGGCCGCCATCAGGTCGGCGGAGCTTATGGCGCGGACCTTGTCGCGATAGGTTTCGAGGTAGTCGGCCGGAAGTTCGTTTAGTTCGACGGTGGAGAATTGCGAGAGCAGGCCTTCCTGAGTGGCGAGTCCCATGGAGAAGACACCGGTCAAATAATTTTGGGCGTCGGCCAGTTCGGCGTCGGGGACGGGAAGGGAGCGAAGCTTGTCGAGTTCATAGAAAATTTCGGTGAGCGAGGCGGCGACAACATCGCTGCGCACGGCTGCTGAAACGGAGAAATAGCCATGCTCGCGCAGCGGATGGACGCTGCTGCGCGGGCTATAGGTGTAGCCCTTGTCTTCGCGGATATTCATCACCAGGCGCGAATTGAAAGCGCCGCCGTAAAGGCTGTTGGTGAGGCCAAGCTGGATCCAGTCGGGATGCTTGCGGGTGATGGCGTGGCAGCCGGCGAGGATTTGCGTCTGGACTGAGCCGGGATTGTGGACAAGGTAGACGCGGCGGCCCTGGGGCTCGGGCGGGGCAGGGAATTCTTTGCTGGCGGGTTTCTTGCCGGACCAGTTGCCGAAGGTTTTTTCGATAGTTTTCAGCATGGATTGCGGATCGAAATCGCCGACCAGGATGAGCAGCCCGTTTTCGGGCGTGTAGATTTCACGATACACGTCTTCTAGGTCGTTGCGTTTGTAGGCGGCGACTTGCGCTTCGCTGGGCGAGACGCGCGCGTAGGGATGCGCGCCGAAGAGAATTTTTCGCAAACGTTCGCCGGCGAGGAAGCCGGGCGAGGTGCGTTCGAGCTTTACCTCTTCGAGTTTCTGGCGGCGTTCGCGTTCGAATTCGTTTTCGGGGAAGGAGGCTTCACGGGCGAGTTCGTTCACAAGTTCGAGAAGCGGCTGGGCGAATTCGCTGAGGCCTGCGAAACCGATGGCGCTGGTGTCCTGCCCGGCGCTGCTGCCGAGGTCTGCGCCGAGGCGGCGGAGATCTTCTTCGATCTGGCGGCTGACGCGTTTGGAGGTGCCGGTGCGCACGAGAGTGGCGGTCATTTCGGCAAGGCCCGTGGAGCGGCTGGAGACGAGCGCGTTGCCGGCGCGGAAATAAAGTTCACCGTGAAATTTGGGGATGGAATGGGCCTCGGCGAGAACGACTTCAAGGCCGTTGGAAAGGCGCGCGCGGGTGCGCCTGGGCCAGGTGACGGGGCGCTCGGGCGTCAGCGCGGGGACGGCGGCGGAGAATTCCGGGGCGCGGGATGCCATTATGCAGCCTCCTTTGCGCCCGCGTCCGAGCCTAAACCGGGGTTCACCGGCGCGCGGAAGACGATGGCGCGATTCTCGGGCACAAGATATCTTTTCGCGACGCGCTGAATGTCTTCCCGCTTCACGGCGAGGAAGCCGTCGAGGATGGAGTTGACGAGTTCCGGTTCGTTGTCGAAGAGCGTGAAGCAGGCGAGCAGATGCATCAGGCCGTAGCGCGGCATGTAGCCGCCGCGGCCGCCTTCGAGCGTGGAGTAGTAGTCGGAACGCCATTTGACCTTGAGGTGCCGGAGTTCGTCCTCGGGGATGCCGTTTTGCTGGACTTCGCGCACGATGGCGTCGAAGGCTTCGAGCGTCCGGACGTCTGTGCATTCGGGTTTGTGCAGGATGCGGGTGGTCATTTGCGCGGGGCCGTTGAAACCGAAAATGTCGTCAACGCCGCCCTCGGCTTCGACGGCAATCTGTTTTTCGAGGACCATTTCGCGGTGAATGCGTCCCGCTCTGCCGCCATGCAGGGCTTGGTCGAGCAGCGCCATGGCGTACCAATCGGGGGTGCGCCGGTCGGGCATGACGTAGGCGATGGCCATGGCCGGGAGCGTGCCGAATTTTTCTTCGACGCGGCCGCGGCGCTCTTCAGTTTGCGGGGGTTCGGTCGGATCGGCGAAGGGAGGTGCGGCGCCGGCGGGAATAGAGCCGAAATATTTTTCGGCGAAGGCGAAGCCGTCTTTTGGGGTGACGTCGCCGAGCATCAGCAGGACGGCGTTGTTGGGGACGTAGTAGGTTTTGAAGAACGTTTGGACGTCGGCGAGATTCGCCGCGTCCAGGTCATGAAAATCGCCGTAAAAGTTGTGCGCGTTGGCCCAGTTGCGGAAGGCGACGGGAGGCATGTCAAGCCACGGGAAACCGCCGTAGGGCTGGTTGAGGACGTTGACGCGGACTTCTTCCTTTACGACGTCGCGCTGGTTGCGGAGGTTTTCGTCGTCCACTTTGAGCGCGCGCATGCGGTCGGCCTCGAGCCAGAGGACGCGCTCGAGACCGTTCGAGGGAACCGCTTCGTAGTAGTTGGTGACGTCGTACATTGTGGAGCCGTTCAGGACGCCGCCGCTCGAATTGATGAGCTTGATGTGCTGCATTTTAGGCGCGTTTTCCGAGCCCTGGAACATCATGTGTTCAAACAGATGAGCGAAGCCGCTGCGGCCCTGGGGCTCCAGGCGGAAGCCGATTTTGTAGTAGACGCCGACGGTGACGACGGGCGCGGTCGCGTCCGGCGCGATGACCACGTGCAGCCCATTTTTCAGAGTGGTGTGCTGGATGGGAATTTCGAGTGAACTCAAGCTGAGCCCCCTTTGGCTTTGGAAAGCAACGGAGCATGCCGTGGAAGCGTTTCAAGACGGCCGAGGACCGCTGCAGGATCAGCGGCGAGGACATGGCCGGCGAGACGGGTGACGGCGATGTAGGCTTCCAAGAATTCGGGATGGTAGTGAGCGACGGCCTCTTCGTTCGCGGCCACGACCCCGTAATCGCCGCGGGAGAGTGGGCCGGTCCAGGCCTTGTGGGGGCCGAGTTTTTCGTAGTGTTCGAGAACCTGGCGCGATAGGGAGACCAGTGCGTGCTGGGCTTCGCGTTGCGGGAGGCCGGAGGTCCGGAGCATTTGCACGCCCGCTTCTTCAAGAGCGAGAACCAGGCCGGCGGCGAAGGCACCCGCGGCGTGGTAGAGAGGTTTTTTTTCGGCGGTGATGTTCAGGGGGACGCCGCCGAGGGATCGCGCGATAGAGCGGGCAGTTCGGACCGCGGGGGCGTCGCCCTCGATCGCAAAGATTTTGCCTTCAAGAGGCGGAACGCTGACACCATTAAAAGATTGCATCGGGTGCATGGAACCGGCGAAGGCTCCAAACGCGCGCACAGGTTCCAGGGCGCCGGCGTCACACGCGCCGCTGGTGTGCAGAACGATTTTCCCGCGGAGTTGCTGTGCGCCGATGCGGGCGAGTTGCGCGGCAACCTCAGGGATAGCGTCATCGGGAACGCTCACCAGGATGGTTTTGGCCGCCAGGGCGTGATGAGAGATTCCCGCGACAGGCTGACCTGCGCGGATGAATTTCGCGGCCTTGCGGGCGGTGAGGTCGGACTGTGCGGCGACGACGAGAGTGCGCCAGCCGCGTTCGTGCAGCAAGCGGCCTAATGCGCGACCCACGCGGCCAGCACCGAGAATGGCCAGGCTCTTTGGCATCCATGCTAGGATACCCTGAGGCTGGCATTCGACTCCAATCCGCATGCATCTCCTCTGGCTCGCTCTGTTCGGACTCGTCGCACTCTTCTGGATGACTTATGGACTGAAAGTGGCGTATGGCGCGCTGCAGCTGCCGTGGTTGAAGGACTACGCTCCGGCGGCGGATGCGGATTGCCCGCGGATTTCGGTGCTTTTTGCGGCGCGGGATGAAGAGACAAAGTTGCCGGGGGCGCTCGCGACGCTGGTGGCGGTCGATTATCCCAAACTGGAAATTGTGGCGGTGGATGACCGCTCGACGGATCGGACCGCGCGGATTCTCGATGAGTGCGCGGCGAACCACCCGCAGCTGCGCGTCGTGCACGTGCGCGACTTGCCGGCGGGGTGGCTGGGAAAGCCGCATGCGCTGCAGAAAGCTTATGAAGCTTCGAGCGGCCAGTGGCTGGTTTTTACGGATGCAGATGTGAAGTTTCGTCCGGATGCGCTGCGGCGAGTGGCGGCGCTTGCCAGGGCGCGAAGACTGGATCACCTGTCATTGCTCGGGGACGTCGAGCGAAGTGGGTTCTGGGATACGGTGCTGATTACGTTTTTCGGGATGGGATTTCAATTGGCGGCGGACCTGCATGAGGTGAGCAACCCGAATTCGCGGGCGTATGTGGGTGTCGGCGCCTTCCAGATGCTCGAGCGAGGGGCTTACGAGGCGTTGGGGGCGCACCGGCGGCTGGCGATGGAAGTGATCGACGATATGAAGCTGGGAAAACTGGTGAAGCAGGCGGGATTCCGCTCCGGCGTGGCGATTGCGCAGGACGCGGTCAGCGTCGAATGGCATCTGGGGCTGGAGAATTTGATTCGCGGCTTGGAGAAGAATTTTTTTGCTGCGGCGGGGTTTAGCGTGGGGATGGTGGCGCTGCAGATTCTGGGCTTGCTGCTATTTAATGTGGCGCCATTTTTGGGGCTGGCATTTGGCGGCGGGTGGGTTCGGGTGCTGGCGGCGATTTCGGTGACGATTGCGCTGGGCTTTCACCTGGGCGGTGACGCGGTGATGAGGGTTTCGCCGTTATATTGCCTGACGCTGCCGTTGGGCGCGACGGTAATCACCTACATCCTGTTACGCTCGACGGTGATTACGTTGAGGCAGGGCGGGATTTATTGGCGCGAGACTTTTTATGAATTGGAGGAGTTGCGGCGGGGAATGGTGTGAGGAATTGAAATTTCCAGCGCCGAGGGCGCTGGCGGATGGAAGCGAAGAGCGCTGGCATAAAAGCCGGCACTACATCGTTGAGCCGACTCGCTCTTGAGAACAATACTACGAGGCAGCGGCTGCTCCCCCGGCGGCATCCCTGGAGAAGAGGCCGGCAAGGTCTTGTTGTTTCAGGGAGCGGATGCGGTCGCGGAGTTGGGCGGCTTTTTCGAATTCAAATTTCTTGGCGGCTTCACGCATCTGGGTTTCGAGTTGCTGGAGGATTTCGGCGAGCTGGGCTTCGGACTTGACGTTGGCGACGGCGGCGTCCAGGCCGACGGTGTCTAGCGGTACGGTGACGTAGTCGGCTTCGACGATGTGCGCGAGTTCCATGTCCACGCCCTTGATGATGGACTGCGGGGTAATGTTGTTTTCCTTGTTGTAGGCGACCTGCTTGGCGCGGCGGCGATTGGTTTCGCCGATGGCCTGATTCATGGAGTCGGTGCGGCGATCGGCGTAGAGAATGGCGCGGCCCTCGATGTGGCGCGCGCAACGGCCGATGGTTTGGATGAGCGACGTGGTGCTTCGCAGAAATCCTTCCTTGTCAGCATCGAGAATGGCTACGAGAGAAACTTCTGGGAGGTCGAGTCCCTCGCGAAGCAGGTTGATGCCGATAAGGACGTCGAATTCGCCACGGCGCAGATCGCGCAGAATCTTGATGCGATCGAGCGTTTCCACTTCGGAATGAAGATAGCGGCAACGCACGCCGATTTCGGAGAAATACTCGCTCAGGTCTTCGGCCATGCGCTTTGTGAGCGTGGTGACGAGCACGCGTTCGTTTTTTGCGGCGCGGATACGAATTTCCTCGAGTAGATCGTCCACCTGGCCCTTCACGGGCCGGATTTCCACTTCCGGATCGACGAGACCCGTGGGCCGAATCACCTGCTCGACGAAAACGCCACCGGACTTGGTGAGTTCGTAGGGACCGGGCGTTGCGGAAACGTAAATGGCTTGATGGACGCGATGTTCGAACTCCTCGAAAGTCAGCGGGCGGTTGTCCAGCGCGGACGGCATGCGGAAACCGTAATCAACTAGGGTTTGCTTGCGTGCGCGGTCGCCGTTAAACATGCCGCGAACTTGCGGAACCGTGGCGTGCGACTCGTCAATGAAAAGAAGGTAATCCTGTGGCACGTAGTCGAGCAGCGTGGGCGGAGCTTCGCCCGGGAGGCGGCCGCTCAGGTGACGCGAATAATTCTCGACGCCGTGGCAATAGCCGATGGTGCGCATCATTTCCATGTCGAACATGGTGCGCTGGACGACGCGCTGTGCTTCTACAAACTTGCCCTGTTTCTCTAATTCCTTTTTCCACCAGTCGAGTTCGTCCTGGATGCTGACGATGGCACGGTCGCGCTGCTCGGGTTGCATGACGTAGTGCGTTTTCGGATAGATCGGGACGCGCGCGAGGTCTTCGTGGCCGGCGCGGATTTCGCCGGTCAGCGGATCGATCTGGCGAATCTTGTCAATCTGGTCGCCCCACATTTCGATGCGATAGGCATTGTCTTCATACGTTGGATAGATTTCGAGAATATCGCCGCGAACGCGAAAGGTGCCGCGGCGGAGATCTTCGCTGCGCTCGTACTGGATATCCACGAAGCGCCGGAGTAGGGCTTCGCGCGAGGTCTGGTGGCTCTTTTCGAGCATGACCAACATGCCGAAGTAGGCTTCGGGCGAGCCGATGCCGTAGATGCAGGAGACGGAAGCGACGACGATGACGTCCTGGCGTTCAAAGAGCGATCGGGTGGCGCTCATGCGGAGCTTGTCGAGTTCGTCGTTGATGGTGGCTTCTTTTTCGATGTAGATGTCGGCGGCGGGAACGTAGGCCTCTGGCTGGTAGAAATCGTAATAGCTGACGAAATATTCCACCGCGTTTTCCGGGAAGAAGCCTTTGAACTCGTGATAGAGCTGCGCGGCGAGGGTTTTGTTGTGAGCGAGGACGAGGGCGGGACGATTCGCCTGCTCGATCACCTTGGCCATAGCGAAGGTTTTTCCGGAGCCGGTGACGCCGAGCAGCACCTGGTGCTTGTCACCGGATTCAAGACCGCGGGTGAGCTGGTCGATGGCCGCTGGCTGGTCGCCACGGGGCTGATAGTTGCTGTGCAGCTTGAATTTCATCGTAGGAGTCTCCTGCGAGTTTTCCGGGCAAGACGGAAACTTTCATTATACCGCGAGTGGCAAGCGGAGGGCGGCCACTACGGTTGGGCCGGGGACGGTGGATTAGGTTGGGGGACCAATAGCGTTTCTAGATGGCTGGTGGCTTCGACCGTGTAGTGCACGCCGTTGGTACCATCGGATTTCATCACGGTTACGTCCATGGATTGCTGGACGTCTTCGTTGGCTCGCAGGACCAGGCCGGTTTTTTTCGAGATGTAGGTGATTACTTCGTTGTGGCCCTTGGCGGTGCCCAGGGTCTTTAGTTCGTGCAGGCGGTAGGCTTCGGGGGTGGAATCTTTCGTGGAAGATTTTTGCTTGAGTGTGGACTCTGTGAGGAAGACCGCACAGGATTCGGCGGGGATGACCGGGCACTGGTCATCGCGGGCATAGGTGGTTTCGCGTTCCCAGACGAGGCCGGCGATCACAGAGTCGTTAAGTTCCGGCTCTTCGAATTTCCATTTTTCGCCGGGCTTCAGGCGGGTGGGGGGAAGGGTCCAGCCAAAAGCGAAGCGGGCCACCCAGAATTGCCAGATGAGGCGCTGTTCGGGGGAGAGATCGCCGAGGTCTCTTACATTGCCGAGTTGGCCGTTGCCGAGAATATCGAAGCTGAGCTTTCCGGCCCGAGGTGCTGGCGAGTTGCCCGGTGGAGGAGTGGCGGCGAAGAGTTCTGTTTCTACGGCGGCGCTCGGGTGCGGCTTTCCCGCGGATGTTTTTTGCACCGACAAGTGAATTTGGATTGAGAGATCGCCCTGGAGTTGCTGAGGGCCGAACTGGCTGGAGACCCGGCTTTCTGTTTTGACGGAGCGATTGATGCGGCCGTGCACTTCGTAGAGAAGCGCATCGCCGGGTCTTAGCAGCGGCAGTAGCAGCGGGCTGGCATCGATTTCGAGCGTAAGCGCACAACAGGGAATCAGCGCAGCCAACATTGCCGCGGAGGCAACCCTGCGTCGGAAACCAGGCTGTGCGCCCGGCGTCGGAATTATTGTTGCGTTCATCTGAATTGCCGATCCTGAAAGCCGCGGTTGGCGCGGAATGCACGAAGCCAGTTGCAGGCAATCCTCTGGAGGGACGCGTTCTCTGTCATGGTTGTTTTCTTGCCTGAGCCACTGGGGTCAGTCGGACTGCGGCGACGGGCTTTTCAAGCGGGCCGCGCAGTTGAAACAGGCGCGGGGCCGCGGCGGATTTCGCGCCGCGGTTGTCAGAGCTTACAGGCATGAAGGTGAGGCTGAAGTCTTGCGAAAAATCGAGAGCCCCGTCCAAGCGCGTTTTAACGCGCAGATTTTCCAGGGTGAGAGCGTCAAAATGCACGGCGCGGTCCGCGATTGTGAACTCACCTTCAGCCGAAGCCCAGCGCGAGGCGCCCGGATGCACTGTGCCGGTGTCCATACTGGCGCCGACGTCCCAGCCGCGAAGTTCGAGGTTTTTGAGATGTAATTCGCCGCTGGCGGCAAGCTGCGCGAGGAGAGCATCGCGGCCGACGCCGGAGGTGGTTAGATGGATCCTTCCCGATGCGGTGCCGCTCCAGTAATCGGCCCAGCGGGCCGACCAGGGGAGTTCGGAAAGGTTTGCCCGGTCGATTTCGGCGGCAATTTCATATTTGGGCGGAACGGAAAATACCGCGCTCACGCTGCCGCGTGCCGCCCCGCCGGCCCACTCGGCCTGGGCGTCGCGGACTTCCAGATGCAGATCGTGAAAGGCGAGATGCGCGCGAGCGTGCGCGAGTTTTATTTTTTCGATGGAAAGGGAATCGGCTTCCAGATCGCCCTCGGCGGTTACGCGGCGCAAAAGCTCGCTAGGCTTGGCGCTGGCATCGGATTTGCCAAGCAGGGAGGGAAGAAGGCGCTCTAACCAGTTCGGCCGGGCGCGGGGGCCGAACCAGAGATCGAGGTCGGTGGCGTCCAGATGATCGGCATGGAGCTGGAATTTCCAGTTGTTGGCGGCGGAATCGTCGAGGGAGAGCGCGTCGCTCAGAGAGCCGGCCCAGGTGGCGCCGAAAGCGGCGGCGCGGGCGATGGTTAGATTGCGATGGCCGTTTTTCCACTCGATGCGCGCGTCCTCGAGCTTCAGCGGAAGATTCAGGCCGGCGGCCTGTAATTGAGCTTTTGTAAAAGTGAGAGAGCCGCTCCAGCGGCCATTGGCGGCGCCGTGATCCCATTCGCGGGCGACACTTCCCGCGGTGCCGCCGGTGATTTCCCAGCCGCGGTTCAGGGTCTGGCCAAATGCCGCGACAGCTTTGAAGAAGTCGTTGGCGTCGTCCAATTTACCGGTGACCCGCAGCGAGCCCTTTCCGGCGATGAAATCGTCGCGAAAGCGGAATTCGAGCAGATCGGCGGCGACAGCGGCGGCGGTTTTTGGCGTCGTTTTCTCAGCCTTCAGAGGGGCTTCTTTCCTCGTGGATTCCAGAGCGAGTTGAACGGGAAGCAACTCGAAGAAATTGTTGTGGGCCGCGCCTAGCACCGGGCCGATGCGGAGTGGGTTTGAAAAGCCGGGCAGGCGAAGTTCACCGGCAGCGCTGGAGACCTGCACGTCCTCCCAGGACAACGGGAAGCCACGCAGGGCAAAACTTGCATTAAATAATTGTCTGGCGTCGAGACCTTCCGCGACATCGGGATGAAACGCGCGGTACCACGCCAGCAGATCCTGGGCCTGGATTATGGATTCTTCGATGCGCAGATTCCAATCGGTCATTCCTGCGGTTTTCAGTCTGGCCCTGCCTTCGAAATGTGAGTGGGGAAGATCGAGGGTCAGGGTGTCCGCGTGGGCTTCGCCGGCCGCTACATCCCACAGGCCTTTCAGATGGAGACTGACACCGGGATTGTCGCCGCGTTCGGTGAGGTCCCAGCGATGAATTTTTTGGGCGCTGGCGTGCAGGGAGAATTTCCAGGCACCAGGAGGGACTCGCTCGCCGGGTTCCGGTTTGCCGACACTGGCGTTTCCATCGAGGGTGAAGGCGCCGCGCACGCCGTAATCGTTGCCGGTGATCATGCGGAACAGATCGGCGATCGAAACTTTGTCCCAGTGCAACTGGATTTCAGCGGGCTGCAGGCGTGCGGAGGTGCCAGCCACCTCGCCGCGCACCTGTAAGGTGCCGGTGGACTGCAGAGGGACACCACTTCGCCAGGGCTGGGCTTCAAGACGCAATTGCCAGCGGCCGGGGCCCATCTGCTCGACACTTCCTCTGACGTTGGTGAAGGCAAAGGGGCGCTTTTCGTCGGCGGTTTTGAAATTGATGCGGCCGTCGTCGAATTCAATCTGTTGCAGGTGGTTGCCGGAGTCGGCGGGACTTTCTGGGCCATAGGAAATTGTCGTGGCCGTGGATTTTGACGGGGCCGGGGGCAACCAGCCCTCCAGATTCCAGCGGCCCTGCTGGTTCTGAACCAGAATCAGGCTGGGGCGCGAAAGGGAGATGGTGCCGAAATCGAAGTGCCCGCGGAGCAAGCCGAGCCACCGCACGCTGGCGGTCAGACGATCCGCGCGAAGGAAATATTCGTGGCCGAAGGAGGGGTTTTCGCCGATGCTGACGCCTTCGACGTCCACGCGAGGGAAGGGGAGAATGTCCATGGAAAAACTGCGGGCTTCGACCGAGCGTCCGAAGGATTTTTCAAGATGCGCGAGCAGATAGGCGCGCATGCGGCTGGTTCGGAGCAGGAAGGGCAGACCCAATTGCGCGAGGACGAGCAGAACCGCGAGCGCGCCAATCCATTTTCCGTAAGTGCGAAGGCGAAGCATGCCGTTGAAGTTTCTCAAAAGAGGCGGGAAAAAAACAGGGTCATCGGAAATTGCAGGTGTGGAACCAGATTTCTGGCCGGGGCGGGGATAGAAGCACCAGGAGTTTTCGCAAGGCTAGAAAGGCGGGCCTCCTGGATGGCAAGAGAGGTTAATGGACAGTATGGAGCATGCGGCTCCAGCGGGTGCGCGCGGGAAGATGGGTGATGGTGTCGAAAATGGCGAGGAGGCGCTGGCCGAAGGAGGACTCGGAATAATCGTTGCCGTTGGCGTCCACCGACCAGTAGATGAGGAAGGGGCGGCCCATGATGGCTTCGCGGTCGACAAAGCCCCAGTAGCGGCTGTCGGAGCTGTGGTCGCGGTTATCGCCCATGGCGAAATACTTGCCGGGAGGTACGACGAGCTCGTCGCCCTGAATGTAGTTTCGGATTTCGCGGGCCCACTCGACCTGTACGGGCGGAATGAATAATTGATTGCTGGGAGGCGGAAAAGTGTAATTCAACGGATCGTAGCCCGAGGCGGGATCGTGGACGACGTACGGTTCATTGAGGGGCTTGCCGTTTATGAAGACCTGCTGATCCACAAGCTTCAGATGGTCGCCAGGCAAACCGATGACACGCTTCACGAAATGCGGATGATCCTGGTAGGGATATTTGAAAACGATGATGTCGCCGCGCTGGAGGTCGCGGTAAGGAAGAAATTTTTCGTACCAATGCCCGCGGCCGCCGAAGATGAATTTGTTGACGAGGAGATGATCACCGACAAGCAGGGTGCGCTCCATCGAAGGGGAAGGAATCTTGAAGGCCTGGACGACGAAACTTGTACCGAAGAGGGCGAGAATTACGGTCACCAGGAGAGATTCGAGATATTCTGAAAGGGTGGTGTAGTTTTCGTGCGCCGATTCGGTTGTCCGCGCCGATGCCACGGGCTCTGGCGCGACTGTCAGCGGGTCGTGAGCGAGCGTTTCATCCGGCATTCGGTCCAACCTCTTCCCCCTGGTTCGCTTCGGCCTGCAATAACTTATCGAGCGCGCTGCGGGCGGCTTTTTGCTCCGCTTCTTTCTTGGTGGTGCCTTCCGCGCTGGACATCAATTCGCCTTTTACCCAGACTTCCACGCGAAAGGTCTTCTGGTGGTCCGGGCCGGTCTCTCCCGCCAGCCGGTACTCGGCGGGCTGATCGCCCTTTGCTTGCAGAAATTCCTGTAGAGCGCTCTTGCGGTCCGATTCCGAAATGCGATCACCGTCTTCGAGCGCCTGCTCAAAGACCGTGCGTTTGAGTAAATTGCGGGCCGGAGCCAGTCCTCCATCGAGATACATGGCGGCGACGATTGCTTCGAAGGCATCTGCCAGGAGTGCCGGCTTATCGCGCCCGCCGGTTTTTTCCTCGCCGCGGCCGAGGCGCAGGTGAATGCCCAGCTGCAAACCGCGCGCGGCAATCTCAAGAGAGTGGGCGTTTACGATACGCGCGCGACTTTTCGACAGTTGTCCCTCGGTCCACTCCGGATAATTCAGCAGCAGATATTCGCTGGTGAGGAGTTCCAGCACGGCGTCGCCGAGGAATTCCAGCCGCTCGTTGTCCTGCACGACGGAGGCGGCGAAGGCGATGTCCTCGCCGCGCGCGGCGCGAAGCTCGGGGACCGCGGAACTGTGCGTCAGGGCGCGGTCCAACAAGAGCGGGTCGCGAAAGGAGTACCCGAGGCGTTCCATCAACCGGTCATCATCTCCGCGGGCCATGGTTTCCATTCATCTGCCGTGCCGCGGCACGGAGAACTTACTTGGGTGCGCTTAACTGCGTGGTGGCCATCTTCTTTGCTTCGTCCGCGCCGGTTTTGCATGTGGCCTGCAAGCCGCCGGGAACGGCGGCACATTTCGTGAAAGCGGAAACCGCTTCGTCGAAATGGGAGGTTTTTTCATTCGAGAGGCCCAGCAGGTAGAAATTCACGGCATCCGGAACGGGGTCCAGCTTGACGGCTTGCTCGAAATTGGAAATCGCTTCAGCAAATTTCGAGCGGCGGAAGGCGACGAGTCCGAGGCCACTGTAAGCGAGAGCGGAGGTCTGATCTTTGGCCCTGAGAAAATCCGCATCGCTCAGTTCGGCGGGCTTCGCGAGCGTGGGCAGAACTTCCAGGGCCTTCCTGGAATATTGTTCGGCCTTGTCCAGGCGTTTCTGAGGGTCAGGGGTGCCGGCATTCATCACCCGGGGAAGCGTTGAGCCCACAATGGCGAGAGTCTGAGCGTCGTTAGGGTTCAGTTCGATTTCCTTGTCGCCAGCAGATTCCATTTTTTCTATCTGCCCGAGGCTGAGGTAGCCGCGAACAAGAAGGGAGTACACTTCGGAGCGATAGCGGCTCTGCTGGTACTTTTGCAGGAACTCTTCGCCGAGTTGGTCCTTTTTGGCCAAGTCGGTGACGGGGGTGCTGCGGAAGGCCTGGATGGCAGCGTCTTCCTCGGCGCTCACTGGCGGCGGAGCGTTGTCCAGCGTGAGAGGAGTTACTTCCTGGGGCTTGTCCTGTTTTTTCTCGGGATTCAGAGTGGGGGCGGACTGCTGGCTGCCCTGGGCGGACACGCGCGCCCCGGAGAGTAGAATCGCTCCCGCGAAAATCATCGCTGCCAGTTGCACTGACCTTTTCATAGCGTTTCCGTCCTCCGTTTTAGCTCGTCTTACGGCCGTTCCGCGGATTTCCTGAGATTCAAGTTACCCAGTTCTGTCTGGGCAGCTTGCTGGGCCTTCACCGGGGCTCCCTCGACCGCGAGTGCTGCCTGATACTCTGATTTTGACTGCTCGAGTTGGCCTTCTTCGTCCAAAACTCTTGCCAGGTAGACGTGGGACCATGCCAGAACCATCGGGTCCCGGGTTGCGGCATGATCCCCCGTGGTGAGGCGGCCGAATACTTGCTTGGCGCGCGGACCGTCGTGATCTAGAAGCGCGACTAGCCCGAGCCCGTACCACGCGCGAATCTGGTCGGGATACTTTGCGAGGACATTCTTGAAGGCGGCCTCGGCGGCGCGCGGGTTCCGGTCGGCGATGAAGCGTTCGCCATCGGTGAGCTGCGCGATGGTGCCGGGATCATCCGGCAGAGTTGCCGGGGTGATCCGGCGTTTGCGATTGAGAGCTTCGGCGCCGAGCTGTTCGGATTGCTCGGAAGATGCTTCCGGAGCAAATTTGAGCGAGGCCGCGCGAGCTACTTCGGCCTTTACATCCATATTGCGCACCAACTCGGGGAAATAGTTGCGCATGGATGGCTCGTTTTTTTCGAAATCGGCGAGGCCCTTGAAAAGGGGGCGCACCAGCGCGTAGCCGTCGGCATCGTTGGTGCTGAGGGCCACTTCGCGTTCGCTTGGCGACATCCGCTTGAGCTTTAATTCCACGGCGCGGACGGTGCACTCTGCGAACCAGGAGGGAAAGTCATCCTGAAGGTCGGGTGAAAGCCGGGGTGCCTTGGCGGCCAGTTCATAGACCGGGCGCTTCACGGCGATGATGTGGGGATACATGAGCGGGAGCGGGTCGAGCAGGAAATGGAGGAAGGCGTGGCGGACGACATCGGTGGGGATGTCCTCACTGCCGCTTAGGATAATCGCGTAATGGTCACCGAAATTGCGAACGTTGGTGATGCGGCCGACGAGCGGCTCGACGATGATCGAGAACGTGCGCAGTTGGCCGGGATTGTTCAACTCACGCAAGTAGGAGTTCGCCACCAGGACGATTTCTGAGATGGGGTCGTGGAGGCGTTCGATTTCCTGGTTGTAGATGGGCTGGACCTGGCGCCAGAGCTGGCCGATGTGCTGCTCGGTGTAGTAAAGGGACAGAATTTCGCTGAAGCCCTCAAGGGTCAGCATATCGGGAGGAAGTTCGTCGCGGCGGAGGGCGGGCTGGAACTTTGGCGCGGGGCCGGAGACGATGCCAAACCAGACGTAGCGGGAGAGCATTTCCGCACTGTTGCGCGATTCATGCTGGCGGTAGAACTGGCGAACAGCGTCGACGGCGGGGCCTTGCTGCTTCAGCAGTCGGTCGCGCATTTGAGAGCGGAAGGCGGACCAGTTGTCGGTGCTGACGTCGCTTTCAAAACCGGAGGCGTAGAGAGCGCACATGGTGGTGAACATGGCCTCGTTGCCGTCCACGGTGATGTTGGTGACTGGGGCGACGTGGGGGCGTTGGCGGGGGATTGGCGCCTGGGCCCGCGCCGCCGTGGTCCAGACGACGAGCGACAACAGTCCAATACTGAGCTTTTCGAAGTGCTTGAAGATCATCTGGTCTTGGCGCACACGGCAGTCTGCCACTCTAGGCGGAACGGTATGGCCGGCTCATGAGTCTTGGATGGCGGTATCCCCTGTGGATACAGACATTCACGAATCGCGGTGTCGCAGCCTTTTGTCAATGTACAGGCGCTCCCCTTGGTAGTCAAGGATGTGGGGATTCCCTAACGTGCGGGCAATCCTACTATTAGTGGATGAGACGGGGTGCTGAACGCGTTGTCTGGGGGAGGGTTTCCTTTCTAGCAGGCGCGGGGCGAAACAACCGTCCGGAGGCGAAAGGCAACTCCCCGGCTTGCGGAAGTATCAACCCTTCTGTTAGGAAAAGGGGGGAGCACCCGCCCGTTCGAGGAGTTTTTGATGAACAGCAAGGCTCATTTGGGAATGTTCCTGTCTGCCGCGTTCCTACAGTCATTCCTTTCGCCCGCAATCCCCGCTTTGGCCCAATCTGCTGGCCGCGAGGGTGGGACCCAATCACAACAGCTTGCACCCAAAACCGGAGCAAATCCGGCGGCGGCCGCAGATGGCGGCAAGCTGATCCAGACGAAGAGTTTCACGCTCGAGGGAGAAAAAGTCTGGGTGGAAACGGGAATCAGCCTGGAGCCGGGGCAGCGGATACTGGTGACCGCGGAAGGTTCGCTGCGGTATGCGGATGCCAAGGCGGACAATGGCCCGGACGGATTGACGCGGGGGTTCAAAGACCTGATTCGCATTCTGCCGTACAACGACGCGGGGCGTGGCGCGGTGATCGGAAGAATCGGGGATGCGGATATTGTGCAGGCTTTTCTGATCGGCGCGAAGAAGGAGATGGTGGCGCCGGTAAGCGGTAAGCTGGCGCTCGGAATCAACCAATCGGAACTGGATACGGGGACAGGTTCGTACCAGGTGAATGTGGAGGTTTATGCCGCCGATTCTTCCGCGCCGCGCGAAGTGGCCAAGGAGGTTTCGACGATTCCCGGCGTGGACAACAGTTTGTTTGAGAGAATTCCCCGGCGGATTGGCGACAAAAATGGAAATGCGGGCGACATGGTGAATTTTCTGATTCTGGGCGACGAGGATCAGATGAAGAAAGTGTTCACTACTGCCGGATGGGTGAAGGTAGACGCCGGCGTGCAAGAGACCGTGCTGGCAGGATTCATTGCCAGTATGTCGAAGGAATCCTACCTGACGATGCCGATGAGCCAACTGTATCTGTTTGGGCGGCCGCAGGATTATGGATGGGCGCACGCCGAACCGATTACCGTGGTAGCTTCGCGGAATCACTTGCGGATCTGGAAGGCGCCTTTCACGGTGAACGGGCAGATGCTGTGGGTGGGGGCGGCGACGCACGACATTGGATTTGAGAAAGACAGGCGGAATAATGGGCTGACGCACAAGATCGATCCGGACATTGATTTGGAGCGGGATTATGTCCGGAAGACGCTTCTAAGCACGGGATTTGTCGCGGAGGTTGCGCACTTCTTGCCGAAGCAACCGATGCAGGAGGCCACGACCGCGACGGGAGGATCGTTCCATTCCAATGGGCAGGTGCTGGTGATGAAGCTTTCCGAGGCGGCGAAGACGGCGACTGCCGGCAACAAGTAAAGCTGCCGGTCTGCAGATTCTGACAAGGGGAGTGAACTCCTATGCCCAAGGCAGGCGTAACATCTCCTGGAAGTCCTTCCTTTTCAATTTCGGTTTTGATCTGCTGACCCGCAGCCAGCTCCAGAGCTTGAGCCAAGTTCCTGAACTATGGCCAAGGTAGTCTATCGAGTAGTGGCAGGCGCTTGACACTTCTCCTAATACAATCTAATAGTTAGATGTTAATGGAGGAGTCATGCGCAAGCAATGGTTAAAGCTGAAGCAGGCAAGCGCTGTCCTGCAGATTGAACCAAAGGAATTACAAAACCTGGTCCAATTCGGCGTTGTGAAGCCCAGGCGGTTTGAGGGAACGCACTTCTTCGACACAAACACCCTGATGGTAGCCAAGGTGGCGTTCTGCCTGAAGGAGTCGTTGGGGATGCGCACGAGTGTTTTGTCCAAGCTGATGGAAGTCTTCCTGGCATCGGAAAAGGAATTCGAGTCAGACAATCCGAACTACATCGTCTTCCAATGCCGGCTTGCAGCCGAGGAGGACCCCATAAAGGTCGGCGTAGCGTTCCGGGCACTCGGAAAACAGCTCCAAGAGCAAATGGTCCGGGCTGACCTGTACCGGGATCTGCCTCGCGGCCGCAAACGCCGGGGCTGGAAGAAGGAGTTTCTGGAGTCGCTGACCGAGGCGGTTAAAGGGATCGGCGAGGTCTCGGACCAGGAAATCTTGCAGACAGTTCGCGCCTACCGTAAGGAAAGACGAGCGCCGGAGATTACCGTTGTCGCGGAAAGCTAAGAAGCAAAAGTCTCGTGGTGTCGTTGACAAGAACGTGCTCGTAGCGGGCATTTCGGGTTTCAGAAAGCCATATGTCCGGGGCAAAAAATTCTAGCGCCGATGTGTCGTACAAATGGGCCGAGAAGGGCAATTTTGTCTGGCTTCTGACGGAAGACGGGCGGTCGCTAGCCAGGCTACTTGGGAGCACGGAGGGATTTGCTGGGGAGAAGAGCGGTTTTGCCGTAGTGCTCGCCTTCGAGGATGCGGGCTTCTAGCCAGCCTTGGGGGCCGTCGGCCGAGAGCGCGCGCACGGGCTTGCCCACCTCGATCAGCAGCAGGCGATTGTTGGTGATCATCATGGCGATACCCACGTCATCGCCGAGGGTCGTGAGGCGCTGCCACTCGTCGAGGGAAGCTTTGTCCGCGGGTGCGAGGACGCATTCGATCTCATCCTCTGCAAAAACCGAAAAGATTTTTCCTGCCAAGGCGGTCGTTCGCGGAGGATCTGCTGGGGGTTTTGCGCCATTCGCTTCCAGCCGGCCAATGAAGCGGTAGCCTTTTTTTGGCAGCGTTTCAATCAGGCCGGGTTTGGCGGGGTTGTCGCCTAGTGCCTGGCGGAGTTTCTTAATTGCGGTGTTCAGGCCGTGTTCGAAATCCACGAAAGTATCCGCCGCCCACAACTTCGATTTCAACTCCTCACGAGTAATTACCTCGCCAGGTTTTTCAAGCAATGCGCCGAGAAGTTGCAGCGGGAGCAGTTGCACTTTGATTTTTTTTCGGCGGCGGTAGAGTTCGCCGGCCTGGAGATCAACCGAGAAGGGGCCGAAGCGCAGCCGGCGGGTTTCGTCGGGCTTGGAGACATTCGCCATATTTTCTTGATTCTGAGGACTATAGCAAAAAGCCGGAGGATTCTGGAAGGGAATTGCCGGAGTCGGTAACTCTGCCGCGAGCCGAGAGCGCCTGCCGAACGCGCCAAACGCATCTGGTAAGTATTTTCAGCTCAAGCGATTAGATCGGTTCTGCAGTTCATGGAGAATGCACCCGCTGTTCACCTCGCGGGTATTGTGCTTTCGCGGACTCTGGCGCAAAGTGCGCACTGTCAATGGATGAGAGGACAGGTCGCTTGAGTCCAAAGACGACCGTGGAGATTGGAGGAGATTCCATGTACTCGCCCAACCAGTTCCAGTCCAGCATGAGGCCAGCGGTTCTAAAAGCCGGTGGAGCGGCGAAGAGGAATTTGCGGAATGCGAAAACCCCCGACATACGCGCGTTCCTGAGTGATCTGAAAATGCTTCCCCGCAGCCAGCGCAAATTGCTTTGCAAATTACTAAAGCGGGCCGCGTCGACGGCTCCGGGAAAGGTCTCCGTAGTACCCCTCGCAGATCCCCTCCAAACAATGAAGCCCTAACCCACCACCGAAGTTGGCGAGCAGTAGCGGCGCCGGCTTCGGGACCCTGAACCAGACGAAGCCCGGGCGTCAGCCCGGGCTTCGCTCTTTTTGTCTGGCCTCAAGAGTCGCCGCTACAAGCGGGAATAGAAAGGCCGGAGCAACCCGGGTGGAACAAGCTCCGCCCCTAGCAAGGGGCACCTTTAGGAGATTTGGGGCTAGACGACTTTCGTTTGGGGGTTGGATATTTCAGAGTCGGAGGGTAGAGGGTAGAGGCGGAGGAATTCGGAATCGTCGTGAAGGAGGGCGAGATCGGGGTCGCGGCGAGCCCAGACGGAATCTTTGAAGCCGGCTTCCCAGGCTTTCTTGATGGTTTCGAGGGCTTCGCGTTTGCGTTTCAAGATGGCGTAGGTGCAGGCGGCGTTGTAGAGAATGGATGCTTCGTTGGCGCGGAGGGTGATGGCCATGTTCAATTCGCGGATGGCGTCTTCGACGCGGCCGAGTTCCGCGTAATCGGTGGCCATCAGGACGCGGGCACGGGCGTCTTCGGGCACCTGCTTGAGATGATTTTCCAATGCCCCGATGCGGCGGAGCAGGAGATTGCGGTGAGCGTCTTTCTTGCCGAGGGCGCCCAGCGAGTTGGCGACCGGAACGTAGACGTTGTAGTCCTCGCCGCTGACTTCGAGCGCCGTTTCCATCACATCGATCACTTCCTGATAGCGGCCGGCGGAAAACAGCGCGCGACAGAGGAGATAGTAGGCGCCTTCGCAGTCGCGTTTGCGCTCGATGGCTTTTTCAACCATGCGGACGGCTTCGTCGTGAAGCTCGGTGGCGTAGAGCACCCAGGCCTGGCTGACCATCACTTCCGGCAAATCCCAGCGGAGGGCGACAGCTTTTCCGGAAGCGTTGCGAGCGCGTTCCACCCAGATGGCGTCGCGGCTGTAATTGCAATAAAACATGGCGCAGGCGTTGGCGCAGGCGGCATAGGCGAGGGCGAAGCTTGGATCCATGGCCACGGCATTTTCAAACATCTGGAGCGCGAATTCCAGGTCCTGGCGGGTCTGGCGGCGGGCATAGCGTTTGCCGCGCAGATAGAGGTCGTAGGCCTGGAGATTTTCCGTGGGCTTGGCGGCGAGGTCTTCGAGCTCCTGCTGGGACAGGGTGATGCGCAGGGCCTCGGCGATTTTGCGGGCGATTTCGTCCTGGACTTCGAAGACGTCTTTCATTTCGCGGTCGTAGCGTTCCGACCACAGGGGGAACTCGGTTTGCGTGTCCACGAGTTGGGTGGTGATTCGAAGACGGTTGCCGGCGCGGCGCAGCGTTCCTGTGAGGACAAAGGCGGCTCTCAGAAGATTACCGACCTGGGAGGGGGTGGCGGATTTGTCGCGGAACGCGAGCACCGTGGGGCGCGAGAAGGTGTTGAGGCCGCGAATCTTGGAGAGTTCGGTGATGATGTCTTCGGTGATGCCATCGCGGAGGTATTCGTCTTCTTTTGCGGCGCTGAGATTTTCAAAGTAGAGCACGGCGACCGACTTTGTGCCGGTTTTGGGGATGCCGGATTTTGACTCGCTGAGTTCAGCGGCGCGCTTGACTCCCGAATCGAGATTGCGTTTCAGGCGGTTCAGGTCGGTTTTGAGTTCCGTTGCCGACTGGCAGCGCAGGGTGCGGTCTTTTTCGAGCAGTTTGGAAAGGATGCGTCCGAATTCGGCGGGCAGCGACGGATTGACCTTGTCCACCGGCTCGGGATCGCGATTGAGAATGGCGTCGAAGATGACGGCGGAGGTGTCGCCGGCAAAGGGCATCACGCCGCCGGCCATCTGGTAGAGCACGGAGCCCAGGGAGAAGAGGTCCGTACGAGCATCCACAAGCTGTCCGCGGGCCTGCTCTGGAGACATGTAGGAAGCGGTGCCCATGGCCACGCCGGGCGAGGTGAGCTGGTTCTGCGGTTCGATCTTGGTGGAATTCCCTTCGCTGACCTGCAACTCGCCGGGTTCGATCTTCACGAGACCGAAGTCCAGAATTTTTACCTGGCCGCGATCGGTGATGTAAATGTTGGCGGGCTTGATGTCGCGATGGACGATGCCCTTGGCGTGTGCCGACTCCAGGGCGTCGGCCATTTGCGTGGCGATGGGGAGAAGCTTTTCCATGGGAAAGGTGACGCGGCCGAGCATTTGGGCGAGGGTTTGCCCTTCAAGGAGTTCCATTACCAAGAAATTCTGACCGTCCATGTGCTCGATGGCGTGGATGGTGCAGATGTTCGGATGGTTCAGAGCGGAGGCGGCGCGGGCTTCGCGCTGGAAGCGTTCGCATAGCTGGGTGTTCTGGGCCATCTGGTCTGGCAGGAACTTGAGGGCCACACGGCGCCCGAGGCGGGAGTCTTCGGCCTCGTAGACGATGCCCATGCCGCCGCTGGCGATCTTGCGGGTGATCTTGTAATGGGAAAGGGTCTGACCGACCCGGGACTCGCGATCCGACATGGTTTTTTGATACTAAGCAACGCAGGTGCAGCGGTCAAGAAGGGCTTTCCGCGAGGCCAATAAGCGGTTATCGAAATCGCCCCAGCCCCGAGGCCGCCACCTCAGGGTTTGGCCGGGCCATCCGGAGTCAGGAATTTCTGACCGAGGCTGTGCCCGCCATCACAATCGGCATCACCAGACTTGCCACAACGGCAACAAATTCCTCCGCCGGGATATGCCCGGGCGTATTGACCCACTGCTTTGCGGCGCCATAGATGGCCCAGCTTGTGGCGGCCGCGACCATCTCGGACGGAATGTTGCGTTCGACCGGGTGCTTCCCGAACCCGTCCATCAGGATGACGCGAATCTGGTCGATTACAGTTCCCTCAACGAAAGCTTCGAACTGGCGCTGCTTGGAGGAGTGGGACCTTTCGAGTTCGGCAAGGTAGTCACAGACGGCGAGGATGATGGGGTGAAAAGCTGTGGAGCAAGAGCCATCAAAGCGGACTTTTCTGCAATCGAGGAGTTGAAGGAAGCTGACGCGGATGAGTTCTTCGAAAAGAGCGAATTTGTCGGGGTAATGGGCATAGAAGGTCGCCCGGTTGAGCGTGGCGGCTTCGGTGATGTCCTGGATGGTGATTTTGTCGAACTCTTTCTCTTCGAGGAGGCGCTTGAGGGCATCCTGCAAGAGGCGCCGGGTCCTCCGGATACGGGGATCGAGCCGTTCGCAATCCTGGTGCAGCATCCTTGTCTCCTGGCCTCCCGGGTAGACAGTGTAGCAGATGGGGCCAAGTGTTGACTAACAGACGAATGCTGAGTTATTGTATGCAACATATGTCGTGTATACGGCATCTGACTATTAAGGAGATTTCATCATGGCTACCTTGCTGAAGGTCGATTCGAGCCCCATGGGCGACCACTCGATTTCGAGAAAATTGACGGCGCAGTTTGCCGCATCCTGGCGAAAGGCTCATCCGGGCGGCGAGGTGATCTCGCGCGACCTTACCAGGACGGATCTTCCACCCGTGAATGGCGTTTGGGTGGGAGCGGCCTATACTCCCGAAGATGCCCGCAGCCGCGACCAGCGGGAGGCATTGGCCGCCTCGGATACCCTGATCGCCGAACTCGAGCGGGCCGATGAGTATGTCTTCGGAGTTCCCATGCACAATTTCAGCATTCCTTCCACGCTGAAGCTGTGGATCGACCAGGTGGCCCGAGCGGGAAAGACCTTTTCCTACGGCGCCGACGGCCCGAAAGGGCTGCTCACGGGGAAGAAGGCAACCCTACTGATTGCCAGCGGCGGGGTCTATGAGCACGGGACCGCCATGGCTCCCTTGAACTTTGTGACCCCCTATCTAAAGGCTGTATTCGGCTTCATTGGCGTTACCGACGTAACCATCATCTCAGCGGAAGGCACAGCGCAATTGATGAGCGGCAAGGTGGATCGGCAAACTTTCCTTGCACCTTCGCTTGAAAAAGTGCAATCTCACGCGAGTCTCTGAGCACGAAAATCCCGGCACACGGAGAAGAACATGAAAATCGCATCTTTAATTGCGCGCCTGCTGTTGGGCCTGATTTTTGTGGTATTCGGCCTTAACGGTTTCCTGCACTTCATCAAGGCACCGATGCCCGAGGGGATTGCGGGACAGTTTGCCGGCGCTATTTTTGTTTCGAAGTACTACGTGGTGATTTTTGGGGTGCAGCTGATCAGCGGCGTATTGTTTCTGGTGAATCGTTTTGTGCCTTTGGCCGTTGTGCTGATCGGCCCCGTGATCGTGAATATCATTTGCTTTCACGCCCTGATGGGGGCGCCGGGACTGCCGCTGGCGATCGTGGTGGCGTTGTTGTGGGCGGTCGTAGCCTTCCGCAACAAACAGCATCTTGCGGGAATATTTGTGCAACGCGGGGAGTAACCCCGAAACACCTTCAACTCATGCTCACAGGAAGTGGCGCGCCGCTGCTCAGGGAGTTGTGTCTCCGGGTTGACCTGAGCGGCAGGCTCGTTCCGATCCGGAGGAGTTTGTCATATGCAAATTGGCGTTGATAGTTTTGCAGCCTCGATTGCCGACCCGACCAGCGGAATTCGACTCGAGCCGGTGGAGCGCATGCAGAATCTTCTCGAAGAGATTGAGCTCGCCGATCTGGCGGGGCTGGACGTGTTCGGGATTGGGGAGCACCACCGGCAGGAGTTTCTCGATTCCGCCCCTGCGGTAATTCTTGCTGCTGCCGCGGCGCGCACCAAGCGAATAAGGCTTACCAGCGCGGTCACCGTGTTGAGCGCGGCGGATCCGGTACGGGTGTTCCAGGAATTTGCGACGCTCGACCTTATCTCCGAGGGCCGTGCGGAGATCGTTGCGGGCCGTGGATCCTTTGTCGAGTCTTACCCGCTTTTCGGATTGCGGCTGGAAGATTACGATGCACTGTTCGCCGAAAAACTGGAACTTCTCCTCAAGATCCGCGGGAGCAGAAAAGTCCATTGGTCGGGAAAGCACCGCGCGGCGCTGACGGGCCAGGCCATTTACCCGCGGCCGCTGCAGGATGAGTTGCCGATCTGGATTGGCGTCGGCGGGACCCCTGCATCCTTCGTTCGCGCAGGAATTCTTGGGCTGCCGCTTATGGTGGCCATCATTGGTGGCGAGCCCGAACGATTCCGTCCGCTGATTGACCTTTACAGGGAAGCCGGTCGCCGCACGGGCCACTCCCCCGAGCAGCTCACGGTTGGCCTTCATATGATTGGGTTTCTGGCCGATACGACGGAGCAGGCCGCGGAGGAATTCTTCCCGGGCTATGCACACACTTTCACGGAGATCGGCAAGGAACGTGGCTGGCCGCCGGCAACGCGATCGCAGTTTGATCGACTGCGGGGGCCCACAGGGGCCTTGCTGATCGGCGATGCCGAAACGGTTTCAGAAAAAATCCTGCATGTGAACGAGCAGCTCGGTGGAATTTCGCGGATTACCTTTCAGATGGGGGTTGCCACGCTGCCGCATCAGAAAATGCTGCGGGCGATCGAGATTCTGGGGACGCGGGTGGCACCGGTTGTGCGCAAGGAGCTTGCCGCCATGAGTGTGCATCGTGAAGCGGGGAGCAACGCGGCCGGATAATGCAAATCGGGAGGAAGTTACCTGAGCAAGGGCACGAGGAAATGGTAGAGGCCTGCGCCGAGTAACGCGGCACCGGGGATCGTCAATAGCCAAGCCACAACGATATGCCGTGTGACGCCCCAGCGGACAGCCGTCAGGCGCCTTGAGGCACCGACACCCACAATTGCGCCGGTGATGGTGTGGGTGGTGCTGACCGGGATACCAAAGCGAGCGGTGGTGAATAAGGTAAGCGCTCCGGCCGTTTCTGCGGCGAAGCCGCCAAATGGAGTGAGCTTGGTGATGCGCTGGCCCATGGTTTTGATAATCCTCCAGCCACCGGCCATCGTGCCGCCAGCCATCGCCAGGTGGCAACAAAGAATGACCCAGTAGGGCACCGAATAATCCTTCATCAAACCTCCCGCGACCAGCGCGGCCGTGATGATGCCCATGCCTTTTTGCGCGTCATTGGTGCCATGCCCGAGGCTATAGCCTGCCGCGGAGATCAGCTGGAGTCTCCGAAACCAGCGATCGACTTTGCGCGGCCTCTGGTCTCGCACGATCCAGGTGGTAACAACCGTGACCAGGATAGCCACGACCATGCCGACCACCGGTGAGAGAAAGATAAAGAGTACCGGTTTTGACCAGCCATGAAGAATGAGGGCTTTGAATCCGGCGTGAGCGACAGCCGCGCCGCCATAACCGCCCATCAGCGCATGAGACGAACTGGTAGGCAAGCCGAGGGTCAGGGTAATCAGATTCCAGATGATTGCTCCGAGGAGGCCGGCGAGAAGAACTTTCTCGTTGACCATCTCGATGTGCACCATCCCTTTGCCGATCGTGGCCGCCACCGCTGTGCCAAAGACAAAGGCCGCGATGAAATTCCAGAAGGCCGCCCACAGGACGGCGCGGAAAGGCGTAAGCACCCGGGTGGAGACGACGGTGGCGATCGAATTGGCGGCGTCGTGCCAGCCATTGGAAAATTCAAAGGCCAGAGTCAGGAAAACGGTTACGACTACGAGGACGAATCGGCTCACGGAGATCAGGCGTTCTTCAGGATGACGCTCTCGATCACGTTCGAGACGTCTTCACACTTGTCGACGGCGGTTTCAATCACTTCAAAAATCTCTTTCCACTTGATGATCTGAACGGGATCTTTTTCTTCCTCGAAGAGCTGGGCGATCAGGGTGCGGCAGATGCGGTCGCTCTCGTTTTCCAAGCGGTTGATTTCGATGACGTGCTGCAGGGCCTTGTCCGGCGATTCCATGGCGTGAACGGCGCAGGAAAGCTCGGCGGTTGCGGCGGCAAGCACCTTGGTGAGATCGATGGTGCCGGAACGCACGCGGTCCACACGATAGAGCACGAAGCGGCTGGCGGCGGCGTCGATCAGGTCGATGACGTCGTCCATGGTGCCGCAGAGTTCGTGCATGTCCTCGCGGTCGAACGGGGTGATGAAGGTCTGGTTGAGTTTGCGGAAAATCTGGTGGGTGATCTCGTCACCCTGATGTTCGATGGCCTTCACACGCTGAACTTGTTCGGGCACGCCGGTGTAATGCTCCAACATGCTGGTGAACGCATTGGCGCCGCTGACGATGTTTTCGGCCTGTTTGCGGAACAAGACGAAGAAATCCCCATCGCGCGGCATGAAGCGTTGCAAAAATCCAGGCATGTGAGCTGCTCCCCCCTGAGGAGCCCGACCCAGGCAGGGGCAAGTCTACCGAACCTGCGGAAAGGGAGCAAGGAAGGACAGCCGTTGTAGCCGCCGGGGTTGCGTGGTACGGTAGGCGGCCATGAAAACAATGTTTTGGCGGTTTCTCGCGATTATGGCTGCGTTTCTAGCGGCTCGGCAGCTTTCTGGAGCGGACCTCAAAGAGCTGAAGGAGCGGCGTCAGCGTGCCGCGACGGCTTTTTCGGATGGTGTGCTGCTGCTGCACTCAAAAACTACGATGGATTTTCTCTCGGACGGTTATCGAGAAGAGGCGGCGTTCTACTACCTGACCGGACTCGAGGATTCGCCCGGCACGATGCTAGCGATCGTGGGGAAGAGTGGCGAGAGCTGGCTATTCGTGCCGGCTGCCGGATCGAAGGGAGGCGCAGAAACCATGCCTGGCGAAGAGGCCGCGCGGAAGGTCGACCTAGATCATGTGGTGGATTGGAAGGAAATGCAGGGTTTTCTCGCCGACCAGACGAGTCTAGGAGCAAAGATCTATTACAAGCCGGAAGTGGCCATGCTCCCCGAAAATCTTTCTGCAACGAAAAATAACCGGGCACCCAGTTGGATTCAGGTGCTGGAAAAGAATTTTCCGACGGCAGATTTTCAGCCCGTGGGGGCGAAGCTCTACACGCTCATGGCGGTCGAAAGCAGGACGGAACGGCATGACTCGAACATGGCAGCGCGCGCAACCGTTAAAGCGTTTACCGCGGGAGCTCGCTCCATCCATCCCGGGGCTTCCCAGCGCGAAGTGGAACTTGCCGTGGTGGATGCTTGCTGGAAACAGGGGCGCGGTGTTTCGTTCTGGCCCTGGGCGATGGCTGGCGCTAACAGCGTATTTCCCAAGCCATTTGAATCGGAATCCCGTTATGACCATCTGGATTCCTCGATGCAATTCGGCGATTTGGTACGCCTCGACGTGGGTTGCGAATGGCAACACTACCAGGGAGACCTAGGGCGCACGATTCCGGTTTCCAGCCATTTCAGCGACGAGCAGCGCGAGGTCTGGAACATCTTCGTCGCGGCTTACCAGTCCGTCAGACGAGAGTTGAAGGAAGGTCTGACCGAAACAAGTGCCTTCGAGATTTGGAAGAACGAGTTGCTGCGGCATCGCGAGTCGGTGAAATCCCTTCTGGCGCAGCGGGCCATCGAGACATGGTCGGAGCGCAAAAACGTCCCTTATTGGCAGATGCACACGATGAATCTGGATGCTGGTTCTATCGAGGGGCCGCTGCGCGCGGGCATGGTAATTGATTTTGAGCCCATCGCTTCGATCGGCGCGCAGGGATACTATCTGGAAGACATGTACCTTATCCGCAAAGATGGTGCGACGGTGATGACGCCCGGCCTTCCCTACACTGCTGAAGAGATTGAAGCATTTCTAGCACAAAAACCATAAGCCAGACCAGCAAGAGTCACGACCGGGAGGGGAGACGATGCTTCCCCAGAAAAAGCTTGACAGGAATATGCGTAAGCTGTAGCTTACCGTAAGTGGATACTTACATACAAAACGGACTGACGGCGCTGGGCGATCCCACCCGACTGGCCATCTTCGAGATGCTGGCGGACCATCCACAGGCAGTGAACCAGCTTGCCGCCGGCTTGCCGGTTTCGCGCCCGGCCGTGTCCCAGCACCTGCGCGTGTTAAAGGAAGCCCGGCTGGTGCGGAACCGCCGCGAAGGCGCCCGGCGGATTTACGAACTGAATCTCCATGGAGTGGCGCTGCTCCGCGATCATTTTGCGAACCTGTGGGATCAGGCTCTATCCGCGTTCAAAAAGTTTGCCGAGGAAGAATACAAAAAGGAGAAAGAGCATGACGCCCGAAACGGCTCAAGACGCGGTCGTAAGAAGAACCCTGCGCGTCGAGGTTCCGATTGAGAAAGCGTTCAAGGTGTTTACCGAGCGCATGGGGAGATGGTGGCCTGCAACGCACCACGTCGGCGGCACCCCGTTTAAGGACATATTTGTCGAACCACGCGTCGGAGGACGGTGGTACGAGATCAATGTGAAGGGCTCGGAATGCATCTGGGGGAGCGTGCTGGCGTGGGAGCCGCCGAAGAGGGTGGTACTTTCCTGGCACGTACAGCCGGATTGGAGCGTCAACGGGGATATGGCGCGCGCGAGCGAAGTGGCGCTGGAATTCTTAGCCGAAGGACCGGAGTCGACGCGAGTCGAATTCGAGCACCGGCGTCTCGATAAGCATGGCGAGGGATGGACGAAGATGCGGGAACAGGTCGGCGCACCGGGCGGCTGGCCGGCGATCCTGGCTCTCTATGTGGAAGCGGCACAGCGGAAGGAATCCTAGCGGGAGCAGTGAACGTGAAATCAAAATTGAAAGGATGAAGTCATGAGGATCATTTCGATGGCATTCGCATTGTTGTTGCTCAATCCGGGGGTGGAGCAAACCCTGTCGCCAGCCGAGCGGGACCACGCCGTGGCGGAACTCGAGGGTTCACGGAAGGCATTTCTCGATGCCACGAGCGGCCTCTCAGAGGCGCAGTGGAACTTCAAACCGGGGCCGGACCGGCGGTCGATCGCCGAATGCGCGGAGCATATCGGCGTGACGGAGGCATTCATCCTGAATCTGATTACCGAGCAGGCGCTGAAAGGCCCGGCGGAGCCGGAGAAGCGCGCCGAGGTAGAGGGGAAAGACAGCACGATGATGGTCATGGCCGTTGACCGCAGCACCAGGTTCAAGGCTCCCGAGCCCATCCAGCCCATACGGCGGTGGACTTCATCCGGGGAGATCAGGAAAAACGTGCTGGAGAATCGCGCGCGCACCATCGAGTTTGTTAATACGACGCAGGAGGACCTGCGGGATCATTTCATGGACCACCCGGTGTTCAAGACGCTGGATACCTACCAGTGGATTTTGCTGACCTCGGCCCACATGCGGAGGCATACGGCGCAGATATTGGAAGTGAAAGCGGATCCGAATTTTCCCAGACGCTAGGAGAAGAACCTTGATCGCAGCTTGTATCCCCCTGATGGTGGCGGGTGTCTTTACAGGAGCGGCGTTCTACATCAACTTCGCCGAACAACCGGCCCGCCTTGCTCTGGACGATCGAGCGCTGCTTGCCGAGTGGAAGCTTTCCTACCAACGAGGATTTGCAATGCAGGCTAGCCTGGCGCTCGTCGGCTTCCTGCTGGGGACATAGGCCTGGGACATCACCGGCAAAACGACATTTATCGCCGGAGCGCTGCTGCTGTTTGCGAACTGGCCGTGGACTATCTTTGGGATGTTGCCGACGAACAAACGGCTGCTGGCGACTCCGGCCGATGAAGCCGGCCCGGTCGAGCGAGCGCTCCTTCAGAAGTGGAACTATCTGCATGCCGTACGCACCTTGCTGGGTTTTTTGTCGGCGTTGGCATTCTTGTTTGGAATCACAACCAAGTAGCCCGAAAAGTATTCGGGGCGGCAGGGTTGGAATATCCGGGGATTCGGTAATTGCGCTGCAATCGCGGGAAGACGCGCGGGGATTGGGACGGAGACACCGGCAGGGGCACAGGAATCACCTTAGTTACAAAGCAGGGAAATCCCCGATGAAAATCGCACCAAGCACGAGTACAATCTAGGCAACTTCGTGTGTTGGCCCGCATCCAGGTGAACGCCTTAATCTGAGGAGGCTAACGATGAGGGGTCAATCGCTGTTGCTGTTGGGAGCCGGGATATGGTTTGGGACCGCGGGTGTCTACGCGCAGCATCCTGAAGGCGGACACCCCGAAGGGCAGCACGCCGAAGCACCGCGCGCCCAGTCGCGCAATGATGTGCCGCGAGCCAACCAGGGGCGGATTCCCCCAGCCCCCGCGCATCGGGAAGCTCCGCAGGGAAGGCCTGAAGTAGAGCGCCACCCAAGCGGCAAAGTCAACGAAACGCAGCATGTGAGCAACGACCATTGGTACGGACACGACAGTCCCGATGACAAGCGCTTTCATGTGGACCACCCCTTCGAGCATGGCCACTTCGAGCATTTCGGCGCATCCTACCGCTACCACGTTGAACGGATCGACCGCGACCACCATCGCTTCTGGTTCCCAGGCGGCTTCTACTTCCAGGTGGCGGATTGGGATTGGGCGACTTGCGCGGACTGGTGCTGGGACTGCGGCGACGACTTCGTGGTCTATGAAGACCCCGACCACATCGGCTGGTACATGCTTTACAACGTTCATACCGGGGCCTACGTGCACGTTTCCTATCTTGGGACCTGAAGGCTGCATCCAATTGCGGAGTGAATCCGCGCAATTCACCCTATCCTAGAGATTGGAGGCATTGATCATGGATCGAGTAGCAATCTGGGCAGTCGTGGAAAGCAAACCGGGCAAGGAAAACGAGGTTGAGGCCTTCTTGAAGTCAGCCCAGCCGCTGGCAGAGAGGGAAGTGGAAACGACAAGTTGGTACGCGGTGAAAATTGGTCCGGCGAAGTTCGGAATCTTCGATACGTTTCCGGGTGAAAAAGGCCGCGACTCGCACCTCTCGGGCGATATAGCGAAAGCGCTGATGGCGAAAGCGCCGGAGCTTTTTTCCAAAGCGCCCGAAATCAACAAGCTGGATATCCTGGCCTCGAAGACGCCAAAGGCAACAGGGGCAGCAGCGGGGCACCGCGATTGAGGGCAGGTTAAACGTAGTTGAGCTAATCGTCGCTATTGGAAGATGATATTTTCGCGACGGGGACGAGCTTCGGCGATTGCTGGAGCTCGTTCTGGGCGAGTGCTTCACGCGAATGCAGTGCGGATTGCATCGGAAGCCCCGCCCAGACGTTGATCATTCCGAAGATTTCGTGGACCACCTGGTGAGTATCTCCCGTGCGGGTCCACCAGGCCGAGGGCTGGAAGTCGTCGTTGGCGATGCCGTGGACGATGATTTTTCCGCGAGCGGAGTCGAACCTGTTCCACAATTCATGAACCCGCCTGGTGTGGGCCTTGTTGGTCACTATAATGACCGAGGCGCCCTGCTTCTGCAGGAGCGCGCTGCTGATGACTTCGAGTTCATCCGAGGTGTTGATGACCGGGGCGCCGAGGACGTGAATCGCTTTTGCCGGGACTCCCTGGCGGCGGAGAACCTGATAGTTGAAATCGGCTTCGCCCGGATAGTGAATGCCCATCTGAGTTAGCGCGTCCGATTGCGGACCGGGATGCGTCAACCATATTTCACCGGCAAAACCATTGCGAAAAAGCGAAGCGGCTTCAAGAGCGCGGGCGGGGAAATTGCCGCTGAGCACTGCGATGGCGCTGGCCTTTTCTAGGGAATCTTCCTTCACCAGCCAGTGGCCGACGCCCAGCAGCAGGGCGAATCCGGCGGAAAGCGCGAGAAGGGCCAGGGCGCCGAGGACTGCGAAGACGCGGAGCATGCGACCCACAAATTCGTTGGTTCGGCGCGCGTCGGCCGGCTTCAAGTGGACTGCGTAATTCGAGATGTTTTCATTCATTTGCATGTCGGTGATAGGAGAGCATGTGCAATGCCAAAGGCAGTCCGGCGGTCAAAGTTGGAGGACTCTTAGTGACCGGAAATGAGTCACTTACCTGCAAACGTGAGTCAATGTTTAGGGTGTGATTAGCAAGAGTTCCGAAGCGTGTAAAAGTGTCTCACTGGGTGCAATCTTGTCTGAGGGAAAATCCTGTCAAGTTTTCAGTAGGAAATTGCAGGCGTAGGTATTTTCCATAGTCCGCACTAACAAGGCGCAAAACCACATAGGCGGCCCCTAAATTGACCACATTGATGATCCCCAGGTTGAACATATGAGCGCTCATCATTGGCCCCCGAGAACCTCGAGCTTGGTGAGCCACTCATCGAAATGCGGACATTCCATGCGGATCCGTTCCAATTTCCTTCCGAAATAAAGGAGCGTGTTCGCACCTCCTTTGATCCCGGTATAGTCAGCCAAATTCTGGTTCACAATTTCGCGCAGGAACCGGAATACCTCAATTAAATTGGATTTTCCCGCGCCATTGCCACCAATAAAGACGTTGAGCCTACCAAGTGCAAGGGTGTCTGCTCGCGGATGGATTTGAAACTCTTTATTGTTAATTTCTCGAGAGTGCGCATTTTATGTAGGAATAATGAACGATTTCGATTTATTTTGCGACCATCCTGTTCGATGATCTCCAGCAAAGGAAAGGGGCGACCAAATCGGCCGCCCCCTTTGTTGGATTGAGATTCTGGGCTTACTCGGAAGGCTTAGTACATGCCCCCCATGCCGCCCGGGCCACCCGGACCGCCGGCAGCTGCGCCCTTCTTGTCGTCTTCCTTGAGCTCGGCCACCAATGCTTCGGTGGTGAGCATGAGGCCGGCGATGGACGCGGCGTTTTGCAGAGCGAGGCGAGTGACCTTGGCCGGATCAATGACGCCAGCCTTGACGAGGTCAACATATTCACCGGTGTCCGCGTTGAAGCCGAAGTTTTCGTCCTTGGACTCGCGGATTTTGCCGATGACCACCGCGCCTTCGAAGCCGGCGTTGAGGGCGATCTGACGGCAGGGCTCTTCGAGCGCCCGCTTCACGATGCCTACACCGACTGCTTCGTCGTCGTGCAGTTTCAGCTTGTCAATCGCGTTCAAGCAGCGCAGGAGTGCCGTGCCGCCGCCGGGAACGATGCCTTCCTCGACTGCCGCGCGGGTTGCGTGCATGGCGTCCTCGACACGAGCCTTCTTTTCCTTCAGCTCGGTTTCGGTCGCCGCGCCCACCTTGATGACAGCAACGCCACCGACGAGCTTGGCCAACCGCTCCTGCAACTTCTCGCGGTCGTAGTCGGAGGTGGTGTTTTCCACTTGCAGGCGGATCTGCTTGACGCGGCCTTCGATTTCGCTGGCCTTGCCGGCGCCCTCGACAAGAGTGGTGTTGTCCTTGTCGATGGTGGTCTTCTTGGCCTTGCCGAGGTCCTCGATCTTTACGTTTTCGAGCTTGATGCCGAGGTCTTCGGTGATGGCCTTACCGCCGGTCAGCACCGCAATGTCCTCGAGCATGGCTTTGCGGCGGTCGCCAAAGCCAGGAGCCTTGACGGCGGCGCACTGCAGGGTGCCGCGCAGCTTGTTCACCACGAGGGTGGCTAAGGCTTCGCCTTCAACGTCCTCCGCGATGATGATGAGCGGCTTGCCGAGCTTGGCAATCTGCTCGAGCAGGGGAAGCAGGTCCTTCATCGAGCTGATCTTCTTTTCGTGGATGAGGATCAGCGCGTTCTCGAGGACCACTTCCTGGCGATCCATATCGGTGATGAAGTAGGGTGAGAGGTAGCCGCGGTCGAACTGCATACCTTCGACGACTTCGAGCGTGGTGTCCATGGTCTTGGATTCTTCCACGGTGATGACGCCGTCCTTGCCGACCTTCTTCATGGCTTCGGCGATGATGCCGCCGATCTGCTTGTCATTGTTGGCGGAAATTGTGCCAACCTGGGCGATCATGTCGCCCTTGACATCTTTGTGGAGCTTCTTGATTTCCTCAACGGCGACTTCGACGGCTTTGTCGATGCCGCGCTTGAGGGCGGTGGGGCTGGCGCCGGCGGCAACCGTCTTCACGCCTTCGCGGAAGATGGCCTGAGCCAGAACGGTGGCGGTCGTGGTGCCGTCACCCGCGACGTCGCTGGTCTTGCTGGCGACTTCGCGAACCATCTGCGCGCCCATGTTCTCGAGGGGATCGCGGAGTTCGATTTCCTTGGCAACGGTCACGCCGTCTTTGGTGATGATGGGCGCGCCGAACTTCTTTTCGATCACTGCATTGCGGCCCTTGGGGCCGAGGGTGATCTTTACTGCGTCCGCGAGGGCATTCACGCCGCGTAGAATCGCCTGGCGGGAATTCTCTCCGGTAACAATCTGCTTCGCCATTTCTTGGTTCCTCCTAAGTTTCGTCCTTGCCTGAGTTCGATTCGAGAATCTGTTTTACTGCCGTGAAATTGATGAAGGTAATCAGTAATCAGATATCAGCGGTCAGGAAGCATGGACTGCGCTGCCCATTCCCGTTATCTGCTATCTGCTGGCTCGTCGCTGCCTTACTTCTTTGCTGCTTTGGCGGCGCCGCCGAGCTTGGCGAGAATTTCTTCCTCGCGGAGGATCAGCAGTTCTTCGCCATCGATCTTGATTTCGCTCCCGCTGTACTTGCCAAACAGCACACGGTCGCCAACATTCACGTCGAGGGGCACACGCTCGCCCTTCTCGCGCTTGCCGGCACCGACGGCGATCACTTCGCCCTCTTGCGGCTTTTCCTTCGCGGAGTCGGGGATGATGATGCCGCCCTTGACGGTTTCCTTCTCTTCAATGCGCTTCACGATCACGCGGTCGTGCAGCGGTGTCAGATTGACTGCCATCTTTGAAAAACCTCCATAGGTGATCTAGCGGTAAGACTCCAGAAACGGTGATTGAGGAGGGCAGGAAAAGCGATTAGCACTCCTCGATACCGACTGCTAATATAGCAATTTTTCCTATCAAGTCAAGCAAAATCCCGGCAATCGGACGGATCGCCGCGCATACTCAAAGATGGCATATCTGGTATAACCTGTTTATTTCCTTTGTGATATAGCCGCCAGATTTCCCTTGCACTTGGCCATTGCCCTGCTTTGCCGTCAGCTATAGACTCCGGCAAGGAACTGCATGCACTGGCTTTTGTATCTCCGATTAATCGTTCTGACAGCAGGAACGCTCCTGCCGTTTTTCTGGATGGTGGTAATCCTTGGCCATCGCCGGCAGCGAAATTTCGAGCGGCTCTTCTTCTTTCTGTGCTTGGCGCTCACCTGTTTTTTTGGCAGCAGCCTGCTTGCGCTCAACGCGACGCTCTTCTATGGGGCACCTCCCCCGGCGTTGTTGAGATTTGCGTGGACGTTTCTGTGCCTGGGTCTGTGGTTTATTCCGCCGCTGGTGGTGCAACTTCACACCGAGTACGCGTCTGTCCGGGAGCTCATTTCCTCGCGGCGCGCGAAAATCCAATGGTCGCTGCTTGCGTGGGTCCCGGCCGCGCTCCTTTTGCCCCGATTGTTCGCGACTCTAGAAGTAAGAGCCAACTTCCAATTTGAAACTTCGTCGCGGCAGCTTGGAATTGCCTTCCAGGCATGGCTGATCACCGCGATTCTGATTGCCGCCTACTGGCAGCGGCGCTTCAGAAAGACGGCTCCGGATGAAGCGCAGAAGGAATTTCACAAAGGACTCGGATTGGATTTTTTGGCGTTGGCATTCTTTTTGCTGAGCATGTTTTTGTGGGTCCGAAACTTTAACGGGGAACACGAGCCAGGGTTGTCGGTCATCGTCCTGATGCTTGCGCTTGGGCCACTCGTGAAACTATTCCGGGGCGTTCAACGATTCAATTTCCTGCAGATTGGCAGGCAGCGCAACCTGGTCTATGCGGTGCTGGGAGTCTTTCTGGCGCTTTTGTATCTGAGTTTGGTGCGCCGCGCCAGCTTGTGGCTGGATCCCTACCTTCCGCCGGAAGCTTCGGCCGCCCTCCTGCTATTTTTGCCCGTGGTGTTCTTTGAGCCGCTGCAGCGGGTGATACGGAGATTGTTGCGGCAGACCGCGCAAAGCGAAGTCGATCGCGCGCAGAAATTGATGCTGCCGATCAACGAAGTTGCCAGGCTGGGCGACCAGAGCAAACTGAGAAAATTCTGCGAAGGGTGGATTGCCGAGCAATTGCAATTGGCCAAGGTGGAACTGGAGTTTGACCTCTCAGGCGAGCGGCAAGACAGGAAAACGGAGGATGCTCGATCGGCGCAGAGTTTCGAAATCAGGCGAGCGGGAGAGCGGCTGGGTTCTCTGCGCGCGCAATCGTTTGGAGCGATGATTTCGGGGGAGACTTATGCGGCGCTGGAATTTTTGTGCGAGCAATTGCCGGGGGCGTTTGATTTGTGCCGGTTGATTGAGGAGAAGCTGCAACTCGAACGGGAACTGGCGGAGCGCGAGCGGCTGGCGCTGGTTGGGCAGATGGCGGCGAGCATTTCGCACAACCTCAAGAATCCGCTGGGCTCGATCAAAACGATTCTGCAGGTGCAGATGGAAAGCCCGGAGCTTCCCGCATCGCTGCGACAGGAAACGCAGATGGTGCTGGAGGAGATCAACCGGCTTTCGGCGCGGCTCAACCAGTTGTTGCAGTTCAGCCGGCCTGGACTACGCGTGGGGAATGGCGCACAGAGCTGCAACCTGGCACAGGTGACCGAAACGGTGGCCAACATGCTCAGGCACGCCGCGGACGAGCGGCGGGTTTCTCTGGAACTTAGGGAAGCCAACGGCGAATCACGGGCCGCAATCGGCGAAGAAGCGGCCAACGATATTCTTTCGAATGTGGTGCTAAATGCGATTGAGGCGGTCGAGGACGGGGGGCACGTGCGCGTCCAGCTGCGTTCGTCGGAGAAAGTCTGCACGGTGTATGTGGAAGATGACGGGCCGGGAATTTCCGCTGCCGACCAGGCCAAGGTGTTGCAGCCATTCTTCACTACCAAGGCGCGGGGAACCGGGCTGGGCCTGGCGATTGTTGACCGGCGGCTGCAGGAAGCGGGTGGCACGATGGAAATCAAGAGCCCGACAGGCGGCGGGCGCGGTACGGAGATTCGCCTGAACTTTCCCGTGGTGGTGAAGGAGCCAGCTGAATGAAAACAGTTCTGATTGTGGATGACGAGCCGGCGTCGCGTTATGCGTTGCGCCGGGCGCTGGAAAGCCGCTATCGCGTTGTGGAGGCGGATTCCGCTGCCGGTGGGCGTTCTTTGCTGCTCAGCGAGAAGCCGGATTTGCTGCTGCTCGATGTGGTGCTTCCCGGCGAAGACGGGCTTTCGTTCCTCAAGTGGTTACGCGCGGAGGGATACGATCTGCCAGTGCTGATGGTTTCGGCGTTGGATACGGCGAAAACGGCGGTCGAGGCGTTGCAACTAGGGGCGGCCGACTACCTGGTGAAAGGTTTTGAACTTGAGGAGCTGCGGCAGCGGGTGGCGAATCTGCTGAAACTTGTCGGGCTCGAACAGGAAAATGAAACGCTGCGGCGGCGGGTGGCCACCGAAGGACATTTCGGCCAGATGATCGGGCGCTCGGCGGCGTTGCGCAAAGCGTTTGAACTGGCTGACCGCGTGGCGCCGGCGGATTCCACGGTGCTGATTCTCGGGGAAAGCGGAACCGGGAAAGACCTGCTGGCGCAGGAAATTCACGCTCGCTCCGAGCGGAACGGAAAAGCGTGGGTGGCGGTGAATTGCGCGGCGCTGCCGGAAACGCTGATTGAATCGGAGCTATTTGGGTACGAGCGCGGTGCATTCACCGGCGCGGCGCAGCAGAAAAAAGGGCGGTTCGAACAGGCGCACGGCGGCACACTGTTTCTGGACGAGATTGGGGACATGAATCCGGTGACGCAGTCGAAGGTCCTGCGGGCGCTCGAAAATCGCACCGTGGAGCGGTTGGGCGGGACGCAATCGATTCCGGTGGATGTCCGGGTGATCAGCGCAACGCACCGGAACCTGCCGCTGGCGATTCGGGATGGCAAGTTTCGCGAGGATCTTTTCTACAGGTTGCGCGTGGTGACGATCGAGCTGCCGCCGCTGCGGGAGCACAAGGAGGACATTGCCATTCTCGCCGAAGCGTTTGTGCGGCTGCATGGCGCACGGCTCGGGCGCACGCCGCGCCTTCTGAAAGAAGCGGTGAAGGCGCTGGAGAATTACGATTGGCCAGGCAATGTGCGTGAACTGAAGAATGCCATCGAGCGCAGCCTGGTGCTTTCGCGCGGCGAGGAGATCGGGGCCAGCGACCTGCCGGAGGAAGTCCTGCTTGGCGCTTCCGTGGTGCCGAAGGGTGGGGGTGACGGTGAGGATCTGGGGCTGAAGGAGAAGGACTTTCGCGAGGCGAAGCGCAAGTTTGAGATTGCTTATTTGCTGCGGCAACTTGCCGTGCATCGCTGGAACATTTCGCGGACCGCGGCAACGATCGGCCTGCACCGGCAGAGTCTGCAGGAGCGCTTGCGGGAACTTGGCATCCGGCGTCCCGGACAGGAGACTCCGGAGGATGAGGAATGAGCGTGTTTGGCTTTGTCCAGGCGGGCGGCGGAAGCGCACGCTTCGGATCGGACAAGGCTCTAGTTGAATTTGGGGGAAAGACACTGCTGGCGTGGACGGTCGAACTTGTAGCCGCCGTTTGCGGAGAAACGAAAATCGTCGCAGCGGCCGGAAAATACGCGCATGCGCCCGCCCTGATTCTTGCTGACCAATGGCCCGGGCAAGGGCCGCTCGGAGGAATCCTCACCGCCCTCCAATCCATGAACGAGCGACTCGGCAGTTCCTCCGCTATGCCGGCCCGAGATCACAGACGAGATTCCTACGCACTGATCCTTGGTTGCGACATGCCTTTTCTGAAGCGCGAGTGGCTGGCGTATCTTTGCGATCGCGCCGTCAAAAGCAACGCCCAGGTTATCGTGCCGCAATCGGAGAACGGATTGGAACCGCTTTGCGCGTGCTGGCGGACGGACGCTGCTTTGGCGATTCAGACCGCTTTCGACGGCGGGGTGCGGAAAGTTACCGAAGCCATGAAACGGCTGTCAATGGAAGTGCTTGACGAGTCAGCCTGGAAACGATTTGATAGCGATGGGCGGCTATTCTGGAATATGAATACGACCGCGGATTACGAAGAGGCGCGCAGGGTTTTTGCCGAGCGGCTCGGCCAATGAGGATTGCCGCAACGAATCGATGAGTGAAGACCTTAAAGATAGCGGCTTGACCGATAAAGGCCCGGGTAGCGCCGCGGAATACTATTTTGAATTTCGCGGCGTCAACAAGGCCTTTGACGAACACGTGGTGCTGCAGAACGTCAGCTTCCAGGTGAAACGAGGGGATACCTGCGTGATCATGGGGCGCAGCGGCGTGGGCAAATCGGTTTCGTTGAAACACATCATGGGCTTTCTAACCGCTGATTCGGGACGCATCTTGATTGATGGCGAAGACGTAACGCATTTCACCGAGAGGCAGTTCGAATCGATCCGCCGCAAAGTTACGATGGTATTTCAGTCTGGCGCGCTGTTTGATTCGCTTAGCGTTGCGGAAAATATCGCGTTTCCGCTGGAAGGCCAGCCAGGCCTCACCGTCGAAGACGTGGAGGCTTATGTGGCAAAACTTTCACATATGCTGGAAGTCGAGGAGGTCTTGGACAAACTCCCCAGCGAACTCTCTACGGGAATGAAGCGCGCAGTGGCCATCGCGCGGGCCCTGGCGCAAAATCCTGAGGCCATTCTCTATGATGAGCCGACGACGATGGTTGATCCCATCATGGCCGGACACATGGGTGACCTGATCTTGCGGTTGAAACAAGCTTTCCACAAAACCTCGATCGTCGTGACGCACGATACACATCTGGCCAAGCGGCTTGCCGACAACGTAGTTTTCCTTCAGGACGGCCGGGCACAGGTCTTCGGCTCGTGGGCGGAATTTGAGAGTTCCACGGATCCGTTTCTGCGCGATTTCCTTGTGCAGGACGAATTGATCCCCGAGCTGGACGTGACCCTGTGAGCAGTTCGGCCACGCCAATTTCCGATCCCAAATCACAGTTACCTAAGACCATGGGCTTCTGGGATGTGCTGCTGTTTAACATCGCCACCGTGCTCGGTCCGCGATGGATCGCGGCGGCGGGGCACAACGGGACTTCTTCCATCAGCCTTTGGGTGATTGCGGCGCTGTTCTTTTTCGTGCCCGGGGCGTTCGTGATCAACGAATTGTCTTCGCGTTTTCCGCAAGAGGGCGGCTTGTATGTGTGGGCGAAGGAAGCGTTTGGAGATTTCCACGGGTTCGTTGCCGGATGGACCTACTGGATTTATACCGTGTTTTATTTTCCGGGGCTGCTGCTGGCCAGCGCTTCGATGAGTGCATACGTGATTGGGGAAAAGGGAGGGCCGCTTTCGCAGGACCGGACATTTCTGCTGCTGGTTTCGATTGCTCTGCTGCTGGTGGCGGTATTGCTGAACATCATCGGGCTAAACATCGGAAAGTGGCTGCAGAATGCAGGCGGCGTGGGCACGTATTTGCCGCTGCTGGTACTTGTTGGAGTGGCGCTTCTGATTTTTTTCCGCGGCGGATCGGCCACGCACTTTACCCTGGCCAACATGATGCCGACCTGGAATTGGGATACGGTGAATTTCTGGTCGCAGATTGCGTTCGCGTTTACGGGGCTGGAGCTTGTTTCCGCCATGAGCGAAGAAGTGCGCGATCCGCGGCGTACGTTGCCGCGCGCAGTGTTTGGCGCAGGCGCGCTGATTGCGTTCATGTACATCGTCGGGACATTTGCGATTCTTACGCTGGTTCCGGCCGGGGATCTTGACCCCAAGAGCGGTGTGTTTCATGCGATCACCGCGGGATCGGTTATGTTGAAGATTGGTTTCCTGGGGATTCTTGCCGCGATTTTGGTCACGGTGGGGAATGCCGGCGGCGTGGGAAGCACCGTTGCAGGTATCGCGCGGGTTCCGTTCGTGGTGGGGATTGATCGTTATTTGCCGGCGGCGTTCGGGAAAATTCACCCGCGGTGGAAGACGCCATATGTTTCGATTCTGGTGCAGGCGGGAGTATCCGGCGCCATTTTGCTGCTCAGCCAGATCAAGAGCGAGACCGTGCAGGCCGCTTACCAGATGTTGATTGATGCAGCGATCATTCTTTATTTTATTCCGTTTCTTTACATGTTCGCCGGAGTTGTAAAGCTTGCCGGACGAAAGGACCGCGCGGAAAATCCGCATGCGATTCTGATTCCGGGCGGGAAACTGGGCCTGTGGGTGTGCGGCATTCTTGGATTTGTGGTTGTGCTGCTGGGAATTTTCGTTTCTCTTGTGCCCCCGGGCGACACTGTAAACAAATTGAGTTTTGAGCTTCGGCTGGTTGGGGGGACGCTGGCATCCATTTTCCTGGGATTGATTTTGTATTGGCGCGGCGTGAGAGAGAAGACAGTAAGGGGAAAAGAATCATAGTTGTGGAATCGCGGAGGCAGTTTGCTCTCCTGTGGGGTATGGTTGCCGGCGCGGCGGAAACCCTTATCCCTGAAGGGATGAGCTACAGGCGCTAGAAGCCCTGAGCGACTAAATTTTCGATGGTCAGTTGGGAAACGGACTTGTTTCCCGTGTGGGTTTCCAGATATCGCTCGACGTATTTTCCGACGACGTCGCCTTCCAAATTCACGGCGTCGGCGATTTGTTTGTTGCGGATGTTGGTGTGCTCGTACGTGTAAGGAATCACCGCAACTTCGGCCACGCGGCCGTTCCAGCGCGCGACCGTTAAGCTGATGCCGTCAATGGTGATCGAGCCTTGCGGCACGATGTGGCGGGCGAACGATTCGGGAACTTCGACGCCGTACCACCAATTTTCGCCTTCGGGTGCAAGGCGTGCCACACGGCCGATCGTATCCACGTGGCCAAGCACAAAGTGTCCGCCGAATTCCTTCCCGGCGGTCAACGGCTGCTCGAGATTGACGCGTGTTCCTGCTTTCCATTCGCTGAGCGAAGTCTTACGCAGGGTTTCGCCGGATAGGTCGGCCGAGAAGCGCTCGCCATCCACGGCGACAACTGTCAGGCAGCAACCGTTCACGGCGATGCTCTTCGAGACCTCAAGATGAGTCGCCACGCTGGGCGCGTGAATTTTCAGGCGTCCGCCTTCAGAATTGGCTTTCAGGGATTCGACGGTTCCGAGGTGTTCGATGATTCCGGTGAACATGTTGGCTCTCGACTGGCGCGGCTTGGCCACCTGAAGGCGGCCACTACAGAATACCTTTTTTTGCCGAAAGAAATCCCTGGAGGATCCAGAAAGTGGCAGGTTCGGGGAATGGGCAGAAGGCGCCCGCCTCGGAAGGCGGCCGTTACAAGGCCAGTGGGAGGGGCAAGACCCTCCTCCGCAAACCTAGGTGGTTGCGTTTGCTGGCGGCATGGCAATTTCTTTCAGGCGACGCAAATCGAGTTTCCCGGTGCCAAGATAGGGGAGTTGCTCAACGTGAATGAATTGATCGGGGCGCGGCTTCCAAAGGGCGGGCAAGTCGCTCTTTGAGAGTTTCTCCAGGCAATCTTTCAAGATCTCTTCACTCAGAGTATGGACTACCACCAGCCGCTCGCCCTTTTTTTCATCGGGGATTGCGGTGACCGCAAGGACCTGGCCGTCGGCTTCGAGCAGTTCGTGAAGTTTTTCTTCCACCTTGATGTGGGGAACCATTTCGCCGCCGATTTTGCTGAAGCGGCTGAGGCGGTCGGTGATGCGCAGGAATCCGTCTTCGTCCTGCGTGGCGATGTCGCCGGTGTTGTACCAGCCATCTCGCAAGACTTCGGCGGTTTTTTCAGGGTGGTTCAGATAACCGACCATGATGTTCGGCCCTCGAACCAGCAGCAAGCCCGGCTTGTCCACGGGGAGCGCTTCACTGGTATCCGGATCGATGATGCGGACACCGATTCCCGGGAGCGGATGCCCGATGGTGCCGCGCTTGGCTCCTACCTGGCGGAAATAGGCGGCGCGAAAGTCGTAGGTGTTGACGGCAACGACCGGCGAGCATTCCGTGCAGCCATAGCCTTCGAGCGGGCGAATGCCGAAGTGATCTTCAAACGCCTGCGCCACGCGCTCGGGCAATTTTTCCGCTCCGGCCATCACAATGCGCAGGCTGCCGAAAGATTCCGGCGGGCAGCGGCGGGTGTAGGAGTTCAGAAAAGTCGGCGTGGAAAGCAGCATGGTTACGGAATACTTGCTGATCAGGGCGCCGATAGCTTGGGCGTCGAGCGGGCTGGGATGAAAGACGGCGCCGATTCCGGCCATCGCGGGAAGACAGAGCGTGCCGGTGAAGCCAAAAGAGTGGAAGAAGGGGAGGATGCCGAGGATGGAATCGCCTTTGTGAAGATGGAAGACCTGTTCGATCTGCTCGACGTTCGAGGCGAGGTTGAAGTGCGAGAGCAAGACGCCCTTGGGCTCGCCGGTCGAGCCACTGGAAAAAATGATCGTGGCTGTGTCGTCGAGCGAAGGCTTGCGCGTGAAGCCGAGAGAGCGTTCGAGCAGACGGGCGGGAAGCAGCTTCGCGGAAAGGAGCGCGATGAGTTTTTCAGAGAGCTGCGGCTTTTCCGCCAGATCTTCCACGTAGATGATTTTTCCTGGAGGTTCGATGTGAACTTTTTCGAGGAAGAGTTTTGACGTGACGACTGTCTGCAATTCACACTGCCTCGCGCAGGAGGCCAGGGATTCGTTTGAAGTGGTGTAGTTGAGGTTGATGGGAACTTTGCCCTGCAGCATGGCCGCCCAATTTACGAGCGCGCCCGGTATGGAAGGCGGCAGGAGGACCCCGACCATGTTTTGGCCGGCCCACAATGGGCGCAGGCGCCGTGCGAGGAAAACTGTTTTGGTCAGGGCTTCGCCGAAACTGACTTTTGGTGTGCGGCCGTCTGCCATCGCGAAACGCCGGGAGTGGCGCCGCGCCATCTTGATGAACGAGCGCGTCAGCGGCTTCATATACCGGCGGCGGCGCTGGAAGGCGTCCACACCCAGCTCCTGGACGGCGTTGCGTACATCCGTGGTGCTCGCGGTCGACGGCAACGGTTTCCCAAACGATACGCGCACGGGATAGGGAATGTGACGAGGCAGCTTCCAGAGAAAATGGCCACCTGAAAAACTGAAGATCGAGCCCCAGAGGCCGTCGATGTTCACAGGGATGATGGGAACGTCGATGCCCTTCACGATGCGCTCGAAGCCGCGGCGGAAGGGGAGCATCTGGCCGATGCGTGTGATTTCGCCTTCCGGGAAGATGCACACGACTTCACCATTGCGCAGGGCGTCGGAGGCTTCGCGCAGCGAGTGAATCATTTCGCGCGGGCCCTGATCGGAGGCGATGGGGATAATTCTGAGAATTTTGGCGAACGGCTTGATGAAGGGAAGGTCGTAAACGCCTTTGAACATGAGGAAGCGGATGGGCCGGTCGGTGGCGGAAAGCAGGAGTACGGCATCCACCCAGGAGGAATGGTTGGGCGTGAGGAGCGCTCCACCACGCGCGGGGATATTTTCCTGGCCTGTCAGATCAAGCCGGTATATCGAGTGCGTTGCGATCCACAACAGCAACCGCAGCAGGGAATCCGGCAGGAGCCATAGGAGATAGACAAGCGCACCGAGCGTCAGAATCGAAGCCCAGAAGAAAATTTCCGCCGGGGCTAGCCGCAGATAGTGCTTCAGCAGATAAAAAGCACCGGATGCGCCGAGGATGCCGATAAAGGAATAGAGATTTGCGGCGGCCAGCACGCCGCCGCGGTGCTGTTCTTCCGGCCGGTGCTGGATAAGTGCGCTGATGGGCACGATGAAGAAGCCGCCGAAGAAACCGAGCGCCGCGAGGAGAATGAGAACCGTGTTGAATGACAAGCCGGGAGCCGCGAGCAGGAAGCCAAAAATCGTGATGCCCGTGGCGCCCAGAGGAATCAGGCCGTATTCAATTTTGCCTCCGGAAAGATATCCGGCGGCCAAGCTGCCGAACCCGATGCCGATGGCGATGGCGGCTTGCAGCAGGCTGCCGTGGGTTGCGGTGACATGCAGGACGTCTCGGGCGTAGAAAACGATGTCGAACTGGAGGAGTGCTCCGAGGAAGAAGAAATACGTGTTCCCGAGGACGGAAAGCCACAGCACCTGGTCCTGCCCGATCAGCTTGCCTTGCGACCAGAGATCGCCCAAGAAATTGGCGCGGAACTTTTTCGCGGGATCGGCCGCTGGGACTTTCAAGATGCCGAAACTGGTGGCGAGGCCAATTAACGAGCAGGCCAGGAAAAAGATACCGGAATAGTATTCGCGGCCTCTGAAGACCTCCGAAAGCCTGGCTCCAACGACTGTGCCGGTGATGGCGGCCAGAAACGTGCCGAGTTCGATGACGCCGTTGCCCCAGGAGAGTCGCTTCTCCGGCAAAATTTCGGGAAGCAGGCCGTATTTCGATGGACCAAACAGAGCACCCTGCGTGCTGGCAAGGAATACCGCCGCCATGGACATGGCCATGCTATGGAGCGCAAAGCCCGCGATAGCGAATAGCATTACCGCGATTTCGAAGACTTTGGTCCAGATGGTGACGGAGCGCTTGCTGAAGCGATCGGCGAAATATCCGCCAGTCATGGAAAAGAGAATGAAAGGCAGGGCGAAGAGCGAACCTACCAGGAGCACTTTGGCTTCTTCTTCGTCGGAGGAGAGATTGGTGCCGATGATCAGGAAGATGACCAGGTATTTCAAGGCGTTGTCGTTGAAGGCGCCCTGAAATTGCGTGGCGATCAGGCTCCAGAAACCGAGACGCCAGGAACGCGGTGGTTCGCTCACGCGGAAAATCCTCCGTCAGGCGATGGGTGCAGGATGGTTCGAGGGAAATGGTCGCAAACAACTTGCGGAATGAGTAGTGAATTCTTGGTTTGGTGTGCTGCGAAGTGGGCGACGGGATTTGTGGCGGCCGCCAGAAAGGCAAGAGGAACCAGAGAGCGATGCGCGAGCCCCTCCCCTACAAAGACGATTTTCGCGGGTAGGCTTCGATGGCGACGTCTGGGCCGAATCGGCGCGTCGTGCTTACTCGCATTGGTGGCATCGCGCTTGCGCCGGGGGTGAGGAAAGGAACGCTGGCATCGCCGGCTATTTTGGGGGCGTAGAAGAGGACGAGTTTATTCGCGAGGCCGGCGGACAGGGCGGCGGCGTTGAGGTGAGGACCTGCTTCCAGCAGCACGCTTAGGATGTCGCGGCGGCCCAGATCCTTGAGGACTGCGCTTAGATCAAGACCGGTGCGGCTACGCTTTACTTCGATTAATTCGACGCCGGCATTTTGCAGCTTGCGGGCTTTCGGAGTTTTGAGCAGGGCGGCGGTGAAGACGAGGAGATCGTCATCACAGGTTTCTACGATGCGCGACTTGGGGGAAAGGCGGAGGCGCGTGTCGAGGACTACGCGGAGCAAGCGGCGGCGGCGGGGGAGGCCGCTGCGCTCGCTCAGCAGTGGATTGTCGGCGAGAATGGTGCCGATGCCGGTGAGCAGAGCATCGGAAGCGTGGCGCATGCGGTGCACTTCTGCGCGCGATTCTTCGCTGGTGATCCATTCGGGCTGCTTGCCCTTGCGTGGTTTTGGCAGGGCGAGTTGGCCGTCGAGCGTCAATGCAGATTTCAGAGTGACAAAGGGCTTGCGCGTGGTAATCCAGTGCGAAAACGCTTCGTTGAGATTTTGCGCTTCAGCTTCGAGCAGGCCGCTTTGCAGTTCGACGCCCGCCTGACGCAGACGGCCGAATCCGGTTCCGCTCGTTCTGGGGTTCGGGTCCTCCATCGCGGCGACAACGCGCGAAATTCCCGCGGCGATAATCGCCTCGGTGCACGGACCCGTGCGACCGGTGTGATTGCATGGCTCGAGCGTTACGTAGAGAGTAGCGCCACGCGCCCGGTCGCCGGCCTGTTTCAACCCTACAATTTCCGCGTGGTCTTTCAGGGCGTACTGGTGGTACCCTTCGCCGAGAATTGCGCCGTCTTTCACAATCACACAGCCGACGGTCGGATTCGGGCTGGCGAGGCCTACGCCTTTGCGCGCCAGGTCGAGCGCATGCTCCATGAAATGAGTGTCGTGGGAATTCACGGTGTCAGTTGAAAAGCGAGTCGGCGTAGGTCTGCGCGTCGAACGGGACGAGGTCGTTGATCTGTTCGCCGGTGCCTACAAAGCGGATGGGCAACCCGAGTTCGCGTGAAATGGCTACCACGATGCCGCCCTTCGCCGTGCCGTCCAGTTTGGTCAGGATAATGCCTGTTACACCTACTGCGGAAGTAAACTCGCGGGCCTGGGCCAGGCCGTTTTGTCCTGTCGTGGCGTCCATGACCAGGAGGACGTCGTGCGGCGCGCCCGGGATCAGTTTTGCGGCGGTGCGCTTCATTTTCTCGAGTTCGAGCATCAGGTTGGATTTGGTGTGCAAACGGCCGGCCGTATCCACGATCACCGCGTCCGCGCCGCGGGCTTTTGCCGCAGCCATGGCGTCGAATACGACCGCGGCAGGGTCGGAACCGGATTTCTGCTTGATTACTTCGACGCCGTTGCGCTGGGCCCAAATTTCCAGTTGCTCGATGGCGGCGGCGCGGAAGGTGTCGGCCGCGCAGAGCACGACGCTGCGGCCATCCTGGCGCAAGCGGTTCGCTAGCTTTCCGATGCTGGTGGTTTTCCCCGCGCCGTTCACGCCAACGATGAAAATTACGCGGGGGTCGTTGCCATTTGCCGCTCCCGCCAAGTGTGGTGTGTTCCCATACACATTGAGGGCTCGGAATACGTGCTTCTTGATTTCGTTTTTCAGCTGTTCGCCGTTGCTGAGGGCGTTGCGGGAAAGTTGTTCCTTTACGGAATCGAGGATTTCTTTTGTCGTTTTTACGCCGAGGTCGGCGGAGAGCAGGGCGTTTTCCACTTCCTTGAGGACGGAAGGATCTATTTGGCGACCGCCCTGGGTGATGGTGTCGAGTGTGTCGGCGAGGGCTTCCTTGGTTTTGCCTACGGACTCCTTCAGGCGCTCGAGCAGCGTGGGTTCGGGTTTTCCGAAGAGGGTGATCATAAGGGTGGTCTGCGCCTGACGAAAGGTGCGAAAGAAAAGTGTATCAGATTGGGTGGGGAGGAGGCGGGAGGCGGAGTTAGAAAGGGTTGAATGGAGAGGTTCGGTTTAGACCGTCAAAGCGGCAGCTTCGCCGTCGCACTTAAAAGTTAGACTTGGACTTCTACCGCGGATAGGCGGAGTTTGCCGGCTTTTACAGCGGATTCGAGCGCGATGACAATCGCTTCGTCGAACTTTGAGCCAGCTAGCGCTTTGATGCGGCCCAGCGCATAGTCCAGATCCATGGCGGTCTGATAGGGGCGATTGGTGGTCATGGCATCCAGGGTATCCGCCACGCCGATGATTCTGGCCATCTGTGGAATCTGCGGGCCGGTTAGGCCGTAGGGATAGCCGCGCCCGTCCATGTGCTCGTGGTGCAATTCGATGCCTGGCAGCATGTCCTTGAGCTGCGAGACCGGACGCATGATGTTGGCGCCCTTGGTGGTGTGGGTCTTCATGATTTCAAACTCTTCGGGAGTAAGCGATCCGGGCTTCTTGAGCACGCGGTCGTCCACGCCGATTTTTCCGACGTCGTGCAGAAGGGCAGCGATTTTGAGTTTGTCGAGATCCTCGGGCGAGAGCCGCATTTCCTGCGCAATGATCGTTGAATATTTGGCCACGCGACCTGAATGGCCTCGGGTGTACGGGTCCTTTTCGTCGATGGCGGCCGCCAGCATGCGGATCGAGCCGATGAACAGTTCGCGATTTTCCTCGGCGGCTTCCTTCAGCTTCTCGATGTACTCTTCGATGTCGCTGGCCATCAAGTTGAAGTTTTCCGCCAGCTCGCTGATCTCCGTGGCGCCGCGCACCGGAGTGCGCTGGTGGAATTCACCGCGGCTGATGGCGCGCGTGGAAGCTGCGAGCGAACGGATGGGGGTACTGATGCCCACGGCAAAGAAATAACCGAAGAGTATGGCCACCAGAACCACGATGCTGACGAATGCCAGCGCTTGCTGGTTGAGTTCGGTGACGCCGGCATCGGCCCGGGCTTCATCCACACTGCGCTCGGAGATCACCGCCCAGTTGACTTCCGGGAAGGTGCTGTAGGTGCCCAACATCTCCACCTGGCGGTTATTATCCTTTTCCGTGAAATGCACGGTTTCGGTATTGCGCAAGTCTTTGGGGAGCGCCTTAACCTGGGCCACCATGTGCGATTTGTCGCTCAAGTCCTCGCCGGGCACAAAATGCTTGGTATCAGGATGGGCCACGATATGGCCGTAGTGGTCGACGATGAAGACGACGCGCCCGCGCACGCTGGCGTCCTGCAAGCGGTGCAGAATTGGGTCCAGCGAAACCACCGCGGCGAGCATGCCGGTGAAATTGTCCTGCGAGTCTTTCAGCGGTACGGCCATGACGAACGCGGGACGATTATCCGGCGCCAGGGCCAATGGATCGCTGCGGAATTTCACCGACTGAACGCAGCTGACAAAGGCGCGCTGCAGGGCCTTGGCCACGAAGGGGTCCTGCTCCGCCCGGAAATTTCCCTGCGAAGCGGTGGTGCCCTTGCCGTCACGGCCGACGGCGGTCAGATAGACAAACGAGTTCCGGTTGGAATCGACGAAATTTTCGAGCAGCCGGGTGACTTTGGGTTCGGCCACGGGGTCGGTGACGTTATCAATCAGCCCCGTAAGAGTGAGAATCTGGCGCTGGCTGATCAGCTGTTGGGTCAGGTTGGATTCAAAGAACTGGACATCCTGCGCCAGCGAGCGGGTTATTTCTGTTTGCTGGACGCGCTCGGTATCCACCAGCTTTTCCTGGCTGAGTTCGAGAACTTGGCGGTGGTACAAGCCGATGGGAAGCGCGCTCACAAGCAAGAGCGCACCGAGCACGAGCCATAGGATGCGCACCCGGCCGGAACGGAGGCGCGTCAAAATCGATGAAATACTCTCAGCCATCGCAACACACTGATTTTAGAAGGTTAGACGTGAGAAAAGAGGCTGGCCTAAGGGACAGGAGGCGCGGAAGTGCAACTAGGCCGGAGGTACCATTAGGGAAAGTAGTCGGCAATCAGTGCGACCGGACACGAGTCCCGGTCGGGCTTGGGTGTCACGGGCGATGGCATAGCAGATGACAGATAACAGGACGGGAAGAAGCAGCCTCCCGTTTGGCACGGGTTTCTTGCCCCAATCGCCTGCCGGTGACGGCCAGATCCTTCGTTCTGCCCAGCGTCTACTCCCGTTTCAGCGGCCTTTCCATGATGGCGCGGATGGCCTCGCGCGGGGAATTTCCCAGGTGCAGGATACTGTGAACCTGCTGGGTGATTGGGAGTTCGATGCGGTTTTCCCTTGCCAGGGCCAACAGGGCTGCTGTTGTGCCCACTCCTTCGGCGACCATGGTCATGCCGGCGAGGATTTCGGCCAGCGAGCGGCCCTGGCCCAAGTCGAATCCTACGCGGCGGTTGCGGCTCTGCGCGCCGTAACAGGTGAGAATCAGGTCGCCCATACCCGCGAGGCCGCTGAGCGTTCCAGACCGTCCACCAAGAGCCACGACGAGGCGGGTCATTTCCGCCAGTCCGCGAGTGATGAGCGCCGAGAGTGAGTTTGCTCCAAGGCCCAGCCCTTGGCATGCGCCTGCAGCGATGGCCATGACGTTTTTCATGGCGCCCGCCAGCTCCACGCCCAAGACATCATCGTTGGTATAGAGGCGAAAGGCCGGGCCGGAAAACTCTTCCTGCAAAAAGGCGCCCAGGGCTGGATCTGGCGAAGCGAGCACCACTGCAGTCGGCTGCCCCAGGGCGGCCTCTGCGGCGAAAGACGGGCCGGAAAGCACGGCGACAGTGGCCAGGAAACGCGCATTAATGACTTGGGAGATGACCTCGCTCATGCGCAGGTGCGTTGCCGGCTCCAGCCCTTTGGTAGCGCTGAGGAAGACCGCGTCGCGCGAAAGATGCGGCAGGGCCAGCGCAAAGATGGCGCGGGTATGCGCGGAAGGCGCCGAACCGACAACGATCTGCGCTCCAGGTATGACCTCCTCGAGTTTCGTGGACGCTCTTACGCAGGCCGGGATGGAGACGCCGGGGAGGTATTTCCTGTTCTCGCGTTCCTGTTCGATGGACTGAGCCAGTGAGGGGTCGCGCATCCATAGGCGGATATCGTGCTTCCGGCGGCTGCTGGACAGCACGACAGCAAGTCCGGTGCCCCAGCTCCCCCCGCCGAGAATCGCGATCCGGCTCACGCGGCATCCCCCCTGGATTTGCCGAACGAGAATTTGGATTCTGTGCCGTCCACCAGGCGCTGGAGATTGGCGTCGTGTTTAACAATTACCAGCGCGGACGCGAAAAGCGTGCCGAAATCCACCGCCAGCGGCGGCGCATGGCCGGGCGCCCACAGGAAATACATCAGCAGGGGCATCGCCGCCGCCGCGGAGACAGAACCTAGCGAAACATAGCGCCACGCCACACCCACGACGATAAATACGAACAGAGCACCGAGGGCCGCCAGCGGCGCGAGCATCAAGAAAACACCCAGCGCGGTAGCGACGCCTTTGCCGCCTTTGAATTTCAGCCATATGGGAAAGCAATGGCCGATCAATGCGGCGACGGCGGCAAGCGTCATGACGGTTGAACTTTGTTCGGAGACCCGGCCAGCCAGCCAAACGGCGGAGGCGCCCTTTGCGGCGTCGAGCACCAGCGTCAGGATGCCCGCCGCGGGACCCGCCACGCGCGCGACATTGGTGGCGCCGATATTGCCGCTGCCGGATTTCCGGATGTCGCTCCCGGCGAGCAGCTTTGCGAGGATCAGGCCAAAGGGAATCGAGCCGAGAAAATACGCGGCGGCCAGGAGAAGGGAAGTGGTCGGCGTCAAAAACGACATCTGGCGCTAGTCCTCTGTTGCGAAACGAAACGTTTCGACGGTAGTGTACTCCGCTCCGGCGGGTTTGAGCTTGCTTTCGACGAGGTGAAATTCTCCCGTGCGCAAGGAGCCGAATCGCTGGGCCTTTTTTTCCTGGATTGCCTGCAACAATTTTGGCGAGATGCCGGGCGGCTGAAACCTGGCCAAGGTCAGATGCGGCAGAAAAGGGCGTTCTTCCAGAGGGAAACCGAGCCGGTGAGTGACTTGATCGATCTCGGCGGCCAGAGTCTCGAGATTTGCGGAGGCATCCATCCCGGCCCAAAACACGCGGGGGCGTTTCTGATGCGGGAAAAACCCGAGACCTCGGAATTCGAGATTCACCCCCACGGAGGAACGAACGGTGGAGAGTACGCTTTCTAACGGGCCCAGTTTCTCGGAAGCTATTTCGCCGAGAAATTTCAGGGTGAGGTGTAGATTCCGAGCGCGAACCCACTTCACCTGCGGGGCAATGACGCTGAATTCTTTCAGGAGAGACGCGAAGGTGGTTCGAATGGTTTGCGGAATTTCGATGGCGATGAAAAGTCGCACCTGGACAACCTGGTTCAGCTGGCCGGATTGACGCGGCGCGGCCGGGGCTTGCCGTCGAAGAGATAGTGTACGCGGACCATGTCGAGCGCGAGTTGCGAAGCGTAGAAGCGGATCATCTCGCGGTCGCCGGGAAGATGCACCAGGCGCTCTTTCGTCCCCGTTGGCGTCGCCAGAGCGATATGCACGGTGCCTACCGGCTTTTCTTCGCTGCCGCCGCCCGGCCCGGCGATGCCGGTAATGCCGACTCCGAACGTGCTTCCGACGCTGCGGCGAATGCCCTCGGCCAGCGCAACCGCCACTTCGGCGCTCACCGCGCCTCTCGAGGCAATCAGTTCCGCCGGGACTTCCGTCCACACCGTTTTCCGTTCGTTGCTATAGGAAATTACGCCGCCCAGAAAATACGTGGAACTTCCCGGGATTCGCGTGAGGCGTTCGGCGAGCAGGCCGCCGGTGCAGCTTTCGGCTGTGGAAATGGTGGCGCGGTTGGTGGTCAGGAGCTCCGCGACGACATCTTCGAGGGTCACGGCCTTGTGCGCAAAAATGCGGTCGCCCAGAGCCAGCTCAAAGCTGCGGACAATTTCTTCCAGGGTGGTTTCAGCCTGGGTCGCGTCTTCGGTCCAGATGCGCAGGTGGATCTGGATTTCACCCGGCGCGGCGAGAATCGTTGTGTTGATGTGCGGATAGCGGGTGTAAATCGGCCGGATGCGCTCTTCGACGTGCGATTCGCCCAGGCCGGTCACGCGAAGCTCGCGGTGGAACATCCGCACGCCCGAAACGTGACGGCGCAGGCGCGGCAGCACCTGCTCGAGAAAAAGCGGCTTGAGTTCCCGCGGCGGTCCAGGCAGCAGCGCCACCATGCGGCCTTTGTCTTCGATCCACAAGCCGGGCGCGGTGCCGCGCGGGTTCTCGAGGACTTCCGCGCCTTCAGGCACCATCGCCTGGCGGAGATTCACGGCCGGCATGTCGCGCTTGAAGCTGCGGAATCGGGCCTCAATCGCACGAACCACGTCATCATTTCGCTGCAAGCGGCGGCCCAGAAGTTCGGCGACCGTTTCCCGCGTCAGGTCGTCTTCCGTTGGCCCCAGGCCGCCGCTCGTGATCACCACCGGCACACGATTCAAGGCATCGCGAAACGCTTCCGCCAGCAACTCGCGGTTGTCGCCGACGATCGTTTTGCGCAAAACTTCGATGCCCAGCTTGTTCAACTCTTCGGTGAGGAAGAGCGAGTTCGTGTCCACCCGGTCCGGTGTGAGGAGTTCCGATCCAACGGCGATGATTTCGGCTTTCATGGAGATTATTGTAGCTCACCCGGTGAAGGAGCCGAGGGGAACGCCATTCAAATACCGGAGATTAACCGTGCAGGGGCAAGCCGCGGACATTCCAGTCTATGGTAAACAGGGAACTGTTGGCCGCGAGAATTCCGCGGCCGCTCGGAAGCAGCGCTAGACCGACCAGTGCCGAACCGCTCAGAACATGTTCGGCGTGACCTTGGGGGGAAATACGCACGATCCCGCGGCGCCCGCCAAGAGAGGCTACCACGTAGAGATTCGTGTCGTGGTCAAACGCCAGGCCTTGCGGACGGCCCAACCCGCGGTAAAAGACATGCACCTCACCGTTTTGCGTGATGCGGTAAACGCGGTCGTAGCTCGAAGTGGTCGGCCCGCTCACGTAGAGTTCGCCGCTGGGGTGAAACGCCAGGTGATACGCGGAGACGGAAGGCTCGAGCGTCGCAAAAACAAAAATTTCACGTTCCGGGCTGATTTTGAAAATGGTGCCGCTGCGGTCGCCGACGAAGAGATTTCCTTTCGAATCGAAGGCCAGGCCGGTGGCGATGCCCATGCCTTCGATCCATTGCTCGCTGCGACCGTCGGGGGTGACGCGGTAGATTGTGCCGTCATGTCGGCAGGAAACGAACAGATCGCCCTTTGCGCCCAGCGCCAGGCCGGTCGGATTCACCAAAGATGTCACGAAGGGTTTCACGTTATAGCTGGTGTTGATTTTGTAAAGCGAAACCGGGACGCGCTGGCCGCGAGGTCCGCTGAAGGTGACATAGATATTTCCTTCCGGGTCCACCGCCGGATTGCTGACGGGGTGCAGGTTATCGGCGATCTGGAATCCGAGGGCCACTGGGAACGGCTGGCTTTCGCTTTGCGCGTTCACGATCTGGATGGTGCTGCCGTTGGCGTTTTCGGGGACGCGCGCGATCAGGCGATTGCTGCTGGCCAGCGAAAGCGCCGCTTCCGCCTCGCCAAAGCGGACGAGAGGACGGCCGCCGTGCCGCGTGGTGAATCCACTGCCAAAAATCGCTATTTCGCCCCCGGGAATCGCAGCCGCGGGCACGATACGCTCAATGTGAGGTATGCCGTTCTTTTCCGGTGTGGAACCAAAACCGAATTTCATTGCCGTTGCCCAACGATCATAGCCAATGAAAGTGTAACGCGAGACGCAAGCAAATGGCAGCATAGACCCCGGCCATCCAATCGTCGGCCATGATGCCCCAGCCGCCAGGCAGCTTTTCGAGGCGCCGGCAGGGGAAAGGCTTGGCGATATCGAAGAGCCGGAAAAGGAGGAAACCAGCCAGCAGGAATTTCCAGTTCAGGATGCTCATGCCGCTAAACAGGGCGAACGTGGCCGCATCTTCCGGCCTCAGGAAGACCATCGGCGCTACCGGAGCGAGGCTCAGGATAAGTGTCAGATGCACTCCGGAAACCTCGTCGATCACCACATATTGCGGATCTTTGGTACCAGCATATTGCGATACCTCCCGGCTGGTGCGAACTCCGAGCAGCGCCAGAAACAGCCACACCGCCACGGAAGGTACCAGGAGGAGGACTGTTCCTGCGAACCCGGTCAGCAACGGAGCGGTTTCACCCACAGCCACTTCAATCCCTTTTCCAAGCAGCAAAAACCAGGTGAAAGGGTGCGAGACGACGGCGATCAGCAGGCCCACTGCGGAGCCCCAGGTGCCGGGGCCCGGTTTCAGGTAACCTGTGCCGAAAACTGTGGCGATAGCGAAGGCGAAGCGCGGCTTTGCGCCAGGGGATGGCCCGGCGGCCGGCTCAGTGGATGGTGTCATCGTTATCGTGCCCGTGTTCCTGCGGAGCGCGGCGATCGCCCTCGGGGAGATCCTCTTCGTCGAAGATGGGTTCGGACACAACGTAGTTCTCCGCGGCCCAAGCGCCCAGGTCCATCAATCGGCAGCGATCAGAGCAGAACGGAAAGTCCGCGTCCGTGGCGGAGTCAGTAGGTTTCTTGCAAATCGGGCAACGGTGCTTCATTTCGAAGAAACTGTTTTACCATCCGGAAGGTATCCGGACAAGCGCAGAGAAAATGTGACAAGTGCTCCTGGTCGGGATTTTAAAAATAGCGCCCCCTCAGAAGGTGGCCGCTAGAAGATGCCGTTGGGCTAAGCGAGGACCCGCAGCGCGGCGCCGGTTGCGATTCGGGTTAGTTTCTCCGGCGGAATTTCCGTTTTGCGCGGCGCCAGTTCACGGCCGGCCGTTCGCGACTGAATCTCAACGACGCGGCCGATCAAGTCGTACGCGTCCGTCTTCGTGATCCGAACCTTGACCACATCGCCAGACTCCGCAATTTCCCCGCCCGGCAACTCAATGTCCGTCAGATAGAGCTTCCCATCAATATCCGGGGCCATCGATTGCAGGCGCGCTTCCCATACCAGCGGATTGTCTTTTGAGGGGCCTTCGACAAGGGCGGTTTCCTCGCGGCCCTTGAACTTGCGCAGATTCTCGCGGGAGATTTTCTTTTGCAGCGCCATCAGGCGGTTACGACGGTCGTTGATCGTATCGGCGTCCACCTTGCCGTCCAGCGGGAAGCTGGCCGCGTTGTCCACGTCGGAATATTCGAACACGCCCATCCAGTCAAGCTTTGCGGCGGCGACAAAATCGCAGAGTTCCTGGAAATCGGATTCCGTTTCACCGGGGAAGCCCACGATGAAGCTGGTGCGCAGCGCGACACCGGGGATGGTCGTGCGCATACGATCCAACAATTTCAGGAACGCGTCGCCGTGCGAGCCGCGCTTCATCCGCGCCAGGACGTTGCGGCTGGCATGTTGCAGGGGCATATCAATGTATTTCGCCAGCCGCTCGTGGGCCGCGAGGGTCTCGAGCATCTTTTGGGTGACGCGATTCGGATAAGCATAGAGAAAACGCACCCACAGGAGGTCTTCGACCTTTGCCAGGCGTTCCAGCAATTGCGCGAGGCCGTCGCGCAAGCCGAGGTCTTCGCCGTAGGAGGTCGTGTCCTGCCCGATGAGTGTGACTTCACGCGCGCCTGATGCGGCCAGATTCTCTGCTTCGCGCACCACGGATTCAAACCTGCGGCTGCGGAAGGCGCCACGGAGCTGCGGAATAATGCAGAAGGTGCACGGGTGATCGCAGCCTTCGGCAATCTTGATGTACGCCTGGTGCTTCGGCGTGGTCACAATGCGCGGCGTCAGATCGTGGTAGAGAAATGCTGGGGGTTGCGCGGGCAGGACTTTAAGCTCGCCCTCGACCGCTTCGATGATGCGCTCGACTTCACCGGTGCCAACAACCGCATCCACCTCTGGAATCTGTTCGAGGATCTGGTTGCGATACCGTTCCACCAGGCAGCCGGCGACGATGAGTTTTTTTGCGGAGCCGAATTTCTTGTGCTCCGCCATTTCCAGGATGGCGTCCACGGATTCTTTTTGAGCCGGCTCGATGAAGCTGCAGGTGTTGACCACCAGTATTTCAGCGTCATCGGCGCGCGGCGTTAACTCGTAGCCCTCGCGCGCGAGAATGCCCATCATCACCTCGCTATCCACGAGGTTTTTGGGGCATCCGAGGGAGATAAAACCAACTTTACGCATACAGTGGAAATGGCGCCTTTACGCCAATCCTTTGATTTTAGCATGTCCGGTCCGAGGCGGGTGCGGACGGGGTTTCTGCGTCCTCATCACGCCCGCCAGAGAAGGCGGCCGCTACAAGGGCAAAGGGGAAGGGTGAGCCCCTCCCCTGGAGGGAGTGCGGGGCCACCTGAAGGTGGCCGTTACGCGCGAAGCGCGGAGACTGCTTAATCCGGGCGGGGGGAGGAACGAATCTGCTCGAGGAGGGCTCGCAGGCGAAAGGCGTCGCAAACGGCTCCACCAAAGCGGGCTTCGGCGTAGAGGGAGGTGAATTCATCCACGACGAAACCGAGAGCCGGCTGGACCCTAAGGGTAGCGGCGAATTCCCCGGGCGTTTGCGTTTCCGCACGCGGGAAGCCGCGCTGTTCAAGCACTCGCAGCATCTCCGCATACAGCCCGGAGGCAAGCTGCGGATTATTTCTTCGGGTGGTCGGCTGCCTCATTTGCAGGGCCAGGCCGAGCCAGCGGAGAGCGGCGCGAATCCAGCCGGAGCGGAGGACAACCAGCAGAAACACCAGCGCCACTGGAAAGACCAGGCTCAGATAGGAGTGGTGGCGCTGCCACTCAGTGAGGCCCGCCATTCCGCGCTCTTCGGCGCGCCGGAACCACCGCCGGAAAGATTCCGAATAATCCGTCGAGTTTTGCCGGACGTTTTTCGCCATCGCCAGTTGGTGCGTGAAATCGTAGTTGATCACCCATTCGTTCCAGTTCAGCTGCATCCAGTCGAGGTAGAGATTGAGCCGCGAAAACAATCCGCCCTCGGAGCCGCTGGCCGGGGGCGTGGGGTCGAACGTGATCCAGCCGCTTCCTGGGAAGTATGCTTCCACCCAGCTGTGCGCGTCGCTTGCGCGGACGATGTAGTCTCCCGCCAGGTCGTTATATTCGCCGGGAAGGAAGCCATTCACTTCGCGCGAGGGAATCCCCAGCGTCCTGAGCATCACCGCCATCGCGGAGGCGAAATATTCGCAATGCCCCGCCTTGGTCACAAAGAGAAACTGCGCCAGCGGATCGGCGCCAGGCTTTCCGGCGAGGTTCAGCGTGTAGCCGAAATTCCGCCGGAGGAAGCTTTCAAGGACTACCGATTTGTCGTAGGGATTATCGGCCGTTGCGGTGATTCTCTCTGCTAGTTGCGGGATGCGGGGATCCAGCTTCTCCGGCAGTTGCAAATACAGCTTTTGGATGTTTACCGGATATTCCACGCCCGCCGTCCGCGCTTTTAGCGGCCTCAACTCTGGAAGCAGCGAAACTCCTTCATAACGAAGCTGCGAGTAATTGCGGGCGGGATTGTAAACGCCCCCCGCGGCATCCATGCCCAACGAGCTGCGGCGGGCCGTCCCATAGTAGGTGCCGGCGTCATTCGAGAAATTTCCGCGCAATTCCATCACTTGCGCGGGAGCAAACAGGGCGTCGCTCGCCAGGGGTTGGAGCAGAACGATGAACCGCAATTGCGCGACGACGGGCACCTTCACATCCAATTGCGAACCGAGCGTAATCCAGCCGTCCGACCTCGCCTCATGGAGTTCACGCCGCTTTTCCAGCGAGTACCAGCGCCTTCCGTCGAACGTGGAAAGCGCGATTCCGCGCCAGCGCAGCATCGGGTAGTTCACCGTGGCTCCGGTTTGCACTCGCATTACGACCGAGCTGTCCTGCTTGATTTCGCCGATGCGCCCGAGTTCCACGTTGTCCGTGAATCCCGTCATCAGCGAAGGCTGGAATCCGGTGCGGGCAAAATAGCCGGCACTGAACCGGGGGAAGAAGAAAAAAAGCATGGAACCGAAAAAGATGGCGCCGGCGGCGACGCTGAAGGCGGCGAGCGACATCGCGCGGTAGAACTTGCGCTCGCGCGCCGGATCGGCGTCCAGCTGCGGAAAGACCGCCCCAAGCGCTCCGCGGCGGATTTCCAGGCTTAAGAAGGTGGCCACCCCGAACAGAAGATAAACGACAAACAGGAAAAAGAAGTTGGTGTCCACGGTAAAAACGGCGGAGGCGAGAATTGCCGCAAACGAAAGCATCGCCAGGAAGACGACGTCGCGATCCGTTGCGGCACTGTACAGGCGCAACACCGTGACGAACAGCAGGAAGTGCACCGCCGCGAGCAGGACCGCGTAGAGAGCGCTGTTTGAGGTGCCACTGGCCAGATTGCGGGAGACAAAGAGCGCATCAACGGGGAAGAAAAAGAGGTAGGCGAGGACGAACCTGGTTGCCGTGGCCTGGCGCAATTCGGGGGGATGACCGCGCCACCAGCGGAATCCCTTGAAAAGAATGGCCAGCGGAGCCGCCACAGTGGTCACCAAGTCGAGTTTTCCTGTGCTCACCAGCGTGAGAGTTGCCGTCAGCACCAGAAAAAAAATTGATGCGCGGAAGAACTGTTCCGCGGGGAGAGGCTGGGCCGGGGTGGTGATGGAGGAGTCCATCGCTTGAGTCTTTAGGATAACACCGGGGAAGTGACGCAGGATTGCGCGGGCGCGTAAGGATAAAGAGAAGCGCTTAGTTCAGCGCCAGGGCGGCGCGGGCCACCTTGCGGGTGAGATTGGAAACGGCCACAGTGGACAGGTCAGCCAGGGGAAACGCTTTTGACGCGGAAACTCGGGGCAGTTTAGCTACCCGCGCACGAAATGGAAAAATCGTGATCGCGCGGAATGTCACCGCGTGGCGCACTTTTTTCAGGGCGAAAAACTCCAGGCGAAATCCCCGGCCGCGGAATAACGACTCTTCCGCGAATTTCCTGAGCGCTTCGGCAGCCTGGCCCTGCAGGACGGCAACGCTTGGAAAATGCCACATTCGCGAAACCAGCGTGTGGACATCATTCGCCGCCGCAGATTTTCTGGCAGGTGCCGGCGGGGCCAGCAGCAACGTTTGTCCTCGCGGATCCAGGAGCACCAGAGATGCCAGGGTGAGTTCTACCGTGCTGCGTTTGCTGCGCTTCACGGGGATCAGGTCCGTCAGGCCCTGTTTGCGCGCTTCGCAAAATTCGCTGACAGGGCACAGGAGGCATTGCGGCGAGCGCGGCGTGCAGAGGGTCGCGCCCAATTCCATCATCGCCTGGTTCCAATCGCCCGGCGATCGGCCCGCCAGCAAATGGCCGGCGGTTGCCTGAAGTTTTTGCCAGGTGCCGTTTGCCCGCAGATCGCCGCGAACCGCATAGAGCCGCGCTATTACGCGAGCAACGTTTCCGTCCAGTACCGCAAGTTTCTTTTGATAGACGATGCTCAAGATCGCCGCGGCCGTGTACGCACCGATCCCGGGCAACGCGAGAGCATCCGCTGGTTCGCTTGGGAAGACACCGTTGTGCTTCGCTACAATTTCCTGAGCTGCTTCTGCCAGGTTGCGCGCTCGCGAGTAGTAGCCCAGCCCCGCCCAGAGCCGGAGCACCTCTTCCTGCGGGGCGCGGGCGAGCGCTTCGACACCGGGAAACCGTTCCAGGAAACGCTCGTAATAAGGAATGGCCGCCGCTACGCGCGTCTGTTGCAGCATGATTTCAGATAGCCAGACTCGGTAAGGATCGCGCGTCCGCCGCCACGGCAGGTCGCGCTGGTACTCCGCGAACCAACCCATCAAGTTTTTTCGGAATCTGGAAAGCGCCGCGCCGCTAAGCATGACAGACTTAGTGTCGCACAGGACTTCTGTTGTCGGGGATTGCCGGCTGTGGATACTCAGGCCGACAGGTCGCTTGCGAACACAATGTAGGAGGTGTTCCACAATTCGGCGGGGATCGAGCCGCGCGGCTGGGAGGTGACAATAATCTTGAACGATTCCGGATCCGCCGCCAGTTGATTCAGCAGTTCCGGCCGCGAATTTGGCGCTATCGGCTGCACCAGTGCCAGGTGGCGCAGAACTGCGAAAATATTGTCCGAGGCAGGCGCCAGCGGCGTGGAGGCTTCCGCGCTGCGGAATTCCAGCAGGGCGTTGCGTTCGTGAAAATTCCAGGCCAGTGCTGCGCAAAAGGTTACCGCCCGCTCGAAGCTTTCTTTCTCGCTCGATGGGGGCAGGGCGGCGGCCGCGGGACTTTGCGGATCGAATACCAGCAGCACCCGGCAATCATCCTCGCGCGCGAACTCGCGCACCATCAAAGCCCCGAACCGCGCGGAAGCCTTCCAGTGCACGTGGCGCGCGCTGTCGTTCGGCAGATAGCCGCGCAACGCATAAAGATCCTGTCCACGGCCCTTGGCGTTGCTTTCCATTGCACCCTGAAGCCCGGGCAAAACTTCCAGGAATTCCGAGGATGCGGCTACTTCGGGATAGACCAGCGCCTCCGTGGCTAGATCCATGCGCCTGGCTTTCTGGAGGAAGCCGAAAGGGAAACGCGTGACGATTTTGAAAGCTTCTTGCCTGTATACGCCGCGCTGGAGAAAAAGCAGCGGGACACTTTGTTTCACCGCCTGCTGACGGGGCAGGTAGGGGAAGTACACCGGGGTTTCGAGCATAGCCGCGGCAGGCTGATCTTTCGTTTTGGCCGCCTCGACGCGCAACGAGAACGACGGCATGGTCAGTTTTTCGTTACGCAATTCCACGGAAGCGCGCACGGACTGCCCGGCGAAAATATGCTCCGGAAGATGGAGCTTCAATTCCACGCCGGCGAGGGTGATGGACGACAGTATCCCGGACATCAGGATGCTGGCAATCAGGCTGGCCAGAATCAGGAACAATAAATTGTTTCCGGTGTTGATCGCTGCCAGCGCCACCAGCACGATGCCGAGAATGTAGATCCAGCCATAGCGCGTGATGCGGTACTCCATACGGTACCCGATCCAGCGCAGTGGTGTGCGTTTCGCCAGTGTGGGCACCAGCGTGACGGCAACCCATCCGGCGACCACCAGGGCGGTGAGCGCCGAAGCGCTGGCCAGAAACAGATTGCCAAGCTGGGCTGCGGCGCCGGAATAGAGCGCCAGAATCAGCGCAATCGAAAGCGCGGCCATCGAAAGGAAAAAAGCGCGCACGGCGGGACGGTCGGATTTGGCGAGGAGAGCGTTGACCGTGGAAATAAGCGAAGGCATTTCTATAATTCCCAGGACCAGAGGGTGGTGATCGCCGGTGTCGCGCTAGAGCGGTACGCGGACGGACTCCACGATTTCCCGCAGAACATTTTCGGTAGTCTCCGATTTCTTTTGCAGGGAAGCATGGCGCGCGCTGGCGACGACGCGGTGTGAGAACACAGCCACGGCCAGCTGCTTGAAATCGTCAGGCAAGCAGAAGTCGCGACCTTCAAGAAATGCCCGCGCTTGCGCAGCCCGTTGCAGCATCAGGGTGCCGCGCGGGCTGACGCCCAGGGCGAGCTGGTCGGACTTGCGCGTGCGGTTCACGATCTCCAGCGCGTAATCATGCAGGCTCGAATCCACCTTGATCCGGGTCACCGCCTGCTGCATGGTCATTACGTCGGCGACGTCGGCAACCGGCTCGAGAGTCTCAATCGGATCGTCTGTCGCGCGGTTTCGCAAGATCTCTTTCTCAGTTTCGTGCGAGGGATATCCCATCTTGATGCGCATCAGGAAGCGGTCGAGCTGCGATTCGGGCAGCGGGTAAGTGCCGTGATGTTCCACGGGATTCTGCGTGGCGATCACAAGAAATGGTTGGGGCAGCGCCAGCGTGCGGCCATCCACGGTCACCTGGGCTTCGTTCATCGCTTCAAGAAGCGCGGATTGCGTGCGCGGTGTGGTGCGGTTGATTTCGTCGGCCAGGACCACGTTTGCGAAAATCGGCCCCTGGCGAAATTCAAATTCGCGGGTTTCGGGATTGTAGACGCTGACGCCCAGGACGTCGCTGGGCAGCAGGTCCGAGGTGAATTGAATGCGCTGGAACGAGCAGTGAAACGATTTGGCCAGCGCCTGCGCCAGTGTTGTCTTCCCGGTGCCGGGAACGTCTTCGATCAGCAGGTGGCCGCGCGCCAGCAGCGTGATCAGGGAAAGCTGGATGACGTCTTCCTTCCCGAAAATCGCGCGGGCAATGGAGCGCTGCAGTTGTGAAACCACGTGAGAGGTGGCGATCGGCATCGGTTGAAAACCCCAGGTGTTCCTGCTTAAATAGATGAGCGTTGTTGCCGAAGCGTTTCGGCCGATTGCAACAATGTTTCCCTGCAAAGGGCACCCGTTAATAGACGGGCGATTAGCTCAGCGGTTAGAGCGCTCGCCTCACACGCGAGAGGTCAAAGGTTCAAATCCTTTATCGCCCACCATTCCTTCTAATTGTCTCACTTGTATCTGGTTCACCTCATAAAGGTGGTGAACCGGTTGTGTTCAAAGCTACATTTTCTGCGGAGTTCGGAATCTGAAGCCCCGCGTGGCTGTAAGTGCATTCCAGGCAGGGAGCAGCCCGTGTTCCCATAAATATGGGAGAATGGCCGGAATGAAGACCACTTTGGAGATCCCGGACAAGATCTTCCGGCGCGCGAAGTCCAAAGCCGCCGAGCGGTAAGTCCGGATCTCCGCTGTTGGCCCATCCGTTGGTTCTTGTATATGCTTGTGAAGTAGGCACCGTTTGCTCAGGACCGGTGGAATGGGTATCCTCTGTGACAACTCTCTTCCGAACGATTGAGTTTCTAAGCCTGAGCCTGTGGCTGGGGGCGGATGCTTTCCTCAGCTTTGTGGTGGCGCCCGGGGCGTTTACGACCCTGGGAAATCGAGACGCTGCGGGAATGATGGTGGGTTACGCGCTGGCGCGGCTCCACTTTGCGGGGGTTTTTCTGGGGCTTGTCTTTTTGGCTGCCCGGCTGGCCCGCACTCACGATTTCGGCAGCTTCACGAATGCTGCTGCACTCTGCGTCGTGTTGATGGTGCTGCTGACGGCCGCGTCACAATCTAGTGTGAGCAAGCGCATGGAATTGCTGAAAAAGGAAATGGTATCGGTCGAAAACACACCGGAAACGGATCCGCGCCGCGTGGAATTCAATCGTTTGCATCACCGTTCCGTCACTTTCGAAGGCGCGGTGCTGCTACTTGGCCTCGCTGGCATGTATCTGCTGGTCCGCGAAACTACAAAAACCTGAAAGTGTTCTCTGCCTGACGAAGGCAATACGCTGCTATCGCTGCTTGCGCCCTTTTTTCTTTCCGCCCCCCTTGCGATTTTTCTTCCTTCTCACGGGTCTGGGGCGAATTTTGTTCGTGACCTTGTAGCCGGCGCGTTCGAACGCGCGCCACATATACCAGCTTGCGACAGTCCGGTAGGGCCGCCACCGTTCGCCAAATTCCAGCAACTCTTTTGGTTTTGGCATGTGCTTCTTGCCATAGGCGACGGCCCAGCCTTTTTTCACGCCTAGATCGTGAATTGGCAGGACGTCCGGACGCCCGAGCCGGAAAATAAGGAACATTTCCACTGTCCACGCCCCGATGCCGCGGACGGATACGAGCCGTTCGACCAATTCCTCATCCGAGAGCTTCACCGCCTCATCATGCGTCGGCACAATGCCGGCAAGCGTCTTTGTCGCCAGGTCTTTCATCGCCAGAACCTTGGCACCGGATAATCCGGCTTTCCGCAGCTTCGCCGCTCGAATTTTCAGCATCTGCTCTGGTGTCGGCGGACGCCCGTCCGAGCCAAGCGCCTTGATCCGCCCGAAAATCGTCGCCGCGGCTTTGCCCGAAATCGATTGATACGCAATCGATTCCATGAGCACCTCGTATGGCGATTGGGCGTCGGCCACATCGATCTGAAATGGCACTGTCTCCGCGATCAGAGCGCGCAGCGTTTCATCCCTTTCAGACAGCTGGCGGACGGCGTCGGACAGTTCGAAAGCCAGATTGTTTGGTGGAGTGTTGACGGTCATGGCCGGCGAAAAAACATAGCACAGAGAAGTCACGCTCGGTAAGCAAAACCTGCATGCAAGGGAAGAAGTCGCCGGATGTGCTAAAATTTACGGTTTATGCAAACAGGAATTATCGGACTGCCGCAGGTCGGAAAAACTACGCTCTTCCGCATTCTCACAAAGGCGCATATTGACGCCAAAGGCGGGCAGACGGCCCACGTCGGGGTGGCAAAGGTGCCGGAGCCGCGGCTGCTTGAATTGGCCAAGCTCTACAACCCCAAGAAAATCACCTCTGCCACGGTGCAGTATGTTGACTTGCCGGGTGTTCAGAAGGAGCGCATGCGCGAAAGCCTCGCCACCTTGCGTGACGTTGATGCGATTGCTCACGTCATCCGCGTCTTTGACGATCCCAGTGTTCCGCATTCAGAAGGGGGCATCGATCCGCTTCGCGACGCCACCAACCTGGACCTGGAACTGATCCTTTCCGACCACGACCAGATATCGAAGCGCCTTGAGCGGGTTGAAAAGGACCTGAAGAAAAAGAAGGACCCGCTGCTGGAGCTTGAGAAAAACGTTCTGGAAAAATGCAAAGCACATCTTGAAACCGAAAAACCCCTACGGGAGCTTGAATTAACGGCCGAAGAGCGCAGGCCCATCGGAGGATTTCTCTTTCTCTCTCAACGCCCGATGCTGTATGTGCTGAATCTTGGCGATGAGGAAGCGGCCGATCTCGACAAGGCGGTTGAGAAACACAAACTCGCCGCGCTGCAAGGCAGGCCGAATACCGCCGTCGTTGCCGTTTGCGGCAGGCTGGAAGCCGAACTGGCCGAGATGGAAGAAAAAGAGGCCGCCGAGCTTCTTGCCTCTTACGGCTTGAAAGAGCCCGGGCTCAACCGGCTGATCCGCGCGACCTACGATCTGATGGGGCTCATCCAGTATTTCACGGCGGGCGAACCTGAAGTCCGCGCGTGGACCATTCGCAAAGGCTCCAACGCCGTAAAGGCTGCGGGAGAAATTCACAGCGACATCGAGAAAGGTTTTATCCGCGCAGAGGTCGTCGGCTGCGCCGACCTGCTTGCTGCAGGCAGCATTGCTGCCGCCAAGGAAAAAGCCCAGGTGCGGCTCGAAGGCAAAGACTACATTGTGCAGGAGGGGGATGTGATCCTCTTCCGCCACAGCGGATGAACTGGTTCTCGGTTTTTGGTTTCCGGTTATAAGATTCTAGTGAACCCGGTTCGGGCGGGGCGTTTCTGACTTTCGCTGGACCGCTTCTCGCTGCGGGCGGTCCGTTCCTTGAACTTAGGGCTGAAAACGAATAGCCAATAACTTCCCGCTCTCCATGATTCACGAACTTTCATTTCGCATCGCGCTCGCCGCACTGCTCGGCCTGATTGCCGCTGGCGGCAACCTGCTTGGCGGGTATTTCGTGGTCTATCGGGAATGGCCGCGGCGTTACCTGCAGTATTTTCTCGCGCTGGGCGCAGGCTATATGCTCTCGGTTGCTCTTGTGGAAGTGATCCCAGAGTCTGTGCATCTGGCCGGCGAAAGCGCACTTCTCTATGTCCTCGCGGGATTTTTTCTCGTGCACCTTTTCGAACACACCATCGCGCCACATTTTCACTTTGGCGAAGAAACCCACACCGAACAGATGCAGCACGGGCACGCGCAAAGCGCCATTTTCCTCGGGCTGGCCATCCACACTTTTTTTGACGGCGTGGCAATCGCTTCGGGCTTCCTTGTTTCCACCTGGCTGGGCTTCCTGATTTTCGTCGCCGTATTTCTCCACAAACTTCCCGAGGGGTTCACCGTCGCCTCCGTCGTGATGGCCCGGAGCCAAAGCAAGCGCAACGCGGTTCGCGCGGCGGGCTTGTTAGGAGCGGCCACCCTGGCCGGAGTTCTGCTTACCAGCCAACTCCAGGGGCAGCTGAAATACGCCCTTCCGCTTTCAGGGGGAGTGACGCTTTATGTTGCCGCCACGGATCTGCTCCCCGAGGTCAATAAGGAGCCAAATTGGCGCATGGCTTTGCTGGTTTTCGTCGGCGTCGCCACTATGCTGATTCTAAAGCTCTTATTTAACCTCTAGTTTCGCTGGGGCCCGGCCAGGTACCTTGCCGGCTTCATACCCCAGAACTGCAACTTTTTGAGAACAAAAGTGTTTGGTAGAGTGTGGCGGCTATGGTTAGGACCGACGTCCAACTGATGTTGGATGTGAAGGCCGGCGACGGGAACTCGTTCGAGCTCCTGCTGCAGCGCTATCGCACGCCACTCGTCAACTTCCTGTTTCGCATGGTGCGTAACCGCGAGCAGGCGGAAGACCTGGCGCAAGAAGTGTTCCTACGGGTGTACCGGGCCCGGGAGGATTATGTACCGAGCGCGAAGTTCACCACCTGGCTGTTTCGCATCGCAACCAACCTCGCGCTGAACTCCGTCCGGGACAACCGCTATCAAAAGTTGGAAGTTTCAATCGACGCGCCGGTGTCGTTGGACGCGGAAGACGGCGACGAAAGGACGATGGATGTCCCGGAGAAGCACCCGAACATCGAGCAGCACCTGGTGGAGGATGCGCGGCGGAAAATGATCCGGCACGCCATCGACAAGCTGCCGGAAAAGCAGCGGGCGGCGGTGCTGCTGCACAAATATGAAGAGCTGGATTATGCGGAGATCGCCAAGATTCTGAACTGTTCGGAAAGCGCGCTGAAATCGCTGCTATTCCGGGCGTACGAAGCGCTGCGAGTGGAACTAGCCCCGCTTGTCGCGCAGCGAGCAAGGCAATAAGGGCAGGGAAGGCAGGCAGACATGAGTTGTGAACGAATGGAAAGCCGCATCCTCGGATATGTGGATGGGCGGCTGAAAGAAAGCGAGCGGCTGGAGGTCGAGAAGCACCTGGCCGAATGCGCGCCGTGCTGTTTGCGCGTGAATGAATTCAGCGCGGTGGCCGGGCTGCTCGATGAACTTCCGCTGATTGAGCCTTCCGCGGAGTTCGACACACGGGTGCATGCCCGGGTCGCGGCCGAGCCGCAACCCAAAGCCGGCTGGTGGGCGTGGATGCACTTTTCCCCGCGCATTGCGTTTGCCGCGTCCATGCTGCTGTTGATGGCGCTCTGGCTTGGCTACCGCACCGGCACGCCGATTGCGCCAACCATTCCGAATGACGACCAGGCCATGATGCAGGATTTGCCGGTGCTTGAAGATCACGACGTGCTGCAGAATTTTGAGCCGCTGAAGGATTTGCCGTCTCCTGTGCAATCTGACGACGATTCCGATGCGCAGCAACCGCAGCATATGTAAGAAACAGTACGGAAGGCGGAGCGCAGATAAGAAAATGCGGTGCAGGAAACTCCAACTCGGTGTGAAGGTTTTCACGCTAGCTGCGTGGGTCTCGTTGCCCGCCTTCTCTGCGGCGCAGAATCCGCACACCGACCGGCCGCCGCAGACTCATGCGCCAGCGCCGTCGCGTCAAGCGCACCCTCAACCATCGAATCCGAATCGCCCTCCGGCGAACGCGAATCGCACGCCTTACAATCCGCCGCATCCGAATCAGGGGCCGCACAACAATTTCAATAACGGAGCAAACAACCGCAACGGCACGCGCAATGGGGCGAGTGCCGGGTATGTGCCAACGCCTCGCCAGCAACTTGGCGTGGGCGCGCCCCGTCCCTGGGTGGATCAGATGCGCGACTTGTCACCACAACAGCGAGAGCGCGTACTGCAGAACAGCAAGGCGTTCCAGAGTCTCTCGCCCGATAAGCAGGGCAGGATTCGCCAGCAGTTCAGTCAGTGGGACAACATGCCGGCTTCACAGCGGGCGGACCTGCGGCAGAAAGAAAATACCTGGCGCAACCTGACGCCTGGACAGCGCGACCACATCAAGAACGATGTCTTGCCCCGGTGGCGCCAGATGCCGTGGGATCGCCAACAGGTGCTCAAGCAAAAGCTTGGTGTGTTGCAGAATATGCCCGAATCCGCCCGCAACCAGCGGCTGAACGATCCGAATTTCACTCGGGGCCTCAGCGGCGAAGAACGCTCAACGCTGCAGGACCTGAGCCACATGCACGTGGGCGCCCCGGATTCTCCCGGTGAGTAGCGCTGCGTGATCGCTGCCTGTCTGACCTTCCAGACCGCTACCTCAGAGGTCTTCCCAACAACGCAAACTATTCAGTGACCAACGGTCCGATGGATTTCAGCGAGCTGGTACCCAGTCGCGATGGGAAAAAGTTTTTTGCTGTGGGCGCGCAGCCCCGCACCGAACTCCTCCGGTCGGACGGAAAATCCGGATTATTCGGGCCTTCCTCGGCGGATTGTCGGTCACCGACGTGGCATTCTCCCGACGGGCAGTGGGTTACCTACGTCACAATCCCGGACAAGACCCTGTGGCGAAGCCGCCTGGACGGCAGCGAGCGTCTGCAATTGACCGATCCCGGGAAGGTTTGGGCCAATTCTGGGGGGAAATGACGGAATGGACAGGACTCGCGCCGGATGATTCTTCTCCTCACGCGCGACGCCAGCCATCAAGAGGTCTACGCGATCGACTGGCAGGCAAGATAAACTGAGCCGAGCGACTTACAATCTTCTTCGACAGGGCCGCGATCGCTAGTGCAAAGCCGCGAACTCGGCTTTGGCCCGCTGATAGACGGGAATGTCGGGATCTGCATTCTTCCAGAGAGTGAAGAACTCCCGATAAGCCGCCTTTGCGTTGCCGGCGTTGCCCCGGACGGCATACGCGCGGGCCAGCCCCAGGCGCGCGAGAGCCCCAATCGGATCGTTCAAGACAACGCCGGGGTGGTCGAGGATTTTCTGGAATTCAGCAGCGGCTTCGCTGCCCTGATGAGCGGCCAGGTAAGCTTGCCCGCGGAGATAGACCGGATAGCCGGAATTGAAATGTTCCATGTCCCCCAGTTCATAAGGTGCGGCTGGTTGCAGGGCCTGGATCGCCCTGGATGGGTCTTGGCGATCGAGCGCGAGCTGTGCGCGCGCCGCAGGCAAGTAATTAAACTGCACGATTGTGTTTTTCGGAAACCGCGCGGCCAGGTCATCAATCAACGACTCTGACCCGGCGGTATCACCGGCGATGGCAAGAACCAGTGCCGCGACTCCTTCCACGTCACTCCCGTTGGAGATCGCGAGCCCCGCCGCGGCTAGTTGCCGTGCCGCGCCCGTGTTACCGAAAAGGGCTTCCGCCTGAGCCGCCTCGACTTCCATCAAAGCCGCCAGTTCCTTTCGTCTCGATTGCTGAGCCGAGTTTGTGGCTCCCAGAAAAAGCTCGCGGGTACGCTTCAACTGACCATAATAAGCGGCGGTGTGTGCCTGCAAAGGAAGCAGCCCGACGCCATATTTGCCCGCAGCTAAATCCACTTGCTGGTTCATCTCCGTGGTATCGCCACGCAGGAAGGCAAGACTGTAGAGAACGTAATTCAAGTGAACGCATTCGAGCTTTTTCGCCTGCGCCTCCTGGGCAATCGTGCGGGCGTCCTCCAGGCGATTTAGGTCAACCAGAGAACCCGCGACAGCTCCATAGCTGATGCAATCCCCGGGCAGCAGCCGCAAGCTCTCGTTCGCTTGGACCGGAGCTTTGTCGAACTCGCCCAGATGAAGATAGATCATGCTCAGATTGAGGTGGGCAACATCATCCCTCGGATAGGTTTGCGCCCACAATTCGTAGACATCCCTGGCCTTTTCCCAGTCGCCGGTGACGGATTCATGGTAGTGAGCTTCAATATAAAACCGCTCGCGTTCGCTCACTCGATCACGCAGCTCATAAGCCATGCGGTAATACCCCAGGCTCTGTTTCTCAGAGAGGTGGGCGTAGGCAAGACCCAGCGAAGCGTAGGCCATCGCGAAATTGGGATCCAGTTCGATCGCCCGCTGGAATAGCCGGGCAGCAGCCAGATGATCTTCCTTGTCAATGAGGGTGGTGCGTCCGAGACTGTATGCCTGGAGAGCCTCGAGCGAAGGTGTGGTGACTTGTTCAACCGGCGTACTGAATCTCTTGACGGTGCCCAGCGATTCGCCGAGCCGCCAGCGCAGGCTTGAGGAGGCCTCGGCCAACGTTTTCAGCACATGTTCTTTACTGTCGGCCGTGGCTTGTTCTTCCGCAAGCACGTCCCCGCTGCCACAGTCGACCACTTTGAGCCCCAAAACATATTGACTGCCAAGTTTGGCGATCGAACCGTCGAGGACTGCCGCGCTGTCCGTGCGCTGGCACAGTTGCCGAGCAATCTCCGGCGTAAGGTGCGCATCGGGTGGCTGACCCATCAGCCTGAGCGTTTGCTCTATGCGTTCCTCTGAAATCAGTCTGAGGAAAGGCGACTGCTCCAACTGCACGGAGAGCCCCTGCCGCAGGGTGCCATCGAAAACCGGGTCGCCAGTGGTGTTGGAGAGATCTGCGAGGACAACGGTGTCTTTGTCCGTGAGCATGTGCGGCTTGCGGGAATAAGACCACCACGCGATTGCTCCGGCTGCAACGATGACCGCCAGTCCGGCGGCCACTGCTCCCGGAGGAAATCGGGTCTTCTTTGCCCCGGTTGTTTCTGGGGGGACCCATGTGGCAACCGCCGGGCGATCGTGCGCCTCCGTTGGGAAGGTCACCGGGAAAATGAAACGATAGCCGCGGCGCGGCAGGGTTTCGATAAATCGTGGGGTGTCCGCGGAATCCGCCAGGGCGGCGCGTAACTTCGCCACGGCTACATTCACGGCATGATCAAAGTCGCCGAACGACTCCTCCGGCCAGATCCGGTGCTTCAGGTCCTCGCGCGTCACCACCGCACCAGGCTCATCGAGAAGCGCGATCAAAACTTTAAGCGGCTGAATCTGAAGTCGGATCCGGGCGCCCGCCTTGCGGAGTTCGCCGGAGCGCCGATCGAGTTCAAAGACCCCAAACCGCGTCGTACCATTTCGGCCGGGTTGCACCATCCGGCACCTCGATAACCTCTGCGCCATGGCAATCGCCCAATCCTGGCGCGGAGACATACTGGATAGACGGCTAAGCTAGCAAAAAGACGCAAGAAGTCAATTGGATGACAGGAGACAGTCGTTGCTAACCAGCTGGCTTTTCAAAAGATTCCACGTTGACCAAGGCAAGGCAGTTTGGAGATGTTTGCTCAATTGAGGCACTAGCCCACCTGACCCAGCCTCGGCCCACCGCTACTGCGGCCAAAGCCAGGGTGATGCGTCACGCAATGCTGTTTCTAGGCCGGTTTGTCTTGACCTTGGATCGCGTTCAGAAAGGATTGCCTCAACTGCGCACGGAGGGGCAAGCCATTGAGGTGGGTCTGGGGCGCCTGCAGCCGACACGCGTGAAGCTGCCGGGCGTTCGTCTCTCTGGGCCCGAAGCGGTCGCGACCGCATTCTTGACCGATGGACCCGCGACCGGCCAGATTTCCGGAATAGACGGCTACCTGGGCGTCGCTCCGCTTCACGCGAAGCGTGTTGAATTCGACTTCGCCGCCATGACATTGCGTTGGCAATGATCGGAAAGGTGGGGAAACAATGGACGGCCCCAGAGCGGGAAATCTCTGAGTTCCCGTTTATTCACTATCCGGCCGGACCAGGATCCAAATTAGCGCGGATCTGACTCCACCCGAACCAATTCCGCTCGTTGACAACCCACCACTTCTCGCGGCATGGTGACTTGTTGCGTTTCTGCGCATCAAATTAGCAGGGAGACTCCGATTCCAGAGTTGTCCATACGATTTCGCGCCCTCAAACACCGCAATTTTCGCCTTTTCATCATTGGACAGCTTATTTCGCTGGTTGGCACGTGGATGCAGACCACGGCACAGCAGTGGCTCGTCTATAAGCTGACCGGGTCGGTGGCCTTGCTGGGCGTGTTCGGCTTTGCGAGCCAGGTGCCGATGCTGCTGCTCGCGTGGATGGGCGGGTATGTGGGCGACCGCTACAACCGGCATCGCGGAGTGATTGTTACGCAATCGCTTTCGATGATCCTGGCGTTTGTGCTGGCGGGGCTGACGCTCACGCACCTAATCCGCGAGTGGCACCTGATCGTGATTGCGCTGCTGGTCGGCATTGTCAACGCTTTTGATGTGCCCATTCGCCAGTCCTTCTTCGTGCACATGGTGGGGAAGGAAGACCTGCCCAATGCGATCGCCCTCAACTCTTCGATTTTCAATGGCGCCCGCGTGGTGGGCCCGGCGATCGCCGGATTCGCCATCCTGCTGGTCGGAGAAGGCTGGTGCTTCTTTCTGAATGGCGTCAGTTTTATCGCGGTCCTGGTGGCGTTGCTGATGATGCGCATCGAACCCACGCCCAAGAAACCGCCGGACGAATCGCCCGTGCGGAGTTTTGTCGAGGGGTTCAAATTCGCGATGCGGGATGTCCCGATTCGTTCGTCGCTGATTATCCTTTGCGTGTTGAGTATGTTTGGCCTGCAATACTCTGTCTTCCTGCCGATCTATGCCCACGACATTCTCCACGGCGGGGCAGGAACCCTCGGTCTGCTGATGAGCGCCGCGGGCGTTGGCGCGTTTCTGGGTGCGCTGCAATTTGCCGCGCGGACGGACTACACCGGCCTGGCGCGTTGGATCGCCTCCACCTGCACCGTCTGCGCTGCGGGGTTGATCATCATGTCTCACGCCACCAAGTTTTGGCTTTGCGCGGTGGTTCTGTTTGTGGTGGGATTTGCGGCGACTTCACAGATGGCCGCGACCAATACCATCATTCAGGAGCGCGTGCCCGACCGACTGCGCAGCCGCCTGATGGCGGTTTACGCCACAATGTTTATGGGCGTACAACCCATTGGAGCATTGCTCGCAGGTGGCGTGGCCAAACGGATCGGTACGCCGAATACGTTGTTGGTGTTCGGCACGCTGGTTCTTGCGGGCTGTTTGTTTTTCATCTGGCGCGTGGCGATACCGATGGGAAGAGCGCAGGTAAGGGCCGCGGTGGGCGGGTAAGAAATTTTGGAGTGCGATAGCCGGCCTGCGGCGGGCAGGCGTTGCGGCCGATCTCCCAAGGTTCTCGCCCCTTCAGAGAGGGTTGGGACGATAGAGATAGGTAGGCTTTTGTTCCGGGATCGCCTGCTCGGGCTGATTCACCGCCGCGAGGATTAGATCCACCTTGCCCCGCGTCGGCGCCAGCGAGCAGACCGGATCCGTTGCCGCCGCATCGCCTGCCAGCAAGAAAGCCTGGCAGCGGCAGCCGCCAAAATCCTGATGACGGCGGTCGCAGGACTTGCAGGGTTCCTGCATCCATTCTTCACCGCGAAATTTCTGGAATGCCGGTGAACTCTCCCAGATCTCGCGCAGCGATTTTTCCTTCACGTTTTCAAATTGGATTCCCGGAATAACACGGGCTGCATGGCAGGGAAGCACGGCGCCATCCGGAGAGACCAGCATGAGCTTGCGGCCCCAGCCCCCGACGCAGGGTTTCGGAAACTTCGCGTAATAGTCGGGGACGACGAACACGACGCGCGTCTTGCCTTTCAGGCGTTCTTCGGCTTCCTTGAGTTTTGCGACGCAAAATTCAAGTTGGCGGCGCGTGGGCAGCAGCGCTTCGCGGTTCGCCAGGGCCCAGCCGTAATACTGGACGCTGGCAAACTCGACACAGCCGGGCCGGTGTTCGTCAACCAGCGCGAGCATTTCCTCAAGTTCCTGGATGTTCTGGCGGTGAATCACAAAATTGAGCGTCACGCCGACGCGGTGTTTCTTCAGCCATTGCAGCACGCGGAGTTTTTGCGGATGAGAAGTGGAGTTGGAGATTTCGCGCGCGGTCTCGTCCGTCGCTCCCTGGAAGCTCAATTGGAAATGATCAAGGCCTGCCTCCACCAATTCGGCGAGCTTTGCCTCGTCCAGCGGAAGGCCGCTGGTGATGAGGCTGACGTAAAGCCCGGCAACCCGGGCTGCGTGAACGAGTTCGACGATGTCGGGGCGAGCCAGCGGTTCGCCGCCCGTGAAGTCAACCTGCAGGACTCCGGCTTGCGCAGCTTCCTGAAATACGCGGATCCAGGTTTCGGAGGGAAGCTCCGATTCGCGCTTGGCGAGTTGGAGGGGATTCGAGCAGTAGACGCAGTGCAGCGGGCAGCGGTGTGTGAGTTCGGCGACGAGCGCGAGCGGTGTGGGAAGAGTGGTCGTCATGACTCGCTGAAGCGGACCGCCTCGGAAGGCGGTCCCTACACTAGAAATCGATGGCGCGCTGGTCGTGCAGCAGCGCTAGATAGCCGAGGAGATCATCGGTGATGCGTTTTGGCTCGGCTTTGGAATAGAGCGCGTGAAGCTTTTCCGCGATCTGCTGGACGGTGTGGTTGCCGTCGCAAAGTTGCACGATCTCCAGGCTTGGGCCGTTCAGGCGCAGAGCGCGTTCCGGCATCAAGAGCGTACGAGGCAGCTGCGATTTATCGTTGAGCCGCACGCCGGGGGCAAGTCGCGGCGTCACGGTGAGTTCAGGCTTCATCAAGATTCCTTGGCCGGCCGGAACGCGCCAGGGGGCGGCCAGCCGGGATTTACGTACGCGAAGTAAAGCGCGTCGAGCTGCGCCCACAGGATATCGCACTTGGCGCGCAGTGCGCCGTAGGCAAGCTCCTGCTGCTCCCGGGTGCGGGCGTGCTTCACGCAGTAGGCCAGCGCGAACTCGGCGTCTTCGGGAGCTTGCCTGAGGCGCCCTTTGAAATATTCGAGGGCGGGAACCAGCCACGGGTAGTGCTCGCGCATGCGATCCATGCGCAGCGAGATTAGTGTTTTGCTGAACAGCTCGGTCAGCGAAGAGGCCACTGCTTCTAGATGTGAGGTGCGCGAAACAAGTATCACGTAGGCCTGAACGGCGTAGCGCGTGGCGGGCAGAATGCCTCCGCCCTGAATGGCTTGTTCACGATCTAAGCCCGTGCCTTCGACGAGCTTCAGCCATTTCTCGATTCCGCCGGGATGCTTGCCGTCGCCATCGTGGTCGAGGATGCGCTTCCGCCAGGCCACCCGAAACGCGGGATCCTTGCTGCGCGCCAGAATCGCCGCGTCCTTGATGGGAATGTGCGACTGATAGTAGTAGCGGTTGAGCGCCCATGCTTGCAGTTGCCCGCGGTTGAGCGCGCCCTCGTGCATCAGGAGATGAAATGGATGCTTGTGGTGATAGCGCTCCTCGCCGATGGCGCGGAATCCGGCGATAAATTCCTTTTCGCCCAGGGGATTTTCGTTTTGGCCGTTCTTCATAGCGAAATGTTAAGGCCATCGTAGGCGATTTCAAAGCCGGCTTCCAGTACCGCGCGGTGTTCGGGCGAGTCTTCATCGAGGATGGGATTGGTGTTGTTGATATGAATGAGAATCTTGCGGCCCGTCGCATTGGCAGGAAATTGCGCGAGCAATCCGTCGGAGCCGGAGAGCGGGAGGTGGCCGATTTCGCGGGCGGTTTTGTTGGTGCGCCTGGTGCGCTGCAGTTCATCGTTGGACCAAAAAGTGCCGTCGATCAAGGTAACGTCCGCACTGACAGCCAGCTTTTGCCATTCCGCGTTTTCGCCGGAAAGGGAAGTCGCAATGAAGAGCTTCTTGCCATCCTGCTCGAACAGAAACCCGAGCGTGGCGTCGTCCGGTTCAGCGGCGCGAAGGAATTCTTCGCTGACGTAATCCGGAAACAAGCCTCCGAGGGAAATCGTGTTGCAGACAAACGTGGGCGATTCACCCGGGCTCGCCGAGAGATGGCACCCGAGTCGGCCGTTGTTTGAGAGGACTTGCCACTGCAGGGGCAAATCACCGCGCTCAAGCACTTTGAAGATGCGGTTTTCGGTCTTGAGGACGCACTGGACCGCCGGAGTGGCGAAAACGAAGAAAGTCTGGAATTCGCGCAGATGCAGCAGGCCCATAACCGCGTCCACGTCCGCCGATGGCAAAAAGATGCCGCCGATCGGGGAGAGTCCCGGGGCGTCAGCGTGGGGAACGAGTTCGGGAACCGAGAGAATCTGCGCGCGTAAGTCCGGTGAAGCGCCAACTAAAAACCAGACTCGATCATCGGGTGAAAATGCAATTTGCGTTTGCGAGCGCGGCTTGGCCTGAAGTTTCCCGGCTCGGAGCCTCGAGCAATTGCGGCAGGCGCAATTCCATTGCGGAAAGCCGCCGCCCGCTGCTGAGCCGAGGATCTTGATTTTCACAAGGAATTCTCCGGGGAGAAAAGCGAACATCGAACCGGGGCTGGAGAGTCAAAGGGGTACGGACACAAAACGGCCCGACCGCTGCGGCGGTCGGGCCCCACAACTCAGGACTAAAGTTCAGCGTTGGCGTACGAGCTGACTTCACAATTCAAATCGATTTCTTCATGTTGCGGGGTGACCCATTCCATGGCGATGGCTCCTTCAATTCGGATGAACAGAGTGGCTCAAACGACTCCAACTTAACATAGGAAAACGCCTAAGGGAATAGGGATTGGATGAGCTTCCAGAAGTGATGCCAAGCTGGCGGCCGGCCGGAGAAAAGACGAACATCAGGCGAAAGCAGCGAAGGCTTCTACTCAACTCTTCTGTTACCTGCATTCGTTAAATTCCACATGTTTTGCACAAATCCCGTTGAATTCCCTTGACATGTTTACCAATCGGAATAGGATGTGGGCAGAAGTGGTTTGAAGTGGTTTCCAGTAGAGTAAAGTAGGGTGGTCTAGAGGGCTGTGGTGGAATTGGGCAAACCGATTCTCCAGCGAAGTGGGCAACGTGAAACTGCGGGGAAACTGTCCAGCGAAGGTGGACGAGAAGGGTCGTCTGAAAATACCCGCCGTGTTTCTCGACGCTTTGAAGGAATTTGGCAACCAGTTCTACATTACCAGCCCAACCGGTGAAACGGTCCGCATCTACCCCATGAAGGTATGGGGCGAGATTGAGGACAAGTTGGCGAAGCTGCCCAGCACGCATCCGGTGAAGCGCAAGTTTTTGCTGCGGACCAGCTATTTCGGCCAGGCGGTCGAAATGGATGGGCAAGGACGGGTGCTGCTGCCTGCTGTGTTGCGGGAAGCGGCGCAAGCGAAGGGCGACGTGGCGGTGCTGGGGGCGTTGGATTACCTGGAGGTGATCAACAACGCTCGGGCTCTGGATCAGATGAAGAGCGAACCCTACACGGACGAAGACAACAAGATTCTCGGGGATTTGGGGATTTAGACAGGAAGTGACGAGTGGCCCTTCGGTCAGACTCAGGGCAGGCGATTGGCAAACGGGAAGAGATATCGGCGAGGCCACACGTTCCCGTGCTGTTGGAAGAGGTGCTCGAATGGCTGCAAATAAAGCCGGACGGAATCTACCTAGACGCAACGCTCGGAGCAGGCGGACATTCGGCGGCCATCGCCGCGCGGTTGTCAGGGGGAAAAGGCCGGTTGATCAGCCTGGACCGGGACGCACGGGCGCTGCAGATCGCGCAGGAGCGGCTGGGGGAGTTTGGGAGTTTAGTGAGTTTCGTCCACTCGCCGTTCTCGAAGATTGCGGAGGCCGTACACGGGTTGGGGATAGCGAGGGTGGACGGGGTCTTGGCAGACTTGGGAGTTTCGAGCATGCAGCTTGACCGTCCGGAGCGGGGATTTTCGTTCCGCGACGCGGGGCCGCTGGACATGCGAATGAGCAGCGGAGACGCGGAAGAAGACACGCTGACGGCAGACGAGATTGTGAATCGGTGGTCGGAGAAGGAAGTGGCCGACCTGCTCTACCAGGAAGCGGAAGAGCACGATTCCAGAAGGATCGCCAGGGCCATCGTGAAAGCGCGGCCAATTCGCGACACGGCGCATCTGGCAACGGTTGTGGCAGGCGTCCGGAAGCAATGGGGAAGGCAGAGACTGCATCCCGCAACAAAAACGTTTCTGGCGCTGCGGATAGCGGTGAATCGAGAGATGGAGGAACTCGGGCAGTTTCTTTTTCGGGCCCCTGCCACATTAAATTCAGGCGGCCGATGGGTGATGTTGACGTACCACTCGCGGGAAGACCGCCCGGTGAAGCGCGCGTTCCAGGAAGGCGAAAAAGCCGGAACGCTCAGAGTGCTCACCAAACACGTGATTGTGCCCCGCCCAGAAGAGCAGGCAGCGAACCCGAGATCGCGAAGCGCGAAGCTCAGGTGCGCGGAGAAGGTGTGAGATGGCGACAGCATTTCAATGGCAGGAAGTACCGGGCGGCGATCAGTTCCTTCGGGAGCCAAGAGTCATTCGCGGTCAAGGGGGAGTTCCGCAGCGCTTGAAGCCGGAGGTCGGCCGTGTGGGGCCGCGGCTGCACAGGGGCCTCTCTCTGCGCAAACCGCCGATAGTGGAATTTCACACCGTGAAGCGGATTGATAATTCCCGCCTGGTGCGCCACGTGGAGCCGGTGAAGCTGAAAAATTACTACAAGACGGCGGCGCTCGGCGGAATCGTGGCCATGTTTTGCATGCTGTACATCTACCAGCATTTCCGCTGCATTGACTTGAGCTTTCAACTGGAAGACCTGAAGGGCAAGCAGACGCAAGCGGTGGCGCTCAATGGACAACTGAAACTGAAAATCGAGACCTGGCGGAATCCGCACCGGATTGACGCAATCGCGCACCAGTTGGGATTCGAACGGCCGGATCCTTCGCAAGTACTTGAATACGCGAATTTCGATGGTTCCCAGGTCGAGTCCGCGCGCCTGGTGCGGCCGAACCGCGTTCCCTAGCTCGCCCGAATGATGGCGAGCGCCGAAATCCAACGAGTTTCGAAATACTTTTCCAGCCGTCCGGAGCGCGAGCCGAGTCCCAGGAACCATGGAGCAAGAAAAAGTCCACGTCCGATTACTGATTCTGGCTGGCGTGGCGTTTCTTTGGATGACCGCGGTTTTCGGCCGGCTGACCTACCTGCAACTGATCCGTCATTCCGAATATATGTCGCGTGCCATGCGCCAGCAGCGTCGCACGATTGAAATCGATCCGAAGCGCGGAACAATTTACGACCGGAACATGCGGCCGCTGGCGATGAGCGTGCCGGTCGAATCGGCGTTCGCGATTCCTTCAGAAATAAAAGATACAGTAATGGCGGCGCGGCTGCTTTCTGGCGTGCTCGGGGTTCCGCCGGACGCATTACGCGAGAAACTGGAATCGGGCAGCAGCTTCGTGTGGATCAAGCGGAAGATGGCGCAGGAAGAGGAGGAAGCGGTTCGTTCGCTGAACCTGAAAGGAATCTATTTTCAGGAAGAGAACAAGCGGTATTACCCGAAGCTGGAAATGGCGGCGCACGTCCTGGGTTTTGTGGATGTGGATGAGCACGGGCTGGGCGGAATCGAATACGAGTACGACAACCTGATTCGCGGCAAGGGCGAAAAAATCGTTGTGATGGCCGATGCGCGCCAGCAGAAGTTTGATGGCAGCGAATCGCAGCAGGACCCCGGCGAAAGCGTGGTGCTGACGCTCGATGAAAAGATCCAGTACATCGCGGAGCGGGAACTTGCGGCGGTGATTCAGAAAGTTCACGCGCCGGCGGGCAGCGTGATTGTAGAGGACCCCAACACGGGAGCGATCCTGGCGCTGGCGAACTGGCCCAAGTACAACCCGAACTCGGCTACGTCGGTGCCGACGGAAGCTCGCATGGACCGCGCAGTCAGCGCGATTTACGAACCGGGTTCGACGTTCAAACTGGTGACGCTGGCGGCGGCGTTTGACCAGAACCTGATTCGCCCCGAGGAGGTTTTCAATTGCGAGAACGGCTCGATCATCGTGGCCGGGCACCGGATTCACGATCACAAGAAATATGGCGAGCTTACCGTGGCGGAAATTCTGGCGAATTCCAGCGACGTGGGAGCGATCAAGATTGCACTGAAATTGGGTCCGCCACGGTTCAACGACTACATTCACTCGTTTGGATTCGGTTCTCCAACCGGGGTGGACTTGCCGGGAGAAAGCCGCGGGCTGGTACAGCGGCTGGATCACTGGGGTTCGTTTTCGATTGGCTCGATTTCGATGGGGCAGGAAGTCGGTGTGACGCCGCTGCAGATGATCAATGCGGTTTCCGCTGTTGCCAATGGCGGGCTGCTGTACAAGCCGCGCGTAGTTGTAGAGATGCGCCGTGGACAACAGGTTTTGCCACTCGCGGGCCCTTCCGCGCCGGCGGAACCTCGGCGCATAATCCGTCCCGAAACAGCCGCCACAATGCGGCGACTGATGGAAGGCGTGATTTTAAACGGCACCGGAAAATCGGCACGGCTGGATGGCTGGACTGCGGGCGGGAAGACTGGGACGGCGCAAAAGATTGATCCGGCAACGGGGCGCTACTCGCGCACAAAAGTGATCGCGTCCTTCACAGGATTTGCCCCTATTAACAATCCGGCAGTCACGATTCTGGTTTCGGTTGATTCGCCGGAAGGCTGGCCGCACGATGGAGCTTCGGTGTCGGCGCCGGTGTTCAAGCGCATTGCAGAGCAGGTGCTGGCGTATTTGGATGTGCCGCGAGACGTGCCGTTGAACCCGCGGCTGGTAGACGCCAGCTATCGCCAGAATCGCGAAAGCGAAACGGCGGCGATGGAGGATGACACGCCGATGGATTTTTCAGCGCCTGCGGAAATGACGGAGCAGGCTGCGAATTCATCGCAAGCGGCCCCGGTAGAACCGCAAGCGCCCAATGTAACTGTGGCCACGGACGAGGGCGGCGACATCGCGGTACCAGATTTTAAGGGCAAAACGATGCGGGAAGTGGCGGAGGCATGCATGCGGCTTGGCTTGAATCCGGTGCTGGTTGGCAGCAGCCTTGCAGTCCAACAAACGCCGGCGGCGGGAAGCAAGCTTCGCCGGGGATCGAAGATTCGAGTGGAATTCGGCACGCCATCCCTACACGCGGGTAAGGTGCACTGAGAAAACGGTTTATTGAACGCACATGAGCAAAGGATTGGGTATAACGGCGGAAGAAGAACGAATCGCTGGCAGACGCAGAGAGGACGCAGAAAGACAAACTGTGGCTGAACAGAGACACTCCAGGGGCGCGAGCCTGAAGTCCTTATTGGAGGGAGTGGAGCTGCGTTCGCAGACCACGGTTGCCGAAATTCCCATACGGCAGGTAACGCATGATTCGAGGAAAGTGCAACCGGGGGCGCTGTTTGTGGCGATCAGCGGTGTTGCCACGAACGGAACATTGTTTGCGCGCGATGCAGTTTCTGGCGGCGCAAGTGCCGTAGCCGGGGAAACACCAGCACCTGCGGATTGGCCTGTCGAGATCGCTTGGGTGCAAGTTGCGGAAGCACGGAAAGCCCTGGCAATTGCGGCAGCCAACTTCTTCGGGCGGCCTGCCACGGCGCTGAAGCTGACCGGGGTGACGGGAACGAACGGGAAGACCACCACTTCGTCGCTGATCGATTCGATATTGCGTGCTTCCGGCGCCAAGACCGGACTGTTCGGCACCATCAGCTACCACACACCGAGCGGCGAGTATCCGGCGCCGAACACGACGCCGGAGTCCGTGGACCTCCAGAATTTCTTGGCAGAGATTCGCGATGCTGGTGGAACCTACGCGACGATGGAAGCAAGCTCCCATGCATTGGCGATGGACCGGCTGTGGGGCTGCCATTTTGCGGCTGCGGTTTTCACCAACCTCACTCGCGACCACATCGATTTTCACAAGAATTTCGAAAACTATTTCGCAGCCAAACGCCGGCTGCTTGAAGGAACTGGCGCGGGCGAGCCGGATTTCTCGATCATCAATACCGATGATGAGTGGGGCAAGAAACTTGTGGGCATGGGAAAGACAACTCTGACCTACGGCCTGCAAAACGGGTCGGACCTGAAAGCCAAGAAATTTCAACTGAGTTTCAGCGGGCTGAATTTCACCGCGCAAACGCCACAGGGGCCGATTCAGGTGGAATCGGCGCTTGTAGGGCGCATCAATGTCTACAACATCCTTGCCGCGATTGGCGCCAGCATCGGACTGGGCATTCCGAACGGCACCATTGAAACCGGGATCCGGAATCTGCACGCGGTGGCTGGAAGATTCCAACGCATAGACCAGGGCCAGCCATTCCTGGTGGTGGTGGACTACGCGCACACTGACGATGCTTTGCAAAATCTGATTCGAACTGCGCGCGAACTCATCACTAAGGGGCGCATCATCACGCTGTTTGGGTGCGGCGGTTCGCGCGACCGCACCAAGCGGCCGATCATGGGCGAGACCTCCGGCAAACTGAGCGATCTGACGATTCTGACAAGCGACAATCCGCGACAGGAAGATCCGCTGAAGATCATCAGCGACGTCGTGGTGGGAATGCAGAAGTCCGCCGGAAAATATTTGATCGAGCCGGACCGGGCAAAGGCTATTTCGCTGGCCATCGAAGAAGCCCGGCCGGGCGACATCGTGCTGCTGGCCGGCAAGGGACACGAGGACTACCAGATTTTTGCCGATCGCACGATTCATTTTGACGATCGCGAGGTGGCGCGAAAAGCGCTGAGTGATCGCGGATACACGGAGCCGCCGGGCGGCCCAGGGTTTGGCACGTAACTGGCTCTCGTCTCGACAGGACCGACGAGGGCCCGCTGCGGGCCAGAGATGTGACTCGCGGAAAGGGAGGAGTCCTCTACCGGTGAAAACGCGCCTGGAAGTGAAGTACGGGCGGAGTGAACGCTTCGTCCGAACCCTGGGGAAAGCCAACCTATTGAGGCAACTATGCGGTGGACGCTTAAACAAGTGGCTGACGCGGTGGCAGGCAAGCCGGGGCATGGCGTGGATGCCATGGCCCGGGTGGCCGGTGTCTCGATTGATTCTCGCACGATACGTCGGGGAGAATTGTTCGTCGCGATACATGGTCCGCGCAACGATGGACACGACTACGTTGCCGATGTCGTGGAAAGCGGAGCGCTGGCGGCAGTGGTGGCGGGGCCGGTGGTCTCGCGCTACCCGGGCTGGATACAAGACCGCTGCATCACCGTGCCCGACACACTTGCCGCGCTCCACGAACTGGCACGAGCAGTGCGCAAAGACTGGGGCAAGAAAATTTGCGGGATCACGGGGTCGGTCGGAAAGACCACAACAAAAGAGATCCTGGCGGCATTGCTGGGCGCGAAGCTCCGGGTCCTGAAAACCGAAGGAAATTTTAATAACGAGTACGGTCTGCCGCTGACGATTTTCCGCTTGGAAGACGAAGATGACGCGGCGGTGCTCGAGATGGGGATGTCGTTTCCAGGCGAATTGAAACGGCTGGCGGCGATTGCGCGGCCGGATGTGGCGATTCTGACCCGCGTGGCGCCGGCGCACTTGATGAATTTCTCTTCGGTGGAGGAGATTGCGCTGGCGAAACGTGAACTGGTGGAAGGGCTGAATGGGACGAACTCGCTGGCGGTGCTGAATTCGGATGACCTGCGAGTTGCCGCGATGGCCAAGGTGGCTCCGGGGAGAGTGATTTTCTTCGGCGTGGATACACCGGCGGAGTACCGCGCGGAAGGAATTGAAGACCGGGGAGCACTGGGTTCGGCGTTCACGCTGATTCACAAAGGCCAACGGATGCGGCTGGAGATGTCGCTGCCGGGGCGGCACGTGGTGTGGAACGCGTTGGCGGCGATTGCGGCGGCGAGCGAATGGGGAATTGGAGCAGAAGAGGCCCGGCGCGTGCTTCCGAATCTGCGAACGCCTTCGATGCGCGGGGAACTGATCCGGTTCACGAATGGATTTGCTTTGATTAACGATGCGTACAACTCGAGCCCTCTGGCGTTAGAGGCCATGTGCAGCCTCCTGGCGGCGACGCCCGGATACCAGCGGCGGATTCTGGCGGCGGGAGAAATGCGGGAGCTTGGGCCCGGTTCAGGACAACTGCATCGCGAGGGCGGTGAATTTGCGGCGCGGACAGGGAAGATCGATTTTGTGATTGGAGTCGAGGGAGACGCTTTCGAGATCGTGGAAGGCGCGATTACCGCGGGAGTTCCACGCGAGCGCACGAAGTTCTTCGCTACGCCGGAAAATGCCGCGGAGTTTCTGACGGGCTTTGTTAAGCCAGGCGACCTGCTGCTGGTGAAAGGATCGCGCAGCGTGAAGATGGAACGCATCGTGGAGGCCATGCTCGGCAGGTTTGCGCCGGTGGATGCGGGCCGGAAGCCGGAGGCGGCACACTAGGATGCTTTACTACCTCCTCTACCACGTGCTGCAGAAATATTTCAGCCCGCTGAATGTGTTCCGCTACATCACGGTGCGCACGGCGTACGCCAGCTTGACGGCGATGTTTCTGGCGCTGGTGTTCGGGCCGTGGCTCATCCGCAAGCTGCGCGAATTGCAGATCGGGCAATACATCCGTGAGGAAGGGCCGCAGGAACACAAGAAAAAAGCGGGCACGCCAACGATGGGCGGCGTGCTGATCGTGCTTTCTACCGCGGTGCCTGTTTTGCTTTGGGCCGATCTGTCGAATCCATTTATTTTGCTGGCGCTGTTTGCGCTGTTTGCTTTCGCAGCGATCGGATTTGTGGATGACTACGCGAAAGTGGCCAAGCGACGTAACCTGGGATTGACGGGGAAGAAAAAACTGATCTTGCAGTTCAGCGTCAGCTTTGCCGTGGGCGTTACGTTGCTGATGCTTTCGACGCACAGTCAGTATTCCACACAGTTGATCGTGCCGTTCTTCAAGCGTTTCCGGCCTGATCTGGTGTTTCACGGCCTGCAACATTCCGCGACTTTTTGGCCTCTGGCGTTTCTGCCGTTCCTGGGGTTCATCGCGCTGGTGATAACTGGCAGTTCGAACGCGGTGAATCTGACCGACGGGTTGGATGGCCTGGCGATTGGCTGCACAGTGATTGCGGCCGGCGCGATGACGATTCTCACGTATGTCAGCAGCAATTACCGGTGGGCGACTTATCTCGAAATTCAATACATCCCCCGCGTGGGAGAACTGACCGTATTTTGCGGCGCGCTTGTTGGAGCATCGCTCGGATTCCTGTGGTACAACGCGCATCCCGCCGAAGTATTCATGGGCGACGTGGGATCACTGGCGCTGGGCGGAACGCTCGGAACCATTGCGGTGATCATCAAGCAGGAAGTGCTGCTGGTATTCGTGGGCGGCGTGTTCGTGCTGGAAGCGCTCTCGGTGATTTTGCAGGTGGGGTCGTTCAAGCTTCGCGGGAAACGGATTTTCCGCATGGCGCCGATTCACCACCATTTCGAATTGCTGGGATGGAGCGAAAGCAAGGTGATTGTGCGGTTCTGGATTGCGGCGCTGGTGTTCGCGCTGTTCGCGCTGACGACTCTGAAATTGCGCTGATGAACTGCGGAAAAGATTGAGTGTCTGAACTATGCCAGGTTCGATGGAGTTGCGGGGAAAGCGGGTGCTGGTCGTGGGGCTGGCTAGAACCGGTGTGGCGACGGCGGTATTCTGCGCGGGGCACAACGCCATGGTAACGGCCACGGAAACGCGAGTCGAAGGAGAATTGGGAGACGCGCCGGCAAAGTTGCGCGCAGCCGGAGTCGCTTTGGAGCTTGGTGGGCACACTGAAAAAACGTTTCTCGCGCAGGACTTGATTATTCCAAGCCCCGGCGTGCCAGCCGACGATGCGTTTCTGCTTCTGGCGAGATCGAAAGGCATCACGATCTGGAGCGAGATTGAACTTGCCTACCGATTTCTGGAGGGGAAACTGGTCGGCATCACGGGTTCGAACGGCAAAACCACGACGACCACGCTGGTTCATCACATCCTTGTGAACGGCGGGATGCGCGCCCATCTCGCGGGGAATGTGGGAACGCCGCTGATCTCGGAAGTGGAAAAGATGGATGCGGGATCGGTTGCGGTGGCGGAACTAAGCAGCTTTCAATTGGAGTTGATTGAAAAGTTCCGGCCAAACATCGGAGCGCTGCTGAATCTGACGCCGGATCATCTCGATCGGCACAAGACGATGGAGGCGTACGCAGCGGCCAAAGCGCGGATCTTTGAGAATCAAACCGAGCTGGATGCGGCGATTCTGAATGCGGATGATGCGGCTTCAGCGCAATATGCGCCGAAGAAACCGCAAGTGTTCTGGTTCAGCCGGCAGAAACGCGTGACCGAAGGCGCGTGCCTGCGCGGCGAAGAAATTGTTGTGGTGCACCACGGGAAGGAATATCCGGTGATGAGGGCTGCGGAGATCCCGCTCGCGGGCGCGCACAATGTAGAAAACGTCTTGGCCGCTGTGATCATTGCGCGGTTGGCGGGAGTGGACTCGGCGACGATTGCGAAGGCGGTGAAAAGTTTTGCGGGCGTCGAGCACCGGCTGGAGTTCGTGGCGGACATTCGCGGTGTGCGCTATTACAACGATTCGAAAGCGACGAACGTGGATGCGACCCTGAAGGCACTGGACGCGTTTCCCGGGAGAATTTTGGTGATCCTTGGCGGCAAGGATAAGGGCAGCGACTACACCGCGTTAGAAAAGCCGCTGCGCGGGAAAGCGATCCTTGCGCTTCTGATCGGCGCGGCGGCGGCCAAGATTGAAAAGCAGATTGCCGGCAGTGTGGCCATCGAGCGGGCAGGGACGCTGGAGCGCGCGGTGGAGGCTGCATCGTTGGCAGCGCGGTCCGGTGACGTGGTGTTGCTGGCTCCGGCGTGCGCGAGTTTCGACCAGTTTGAAAATTACGAGCAGCGCGGGCGGGTGTTCAAACAGTTCGTGCGGTCTTTGGAAAAGCGAGCGGCGGACGACGCTTAGGAATTGTGGGAAGAGCACAGGCAGGAGTGCCTGTGCCACGAGAGAGAAGAGGCGAGATGGCGAGACATTCAGAGATGGACCGCTGGTTATTTGTTGTGACGCTGGCGCTCTGCCTCCTCGGCGCGGTGATGATTTTCAGCGCCTCGGCGGTCACCGCTCAGCAACTGTATGGGCATTCCTACGTGTTCGTGTTGCGCCAGGTGGTGTGGCTGATGACGGGACTCGCGGGAATGTTTGGACTAATGAAGTTGGATTATCACCGTTTGCGCGAACCCGCAGTTGTCTACACGGCGCTGTGCGTCGTCGCAGTGCTGCTGGTCGGAACCTTTTTTCTGGATAAGTCGCACGCGACTCACCGCTGGATCAAGATCGGGCCAATCAACCTGCAGCCTTCGGAAATGACCAAGTTAGTCGTGATTCTCTATCTGGCTTGGTTCCTGGACATGAAACGCCGCGCGGTGACGCGCATGGAATTCACCAAGAAGGATTTGGTGCAAACGATTCTGCCGGCCGTGGCGCCGATTCTAGTTTGCGTGGGGTTGATCGTGATGCAGCCGGACCTGGGCACCTCGGTGGATATCCTGCTGATCATGACCGCGATTCTCTTTGTCGCCGGGCTTTCCTGGAAATGGCTGGCGGTCGGCGCGGCGGCGGCGTTGCCGGTGTTGATTGCATTGATCGCTTTCGTGTCATACCGGCAAGCGCGTATCACCTCGTTTTTGCATCCCGACTCTGATCCGCAGGGGGCGGGCTTTCAGTTGGTGCAGTCGCTGATTGCGGTGGGCTCCGGCGGATTCAACGGTGTCGGGCTGATGGAAGGCAAACAAAAGCTGTTTTATTTGCCGGAAGCGCATACGGATTTTATTTACGCGGTGATTTGTGAGGAACTGGGCTTCCTTGGAGCGGTCTTCGTCATCACGCTGTTCGCGATTTACGGCTGGCGCGGAATGCGCGCCGCGTTCAACGCGCCGGACCGGTTTGGCAGCATGCTGGCCCTGGGCGTGACCGCGATGGTGATTTTTCAGTCGCTGATTAATTTCGCCGTGGTGCTGGGCATGATGCCAACAAAAGGGATTCCGCTGCCGTTTGTGAGCTACGGAGGCTCGAGTCTGCTGGTGATGCTGCTGGCCACCGGCGTGCTCCTGAATATTTCGCAGCAGGCCGGAACTCATTCGAGTTCGCGGGCTTGATGGCGGATGCCGTGAAACTGCTGATTGCAGGCGGCGGCACTGGCGGTCATGTCTTCCCGGCGATAGCGATTGCGCGGGAGTGGTTGGCGAGAGGGGCAGACAGGGAAGTGGTGTTGGTGGGAACCGAACGCGGGATTGAAATGAAGCTGGTGCCACAGGCTGGGCTGCCGCTGGAGACGATTCGTGTGGCAGGGTTGAAAGGGAAGGGCGGAACAACGCTTTTGAGGAATCTGGCGATGCTCGGGTCGGGATTGGCGGACTCGTTTGGAGTTGTGAAACGACACAAGCCGGACGTGGCGTTTGGCGTGGGAGGCTACGCCGCGGGGCCAATGCTGCTGGCAAGCTGGTTGCGCGGAATTCCTAACGTGATTTTCGAACCCAACGCGGAACCTGGATTCACCAACAGGGTGGTCGCACGCTTTGCGAAGCGCATTGCCACGGGCTACGAAGTTACCGCGAAGGCGTGGGGTGCGAAGGCGAAGCTGACGGGCTGCCCCGTGCGGCTGGAATTTTTTGCGATAGAACCGCGCAAGCCGGAAAAGCCCCTGCACCTGCTGATCACCGGCGGAAGTCAGGGCGCGCTGCCGGTGAATCGCGCGTTTGAGGATGCAATGGATTTGCTGGCGGCGCGAAAAAATGAACTGCAGATTGTGCATCAAACCGGCGAACGCGATTATAATGCGGTGAGGACCGCGTATGCGCGACGCGAAATTCTCGCGGAGGTGGTTCCTTTCCTGACGAACATGGCGGAACGCTTCGCCTGGGCCGACCTGCTGGTCTGCCGGGCCGGAGCGATCACTGCCGCGGAGGTAGCCGCGGCGGGCCGCGCGGCGATTTTCATCCCGTTCGGGCGCGCCACGGACAGTCACCAATTGCGCAACGCGCAGGCGATGGCGGGCGCACAAGCAGGGCGGTTGATCGCGGAAACGGAACTCAACGGAGAACGATTAGCGCGCGAGATTTTCTCCCTCCTCGACCAGCCCCGGGAGATTGAAACGCTTTCCGCGAATGCGCGGGGCCTTGCCTACCCGCATGCGGCGAGCGACATTGTGAATTTGATTGAAGAAGTGGCGCGGCGGCGCGGCGAAAGGGATGGATCGAGGCCATGATGGTATCGTTTCGCAATTTTCAACGCATCCACCTGGTGGGCATCGGCGGCATCGGGATGAGCGGCATTGCCGAGGTGTTGTTGACGCTGGGATACTCGGTTTCCGGCTCCGACGTGAAGCCCTCAACGATCACTGAACGCCTGCAGAATCTGGGCGCTACAATTTTTGAAGGCCATCAAGCCGCGAATTTGGAAGGCGCGCATGTGGTGGTGATCTCTTCTGCGGTGAAAGCCGACAATCCGGAAGTGGTGGAAGCCCACAAGCAGAAAATCCCGGTGATCCCCCGCGCCGAAATGCTGGCGGAGTTGATGCGCCTGAAATACGGTATCGCCGTCGCCGGCGCGCACGGGAAAACGACCACGACCTCCATGGTGGCGTCGATCCTGGCGGCGGCGCATCTCGATCCGACCTTTGTCGTCGGTGGCAAAGTGAATCAGGCCGGGACCACAGCGCGCGTGGGTCGCGGCGAATATTTTGTGGTCGAGGCGGATGAAAGCGATCGCAGTTTTCTTTTGTTTGCGCCAGTGGTGGCGGTGGTGACGACGATTGACCGGGAGCATCTTGACCAGTACTCCTCGCTTGAAGACATTCAGGACGCGTTCCTCCAGTTTGTGAATCGCATCCCGTTTTATGGCGCAGCAGTCCTGTGCCTCGACGAGCCGAACGTACAGGCGATCATTCCGGACGTGAAACGGCCGATTATCACCTATGGAACTTCACCGCAGGCCGACCTGGTGATTAGCGACTTGGAGATTCGCGGATTGGGCAGCCGGTTCCGGCTCACCTATAAAGGCGAGGACTTGGGAATCTTTTTGTTGCCTCACCCGCCGGGTATTCACAATGTGCGCAATGCCGCGGCGGCCGCGGCCGTGGCGCTGTATCTGAACGTGGCAAGCGACCTGATTCGCGAAGGACTTGCCAAATTTGCCGGCGTAGGGCGGCGGTTCGATATCAAGGGTGTGGTGAACGACATCACGGTCGTGGACGATTACGGGCACCACCCGGCGGAGATTCGCGCGACGCTCAAAGCCGCGAGAGGGTGCCAGTTCAACCACCTGCTGGCGCTTTTTCAGCCGCATCGCTATACGCGGACGCAGCACTTGTGGGATGAATTTGTTCGCGCCTTCAACGAAGCGGACGTGCTGGCGCTGGTGGATGTATACGCCGCGGGAGAGGCACCCGTTCCCGGAATCACGAGCGAAGCGCTGGCCAACGGCATCCGTGAGGCGGGCCACAAAAACGTGCAATATTTTCGTTCGATGCAAGACGCGATTGAGTTTCTGTTGCGCGAAGCCCGGCCGGGTGACGCGATCTTGACGATCGGCGCGGGGAACGTCAGCCGAGCAAGCAGCGAGCTGATGGTGTTGCTCGGGGCGGAACTGCGTGTGGAGGACCGGATTCGCAATGCGGATTGAAGAACCAAAAATCCTGGCGGCACTTCCTGGGCTGAGCACAGATCTGCGGCGCGAGGTTTCCCTCGCAGGACTCACCTCTCTCGGAATCGGCGGCACGACGGACTTGTTGCGCATCCAGAGGCACGAGGCCATTCCTCGCTTGCTGAAACTGTTGGACGAACATGGTGTGTCGCACAAGTTTCTGGGTGGCGGCTCAAATCTGCTGGTGGCGGACGGTGAATTGCCATTCATCGTCTTGCAACTGGTGAAAGGCGATCCGGAAATCGCGCTGGATGGAAACAGCGCCACAGTAGACGCTGCTGCCGACCTGGGGCGCACGGTGACGTTTTGCGCAAAGAACAATCTGGGTGGCATGGAGGGGCTGATCGGCGTGCCGGGCACGGTCGGCGGAGCGCTGCGCATGAACGCCGGTGCCTACGGCATCCAGATTGGTTCCTACGTGCGGGAAGTAAAAGTCTGCCGCGCGGCGGAGCACAAAATCGAAATCCTGCGCGGTGAACAAATTTCGTTCGAATACCGGCACACTTCTTTTGCGCCCGATGATATGATGCTGGCAGTGAAGCTGGAACTTCCCTCCAAACCGTACCCTGAAATTCTCCAAGGCATTCGTATCTGCAACGAAAAGCGGCGTTCGAGCCAGCCGCTCGGGCAAAAGAGCGCCGGGTGCATTTTCAAGAATCCGCCGGGCGGATCCGCCGGGCGCATGATTGACGAACTGGGATTAAAAAGTTTTTCGCATGGAGACGCGCGGGTCAGCGACCGCCACGCGAATTTCTTCGTAAATGCAGGGCAAGCCTCAGCGGCCGACATGCTGGCGCTGATCGCAAACGTACGCGATCGCGTACAGCGGGCCCACGGGGTGACCTTGGAAAACGAGGTGGTGGTTTGGAACGCGTAAAACCCATCCAACGCAACGCCTCTGCCGCAGCGGCAGAGCAGGAAGCCTACCGGCCGGATCTGGTCACCGATGAGGAGCCAAAGTATCTGCGCCGGCAGAAGCCTGTGGAGATACGCAGGAAGAAACTTGGCGGAAAGACCTGGCCGTTTTATCGCCGCGTGTTTGTTTGGACGGTGACGGGCGCCGCGCTGATCACGGCGGGCTATTTTGGCGTTCGCTACGCGCTCTATTCGCCGCAGATGCTGCTGGTGAAGCCGGACCAGATTGACGTCAACGGTAATCACATCGTGGCGCGTGAGGAAATTCAGAAACTCTTCGTGCACGACCGGAACCGCAGCGTGCTGCGCATTCCGCTCGAAGCACGGCGAGCCCAGATTCAGGAAATCCCGTGGGTGGAAGAAGCCAGCGTGCAACGCATCCTGCCAAACCGTTTGCGCGTGGAAATCACGGAGCGGACGCCGGCGGCATTTTTCCGCAACGGGAACGAACTTGCGCTGATCGATGCGCATGGCGTTTTGCTCGAACGCCCGGAAGGTGAAGACTTTCATTACCCGATCGTGACCGGCATGTCGGAAAACCTGACGCGGGAAGAACGCGAAAAGCGCATGCAGGTCTATCAGGAATTTATGAAGAACATTGACCTCGTGAAACCCGGCTCCTCGGAACGTGTCAGCGAAGCCGACCTGGGCAATCCGCGCGATTTGTGCGCGGTGCTGACCGGATTCGGCAGCGACGGGAGCGCGCCGGCAATCACCGTGCATTTTGGCCAGGGCGATTTCACCGGCAAATACCGCACTCTGGTGGAGAATTTCACGCAGTGGCAGGCAAACGCTGGGCCAGTGCACGCGATTGATCTTCGGTATTCCAGGCAGGTGGTGGTGAACCCCGACACCAGCGCACCTGTGGCAAGGGCAAAATAGAAAGCAGGAGAGCGTCTTGGCAAAGAAGGACAAATATCTCGTCGGGCTGGACATCGGCAGTACAAAGACGTGCGTATTGCTGGCGGAAACCGAAAATGAGCAGGTGCGCTTCCTGGCGCTGGGCGCAGCGGAATCCAAAGGGCTGCGCAAAGGACTGATCGTTAATCTCGATTCGACGGTTAGCTCCATCCGCCGTGCAGTCGAAGAAGCCGAAGGCGTGGCCAATGTTCCCGTGGAGTCGGCGGTGATCGGCGTGGCCGGAAGCCATGTGCGCGGCGTCAACAGCCGCGGGGGCATATCGCTCGGAAATCGCGCGAGAGACGTGGAGCGCGACGACGTTCGCCGCGCCATTGATGCGGCCCGAAACATCGCCATGCCGGAAGACCGCGAAGTCTTGCATGTTCTGCCCCACGAATTCCTGGTGGACGCACAGGACGGCATCCGTGACCCCATCGGCATGATCGGCCAACGGCTGGAAGCAAACGTCCACGTAGTTACCTCTTCGATGGCCGCGACGCAAAATCTGATTACTGCCGCGAACAAGGCGGGGATTCTGATTAACGACACGGTTCTGGAGCCGTTGGCTTCCGCAGAAGCCTGCCTGACGCCGGATGAAAAGGAGATGGGCTGCTGCATTTTGGATATTGGCGGCGGCACGACGGATCTGGCCGTGTTTGGCGGCGGCGTGGTGCGCCATACCGGAACTGTCGCAATCGGCGGCGACCATTTTACGAATGACCTGGCGGTTGGGCTGCGCACGCCAATTCCCGAAGCGGAAAAGATCAAGCATCGCCACGCCTGCGCGTGGGCAGAGATTCTTCACAATGACGGTGCCATCGAAATTGCCAGCGTCGGCGACCGTCCGCCGCGCACCATTTTTGCCCGCAACCTGACTGAAATCATCGAGCCGAGGGCGCAAGAGTTGATGGCCATGATTCGGGACGACCTACGCCGCGCCGGAATGGAGCGGCAGATCCAGGCGGGATTCGTGCTGACCGGCGGCGGCGCTCAGTTAAATGGGTTCGATGAGCTTGCGGAGCATATTTTTCAGTTGCCGGTGCGACTTGGTGAGCCGCGCGGGATTCAGGATATGCCGGAATCGGTGGCGAGACCCGAATACGCGACGGTGGTGGGGCTTGTGATGCACGCAGCCAAGACCCGGCGGAGCAACTCGCAAAAAAGCAACAATTTCGTCTCCAAGCTGAAATCCATGTTCGCCGGGGCGTAGGCCGATCGGCCAAATCGGGATTAGAGGGCGCTGGGGGCAAGAGGGCGAGCGAAGGGCAGGGGCAAGAACGACCGACAGGCAGGACTGTTTTCCACAGGCCTCGAAAAGTCTATGTGGTATCAGGGGAATACGAGTTCTATAAAGGATTTGAACCAGCCGGACAGGGGGAAGGCATGACAGCGAAAGACGCAGGAATCCGGATGAGCTTCAGCGAAGAGTTGCAGCCCGCGAAGATTAAGGTGATTGGTGTGGGCGGTGGCGGATGCAATGCGGTCAATCGCATGATTCGCGCCAAGGTCGAGGGAGTGGAATTCATCACTGCCAACACGGACCTGCAGGCGTTGAAGATGTCGCAAGCGCCAGTGAAGCTGCAATTGGGCGCGAAGCTGACCAAGGGATTGGGCGCGGGCGCGAACCCCGAGATTGGCCGCAAGGCGGCCCTCGAAGACACCGACAAAATTATTGAGGCCCTCGAAGGCGCGGACATGATTTTCATCACCTCCGGCCTCGGCGGAGGAACAGGAAGCGGCGCTGCGCCAGTCGTAGCTTCACTCGCCAGCGAGTTGGGCGCGTTGAGCGTCGCGGTAGTGACGAAGCCATTTGCATTTGAAGGCAAGCGCCGGATGCTGCAGGCCGAGCAGGCGCTGCAGGACCTGATCGGTGTGGTGGACACCGTCATCGTGATTCCGAACGAGCGGCTAATGGAAACCGTTGAGCGCGGCACCAGCTTTTTTGACGCATTTCGAATCGCCGACGACATTCTCCGCCAGGCGGTGCAGGGCATTTCCGACATCATCACCGTGCCCGGCATCATCAATCGCGACTTTGCCGATGTGAAGGCCATCATGCATGGGCAGGGGTACGCGGTGATGGGCACGGCCGTGGCGACGGGCGCGAGCCGCGCTGTGGACGCGGCGAACCGCGCCATTGCGAGTCCCTTGCTTGAGGACAATTCCATCCAGGGCGCGCAGGGCATTCTCATCAATATTTGCGGAAGTTCTTCGCTCTCGCTGCATGAAGTGCATGAGGCCTCCAGCGTGATCCAGAAAGCGGCGCACGAAAACGCGAACATTATTTTCGGCGCGGTGATGGACGACAACATGAAGGACGCGGTGAAGATCACCGTAATCGCGGCCGGTTTCAAGGATGCGGGGAAGAAACAGGCCCAGTCAAAGCAGTCGGTCCTGCCGAGAACCTGGAAGGCCGGGCGGGAAAACCCTCAGCCGGAGTTGCCGCAGGCGCCAAACGTGGTGCATCAGGTGGCGCAGAACGTGCGCGAAGTTTCCCCCGAAGTACCGAAGGACGATCTGGATGTCCCGACGTTCCTTCGCCGGCAGGCGCAGAAAGCCTGAACCTGAAAACAATTTGAAGTTTCGCAGGGCACGCAAATGCGTGCCTTTTTTTCCGCTGGGAAGATGCCTGGTGGTGCCGGCTTCGCTGCGCCCAACTGCGCCAGGCATCCAGGGCGGCACCGGCACCTGGCCGGCAGGCTTGCCGTCAGGATAGGGGCGCTACATACCGAGACTTGCGGCGCAGTCTCGAACCGCCGATTCGAAGGCTTCGACGTTCTGGCTGGCGTAGGGGATTATCCGGCCGAGGCCGGTGTGCAGTTCCCTGGCACCGGTGGCGCGGGCCAGTTCCGCGATGTTGCCCGCGTGGAGGCCCCCGCCCGGCAGGATCGTGATGCGATTGCCAGCCCGCTCTATAAGGTTTCTGAGAGCGAGCGCGCCTCCCGGCGCATCAGCAGCCCCGCCCGAAGTCAGGATACGATGCGCACCGGTCGGGACAAGGTCTTCCAGAGACACGGCGAGATCGTTTGTTTGATCGAAAGCGCGGTGAAACGTTGCTTGCATGGGCGCGGCGAGAGCAACGAGTTCCCGGGTGCGTTGCTTGTCGACCGACCCGTCCAGCAGCAGCACTCCGGTGACGACGCCCTCGACGTGCTCCCCGCGAATTGCCGCGATTTCTTGCTTCATCAACGTGAATTCGTCCGGCGTGTACGCGAATTTTCCCGGGCGTGGCCGCACCAGGACGTGGACAGGAATCTTCACTGCCGCGCGCACCCGGCGAATCAACTCCACGCTGGGAGTTAGGCCGCCTGATTCGAGGTCCGAGCACAATTCCAATCGATCAGCACCGGCGCGTTCTGCCGCAAGCGCTCGTTCGAGTGAACCGACCGCAATCTCCAGCAGAAATTCTTTTGCCATGCCGTGGATGGAGCGACTCACTCGCGTTGCGGCAAGACCGCATATCGCGCAATCACGAAGCCCATGGCTCCCCCAAGGAACACGTCGGCGGGGAAGTGGTCGCTGCGTGTGATACGCGAGAAAGAAATAGCGCCGGCCAGACCGTATGCCACGAAGGGCACCCAGCGGTGCGAGCGGTACCGGCGGGCGATCACACTAGCCACGGCCATCGCACCCATTGCATGAACCGAGTAGAAACCGCCGGAGTGAACTGGATTGTGAGTTCCGTTAAAAAAACTGTCGGAGTACGGGCCGCTTCCGGTGTAGCTCAGTGGTTCCCGCCGCCCGGTGATGGCTTTAAGCGGCAGATCGATCAGGAAGCCGTCGGCGAAGGCTTCGCCGGCAAGCAGCGCCGTTTCCTGAGCGTAGGAATCTTTGCGAATCCAGCCAATGCCATACATCGCCGCGGGAACCGCCGCGATGAAAGCGCCTGTGGTCGTGCTGCTCAGAACGCGATTGAAGCCGCTGAAGCTGGTGGTGTTGCGAAAGGGGGGAGTTGAATAGGGGTCCGAGGCGACAAATCCGCCAGTAATGCCAACCACGGCGAGGGTGGGCCAGATATGCTTGCCCTTGGCCAGTTTCGTCGGAAACAGCCAGATCTCTTTCTGGTCGTCCAAAATATTTTTTGGCAATTGGCTAAGCGATACGCTGCGGCCAGTGTCCGAGCAGCATGCGGAAGCCCCGACGGGTGTGGTGGACGAGGTGGTTTCTGGCGTGTCGGGCTTTTCCTGGGCGCCCATGGGAAGGGAACTGACCACAAGAGCCAGGATCATAAGGGCAACATTTTGGTGATCTCTCGCCGAAAATGCCATTCGCCAATTTTAGTCCAAACAGCGGGCGAACGGATGTGTCATACAGTACAGCTAAGCCAGACCGTAAGAGGCGAACAGGACGATCGCGGTGACGCCCAAACTCGAGCCGAGGACCGCGCCGGCCAGCACGTCGCTCAGAAAATGCATTCCGAGCACCACGCGCGAGACCGCGATGCTGACGGCCAGAAAATAGAGCGCCCCTTCCAGGCCCGGATAGAAATAGCTGATCACCAAGGCAATCGAGAAGGCCGTCATGGTGTGCCCCGACGGGAAGGAAAACTGGTCCGGAGGCAGCACGCGCGACCAGCAATGCGGCTCCAGCTGGCAGGGGCGCTGGCGATGGCTGATTTTTTTCAGCAATTTGAAGACGAATACCCCGGCAATGGCCGCCGAACCCGCGGCGCAAACCGCGGCATACCGATTCGGCCCCCCGGCGATCAGGAGAATGAAGCCCAAGGTATACCAGAGCCACCCGTCCCCGATGCGCGTGGCCGCGAGCATCCAATAGCGAATCCAACGCGGCGCTTTCCAGCGATTGACGCGGCGCATAACGCGATAATCGCGGTTTTGGATGTAACCCCAGACGGTCTTCGCCACGGTCATGGCCTCACCTCAACTCGCCCAGTTCGCCTCGAATCCCGAATCAACGTCCCACAACATGCGGGGAGTCTTTTCCTTGCCGTCCAGCTTCGCGGCCCACTGCTTGCAGAAGCGGATCTCATTCAGCCAGTGAAATCCTGTAATTGCCGGAATGAGGACGGTTAGCGGCAGAAGCACGGAAGCCGCGGGAGTCTCTCTCAGCACGCTGCCGATAAAGTTGAAAATATCCAATGTGAGCTTCCTGTAGCCGCCGTCCTGCCCGTGGATGACGCCGCGCCCCGCGCGCAACCCGGCAAAGTATTCCTCAACGGTGCGCGCTCCGGGCACTTCTGTGAAGGTCCGCGCCACGCCAGAGAGGGTGTGTGAATCGCTGCCCGCCACGCCCGCCCTGCCATATTTCGCGGCAAGTAGCTGTGCCTGCTCGTTTGCGTCCTTCCACATCTGGCCGTTCCGCACTTCAAACGCCGGGACGTATGAGGCGAACCAGTCGAAATCCGCGAACTTCCGGCGGCCTGTGAGGCTCGAAAACACGTGATTCAGACTGAAGAAAATCTTACGCTCGCTGAGGTACATCACGAGCGCTATAAAATCGTTGCGGCGGCGCGAAATTTCCGCATGATCTTTCTCGGTGATTCCGTACACTCCCAGGTGGATTTGCGTGCCTGTGGGCATGCGGACGGTCGCTTCCTCGCTGAGGAAGAAATCCGGGTGTTTGCGCAGGGCTTCGGCGGCATCAATCGAATCGTGGTCGGTCAGGGTGACGATGGACATGCCAAGGCATTTAGCGCGCTCATAGACCTCGGCGGGGTGGTTATAGGACTCCTTGCAGATCCGGGTCAGACCCGGGGTGTCGCACATCCCCGAGGCGGTTGAATGGACGTGAAGGTCGCAACGCATGTTACGAGATTAGATGCGGGATATGAACAGCACATGAAACGAGGGCAAATTGAATATGAATCCTGAGGTGGAACTGATTGAACACAAATGGCTTGAAACGTTTTCCACATGGCATGGAGCGTGCCTTGCCGATGTTTGCAGAACATTCACATTTCTGTGGAACAATACCCCCCGATGAGGAAAATCCAGGTGCTTTTCCATGACGCCGGCGGTGGACACCGGAACGCCGCGGTTGCCCTTCAGACGGTAATTTCTGAACAAGATCGTGGCTGGGAGGTGGAACTGGTGCAGTTCCAGGAGCTGACGGACCACCTCGACGTGCTTCGCAAGCTCACCGGGATTCGCATCCAGGAACAGTACAACACGCTGCTGCGCAACGGCTGGACGCTGGGCGCGACGCAATTGCTTCGGGTTCTGCAGGCGACGATTCGGCTGTTTCACGGGCCACTGGTGAAATTGCTGGCTGGGCATTTCCGGAAGAGCGATGCCCACCTGCTGGTAAGTGTGATTCCGCATTTCAATCAGCAAATTGCGGAAGCGTGGAAACTCGTGCACCCGGGGAAACCATTCGTCACCTTGATCACCGACATCGCGGATTTCCCCCCGCATTTCTGGATCGAAGCCGCTGAAAACCAATATGTGATCTGTGGATCGGAAAAGGCGGTAGAGCAAGCGCGTGCCACAGGGAAGGACGCCGCGCATATTTTCGAAACCTCGGGGATGATTTTGCGTCCGGATTTCTATCTGCCCGATCGATCGGACCCGTCGGCGCTGCGTCAAGAGTTGGGGCTCCAAACGGACCTGATGACGGGTATGTTGCTATTCGGCGGATTCGGTTCGAAGCTGATGCTCGAGATCGTCGAGCAACTGGATAACGCGCAGTTGCCTCTGCAGTTGATTGTGATTTGCGGGCGCAACGCAAAACTGGCGGAAGTTTTTCGCGGTCGAAAATGGAATCTGCCGCTCCATGTGGTGGGTTTCACGAAGGAAGTGCACCGGCTGATGAGCGCCGCGGATTTCTTGATTGGAAAGCCTGGGCCGGGAAGCGTTGCCGAAGCAATGATGCGCAAGCTTCCCGTAATCCTGGAGTGCAATGCCTGGACGCTGCCGCAGGAGCGCTATAACACCGAGTGGGTGAAGGAAAAGAGAGTGGGCATCGTACTGCGGAATTTCCGTGAAATTGTTGGCGGCGTACGGCAACTCCTGGAGCCGGCCACGCTTGGGGAGTTTCGCCTGAATGTTGGTGCGCTGCAAAACCGCGCGATATTTGAAGTTCCGGAAATCTTTGCGAGGTTGCTTGGCGAGACGCCCAGGCAGAACTAATTGCTGGCGCGCTCGGCGCGCGGCTTGCGCGGGTAGTGGGGCCCTGCTCCCGGCGTTTCCGCGGGCGACTGTACGCGCGGCTTGGCGCAACTCACCGCCCACCAGCGTGACGCATATTTGGGCAATTCACACATCCTGGAGCACCCCGCGGAGGTCTTCGATTGCGTGCAACCGCAGTAGCAGCCTTCGACTCTCGGTTTGCCCAGTTGGCCGCGGGTGTCAGCCGAACTAGAAAGGACCAGAGCACCGGCGAAGAGTGCCAGATCGAGAAAGGCCCAGATGGCGAGGCGCCGAAATCGGCGGAGAAGGGGTGACGTCATAGAGACACAGTGTCCGGGAGAATCGAAAAAAAACCGATAGCGCTCTGTTACTGAGAGTTTTGTTACCCGGGTCATGGTACGAAGACTGACGGTGGCGAACGGAATCTGAGTTGGCAAGGGCCGGGACACGAGTACCGGTTTGAATCCGGTGGTCAATATGGGTACAGGGTGTGGTTCTAAGCGGGGCAGCTAACCGTAAATTTTTGAGCGGTTTATGAGAATGCTATAGGGGAAACAACTTGGCGCTGCTCGTGCATTAGAGGGACACGTGGGCGCGTTTCAGAAACGAGGCGCACAGAATGGCAAGTGAGGGGGAAGGGGCTTACTTGCTGCTTTGGCGAATCGTTACCACCTGCCTCTGAGAGGGAAGCCAGGATGGATGACCCCACGCGCCGGTGTGAAAACGACACTGGCATCTGAGATGCGCCTTCCGGGGCTCCCCGATCCCAAGCGGGGGCCCCACTTTTTTTCTACCAACAAGTTAGGGCTCGGGAACGCAGCCAGGAATATCTCGCACACGCATTCAAAAGCCCTGATAGTCGAAAACCCGATTGCACCAAAAATTGTGCAAATCGTCCGTGACCTGTCCGAGTAGATTTTGACACACAAAAAAGGCCGGGAAAAAACCCCGGCCGATAATCCTTATCCGAGAAGGTTCTATTCGGCGGCTTCGCGGTCGCAGTACGGTCCCACCTCCGCGCGTCGGCGGTAATCACGATGCTGTACCTATCCCAGCAAGAATCCGATATATGCCCGGTTATCGGTTTCGCGACTTCACGCGGCACGCGCGCAGGAAACTCATCGCGGAGGGGCCACATCGTCAAGACAATTCAACTATCGGGGCAATGCTGCCTTTTCAAGGGGTAAGGGGTCCGTTGCCCCGGCGGAGGAGAGTTTCTGCACAATGGGAATCCCTGCCTTGCCGAGGACGTGGGCGACCTGCGTTTCGCGAAGGCGCGAGGCGTCGTACTCGAGGGTCAGGCGATGCTGTTTTTCATCCACGCGGAAACGGCGCAGGCCATAAGTGTTGGCGAACTCGCCCAGTCTCTGAAGCTGCTCGCAGGTTAGAGGGGAATGAAGCTCGTAAGTGATTTCAAGAAGTGTCATGCGGGAATTATACCAGTGCGGGCGGCGAATGCAGCGTGGGAAGGGAAAGCGAAGCAGGAACCTTCGCGGCCAGGGTTGCGCCGCTTGACAGGGTATAGCCCTAGGGGGTATAAATACCCCTGAGGGGTATAATGCGATGGAAAAGCAGGCGCGCAAGGCGGTGGGAGTGGATTCGGAATTGAAAGCTGCGAATCTGAACCGGCTGAAGCGAATCGAAGGGCAGGTCCGAGGGCTGCAGAAGATGGTCGAAGGCGACCGCTACTGTGCGGACATCCTGGTACAGGTCGCCTCGGTGCAGGAAGCGTTGCGGGGTGTGGGGCGAAACCTGATGAAAAATCACCTCCAGCATTGCGTCATGAAGGCGATTAGCAGCGGCAAGCCGAAGGAAACAGCTGCGATGTACGACGAACTGCTGGAACTTGTTTACAAGCATCTGCGCTGAACCGGATGCTGAAGAGCGAAAGAAGGAGAGTCCGATGGAACGCGACCCAGTCTGCGGCATGAATGTTGATCCCGAAAAGTCCAAAGCGAAGGTAGAGCACGGCGGAAAGAGCTACTACTTCTGCAGCGCGGGGTGCGCGAAGCGATTTGAGCAGGCGCCAGGACAATTTCCTTCTGGTGTTGCTCCCACGGCCGTTTCACCAGGAATTCAAATCGCGACGGCCGCGAAACCCGCTATTGAGGCTCTCCCAATTCTCACTTCAGCACCCAGAGTGAAGGACCCTGTTTGCGGAATGATGGTGGACCCGCAGAAAGCCGCGGGGAAGGTCGGGCACGGCGGGAGGACGTACTTGTTCTGCTCGGCGCGTTGTGCGGAGCGATTCAAGCAGGAACCGGAGAAATATCTGGCAACGCCTGGAATCGCCGGAATGGAGCATGCCCGTGCGTCAACGCCTCCAGCAGGCGCACAAAATATTCGATACACCTGCCCGATGCACCCGGAGATTGTACAGATTGGTCCCGGGGGTTGCCCGGTTTGCGGAATGGCTCTGGAGCCGATGGACATTGTGGCCGAAGAGCAGGCCGACCCGGAGTACGACTCGATGCGCAAACGGCTTTGGGTCGGTGCGGCGATCTCGTTGCCGCTGCTTGTGCTTTCAATGGCTGGCGATGCGCTCGGTCTTCATTTCGCTCCCGGCGTAAAGAACGGGATCGAGCTTTTGCTGGCCTCACCTGTTGTGATCTGGGGCGGCTGGCCCTTCTTCGAACGGTTCTGGGCGTCGCTCGCGAATCGCAGCCCCAACATGTTCACGCTGATCGGTTTGGGCACTGGTGCCGCGTATCTCTACAGTCTGGCGGCGACGATCTTCCCGCGGTTTTTCCCCGATTCGTTTCGCGGTACGCATCAAGAGGTCTCCGTTTATTTCGAAGCCGCGGCGGTGATCACAACTCTGGTACTCGTCGGGCAAGTACTCGAACTTCGTGCGCGGCAGCGCACGAGCGGCGCGATTCGGGAATTGTTGCATCTGGCGCCGCAGACGGCGCACGTGGTTGCAGAGAATGGCGACCGCGACATTCCGCTCGGGCAGGTGAAACCTGGCGATGTGTTGCGCGTTCGCCCCGGCGAACGCGTCCCGGTAGACGGCACAGTACAAGAAGGCGCGAGCGCAGTGGACGAATCGATGGTAACGGGCGAACCGCTGCCCCTAGAAAAGCAGCCGGGCGACAACGTCACCGGCGGAACGCTAAACGCCAGCGGCAGCTTCGTGATGGTGGCCGAGCGCGTCGGCAGCGAAACGTTACTCGCGCGCATCGTCAAGCTGGTGAGCGAAGCGCAACGAAGCCGCGCCCCGATGCAGCGCCTGGCAGACAAAGTGGCGGGATATTTCGTACCAGCGGTAGTGGGCGCCGCCATTCTGGCGTTCCTGGGCTGGACCTTCTTCGGACCGGAGCCGCGATTCGCCCACGCTCTGCTTGCTGCAGTCTCGGTTCTTATCATCGCTTGCCCTTGCGCGCTCGGGTTGGCCACGCCGATGTCCATTATGGTTGCGGTGGGCCGGGGAGCGACTGCCGGAGTCCTGGTGCGCAATGCCGGAGTTCTGGAAACGCTGGCGCGGGTAGACACACTGGTGCTCGATAAGACCGGCACACTTACCGAAGGCAAACCGCAGCTGGCGACTATTAAAGCGGTCGAAGGCAGCGGTTTCACCGAAGAAGCTTTGCTGCGGGTGGCTGCAAGCGTGGAACGCTCGAGCGAGCATCCGCTTGCACGTGCAACGGTCGAGGCCGCAAAAGCGAAGCGCCTGGAGCTAGGCGATCCTTCCGAGTTTCATGCAAGTCCCGGGGGCGGGGTGGAAGCTCGCCTGCACGGTGACCTTGTGCTGATCGGCACCCCAAAATACCTTCAGGAGCAAGGCGTCACCTCATCCGCCGATCCCGGCGCGAAGCCACTCTATTCGGGCGTCGGGGTTGACCGTGCGGCCTCGACGTCTCTGGTGTTTGTCGCCATCAACGGAAAGCTGGTTGGGCTCCTGGTGTTCACGGATTTGCTGAAGGAAACAACTCCGGAAGCGATCCGGGCACTCCGTGCCCAGGACTTGCGGTTGGTGATGCTTACCGGCGACCGGCGCGAATCGGCTGCGATCATCGCAAGAGATTTGGGCTTGACCGAAATTGAAGCCGAGGTCCGCCCGGAGGAAAAGGCGGCCGTCATTGAACGCCTCAAAAAAGAGGGGCGCGTCGTGGCCATGGCCGGGGATGGCATCAATGATGCTCCTGCACTCGCGGCGGCAGACGTCGGCATCGCCATGGGAACGGGGACGGACATCGCCATTGAAAACGCGGGAATCACACTGGTAAAGGGTGACCTGCGGGGCATCGTGCGGGCGCGGCGGCTGGCCAGCGCGACGGTCAGTAACATCAAGCAAAATCTGGCCTTCGCCTTCCTCTACAACCTGCTGGGAATCCCCATCGCTGCCGGGGTGTTCTATCCATTTTTCCACTGGCTCCTAAGCCCGATGATTGCCAGCGCAGCGATGAGCTTCAGCTCGGTTTCGGTCATTACCAATGCGCTGCGGTTGCGGGGCACGGAACTTTAGACTCTGGGCGGCCGGTCACCTGACCGTACCCCACCATCGTTCGTCTATAACCTGCAGAGCGGGAACATTTTCGGTGGAACTGCGTATTACTGTGCAGCAGCGCAAAAGAATTCCGTCCCGGGGGTGGTTATGTCCAGCAGTGGCAATGGTTTAACAAACGGGAAGGCGGCCAAAAAGCGCCGTCGGCGCCTGATCATCGGCAGCATTGCCGCGTTGATCCTCATTGGCGGGGGGTACGGCGTCTTTGCCGCCTTGCGCCCGAGCCACGAGATTGATCCTTCCAAGCTGGCCGCGGCGGAACGCGGTGACCTGGCCAAAGTAGTCGTCGCCACGGGCAAGATTCAGCCTCTCTCCAAGGTCGAAGTGAAATCCAAAGCCAGCGGCATCGTGAAAAAGTTGTATGTGGATTACGGCGACCATGTGAAGTCCGGCCAGTTGCTGGCGGAACTGGATAAGATTCAACTCGAAGCCAGCTTGCGCGCCGCGCAGGCGAATTACCAGGCGGCTCAAGCAGCGAAAGATTCCGCAACGGCCACGCTCGAGCGCAACAAGGTGGACGCGGAAGGGCCGGACGTGCCGTTCCTCAAGTTGAACATGGAGCGCGCGGAGCAGATGTTCAGGGACGGCGTGATGTCCAAGAGCCTGGTGGAAGACGCTGAGAAGAATTACCAGCTCGCGCTGAACAAACAAGTGAGCGCCCAGCGGAATCTGGCGGTATCGCGCGCGGAGATTGCCAAGGCGGTGGCGCAGGAGGCGCAAGCCAAGGCGGCGCTCGAAAACGCGGAAGAAGACCTGCGCAACTCCACAATTATCAGCCCGATCGACGGGCTGGTGCTTTCTCGCGACGTGAATGTCGGCGACGCGGTCAGCTCCATCCTGGTGCTCGGTTCGCAGGCGACGCTAATCATGACCCTAGGAGACGTCAGCGAAGTATACGTACAGGGAAAAGTCGACGAAGCCGACATCGGCAAGGTGTATCTGAATCAGCCCGCGCGCATCGTCGTCGAGTCGTTCAAGGACAAGAAATTCACGGGCAAAGTGACGAAGATTTCACCGCTTGGCAAAGAGAAAGACAACGTCACGACGTTTGAAGTGCGTGTTTCCATTTCGAATTCCACCGGCGAACTGAAGGCCAACATGAGCGCCAACGCGGAAATCGTGCTGGAAGAGAAAAAGAACGTGCTGATGGTGCCGGAGGCATCGCTGATTTATGACAAGGATCGCAAGGCTTCGGTGGAAATCCCCGACTCCAAGGCGGACAACGGAAAGAAAAAGATTCCCGTGCAACTGGGAATCTCCAACGGCGTGAAGACGGAAATCACCGCCGGCCTGAACGAAAAGCAGCAAGTGGTTCTCCAATAGCGAGGGGAAATGACGTTTCGGGACCTGCTGAGAGACACCATCGCAACGCTCCTGGCCCACAAGCGGCGCACGCTGCTGACCATGTTTGGCATCGCCTGGGGCATCATCTCCATCACCCTGATGGTTGCGGCCGGGGAAGGACTGGGCCGCGGCATACAAAAGCAACAGGAAAATTTTGGCAAGGACGTGATGATCGTCTTCTCTGGCCGCACCAGCATGCAGGCCGGTGGAACGCGTTCCGGGCGCGTGATTCACTGGATGGAAGGCGACTACAAGGAAGTGGCTCAGGAAGCCCCCGCCTGCAAGTACGTCTTGCCGGAACTCGGCAACAACACCAAGGTGCACAGCGCGTTCAACAGCGGCGACCTTGATACGGTGGGTTCGCTACCTCCCTTCACCGAGATCCGCAGTATCACCGTTGCGGAAGGGCGTTTCTATAATTACCAGGACAACGAAGCGGGCAGGCGCGTGGCCTTCCTCGGCAGCGATTCGAAGAAGCAACTTTTTGCAGAGCGCGAGGCGATCGGCCAGGCCATTGAGCTGAATGGGATACCGTACACCGTCATCGGGGTGATGAAGACGAAGGATCAGAACTCCAGCTACGACGGCGTGGATATCCGAAAGATCTTCATTCCGTTTAACTCCATGAAGCGGGATTTTCCGAACAAGCCGCCGGCCGTGGAACATACCGTGGACCGCCTGCTGGTGGCGCCGTGGTCGCTCGCAACGCATCGCGATTGTGTGAAGCAAGTGCGCCGCACCCTGGGGCGGTTGCACAATTTCGATCCGCGCGACGAAGAGGCGGCAAGCATCTGGGACACGGTGAAAAACGCGCAAGCCAACCGCATGATCTTTGTGGGAATGGAAGTGTTCATGGGCGCGGTGGGAGTGGCGACGATTTTTTTGGGTGGATTGGGCGTGATGAACGTGATGCTGGTGAGCGTGCGCGAACGGACGCGGGAGATCGGAGTCCGCAAGGCCCTGGGCGCTACGCGCGAGTCGATCCTCAAACAGTTTTTCCTCGAAACGGTCATTGTGGTGCTTATCAGCGGCGGGGTAGGGCTGATTGTTTCCTACGGCCTTTGCGGAGTCGTGAACCTCCTGCCCCAAATTCCGTATTTCGACGGGCTGGACGCCAGTTGGAAACTTGCAGCGCTGACGATCAGCCTGCTGGGACTGATTGCCGTGCTTTCCGCCCTGTATCCGGCAAATCGAGCAGCTTCGGTTGATCCGATTGAAGCACTACGTTTCGAGGCAGGCGGATGATGCTGATAGAAGTATTCAAGGAAGCTTGGACTGCGCTTGGGCGCAATCGCGTCCGCAGCCTGTTAACAATGACCGGAATCTCCTGGGGGATTGTTGCGGTGACATTGTTGCTGAGTTATGGTTCCGGATTTCGCAGCGTGTTGCTCTACACCTTCGAAGTGTTCGGCAAGGGGGCGGTGATCTGTTGGCCGGGCACGACCAGCGAGCAGGCAGGCGGCGAGCGCGCCGGCAAACCAGTGCGGTTCGAGCAGGAAGATGCCGATTGGGTGAAGGCGCAATCCCCTCTGGTCAAGCGCGTGACGCTAGAAAACGTGAAATTTCTGGGGATCTCACACGACGAACGGCTTTCAGACACGGCGATTCGCGGCGTATATCCCGAGTACGGCGAGATGCGCAACGAAGTCCCTTCCGAGGGCCGTTGGATTTCAGCGGAAGACGTTGCCGAGCGGCGGCGCGTCGCTTTCCTGGGAGCGCGGCTGAAAAAGAAGCTTTTCAGCGGAACGCCCGCGGTTGGAGAAACCGTGCGCATCAACGGCGTGCGATTCACGGTCATCGGCATCATGGACATGAAATTTTCCGACAGTTGCTATTTCAATTGCGACGACGAGTCCGCATTCATTCCCTATCCCGCCGCCGCGGATCTCTGGGATGCGCGCTATGCCAGCGTGATGGTTTTCGAACCGGTTGCGCCCGAGTTTGAAGCCCCGGCGATGCAGCAGTTTCGCGATGCAATCGCCAACCGGCAGCATTTTTCGGGAAGCGACAAGCGGGCCATCACCATGTTTGGCCGGCAGGAATTCAAGCCCGTGTATGAGGGCATTACGCTGGGCATCGAGGGTCTGCTATTTCTGATTGGCTCGATGACGCTGGCGATTGGCGGGGTCGGCGTGATGAACATCATGCTCGTCTCCGTGGATGAACGCGTGCGTGAAATTGGCCTGCGCCGCGCGCTGGGCGCAAGAAAGGCGCACATCCGCTGGCAGTTCCTCCTGGAAGCGCTCGTGCTCACCATCGCCGCGGGGGCAATCGGAATGCTTTTCTCCGCAGCGCTGACCTCGGCGATTGGAACTCTGCCGTTTCTGGGTCCGGCCTACGAAGACGATTCGGGCAAGGTGGATATTCACCTCTCGCTTTCCGTCACCACGATGGTGCTTTCCAGCCTGATCCTTATCATTGTGGGGGTGATTAGCGGCTGGATGCCTGCGATGCAGGCGGCCAAGCTCGACCCGGTGGAAGCGTTGCGCTACGAATAATTCATTGCCTCAACCAACTCGCGCGAGTTGGTTCCTGCCCATCCGTATTCTCCGTTCTCTGCAATGCCTGTGAAGTTGGGGTGAATCTCCGCCGCTGCTATAGTAGGGAAGAGGGGATTCGGCGCTCAACCGGCCATCTCTTGAGAGGAAAAGAATGGATCAAAGGCTTGCAATCGTTCGAATTTTCGCGGGGACCCTTGTCCTGGCAGTTTTGCTGGTTGCTGGACGCTTGATTGAAGCGCACGCCATCTTGAAGGAGAGTTCCCCCGCGGCGAATGCCACCGTTCTGGGGCCGGACGTTTCCATCACGCTCAAATACAATGTCCGCGTTGACTCGGCGCGCTCCAAGGTCCAGTTGTCACATCCCGACGAAAGCGTCACCGACCTGCCTCTCCTGAAGCAGGTTTCGCCCGACACCTTGTCGTCAAAGGCCACCGGCCTTACGCCCGGCGCCTACAAACTTCAGTGGCAGGTGCTGGCCCCGGATGGGCACATCACGCGCGGCGTGGTTCCTTTTTCCGTGAAGGTTTCCTGAGCAGGGCATGGCCGATCTGCTGGGCATCTTCGGTTTTCTGGTGGTGCTGATACGAGCCGCAATCCTGTGCTTCCAGACGATCCTCGTCGGCGGTTTGATTTTTCTGTCCTTCGTGGCGTCGAAAGAAGGTCTGCGGCCGGAGGAGTTGACTCGTCCGGCCTGGAAGCTCATCCGCTGGAGCGGCGTGGGTCTCGCGTTTTCTCAACTGGCCTTCCTGATCGTGAACTCGCTCGTTCTCGGCAATTCCACGGAAATTTCCATTCACGAAATGCTGGGCGCTAACTTTGCGCTTGCGGGGATCGTCGCGATTGTTGCGTCGCTCGCGATTGTGTCTTGGCCCGCACGTTTGCAGAAGAGCTTGAATCCCGTCGTGCTTGTCCCCGCGATACTCATCCTGGGCTCCTCGGTGGTTACCAGCCACTCGTTTTCGCGCATGGAAGGTCGCGCCGTGCTCGTTAGCTTGACGACGCTGCATTATCTGGCAACCGCGAGTTGGATTGGCGGGCTTCCCTACCTCCTGCTGACGATGAAACGAATTTCCGAACAGGGCGTTCGGATCAGAATCAGTCAGCGGTTCTCACGGCTTGCGCAGATCAGCGTAGCGGTCCTGTTTCTGGCTGGGTTGGGCATGAGCCTCGTGTTCGTCGGCTCATGGAACGCGCTCTATGGAACGGCGTACGGCATCATGGTCGGAACGAAAGTTGTTTTGTTCGGATGCCTGCTGGTTTTGGGAGCGGCGAACTTTTTCATCGTACGCGGGACCGGCGCGGCTTCCACCAGCCGGTCCACCAGCCTGATCCGCTTCGGGGAAGTGGAAATCGGTATCGGGCTGACCGTGATTCTGGCGGCCGCTTCGTTGACCTCCCAGCCTCCCGGAGCCGACCTTACCGAGGATCGCGTGAGCCTGCACGAAATTGCTGTGCGCTACGCCCCGCGCATGCCGCGGCTGACCAGTCCGCCGCTCGGCGATCTTTCTCCTGCTGGAAAAGAGATGGAGAGAAAAGCCAAACTCGCCGGAGTGAAAGTTCCCGCCGCCTTCATGCCTGGAGAAAGCTTCTCTCACCCGGATACTCCGGGCGACATTGCCTGGTCGGAATACAACCACAGCTGGGCCGGACTGATCGTCTTTTTCATGGGCCTGCTGGCGCTGCTCTCTCGCAACAAATATTTCCCCTGGGCCAAAATCTGGCCCTTGATGTTCCTGGGGCTCGCGGTATTTCTGTTTTTGCGGGCCGATCCCGAAAACTGGCCGCTGGGGCCGAACGGTTTCTGGGCCAGCTTTGGCGAAGCGGACGTGTTGCAGCATCGGGCGGCGGTAATCCTGATCATTGTTTTTGCGCTTTTCCAGTGGGCGGTGGAAACGAACCGGGTCAAATCTCATGCCGCGGCGTTGGTGTTTCCTGGCGTGTGCGCGATTGGCGGAATCGTGCTGCTGACCCACATGCACGCGGTCACCAACATCAAGCAGGAAATGCTCGTCGAGCTGAGCCATACCCCCCTGGCGATTTTCGGCATCATCGCCGGGTGGGCGCGCTGGCTGGAACTCCGGCTGCCGCAAGAGAACAACATCAGGAAATATCTGGGTTGGGTTTGGCCGGTGTGTTTTATTTTCGTGGGATTGATCCTGATGGATTATCACGAGGCGTAGGGGAGAAAGTAATCAGTTATCAGTAATCAGTAAGAAAGCGATGCGACGGCGGTTTTGCTGATCTTAGAACATGATTCGGCGGGAAAGGGGATGGCATGAACGAGTCGGCGCTGGTAGTGGTGGACGTGCAGCGAGACTTCTGCGAAGGCGGTGCTTTGGCGGCCGCGAACACGCTGTCGCTATTGCCACCACTCCAGAAATTTATCACTGAGGCGAAGCGGCATGGCGCGCTGGTCGTGTTCACGCAGGACTGGCACCCAACCAATCATAGTTCCTTCAAGGCCAGCGGCGGGTCTTGGCCGGTGCATTGCGTGGCCGGAACTCCCGGCGCGGAGCTCATGCAGCCGCTTAAGGCTGGGGCGGAAGACGTGGTGATCCACAAGGGAATCGGCGTGAACGGGGCGGGCTACTCCGGCTTCGATGGAACCTCGCTGCAACAGCAATTGCGCGACAAGGGGATCACCCGCGTGGGCGTGGCCGGAATCGCGACCGAGTATTGCGTGCGCGCGACCGCGCTCGATGCCCTGAAAGCCAAGTTTGACACCACCGTGCTCGAAGATTTGATCCGCGCGGTGCAGGAAAAAGAGGTCCCGCACGTTTTGGCGGAGTTAAGACAGGTGGGAGTGAAGCTGGGAAATTCGGCGTCTTGGCTTGCCGCCGCTAAATAGCTGCAGGAGGAAGGAACAGAAGGCGGCTACTCAGTTTTGCCCCAGCAGCGCGTCGAAATAGGCCATCATTTCGGCGGAATTCCAATCCTGTGGACCGATCACTTTCCGGGCGATTTTCCCCTTGCGATCGATGATGTACGTCTCGGGATACATCACCGTGCCGTAGTCCTGCGCCGATTTCTTCGAAGCATCGCGTGATGTCAGAAAATTGATGCCGTGATCTTGAATAAACTTCCGGTAGGCACCCTCGTCCTCATCCAGGCTCACGCCAAGAACAACTCCGTTGCGCGACGCAAGGCGCTTGTTCAGTTCAATCAGCGATGGGGTCTCTTCGACGCACGGCGGGCACCAGGTGGCCCAATAATTCAGCACCACCACTTTGCCACGCAGGTCGGAAAGGTGAGCGGCCTTCCCGTTCAGATCGAGCGGAATGTCTTCCGCCGTTCTACCGGCAACCGAGGATTCACCCTGGCGATAGTGGGGAAGCGTAAAGAATGCCAGGACCGCGAAAGCGAATCCCATGCTGCCCCAGGCCATGATTTTCCGGAGTAAGTCGCTCATATAACGCTATAATAACCGATAGAACCCGCGCCGAAAAGCCAGGAATCGCCCCACGGCAATGAGCCAATCGTCTTTGAAAACCGAACGCCTCAGCGCCATTGTCCCCGCGCGCAATGAAGAAGCGGTGATTGCCGCATGCGTGGAATCGCTGGCGGTGCAAAACGAAATTGTGGAAATTCTGGTGATTGATGACCAGTCGTCGGATCGTACGGCTCAGATTGTGCGCTCTTTTTCTGTCCAATATCCGAACGTTAGATTGCTCGGGGCAACCGAGTTGCCTCCAGGTTGGGTGGGAAAAAACAACGCGGTGTGGATCGGTGCCCGGGAAGCCCGAAGCGAATGGCTGCTGTTCACTGATGCGGACGCCGTGCACGCTCCTGATTCCGCCGCTCAAGCTCTTTCGATCGCCGCGAAAAGTGGCGCCGCCCTGGTTTCGTTTTCGCCGGAGCAGGTGATGGAAACGTGGTATGAAAAGGCTGTAATCCCCTATGTGTACACGCGCCTGAGCAGGCGGTTTGGTTTCACAGACGTGAATGACCCCAGAAAATCCACGGCTGCCGCCAACGGTCAATTTATTCTGATCCGCCACGACGCCTACGACGCCGTTGGCGGCCACGCGAGCATCGCCGGTGAGGTACTCGAAGACGTTGCGTTGGCCACGCGTGTAAAGGCCGCTGGCTACCACATCTGGTTCGGCAGCGGGAAGGGGGTTGTGAAGGTGCGGATGTATCGCTCGTTCTCGACGATGTGGGCGGGCTGGAAGAAGAATCTCTATACGCTCACGGGTGGGAACCTGCAGACTGCAAGGGCAGAAGTTGCCCGGGCCCTGCTGCCGATTCTGCTGGTGCTGCTGCCGGCGGTCGTCTTTGGTGGTATCACAGAATCCGTTCTGCTCGCTGCGAGCTTTCTCGTCGTGGGTCTGGTTGGAATCCAGGTCGCTTACAGGGAAGAACTCGAGTCTAGTGGCTTCTCCCCGCGCCTGTGGGCGTATGGCATCCCAGGGCGCATCCTGTTTTCCGCTATTTTGTGGGCCTCCTATCGAAGCCACCAGAACGGCCGCCTGGAATGGAAGGGGCGGGCGTATCCTGCGGGTACCCCGCGCGCATCTAAAGGATAGAAATGGCCATGGTCTATCTCACGCGAAAACTGGAGTTTTCGGCCTCGCACCTTTATCACAACCCCGCGCTTAGCGCGGAAGAGAACAAGCGGATTTTTGGCAAGTGCAATAACCCACACGGCCACGGACACAATTACACCCTGGAAGTGACGGTGGCAGGCGAACCCGATCCTGTGACCGGGATGGTGCTAGACCTGAAAGAACTGAAAGAGATTCTGGAGCGGGAAATTACGCAGCGCATGGACCACCGCTTCTTGAATTACGAGGTGGCCGAATTGAAGGGCCAGATTCCCACCTGTGAAAACATCGCCCGGGTGATCTGGAATCTACTGGAGCCGAAAATAAACAAGGGCCGCCTGCACAAAGTCCGCTTGTATGAGACACCTGACCTGTATGCCGACTGCTACCGGAACGGAGCCCACGGCGCATGACGGACGGTCTCAAGATTGAATTGGGGCGGCGCTACCGGTTTTCCGCGTCGCACCGGCTGCACAGCTCGAAGCTGGGCGAGGAAGAAAACCGCCGCGTCTATGGGAAATGCAACAATCCCCATGGCCACGGCCACAATTACGTGGTGGAGGTCAGTGTTTCAGGAACGCTGGACCCCGCCACGGGCATGATCGCGAATCTCGCGGACCTTGACGCCTTTGTGGAGAGGGAAGTGATCGAACCTTTTGATCACAAATCCCTGAACGAGGATGTCGCCGTTTTTCGCGAGAACGTGCCAACCACGGAGAATATTTGCACGGAGATTTTCGCGCGCCTGAAACACTTCCCGAAAGCGAAGCTCGAGCGGGTGCGGGTGGAAGAAACCGGCAACAACACATTCGAATACGCCGGGGAAGAACCTTAGGATCGCTTGACGGTCCGGCAACAGGAGATGGGTCCAGTGACGAAACCAACGGAAATTTTCTTGAACGAGCAGAAAATTGAACCGCCGAAAGAGAGCATTGCCGACCTGATGCGCAAGGTGATCGCTTTGCTCGGTGAGGATCCGGAACGCGAAGGACTGCGCAAGACGCCCGAGCGATTCGAAAAGGCGATGAAATTCCTGACCAGCGGTTACCACCAGAATTTGGACAACGTCCTGAATGGCGCGACGTTCAGCGTTCATTACGACGAGATGGTGGTGGTGAAAGACATCGAGTTTTTCAGCCTGTGCGAGCATCACTTGCTGCCATTCTTTGGCAAGGCTCACGTGGCCTACCTGCCCAGCAAGCGTGTGCTCGGTCTCAGCAAGATCGCGCGCCTCGTCAACATGTATGCGCGGCGGCTGCAGATTCAGGAGCGCATGACCAGCCAGATTGCCGATGCCATTTCGGAAAAGATCAGCCCGGAAGGCGTTGGTGTGATCATTGAAGCGCGCCATCTGTGCATGCAGATGCGCGGCGTTGAAAAGCAGCACGGCCAGGCGGTCACCAGCGCCATGGTCGGCTCCTTCCGGCACAACAAGCAGACCCGCGACGAATTTTTGTCGCTGGTCCGAAACCGACGAGCCTAACTCGCGTCTATAGAGGAGACGCTGGCGAAAGGCTTCAGAGTGGGGAGGAGTATGCCAAAGCGGGAAATTATCTTTTCCGGCGTGCTCCTCCTTGCTGTTTTTGTTTCGCTATGTTCGGCGATCTCAGAAAGTGAAATTCAGCGCCTCGCCCGAGTGATGGATTGGAAAGCCGGACAGGTGATTGCAGATGTCGGCGCGGGCGAAGGGGAGATCGGATTTGCCGCTGCGGCCGCGGTTGGAGAAACCGGCAAAGTCTACCTGACCGAACTGGACGAAGAGAAAGTTGCTGCCCTCCAAAAAGGCGCGAGCCGGCGGAAGTTGAAGAACGTTCTAATTGTGGCGGCTGCGGAAAAAAAGACGAGGCTTCCTGACAGCTGCTGCGACGCCATCATACTTCGCCGCGTTTATCACCACTTCACCGCTCCCTCCGAAATGGATGCGAGTCTGTTGCACTCATTGCGTCCTGGCGGCTTGCTTGCGGTGATCGAATTTCCTCCACGGAGATCGCTTACTGCCTCAGATCCGGTGAACGGCGTGCCAAGCAATCGCGGCGGGCACGGAATCCCAAAGAAAATCCTGCTGGAAGAGTTGATCGCGGCGGGATTCAAGCTGGACAAAACGTTTGACGACTGGCCGGAAGACGGCTACTGCGCGTTGTTTCGAAAGCCGTAGCTTCAGGGAATTTCAATTCTAACCTTTGTGCGCGGCGCGCGAACGCCGAACGCGATCGCGATTCCCGCAGGTGGCGTCGCTGCACCAGCGCCGGACTCTTCCCTTGGTGCGGTCCACGAACACCCAGGCGCAACCGGGGTTGGCGCAGATTTTCAGGCGGTCTTTTGAATCATGCGCCACCGCTTCGGCGAGGGAATCGGCAATCTGAGCCAGCACCGCGGGCCAGCCAATTTGCACCGGTCGATGGGTGAGCTGCAACCCATTTTGGTCCTCCACCAGGCGGCGAAATACAGGTACCTTCAGCCATGAGTTCAGCGCTTCCAGGTCTCGCGTTTGAATTGCAGTGCCCTCCGAAGTTTTCCCTGCGAAGTGGCGCAGCAATTTCCGCAATTTACGGAGATCGCGCAGAACGCCTGGACCCGGCGAAGGAACGCGGAATCGCCAGTATTCGAGGAAGTCGCTGATCCATTGGGGATCGTTCAGGAAATCGGTGAGATGGCCGTAGCCGTCCCACATCTCGCTGTTGGCCAGATCCATCCAGGGAGCGGCCTGGCCGAATTTGTGGATGCGAAACTGGTGAGACGCGGGAATCATGGTAACGAAATAAATCTCCTTGACTCATTACGAGGGCACACGTACGCTGTGAAATGAGCATACCACCTTTAGATCGTTACAGGAACCGGACATGAGCGACACGACGCAAGCCATCACGGCGCAAACCACCCTCATCGAGGCCAACGCGGCTCGCACCTCCTGGCGGATTCGCGTCTCCCTGGCTTTTCTGGCGATCTACGTCATTTGGGGTTCCACCTACCTTGCTATCCGCTACGCCGTCGAAACCATCCCGCCGCTCTACACCGCGGGTTTCCGCCATCTGATCGCCGGCAGTATTCTGCTTGCCTGGGCGTTGGCAAGGGGCCAACGCCCCACGTGGCCGCAGGTGCGCGCCAGCGTGGTCATTGGTTTCTTCTTCTTTCTCCTGGGCCACGGCTCGCTCCACTGGGCCGAGCAGCATGTGCCAAGCGGGCTCGCGTCGCTGCTGATCGCGATTGAGCCCATCATTGTTTTTCTGATGTCCTCTCTGGCGGCGCGCGTCTGGCGCGTGAATGGAATGCTGCTCGCCGGAATTCTGCTCGGCCTGGTCGGTGTAGGCATCCTCGTCCGAGGCACCGGCCTCGAAGCAGGCTCTCGAGGCTCGCTGGGGCCGATCGCGGTGCTCGTCGGAGCAATCGCCTGGTCCGCCGGAATCATCTACTCGCGCCGATCGAGACTTTCCGGCAGCCCGCTGCTGCTCTCCGCACTTTCCTTGCTGGCTGGTTCCGCGATGCTGCTAACAACCGGAACTCTTGTCGGCGAAGCGAAAGACCTGTCCATCGCCCATATCACCACGAAATCCTGGCTGGCCTTCGCGTATCTCATCGTCTTCGGCTCGATCATTGCCTTCACCGCCTATAACTGGCTGCTCGAACACTACTCGCCAACACTGGTGGCCACGCACACCTACGTGAACCCTGTCGTTGCCGTGCTGCTCGGCTGGCTCTATGGCGGAGAATCGATCACCCTGAAAGTGGGCATCGCAGCCGCACTGGTAGTGGGAGCCGTGGTGCTCGTGGACCGTGGCACCAGCAAACTTCAGCGCGTCGGCTGATTGCCCTCCGCATCCCGCAAAATAACGCGACTTTTCCTTGCCCCCCGGTGAAGCCTGTGGTGAACTCTCTTAGACAGCATAGCCATGCTAGGGCAAAGATTCGGCCACTACCTAATTGAACAAAAGCTTGGCGAAGGTGGCATGGGCGTGGTGTATCGCGCCCATGACGAAAAGCTTCGGCGAGACGTCGCCCTCAAGTTCCTCGGAATCCTTCCCGCCGGCAGCTCTGCCAGCCATGAAAATGTGCTGCAGGAGGCCCGGGCTATCTCTGCCCTCAACCACCCCAACATCTGCACAATCTACGAAGTGGGCGAAATCGAGGGCAAGCCCTACATCGCCATGGAATACGTGGAGGGCCGCCCTCTGGCCATGGAAATTCCCTCCAACGGCATGTCGCTCGATCAGGTCGAGCGCTACGGCATGCAACTTGCCGACGCATTGGGGCACGCGCACAGCCGCGGAATCATTCATCGCGACCTGAAGGCCGCGAATGTGATCGTGACCTCACAAGGCCGCCTGAAAGTGTTGGACTTCGGAATTTCCCGCCGCCTCGATACCGGGCAAGGCGGAAGCGAAACCACGCGTTTCGACAAGTCCTGGGAGTCCCAGCATACCTTCACCGGCACGCTTCCCTATGTTGCGCCCGAAGTCCTCAAGGGAGAAGACGGCGACGCGCGAAGCGACATCTGGTCCCTGGGCGTTTTGATTTACGAGATGGCCGCGGGCCGCCGGCCGTTTAAGGGGGCAACCGCCTTCGAATTGAGCGCTGCTATCCTGCGCGAGCGCGCGCCACTCATCACGCCGCCGCTGCCGCCCATTCTGCAGAGCGTGATTGACCGCTGCCTGGACAAGGATCCCGGCCAGAGATACCAGAGCGCGGGAGAAGTCCGCGCGGCTCTGGAGGCGGCGGCAACAAGTTCTCGGACGCATGACTATTTCACCGTAATGACCCAGCGTGAGGGAAATTCCTCCTCCAGCCGCACAACCAGAAATTTCACTCTTGTTGCGATTTCGCTGCTTTTCGCGGCCGGGTTCGGCTACTGGTTTTACGGCAGGTCCGGTTCAAAAAGAAAGACACCGACGGTCGGCGCGATCCAGTCTGTCGCCGTGCTGCCCCTGGAAAATCTCTCCGGCGATCCCGCGCAAGACTATTTTGCCGAGGGGATGACCGACGCCCTCATCACTGAACTCTCCCAGATCAAGAAACTGCGAGTCATCTCCCGGACCTCGGTCATGCAGTACCGGCACACCCAGAAGCCGTTGCAGGAAATCGCCCAGGAATTGAACGTCGACGCGGTTGTCGAAGGTTCGGTGGTTCGCTCCGGCGACCGCGTGCGTATTTCGGCGAAGCTCATGCAGACCAATGTCGAAGGAGCATTGTGGGCGGACAATTTCGAACGAAAATTCACCGATGTGCTGGCGCTGCAAAGTGATGTAGCCACTGCCATCGCCCGGGGAATCCAGGTGGAACTCTCCGTGGGGGAACAAAGCCAGTTGGCCAGGAGCCGGAGCGTGGTGCCAGACGCCTACGAAGCGTATTTGAAAGGGAGATACGAGGCGGCAAAGAGGACTCCCGAATCGTTACAGGATGCGGGCACCTATTTCCAAAAAGCGATTGCAAAGGATGAGACATTTGCCGCTGCCTACGCGGCCTTGGCGGACACTTACCTGAGCATGAGCATTTACCAGATGGCGCCGGCGGAGGCGTTGATTCCGAAGGCCAAGGAAGCTGTGGAGAAGGCGCTCCAGCTGGACGACCGGTTGGCCGATGCCCATACCTCGCTGGCGGCAATTCGCTTGTGGCACCTGGAAGGCGGAGAGATTGAAAACGAATTTCAGCGCGCGATTGCGCTTGATCCCGGCTATGCGCAGAGCCTGCACTGGTACGCGCTGTACCTGGGCGCGGTCGGACGACAAGAGGAGTCCATCCGGGAAATCAAGCTTGCTCGTGAAATCGACCCGAAGTCTCTGATCATTAATGCAAACGTCGGATTTCTGTACTACCTTGCGGGAGACTACAACCATGCCGAGGAGGCAGAGAAAAATACTATCCGGATGGATCCGAGTTTCTCCCCGGCTTACAGTTATCTCGGGCAGATCTACGTGGCGAAGAAGCAATATCCCGAGGCTATCGGGGAGTTTCGGACTGCGACGTCACTTTCTCCCGGAGACATTGCCGGGCTGGCGGACCTTGCCCATGGGTACGCTATTTCAGGGATGAAGAGCGAGGCCGAAGAGATTTTGCGCGGCTTGGAGAGTGCGCAAGGGAAAAAATATGTCTCCACGTACGAGTTCGCCGTGGTTTACGCGGGTTTTCATGATGTAAACGAAACGCTGGATTGGCTGGAAAAGGGATGGGAAGAACGAAATGGGCGGCTGGTCAATCTGGGTGTGCATCCACAGTTTGCGTTTCTTCGAAAAGAAAAGAAATTTCAGAACATCGTCGAGAGGATATGGGGCACACGGCTGATCGGCGAACCCAAGCCGTAGATGCCCCAAACATGGCCGGAGACGCCTTTATTGACATCGCCGTGGACCCGGCATAGACTGCGCTCGCTCGGCGGTCTCAAGCGGCACGCTAAGGTAAATAAATCCACATTCACCGCGATGCGACGGCCGAAAACGGAGGAAAAACCATGGCGGAAAAGGTCGAGATTTCGCTCAAGGGAATCGGGAGACAAATCGAACAGGCCGAAGGGAAACTCTCGACGGCCGCTCGCAGAGTAAAGGATTCGGAGCAGAAGAAGAAGGTAGTGGCAAAGATCAAGGCCCTGAAAAAGGTCAAATCGGACCTCAAGCTCATTTGCAGAAGCTATAACATTGTTGTGCCGCAGAATGGCTCAGGAAAATAGCAATTCCACCACTAGGAAATACGAACGCGACAGGTTCGCGTGGGCCGGATTCGGGTAGGCGCGCGCACGAGGTGACAAAAACGAGATACCGACGGAGTATCTCGCTGGTGCTCTATTGGGAGGACGGCGAACTGATTTTTGAAAATTTTGCGCTGCAAACCCGGATGAGCGCGGACCCTTTGGTCTGTTCGATCCTTCATTTTTGCGGTGCGTGGCGCACGTTTCGTGAGATTGCTTCTCACTTAAGTACCTACGACGAATCCTCGGTCCTGACGACTCTTGGGCAACTCTGCAAAAACAATGTCCTGGAGCGGTCCGACGCCGAGCGGGATCCGCGCAGTGTGGGGATGGAGAGCTGGGCGAACTGGAATCCTGCCGCCGGCTTTTTTCACTTTTCCACGAAGGACTCGGACTACTCTCCGGATCCCGCGATCGCCTTCGCTGAGTTAAAGCGGCGGGCGAAACACGACCCGATGCCGCTGCCTTTAAAGAGCTATTCGCGGGCGTCGCGGACGAGGCTGCCTTCCGCGCGCTCGTCCGGAGAATTCGCGGAAGTGTTGAAGGGGCGGCGCACCTGGAGAAAATTCGGTGCGGAGCCGGTTCGCCTCGAAGCGCTCGCCGAAACGCTGGCATTGACGTTTGGAATTCAGGGTTGGGTTGATGTGCCGGGATTGGGGCGCGCCGCCATGAAAAGCTCGCCGTCGGGCGGAGCTTTGCATCCCATCGAGGTTTACGTTCTTGCGCGGCGGGTGAAGGGGCTCAAGCGGGGAATTTATCATTACAACGCGGAACGGCATGAGCTGGAATGGATGAGGAAGGAAATTCCCCGGCGCACGCTGGAGCGGAGTCTGGGCAGCCAGTGGTGGTTCGCTCGCGGGGCTTTTTTCGTGCTGATGACCGCAGTGTTCGGGCGGACGCAATGGAAATATGATTTTCCGCGCGCGTACCGGGCGATTCTGCTGGAGGCGGGCCACCTGTGTCAGACATTTTGCCTGACGGCAACGTGGCTGGGGCTGGCGCCGTTCTGCACGATGGCGCAGACCGATACGAAATGGGAGGAGTGGCTGGGGATCGACGGTGTGAGGGAGTCGATCATTTATGTGGCGGGAGCGGGGACGAGGCCGACCGACGTGCGTGACGCGAACATCTTGACGATAGGAAAGGGCACGGCGTCAAGATCCGCTCGGAAATGACGAAGCCGTGCCCGAGAAACGCAGGGATTTTTTTACTTTTTGGCGATGGCGACCGAGGCGCGTGTGGTTTCCCAATCAATGTTGAGGTTTGCGCCGTTGGCCGCTTTTTCGAACGAAATCGTGAAGTTTTCGACGGCTGCGGGGAGCGTGGATACTTTCGTGTCCACTCGAGCCAGATCGTTCGAGGGACCCGGATAATCCGTTCCCCATTCGCCGGTCTTTTTGCTGATGATCAGCGTCCACTTGTCTTTGTTAGGGATCGTGAAAATTGTATAGCTGCCGGCTGGAACGGTTCCGCCCCCAATGGTCAAATCCACGGGAGTAACCAGCGTCGTAGCCTCATTCGCCCCGGTGCGCCACACTTGGCCGAACGGGATTAGTTCGCCATAAATCTTGCGGCCTTTCGCGCGCGGGCTGGAATAGTCAATCGTCACAGACTTTCCCCCGCCCAGATCCCACCTAGCCTGCGCCGGCGGACTCGGGCGCTTCGCCTTATCCTGCTGAGCCGCCACCAACAACGCAAACACAAGCATCAGCGACAACGCACCACCCGTCACGAGCATCTTTTTCATGTCATTTCCTCCCCGCCTACTTTAGCATGCACCACCGTGAATTTTGACCACATACCGATCCCTCCCGAAGCGGATTGTTTCCCGCGCTTTACACTTCGAACACTCCTGTGTTAGTTTAGAAGAGTCGAAGAAAAGAGGAAATTTCAAGGGACGACGGTGGGGGGCACTTGAGCGACGCCAAAGTTATGTTGATTGAGCAATTCCGGGCACATGTCAAGGATACGGGATCGCCTGAAGTGCAAATCGCACTCCTGAGCGAGCGAATCAACTATTTGACGACGCACCTCAAGTCGCACGTCAAGGACCACGCATCACGCCGGGGATTGATCATGATGGTCAATAAGCGGCGCCGTTTGCTGGACTATCTCAACCGCCGAGACCCGGATCGGTATCACCAGATTGTGGAACGCCTTAGCTTGCGCAAGTAGCGGTCAGCCGCGCGCAATGCGGCTCTGCTTGTGCCTTCACGAACGTACATATTCCCAGCGGAGTCTGTCGCCTGGCCGAGTTGCGGCCGGACGTGAATGTGCCAGGCCTGATTTTACGGGCTTGTTGGCGTTTGCATTGGTGTAACCAGAATCAAAGCCGCCTTGTCCTCGGCTGAACCTCCTCTGTTTCTTCCAATTGCCAGCAGGCACCGCCTGCCAGAAACGCTCCTCGGATGAGGAGCTAAAGGAAAACACTTATGTCTGAGAACAATCACACGCCAGCGCCCTTTCAGGTATCCATCGAAGTCGGGGGACGTCCCCTCATTCTCGAAACCGGGAAAATCGCCAAGCAAGCCAACGGCGCCGTAACCGCCCGCTATGGCGACACTGTTTTGCTCGTCAGCGCCTGCATGGCCAACAAGCCGAACGACCGCGATTTTCTGCCTCTCACTGTGGACTACCGCGAAAACACTTACTCCGCCGGCAAAATCCCCGGTGGATTTTTCAAGCGTGAAGGCCGCCCCACCGAAAAAGAAATTCTTGTATCCCGATTGATTGACCGTCCCATGCGCCCGCTGTTTCCCGATTCCTGGCGCAATGAAACCCAGATCATTGCCATGGTGCTCTCCGCGGACAGCGACAACGACCCCGATGTCATTGCGGTCACCGCTGCGTCCGCCGCCGCCTACTGCTCCGACCTGCCGTTTGGCGATCCCATCGCGGCCGTTCGCGTGGGCCTCCTGGACGGCCAGCTTGTTGCCAATCCGACTGTTGCCGAGCAGAAGACCAGCAAACTCAATATCGTTGTCGCCGGCACTGCCGACGGCATCGTCATGGTGGAATCCGGCGCGTTCGAAGTTTCCGAAGAAAAAGTCGTCGAAGCCCTCGAATTTGGCCATGCGCAGGTGAAGAAAATCGTCGCCGGCATCAAGCAGCTCCACGACCAGATCAAGCCCAAGAAAGTTGTCGTGGCTCCGCTGCCGTTTGATCAGGCGATCTACGACAGCATGAAGAAGACTCACGGTGCCAAGCTGCAGGATGCCTTGAACACCGAAAAGCATCCGAAGAAAGAAAGCTACCACCTGGTGGATGATCTCCAGGCAGAGATTCTGAAAACCGTTCCTGAAGAAAATGAAGAAAAACTCGCACTGACCAAGCGTGCCTTCGAACGCATGCGCGAAGACATCTTCCGCCAGGAAGTGCTGAAGGCCAAGCGGCGCCCCGATGGCCGCGCCTTCGACCAGATCCGCAAAATCACCTGCGAAGCCGGCTTGCTGCCTCGCGTGCATGGTTCGGCGCTGTTCACTCGCGGCGAAACCCAAGCTCTTGCCACCCTGACCCTGGGCACCAAGGAAGACATGCAGCGCCTGGATCTGCTTTTCGAACAGGACTCCTTCAAGCGTTTCATGTTGCACTACAATTTCCCGCCGTTCAGCGTCGGCGAAGTGAAGCCGTTGCGTGGCGCAGGCCGCCGCGAAATCGGCCACGGCGCTCTCGCCGAGCGCGCACTTGCCAACTTACTTCCGCAGGAAGTGGAATTCCCCTACGCCATGCGAGTCGTCAGCGACATTCTTGAGTCCAACGGCTCGTCCTCGATGGCCACTGTTTGCGGTGCTTCACTTGCCATGATGGACGCCGGTGTTCCGATGAAGGCGCCTTGCGCCGGAATCGCCATGGGCCTTGTCGTGGACGGCGGCAACTATTCCATCCTCACGGACATCGCTGGTGCCGAAGATCACTACGGCGACATGGACTTCAAAGTTGCCGGCACGCGCGAAGGCATCACCGCCCTGCAAATGGACATCAAGGTGACCAGCATCAGCATCGGGATGATGCGCGAAGCTCTGGCTCAAGCGAAGAAAGCCCGGCTGGAAATTCTCGACATCATGGAAAAGACGCTCAGCGCTCACCGCGAAAATATTTCGCTGTACGCTCCGCGCTTGTACAAGTTGAGCATCCCCACGGACAAGATCCGCGACCTTATCGGTCCGGGCGGCAAGAAGATTCGGTCCATCATCGAGCAGACGGGCGTGAAGATCGACGTCCTCGAAGACGGAACAGTGCACATCTTCTCCACCAGCGGCGCAGGAGGCGATCAGGCGCTGCAGATGGTGCGCGACGTTACCGCCAGCGCCGAAATCGGCAAAACGTATCTCGGCAAGGTCGTTCGCCTCGCGGAATTCGGTGCTTTCGTCGAACTCTTCCCCGGCACCGATGGTTTGCTGCACATCAGTGAAATTTCCGAACATCGCATCCGCGACGTTCGCGATGAGCTGAAATTAGGCGACCAGGTTCTGGTAAAGGTCCTGGCAATCGAAGGCAACAAGATTCGCCTCTCCCGTAAAGCCCTCATCAAGGAAGCCCGCGAAAAACAGGCCAAAAAAGATGGTGGCAGCACGCCAACGCCGGCCGCCGCAGCCAGCGGTGGCGGCGAAGGTAACTAAGGAAAACTGATCCGCCTCATCCTGAGGCTATCCGATAAGGTTCGGGGACTCCGGTGGAATCTAGGTTACGGACTGCAATCACCGGACTCCAAAAATCGGAGGCAGCCGAAGGACCTCAACCACTGACCTTCGACAGGCTATTGGTTGAGATCCTCCGGTGCGCATACAATGCGCCCCTCAGGATGACAATTTTTGCACCAATGTGCAGAGAAAACCGACCTGCCCGAGTGATCGAAATTAAGGTCAACCAAATTCAAAATTAAAAAGCCCCCGGCAAGAACCGGGAGCTTTTTTTGTAGCGGCCACTTTCAAGTGGCCTCGCATATCTCTGCGCAGCGGCGCCTTTGCGTCTTAATGCGCGGGCGCGCAATGCACCGCGTCCAACGCCCCCCAAAGCGCATCCAGCGCCTCGTTCGTCGTCGCCAGAATCTCCTCTTCGCTGCCCTGGGCATGTTCCGCCAGCCAACCGCGCCAGGCCTCCCGGTGCGCCTTGTCGGCCTCCTCATGCACTTCGAAATAAGCCAGCCCCTCCGGGGACTTCACCCCATAAAACTTCTTCAACCCCTCAATCTTGGTAGTAGCGATCTCCGGAACCTGCGCTTCGTAAGCGTAGAGCGCCGCAACCGCCTCCGCCACCGGCCGGTCCCCGACGATCTCGCGGAATGTTTCAACCACCGCCTGCGTCCCCGGCAGGGCAGGGCAGCAGGTAATATCGTCTTCGCCCACGCCCAGCGCGGCGGCAAACTCGCGCCACATTTTCGGATGCGGATGCGCGGGGTTCTCTTCCTCCGCCAGATTCTCAAGAACGATGTCGCGGACCGGCCCCTCGGTGCGCGCCGCCAGCACCCGCAAGTGCTTAGGGAAAGCCTCAACATGGCGGTAATACTGCGCCGCATAAAGCTGCAGCGCCTCCCGGCTCAATTTGCCCGACTGCCAGTCCTGGTAAAAGGGATGCTTCAACAGATTCTTCTCGGTAATCGCCGCATCAATCCTGTCTAGAAGTTCCGTGTTCCGCATGGTGGTCCCTCCGGTTATGGTTCTTCGGCAAAGCCGCATACACGCGTGCTCAGCCAACCAAAAAGCACTGCGGGATTGTAGCAGAGTTCCCGAAATTTTGCCGGAGCAGTCGCCGCATATAAAATCGGGCAGTCCCGCAATCTGGGAGGGCCGTTAAGGGAGGCTGTATCGATAGAAGCGTTCAAATCCCTTTCGCTTGTCGCTGTCGTGTCGCCAGATTTTGACAAGTGAGGTTTTGGTGTCAATCCAGCGGATGCCCGCAATGGATAGATGATCGTTGCGCTTGATGTTGTCACGTTCGGGAGCGGACACCCTGTTGAGTAGGTTTTCCAAAACTGGTATCGCCTCTGTCTTTCGTTCACGCTTACGATGGTGCAAACGGAATAGTCACTGCCTGCAAAATCCGAGAAAGCGGAAGACTTTCCGTCAGGATTCCAGAGCACCTCGGGGCCGCGTTTCGTATTTCAGGATTTCTCGTCGGGCTTTTAGCCTACGATCTTCAAGGAACATTGTGTGATAGGGTTCCACGTCGCTGTCAACGTTGATTAGTGCAAATCGTCCGTTTGGCGAGGTAGCGCGCCAATGGACCGGGAACGCTACTACATGTGTTACGGGGTTTTGAGCGTAAGCCAGACACGCGGCGAGACTAAGTTGAATTCTCAGCAGAGTCAATCCCACTTTTGCCCCATGAGCCATTTCTCAAACGCTATGACCCAGTCGCATGAAGGCGCTCGATGTCCGCACCCAGGGCCTGAAGCTTTTCGACGATGGCCTCGTAGCCTCGATCAATGTGATAGACGCGTTCGATGAGGGTTTCGCCCTCCGCCACCAAAGCGGCGAGGACCAGTCCGGCGCTGGCTCGCAGGTCCGAAGCCTGCACGGTGGTACCGGAGAGCTTCGCGGGCCCGTGGACCACGGCGCGGCGGCCATCAATGGAAATGTTGGCACCCATGCGCATCATTTCGCTGGCGTGCAGAAAACGGTTTTCAAATATGGTTTCGGTGATCACCGACGTGCCTTCGGCTTGCGTCGCGAGCGCCATGTATTGTGCCTGTATATCGGTCGCAAACCCGGGGTACTCTTCCGTAGTCACATCGGAGCCTACCAGCCGCTTTGCAGCGTGAACGCGCAAAGTGGACGGTTCCAGCCGTTCGACGCTAACACCGTCAGTCCCCAGCTTTGCCAGCAACGCGCCCAAGTGCCCCGGGTTGCAATCGGTGATGGTAAGTTCTCCGTCCGTGATGGCGCCGGCAATCAGAAACGTCCCAGCCTCGATGCGATCGGGAATCACCGAATGCGTCGCGCCATGCAGTTTCTCCACGCCCCGTACGCGCAGCGTGGACGTATCTTCACCATGGATCACCGCGCCCATTTTTCGCAACAGGTGAATCAGGTCGGTGATTTCGGGTTCGCGGGCGGCGTTTTCGAGAATCGTCTCGCCTTCCGCCAGGGTCGCGGCCATCAGGATATTTTCCGTTCCCGTCACCGTGATTTTTTCAAACACGATGTGCGCGCCCTTCAACCGGCCGCCATTCGGCACGCTGGCCTGGATATAGCCGTGCTCCGTGGCGATCCGTGCGCCCATTTTTTCCAGTGCCGCAAGATGCAAGTCCACCGGCCGAGCGCCAATCGCGCAGCCGCCGGGCAGCGAAACATGCGCCACGCCGGAGCGCGCAATCGCCGGCCCCAGTGTCAGAATCGAAGCCCGCATCGTCTTCACTAATTCATACGGCGCAACCGCATCGTTCATCGATTTCGTTTCGATGGTATAGCTTTCGGCGGGAATCTCATGCGCGGAAACTCTCGCCGACATGAACGCCAGCAGCTTGCTCATCGTGATGATGTCGCGCACCTTGGGAATGTTGTGCAGCGTCACCGGCTCGGAGGTCAGCAGTGCCGCCGCCATTGCCGGCAGTGCGGAGTTCTTTGCCCCGCTGATTCTTACCGTGCCATGCAGCCGCTTTCCGCCGCGTATCTTGAATTTATCCATTTCGAAATCTGCCGAAACCAGTGGCTCGGCTACTCTCCCAATGCTCTCCGCAAGTTCCCGCGGGATTGCAACAGGAGTCTGCGAGCTCGCTTTGCGGACAGTCCGCGTTTCAACATAATCAGCGCTAAACGAAGATCGTGTCCGCTTTGACGCAATGCCCGTGTAACCGCGGACACGTCTCTGTCGCTGGCCTGTTTCAAAATCCATTTGGCGCGCTCTCTAAGCTTCTCATTTGCCTCGCCGACGTCGATCATCAGGTTGTCGTATGCATGGCCGAGGCGAACCATCACTGCGGTAGAGAGCATGTTCAGAACCATTTTTTGCGACGTGCCAGCCTTCAACCGGGTGGACCCGGCTAGAATTTCCGGCCCCACTTCGGGCGTGATCGCAATCGCTGCCGATTTTGCCAAAAGCGAGCGGCGATTCACGGCTACTCCGATGGTCAGAGCGCCGCGACGCTTTGCATAACTAATCCCGCCAAGCACGTACGGTGTCGTCCCGCTGGCCGCAATCCCCACGACCGAATCAAGTTTAGTCAGGCGAATCTTCTTCAAATCGCGCGCCGCGTCTCCCGGCCGGTCCTCCGCGCCCTCCACCGATCGCGTCAGAGCTTTTTTCCCGCCGGCAATCACGCCGCGCACCAGATCGGCCGACACGCCAAACGTCGGCGGGCATTCCGAAGCATCCAAAACCCCGATCCTGCCGCTCGATCCTGCTCCTACGTAAATCAATCGTCCGCCGGATTTCATCCGTTTCACAATTTCATCCACCGCCCGCGCAATCACCGGAACGGCGCGCCCTACCGCGGGCACAACCTTCCGGTCTTCGCGGTTCATCAGCCCGATAATTTCCAGCGAGCTCATCCGGTCGAGGTCTTTCGACGCCGCATTCCGTTCTTCCGTAATCCGCCGCAAGCGAGGGTTCCGCGCCACCTTGGGTGAGGGCATTTCTAAAGTATAACGGGGCCTCCTACCTCCACGTAAAGGGACGCGCGTAAGTTTCGTTTTCCCTATCAACAGGAACAGCAACGCTCCCCCAATTGTATGCGTGCCGCGGCGAACAGCTATGATAGAAAAGAGCTTGTCTTGTTTCGCTTGTAAATCCGATTGAGCTGGAACCTATTTCATGGACGTTCTGAACAAACTGTTTGAAAAGCATTTCCACACCGCCCCGGAGCGCATCCAGCCGCTTCAGGGAGACCTCGGCGGTTCCGGACGCAAAATCATCCGCTTTTTCCGGGGGAATCAGTCTGCGATCGGCGTTTTGTACGGGGTGCGTGAGGAGAATGCCGCATTCCTGGCCTTCTCGCGGCACTTCCGCCGCCACGGCCTCCCGGTGCCCGAAATCTACGAAGAGGATCTGGACCGCGGGGCGTACCTTGAGGAGGATCTTGGCGACACGACTCTCTTTGATTTCCTTTCTGTGAATCGGTCGGGTGAATCCATCGCTGCACCGGTGGTGGAGTATTACCGCAAGGTCGTCGCGGAGTTGCCTCGCTTTCAAATTGAAGCTGGCCGCGACCTGGATTACTCCGTTTGCTACCCACGCGGGAGATTCGACCGCCAATCCATCGACTGGGACCTTAACTATTTCAAATATTATTTCCTTCGCCTGGCCGCGATCCACTTTAATGAACAGGATCTTGAAGATGACTTTGACCGCCTCACGGACCTTCTTCTGGCTGCCCCCGGCGATTATTTCCTCTATCGCGATTTTCAATCGCGAAATATCATGTTGCGCGGAGCGCAGCCATATTTTGTGGACTATCAGGGCGGCCGAAAGGGCGCGTTGCAATACGACATTGCCTCGCTGCTCTTTGACGCCAAAGCGGATTTGCCGCCGGATCTCCGCCAGCAACTCCTGAACGATTACCTCGACGCGCTTAGAACGCATATCAAGCTCGATCGCGACGCATTTCTAAGCTACTACTACGCCTTCGTCTATGTCCGGATCATGCAAGCCCTTGGCGCCTATGGTTTCCGCGGCTTCTACGAACGCAAACCGCACTTTCTGCAAAGCGTGCCCTATGCCCTGAAAAACATTCGCTGGCTGCTGCATCATGCGAAGTTACCCATTGAGCTTCCGACCCTCATGAGCGCGTTTCAAAACATGCTGGCATCCGAAAAGCTCCAGCGCCTTACGCCCGCCTCGCACCCGCAATCGCAAAAGCTCGTCGTGCGCATTTTCAGTTTCTCGTTCCACCACGATCTACCCAAGGACGACACCGGGAACGGCGGCGGATATATTTTCGATGCCCGCGGCTTGCCGAATCCCGGCAGGGAAGAGCGCTTCAAGCAACTGACGGGCAAAGATGCACCTGTGATTGACTATTTGAACCAGCAGGAAGGAGTGCATCAGTATCTTGCCAGCGCGATTTCGCTCATCGAAGCCAGCGTTGCCAGCTACCAGCAGCGCGGTTTCAAGAACCTAATGGTCTCGTTCGGCTGCACCGGCGGGCAGCACCGCTCGGTTTTTCTCGCAGAACACCTGGCGAAACGACTGCGCGGCCAGAGCGGCATCGAGGTGGAGGTGCGGCACCTGGAGATGGAGAAGATCGGCCGATGAGGGCCATGGTTCTCGCCGCGGGCCTTGGTACGCGCCTGCGCCCACTTACGAATGACCGCCCCAAGGCGCTCGTGGAAATCCGCGGCCGCACGCTGCTGGAACTGACACTCACGCGTCTCGCTTCATTCGGCGTGCGCGATGTCATCATCAACGTGCACCACTTTGCCGACCTGGTGATCCAATATCTGAAAGCCAACAACAATTTTGGCCTGCAGATCGAATTTTCCCGCGAGGAACTTCTGCTCGACACCGGCGGCGGACTGAAAAAAGCCGCGTGGTTCTTTCTCCAGGAACCCAACCGCCTGGATGAACCGTTCCTTCTTCACAATGTAGATGTCGTCAGCAACATTGATCTGCAGCAGTTGATGAAATTTCACTCGGAACATCCTGCGCTCGCAACATTGGTGACGCAGGAGCGTGAAAGCTCGCGGCAATTGCTGTTTAGTCCGGAGGGCGAGCTTTGTGGGCGGTGGGTTAGTGGTCAGGACCCTGAATTTGTTCGCGACACGCCGAACTTGCAGGCCCACGCATTTTCCGGCATTCATGCCATCTCCCCGCGACTCCTTGCAAAGATCAGCGAGGAAGGCGTCTTCTCGATTATCCCAACGTATCTTCGTCTCGCGAAAGAGGGCGAAAAAATTATGGCGTTTCGCGCGGATGACTGCTATTGGCGAGACTTGGGGAGGATCGAGGATTTGCGGCAGGTGGAAAAGGAGTTTGCGTGAAGCGAAAAATGGCCTCTTCAGGTGGCGTTCTGTGTGTCCTTTGGGGATTCTAATTGTTGGGGCAGTCCTTTGGAGAAAGGGGCATCTTGACACCCGAGCGTCGGATCCGCTTCGCACCATCTTCCTGGCTCAGATCGAATATGCCAGAGAACATCCAGATAGGGCTTCGCTACAAGCCTGGAGGAACTCGGCAATGATTCCAGCGGGTCTCTAATTGATTTGGTTCTGGCCAGTGGAACCAAATCAGGATACGAATTCATTTTATGGACAGCCGGGCCAAGCTCTCAGGGCCGCGTAGAGCGCTACTTTGTTGTCACTCGTCCGCAAAAGTATCAAGAAGGTGAACGTAGTTTCTTTATGGACGAGTCCGGGGTTGAGCGGTTCACTACCGCGAATCGCGCCGCTACAGCAGCGGATCCTCCTGTGCACTAGCGCGGCTATCTCGCGGGGACGGCTTCAGTGGCAAGGCCCAGGGATTTCATGATGGCGTCGTGGACCGCAGGCCGCAGTTCCGCGATTTTGTGGTTCTCGCGTGTCGGGTGCACGCGATTCGTCAGCAGCACCACGAAAAGCTGCCGGTCCGGGTCGATCCAGATCGTTGTTCCGGTGAAGCCCGTATGCCCGTAGCTGTGCGAAGAGAAATAGTGCCCGCTCGAGCTGCCTTCCGTCGGCACCACCCAGCCTAGAGTGCGCGTGTTTTGGGCCAACGGTTGCGGCGACGTAAATTCCGCGATCGTTGCGCGCCTCAGAATCCGGTGGTGCGCGTATACTCCGCCATTTAGCAGCATCTGGCAGAATACCGCCAAGTCGCCCGAGGTGCTGAAAACGCCCGCGTGCCCGGAAACGCCGCCGATGGCAAACGCATTTTCGTCGTGGACTTCTCCTTGCAGCATCCTATGACGCAACTGGCTGTCGAATTCCGTCGGCGCAATTTCCGGCCAAATCGCCTTCGGAGGGTTGTACATCGAATGGTTCATCCCCAGCGGCCCAAAAATATTCTCATTCGCCAGCACATCGAGCGGCTTCCCGGTCAGCCGCTGAATAATCTCCGCCATCAAAATAATTCCCAGGTCGGAGTACACGACCTTCGTTCCCGGCTCATATTCCAGTGGCTCGGCAATAATTCTCGCCAGCGTCTCCTGCTTGCTCGTTGAAGTGCGCCAGTATTCCTTAAACGGAGGAAGCCCCGAAGTGTGGGTCATTAAATTGCGTACGGTCACTTTGTGGCGCCACTCCGGCTGTGGCCCTTTCGGCCATTCCGGCAAATAGCGCTCGATCGGCGCATCCAGATTCAGCGGAGAAGGGAAGTCGCCCTCCACCAGCTTTTCCACGAGCGTCGTCGTCACCACCACTTTTGTGAGTGAAGCGATGTCGTACATCGTGTCCGCACTCACCGCGGGCGACTTTGCATCGTATTTCTGTTTGCCAACCGCGTGCACGCTTAACTTGCCGCGAAAGCCGACGGCCAGCGTCGCGCCGGGAAACGCCTTGTCGGCAATGGCCTTCTCCACCACGTCAAAAGCCGGCTTCAACAACGACTCTCCGCGCACATCCATTGGCTGCAATGTCATAGGATTGGCTGGCACCTGCATTCCGTAGCCAGCCTTCAAGTCAACGCCTGGAATCGTCACCGGCAAGCGCCCGCGAATCGGAATTTCCCCAAACAAAGCCCGCGCCACGGAAATCTGCGCTACGTCCGCGATCCCGAACACCGAAAGCCACGTCTCCGCCTGGGGAAACCGCTCGATCAAGTAAGGGCTTCCAAGGCCGACGGAAATCACGGGCTTTCCAGTTTTGTAAATCTGTTGGATCAGGGGGAATTGATCGGCCGGCACATCCACATCGCCCTTGCGATCGCTGACCCGCACAAACAGCGCCAGAATAGCGACGTCGTAGGAATCCGGGCCGGGTAGCTTCAAATTTCCCGCCTTCGCGAATTTCGTGTCCGCGCGCAGCGTCACCACGGAATCAAACCGCCTGCGCAGCTCACGCTCCAAATCTTCTCCCGGATACGGTTCCGGGTCGGCGTATAGGCAAACCAGCAACGCCCGCGACGGTTTCGTTCCGTCCAGCGGCAGGCGAAGCGGCGTGTCGCGCAACAGCGTGATCCCCCGGTCGGAAATTTCCTGCGACTCCGCCTGCCAAGCCACGAGGCCGAATTTTTCATTCAGGGCGGCGACATCCACCAGCCGGTTCTTCTGCAAGTCGAGGTGCGCTTTCGCTTCCAGGATTCGCCGCACCGAAGCGTCAAGCCGCTCCTGCGAAATCTGCCCGGAATGCGTGGCCGCCAGCAGCGCTTCATAAGCCGCATCGGGCACCGGCGGCATCAGCAACGCGTCCGCGCCGGCAAGAAAAGCGCGCACCGCCGCATCACCCGGCGCATATCGGACTGTAATCCCACCCATGTCCATCGCGTCGGTGACCACCAGACCCTGAAATCCAAGCTGCTTGCGCAACAAATCCGTCAACACTCGCGACGAAAGCGTCGCCGGCGTATCCGGGTCCGGCTCCAGCGCCGGAACACTCAGATGCCCGGTCATGATACTGCCCACGCCCGCTGCAATCGCCGCGCGAAACGGCACAAACTCCAGATTTTCAAGTCGCGCGCGATCCGCCGTCACCACCGGCAAATCAATGTGCGAGTCCGCCGTGGTGTCGCCATGCCCGGGGAAATGCTTCGCGGTCGCCAGTCCACCGTTCTGTTGCACGCCGCGGATAAATTCGGTCACAAACTCCGACACTCTTTCCGGATTTTCGCCAAATGACCGCGTGTTGATAATTGGATTTCCCGGATTGCTGTTCACGTCCGCGTCCGGCGCGTAAATCCACCGGATGCCCGCAGCGCGCGCCTCCAGCGCGGTGATCTTTCCCATCGTATAAGCGTCTTTCGGATTTCCAGCCGCCGCCACTGCCATCGCCGTCGGAAATGATGTCCCTTCGTCCACCCGCATCGCCGTGCCGCGTTCGAAATCCGCACCGATCAGCAGCGGCAGCCTGGACTTCGCCTGCAACTGGTTGCTCAGCACCGCCGAGGGATACGCCTGGCTCTTCAGAAAACCCAGCGGTGAACCTTGCGTCACATTGATGAAGCCGCCGACGTGCAAATCTTCCACGTCGTGCATCATCTGCGCATAAGCCGCGGAGTCCGTCGCCGTAAAGCTGCCGTGATACGTGGTAAAAAGAAGCTGCCCGACTTTTTCCTCAACGCTCATCTCCTTCAGCGTCGATTCCACCCACTTGCTGGCGTCTTCGGATGAAGATTTGGAGTTCGCAGCGGCCTGCGTGGGGTTTTGTTTCGCCGCGCTCTTTGAAGCTGCGGTTTTCCGAGACTTTCCACTGCGCGATTGACTGCGAGCTTTCGGTGTCATAAAGGATAAAAGAATCAGGGGCAATAGCATCAACCGGGCGCTTCGCCTGCTCATATTGGAGAAATCCCTGCCGTGCCCCATGCCTTGACTGTATATAGCACGCGCACTACCCGCTCACAATGAAGGTGCGGAACTCCCGTTCCAGAATATCATTGGGACATATGAAACATCGCTCCCGAGTTTCTCGATTTGCGCTTTCCGCCATTTGTTCCGTGCTTGCTCTCTCATCAGGCGCTGCAATTTCGGCTCAGACCCACGCCAAACCAGCCAGGAGCAGAAGCCGCGCCGGCCGCGTCCAGACCGGGCTCGACGTCCTGGAAGCGGAAAAATTCGCCCCCCTGCGCGGCAAGCACATCGGATTAATCACCAATCACACCGGTCTCGACTATCAGGAGCGCACCACGATCAACGTTCTCGCCCACGCCCCCGGAGTGCAAGTCGTAGCCCTCTTCAGCCCGGAACACGGCATCGCCGGCCACTCCGACGAAAAGCTTCCATCCTCCAAAGACGCTTCGACCGGACTGCCCATCTTTAGCCTTTACGGCGACCATCTGCGCCCCACCGACGAAATGCTGCAGGGCATAGACGCTCTCGTGTTCGACGTCCAGGACGCTGGCGTCCGCTTCTACACTTACACCACCACGATGGCCTACTGCATGGAAGAAGCCGCGAAGCGCAATATCGCGTTCTTCGTGCTCGACCGCCCGAACCCGTTGAACGGCGACATCATCGAAGGCCCCATGCTCGACGCCGAAAAAACCGCCTTCGTCGCCTATTACCCGCTCCCCGTCCGCTACGCCCTCACCATCGGCGAACTCGCCCAGTTTTTCAACGCGGAAAACCACATCAACGCCCAACTCCACGTGATTCCGATGAAAAACTGGCATCGCAACTATTTTTTTGAAAGCACCGGACGGAAATGGATTCCGCCCTCGCCGAACCTGCGCACTCTGAAAGGCTCGCTGTTCTATCCCGGCCTCGAAATCCTTCAGAATGCAGGCGTCTCGGTCGGCCGGGGGACAGAAGCGCCTTTTGAAGAATTCGGCGCTCCCTGGATCAACGGCGAAGAAGTCGCCGAACTACTCAACGCAAAAAATCTTCCCGGCGTCCACTTCGTCAATCAGCCGTTCATTCCCGTCAGCGGCCTCTACGCCGGCCAGCACTGCGGCGGCGTCGGCGTCCGCGTAACCGACCGTGCCGCGCTTCGTTCCATGCGCACAGGCCTCGAAGTTGCTGCCGCTCTCTACAAAAAATATCCCGACAATTTCGATCTAACCAAAATCCTCTTTCTCCTCGGCAACGATTCCACCATCCAGCAACTCCAGGCCGGCACAGCTGTCAGCGAAATCATCCTTAATTGGGCCAAAGACCTTGCCGCTTATGACGCGGTCCGCCGCCGCTATTTCCTCTACCAGTAAGCTCTCTGCGCCGCTCGCGTCCCTCTGGCATTTCTAGGGCCGCCTTCTCGGGCGGGCGCTTCGCCCTTCGTGAACACCCCGCCATGTTGAACTATGCTAAAGTCAGCTTATGCGTATCGTTTCCTTACTGCCCTCCGCCACGGAGATATTGTTCGCTCTAGGCCTGGATGAAGAAATCGTCGGCGTCAGCCACGAATGCGATTTTCCCCTCCGCGCAAAAACAAAAACCCCGGTCGTTTCCTCCCGCCTCCCGAAAGAAGCCACCCCCGCGGAAACCGATCGCCTGGTCCGCGAGCATGTGGAGCGCGGCGAATCCATCTACGCCGTGAATCGCGATCGCCTCGAAGCACTCGCTCCCGACCTGATTTTCACGCAAGACCTCTGCCACGTCTGCGCGGCCACACCCGAAGAACTCGGTGCCGCACTTGCCACTATCTCCAAGCAACCGGAAATCATCAGCCTCGATCCGCACGACCTCGGCGACGTCTGGCGCGACATTTTGTGGATTGGCGAAGCCACCGGACGCCGCGAGCGTGCTCAGGAACTCGTCACCCACATCGGCGAACGCCTCGGCCGCCTGAAAGCGCAGCTCGCCTCGCAGTCTGAGCAGCCTAGAGTCGCCGTGCTCGAATGGCTGCAACCGTTTTATGTCGGCGGCCACTGGGTTCCGGAAATGGTGGAGCATGCAGGCGGCGTCGACGTTCTGGGCAAAATAAGAACTCCTTCTCGCCGCGTCAGCCTTCGGGAAATCGTGGATGCAGCCCCGGAAGTCATCTTCATCGCTCCCTGCGGCTACGTCGCGGATCAAGCCCGCGATGAATATCTGTCCCTGGCGTTCCCCGACGAGTGGTACGCGATTCCGGCCGTGCGCGATGGCCGCGTCTTCGCCCTCGACGCCAACGGCCACGTCTCCCGCCCAGCCGGTCGCCTCGTCACGGGCATCGAATCCATGGCCAAGGCCCTCCATCCGCAAATCGAAGTCCCCGTGAAAGCTATACTGGGAATGTTATCCGTGCCAGCAGCGGCAGCGCGCAACCGCGCCGCAGCCGCCGGCACCCCCACCTTCTAACCATCCCGAAGCGGCTAGTTTCAAGTGCCCCCCTTACCTTTGGAGCGGCGGCCTTCCGCCTGCCCGCCGCAGGAGGGAGGCGGGCGGTCCGCTCTTGCCTCTGATGTAGCCGATTTCAAGATCGGCCAATCCATCGAAGCGTTGTTCAAATGGCTTCTCTCCGGTCATTATGCAACGTAGCGTTCGTTTCAACCCAGTCCCACCTCCGATTTCCGCCCCGCCCTCTGCCAATACCGATAAAACGGCAACCCCGCCAAAATCAGCAGCAACCCAACCGAAGACCTACCCGGCCGCTGCAACCAGATATTGAATGTCAGCGCCAGCGCCCCCAGCACAAACAATCCCGGCACCCACGGATATCCCCAACACCGATAGGGCCGAGGCATATCAGGCTCCGTCCGACGCATCCGGAAAAGCGCCACGACCGCAAGTCCGTAAAAAATCCACCCGGCGAAAATAAACAAATTCGTAAGCTCCTCAAACGTGCCGGTCAGCGCCATCAGGCTCGCCAGCACGCACTGAAAAATCAGCGCGCGCCCAGGCGTCCGGTACTTCGGATGAATCCCATCCGCAATCCTGAAAAAAATTCCGTCGCGCGCCATCGCATACGGCACCCGCGCCCCGCTCAGCACCGACGAGTTCATCGAGCCCAACGCCGAAATCACCATCGCCAGCGTCACCCACGCGGCGGCCCCGTGCCCGACCACACGCGCCACCACATCCGATGCCACATGCGCCGAGCTCGCCACACTTTCAAACGGCAGCACCCTCAAGCAAGCCGCGCTGAACAGCAGATAAATGATCGCCACCAGCGATACGCCGCCAACCAGCGCCCGCGGAATGTTCCGCTGCGGATTTTCCACTTCCGATCCCACCAAATTCAAATCTTCCCAACCGTCGTATGCCCAAAGCGCCGCCGCCAGCGCCGCCAAAAATGCGCCGAGCAACCCTGTGCTTCCGGCAACCGGCCACATCGGTCCCGGCATATGAGCGCCAGACGCCGGAAGCGCGAACGCAACCCCGATCACCATCAATACACTGAAGAGTTTGATCGCCGTCAGAAACACCTGCACCCCGCCGCCCAGCCGCACGCCCAGATAATTCACGCCCGTCATCAGCACCAACCAGAGCACGCCCAGCGGTTGCGCCCACGTAAAAACAAAATCGTAGGGCTTTAGCCACCCGGTCAGTCCCGGAATCGCGATATGTAGGGTGAAAATCGGTGCGGCCACCGCCGGAATAAAAAATCCCATGAACCGCATCATCCCCGCCGCAATCGAAGACGCGGACGACGGCCGCCCCACGATGGAATGCATCCACCCGAAAAGAAATCCCCACGCGGGGCCAAACCCGCGCCGCAGGTAAGCGTATTCTCCGCCGGCCTCCGGAATCGCCGCTCCCAACTCCGCAAACGAAAGCGCTCCGAACAGCGAAAGGATCGCTCCCACAATCCACGCCGCAAACACGATGGAGACGCTGCGGCCCTCGCGCGCCATTTCCGCCGGTTTCAGGAAAATCCCCGTGCCGATCATGGTGCCCACCACGATCGCCATGGAAGCCCATGCCCCCAGGCCGCGCACAAGTTCCAACCGCTTTTCGCTCATAGTCCCCCGAAGCCGCGTTTGGTGAAAGAGTGTAGCCCAACCAGCGTGCCACGACCGTCAGGAAGTCGCGGCCCGTTGCGCAAATACCCGGGTGACCAGCGCCCCCAGGGCAAAGGTCACGCATGATCCGATCAGCACGTACCAGGTGAATGCAATCTTCGTGTAACCCAGTACCAACAGCACGCTAGCCAACCCGCCAAACATCCCGACCAGCGATCCCGTGGCATTCGCGCGCGAATCGAAAGTTCCCAGCAGAAACAGGCCCAGCAGGCTGCCGAAGGGAAGCGACGCGACTCTCAGTCCCGCCTCCAGCAAATGTCCCCAGGGAAGCAAACCAAATAAAATCAGCAAGCCGCCCCACATCAGTGTCATTCGCCGGGACAATCTCAGAAACGCCGCTGGATCCGCTTTTCGTCCGCTCAGCGTCGCAAAGTCCAACACGCTCGACGCGGCCAGCGAATTCAGCGAGCCGCTGGCATTCGACATCGCAATCGCCAATATCGAAGCCAACAGCAATCCCACTAGCCCGGTAGGCATCTCGCGAATCAAGAAATGCGGCAGGATGCTGTCCGCGCGATCCCCTGGCCCCAGCAACGGCCAATGCTGCGCAAACACAAAAAGTAAAACTCCCACCAGCAGGAAAAGCGAGAATTGAAAAAGCACGATGAACCCGCTGGCCAGCAGTGCCCTCCGGCTATCCCGCTGGTTCCTGGCCGCCAGCAGCCGCTGCACGATGGTTTGATCCGTGCCGTGGCTCGCCATCGTAAAAAACGCCCCGCCGATCACTCCCGACCAGAACGTGTATATCGTCGCCAGATTCCAGGTGAAATTGAAAACCTGAAGCTTGTGGCCATTCGCAGCAGCCGCCTGCGTAACTTCATTCCACCCCCCCGGAATCCGATGCAGCAGCACGCCGAATGTCACCACGCTGCCCAGGAGATAAAGCAGGAACTGGGCCACGTCCGTCCAGATCACTGCCTTCATCCCGCCTTCGAACGTATACAGCACCGTCAGCGCGATCACGATGAACACCGCTAACCGCTGCGAAGTGCCCAGCGCAACGCTCACCACCAGGGCAATCGCCGCCACCCTCACCCCTTCGGCCAGCGTGCGCGTCGTCAAAAACGTCACCGCCGCCACGGTTCGCATACGTTGCCCGAAGCGTTTTTCGATCACCGCGTAAGCGGTGAGAAAATCCCCGCGGAAGTATCCCGGGAGAAAAAATAAGCTGATCAGGTATCGCCCCACAAGATAACCGAATACCCACTGTAGAAAAGTCATGTTACCGGCGTAAGCGAGTGCCGGCGTCCCGATAATTGTGAGCGTGGAAGTCTCTGTGGCCACAATCGAAAACGCCAGCGCCCACCACGGCGCGGTGCGCCCGCCCAGAAAATAGTCGTGGACGTCCCGCTGCTTTCCGCGGAAGTAAACGCCCAGCGCTGTCACGCCCAACAAATAAACTATGACGATCGCCAGGTCCAGGAGATGAATGTGCATGCGTTTTCGGACTCCGCTGCCCGCCGCGCGGCACCGCGAAGTGTGACGAGAATAGTGGCTGTGCCCCAGTGCGTCAAGAAAGCAATCCGCGCCACACAAGCCGCCCGGACGGTTTCAGCACCGTCTCCGCCATCGCTGTCCCAAAACCGCCCCGGCTCGCGTATGCTTTTTCCATGCGCTATGTTTTGGGTCTCGATGGCGGCGGCACAAAGACGGAGTGCGTCTTAATGGATGAATCGTGCCAGGTGGTCACTTCCAGCCGTGGCGGGCCATCCAATCCGATGCGCGTGGGATTCGGCGGCGCGTTAGCGGCGGTCTGCGAAGCCACGCGGCTGGCAATTCTGGCCGCGAAGATATCAGCTGACGCCGTCGTCTCGCTGTGCGCAGGACTCGCCGGAACCGCTTATCCGGAGTCCGGGCGAAAAATGAGGATGCTTCTTGAAGAAGAATTTCCCGGCAAGCTGGTGCGCGTTTGTACGGACATAGATCTGACTCTCGAGGCCATAGGCGGCGGCGCTGCCATCGTTTTGATTGCCGGCACCGGATCTGCCGCCGTCGGCCGTGACACACAGGGACGCACCGGGCGCGTCGGTGGTCACGGCTATCTGCTCGGAGACGAAGGCAGCGCCTACCATGTCGGCCAGCGTGCCGTGCTGGATGCCGTGCGTCACTTCGAGCGAACCGGTGCAGACACCCCGATGGGCAAAAAAATCCTTTCAGAAATCGGGACAGCCGCCTGGCCGGAACTGCAATCCCGCGTTTATGCCGCTCCGGACGAAGTCTTCCCGCGCTTGTTTCCCATGGTGCTGCAGGCGGCGGAAGCAGGTGATGTCAAGGCCCGGTCGTTGCTTGACGATTGTGCCGTGGCCCTCGCCGAACTTGTCAGCGATCTTGCCGATCGCCTTCAGCTACAATCACAGAAATTCCGGCTAGCAAGAACTGGCGGGATGCTGGGCCGGGGTGCTTACTTCGACGAGCGTCTGGACACGTGCCTAGAGAGGGCCGTACCGCTCGCACAGTTCAGCGCCTTGCAATTGAGTCCCGCGGAAGCGGCGGCGCATCTGGCGCTGCGGCTTCTGCAGCCTGTGTGAGGAAACGTATTTGACCGCGCTCGAACAGCAACGCGCCCGCGCCCGCCTCGCCGTCGGGGAGGAACTGAAATCGCTCCTCTACCACCCGTCGCCGGAAGTCTTGTTTGCCCTCCTTGAAAATCCCGCCCTCGACGAAACGCTCCTGGCGCTCCTGCTCTCCCGAAAAGACCTGCCTGCCGACATCATCGAAAACATTGCGGGGCGCAAAACATTTCTGAAAAGTTACGCTGTGAAGCGCGCCCTGGTTTTCCATCCGGGCACGCCTCGCCTCGCCGTGCTCCGTCTGTTGCGAGATCTCTATCTTATGGACCTCGTGCAGTTTTCCTTGTCGCCCGTGGCCGCCGCCGAGCTCAGACTTCACGCGGAGGAATACATTATCGCCCGCCTTCCGCAATTGCCGCTGGGACAGAGAATCGCCTTGGCGCGTCGCGGCCCGGCTCGCGTGGTGGGCGCACTCGTCGCCACCGGACATGCGCAGGTTCTGGAGATCGCCCTGAACAATCCCCGCCTTTCTGAGGCGCAAGTCCTGAAAGTTCTCTGGCGCGACGGTCTGCCGCAAGTCGTCGTCCTCACCCTCGCCAATCATCCGAAATGGTCGCAGCAATACAACGTGCGTCTGGCCCTCGTGCGCAACTCCTCCACCCCTCTTGCGATTGTGCTCAGTTATCTGCCCCAATTGACGGTCGTGGACCTGCGCGAACTTGCCGCTCCGGGCATCGTTCCCGAAAATCTTCGCAAGTATCTTCAAGCGGAAGTGATCCGCCGGATGCAAGCTTCCAAGCGGGAAGCCGCGGCGGAACCACAATCCCTGCGCGGGGAACTACTTTCGCAGCCGAAAAATCAGGATCGCTCCAACGAAGAATAAGACCGCAGAAAAAGAAAACGCCGCCCTCACGGACACGGCGGACCACAGAAACCCGACCACCATGCTTGACACAAAATCTCCCACGGCATTCACCGCCGCAAGCGTTCCGAACGCCATCCCGTGCTGCTCTTTGAGGATTAGTTCGGCGGCCAGAGAATCTTCGAGCGCCTCTTCGGTCCCCACGTAGATTCCCGCCAGCACAAACAGTCCGCCCAGAAGCCACACGGAAGCAGGTGTAGTCGTAAGAAAAATGGCCGTCACGCCCGCCAGCGCGTAGCCTGCGGTCAGAATGGCCTTCCGGTGCGGCACGATGTCGCTGATCCATCCGCTCAGATACGCCGAACCAGCATAGAAAACATTGTGCAGGGTGTAGAGCCCCACCGCTAGACTGGCTGCGCGCGCCGCGCCCTGCGTCGGAGCAAGCATCCTCGACGCGTACAAAATCAAGAGCGTGTGGGAAAAGTCACCCGAGCCGAAGACGCCGACTCCCAGCAGGAACTCCCGGAAATTCCGCGGCAAGCTGCGAAGCCCCGCCAAGAACGTCACTTTCGTTCTGGCCTCAAATGGCCGTTCCCGCACCAGCAGCCAGAAACTCAGCACTGCGATCATCCCAGGCAGTAACGTCCACAAAAATACCGCCCGATAATTGTGATTCGTCACCTTCAGCAGCCACAACGCCGTCAGCGGCCCAGCAATGGCGCCGACGGTGTCCATCAGCCGTTCCAGGCCGAAAGCCCGGCCATACGCTCCTGGTGCGACGTCCGCCGCCAGCAGCGCCTTCTTCACGGGCGAACGCACGCCGCGCCCAAGCCACGCCGCGGCACGCCCAAGCAAGACGTGGTAGGCATGCGTCGCAAACGCAAAGGAAGCCGTCGCCAGCGCGGTGAACGCATAGCCAAACACCGCCAGCGGCTTCCGTTTCTTCAGTTGGTCCGTATAATGACCGGAGCTCAGTTTTGCAAAACTCGAAAGCCCGTCGGAAATTCCCTCAATCGCGCCCAGCCAAGCGGGGCCTGCGCCAATCGTTGCCAGAAACGCGGGCAGAATCGCGGTGGCAATTTCGTGGCTCCAGTCGCTGAACAAACTGGTCACGCCCACGCCCAGCACGGTACGGTTCAACCAACCGGGGGAAGACTGCCGATCTGAAGTTCCCTGGGAGTTGACGTCGGCCACTGCGCCGCCTATCTCTTCGCGGGCCGGTAAAGAATGACCCGCACTTTTTCAAGCGTAATCAGCCCGCCGTCCACCATCTCGTCCAGCCGCGGCAGCATCTGATCAATCCGCTCCTCTGTCTCGATAACCTCGAGAATAATCGGCAAGTCCTGCGACAACCGCAGCAGCTTGTCAGTGTGATACACGCTCGAAGACCCGTAACCAGCCACCCCGCGCAGCACGGTCACCCCAGAAATCCCGTCCTTCCGCAATAGTTCGACAATCGCCTCATGCAGCGGCTTGCCGTGCCATTTATCCGATTCGCCGATATGAATCCGCATCAGCGTCCGCTCGCCCTCAAATTTCTGGTGCGTCATGGCCCGCTCCTAAAACCGATTCGCCAACCGGATCCCCGCCACCGAAAGCAGCAACCCAAACGCCACGCTCGATCCGACGTACGTCGTAGCCCACAGCCACTCTCCCGCCTCCAGCATCTTCGCCGTCTCCCACCCGAAGCTCGAAAACGTGGTGTACCCGCCGAAAAATCCCACGGCGATGGCCATCCGCCATTCCGGCGGCACAATCACGCGATTCAGCAGCAGCTGTCCGATCAATCCAAGAAAAAAGCACCCCGTCAGATTGATCAGCAGCGTTCCATAAGGAAACGTGCTCCCCATCTTCACCTGGACAAGCCCCTGTAGCCCGTACCTCGCCAGCGTTCCAATCGCCCCGAAAGCCCCAATCAGCAATAAACGCAAAGTGTCTCCGATCCGGCTGCTCCCGCCGCACTGAAGAAAAAACTCCTGGTGCCGCCTGGCAGCCAGGAGTCATTAGCCACGGCGCATTCCGCCCGGGCGGTTATGGCGAACTCCATCGCCGTGAAATCAACGAAAGTCTATCCTGCGGCCCGAATCCCGCGCAACTTATTCTAGTTCTAGTCGGCCTTCTCCTTTGCTTCGGGGTGCTGACGAAAAGCCTCTTCTATGGCCAAATCCATTTCGTCTGCTGGCGACACGATTGTCGGGCCATGTCCCACGGCAAGAATGCTTGGATTCAGCCGCCGCAGTTTTAGGGCGCTCTTCAGAGAGAGAGCGGCGTTCCACGAAAACAGGGCAGGGAATGGGAACAAGGGTTTAAGGACGCCGGCAACGACCATGCCGGTCTGCGTTGTGATCGCATCTCCGGCGATTAGTGCGTTGTCACGGACATCCAGATACGCCATGTGTCCCGGCGTGTGTCCGGGGGACGCCACCGCCTTGAGTGAACCGATGCGGTCGCCTTCTTCCAGAAATCTGCCGGGGCGCGCCTGCGCACCCGTGAAACCGGAAAGCGTCTTGCCTTTCTCGCCTTCATCCAAGGTCAAGTCTTTCCTGAGCAGACGACTTTCCCGCTTGCCGACGGCGAGTTCGGCGGATGGCAACGCGGCCATCAGACTGTCAAGCGAGCCGATATGATCGATGTGGGCGTGTGTCAAGACGATTCGTCGGATGGAAGCACCCCAGCACTTTGCTGTACCAAGGATCGCTCCAGCGGAACCCCGCAGCCCTGTGTCGACCAGAGTGAAACCGTCGGCCTCGCGCACCAGGAAGCAATTGATCATCCCGAAGCGGGTTATGCGGAATAGATTTTCAGTTTCCTCGACGACTCTCATCAAGATTGGGGGAGCAGTAAACCAATCGCCTGCGCCGCATCGGCCGGGGTCCAGTCGTTGTCCGAGTACCACTTCGCGACTTTGCCGTCGGGGGCAATCACCGTGGTGCTCAGCGAATGCACAATCTGCGCTTGTTCGGGTTGATACACGAACCCGAAGAATTGCGCCAACTCCGGCAAATCCCTCGCTGCGGGCACGGCAAATTGCCAATCAAACTGCTTCTCGCCCGGCGCGCGCTTCTTGTACAGCGAAGCGTAGTGCTTCAGCACCGTCGGCGTGTCGTGCTCCGGATCGAAGCTGACGCTCAGGAATTCCGCGCGCTCCGTCGCGTGCGGAACCTCTTGAAGCAACTTTTGCACCGCCCGAAAATTATCATTCATCCGCGGGCAAAAGTCCGGGAGCGGGCATCGCGTGTAGATGAAGGTCACCAGCAGAACCTTGCCGTGGTAGTCGCTGAAGTGAATGATTTTTCCGTCCTGATCGACAAGCGCAAAGTCGGGCACCGCGTCGCCTTTCTCAGGAACGCGTTGCGTCGTGCCTTGGGAAGTTTTTCCATCTCCCTTGCCGACCAGAACAATCCTCTCCAGCCGGCCCTTGTCTTCAGAGACTACCAGGTCGGCCGTTATCTTATCCCCGGGCTCTAGGCCACGGATCTGCTTTGCCTCCGCCACTTGATATGTCATGGTCATTGCCGGCATCAATCCCGGGATATCGCCATGCTTCACGGTAATCAGTTTCTTTCCGGCATCCATGGAGATCACTTCCCCCTGGATCGGGTAGTGCTTTTCGGGCGCGGACTGGCAGCCGGCGGCAATGCTTGCACAAATCAGCGCGACAATGGTCAATATTTGTTTCATCCTCTCCTCAGTAGTGAAAACGATAGCGCATCTGCACAAAAATCTCGCGCGGATTGTTGAAATGCGTCCCGCCGAACGTGAAGCTGTTGTCCAACAGCACGCGCCGGTTGCCTACGTTTAATCCCGTCACAGAAAGCGATACTCGCTCCCCAAAATCCTTGCCGAGCGTCATGTCAAACGTGGTGTGCTGCTCGAGGTGATCGCCCGGCAGGCTTGCATTCCCATTCGTGAACCCAGACCCGTAATACACGTCGGTGGAAGCGTAGCTTCTCCACGGGAACGCCCATTGCCCGCCAATGTGCAGCGTGTTGCGCTGGTCGTGGTCGAGCAGACCGAATCCCGGCGGTGGAACGGAGCATGGACCAATCAATCCTCCCGTGATGCAGCCGAACGAGAGCGCGATCTGGTTCGAATAGGTCAGGTAGACCTGCCCGCGCTTGCGAATTTGCGGCGACCTCAACGTCAGTTCCCAGCCGTTGATGCGGGCGCCCTGAATGGTGATGGGAAAGAACAGATTGGAGTTGTTGAAGTTGTTGTGGTCGAAAAAGTTTTTTGCGCGGGTCAGAAAAGTGTCCGCGTCTATCGTCCAGCCCCACAAAGGAATGGTGACGCCATACTGATGCTCTTCGTCGCGTTCCCCGTGCAGCGGAATGAATGTCAGATTCTGACTGCTCGCGGCGTCCAGCAATGGGCCGGAAACTGTCGAGAGCGGCGGCGCCTGGTAAAAGTGCCCGTAAAACGCGCGGAACACCCAGTTCAGCTTGGGAATCCGCAACGAAGCGCCAACGCGCGGGCTGCTGGCGTTCTCCACCACCTCCGCGGAATAATGGGTTTGCCGGATGCCGCCATCCACTGAAAGCCACGAGGTCAGCTTGACCTGGTCCTCAACATAAGCGGCGGCCAGGCCGCCCTCGGGGCTCGTGGTCACGGGAGTTTTCAAGCCGGTGCATTGTGTCGTGTCTTTGCACAGCAGATCAAACAACTGGCTCGACTGCTCCGCAAAGCCGAAAACGCCGGCCCGCAGGTTGTTGCGCTTTCGAATCCACGACAAATTCGCCTGCCCGCCTTCATAATTTGAGGACAGCGTCTCCGTCGCCGAACTTGGGAAGTCCGCCGGGCTGCTCCCGTAGCTGACGTTGTTGTAGTGATAGAAGGGCGAGACCGTCAGCACCAGCCCGGGACTGAACGTGCACACCCAGGAAAACAGCACAAACCCGTCCCGCTCCTTGTTTGAGTCGCTTAAGAACTGCCCCTGCGTGTTTGGATCGTTCGGATCGAACGGTACCTGGTAGAAATCCTGCCGCAGTTGGGCCACCAGCCGCAATTGATTCTGTGCATCCACGTTGTAGGTCAGCGAACCGAATCCGCCGTAGCCGTTCGCCTGATCGTGAATCACGGCGGAGGTCGGCGTTTGCAATCCCAGATCGCTACGGTTACCGTTCACGCTCGCGTAGTAGGCCAATCGGTTGGTGTGCCCGCCGAAATTCAGCTGGTCGTTGGTCTGGTAGAAATTGCCCGCAGTCAGTATCAACTCGGCTTCGTTGTTGCGCTCAAACCCGCTGCGCGGCGCCACGTTGAAAACGCCGTAGGTGCGGTCTCCATAGTCGGCCGAATAGCTGCCGCGCTGCACTTCCAGCATGTCGATATCTTTCGGATCGATTTGCGGCCCCAGATTGCTCGCGATATTCGTGTTCGGGATGGAGACGCCGTCGATCAGCCAGCTCACCTGGTGCCCGCCGCGTACGTGCAGTTGGTCGTGCGTGTAGTAAGCGCCCGGCACATAATCGGTGATCATCGCCAGGCTGTTCGATTGCCCCGCTCCCGGTGTCCCTGCAATCTCCTCGCGCGTCACCAGCGTCACGGGCGTCACGGACTCCTCCTGCGCCGGCGGCGCTTCCGAGGTCACCGTCACCGTCTGCGCCTGCTTCGCCACTTTCAATTCGATATGCAAAATCGGAGCGGTTCCGGAGAGCACGGTCAGTTTTTCTTCCTGCGGCCCGAAATCGGCTTTGCTCACCGTAATGCGATATTCGCCAATCGGCACGGAATCAAAATGAAATTCGCCTTCGCCGCTGGTGCGCGTCGTCTGCGTGAACTCTGAATGTTCCGCCTTCAACACCACCTCCGCATCCGCAATCGGCCGGTGCTGCGAGTCATGCACAATCCCCCGCACCGTAGCAACGGCCGTAGCCAGCAACACTCCTGCGCACAACAACAGCAGTCCCGCCAAAAATGAAGTCCGTCGAACCATTGTATTCTTCTCCATGAAAAGGCCTAAAGTAGCGGCCACCTTCCGCTGGCCACTCTTGCCTTTTGTAGGGACCGTCCGCCGTGGGGGACCGTCCGTTTTTAGGTGTTTTCCTGTATTTGTAGCGGCCGCCTTCTCTGGCGGGCGCTTTTACAGGCTTAAAAGGGAATGTTGCGGGATTTCTACAGGCTCAGCAGTAAGGTTCGCGGAGGAGGGGAAACCAGATCAAAAATTAAAGAACTCGCCGACCAAGCCAAGGTGGGCGCCGGAGGACCAGTGAGTAGCGGAACAGAAATCTCCACAATATTCGGCAGCACAAAAACAATCGCCCCGGTCACGGCCGGATCCGAGGGATGGCAAGATGCCATCGTGCAATCCAACGCCGCCTTGCGCCCATTATGCTCGCAACCAGCCATCGGCGCATCCTTCGCCGCATTGGCATCACCCGAACTCTTCTTCGGCGCATGACCATGCAGCGGACACATCGCCCCATCGCAGCAAGTCATTCCCGCGGCCTGCAACGCCGGAAGCCAGGCCGGCGCCCACAGCAACATCACTGCCACCAAACACACACATGCCCGGAGCTTTCTTCCCGGAGCATCGGAATCGCGGCGCATTCTCTTCATTTTCTCGAACCGCAAGGATACCTCACGCGTTAGCCCGAGTAAATTTAAATAGTGATAGCCCAATCGAATTCGCTCTGGCATTGACCACAGCCCAGCGACTTAAATCCACGTTACAAACGCTTGCTCCTCTCTCATAACCGTCGAAGGCGCAGTCGACCGTTCTTGCGCGAATCAAGGGTTGCTGCCCTGGTGTGACTGTTGGGGAGAAAATTCAGGCAATCATGGACCTTTTTGGGGATATGTGCCTGTCCGAGAAGCCGGGACGAACCGGTGACAAGCGCGGTTTCAGGACGTCTGCTCCCGGATTTCCTGCACTGGGAAGCTTCTGATCCAAATGAAGTTCTCTAGCTCCCGGCAGGTCTCAGGCAAGCGGAAGCGAAACGGGTGCCTGGCTCCGCTCCGTCTTGACACCCGGCCACTCAGGTCACAAACTAAATCCATGCCCCACATTTACATGCAATTCGACTTTGGCAGGGACGAAGAAAAGGCCCAGCTCGCCCGCCATAAACTGGAAGTCTGGAAACAAGCCTTTCGCCTGGACAAAAAACTGCTCTACAAATTCGAACGGGCCACCGACGGCGAGCCTGTCGAGGAGCCCGTAGCTACGAAATCCGAAAAATCCAAAGCCAAAAGCAAAGGCAAAGCCAAGGACGGACCAGAAGCCCCCAAATCGAGCGAAACCGTCAAACTTCTCCTGCGCCTCGGATTCTCCAACCACGAAAAACTCTCCGAGCAACGCTGGGTGGATCGCATCCCCACCGAAGAGCCCTTCCTCGCGGCCTCTCCAAGAGTCCTCAAACCCGGCGACGCCCAATTTGCCGACACCGAGAAGCAATTCGAGGATCTGAACTAAGGCGGGCGACCTGGTGCCCAAATGCGCCCGCACCGCAACCGCATCCGGGGCCCAAGAACCGGACTGAGAAGGCGGGTGCGACAGGGCGATACGGCCCGCCCCTCGACACCGATTGAGTACCTCGTTTTACACAACCCCGCGCAGGTTCCAGTGTGCACTCCAACCCAGGCTCCGGTATAATTGAATTCCGTAGACGCCCATCCCCATTCCAACGCGAGGCAGACTGAATGGCGGTACAAACGCGTGTCAAAGTAGCAAAGTTGGAAACCCCCCGGCATCAGGGACTCGATCGCGAAACTCTCATTCGCATTTATCGCACGATGTATCTTTCCCGCCGCCTCGACGACCGTGAAATTCAGCTCAAACGTCAGAATAAGATATATTTTCAAATCTCCAGCGCCGGCCACGAGGCGGTTACCACCGTGGCCGGCTTACTTCTTCGTCCCGGCGTGGATTGGATCTACCCTTATTATCGCGACCGCGCTCTCTGCCTCGCGCTGGGCGTCACCCCGCTGGAAACCCTTCTTCAGGCCGTGGGCGCCAAGGACGACCCCAGCTCCGGTGGCCGCCAGATGCCTTCCCACTGGGGCCACCAGAAATTCAATATCGTCAGCAAGTCCTCTTGTACCGGCACCCAATTCGTCCAGGCAGTGGGCGCAGCCGAAGCCTCTCTTTATTACGGCCATCATCTGAAGGCCCTGGCCCAGGCGCAAAAGGCTCCCCTCGGCGAATCCCTCGATCACGATCCCGAAGAGATCGTCTACGTCTCGTCCGGCGACGGTGCCACCAGCGAAGGCGAATTCTGGGAATCGCTCAACGCCGCCTGCGCCAAGAAGCTCCCGCTCTTCTATCTCGTCGAAGACAACGGCTATGCCATCTCCGTCCCAGTGGAAGTGCAAACCGCCGGCGGCAGCATTTCGAGACTCGTCCGGAGCTTTCCCAACCTGCACGTCGCTGAATGTGATGGCACCGACCCGCTCGAAAGCTACGCCGTCTTGAAGGAAGCCATTCGCTACGTCCGCGAACGCCGCGGCCCTGCGCTCGTCCACGCGCATGTGACCCGCCCTTATTCGCACTCGCTTTCCGACGACGAAAAGCTCTACAAGACCCACGAAGAACGCGAAGGCGAGGCCCGGCGCGACCCGCTCTCCAAGTTCTCACTTTTTCTGATCCGCGAAGGCCTGATGGATCAGAAAGAGATCGAAGCCCTCGAAGCCGAAGTCGACCGTGAAGTTCGCGAAGCCGGCGATCAGGCCCTGGCCGCCGCGCCGCCGGAAGCTTCCTCCGTCTACGAAAATGTTTATTCGCCGGACATTGATCCCACCTCGCCGGTCTTCGCCGCCGAGCCCAAATTCCACGGTGGCCCAAAGACCATGGTCGAAATGGTCGCCGCCACCCTGCAAGACGAAATGGCTCGTGACGAACGTATCACGGTCTTTGGCGAAGACGTCGCCGACGCCAGCCGCGAGGAAAATCTCCGCGACGTAAAAGGGAAGGGCGGCGTTTTCAAAGCCACTGCGGGTCTGCAGCGCAAATACGGGGCCGACCGCGTCTTCAATACGCCCCTTGCCGAAGCCAGCATCGTCGGCCGAGCGATCGGCATGGCCACCCGTGGCATGAAGCCCGTCGCTGAAATTCAGTTCTTCGATTACATCTGGCCCGCCATGATGCAGATCCGCGATGAGCTCTGCGTCATGCGCTGGCGCTCCGACGGCAGGTTCAAAAGCCCCGTCGTCCTTCGCGTGGCCATCGGCGGTTATCTCACCGGCGGCGCCGTTTATCACAGCCAGAGCGGCGAATCGATCTTCACGCACTGCCCTGGATTGCGCGTGGTGATGCCATCGACCGCGCTCGACGTCGCCGGCCTCCTGCGCACCGCCATCCGCTCGGACGACCCGGTCATGTTCCTCGAGCACAAGCATCTCTACCGTCAGCCTTACAACCGCTCCGAATATCCCGGCCCCGATTACACGGTTCCCTTCGGCAAAGCACGCCTGGTCAAAGAAGGCTCCCAAGTCAGCATCATCACCTACGGCGCCGTCGTCCGCCGCGCCGAAGTGGCCGCCGCCGCTCTCGAACGCTCCGGCGTGTCGGTCGAAATTATCGATCTGCGCTCGCTCTCGCCCTACGACTGGGAAGCGATCGCCGTCTCCGTTCAGAAAACACATCGCGTCATCGTGGCCTACGAAGACATGATGAGCTGGGGCTACGGCGCCGAAATCGCCGCCCGCATCGCCGAAGAACTCTTCGAAGAACTCGACGCCCCGGTAAAGCGCGTAGCCGCCACCGACACTTTCTGCGGCTATCATCCCAAACTCGAAGACGCCATCCTCCCCCAAACCGACGACATCACCGCCGCTGTAAATAAGCTTCTCGAGTACTGAAGCGCATTCCAACCACGACCGGGTCTTCTAGGGGAGGAGCTCGCCCTCCCTCTTCGGTTATTCCTGCTTCTCTGGCGGCCGCCTCCCGAGGCGGGCGCCAGAGACCTAACCCTAGCCGCCCGAAGAGCCGGGCCGCTCCTTCGCTGAAACTTTCCTTCCCCATCTTCCGTATCTTTGTTTAGAATGCCGTCGGATGTCGCTCTGTGGGGGTGAACCATGCTCTGCCCGAAATGCCAAAAGGAAGTCGTCGAAGGCTCAAAGTTCTGCTACAACTGCGGCGCCCAGCTAACGGGCCAGGCCGCGGCGTCCGCCAGTGGCTTTGCAGCCCCACCCAAGCGCCTCATGCGCTCCAGTCGCGACAAAAAACTGGGTGGCGTCTGCGCGGGCGTCGCTGACTATTTCGACCTCGATCCCACACTCGTCCGCATCGTCTGGCTGCTGGCTGTCTTCTGCGCCGGCACCGGCGGCCTGCTCTACCTCATCCTCTGGATCGCCCTGCCCCTGGCCCCGGCCTCGCCCGCGCTGACCGTGCCCGGCTCCCCCGCCCAAGTCTAGCGGTGGCGTCGGCTTTTTTCTGGAGTGCTCTCTTCAAATTCCAAAAAACGCCGCCGTCTCTCTCTCCTCGCGCGGATTCAGTCCCCGCTAATCCCTGCTGCCCTTCGGCACTCTCCGCTTCGCCCCTCCACCTTCTCCGAACATCACATGATCCACCGACAAGCTCCCCGCCCCCACGGTAGCCAACGCCACGCACCCCGCCGCCAGCGCCAACTCAAACTGATACTCATTCACAGCAAAAACTCCGTGCACCATCTTCACCCTCCAGATCGCAATTCCCATTTCCGCAGCCAGCAGCAACGCCGCCGGGCGCGTGAACAACCCGATCAACAGCAGCCCCCCGCCAATACATTCGAGGATTCCCGCCAGCCCCACAAAATAACCGGGGAATCCGTGCTGCATAAAAAACTCCCGCATCCCCGCATCGGCCCGCACCAGCTTCGGATACCCGTGGTAAACAAAAATCAATGCCAGCGCGACCCGTAGAATTGCCAGCCCCACCGGCTGCAACGCATTCAGGAATCTCATCGCTCCCCCCGGGCCCACCATACACAACCCGCGCCGTTGATTCTACCGGTTCTCCTCTGCCATGTGTCACCTCGGCCACGCCTTCGTTTCAGGTACAATCTTCAGGATCACTCTTGAGGAGTCATGAAACGCAAGCTACTGGTCGCCGTGCCGCTGCTCTGCGTGGTGGCGCTGCTGGCCTGGATTTTTCGACCCAAGCACGAATCGCTCAGTGATGCCTACGTCAGCGAGCGCAGCGTCACGCTCTGGAGCAGCATCGCCCAGGTTCGCGAGCAGCTTGGCGTGCTTCTCTACGGCGACCACGTGGACGTCCTCGCCCGCCACAACGAAAACGTGAAGGTTCGCACGGCCTCGGGCGTTGTCGGCTGGGTGGACGGCCGGTATCTCATGGACCCGCAACTCTGGCAACGCAGCGCCAAACTCCTCCAGCAAGCTTCCGCCATCCCCATTCAGGCCCGCGGCCGCACCAAGGTTCCCACCAACCTGCGCGTTCAACCCGGCCGCAACGAGCCGCGTCTCTATCAGTTCTCCCGCAACGCGCCTGTAGAAATTGTCGGCCGCGCCACCGCCGACTGGGTGCAGGTCTCCGACGAAAAGGAGACCGGCGGCGAGCCCGCCGAAAGCAAGAAAGAAGACTGGTTCCTCATCCGCGGTATCGCCACACGTCCGCCGGGAGAAGGCGTGGTGCGCAATTCTGCCATCACCAACACCACGCAGCCCGGCGATCAGACGATTCCCATCGCCGGATGGGTCGTCGCGCGGTTTGTCTCTCTCGACCTGCCCGACGCCGTGCGCGAAGGCACCGAATCCGCCAATCTCCGCCCGCTAGCCTGGTTCGAGCTAAATCGCGTCACCGATGGCGAAGGCAACCACCCGCAATACCTCCTCGCCGGCACACGCGGTCCCGAAGGCCTGCCCTGTGACTTCACCACCCTGCGGGTCTATACCTGGAATACCCGCAAAACCCGCTATGAAACCGCATTTATAGACAACAACCTCTGCGGTGCCTTTCCCATCCGCGTCGAAACCGACCCCAAAGGCCAGCCTGAATTCCGCTTCCACCTCTTCGGCGAAAGAGAAGCTCGCCGCTACCGCCTGATCCAGACCGTCGTCCGCCGCATCAAGGACGAAAATCCTCCGACCCTCTCCAAATCCGAAAAAGCCAAGCCCCAACCAGCGCCGTCCAAGAAATAATCATGCGCTCCCAAAAGAAATCCCCCGCACCATCCGAAATCGCCGGACTCAGTCTGATCCTTGCTCTCGTCGCAGTGTTGAGTATTCCGCCTGTCGCCGCCGAAAATCCTGTCATTCTGAGGGCATCCGACAAGGTCCGGTTTTTGGACTCTGGCGAGTTTGCTCGAGATGCCCGAACAACCTCAACGTCAGAATCACCGGCCAAGGTAAATCCCGACCCGCTGTCGGATCGCTTCTTTCCCTTTACGCCCGGCACCTGGTGGCTCTATCGGGGTACCGTCACTTGGTCCGACCAGCAGACGGAAAAAGAAGCCCAGGCGGAGGTCACCGTCAAAATGACGGTTCAAAAAGTCATCGAGAAGCCCGAGTTCACAATCGCCATCCTCTCCGGCTTCCCCCGTGATCTTGATTGGGCCACCGGCGACGTAGGCCCCATGCCCTGGCTTCTGATCGAAACAAAGCGCCACGAAGTCTTCCTTGATTCGCTGCCCCCGGATTTCGATTACGCGAAACTCGAAAAAGACGCCGCCTCGCTCGACAAGCTCCTCTCCGGCGACAATCTCCTCTTTCGCTGGCCGCTCAAGCCGGGCATGAAGTTCGGCGATCCAGAATGCCTCCGCCGCGACGACGCTCAATACTGCTGGGTCGTAGCCGCCCAGGAAACGAAGAAACTCGTTGAAATCAGGGGGCTGCCTCCGCGGTCCGCCGAGGTCTTCCTCCTTGAATACAGCACCAATCCCGACGATACCAAAATGGAAATCTCCCCCGGCATCGGCATCATCAGCTACCAGTACCATCACCACGGCACCGTCGCCAGAACCAGCCTCGCCCTCGTCGAATTTCATCCCGCTCAACCGCCGCCCGCCGCCCCCGGACCCAAACCGTGACTATCCACATCAACGAAGCCGACGTCCGCCAGCTTCTCACCATACCCATGGCCATGGATGCCGTCGAGAGAATCTCCCGCAAACAAGCCGCCGGCCAGGTAATCCTGCACCCGCGACGCCGTTTCGAACTCCCCGCCGGTGGCGGATTCTTTCACTACATGGCTGCTATGGACACCGAATCCGGTTTCATCGCCATGAAGCAGTACACCTACGTGAAAGGCGTTCTCCGCTTCCTCGTTCCGCTTTATGAAATCTCGACCGGCGCCCTCCTCGCCCTGATTGAAGCCGACTTTATGGGCCAGCAGCGCACCGGCGCCGCTTCCGGCGTCGCCACCAAATATCTCGCCCGCCAGAATGCGCGGACCGCGGCCATCCTTGGCACCGGCGGCCAGGCAAAAACCCAGCTCGAGGCCGTGGCCGCCGCGCGAAAACTCGACCTCGTCCGCGTTTATGGCCGCGACCCCGAGCGCCGCGCGAATTTCTGTGCTGAAATGTCCCGCCGCCTGGGCATCCCGGTCGAGGCCGCTTCTTCCGCTGCTGAAGCGGTTCGCGGCGCCGACATCGTCAACACCGCCACCACCTCCGCCAAGCCCGTCCTCGACGGCCACGACATTGCCGAAGGCGCGCACGTCAACGCCATCGGCGCGAATCACGCCCACAAACGCGAACTCGACGACACTGCCATCCGCCGAGCCGCGGTCATCTTCGTCGATTCCATCGAGCAGTCCAAACAGGAAGCCGGCGACCTGATCATCCCATTCGAGCAGCAACCCGAGAAATGGGACACCGTCGACGAACTCGACCAGCTTGTCGCCGACAAAGTCCCCGGCCGCACCTCCGAACGGCAGATCACCCTCTTCAAGTCCAACGGCATAGCTTCGTGGGATCTCGCCGTGGCCGAAAAGGTCTACTCGCTAGCCCGACAAAAAAATCTCGGCCGGGAACTGCCGCTTTTTTCTTCAGGTGAATAACCGCGGGAGGGAATCGAGGCGGGAGGAAAACTTACGCCTCATTCCGGGAGCGGGGCGTTCGTCGGGCTCCCGGAATGAGGCTCCATGCGCACTTACGAGTGCAGGGCCTGGGCTTTGCGGTTGGGGAGTGCGTTCTTCCGCATGGATAACGAGTTGTGAGTCTTGAGGGTGTCATTCCGCCGATTGCCGGCGTTCTTCCAGAGGATGCCGCACGCGATCAGCAGCACGCCGAGCGCTATCAGTGATCCAAGCGCGCGCGGCAGGCTGCCCACGCTGGCTTCTTCCTGCTGGTTTGCAGGGAAGATCGAAGCTTCAGAAACCGCCGCATATTCAACCTGCGCGTTGTTCACTGCTTGAACTGCCGCTGCGGCCGTCGGCGTATTAAAATTGCTTCCGACCGAAGTTTCCGGAGATGCAAAATAGGCGTTATCGATTTCCTGTGCGCGAACCGTGCTCGCGAGAAAGAGTGCAACTCCCAGTGTTGCCAGAACCAGTTGCCACTTGCTGTTGCTTGTGAAGTTCATTTTCCACCTCAGTTTTTTTTTCCTAACTGTCCGACGCTCCTCTGGGAATGCAAGGTGGTGGCCATCCCGTCGCTGTTCCCTGCTGCCGCACGTCACCTTCCTCCATCTCGAGAGGTTTCAACGATATAGCATCGAAAATAGTTCTTCGTGCCGCGCGGTATTCTTCCCGGCCAAACTCTTCCGTGCTCGGGTGTCTATCCGAAGCGCGATTCCCCGTCACTGCTTGAGGCTCGATTTCCGGTCTTACAGACTTCCCGGCAGAAGCCCAAACACTCTTGCTATCTGCTAAGATATTGCTGGGTAAAGGCTTACCGGAGATGAGTCCAAAGCCTCACCAGCCATGGCCATTCCGTCAGCGGTTCACTAACAGTTCCGATAGTCACCCTAACTGTTCAGATAGCCTCACTGGGTGTGGATTATCGAAGGTCTCCGAGCTACAATACCCGCCCTCAGCCGATAGGCGAGCGCGTACCAGCCGCCCGAGCCCGAAAACGTGCCTCCAAGACTCAACGTCATCAGTGGCCCCTGGAAAAACACGGGTTTCTCCGTCGCCGCCCCTCTCTCGATCGGCAGCGATCCGTCGAATGCCGTCCGCCTCGAAGACCCCGCCGTCGCTCCGCATCATTGTTTGATCACCGAAGTTTCCGGCTCTTTCACCCTGCGTGACCTCGATTCTCCCGCCGGTACTTTCGTCAATGGCATTCCCGTCTCCGAACGTATTCTTGCTTTCGGCGACCAGATCTCGATCGGTGATTCTTCCTTCCTGTTTCTTCTGGAAGCCACCGCAGCCGCGGAAAGCAGACCCGTTGAACTTGACGAGCAAGTCGAGTTCAGCCTCTCCGCCCAGCAACTCAAGCCAGAAGATCTTCTCTACATGCACCCTGAATCTCTTGCCGCTCTTCCTCCGGCGGTCCGCCTCGCGCGCACTCTCTCCACTCTTCTCAAGATCAGCTCCGCCCTCGGCTCCATGCGCGACATTGACTCTCTGCAATGGCAGCTCCTCGCCATGCTCTTCGACGTAATCCCTGCCGAGCGCGGCGCCATTCTCCTCGTCGACCCCAGCACCGGCGAATTCTCCGCTCCGATCGCCTGGGACCGCGCTGCCGGCCCCGATCATCCCGTGCATCTCAGCCGCATCCTCGCTCAGCGCGTGATCGAAGAACGCATCGCCGTTCTGGACTGCGCATCGCCGCGAGATCCGGCATCAGCTCCAGGCGGCGCGTCACCGGCTCCCGGCCTCTCTCTTCTCTGCGTTCCGCTCGCGATTCCCACGCAATCGCTGGGCCTGATCTACCTCGACACACGCAATCCCGCCACGCGTTTCTCGAGCGACGACCTGCAATTGCTTTCCGCCATCGCCGGGCTCGCCTCCGTCGCCATCGAAAACGCCCGCCAGTTCGAACGCCTGGGCAGCGAAAACCAGCGCCTGCGCGCCGAAGTACAGCTTCAGCACGACATGATTGGCCGCGGCCCGCGCATGTGCCAGGTCTATCAGTTCATCGAACGCGTCGCGCCTTCCGATTCGACCGTCCTGATTCTCGGCGAAAGCGGCACCGGCAAGGAGCTCGCTTCCCGCGCCATCCACCTCAACAGCCCGCGCAAATCACACCCTTTTGTCGCGCTCAATTGCGCCGCCCTCACCGAAACGCTCCTTGAAAGCGAACTCTTCGGCCACGAGCGGGGGGCCTTCACCAGCGCCGTTTCGCAAAAGAAAGGCCTCCTCGAAGTCGCGGAAGGCGGAACGGTTTTTCTCGATGAAGTAGCGGAGCTTCCTCCCACGCTTCAGGCAAAACTCCTTCGCGTCCTCCAGGAACGCGAATTCGTCCGCCTCGGTGGCACCTCTTCGATCAAGCTGAACGTCCGCTTCATCGCCGCGACGAATAAGGATCTCCAGAGAGCCGTCGCCGAGGAAAAATTCCGCCTGGACCTCTTCTATCGCCTCAACGTCGTCTCCCTCACTATGCCCGCCCTCCGTGAACATCCCGAGGACATCCCCTTGCTCACGGACCAGTTTGTCTCTCGTTACTCGGCGCGTTCCAACCGCAAGGTCCGCGGACTCTCACCCGCCGCCCGCGCCTGCCTCGCCCAGTACGATTGGCCTGGAAATATCCGCGAACTTGAGAACGCCATCGAGCGCGCCGTCGTCATCGGCAATTCCGATTTCATTCTTCCCGAGGATCTCCCGGACGCTCTCAGGGATCGCGCGCTGCCCGTTTCCGAATCCGCCGCCAATTTCCACGACGCAGTTCGTGAGGTCAAAAAACGGCTCATCCTTACCGCCCTTGAACAGTCCCAAGGCAGCTTCACCCAGGCCGCCAAACTCCTCGGCCTCCATCCAAACTACCTCCATCGGCTCGTCTCCAATCTCGATCTGAAGGCCACGCTCAAAAACGCCGCGAAACATTCCTGAGAGCAGGGACGAAATCCACCCTTGACACGCCAAGTCCCAGGATTTACATTTGTCGAACGAACGTTCGAGACGCCTATGGTTTCCTCCATTCCCATCCCACGAGACTCTGAAGCCAAGCTCCAGCACATCCTCCGCACCGCCTCCCAGGTTTTTGCCCAGCGGGGCTTTGCTGGGGCCTCCATGCGCGATATCAGCCGCGCTACTGGTGTCTCCCTCGCGGGCCTCTACTACTACTTTGAGAACAAGCAGCATCTCCTTTATCTCATTCAAAATACAACCTTTACATTTGTACTCGAAAGTCTCAGGTTGCGCCTCCGCGGTGTGCATGAACCGCCCGAGCGCCTTCGCCTGCTGGTCCTCAACCACATCGAGTATTTCCTCTCCCACCCCAACGAAATGAAGGTTCTCTCCCACGAGGAAGACGCCTTGGGCGACCCCTACGGCGAAAAGGTGCAAGCCATCAAGCGCCGCTATTACGCCCTGGCCCGCGAAATCTTCGATTCCATCGCCGCCGAAGGCCTCGCGCCTCAGATCCACCCCCGTATCGCGGTCCTCAGCCTGTTCGGCATGATGAATTGGACCTACAAGTGGCATAAGCCAGGCGTTGATCCGGACGCCGCCGAACTGACCGCGGCCATAGTCGGCCTATTCCTTCATGGCGTGCTCCCTTCAGGCCCGGAGCCGAAGCACATGTTTAGAGAGGGAATCACTGCAGGAGACCCGCGTTAGGGAATTTTCAAGAAGTTCCAGATTTTCAAGATGAAGGGACGAAAGATAATCATGGCCACCACCACCAGCATCGCCACCAGGGAACTCGTAAAATACCGCATCGAAGACGGCATCGCCATTTTCGAACTGGACGACGCCCCCGCCAATACCTACACATACGACATGATGTTGCAGCTCGATGCGGCCATCCTCAAGGCTCGCATGGACGAGAGCGCCCACGTCATCGTCATCCGCGGCGCGGGCGAAAAATTCTTTTCCGCCGGGGCCAGCATTCCCATGCTCACCAAGGCCGATCCACAGTTCAAATACTATTTCTGCCTGCACGCCAACGAAACGCTCAGCCGCCTCGAGCAAACGCCCAAACTGGTCATCGCCGCGCTGAACGGCCACACCGTCGGCGGAGGCCTTGAAATCGCCCTCGCCTGCGACATTCGCATCGCCAAGAAAGAAGGCGGCAAAATCGGCCTGCCAGAAGTAAACCTGGGCGTCCTGCCCGGCACCGGCGGCACCCAGCGCTTTGCTCGCGCCATTGGCCGTTCGCGCTCGCTCGAACTCATGGCCACCGGCCGCACCTTCAGTTTCGAAGAAGCCCTCGAGATGGGCCTCATCAACTATCTCTATGAAAAGGATTCATTCTGGGACGACGTCCTCGCCTACGCCCGCCAATTCTGCCCGCCCAACAAGGCTTCCCGTGCCGTCGGCCGCATCAAGCGTTCCGTCGTCACCGGCATGGAAATCCCCTTCGCCGAAGCTCTCGGCCTCGAACGCGAACTCCAGCAGCTCCTGTTCACCAGCGAAGACGCCAAGGAGGGTCTTGCCGCTTACGTCGAAAAGCGTGCCGCCAATTTCAAAGGGAAGTAAACTCATAGGGCATCCAGGAAAGTGCCACTCGAATGAAAACCCTCCCAGACTATCTACGCAAAGGAATGAAGCTTGTGATTGTGGGTTGCAACCCGACGGAGTCATCGGTTCGCGCCGGCCACTATTACGCCGGCCGCGGCAATCCGTTCTGGCCGCTGCTCTATGACAGCGGCGTCGTTCCCGAACCGTTCGACTACCCGGACGACCGCCGCATTATCGAGTTCGGCATCGGCCTCACCGATCTCGTCAAGCGGCCCACGAAAACCATCGAAGAACTGAAGCGCGAGGATTTCGCTGAAGGCCGCTTCGTGCTCTCCCGGAAACTCGAGGAATATCTCCCGCGCGTGATCGCCTTCAACGGCAAGCTCCCCTTCGAGCAGTTCGCGCAGCGCAAATGCAATTACGGCATCCAAAAAGAACTTCTCTACGGCGCGCATGTGTACGTTCTGCCCACCACCATCGGCGAAATCGTTCGCAGTCGCAGCGACCGCCTGAAACATTTTCGCAAGCTGGCCGATCTCGTGAAGCGCACCGAAAAATCGCGCGACACACAGCCCCACTAAACGGGCCTCGACAGAAGGAGGCAACATGAGTCAAGCTCCACAAACCGCTTCCAGCTCGCCCGTGCTCGAGGAGACCCGCCGCGGTTCCATCATCACTCTGGTGATGAACCGCCCCGACCGCCTCAACGCCCTCAATAACGAGCTAACCACCGCTCTCAACGAAGCCCTCATCCGCGTCGCCAGCGATTCTTCGATCCACGTAGTTGTACTCACTGGCGCAGGCCGCGCGTTTTGTGCCGGGGGTGATCTGGGAGCCATCGGCAAGGGCCGTGAACGCGGCGATTCTACCGAACTCGCTCCCATCCTCCGCTCCGGCATGCAGGCGGTTCTGAACATCCGCACCATGCCGCAGCCCGTGATCGCCGCTGTCAATGGCCCAGCCGCCGGCGCCGGCATGAATCTCGCGCTCGCCTGCGACATCCGCCTCGCCGTAGATGGCGCCGTCTTCGGCCAGAATTTTGCCAAGGTCGGCTTGTTCCCCGATTACGGCGGCACCTACTTCCTGCCCCAACTCGTCGGCCCGTCTGTCGCCGCCGAAATGTTCTATCTGGGCGAGATGATTGATGCGCAATCCGCGCATCGTCTGGGCATTCTCAACCACCTTTTCCCCGCAGACCAGTTCGAAGCCGCCGTCACCGCCTTCGCCAGGAAAATCGCCGAAGGGCCGCAGCTAGCCATCCGCACCGTCAAGCAATCCATCTTCGGTCGCGACAAAGACGCGCTCATGGAGGCGCTCGAGCGCGAAGTCCAGGCCCAACTCAAATGTTTCCATTCGCACGATTGCCTCGAAGGCATCCGCGCCTTCATGGAAAAGCGCCAGCCCAAGTTTCAAGGAAGTTAGATTTTTCTCGACTGCCCAGGGTTTTGATCAAAGGAGACTTCCCTCATGCCGGCAACACGTCTTTCCACTTTCGACGATTGGGTCGACCTCTTCCGTGTCTGGCAAAAAGACATCGGTGTGGACTATCCCGAAATCACCGACTACAAATTTGAAGCCAAGTTCGGCCCCACCCGCTCCAACGAAATCGAATTCGGCGCCTATAAGGGACGTCCCAAGTGGGAAAAAGTTGTCAGCATCCCCGACCAGCGCATGCGCGACGCCCTGCTCAATTTGATCGTCTATCAGGGCGACACCGAATTTGCTTCCGTCGAGCAGCAGCGCCGGCTCTTTGAAACCTCGCCCAGCGAGCACGACCGCCAGTCGCTCTGCCGCGTTGTCACCGAAGAAATGCGCCATGGATGGCAGATGTGCCATCTCCTGATGAATCACTTCGGCTACAGCGGCCGCGTCGAAGCCCAGAAAATGCTCGAACGCCGCGCCTTCGACCAGAAACGCCTACTCGGCGCTTTCAATCAGGACGTCAACAACTGGCTCGACTTCTTCGTCTACACCGATTTCGTCGATCGCGACGGCAAGTACCAGCTCACCATGCTCAGCTATTCCGGCTTCGCCCCGCTCGCCCAATCCATGATTCCCATGCTCAAGGAAGAATCCTTCCATTTAGGTACCGGCCAGGACGGCATCAAGCGCATCGTCAAAGCCGGCGTCGTCCCCACGCAGGTCATTCAGAAATACATCAACAAGTGGATTCCCGTCAGCCTCGACCTGTTTGGCGTCGATCGCTCGAGCTCCGCCCACTGGTTCTACGTCTGGGGCCTGAAAGCCCGTTACGATGAGCCCACCGCCAAAGCCGCTGTCAATCTCGAGCGCATGAACGAGCACAGCCGCGAACTCTACTACCAGGAATGCATCAAGCTCGTCGAAATGATCAACAAAAACGTCCCCGTCGGCCAGCCGCAACTCTACGTCCCCGACTTCAAGTTCAACCGCTTCATCGGCGAACACGCCCGCAAACCCTACAGCGTCCACGGTGAACTGCTTGCCGATCGAAACTATGCCGAGCACCTCAAGGAGATGCTCCCGCAACCAGAAGACCTGCAACTCGTCAGCGAGATCCAGTCCATCGAAAAGCAATGGATCTCCCCCAAAGGCTCCATCCAGTAATCAGGCAGAAGAAGTAATGAATGAGGTATTCTAATGTTGTCGCCATCCGCCGCAGCGGACGGCCAACCTTGGAGTGCGGAAGCGCAGCTTCCGCTTTTGCGGAGTAAGCCCCGGGAAAGAACTCTTGAGACAAAAGGGAATCGGCCGTGCCGCGCCTCAACTCGGCCAAGCCCGCCGGCCTTTTCTGAGGAATCGAATGAACGATCTGGAAATTTCAGCAGTCGAACTCAAACAACGCTTCGACAGGGGCGAAAAATTCGTCCTCGTCGACGTCCGCGAACCCTGGGAAAACGCCCAATGCCGCATCGAAGGCGCCGTCCTCATTCCCATGGGCTCAATTCCATCCAATTTGCAAAAGCTCGACACCGACGAACCCGTCATCTGCTACTGCCACCACGGCATGCGCAGCCTGGACGTAGTCAACTGGCTTCGCCAGCAGGGCATCGCCACCGCCAAATCCCTCGCAGGCGGCATCGATCGCTGGTCGCTCGAAATCGATCCCAAAGTCCCCCGGTATTAGGGATATCATTCTGAGCTGCCTCCCCAGGGTACGACTTTGAGCTCTTGTGGCGGCTGCCTCTAACTTCAAATTTACGCCTAATGTTTAAATACGACCGGAGCCAGATGACGACCAAATGTATCTTCTACCAGAAACCCACTTGAACCACCTGCCGCAAAGCGAGAGGTCTCTTGCTCGAACTAAAACTCGACTTCGACTCCCGCGATTTAGACAAAGCGCCGCTTTCTGAATCCGAACTCGACAAACTCATCGGCACCGGCGATCACAAACTATTCCTAAATACGCGCAACGATCTCTATCGCGAACGCAACATGGCCGAGAAATCGCCAACCCGTCCCGAGGCCATCATGCTAATGTCCGAGAACCCCAACCTAATCCGCCGCCCATTGCTGCTCCGCGGGTCCCAAATTATCATCGGCTTCGACGAAGCCGCCTACCGCATCCTGGCCCTGGGCGCCAGGCCATAATCTTGTTGGCCTCTCTAGCAAGCCTCAAGACCAAACTCCCGGGTCCAGCTTGCAGGCCCCGCCTTCTGAGCCGGACCGTCCTTGGAGGAACTCTCGCATGCAAATCCAAACCATCGCCATCATCGGCGCCGGTACCATGGGCCGCGGCATCGCCTGTGCCTCCGCCGTCGGCGGCTACACCACCGTGCTGGAAGACGTCTCCGGCTCCATGCTCGCCAAAGCCATCACCTGGATCAGCGAATCCCTGGACGAAGGCGTCAGTCGCGGCAAGTTGGACGGCTCCGCCCGCGACGCCGCCCTCACCCGCATCACGACCTCCCAAGTCGTGGACGAAGCCATTCGCGACGCCGAGCTAATCATCGAAGCCGTCCCCGAAGAACTCGAAATGAAACTCGAACTCTTCACCATCTTCGACAAATTCGCCAAACCCAACGCCATCTTCGCCAGCAACACCTCCTCGCTCGCCATCAGTGATTTCAGCGACATCGTCCTCCACCGCGAGCGCTGCATCGGCATGCACTTCTTCAACCCTGTTCCTAAAATGAAGCTCGTCGAAATCATCCGCACCCCGCACACCTCCGACGAAACGGCAGCCGCCTGCGTCGCCGTCGCCACCCGCATGGGCAAGGAGACCGTAATCGTCAACGAAGCCCCCGGCTTCATCACCTCCCGCATCAACGCGCTCATCGGCAACGAAGCCTTCGCCATGCTTGAGGCAGGCATCGCCTCTGCCGCCGACATTGATAAAGCCGTGAAGCTCGGCCTCAATCACCCGATGGGCCCCTTTGAAATGGTCGACCTGGTCGGCCTCGACGCCCGCCTGAAAATCCTCGAATACCTGCACACCACCCTCGGCGAAAAATACAAACCCAGCCCCCTGCTCCGCCAATACGTCCTCGAAGGCCGCCTGGGCCGCAAATCCGGCCGCGGCGTCCACGACTACTCCGCCGGAAAAGATCCCCGAGTTGAAACCTAGAGGCGGCCAGCCCGCAATAGGCAGGCCCCGGGCCACTCTCTTGTCTTCCGCTCCTCTCTGACCTCTGCGCGCCGACACCTTGGCGCCCTCTGCCTTAAGTCCCCCTCTTCTCCTCCTACTGCCCATCCCAAATGTTTTAAACTATCCCCATGACCGCGCTAACCGACCGCATCCAAATCCAGCAGGGCGACCTAACCGAAATGGACGTCGACGCCATCGTCAACGCCGCCAACAACGACCTCATCCTCGGCGCAGGCGTAGCTGGCGCCATAGCCCGCAAAGGTGGCGAATCGATCGAGCGCGAGTGCGACGAAATCGGCAGCATCCCCGTCGGTTACGCCGCCATCACCAGCGGCGGCAAGCTCAAAGCCCGCCACGTCATCCACGCCGCCAGCATGAGCCTCGGCGGCATGCGCACCACTGCCAAAACTCTCCGCACCTCCACCGCCCACTCCCTCCGCCTAGCCGCTGAGCGCAATCTGAAATCCATCGCCTTTCCCGCCGTAGGTACCGGCGTCTCCGGCTTCCCGATGGATGAGTGCGCCCAGATCATGCTCGCCGAAGCCCTGCAGCACCTGAAAGGCGAAACCTCGCTCGAAACCATCTACTTCGTCCTGTTCGATGCGCCCTCGCGCGATATCTTCCAATCCGCCTGGCAAGCTCTTCAAAAAGAAAACTCCACCGGAGCCGCCTCCGCGTGACCCCGCTCGCCGCCCTTCTCGCCGCGTTTCTTCTAGCTCTAGGAAAGGGAAACGACTTCGCCGATCTCTACGACCAAGGCATGGATGAAATCGGCCGCACCCGCGCCCGCTTCCAGCTAAAAACCCTGATTTACCCGGAGGGCCTCGGCGAACGCTTCCACGTCCTCCTGCAACAAAAAAACGTTCCCCAATCCCAACTAACCGCCCTCAACCCACTCTAGCCGACGGGATGATTTCTATGTGGGGCGCGTCCGCCCGGGCGGACGCGACGCCTTTTCTCGTCTAGCGGCCGCGTTCTCGAGCGGGCGCTTTGGGAGAAAACGTCACAAATTTCCAGGAGGAAGTTTTCTTTGGCAGGCCGGGGCTCGGGCCCCGGCGCAAGACTTCGAGGATGAATGGGCTTCAGCCCCTGAAGAAAGTTTGTTTGGAATTATTCGCAAGCTGTTTCAGCCACGCCGGAACGCCTGAAACGCACGGGTTCCCCCAACTCCCCTACGGATTCGGCCTCTTCAACGTAGGCTTCTCCCCCGATGCCGGGGCCGGCACATCCGCCTGCTTACCTTTTGCCGGAGCCGCCACAGGCGTAGCTGCATCCGCAGGCGACGGAGTAGGCATCCCGCTCTCTGTATACGGTTTCTTAATCAATGCCTCCACCACATCCTGCGCTCCGCCCGTACTGTCATTCGTCTGCCGCGCCTTGTTGTACTCATTGAGCGCCCGTTCTCTCTGTCCCAAAATGTCGAAAATTTTCCCCAGATAGAGGTGGCTCCAAACCTCCGTCCACTTCTCAGAAGGTTCCGGCACCGTCGCCAGCGCTTCGCGAAACGCGTTCGCCGACGCCTGATAATTCTTCTGATAAAAGAACGCTTCGCCCATCCGGAAATTCGCCAGCGATCGGCTCGGCTGGATGCTCAGCGCCCGCTGGTACTGCTGCACAGCATCATAATATTTCCCTACCTCGGCCAGTTCTTCTCCGCGCGCTATCGCTGCCCGCGCCCGCAAATTCGGCGTGCTCTTCAAAATTAGATTATTCGGATCAATCCGGATCCCACCCGCCTTCGGCCGTCCAAACGTCTCCTCGGTGAACTGCGTCTCCGTCCCGGTAACATAAATCAACTTCATCTCCGGATTTCCCTCGGTATCAATGCGCAACTGCACCGGCATGCTGAACGTATCCAGCGGCTGTCTGATCTTTCCGACAATACGGAATCCCTTGCGCGTCCGGTAGACCACATCCTCCATTGAAAACTCCGGCACGCCCGTCGAATTCAACCACTGCGCAAAATATCCCTGCAGGTTCGGCGGCTCCTGGCCCGGCTTCAAGTTGGCGTTCGCCGTACCAATCGCCATTTTTTCAAAGTCCGCCATCGTCGCCGTCTTTCCCTGGTACTTCGTGTAAAACCCGTGCAGCAGGGACTTGAACGCGACATCCCCCATCTGCCCGCGGAGCATGTGAAACAGCATCGCGCCCTTGTTCATCACCACCGAGCGGTATTCGCTTGAATGAGGAGCCAACCGCGCCGACTGTGCGACCGGTGCCGAGTTCTCATACATCAATGCGCCAACCGCAAATTCGTCCAGTGCCCGCAGTCCCGCCTCCTTCCCGAAATTCTGCTCCGCATAAAGCTCTTCCGAATATCGAGCCAGCCCGTCGCTGATCCACACATCGCTCATGCTCATAGGCAACACCTGGTTGCCCCACCACTGCGTCGCCACCAGCCGGCTCAACGTCCGGTCGCTGTACTTTGGATCCCACAGCCGGTGGCTCAGCATCACCACGCCCGGGCCGGAAAAATCACGCAGCGTTCCGTCCGGCAATTCAATCACGGTCATGTCCGGATCCGGCAGCGCACCGAACATATCCGAAAAAAGAATCTCCTGGTGCGCCACCACGTTCGCGAATTCCTGCACCTTCGCCGAATCCGCCCGCGGTGCATACACCGCCACGCTGATACCTTCTGCCTGCTTCGGGCTCAGCTGCAGTGGCCCCGCCACGAACGACCCATTCGGTTCTCGCCGCTCGCAATGAAACGTATACATCAGCCGTTTCGCCTCGGCCGCGGACCGCGGGGCCAACGGCTGCGCCGCCTCGGCCTTTCCCGTTCCCGCCACCGCCATCGTATCCGGCACATTCAGCTTGAACGTCCCCGTATACCGGTTTGCCGGATAATTCGTCAGCGGAAACCACCGTGCCGGCAACAGCAGGTACGCCCACTCTTTCCCGATCGAGGCCACCTTCAGATTCGGCACTGGACTGTTCTCCTCATTCGCGAGCAACCCGCCATAAGCAAACGTCAGCGAAACTGTCTTGCCCGTCGCGACTGGCGCGGGCAGGGTCACCGAAAGATAGAGTGGATTGTCCGGCTCTCTCTGGAACGACAGCGCCTTTCCATCCGGTCCCTTCACTTCCCGCACTTCCAGATTCTCATGCAGCTCCACCCGCACGATCTGCGAAACATCCAGCGCGCGAAACTCCACCTTCACAATCGAATTGATCGTTTGCCCTACCGTATCGAGATAAGCGGAAAGTTCGTAATTCTCAGCCAGAAAATTCGGCGCGCGCGATTCCTGCGCCGCCAGCGGAGAAAGGAAAGTCAGAACAAGAAATGCCAAACCCAACCAGCACGCACCCCTGACATTTTCCCGCCGCGTCATCGAGTTCCTTTCCGTTCTTGCACCTAGGGACGATGGATTGATGTATATAGGATAACAATCCCCTAGAAAGCGTTGCCAGCCGCCCCTTGTAACAAACTTAGAATCTCATCCGCCGCTCGCCCGACCGCCCCCGGAGGGCCCAGCCGCTTCCGGACCTCTTCGAGGCCCCGCCGCTGCGCCTCCCGCGCGTTCGGTTCCTGCAAAAGCTGCAACGTCTCCTGCGCCACGCGCTCCGGCCTAAACTCTCCCTGCACCAACTCCGGCACCACGCGTCTTTCTGCGATCAAATTCACCATCGCAAAATAAGGCGTCCGCACCAGCGGCTTGGCCAGCGCCGCCGTCAACGGTGACACCCGGTAAATCACGACCATGGGCACATTCAGCAACGCGGCTTCCACCGTCGCCGTCCCGCTCGAAACAATCGCCGCGTTTGCCGACGCCAGCGCGTTATACGTCGCCCCCTCCACCACGCGCACCACCATCCCCGTCGGCCAGCCCGCTTTCAGATGTTCCACGTCCTGGGCGTGCGCCGCTGCAATTACAAATTGCGCCGGAACCCGGCCGTTAATCAGCGCGCAGGCCTCCCGCAAGACCGGCAGGTGGTGCACCAATTCTCCCGTGCGGCTTCCTGGCAAAAGCGTCACAATCGACCGGCTGGCGTCCAGTCCCAACTCCTCCGAAAACTCCTTGCGGTCCTTCGTCGCCTCGACCGCCCCCACCAGCGGATGCCCGATGAATTTTGTCGGCACACCTGCGTCCGAGAAAAATTTCTCCTCAAACGGGAAGATGCACAGCGCCTTCAGAAACCGCCGCCGCACCAGACGCGCGCGCCACGGCCGCCAAGCCCAGAATTGCGGGCAGACGTAATAAACGTTTCGAATCCCCCTGGGTTTCAGCTTCCGCGCCAACCGCAAATGAAATCCCGGAAAATCCACCAGGATCGCCAGCGCCGGTCGCCGCCTCTCAGCCGCCTCCACTAGCCGCTCCATCGCCCGCAGCAGCGAAGGCAGGTGCTTCACAATCTCCGTAATCCCCACCACCGCCACTTCCGAATAGTCCGTGACAATCTCCACGCCCGCCGCCCGCATCTGCGGCCCGCCCATGCCGAATAACTCCACGTCCAGGCGCTCTTTCAGAGCCGTCGCCAGGTGCGCAGCATACATGTCGCCGGAAGCCTCGCCGGCGGAAAGTAGTAATTGGATGGGGGGCATCAGCCTGAATATCTCACAAGTAATCGGCGACCACTTTTATTTCGCTCTGTGGCCTCTCCAGTTTGGCACAGGCACTCCTGCCTGCGCCCCTTTGTGGCATGGCATATCCATTGCTGGCTGCCCGCCTGAGGAGGGAGGTAGGCGCTTCGCTTAGGCGCCAAGAGAAACTCACCTCAGTCGCTCGCGGGCGTAGGCGCCGGCAACACCGCCGCTCCCGCAACACCATTCGCCTCGTGCAGTTCCTGTTCCTTGTATTGCAACTGGTATAACCGGTAGTAAATCCCGCGCAAAGCCAACAACTCCTGATGCGCGCCCTCTTCCCGCAGCCGGCCTTTATGAAACACAAGTATCCGGTCCGCATGCTGAATCGTGCTCAACCGGTGCGCAATCACCAGCGCCGTCCGCCCACTCAAGAGTCGATCCAGCGCCTCCCGAATCAAAAGCTCCGTCTTTGTATCCACACTCGAAGTAGCCTCGTCCAAAATCAAAAACCGCGGATTATGCGCCAGCGCTCGCGCAAAACTGATCAACTGCCGCTGCCCGACTGACAGTGTCGACCCGCGCTCGTTCACTTCCGTCTCCACGCCCTGCGGCAACGAACGAATGAAATCGCCCAGCCCAATCTCTTCGAGCGCCTTCTCCACATCCCGCCGGGTAATCCCCGGCGTGCCCAGCCGGATGTTCGATTCAATCGTTCCGCTGAACAAAAATGGATCCTGCAGCACAATCCCAAACTGTTTCCGCAATTCCTGCAAATCGAGCAGCCGGATGTCCACGCCATCCAGCAGAATCTGCCCGCGCTGGATATCATAGAATCGAAGCAGCAGCGAAATCAGCGTCGTTTTCCCGGCTCCCGTATGCCCCACAATCGCAAATGTCTGCCCCGATTGCATGCGGAACGACACATCACGCAGCACCCAGTCCTCTTCCGCCGGCTGCTCCACGTCCCGATAGCTGAACCACACATTCCGGAATTCAATCTCCCCGCGCGGCGACGTAATATGTTTGGCATCCGCACGCGACTGAATCGTGATCGGCTCATCCAGCAGCTTGAAAATCCGTTCCGAAGCCGCCATCGCCGACTGCAAAATATTAAATTTCTCGCTCAAATCCTGAATCGGCCGGAAAAACCGCTGCGCAAACATCGTGAATGCAATCAGCACCCCGATTTTCAGCGAGCCGCCCAGCACTCGGTTTCCGCCCGCCCAATAAATCAGCGCAATCGTCGAAAAGCTCAGGAATTCCACAGCCGGATAAAACACGGCATAGGCCAGAATGGCGTCCCGCCACGCCAGCATATTGTCCTTGTTTCGGTTTGCAAACTCTTGCCGCGCTTTCTTTTCGCGGTTAAAGAGCTGCACCACCGCCATCCCGGAAATATATTCCTGCAAAAACGAATTGATTCGCGCGATCGCCGTCCGTATCTTCCGGTTGGCATCCCGTACGTATTTCCGGAAGATCAGCGTCACTACCAGAATTCCCGGCAGCACTGCCAGCGTAGCCAGCGCCAGCCGCCAATCGATTTTGAACAGCAGTCCCGCCATCACCACCAGCAGGAAAAAATCGTTGATCATGGTCACGACGCCGGCGGCGAACAAATCATTCAACGCGTCCACGTCCGTCGTAACACGCGTCATCAACCGCCCAACCGGATTCCGGTCGAAATAGCTCATCGGCAGCCGCTGCAGCCGCCCGAAAATCTCGGTCCGCATGTCATACATCGTCTGCTGCCCCACGCGCTGCATGATGCGGATCTGAATATATTGCGCCAGGAAGTCGAATACGAGCACGCCAAGATAAGCCAGGCTGATCAGCAGCACCCCGTTCCACGCTGTGGCCATTGGCAACTTCCCGCCGAAACCCGGTACCAGGTAATCGTCAATTGTCTTTTTGAAAAGCAGCGGCGGCGCCAGTTCGAGCGGCGTCACAATCGCCACCAGTGCCAGCGCGATGATCACACGCCACCTGTACGGCCGCATGTAATCCAGCAGGCGCTTCATCAGGCGCGAATCATATGCCTTGCCCAGCGCCTCTTCTTCGTGAATATTGCTCATGCCCGTTCGAGCTCTTCTTCCAGCAGCTGCTTTTGGTACAGATCCGCGTAATATCCGCCGCGAGCCAGCAAATCATCGTGGGTGCCGCGCTCGACAATCCCACCGTCTTTAATCACCACGATCTGGTCGGCGTCGCGCACGGTCGAAGTCCGGTGAGCGATCAGAATCGTCGTTCGCCCGCGCATCACGCCGCGCAGTTGCCCCAGAATCTTCTCCTCGGTTTGCGTGTCCACCGCGGACAGGGAATCGTCCAGAATCAGAATCCGCGGATCCCGGATCACCGCCCGGGCAATCGCCGTCCGCTGTTTCTGGCCGCCAGACAGCGTGATTCCGCGCTCACCCACCATGGTCTGGTACTGGCCCGCAAAGTCCTGCACGTCGCTATCCAGGTTCGCGATTTGCGCGGCCTCGCGCACTTGCGGCAATTCGAAATTTTCCAAACCAAACGCAATATTTTCGCCGAGGCTCTCCGTGAAGAGATACGTATCCTGCGGCACATAGCCGATCGCCCGTCGCAGGCTTTCGACAGGCCATTCTCGTATCGGCCGCCCATCAATCAGAATCGATCCTTCCGGCGCGTCCCAAAGCCGCGCAATCAGCGCCGCCAATGTGGTTTTCCCGCTGCCCGTCGGCCCGACAATCGCCACGGTTGAACCGGCCGGAATCGTCAGGTTAATATTCTCGAGGACCGCCTTCGGTTCGCCCCCATGTCCATTCACGCCGTTCTTCCCGGTGTTCAGATCCGCGGTTGGATAGGTAAATTTCAGATTCCGGAATTCAATCGTTCCCTCAATCCGCGTCTCCGGGCTGACCTTTGCCGTCCGGTCATCAATCTGCGGTTTGGCCGTCAAAATATAGTTCAACCGTCCCATCGACGCGGCGCCACGCTGAAAAATATTCGTCACCCAGCCCAGCGCGATCATCGGCCACACCAGCAGCCCAAGATACGTGTTGAACGTAATCAACGCACCCAAAGACATCTGTCCGTGCAAATAACGGTACCCGCCCTGCCACAGCACGATCAGAAACGTCGTCCCGATCAGCGCCGTCAGCGATGGCATGAACATGCTCCAGGTTTTGATCAGCTGCATGTTCTTGGCCACGTACTCGCGGTTCGGCTCGTCGAACCCGCGAACCTCGGCTTCCTCCTGCGCGTAAGCACGAACGACGCGCACCCCCGAAAGATTCTCCTGCACCTTTGCCGACAAGGTCGCCAGCGAAGCCTGAATCTTCTCGTAAAGCTCGTGAATGACTTTTCCGAAATGCCGCACCGCAAACGCCACCACCGGCACCGGCAGCAGCACCCATAGGGTCAAAGAAGGGGAGATGATCGTCAGAATGAAGATGGAGAGAACCATCGTAATGACCGTGGTCCCCGTGTACATGATCCCCGGGCCAAGCACCATGCGCACGGCATTCAAATCGTTCGTTGCGCGCGACATCAGCTCGCCCGTCCTGTTGCGCACGTAAAACTCCGGCTCCATCACCAGCAGCCGGTCCAGCAGGTCGCTCCTGATATCAAACTCAATATCCCGCGAAACCCCGATCAGCACCCAGCGCGTCAGGAATGACATCAGCCCCTTCAGCGCAATGCACACCACAATCACCAGGCAATAAAAACCCAGTGTTCCCCGGCTGCTCGGCTGGTAATGCGGTACCAGTTTGCTCAGCCGATTGAGCGCTCCGATGTCTGCGGTGACCCCGGGAGCCACTTGCTCAAACGGCCGCGCACTCCCCGCAACAGTATCCGTAATAATTCCCGTCGCCAGCGGCACAATCACGCCGATCAGCCCCATGATCACCAGCGCCACCATCCCCAGCGCAATCGTTCCCGTATACCTTCCCAAGTACGGCCACAGCCCGCGCAGATTCTCCCAGGTCGACACCCCCGGCTTCCTCGGCCCCCCCGCGCGCAGCACTGCCGCCGATGTGCTCATCGCAGCATCGACCTCGGGTTTTCGAGCGTAGGCGCTTCATTCAGGAAATGCTGGTAGGAAAGGTCCATCGATTGGTAGCGCTTCGTCGCCGGGTTCCACGCAACCGCAATCGGCAGCGTCCGCTCGTTGCTTCCCGCCTTGATCGGCGTGAAGTAAATCGTCAACCCTTTTTCCGAGCTCTGCTCATACTGCAGCTTCCATCCGGTCACCGCCACCAGCGGCGTCTGTCCGAGAAAGCCCTTGGCATTTTTCAGATGCTCGTCGGCGCGCATCAGCTCCACCCACTGGCCGTCTTCTTCCTTTTCCGCCACTACCGCCCGCGTCACTACCGTCCCGGCAATCACGCTCTTCGGGGTGTTCGGCACCACGTTTGCCACCAGCACTTCCTGCTTTCCGGTCCTTGCCAAATCTCCAAACTGCAGCACCTGCGCCTCGCTTCCCAAAAGTGCTTTCGCCGCATCCTGCATCTCTTCAGGAACCGCCTGCTCCGCGGCTTTCTTCTCGGTCTCCGCGGTCGTCTTCGCACCTTCTGAACCGCATCCAAACAGCACGAAGCTTGCCGCCATCACAAGGATTAGGGGACGATGCATTCCGATCCTTTCTAGAGTAGACGTGCCTTCAACCGATGCGTAATCAAAGCCTTCTCGGAAAAATCCGCGGCTTACACCCATGATCGGTTCAGGCCGGGATACCCAATTCTAGCGGCTGCCAGTCCCGTGTGCTAGCACTCGCCGCATCCGTTTTGCCCTACAACTCAGCAAACGCTACCTCGCCATCTCCGACAGCCCCGCAGTACTCCTTCTTTACTCAAAACTGAAAACTGATGATTTAGCACTTATCTCTGTCCCAAAATTGCATCCAGCCTTGCCTCGAAATTTTCCTCGCCCTCGCTCCAAAGCACGCTCCGCTCCACTGGCAGCGCCGCCTCGACGGCCTCCACCCATCCAAACAGTTTTTGGATGTTTTCTCTTGTCCGCTGGTGATATTGCTTCAGATTCTCCCCGCTTCCCATCCACGCGCGAAAGCGTTTCTCGACCGGATGGTCAGAACTCGCAAACGGATTCGACGCCGCCCCGGGCGCCAGCAATCCCGCGTGCCCGGTGAACAAATGCTCGAACCCCAGGTCCGCGATGAAGTGCCCCTCAACGGCTCCCGCCCCGTCTTCAAACGCCGTTCCCTGGCAAATCAGCGTCAACGGCTGCGGCTCGTTCTCCCATTTCAACGTCTCAATGTCGAAATTCCACAAGCCCCATTTGGCGTCCACAAGAAACGCGGTGTCCGCATTCAGATCCTGGATCGCCAGCGCCGCAATCTCCGCCGGCCCATACTTGGCATCCCGCAAATCCCACTCCACCTCGGAGGGGATCGTATAATCCACCGGTTGCACCGTCAGCATCTGGAATCCGTTCGGCCGCTCCGACACCGGTGCCGTCGTCAGAAAACGTGCAAATTCCGCGATCATCGTCTGTTCAGAAAAGTCGCGTGTCCACACGCGCAGATACGCCCGGTTGGCCATGGTCAATCCCCAAATTATACAGGTTCTCGCCGCTTCGTGTGGTTGCGCGGGTCGCCGCGCCTAGTTCTGAGTGAGGGAGCGAAGCTCCCGCTTTTCGGGGGTAATCCGCATCACAAACCTAAAACTCGTCCACCCGCTTATGCTTCCTGCTCGCTCGTATCCGTTATCCACGATCCCTGGTCGCTTTTCTCCGAGAGCCCCAGCCCTACCCGCCTCCGGCCTTCGCCCCTCGCCCCTTCTCAAACCCCGCCGCAATCTGCTGCAATTTCTCGCGCAGCGTCTCTCCAAACGTCGCGAACACCTCCGCCGACGCCTCCCGCAACCTCTCCTCCGCCGTCGCCGCAATCTGCCGAATCACGTCCCGCGATTGATGATTCAGTGTGGTCACAGTGGCCACCATCCACGAATTCGAAATATTCTCCAACCGTCCGCGAAACTCCCCCACAGCCTCGTCGCCCAACTTATGCAACCCGCTGCGCACTTCCGCCTGTTGCTCCGCCGTCATCCTCTTCCAGGACTCCCACAGCGCCTCAAACTCCGCCCGCGCCTTCTCCTCTGATTCTCGAAGCTTCTGGTCCACGGATTCCCCCATCCCCGCCTGGAATCGCCGCAGAAACTCGTCCTGTTCCACAGTCAGTTTGTGGTTCATCACTTCCCGCGCCGCGTCCAGGCGCTCCCGCGACTCTTCCACCGTCTTCTGCATCAATTCCATGAACCCTTCGAGCTCCTGCCGCCCGTTCCGCTGGATCTCATCCGTGAATGCCGCCGAAGTCGTATCTGCCGCTTCTGCCGACAATATCCGTATCCGCTCAAACGACTCCCGCACCGACTCTTCCATCTGCCGGTGGCTCTGCTCCACATAGCTCCGGCTGGCGTGATTGAGCTCGCTGGCAAACAAACTCGAAACCTCTCCGGCCTTCTCCCGCAACTGCGCTCCCGCCTGCTCAGTCAGCTTTTCCGTCGTACTCTGCAGTTGCGTCTGCGCCTTCTTCTCATACCACTCCGCCGACTTGAACATCTCCTCCATCGTGTGGTGCTTCAGGTCCACCGCTTTGCCTTCTAGTTCCTCCAGGTGTCGCGTGGTGATCCCCTGCGCCGACTCGCTAAGCACTTGCTCGACCGTTCCCAGGTTCTCCCGAAACCGCGCCAGCGATTCCGCAAACGACTCGTCGGCCGAATTCCGGATGCGATCCTGCTGCATCGTCAGAGCCGCATCGAGCAGCGAGCGCCCTCCCGCCAACCGGTGCACCGCCTCCTCCGTCCGCGTGATATGCGGCTGCACCATCGATTCCACGTGCTGTTCGAACTTTTCGAGCGCCTCGCTGTTCGCCGCTTCAAAGCTGCCCCGAATGCGCGCGTAAACCTCCTCGAACAAAGTGTCCGACTGCCGCTGCAGATCATTCCGGTGCTGGCTCAAGAGATCCCCGAGCTGCACCTGGAACCCGCTGATCGCTTCCTGCTGCACGGTTTCAATCCGCGCGGCGTACTGCTCCAGGCGCTCCGTCGCCTGATTCGCCCGCGCCAGCACTTCTTCCAGTTGCTTCGCGTGCTCGCCCAGCGATCCCATCACCGACGCGCTTTGCGCCGCGCCTTCCTGCTTTAACTCCTCGCGCAACCGGTTCGCGTGTTCCTCTAACGCCACCGTCGTCTGCTGCTCCGCAAAGCCCATCTCCTGCGCCAACTGCTCGCGCATCACCGTCTGCGCCTCAGCAAAGGAAGCGCTCACTTTCTCCTGAATCTCCGTCAGCACTGCGCCCAGCGACTCTTTTTGCGCTCCTGCGGCTTCTTCCGCCTGTTGTCTTATCGCCTCCACCCGCGCCGCGGCCTCGGACTCCACCTGTTCGGCATGGGTCCGCAACTTTGCCGCCGCCTCCTCGGCCTGCGAGCACAGCGCTTGCAGCGCATCTTGCGCGCCGGCCAGCTGCTTTTCGTGTTGATCCCGCTGCAGTGCCCCTTCTCTCGCCAGGTGCGCCATGAGTTCATGGGTAAGCTGTTCCAGTTGCGGTGCCAGCCATCGCGGCAGCTCCTCTTTCAGAGATTCCGCAGCCGCCGCCTGCGCCGTTCGCGCCCGCACCTCGGTCTCTTCCTGGATTGTTCCGATGGCCTGTGCCGTTTCGCGCGCCACATCTTCCCGATAAGCCGTGTACTTCCGTTCCCACTCCTCGCCGCTCAGCCGCCGTTCCGCTGCCACTGCATGCGTGGCCGCTTCTTTCGCTGCGCTCTGAATCTGTTGCTTGGCCTCCGCCAGCAATCGCGCCAATTGCCGCGCCAGTTGCAATGACGCATCCGTCGCGCTCGCCGGGGCAGGGAAGACACGCACATTATCCGGCGTCGCCACTCCCGGTTCTGCCTCCACGATCGGCAGCGGAGTGTCTCCCATTGCCGGCATCCCGATGCTCGGCGGCAAATCCATCGCCGAAGCGGGATTCGAACCAAATTTGTTTTCTTCCGGAAACCCAAACCAGTCGTCGGGAGGAAACGCAATCCCCCAGGCATTCCCCGGCGCCTCCAGCTCCAGCGCCACCTGGAACAGTTGCCGGACCGTTCGCGGCCTCTGGATCCAAGCCACCTTCCCGCGCACCCGCCGCGGCGGATGGCCCTGTTCCGGGTGCGGAACCTCCAGGTTCACCCACATGTTTTTCAGAACGTAATGTTTCGATTGGTATCGGCACCCGTGGCAATTGATAATCAGCGTCGAAGTCCGCTCCGCAAACGGCCGCCCCAGCGCGTCGACCCCTGTCACCATCAATGGCACAGCCTGGACGATGCGCGTGCTTCGCCGCTTCCTCAATTCCTCGGTTGTGTTTGTTGCGCCCTCTATCGACATTTCGCCTGTTTCGTCCGTCAGTTCAGGGCCGCCGGGTTCTTCGTGCATGGTCGCCGTACCGTTCTCTTCGCTCGTCTAGTTACCGATATCTATGGCTTTTTCGGCTCGGCTGCATTCTGCTCGCTGTCTGAACCCGTCACGCTATCCCAAATTTCCTTCGCCACCCAGATTGGCCCAACCAGCAAATACACCGGTCCTTGAAAAAATGCCGGCTTGTTGCCCTCAATCCGGTGGCCCAGCAACAGCAGCACCCATCCGCCCAGGAAACATCCGACACCCCAGCGCCACCGTAGCAGCACCAGCAGGATCAATCCCGCAAAAATCAGCGGAATTCCGATTCCGTGCAATATCTTGTTCCAAACAGAATGATGCTCGTGGTCGTACTGTGTCATGTAGTGCTCAAGTCCAGCCATCTGAGCACCTCCTGCTCCAGTTCCATCCGGAACCACCGCGATTAGCGGGGACATCCGACCGCAGGCCTGAACTCTATCCTGATTCGATCCCCCTGCCTAGAGGACAATCATTCTGTACGTACTAGATCCCCAGTCCCACTCGTTTTTGAGTGCGGGAGCAAAACTCCCGCTTTTACGGCCTGACGCAATCTTCCCGGATCCAAATCCAACCACCCGGTAGCGGCCGCCTTCAGAGACTGACCGCCATTCCCGGGAACACCATTCTCCCGAATGGGCGTTTCTGTCGCCATCTGAAGGGCATTTCTCCCCCGGCAATGGCCGTTCCTCAAATCGGCCATAAAGCTTCCTGTTCAAATGCCGTCCAACACGCAATCCCCCAACAAAAAAATCCCCAGAAAACCTCTCCAGGGATCTCCCGGTCTTTCTTTCTTCCCTCAACCTGCGAACCTCTTTACAACTCCCTCCGCCCCTCCATCGCCTTCAACATCGTCACCTCATCCGCATACTCCAAATCCGCTCCCACGGGAATCCCTACCCCAATGCGCGTCACCCGCACTCCCAGCGGTTTCAGCAGCTTCGAAATATAAATCGCCGTCGCCTCCCCCTCCGCCGTCGGATTCGTGGCAACAATAATCTCCTCCACGCCCCCGCCCTTCAACCGCTCGATCAAGCTCTTGATATTCAGCTGATCCGGCCCGCGCCCCTGCAGCGGCGACAGCGCCCCCCCCAGCACGTGATACATGCCGCTGAACATCCGCGTCTTCTCAATCGCCAGGATATTGTGCGGTTCTTCCACCACGCAAATCGTCCGCTTGTTGCGGTTCGCTCCGGTGCAATAGAGGCATGGATCAGAATCCGTGATGTTGTGGCAAACCGAGCACGTCCGGATCTTCTCTTTGGCGTCGCGAATCGCGTCCGCCAGTCCCAGCGCATCCTCCGCCGGGATCCGCAGCAGGTAAAAAGCCAGTCTCTGCGCGGTCTTCTGTCCAATCCCAGGCAGGTGTTTTAGCTCATCGATGAGTCGTTCGACAGGCGCGGCAAAATCAGGCATGTTCCTTGATTAACACAAGCCGCTCTTCTCCGCAAATTTTCGTCGATCGGATCAGCTTCGGGTTATCCAAGCGTGGCATTGAGCGGTCAGATGGTTGACTGCAGAGCGAGCTGTGGCGGACACCAAACTTGTTCAACTCTGGTAAGCTGAACGGCTATGAAGAGACTGTCCTTACTCGTGCTGCTATGCGCCGCCACATTTCTCGTCAACTGCCAACAATCGACCAAGAGCGACACCACGCCAGGGGCGGATAAGGGCACTTTTATCCAGAACACGTACAGAAACGATTTCTTCGGCTTTACCTACGCGCTGCCGGGAGAATGGCACAAGAGCAGGGTGGCACCCGCAGCTCTTCCGCCAGGTGCATATTACCTGTTTATAGGAGACCGTGATACAGGGGAGTCTCTCTTGAATCGGGTCACAGTCGTTGCTGACCCCAGAAGCTACAACCGCCCTGGACTTTCTACGCAAGAATACTTGTCGGCGTTCATTCGTGCACAAGTAAGAAATTCCAACGCCGAAGTCATCCGGGAACCATCCTCATTCGTTTCAGGGGAGAACAATTTCTATAGAGCGGATTACAAATGGGTGCACAATGGGATTACGGTCTACAGCTCGATGGTGTGCGCGGAACGCAAGAGTTACTGGCTCAGTTGGAGTTTTGCGACGCCATCAGAACGGAACCTCGACGATGGGATGAATACGCTTCAACACATTTCTTTCGACCGCCCCTCGCCACGCTGGGAATAACAGTGTTTAGAACCTGAAGTCCTTCTGATCCCGCCTGATTCCCGCTCGCCAGAAACTGACCCGATACCAGTCCTCGTTGAAAGCGTGCCGCCGGATCCTCTCTTCCCGGTAGAAAAGAGGGAATCTGCTCCACTCTTCAGACTCCCGCCCTTCCCGACGCTCATCAGACCACTCCATCGTCGCGTCCTACTTCGCACCGGCTTGGCGCAGAGGCACGTTCACCGCTACCATCTCCTGCCGCTTCGCCAACTGCTGCTCTTCGCGCGTTTCGAGCAACTCCCGGCCTTTCTCTTGTCCCGACGCCCAGATCTCCGCCAGGAAATAACGTCCCTGATAGTTGTGGAACACCACATGCGAATGGGCCACCGTCTTCTGCCCGCGGCTGAGGACCGGCATCGTCAATGCATGCGCCGCTGCACTTCCATCTTTCCCCTGGATCTGCAACCAACCGCTCTCGACCAGCACCGTGTATTCTCCGGCAGGCAGCTTTCTCTGCTCCACCTCAAACGCAAACGGCGCCTCAAACGTCACCACCCGCTCTGCCTGCTGCGCCCGAACCCCGGCTCCGCTTCCCACCATCACCAAACCCGCCACCAGCACGTTCTTCAGAATATTCTTCATCTCGGTTCTCCTCGTGTGAAATTGGTTCCCGTTTTCCGGGAACGTGCCCACTTTCACAGAACCAACTGCTCCCCACAATGCACGCCGGGTAAGCCACGGGAAAAAGGAATCTCACCGTCTAAAACACTGAAAACCAAAGGCTTAACAACTCTTCTCAACTCCGATTGATACCGCCCGGTCGAACTTTTTGTGCTACAGTTTCGTCTATACCCGCAGGAGACTCGTGTGACCATGACCACCTCGCCCCAGCTTCCCTCCGTCATCCGCTTTGGCGCTTATGAAGCCGATTTGCTCTCCGGCGAACTCCGCAAATCCGGCATCCGCCTCAAAATCCAGGATCGCCCCTTCCAGATCCTCGCCATTCTTCTTGAACACCCGGGCCTTGTCGTCACCCGCGAGCAGCTCCAAAAACGCCTCTGGCCCGAAGATACCTTCGTCGATTTTGAGCACGGCCTGAACACCGCGATCAACAAGCTCCGCGACGCCCTCTCCGACGAAGCCGACAACCCCCGCTTCATCGAAACGCTTCCCAAACGCGGCTATCGTTTCATCGCTCCCGTCTCCGCCAGCGCGGCTCCCCGCGCACACCTCCACGCGGTCTCGCCCCCTCAGAAGCCAACTCCTTTTCCAACGCCCGCAATCTTAACAGCGGAATCCTCCGTCATTTCCGCCCCCGCGCCCTCCGCCGCCCCACCCAAATATCGTCCGACCACCTACGTCGCAGCCTCCGCGATGCTCCTCCTCTGCGCCGGGCTCCTCGCGGCTTGGCATTTTTTCTCGCGTTCCCGCGGCGCCGCCGAATCCTCCGAAATTCGCATCGCTCCCCTGAACGGTCTCCCCCGCGAAGGCGACGCCGCCTTCTCTCCAGACGGCAACCAGGTTGCCTTCCTCTGGGCCGGCGAAAAACGCGGCTACGCCCATATTTACGTCTCGCAAATTGGCGCCGACGCTTCCCCGCGTCAGATTACGAGCTCCGGTGAGGGTATCTTCGAATTTGCCCCGGTCTGGTCCCCCGATGGCCACTACATCGCATTTTTCCGTTTCAATAACAAAGAAAAGGATCTCGCCATTTATGTCACCGCCGCGCTCGGCGGCTCGGAACGTCGCCTTTATAAGGTGAACTCCTATCGCAAGGTGGACGCGCTCGATTGGTCCATGGACGGCAAATATCTGGCGTTCTCCGATAGCCCGTCGCCCAGCGAAGCCTCCCGAATCTTTCTTCTGTCCCTCGACACCCTCCAGGTTCATCCGGTAACCTCTCCTCCGCCCAGCACCCTAGGGGACACCACCCCCGCATTCTCTCCCGACGGGAAATCGCTCGCCTTCGTCCGGGACACTCTCGACGTTCGAGAGATTTTCGTGCTTCCTGTTTCCGGCGGTTCTCCCGCGCAAATTACCCCCACCCAAATCACTTTTGACCAAGCGGATGTTCAAGGCATCACCTGGACGCCGCAAAGCGACAAGCTGATCTTCGCCTCTTCGCGGCGGGGACAAACCAGCCTCTGGCGCATTTCCGCCAAGGGCGGAACTCCGCAACGCCTTCCGATCGCCGGTGCTGGCTGGGCCATGCGCCCTGCTCTCAGCCGGCAGGGGAATCGCCTCGCCTATACCAGCGTCACCTACTCTTCTTCTATTTGGCGAGCCTCGCTCAGTCCCGATCACAAAGTCATTGGCCCTCTGGAAAAATTCATTTCCTCCACGGGTCTCGAGGAAGGCCCGCAGTATTCTCCCGACGGCAAACACATCGTCTTTCAATCCACTCGCACGGGCTACCACGAAATTTGGCGCGCGGATGCCGATGGCTCCAACCCCATCCAATTGACGCACTTCGCAAAAAATCTAACCGGAACGCCCCGCTGGTCCCCGGATTCCAAGTGGATTTCGTTCGACTCGCGTCCCGCAGGTCACTCCGAGGTTTTCGTCATCAATGCCGAAGGCGGCCAGCCTCGCCAGGTCACAGAAGGAGATTCAGAAAACGGTGTCGCCAGTTGGTCACCGGACGGCAAGTGGCTCTACTTCGCCTCCAATCGCGGTGGCACCTGGGAAGTCTGGAGGATTACTCCAGAAGGAAATTCATCTGCGCGAATCACGCACCACGGAGGCTTCACGGCCATTCCTTCTCCGGATGGAAAATTTCTCTATTATGCGAAGGGCCGCGATGTTCCAGGACTCTGGCGCGTTCCCGTTGAAGGTGGGGAAGAAACGAAACTCTTCGACGGGCCGCCGGTCGGTGGTTGGGGATATTTTGCCGTGACCGCGGATGGAATCTACGTCCCCGACGTGTCCAGTCCCGGCAAAGCTGGCCTCTACTTTTATTCTTTTGCAACCAAAACAAGCTCTTTAGCGTGGTCTGTCGATCACGAGGAGCCGGACAACGGCGCACCCGCTCTCGGCATCTCCCCTGACGGCGGCACCATGGTCATCTGCCTGCTCGACCAGCCCCTCGTCTACATCATGCTCGTCGACAATTTCCGCCCCTAGCCGATTGAGCAGTCCGAGCAGGTCGAACCTGATGTTTCGGTTAAAGCAGATTTTTGTGAGTGAATATGTCGATGACCGGAAAGGATGTTTGGTTGTGGCGACGGAAAGGAAAAACCGGATTGAACGCCCCGAGAGGAGACAGCCTAGACAGTTTCCAACGAACAACTTCTGAAATTCCTAAAACAATCCCGGAATCTTCATTCCCGCCATGCCGGGAATTCCGCCCGCCAGGCTCTTCATCTGGTTCGCCAGCTCATCATCCACGCGTCGCGACGCTTCATTCACTGCCGCCCGCACCAGGTCCTGCAGCATCTCTTGATCCTTGCCTGCAAACACTTCCGGCTCGATTCTTACTTCCAGCACTTGCTTCTGACCGTTCATCTTCACGGTCACCATGCCGCCGCCGGCCGACGCCTCCACAGCAACCGAATTCACCTGCCGTTGCAAATCCTCCTGCACTTGCCGCAGCCGCGAAAGCATTTGTTGTAGGGCGTTCACTTCCATGTTCATGTCAGCCTCACTTTGCCGTGTGGCTTATTCTTCGCCTTGCCGTCGAACTTCGGAAATTCTCCCGCCGAATCGCTGCAACATCGATTTCACCATCGGGTCATTTTCAAACTGCGCGCGAATTTCCTGCGTACTGGCTGCGGCTCGCGATGCACTCGCACCCTTTGCCGCCCCTGTTTCCAGCTTAGCACATACGCGCACCGCTCGCCCTAGTACGTTGCCCGAAACGCTACGTATTTTCTCCAGCGTGTCGCGCCCTTCAATCAATCCCGCGAACGTGCTCTTCTCCGCTGGAAAATAAATTCGCAATTCGCTTCCTTCCAACTCCCACCGCGAAGAATGCTCCAGCAACTCCCCGATAAATTTCTGCTGCGCCTGTATCCCCGCCTTGATCTCCGCCACCTGCGCCGTATCCAACCCAGCCGCCACAGCCTCAGCCGCTTTTTCTTTCATCTCCCGTGCAGGTGCCACCGCCGCTCCCGATGCACTGACAGCAAGTACTTCGGGTTTTGCCACTGCCCGCTCCTGGCCTTTATCGTGGCCGCCTTCCGGGGCGGGCGCCTTTTGTCCCATCACGCTTGCCGCGCTCGAAGAACCGACTGCCGCCCCTGCCGATCGCGATGGCAAAGCCGCCGAACTCATCCCCGAATTTCTCTCTGTCGTTCCGCCACCCGAATTCCCACCACCCGCACTCTTCGCCTCCGCCAACAATTCCTCGAGCGGAGCCAACCGCGCCGCATTCACCAAGCGCAACAACCCCATCTCCAGATGCACCCGCGGATCCATCGCCCGCCGCAGCGAATCATCCGTCTGCAACAAAATCTGAAAATATCTTGTCAAATCTTCTTCACTGAAAAGCGCCGCCGCCTTCGCCAGTCCCGGCCGCTGATCCGGCGTAGCCGCCAGCAAATCCGAATCCGCCCCGCAAACTCGAGCGATCAGAAGATTGCGCATGTGCCGGATCGCCTCGCGGCAGAAATGCTGCAGATTCCGCCCTTCTTTCTGGAAGCGGTGCACCAGCCCCAGTGCCCGTTCCGCGGACTGCTCCGCAATCGCCTGTACCAGTTCATTCAGCGTATCTTCCGGCACCACGCCCAGCAAATCACGCACTGCCTGATCGTTTATATCGTCGCCGCAATACGCCCGTGCCTGCTCCAGCAGCGAAAGCGCATCCCGCATGCTGCCTTCCGCCATCCGCGCAATCACCGCCAGCGCCCCATCATCAATTTTCAGATTTTCCTGCGACGCAATATACTTCAGCCGGTCGGTAATCTCATTGAACGTCAACGCCCGGAAATGAAAATGCTGAGACCTCGACCGGATCGTATCCTCAAGATCCTCCGGCTGTGTCGTCGCCATCACAAAAATCACCCGCTCCGGCGGCTCTTCCAAAGTCTTCAGCAGCGCGTTCGATGCCTCGCCCGTCAGCATATGGGCTTCGTCCAGAATCACCACTCTGCTCCGCGAAGCCGCCGGCGCGTATCGCACCATCTCCCGCAACTCGCGAATCTGGTCAATGCCGCGGTTCGACGCCGCGTCAATCTCAATCACATCCAGCGAACTTCCCGCGGCAATCTCCTTGCACGAATCGCAGACCCCGCAAGGCTGCGCCGTCGGCCCGTCTACGCAGTTCAGCGCCTTAGCCAGAATCCGCGCCGCCGTCGTCTTCCCCACGCCGCGCGCCCCGGAAAAAATATACGCATGCGCCACGCGATCCTTCTTGATCGCGTTCCCGAGCGTCTCGGTCACGTGCTCCTGCCCCACAAGATCGGCAAACGTCTGCGGCCGCCACTTCCGCGCAATCACCTGGTAAGTCATAAGTGTCTGGGTGCCAAGCTCCTCGCCGTTTCAGCAAATCGTGGCTTCATTTTCAGCGCCCGCCCCGCAAAAGTCAAAACATAGAATTCCTCAGCACGCCCAGCTTCAGGCTTGCCCTGAGAGGAAGAAACGGGCGGACCACGTTGGAGTGCGGGAGCTCAGCTCCCGTTTTTCGGACGTGATCCTTTCCTCCCAGACTTGAACTGGCCTCACAACTTTTCCGGCAAGACTCGCTGGCGCAACTCGCCGATCGACACCCCAACGCAACCGGAAAGAAATGGGTCTCCGAACTGCAAATACTCCAAACAAATTGTTTGTGAAATTTACCGCCGAAAAACCGCCAACCAACCGCACGCTGATCGCTAGGATCTGCTCGCCTCTGGCTGATTACCGATTACTGATATCTGATTCCTTCTTCAAATCAAATCGAGGAACTTCGGGGTCTCCGCGGCACACTCGGCTTACCCGGTACCGTTGCTCCCTTCCGGGCCTGGCGGGGTTCGCGGGACCTCGTTGCACGAAGCCCGAAGTTCCACGATTCGACACTCACGCATTTCGCGAATGCCATCCCAGTCTAACACACACATCCGATCGTCAGAACGTCGAACCACTACTCCACCTTCATCGGCGCCATCACACTCCCCGTGTTTTCGTTCACTTTGTCCATCACCGCAAAACTCAGCGAATAGTCTCCCGGCGCCAGCTCGATTGTTCCCGTAAACAGAATCCCTTTCTCGCGCACCTGTCTGGCTTGCGATTCGCTCATCTTTCCTTCGACCACCTTGGTGAAGCTCCCCACCATCTTTCCCGTCGAGTCCCGGGCCACCGCGCCGAACTCCAGTTTCAGTTGGTTTCCGATCTCTTCGTCAATCCGCACCGCGGCTGCCGGAAGGGAATAGAGAAAGCCCACCTTTTTCACTCCGGGATTACTGCCCGCCGCCGGGTCCATCAACCGCACGCTCATCGGCAGCCCCGTATACTGAAACGGCGAAAACAGCGCCATTTCCATCAGTTTGGTGTCTGTCGGCGCGTCGTGAGCCGTCGCGTTGAGGTAATAGCCGCTCCGTGCCTGGATCTGCACGTCGCCACGCATCGACCGCACGCTCAACTTCCTCCACCCCGGTTTCTCGGTACCGCTCTTGTCGTAAATTCCCAGCAGGTAGTAATCCGAAGAATCGCTCGCCGCCTCCTTGAAGCATTTCGCCGCATCCATGTCCCGAGTGCACAATTTTCCACCGGTCATATTTGCAAGATTCTCCAGATTGGCGATATGCGTACCCAGCATCACGTGTCGGGGCATAGGTACTCCAATACCCGCACTCACATAACCCGGATTCACCAGTTCGCTCACGTCCAGCGGATACACAGCGATGTTCGCCGCTTCGAGCGTTCGCCAGGTCTGCTCGTAGAGCGGGCTCAGGCCCTGTTGTCCCAGGCTGTGCAGCGGCCCACTCTTTTCAAACGCCGACGCGTCTCCCATGTCAAAGGGAAACCCGGCCGTTGCCCAGATCAGCGACTTTCTTCCTGGAATGCCTCTAAATGCGTCCGCGATCTCCAGCATCGACAACAGCGTCAAGCGGATCCGTTCTCCTGCGCTAACGTCCTGAAACGTGCCTTCCATCTCCAGGATGTTCAGTCGCGACGCTTCCATCGCCGCGTTCGCTCCCGCATTCTTGGTATTCGCGCCTTGAACCATCCGGTAAAGCGCTTCTTCAGGATTCCTCGCCGGGGCGTCCATCTCCGTCCGCGATTGCTTCACCTTGTTCAGCGCTTCCAGCAACACCTTTGGGTCGGTCGTGAACCCATGAAGCAGCCATGCGCCTTTTTCGTTGACCGCGATCAGGCACACCGGTTCCTGTTCGTCCAGGGACTTCGACAAAAAATCCAGCAATTGTTTGCGTGCTTCCTTTTGCTCCTCGATCTTTGAATTCACCAGGTCCAGCACGAAGATGGTGACCCGGTTCCCGCCTTGCTGCACGGTATTTGTAAATACACCCGCCGGCATGGCCGTCGGCTTCATCACCTCCGCCTTGGTGGTGATGTGGTCAAACAGGGCGATCTCTTGCCTCTTTCCGTTCTCCAACACCACAAAATCTTCCTTCTTCATGTCGGTGACGCGGTTTCCCTTGGCATCCGTCACCTCTGCCGGTATCAGCACCAATCCCGTGCGCACCTTAATGACAGGAGCCTGCGGCGCTCCTTCACCCGGCTTGGTCTGTCCGAACGACAGCATCGCGCCAGCCAGAACGGAAAACAGGACGGGCAACATCGCGCGCGGAATCGGGCCAGGCGGCTTCATCGTGTATCCCCGGATTGGGTCTGGTTAGACTTCATTGTCTTGCCGGAAAGTGTACTCTCACTTGTGACGAATGCAAATAAATGGGCTGGCACCCGACGCCCGGCTCCGCCCACCCCGGTATCTTCCCCTGCAAACCGTTCCGCGACAAGCTTGCGCGGCCGCTCCTTCCCGACTATTGTTTCTCTCAGGTTGGAGTTCCTCCCCAACCGCCTGGCTTCCGTTTGCCGCCGAAGCCAGGTCCGCGCGCCAGCGCCAGCCCACCTCACCGGGGGCCGCTCCCCACGTTACGGGGACATCACACTTGCACGCGCGTGCAGCAGGAGGATTTTCATGAAAGCCGTTCTCTCAGTCCTTTTAGTTTTTGCGCTGGCCGTTTCTGCCGTTCTGCCCACGCCAGCCCTGGCCGAGCCGCACCAGATTATTCAGGGCACCGAAGTGCACCTCACGCTCCTCACTCCCGTCAGCAGCTTCACCAGCCGCGAAGGCGATCCCTTCATCGCTGTTCTCTCCCAACCTGTTGCCCTTGACAGCCGTATTGTTCTCCCCGCCGGTACCCGCGTTCACGGCGTAGTCGGCACCATCCAGAAAGCCAAAAACTTTTCCCTCTTCCGCGGCCAGGCCTCGATGAACCTCGCCTTCACAAGCATCGAACTCGACAGTCGCCTTATCCCCGTCCAGATGAGCCTCATCGCCATTGGCCACCCACGCATCGATTCCTACAGCACTCCCCGCCGCGACATGAGAATCACCGAGGGGGAACTTATCCAGGAAAAGCACGATTACAAAGGTGATGCCTTGGGCATGGTGATTGTTGGCGGTGGTGGCACCCTGATGGGCGTCCTCCTCAGCAACGTCGCTCGCGGCACGGGCATCGGCCTCGCCTCTGGCGCTGTCTATGTCGCCGCCCGCAAAGGCAAGGAAGTCGAACTCTCGGCCCAGACCGGTCTCCTCACCCGCCTAGACAGCACCTTAACCATCCCCCTGACCGGCGCTACCAACGCCAGCGACTCCCCCACCGGCGCCGCCTCCCGCTAACCAGCACACCCTCCGCCCAACATCACCTACGCCCGCCGCTTCCCCGGCGGGCGTTTCCATTCTTGTCTGATCTCGTCGCTTCCAGTTCTGTGGTCGCTGTTCTCTCCTATCGCCATCGCGCACCGGAGCGATCAGGTGAGGGCTCTTCTTCCCATCCCCAAAATATTGAGTTGGCTAATCCAGGGGAGGAAAGGGCGCCGCAAGCTGTTCAAACTGAACTCTTGGCGCCCAAGGGGTTTCTGGCAGGCTGATATGAGGTACTTTCTTTGGAGGTCTGTTCAAGTCTCCTCAGAGCAATTTTCGCTTACCCGTCGCTCTTCAGAGCTTGCAATGTACTTATTGCCCATTCTGATTGCAGGACGCTTGCCAATCTTTTTCTCCCAATTTCCATTGCAAACACTGGCCTTAGGCACTGCCCGCCATTTCCGTTCCTGCATCAATTCCACTTCCGTGTCCCCTTCCGAAACACGCACACTGGATTCTGTTTGCCCCGCTGTCCGAGCGTGCCTGTCATCCGGACCGGAGTGGCCGGCTTTTTCTTCCGCGCCGCAGCTTGGCGCGCCGGCCACGGAGTCGAGGGACCCCGGCAACCAAGCAACCTCTTCAAGATTCCGCCGGTCGAGCTGCCCTTTCCTCAGTTTTCAACCCCATCCCTCCTATTCACTTTTCTTATCCATCCCATTCATTTTTCCTCTTGTGGAAATTCCTTTTTCCATTTGACGCTGCATTTCCCCTCGCGCTACCTTTACATTGTCAGTGATGTCCATTCCCAAAATGCCAATCTGGCGTTTAGCGCTCCCAACCAAGGAGATTCATGTCCACTGAACTGCGCAATTTTCTCTCTCTCCCCTACGACGAACTCGAAGATCTCAATCTCAAAGCCAAAGAGCAGCGCCAAAGCCGCACCCCCATCCACAAAATTCAGGAAGAACGCCTCAAATACCTCGCCACAGAAAAGCGCATCAAGGCCATCACGGTCCTTTTCAGCGATCTCGAAGGCCGCCTCCACATGCTCGATTACGACAAAAAGTTCCTTCTCAAGTCCTGGGACAACCTCACCTTCGACGGTTCTTCGATACGCGGCTTCACCGCTCAGCGCGAGAGCGATCTCCGCCTGGGCATTGACTGGGGATCGTTCTACTGGGCCCCCGCCGACTATTTCGGCAGCGGCAAAGTCCTCGTCTTCGGGGAAGTGATTGACAAGGATGGCTCGCCCTATTCCGCCGACATTCGCGGCGTCCTGAAGGGCTACGCGGAGTCTCTCTACAAAAAAGAAGGTTACACGCTCAACGCCGCCAACGAAATCGAGGGCTTCCTCTTTAAAGGTCCGGACGCGGAGCGCCACTACAACGAAAACGGCAAGTTCGAATACGTCAACACCGGCGGCTACTACCACTCGCTCCCCGGCGATCCTCTCCGCACCTTCATCGACACCACCGCCGAAGTCCAGCGCGCCATGGGTTTCCAGAACGAAAAGGATCATCCGGAAGTCGCGCCCTCACAATTCGAAATCAACTACAGCTACTCCGAAGTCGTCAACGCCGCCGACCAGATCCAGCTCTACAAACTAATTTGCCGCCAGGTCGCCAACAAAATGGGCCTCACCGCTTCCTTCCTCCCTAAGCCCGTCGTCGGCGTCAACGGCAGCGGCATGCACACCAACGTCTCCATCAGCGAAAAAGGCAAGAATCTTTTTTGGGATCCAAAAGGCGAGGAAAAACTCAGCAAAACCGGCTGGTCCTTTATTGACCGCATCCTCACGCACGGCAACGACATCTGCCTGCTGCTCAATGCCAGCGTCAACGCCTATCGCCGCCTCGATCCGCACTTTGAAGCGCCCAACCAGATCAAGGCCTCGCCCGTGGACCGCGGCTCCATGATCCGCATCCCCATCGGCAACGAAAAATCCATGCGCGTCGAAGTGCGCTCCGTCTCTCCCGACGCCAATCCCTATCTGGTCATGTACTCCATCTTCAAGACCGGCATCGACGGCGAAACCTCCAAAATCAAGAATCTTCGCCAGGCCGAACGCTATCTCCCCGACAACATCTACACCGCCATCGACCATTTCGAGAAGGCCGACTGGACCACCAAACTCCTCGGCGCCGACGTCAAAGGCCGCTACGCCGATCTCAAGCACGCTTCCGCCGACCGCTGCCCCCGCGCCCTCGGCACCTTCGTCAAAGCCCCCGAAGTCCAATACCACCACGAGGTCTACAACCAGTTCCTCTGGAACCTCTTCTAGCCCATTTTTGAGCGCGGGAGCAAAGCTCCCGCTTTTGCGATGTAAACCAATCCACCCGACCAATATCCGCAGGCGACTCCGATTGAGTGGCCGATCTCCAGGTGGGCCATTCTTGTCTTTAGTTTCCTGATATTCAAATAGGCGGGACGAAACGCAACAATTCGATCAATTCGCAATAAAATTTTCCCAATTCTCCTCTGTGTACTCCGCGTCCTCTGTGTAAATCTTCCTCTTCTCTCAGCTTCCCGTTGTCTTATCACCCCTCTCGGCTATCTACGGAACGTCACTCAATCACGCGCACCTTCTTGTCATTCCCGCATTCAGATACCGGCACGCCCGTCCCTATTTCAAATTCGGATCAAACACCACTGATATCTCGATGCTCTCGTCCTTTTCCGACGCCACAAACAACCACTGTTTCACTGCCTTCACCGAGCAGTCCGACAGGATTGGATTCCCGCCCATCACTTGAACGTCTCTCACTGTCCCATTTGCATTTACCTGCACCCGCAGCTTCACCGTCCCGCCGATTCCCCTGACCTTTAATACCGATGGATATTGAACCGCCACCATCTTCAATGCCCTGCGATTGAACACCACCTCCTGCGCCGCACTCAACGCCGCGCTCGCCGCCAGCAACACAGCTCCTGCAAGCATCCCCCGGATCTTCCGTGAATTGTTCTGCATTGTCTTCCGACCTTCCCGCTTTGCCGGACTGGCCGCCCCGTCCGCCGGCATACCTCAAGATGCCATGAAAAACGTGCAAGCCCCGCTCCACACCCCAATCTATTTCCCCCATTCACGCCAGAATCTAACTACTCCTATCTCCAAGAAATAGAGCCAATTGCACCGCTGCGAAGCTCCAGTTCGCGCTCCTTCTCGAACGCCCCCGCTCATGGCATTCCATTTTCTCGCCCGACCCGTCTCAGCCCTGAGATTCCGATCGCCACCTTGCGACTCCGCTATTGGGTGCGGGAGCGGGAGCTTGCCCGCCGCAGGCAGGCTCCCGCTCTTACGCACTGAATCTCCGCCGATCCCTCCGGACTCTCGGTCCCCCAATAAAAAAAGGGGCGGCCCGAAAGCCGCCCCTCTTCTTTCATTTTCGAATTAACCTAGAGCGTAACCTGCGCCTTCAACTGAATCAACCGCGGCGAAGCATCCGCTCCCAGCACCGAACCAAAGGGTGATGTCGGCCCCAAAACCGAAAGGGTCGGCCTCCTTCTCCTGGTTTCTCTCGCAGCTTTATTCTCGGCGGAACAGAAAGACCCCACCTTTTCTCGGAAGAGAGGGTCGGGCACCCTCATTTCGGTACGTTTCGATCACCTCAACAAGTGGTATCCTCTCGCAATGGAAATGCGTCAAGCCCAATTTCCAGCGAATCGAGTTGGCCAGCCGCCCGGATATCCACAATTTGATCGCGGAAGTTTGCAAGACCCCGCATGAGGAACATCCAGAAGAAAAGAGGCCAGATGACTTCAAGATGGAGAGAAAAGAGAGCGAGAAACGGCAGAAACAAAAGGGGAAGAAGAGAAAAAAGAAGTCAGCCAATAACTGAGGCATATGAGACAAAAAGAATTTGCGTGCGCTGCGCAATGGCTGGCCCGATTCTTGTGATTCTTCTATTTGGCATCGCCTCCAATCGCGAAACCTACGCACAATCATCATCGGATGTGTCAACAGAACCTTCTCTCGCAATGCTCTCGGCGGAATTAAAGGCTGCGTTCGGGCCAGTGCGACTTCACAGGGAGGAAGAACTTGAAGATCGTTTCACTGTTCCCCGTCTGCCCCATTCAGACCCCGGACTTTTGCCGCGTTTTTTTCAGATTCAAAGGCCCCGCTACGATCTCTCAGGAGACCAAATTCTGGACAACGTAGCTAACGGGATTCCAACAATGTATGTTGCCAGCTCGGCGGACGAAAAGAAGATCTACAAACTCTATGGATTCGCTAACCCCGAACAGGACTTCAATCGTTTAGTTGGCGATGGGCGTGCGCAGCGCATTCTAAATTCAGAAGAAGCGGAGTCCCGCGGATTGCTGTGCGGTGAAGTAATTTATGGTTTGTCGTCCGAGTGGTGGATCGCTGATGCTTCCAACGCCAAACTTCAGGCGGCCAAGCACTACTTTGACACGAACCACCCAGATGCTTTCCAGCGGAGCACCAAGTGGTGGAATTCTCTCAAACGAAATCACGTGGTTCTTTCGATCAGTACGACAAAAATGGCGAGCGGAGGATTCTCTCTAAATCTGCCGGTCTTCTGGGCTAGTGTCGAAATAGAGACCACGCCGCAGGTCAGGGTTTATCATATCGAGGTAAGCGAAAACGGGACTTGCCATATGGACGCTAAGTCGACCGAGGTCCTCAAGTGAAAATTCGTACTCGGCGGGTGTCACACCCTTGCCGCACCAGAATCTCTCGGGTGGAGTCATTCTTTTCCGGTCGCTCGCCACTGGTCGCCGGTTACTTCTTCTTCTATACTCCAATCGAGGTGACTCCCAAATGATCTCCATGACTCTCGAGCAAGCCGCCTTTCTTCTCCAATACAATCTCCCGTCCGTCAAAAACGAGTACCGGACCACCAGCGGCATCATCGCCGCCATCCCCGCCTCCAACGCCGACTATCGTCCCGACCCGCAAGCCCGCAGCGCCGCCGAAATCGCCTGGCACATCGCCGCCGCCGAACACCGTTTCTACGGCGGCATCGTCTCCGGCGCCTTCGACTTCAACGCCATCCCCCGTCCCGAAGGCGGCATCACCCGGGAAAATATCCTCAAGTGGTACGCCGACTCCTTCGCCAAGAATTTCGACAGCCTGACCCGCCTCACCCCCGACCAAGCTGCCAAAATCATGGACTTCCGCGGCATGTTCGAGCTGCCTGCCGTCGCCTATCTCGATTTCAGCATCAAGCACACCGTCCACCACCGCGGACAGCTCTCCACTTATTTGCGCGCCATGGGCGGCAAAGTCCCTGCCATCTATGGGGAAAGTTACGATTCCGCCGAAGCAAAAAAAGTCGCCAAAGCCGGCTGAGCTCGTTCAGGCGTGCTCCCGCGTCCCCGCCGCGGGCAAAAACGCCACCCCGCACCGGAACATTTTCAGTTCCGGCAGCTCCGCGATATTCACCACTCGCGCCGCCACATAAATCGCCGGCGCGTCTGGCGACTCCGGCGAGAACGGCACCGCGATCGTCACGTCCGTTGAAATCGCATATGCAGTCTTTGTCCGGAATCCCAATCCTCCGCGCGACATATCAACGCAAGTCACCACATCTTTCCCGAACGCGGCGCTCTGCACGCAGGCAAAGTAGTTCACCTTCGCACGCACCCGCTGCCGCCGGTCCTTCGCCGCCGTCGTGGTTGCCGCCGCCACCACCACCCGCGCTTCACTCCTCGGCCATGCTTTCGCACGCTCTTCCACGCGCGGGTCCATCCGCCCCGCGCACGCCTCCAGATCGATCGTCACTCCCGGCGAAACGTACTCCGCGAAGCGTGGCGCCACTCTCTGTTCCTGTTCCTCTAGCTCCAGTCCTACGTGCTCAACAATCACTGACGTCCGGGGCGGTGGTTCCAACTTTCGTTCCACCTTCGACGCCGCCGTTCGCGAAGCGCCATCGGTCTCCGGCCGCCTCCACACCGTCGCAAACCCGCATTCCGTGCAGTAGCGCACCAGTCCGCCGTGAATCGCGCACACATCGAACTCATAATCGCCGTTCAGGAGCGTCACCGTCGCCCCGCAACTGCCGCACTCCAGCACCAGTTCCAGCGGCCGCTCTGTCGGCGAAGGAGACGCAGGAAAATCCATCTTCCAGAAGTCCAGCTCCGCGTCCAGGAATTCGACTCCGTATGTATAAAGCCCATCCTGTGATCCGATCTCGCCCACGACGCGAATCTCGGCCTCATGATTGGACGCCGTCGAGCGCAGAATCAACTCTTGCTCGGCAACCAGTTTATGCGTGGAAACAATCCCGGCTCCGTGCAGGCTCAGCACCACCGTATGCGTATCTTCCGAAAACACGCGGCCTTCGGCGTCACTGCCAATCAGGAGGATCGGGATGGATTCGAGCAAGCGCCCGCTGCGGCGCATTTTTTTCGACATCGTCCTGGCAACCTGGGGAAGGGGGCAAGGAATTAACCTCTTCAGAATACCGGAAAAATGGTGCGGAAGGGCGGATTTTCGGCGAGAGTTACGAAGAGAAAGCAAATTGCAGCGGGTTGGGACATTGTTTCAATCAGGAACATTCCTGCCAGCCGTCACCGCGGCAGACCGGTGCCGGCCGGGCGTCCCCGCAGATGCCAGAAAAGCAGTGCCCAGTGCACCGCAAATTTTTCTCTCCATCGCCGCGATCCTCCAAGCGTGATGGCCGCCAACAAACCGCTCACCGCCGAATCCACCAGCAACCGCAGCAGCAAACCGCAACGCAGCGCGATCCGATCCGTCCGGCTCCTGTGCTTGGCAAAATAAGCGTAGCGCGATCGCCAGTATTCAATCCGCGCCGCCGCGGGATCCTGTTTCGCGGTCTGTCCCTGGCTGTGCCACACATGTACCTGTGGGAGATGCACGGTGGCAAATCCCGCTTGCCGCGCCCGCAGACAGAAATCGGTTTCCTCCAGGAAAAAGAAAAAACGCTCGTCCATTCCTCCCAGTTTTTCCCACACTTCCCGGCGAACCAGAAGGAATGCGCCGATGACGGATTCCACTTCCATCGGCCGAGCGTATTCCTGTTCCTTCCCCGGGAACCGCTTCGGCCAAAACGTGCGCAGAAGAAATTTGTTTAGAAGTTCCGTTGCCAGGGAAGGGAAGTTGGCGATCGAGTTCTGTTTCGTTCCATCCGCATTAAGTAGCTGCGCCCCCGCGACGCCGCAGCCAGGATTGGAGCGCATCCACTCCACGGAAAGTCGAACCGTATCCCGGGTCAGTCGCGCATCCGAATTGAGCAGCAGCAAAAAATCGCCACTTGCCTCGCGCGCCGCAAGATTCACGCCGCGCGCGAAGCCAACATTCCGTTCCATCCTTTTGTAATGAATTTCCGGGAACACCGATGGCAAGAGGCTCGATGTCTTATCGGTTGAGGCGTTATCTATAACGTGAATCTCTTTGGTATGAGTGTCCGCGGAAGCAAATACCGAATCAATGGCTTCACGCGTTTGCTGACAGGTATTGCGCGTCAGAAGAATAACCGAAACGTCCAAACAGGGCTCTCCTCAAACCATCCGAGATCAGCCGCGCACGCCGGGCGATAGGCAACGCCCAAAGTGTATCAGGCACGGAGCCAGAGAGGACAGCATGCAGCCGAGCACAGAGTTTAGGCTGAAGCAGATTTTGAAGCGGTCGGCAGAAGGAAAATAAGGAGCGGGACGGCCCGCTCACGATGCAGGGTGGAGCTAAGAATCAGGCGGTGGCGCTGCTGGAACGTGGGCGAGCCGCGTAACCGTCCCGCTTCAGGTAGCGATACAAGCTGGTGCGGCCAATCCCCAGGATCTGCGCCGCGCGCAGCCGGTTGCCGTGGCACATCTGCAGTACTCTCTGGATGTGCACCTTGCGCACATCCTCGAGTGAAAGCGGCCGCCAGTCTTCCTCTCCCGCCAGCCGCGGGCTGCGATGCTGCAAATGCTCCGGCAAGTCGCCGATATCAATGGAGTCGCCCGTGGCGGTAATGCACGCGGTGGAAATAACGTTCTCCAGTTCCCGCACATTGCCCGGCCAGGGATGCTGCAGCAGCACCGTCTGCGCGCGCCGCGTCAGCCCGGCGATACTCTTTCCGTAGGAGTCGTTGTACTTCTTCAGGAAGAACTGCACCAGCAGGGGAATGTCTTCGAGCCGCTCGGCCAGCGAGGGAATGCGAATCTGAATCGAGCTCAGTCGGTAGAACAGATCCTCGCGAAACCGCCCGGAGAACACTTCAGTGCGCAAATCGCGGTTCGTCGCCGCGATCAGCCGCACATTCACCTGCTTCACCTCCGGCGATCCCACGTACTGTATCTCGCGGTTCTGGATCACGCGAAGCAATTTCGCCTGCATGGCCAGGGAAGTCTCTCCCACTTCGTCCAGAAACACCGTGCCGCCGTTGGCATACTCGAACACTCCCGGCCGGGTGTCCGTGGCCCCCGTAAACGCGCCCCGCACGTGCCCGAACAACTGGCTCTCCAGCAGCGTGTCCACCATCGTCGAACAGTTGCACATCGCCAGCCGCTGCTGTCCTACCGGACTGATCAGATGAATCGCCCGCGCCACCAATTCTTTCCCTGACCCTGTCGGACCCACCAGAAGCACATTGGTGTAATGCCGCGCCACCTTGCGCGTGAAATCAAAGACTTCCAGCATCGCCGGGCTTTTCCCCACAATGCCATGAAATTCCAGATCCTTCAAAAGCTCCTCTTCGAGCGAACGCACCCTTCGCCGCTGGTCAGTCAGTGCCGCAAGATCGTCCAGCGTGCGTTTCAACCGCACCTGGTCCAGGGGTTTGGGGAGAAAATCCGCGGCCCCGTGCCGGATGGCTTCGAGCGCCCCCTCCAGCGTGTATTGCGCGGTCATGATCATCACTTGCACGTCGGGATCAGATCGCAGTGCGCGGTCCAGAAAATCAAACGGGGCGGGATTATCCAGATGTGTGCTCGCAAAGACCACCCGGCAGCGGCCCATGCGAATCAGCCGCAGCGCCTCTTCCGGGTCCGGCGTCAGAACCGGCTCATAACCCATGTCGGTAATCAGATGGGCAAGCAAGTCCCGCTCGGCTGGGTCGTCGTCGAAGATGCACGGTGTAAGAGAACTCTGAAGTGAGGTTACCGCCACAGTCTTGTAAGTAAGGTAAGCCATGTCCCACAAAGAGGCAACCGCTGTGCCAAAGACGTGTTCAATTCATTCACTCGCTGAGATTGCCCGGAACCGCCGGCCTCATGAGCGGCGATGCTTCGCTAAGTGGAACACTTTCAACGTTGTGAAAGCGATGCAGCAAGAATTTTTAGGACCAGCCGATCAGAAAAAGCGCATCGGAACAAGCGGCGGAACCCAGGAAAGTACTGCCAAAATGGTGCATTGTCCCGAAGTGGATGGGAACCGTTTCTTGATTCACCGGGTAGTGTTCGCGGTTGCGCTTCAGCTTGCACTCCATTCAACCGGATCTGGGGATTTCCTTCCGGGCTAGAGCCCGCAAATCTTGCTTCGTACGGGACTGGGTCGACCCGGTGTTGCGCTGTCAGCTGAATCGGCCGCACAAAAATGATGGAGCCCCCCAGATAACATCCTTGACAATGTCATGTGATTTCCCGCGCACGCGTCTGAAACGAGTTCCGCCTGTTCCACAAAGAAACCTCGTCTTCATCCCAGCCAGATACTCCCACTATCCCGGTCCGGGCCCCAGCGGTTGCGTTTCCAAATCGGCCATAAATCGCCTCCGAGGTCAAAAGAGCAGCCGATCGGCCGCCGGCGGCATCGCAAACCCGCGAGGCATAAGCACTTAAATCCTGCACACCCGGCGATGTGTGCACAGAAGCCACAACCCCTTCAATCGTGGTCCAAACTGAACAGGCATTATGAAAGATTCAGCGAATCCCTGGCAGAACAACCGCCTCATTCGCTCTTAAAAGAAGATCCGCACGGCGAGTGCCTGAACATAGGGAAACACCTTGCTGAAAACGAGCATCCCGACGAGCAAGCCAGCCATCGCAAAACCGCTTCCGCGAATCCAGTCGAGGTATTTCTGCGCTTGCGTTTCGCTCATGAACAGCATGACGACGGTGCTGCCATCGAGCGGTGGAACCGGCAACAGATTGAACGTCCCCAGCAGCAGATTCAGAAAGAACAACACCTGCAACACGGTTCCCGCAAAACTTGGCGCACCTGTGACCGGATCGCGGTGGAAAAGCTGCAGCGCCATTCCCCCGTGGAGCGCCGCCACCGCCAGCAGCATCAGCGTGAAGTTGGCCGCCGGCCCAGCCAAGGCCATCCATGCTGAACGCCGCGGATGCCGCCGTTCCCACAGCGGATCGTACGGCGCGCTGGCCCAGCCGATCATGCCGCTGCCGGAGGAAACAATAAAACTCAGAATCGGGAACAACACCATTCCATACCAAGACCGCCGGATATGCGGAATGGGATTCAGGCTCAGTTGCCCGCCCAGCGCCGCCGTGGAGTCTCCTCCGATTTTTGCGGCCAAAGCATGTGATGCCTCATGGCAGGTTGTGGAAAAAAGGAAAACCACGTACCAGATGAAACCCAGCATCAGCAGGTTGGGAGACAGATCGCTCATAAGCATTCGAGCGTAGGGTTTCCGCGCACGGAAAGCAAGTCGCCCGCAAAATCTCAAATCCAGGTCAGGAAAAAACAGTCTTTCCTTCCCACGTCGTTTTGTGTATGTTTCTCCCAACTCGTGTGTTGGCCGCAATTCCTGGTTGTGCGGAGGAACTCCGGCGTGAATTCTGGCTGAGAAGGCTGGTTTTATCCGCACAACCCAAGATTGGATTTGAATTCTTTCCTCGTGAGGGCGTTCTCGCTTACTCCCGCCGGCATGAAAAACCGGGCCATCGCCGGCGATGAAAACCGCGATTGGACTGAGGATTCCCGGCGAACTCCCCCGGGGATAGCCAGCTCGCTTCCGGGTTTTTCCGGCACCAGCACGGGTCGTTTTCCAGTTTCATTTGGCTATCCCGCCGGAAGCGATGGCCGTTCGTCAAAATCCTTCCCAACTGCCGGGGGGCGCTCCGAATCGCCGCCCGACACTTCGCCCGCCTGGCCGGATTCAAGATATTCGCCGTCTTCGTTCACCGACCAGACGTCGTACTTGGCTTCACCGGCGAGGATATTCCGCGCCGCCAGCAGCGCCGTCATCATGGCGTGATCCTGATTGTTGTATTTGTGCATGCCATTGCGGCCGACGAGATGCAGATTGCGGCAATGGGCAGCCAGAGCGCGGCGAATCACGCCCACGTGTTGCTGATAGTCGTCATCGTAGACCGGATACGCCTTCTGCTGCCGGATCACGCAGCCGTCCAAAACGTCCGCCGTGGCGCCGAGTCCAACCTGCTCCAGCTCTTTCGCTCCGAGCGCGATCAGGTCCGCATCCTGCATCGTCCACAATCCGTCGCCTTCGAAGCAAAAATACTCGAGGCCGTAGCTGCAGTTGTCTGGATCCGGCACCATCTCCGGCGACCAGGACTTGTAATTCTGCACCCGCCCGACTTTGACGTTCGGATCGTGAATGTAAATCCAGTTGTCGCGGAAACGGTTGCGTTCCCGAAGGATCAGCCCGATCGTAAGAAAGTCCCGATAACGAAGGGCATTGGCCGATCGCAGCGCGGTTTCCGGAAGCCGCGGCTCGATTTGCGCAACCAACTGTCGCATCGGCATCGAGGAGATCAGGTGCTCCCCGCGAAATTCCTGGAGCTTTCCGTCCGCCGTTCGGGCCGAGACAACCCACGACGAATTTGCCTGATCGTAGCTGCACCCCACAACGCTCCTTCCCAGCAGCACTTCGCCTCCGAGCGCCCGGACTTTTTCAGCGCACGCCTCCCACATCATGCCCGGTCCCAGTCGCGGGTAGCGAAACGCGCCAATCAGGGTCTTCACCACCCGCGCGCGATCGTTCGGTTTTCTCTTTGGCAGCAGCGCGCTTTTGATCGCCGCGCCCAGTGTCAGCCCCTTGATTCGCTGGGCCGCCCAGTCGGCGGAAATATCCTTGCAGCTCATGCCCCACACTTTTTCCGTGTAGGTCTTGAAAAAAATCCGGAAAAGCCGTTCGCCGAATTCATTTACCACCCAGTCTTCAAACGATTTCGGATGGCGCACCGGTTTCAGCCGAGCCCGCAAGAATGACAAAACGCACAGAGCGGATTCCACCACCCCAAGCCTGGAAAGCGCCTCGATCGGCTTCAGCGGATAGGTGAAAAATTTCCCGCGATAGTAAATCTTTGACGACCGCGGGCGCTCCAGCAGGTCCGCGCCGAGAATCTCCGTCCATAGGGCTTCCACCTCCCGCGATTTGGAAAAGAAGCGGTGGCCGCCGATATCAAACCGGTAGCCGTGATACTCCGCGGTCCGCGAAATACCGCCAACATACTGGGAATCACTCTCCAGCACCACCACACGCTGGCCCTTCTTGCTCAGCTCATAGGCGGCCGTAAGTCCCGCGGGCCCGGCGCCGGCAATGACGGCTTTAATCGGGCAGTCGCTCATGGAAGGGTCTTCCCCGCGACCAGAACATGAACGAGCCTGAGCCTCAAGCAAACAGGAAACAGCCTCAGCGCTGCCGCGTCTGCGCCGTCAGTTGCAACACCGCATCCTTGCCGGGGCAGGCCGGACTCATCTCTGGCAATTTTTCCCAAGCGGCGACGGCTCCAAAGTTCATCTTTCCTACCTTGCCACTTTACGATGCCGAGATTAAAAAGGGTACCGGCCTTCCGGGGAAGGTAACGGCGGGCGCTCAGCAGCGTCCGCGTCTTTCCTCACGATCGGTTGTGATATTCGTCAAACTCGATTTGAGAGAGTCGAGGCGGGCGGGAAGGAAGAGGAAAGGGTGACGTCGAGAGGGTCAGGCATTGCAATGGCCTCCGGTTCCACATTTTCCCGAACAGCATTGTGCGTTGCTGACGCATGGCTGCCCATTGGCCCGGCAGGACGCCGCACGCGCAGGAGTCGGAGCAACCAGCGAAGTTACCAGCGGCAAAGCGATGGCTCCGGCAATGCCGATCGCGCGGATTGCTTCGCGCCGCGAGGTTCGCCGCGCCGGTTTTTCCGATTCGACCAGCAAACGGGCTTGCGACAATTCCTCGATCGCCAACAGCACCACAGACTCATTGACCGGCGCAGAGAGCTGCTGCGTCATCATTCTTGCCAATTCCGACGGGTTCTTCTTGCCGTCAGAAAGCCTCCAGGCAGCCGCCGCTGTAGGATTCAAACAATGGCCCACGCTGCGCTGCTGGTCGTACACCAGAAGCTCGTCGCCGAACTTGCGCGTGAGGCAATCCACGCGCGCCCGGGGATATTCCCCTTTTTTCATACCTTCTCCTGTCGCTTGCCCGGACTCAATAAATTCAAAATGGATGCCGCTGATTCCGAGGCTTCGCCACGCACTCCCTTGACGAAAACCGCGCGGCTCGCCAGCTTCTGGATTCTTCCCAGCGTCTGGTCAGGCTCGCTTCGCACCGCGATGCTGTTGGCCATCAATTCCAATGCGCCCTGTCCGCGGGAAAGCGGAGCCGGCTTCCACTGCGCTCCGGCTTTGTACTTGCAGATCACGACCGCCCCCAGCGGAAGAGGTTTGACGCCCGAGGTTGCGCCCAGCTTTTCCGCGGTGTAGTTGGTCTGCGCATAGGTGGAATCTTCCCGGATTCCGAGGGGCCGCGGAAACGGGTGCACTTTCCCGGAATCGTCCACAACGGCGAACTCATCGGAGTAGTACGTTGCGCCAAGCCGCAGCAACTCTCGCACCAGGGTGGTCTTCCCGCTCAAACTCCGGCCAGGCAACAGAATCGCGCGTCCTCGCCAGCCAACTACGCCCGCATGAAGAAATGTCATGTGGGGGGACGTTTGGGCGACGTACCGATGAATGTCCGTTTCCAGTGTAGCCAGCACCTGATCCAACTCCGTGTCTCGCGCGATCCGCTCGCCGTCCGCGTAAAGAATGTGCATACGCTTCACCCCGGCGCGCCGGTTGCTTTCCGCCACCACCAGGGAATACAGCCTCTGCATGGTCGCACGGCGCGAATTTTTCCAGCCAGCGGGCAGCAGGCGGGAAATCTGAGACAGCATTCCCACCGTGCTCACGCGCACTCCCGTGTGAACCCCGTACGTATACACCCGTATTCCTTCCGCCCAGCCCAGGCGATCGAGTTTCTTCATTCAATCGGAACTGAGGTCCAGACGTGGCAATCCGCGACTATGCATTCCCGCTCCAGTCTTCTCGGGGACCCGGAGAAGTATTCAGGCTGGCATGGTTCATTCTAGCACTCTGTTCCGGGCTGGCCGGGCGCAGGCGGAGGAAGCGGCGCCGATAAGTCAACTCCATAGAAAGCAAGTTACCGCGAGTCCAAGGCCGGTTATTGGGCCATGGGGGTATCCTGCTCCGGGTGGGTCGTAACCGACCCGACCACCGCCACCCCCCGAATTGCCAACCCCCAGGCAAGTTGAGGTAGACTGAACCTTCATCTATGAGCCTGCGCAGCCTCTCCAATCGACTGTTGCTTCCGGGGTTTGCGGTTCTCTGTCTGGTCGCATCCCTCTGGGTAGGGCACTCGCAAATCCGAACTACGGATCGCGCCATCTCTCGCCTCGTCCGCACCGCCGTCACGCTTCGCTCCACGCAATTTGCCATCGCGGATTTTGACGGCGACCGGGAACCCGATTTGGCTATGATCCGTGTCACGCGCGATGGCTCTCCCACCGCGCAATATTCGGTCGACTTTAACTTCAGTTCCGGAGCCAAGCCTGGAATCTGTATTCTCGGGCCTTCCGGTGGCCTTCAAATTACTCCCCGCGACGTGAACGGAGACAAATTCGCCGATCTTGTCGTCACTTCGCTTCTCGACTCTCATTTCGTGGCGATTTTTCTGAATGACGGCAAGGGTAACTTCGTTGCCGCCGAACCCTCGGATTTTCCCGGCGCTCTGAGTGGCACCGAGTTCCACTTCGTTGCGCCTGAGGATGTTCCCGCTGGTCAATTCGCGCTCCAGTCGGGCCGCGACACGACGGGAGAAGCGGGCGATTCCGCGGGTTGGCATGGCCCCCGGCAAATCTCCGCAGCCGCCCTGCCGGCTCAACCACTGACGGTTCGCACAGAATTGGCTTTTCCCAGTGCCGGCCGCGCGCCTCCGCTCGTTTAAAACCCATACATCTTTCTGCTATCTAATCGTTACAACTTCCCAATGAGGGTCCGGGTATCGTCCAAATGGGCACGCCACGCGTGTAGCACATCGGGGAACTTCCCGGCGGAGAGCGGGAGGCAGGTCCCCCCGCAGAGGTTCCGGTTTTCAGGAAGAAAGTAGAGGCGAGGTAGATTTATGCAGCAATTCATCCGGCGTGCGTGCATTGCCGCTCTGCTTGCGGCGGGATCCCTAAGCAACGCCAACGCGCAGAAAGCGTTGACCTGGGACGAGGTGCGCGCGCGTTTCGAGGCCAACAATCCCACGTTGCTTGCGGATAAGGTGAGTATTGACGAATCCAAAGCCCAGGAGATCACCGCGTATCTCCGCCCCAATCCACAACTCACTCTGTCAACGGATGGCACTCAAATCGCTCCTTACAAGGGAGTATGGGCGCCCTTCCGAGGCACTTCCGAAACGCCCAGTCTCAGCTATCTCCACGAACGGCAGCGCAAGCGGGAATTGCGCCTGGAAAGCGCCCAAAAAGGGACACTCATCGCCCAGTCAACTCATGCTGATTTGGAGAGAACCCTGTTATTCGACTTGCGCGGCGCCTTTGTTTCCACATTGCAGGCGAAAGTGGTGTTGCAACTGACGAAAGACAACCTCGCCTACTATGACAACGTACTGGACATCAGTAGAACCCGTTACAGCGTCGGCGACATCGCGCAAATCGATCTCGATCGCCTGGAGTTGCAGCGTGTGCAGTATGAATCCGACGTGCAATCCGCCGAAGTCAATTTGCGCACGGCCAAAATTCAGCTGCTCACGTTGCTGAACGATAGGACCCCGATTGAACAATTCGACGTCGCCGGCCCCTTTGACTTCACCGACCAGCTCCTGCCACGGGACGAATTCAGGAAGATTGCCCTGGACACCCGCCCGGACTTGAAGGCGGCACTCGAATCCGTGGACAAAGCCCAGACGGATCACAAACTCGCTGTCGCCAACGGCTCAACCGATCCGATTTTAAGCGCTTGGTATACGCACAACTCATCCAACAACAACCCGTTCGGAATAAATACTCTCGGGGTCAGCGTCAGCATCCCGTTGCGTATTTTCGACCGCAACCAGGGCGAAAAGCTGCGCACGCAATTGGATATTGACCGCAACGAAAAGTTGACCGGAGCGGCACAAGCGCTGGTCTACAGCGACGTCGATTCCGCCTACGCTGTTGTGAACAGCAATGTGATCCTGCTGCAGCCGTACAAAGCGAAATATTTGCAGCAAGCGGTGCGGGTGCGCGACACAGTTTTCTTTGCCTACCAGCATGGGGGTGCGTCGTTAGTGGATTTCTTGAATGCGCAGAGCGAGTACCGCACGGTGGAACTCAGCTATGTGAACCTGATTGGTTCTTATTTGACCGCGGCGGCCCAATTGAACCTGGCCGTCGGACGCGAGGTCCTCCAATGAATCGCAAGCTTGGATTTGCATTTCTCTCGGCCTGGGCGGTGCTACAGGCGGGCTGCAGCGGAAAGGCCGCGTCGGGCAGCGGCGCTCCGCCACAAGCAAAAGTGGAACAGGAAACCGACGTCAGCATCCTTCAGGTGGAGCATCCGGAGCAATTTCCTCTGGTGAAGGCCACCGAGTCTCTCGAAGCCGCGTCGCTAACCGTTACCGGCGTTGTTGGCCCGGACGTCAGCCGCACCGTTCCCGTGATCTCGCTCGCCAGCGGGCGCGTGGTGGAAATTCGCGCGCGCCTCGGCGACGCCGTCGAAAAAGGACAAGTGTTGCTGCGCGTGCAGAGCCCAGACATCGCCGCAGCATTTTCGGACTATCGCAAGGCCACCGCCGACGAAGTCCTGGTTCGCAAGCAGTTCGATCGCGCGAAAATTCTGTACGACAAAGGGGCCATTTCCCTCAACGATTTTCAGGTTGCCGAGGATACGGAGTCCAAAGCGAAGGTGGACGTCGAAACCGCTCAAGAGCACTTACACGTTCTGGGCGTCGACAAGGATCATCCGTCCGCCGTCGTGGACATCAAGGCTCCCGTCTCCGGCGTCATCACCGATCAGCAGGTGACCAGCGCCTCGGGAGTGCAGGGGCTCTCGGGCGCCAATCCGTTCACCATCTCCGATCTTTCCCACGTGTGGATTCTTTGCGACGTCTACGAAAACGATCTTGCCAATGTGCACGTCGGCGAAATCGCGCAGATCCGGCTCGTCGCCTATCCAGACAAAGCTTTGAGCGGAACGATCAGCAACATCGGCCCGATTCTCGATCCCAATCTCCGCTCCGCCAAAGTCCGTGTGGAAGTTGCCAACCCCGGGGCGCTGATGCGGGTGGGCATGTTTGTGAACGCCACCTTCCACGGCCAGAAAAAAGAGCGTTTCGCGGTGGTTCCCGCGTCCGCGATTCTGCATCTTCATGACCGTGATTGGGTTTACGTGCCTGTAAGCGACAAAAAATTCCGCCGTGTCGAAGTAAAAGCCGGCATTACGCGCCCCGACAAAATGCAATTGGTGCTTTCCGGCATCGAGCGGGGGCAGCCGGTCGTTTCCAATGCGCTGGTGATGCAGAATGCCGCGGAACAGTAGAGGCCCGATGAATTTCCGAGCGACACGCAGGAGCATTCGATGATTCGCGCGATCGTTGACTTTGCACTGGACAACCGCTTTATCGTGCTGGCCATCGCTGTGCTCCTGCTCGTCTGGGGAGCGGTCTCCTTCCACAATCTTCCGGTCGAGGCCTATCCCGATGTGGCCAATAATTATGTCCAGATCATCACCCAGTGGCCCGGGCGCGCCGCCGAAGAAGTCGAGCAGCAAGTTACCATCCCCATTGAAATCCAGATGAACGGCCTGCCGCACCTGGCGCATTTGCGTTCGGTTTCGCTTTTTGGCCTTTCGAGCGTGATGCTCATTTTTGACGATAGTTCCAGCAACGATTGGAACCGCCAGAAGGTGCTGGAACGGTTGTCGCAGGTGACCCTGCCAAATAATCTTCAGCCCCAAATGGGCACCGACTACAGCCCGGTCGGGCAGATTTACTGGTATTCGCTGAAGAGCACCAATCCGAAATATGACTTGATGGAGTTGAAGGCGCTGGAGGACTGGACGCTTGAAAAAGAGTTCAAGTCCGTGCCGAACGTGGTGGACGTGGTGAGTTTCGGCGGCACCACCCGCGAGTATCAGGTGCGCGTGGATCCCGCCAGGCTGGTGGCCTTCGGGCTGACGATCGGCCAGGTCGAACAGCAGCTTGCCAACAATAACGTAAACGCGGGAGGAAGCTTTATCGAGTCCGGCCTGCAACAAATCAATGTTCGCGCGCTGGGCCTGGTGACCAGCGTTGAGGACATCGAGCAGACCGTCCTGAAAACACAATCCGGCACGCCGCTGCGCGTCGAAGACATTGCCACGGTCACGCAAGGACCCAAAATTCGTCTCGGGCAGATAGGCAAAGCCGTGCGGCGCGAAGACGGTTCGGTCATTGACAACGACGACGTGGTCGAGGGAATCGTGCTGCTGCAGAAAGGCGCGGAGTCCGACAGCACCCTGGATGGCATTCACGCCAAGGTGAAGGAGTTGAATGAACGCATCCTGCCCAAAGGAGTGCAGATCGTTCCATTCCTCGATCGCAGCGATCTGGTTCACTACACCACGCATACCGTGCTGCACAACCTTTCAGAAGGTGTGCTGCTCGTTTCGATTATCCTGTTTTTCTTTCTCGGCAATGTGCGCGGCGCATTAATCGTGGCAATGACGATTCCGTTCTCGCTGCTGTTCGCCTCGATTTGCCTGGACCTGAATAAAATCCCGGCGAACCTGCTCTCGCTGGGCGCGTTGGACTTCGGCATGGTGGTGGACGGCGCCGTGGTGGTCATCGAAAACATCGTGCGGCATTTCGGATTAATCAGCGCCGCCGAAAAGACCCCGCTCGAGCGCATCCGGGAAGCCGCCCACGAGATTCAGCGTCCCGTTTTCTACGCGATTGCCATTATCATCACCGCCTACATGCCGATTTATACGCTGCAGAGCGTGGAAGGGAAGCTGTTCCGGCCGATGGCTTGGACCGTGGCGTTTGCGCTGCTTGGCGCCTTGATCTTTTCGATGACCATCGCGCCTGTGCTCGCCGAAGTGCTCTTCCGCAAGGGCGTGAAGGAGTGGCACAACCCGTTGATGGAATTTCTCCGCGAGCGCTACCGCCACTCGTTGCGCTGGGCCATCGAGCATAAGGCGGTTACGCTGTCGGTCGGGGCCTGCGTTCCGCTCATCGCCTTTGCCATCCTTTACAGCGGGGTGATCGGTTCTGAATTCCTGCCGCATCTGGATGAAGGCGCAATCTGGACGCGCGGCACCCTCGCACCAAGCACCGGGCCCACCGAAGGCACAAGGCTCATGAATCAGGCGCGCGTGCTGCTGGCCTCTTTTCCGGAAGTGAAGCAGGTCGTTTCGCAGGTCGGGCGTCCCGATGACGGCACGGATACAACCGGTTTTTTCAATACGGAATATTTCGTTGATCTGAAGCCCAAGGAAGACTGGCGCCCTATTTTCCGCGAAGACAAAGAAGCGTTGATTGACGCAATGGATCAGGAATTAGAGAAAATTCCCGGCGTGCTCTGGAATTTCTCGCAGCCGATCTCGGACAACGTGGAAGAAGCCGTAAGCGGAGTCAAAGGCGAGTTGGCGGTAAAGATGTACGGATCCGATCTTCGAACGCTCGAAGCCAAAGCCGAAGAAATCGTGAATGTGATGCGCACGGTGAAGGGCATTGAGGACTTGGGGCTGTTCCGCGTGCTCGGCCAACCGAATCTGAATCTCGTTGTGGATCGCAAGCAGGCCGCGCGGTTCGGAATCAACGTGGCCGATGTGCAGGACGCCGTTGAAACCGCCGTCGGCGGGAAAGCGGTGACGCAGGTGCTCGAGGGTGAGAGACGGTTCGATCTGGCGGTCCGATACGAAGCGCCGTTCCGAAATACGAAAGAAGCTATCGAAAGTATCCGCATCGTGGCGCCGAGCGGCGAAAGAGTTTCCCTGGCGCAGCTCACGCACTCCGAGACACTCGACGGCGCCTCCGAGATTTATCGCGAGGCAAACTCCCGCTATGTGGCCATCAAATACAGCGTGCGCGGGCGCGACCTCGGTAGCACGGTGGAAGAGGCCATCGGCAGGGTGCATGACCACGTCAAACTGCCAGAGGGCTATCGCCTCGATTGGGCCGGGGAGTACGAGAGCCAGAAGCGTTCCGAGCGGCGCTTGCTGTTTGTCCTGCCGATCACGCTGCTCATCATTTATGTGATTCTCTACAGCATGTTCGGTTCGCCAAAGTGGGCGCTGCTTGTTTTGGGCAACGTTGCGCTGGCTCCCATCGGCGGCCTGCTGGCACTGCTGCTGACGGGCGAGCACCTCAGCGTTTCCTCGGGGGTCGGTTTTCTCGCGCTCTTCGGCGTTTCTGTACAGACTGGCGTCATCATGGTGGAATACATCAATCATCTTCGCGCTGCGGGCAGTTCGATCGAGGATGCGGCCGTGCAAGGCGCGGTGCTGCGCCTGCGGCCCATCATGATGACCATGCTGGTGGCGACGTTGGGCCTGCTTCCGGCTGCGTTGTCGCGCGGCATCGGTTCGGATTCACAGCGCCCGTTCGCGATCGTGATTGTTGGCGGCTTGTTGGCTGCGCTTATTCTGAGTATCTATATGCTGCCCACACTCTACGTTACGTTTGCGCGCGATACCGACAAGCTGCCTCCCGCGGACACGGAATGGGAAGCCGCCAGCTAGAAAAGCGAGCGAGCCGCGCCGTAACCCGCGGGGCAAGAATTCCCTGCCGGATGCGTATTTGCAATCGGTTCGCTGGGGCAGGGATATTCTGGCCGAAGTTTCGCTAATCGCCTGAGCGCAAGGCTAAGTTCGGGATTCCGCGAAAACTTCCTCCGCGATTTGAAAGGCATGGTTTGCCGCGGGAACGCCGCAATAGATCGCCGTTTGCAGCAGTACTTCCTGAAGTTCTTCCCTGGAGACGCCGGTGTTTAGGGATGCTCGAAGATGCAGCCGCAGCTCATCCGTGCGGTTCAGCGCCACCATCATCGCGATGGTAATCATGCTGCGCGTTTTACGCGGCAAGCCGGGACGCGTCCAGATTTCTCCCCAGGCATAGCGGGTGATTAAATCCTGGAAGGGCGTGTTGAATCTGTTTTTCCTGGTCTCGGCGCGCTCCACATGCGCCGCGCCAAGCACCTGTTTGCGGACGTTCATTCCTTTTTTGTGCCGATCGTGGTCGTTCATCCGTGTGCTCCCTGGGACTTCAGAAAGGACAAGACTTCGCGATTGAAGTCGTCGCGTGCTTCGATATTGGAAAGGTGCGCGGCGGGGAGTTCCGCGTATTTTGCGCCGGGGATCTGCTCAGAGAGGAATCGGCCATCGGCGGGTGGCGTTGCCGGATCGTGCGCCCCCGCTATGATTTGTGTGGCGACCTGGATCTTGCCGAGCTTTGGCCGGAAGTCCGCGTCTCTGACGGCGCTCGAACTTGCCGCATAACCTGCAGGATTGCAACTTTCCAGCATCGAAAGCACCTGCGCCGTTTCACCGGGGTGGGCCGCGCGAAACCCCGCCGTGAGCCAGCGGTCAATCACCCCGCCGGCAACTGCTTTCATTCCGCCTGTCTGCACGGCGGTGATGCGTGCGTTCCAGATGTCCGGAGTGCCGATTTTCGCGGCAGTATTGCAAAGAACAATTTTGTGCAATCGCGACCTGTGGGCCGCGCCAAGAAACATTCCGATCATGCCGCCCATGGAGAGGCCGCAAAAATAAACGCGTTCCAGTTTCAGGGCGTCCAGAAGTTCGACGACGTCGCCGGCGAGTTGCTCGATGGTGTAGGGGCCGGGCGTGGCGCTTGATTGACCGTGGCCGCGGCCATCGTAACGCAGAACGCGGAAATTGCGGGTGAAAGCGTCGAGTTGCGGATCCCACATGCGATGCGTTGTGCCGAGCGAGTTGGAAAACACGACCACCGGCGCCGTCTCCGGTCCGTCCCATTGATAGAACAGTTGTGCATCATTCAATTTGAGAAAAGCCATGGCTATATTCCTTTTGCTCAGCTTGCGGTTGCTGTGCTGCTCACTTCCGCCAACACCCGCCGTATGAATTCTTCCGCGCTGCCCAGGTAATCGCGGACGTCGAAGAGTCGTTCGAGGTCCGCTGGCGTCAGGTAGCCCCGCAAGCCGGGGTCCTCGCGCAAAACATCTTTCAGATGACGATTTTCCGCGCGCGCTTTCTTGCAGGCACTTTCGACCAGCAAGTGAGCAGGCAACTTTCCGAGGCGATCGCCCAGGGACGTGGTGACGGCCTCGGCGAAAATCAGTCCATGTGTGGCTTCGAGATTAGCCAACATGCGTTTTGCGTCAACATCGAGACGCGGGAGCATTTCCGAGAGATGGTGCAATGCGCCGCCAGAAAGCGACACGATTTCCGGAAGCGTTTCCCATTCCGCCTGCCAGCCGCCGAGGCCGCGCTCCAGCTCTTGTACCATCGAGGAAAGCAGGGTGGAAACAAGGCCGGGGACTCGGTGAGCGGCGGCAAGAACGGTTGCGCAGGTCACGGGATTTCGCTTTTGCGGCATGGTGGAAGAACCACCGCGGCCCAGGCCGGCAGGCTCGGCGAGTTCAGCGATTTCCGTTTGCGCGTGAATGGAAATATCGCGCGCGATCTTGCCGAGCGTTCCGAGGCAAAGTCCGAGCGCCGCGGCAATTTCCACAATGCGGTCGCGGTGCGTGTGCCAGGGAATTGCTGGCAGCGGCAGGTGCAACTCTTCGGCCAGCGCTCTGGCGACCGCGGGACCACGGGCGGAAAGAACGGCGAGCGTGCCGGCCGCGCCGCCGAATTGCAGTGTCAAATTGCGCGCACGCAATTCCGAAAGGCGCGAACGGTGGCGGACGATTGCGTCCAGCCATCCGGCAACGATGAAACCAAAGGTAGTCGGCAGGGCTTGCTGCATCCAGGTGCGCGCGGCGACTGGAGTCGCGCGATATTTGTCCGAGAGGGTTGCCAGCGTAAAAATCAGTCGCTCTAAATCCTGATCCACCACTTCGAGAGCCTGGCGAAGTTGCAAGACCACGCCGGTATCCATTGCGTCCTGGCTGGTGGCGCCCCAGTGAACGAATCGGGCGGCGTCTTTATTTTCCTTTCTGACCAGTTCGGTGAGTTTCTTGACGAGCGGGATGGCGACGTTGCCGGAAAGCGCGGCTTGTGCGGCGAGCTCCTCAGTGTTGAATTGATCCGCTTGGCAGGCCGCAGCGATAATCGGCGCGTCCGAGGCAGCAATTACTCCCGCTTTGGCCTCGGCGCGGGCAAGCGCCGCCTCGAACTCGAGCAGGCTCTGAATGTATGCTACGTCGGAAAAAATCCGATCGATCGCTTCGTAACGAAACAGCTTGTCGAAGAGTCTCATCGGTGCGATCGTCTCCCGCTTTCAGCAGTCAAAGAATACCGTTTCCCTCTCGCCTTGCAAGCACACATTCCATTCCAGAGTGTTTTCGTCCTGCTTCGTTGGCCGTGCAATTAGGGTATCCCGCCGCAATTCCGGCACAACCTGCAGAACCGGGTCGGAAGCGTTCAGCGGTTCGTCCGGGAAATAGATTCGTGTCATAAGGCGCTTCAGAAGGCCACGCATGAAAATCGAAATCTGCAGGTGCGGCGCTTGCGGCTTGCCATCCGGACCATGAACGGGGCCAGGCTTGATGGTTGTGAACGAAAATTGCCCGCGCTCATCCGTGGGAATTCGTCCGAAGCCGAGGAAGGACGTTGCCTCGCTCGGCGGGCTAACATGTTCGGGATGATGATAATGGCCGGCGGCGTCAGCATGCCAGATTTCGACAATGGCGTCGGGGACCGGTTCGCCGTCGCCATCGAGCACCCGACCACGAATCGCAAAGCGTTCGCCGACACTTCCCTCGGCAAGATTCGCGCGGTTCAAGTGGTCAAGACCGATGCTGAAGAACGGGCCTACGGTTTGGGAAGGCGTGCAGGGGGCGGGCATTTCAGCGCTCCATGGGTGTGGCATTGCGTCCGCGCAGCACGATATCAAACCGGAAGCCCAGCGAAAGGTCGGGCTGTGTGCTCAGCCAGTCAAACGAAGAAATCAAGCGCCTGCGCGCGGCTTCGTCGGGAACACTGTGAAAGATGGGATCAAATTCGAGCAGCGGATCGCCCGGAAAATACATTTGCGTGACTAGCCGTGTGGCAAAAGCCGGACCGAAGAGTGAAAAGTGAATGTGCTGCGGGCGCCAGGCGTTGTAATGATTTTTCCAAGGATAGGCACCCGGACGCACGGTTATGAAACGATAACGGCCGTCATCGTCTGTCGAGGTGCGACCTTCGCCGGTGAAGTTGGGATCGAGCGGGGCATTGTGCTGATCATTTTTGTGCAGGTAGCGTCCGGCGGCGTTGGCTTGCCAGATTTCAATGAGAGTGTTCTGAACCGGGCGTCCATCTTCATCCACCACGCGGCCGCTAACGGCGATGCGCTCCCCGAGTGGTTCGCCTTTGTGCTGACGCGTTAAATCGAATGCTGTGGGCGAAGCGATTTCTTTCAGAAACGTGGGGCCTGTGATTTCAGAGAGTGTGACGGGAATTGAAATCAACGGCTGTTTGGGTGCGCGCTTGATCGAAGACACGTAGGGCGGGTAGAGATAACTGGGTTGCGTTCCTGGAGCCGGCTTGCGATAACCCAGCAGGGGCTTCATGCGGCAACTCTCCTTACTACTTAGACGCGTTCGATGATAACGGAAATCCCCTGACCCACGCCGATGCACATGGTGCACAGCGCATAGCGGCCCTTGGTGCGTTGCAACTGGTAGAGCGCAGTGGTGACGAGGCGCGCGCCGCTGGCGCCCAGCGGGTGGCCGATAGCGATGGCGCCGCCGTTCGGATTCACGTGAGGAGCGTCGTCGGGAACTTTCAATTCGCGCAACACGGCCAGCGCTTGCGAGGCGAAGGCTTCGTTCAATTCGATTACGTCCATCTGCGCGATGGTCAACCCTGTTTTGGCGAGAATCTTTCTAGTAGCCGGCGCAGGGCCCATGCCCATGATGCGCGGAGCGACTCCCGCGGTAGCCGCGGCGATGAAGCGCGCTTTCGGCGTGAGCCCGTGTTTTTCCACGGCGGCTTCAGAAGCAAGCAGCAGCGCGCAGGCGCCATCATTGATGCCAGAAGCGTTGCCGGCGGTCACCGTGCCTTCGGGTTTCACAACGCCTTTCAACCTGGCTAGGGCTTCAAGAGTGGTGTCCGCGCGCGGATGTTCGTCCACGCGAACCAGAATTGGATCGCCTTTTTTCTGGGGAATGGGCACGGCAAAGATCTCTTCCGCCAAGCGCCCGGCTTTGATCGCGGCGACGGCGCGCTGCTGGCTGCGCAGTGCGAATGCGTCCTGATCCGAGCGAGAAATGTGAAATTCCTCGGCCACAATTTCGCCGGTCTCCGGCATCGAATCGGTGCCGTACCTGGCCTTGAGAGCGGGGTTCACGAATCGCCAGCCGAGCGTGGTGTCTTCGAGCTTAAGATTGCGCGCAAACGCGGCATCGGATTTGCCGATGACGAACGGTGCGCGTGACATGCTCTCGACGCCGCCGGCGATCAGCAGATCCAGTTCGCCGCTCTTGATGCCGCGCGCGGCAACGGCGATGGCGTCCATGCTGGACCCGCAAAGGCGGTTCACCGTGGCGCCGGAGACTTCTTTCGGCAGGCCGGCCAGAAGCAATGCCATGCGCGCGACGTTGCGATTGTCTTCGCCGGATTGATTCGCGCAGCCGTACACGACGTCGTCGAGCGCGCTCCAATCCACGGTGGGATTGCGTTCGACCAATTGTCTGATCGGGAGAGCGGCGAGGTCGTCGGTGCGCACGCTTGAAAGCGCGCCGCCGTAGCGTCCGATGGGCGTGCGAATGGCGTCACAAATGTAAGCGATAGTCATTTCTCGGAGTTCTTTCCCTGACTCCCAGTCTACCGTAAACACACAGCAGAAAACCAAACGGCATACGCGGGGCGCACGGTGTGAGGTAGACTCTCAGAGGCCGGATTGGCCGCCGGGAATAACCTCTAAAATGCTGACCAACCGACGCGAAATCCTGATCGAATGGGGAGACTGCGACCCCTTCGGCATTGTTTTCTTCCCGCGATACTTCGAATACTTTGATGCATGCACGAACGCTTTGTTTCATCGCGCGCTGGGGTATCGGAAGGCGGAGATGCTACGGCGATTCAAGATTGCAGGCATTCCGCTGGTGGAGGCGAGTTGCAATTTCAAGGTGCCGTCATCGTATGGAGACATCGTTACGGTGGAATCATGCGTGACGAAGTGGGGCACCAGCAGCTTTTCACTCGAGCACAAGCTGTTCCGCGGCGACCTGCTGGCTGTCGAAGGACTCGAGAAACGTGTTTGGACGGTGCGGGATGCGGCTGAGCCTTCCAGGGTGAAGAGCCACCCGATTCCCAAGGAAGTGATCGAGAAGTTTTCCTGATAGGAGTCTGGCGCAAAGTTTCCATGGCCATTATCCGGACACAAGTTGGAATTGTGGGCGCTGGGCCTGCCGGCCTGATGCTAGCGCACCTCTTGCATTTGCAGGGGATAGAGAGCGTGGTGCTCGAAAGTCATTCGCGCCCGTATGTGGAGAGCCGCGTGCGAGCGGGCGTGCTGGAGCAGGGCACCGTGGACATGTTGCGAGAATCGGGCATCGGCGGGCGGATCGAGCGCGAAGGATTGCAGCATCATGGTGTCGAGTTGCGATTTGGCGGGGAAGGGCATCGCATCGACTTTCAGGACCTGGTGGGAAAGTCGATCACCGTTTATGCGCAGCAGGAAGTGGTGAAGGACTTGATTGCCGCGCGGCTCCGGTATGACGAGCCGATTTTCTTCGAGGCGGAGGCCATGCGGGTCTCCGATTTCGAGTCACGGCCTAGAATTCATTATGCGCAGGACGGCAGCGAGAATGAGATCGCGTGCGATTTCCTGGCCGGGTGCGATGGGTTTCACGGAATGTGCCGTCCGGCGGTGGCGGCGGGACAGATTAAATTTTATGAGCGGCAGTATCCCTTTGCGTGGCTGGGGATTCTGGCGCGGGTGCCGCCGGCGTCCGACGAACTGATCTACACCTATCACGAGCGCGGGTTTTCGCTTATGAGCATGCGCTCCCCGGAAATTTCACGCCTGTATCTGCAGTGCGCGGTGGACGAAGACATCGCTAACTGGCCGGACGAGCGCATCTGGGAAGAATTGCAAATGCGGATGGCGACGCACGATGGATTTGCGTTGAAAGACGGGCCGATTTTTCAAAAGGGAATTACGCCGATGCGGAGTTTTGTGGCGGAGCCGATGCAGTTCGGCAAATTATTTTTGCTGGGGGATGCGGCGCATATCGTGCCGCCAACGGGCGCGAAGGGGTTGAATCTGGCGGTTGCCGATGTGCGCGTGATAACGCGTGGGCTGGTGGAGTTCTACAAAAGTGGCAACCGCGAGGAACTGGAGCGCTACACGGAACGCTGTTTGCGGCGGGTGTGGCGCGGGCAGAGATTTTCGTGGTGGATGACTTCGATGCTGCACCGGTTTCCCGGCGAGGATGGTTTTTCGCACCACATCCATCTGGCGGAATTGGGGTACGTGACGAGTTCACGGGCTGCTTCTACCTCACTTGCGGAGAATTATGTTGGCCTGCCGTTTGATACGCCGGGGCTGTTCTGATTTTTCCTTTGCGCCTGCCTTTGTGATAGAACAACTGCACTTTGCACCTGAAAGCAGAATATGAGAATTGGTCAGACGCCGGCAATGAGGCGCCTTTGGCGGGATTGATTTACGGTCTGAAGAGGCCCCGACCCGGTCGGGGTCGCTAGGGGAAGAGCTTCAGATGAATTCATTGGCAGCGCGCTACGACGCTATTGTTGTGGGGGCAGGACATAACGGGCTGACGGCTGCGGCTTATCTGGGGCGAGCGGGGTTGAAGACGCTGGTGCTGGAGCGGCGCGAAATTGTCGGCGGTTGCTGCGTTACGGAAGAAATTGCCCCGGGTTGCCGCGCTTCGACTACTTCTTATATTGCGAGCATGTTGCGTCCGGAAGTGATTCGTGAATTGCGGCTGGCGGAGTTTGGACTGCGGATGGTGCCGTGCGATCCCGGGCTGCAGGTGGCGTTTCCTGACGGGCGGGTGGTGCCGTGGTGGGCAAATCGCGAGCGGGCGGCGGCGGAGTTCCGGAAGATTTCTGCGCGGGATGCGGAACGATTCGTGAAAGTGGATAACCAGCTGAAAAGGCTGGCCCGATATCTGCAACCGTTTTTCATGGAGCCGCCGCCCGAAATTGGTACGCGCTCGCTAAAAGGGTGGAGCGATTTGCTGCGCGTGGGGAAGAGATTTCGCGGGATCACGAACGCCGAGGTGGCGCAGCTGGTGGCGTTTTTGACGGGGAGCCTGGGGGAGTTTCTGGACAAGAATTACGAGACGGAAACGATGAAGACCATGTTTCTGGCGAACAATGTTTATGGGAAACATGGTGGGCCGTATCAGCCGGGGACGGCGATTGGACTGTTGTTTCATCTGTTGAGTGGTGGCGAGCACGAGCTGCAGGGATTTTATGGGCACGTGATGGGGGGAATGGGATCGATCACCAAGGCCCTGGCGGCTTCGGGGAAGAAGTTGGGAGTGGAGATTCGGACGAAGGCGACGGTGGGGAGGATCGACTCGAGAGAGGGGCGTGTGCTTGGAGTGACGCTGGAGGACGGAACGGAGATTCGAGCGAAGATGGTGCTGTCAAATGCCGATCCGAAGAGGACTTTCTTGCAGCTTGCGGACACCAAGGAGTTCCCGGTGGAATTTGTGAATGCGGTGCGCGGGATCAAGATGGCGGGGCCCTGCGCGAAGGTGAACCTGGTGTTGAGCGAAGAGCCGCGATTTACCGGGACGCGGCCGGAGGCTGCGCCACAGGAGAGGTCGCTGTTCACGCTGGTGCCTTCGCTGGAATTTGCGGAGCGTTGCTATGACATTGCCAAGTTTGGTGAGATACCGGACGAGTTGTGGCTGGATTGCGTGGTGGCGTCGAACGCGGATGATTCGCTGGCGCCGGCGGGGAAGCATATCATGACGTGCTTTGCGCAGTACGTGCCGTACAAGCTGCGCGAAGGGAATTGGGATGAGAAGCGAGAGTTGCTGGGGGATCGTGTGGTAAAAAAGATTGCGGAGTATGCGCCGAATGTGCCGGGAGCGATTGTGGCGCGGCAGGTGCTGGCGCCGCTCGATCTGGAACGGACTTATGGACTGACGGAAGGGAATATTTTTCATGGGGATTTGAATCTGGAGCAATTGTTTTTCATGCGGCCGGTGGCGGGTTGGTCGCAATACCGGACGCCGGTGGAGGGATTATATCTGTGCGGGGCGGGGGCGCATCCGGGAGGAGGAGTTACAGGAGCGCCAGGGAGGAATGCGGCGATGCAGGCGATTGGGGATTGGAAAAGAGGGAAGTAACGAACCAGAAAACAGAGGCTGTTGGTTTGGAGGAGAGCGCGTCGTGTAATTTTATACGAGGGCGTGTGTCGAGGTCCTTTCACCCATCCTGGTCGGATGGGCTCAGGATGACAAGGCTGGATAGTTGATTGCATGTGGGAGCAAGTTGGTAGGCTATGACGGTGGATGCGGGCGAAAATTCAGGGATGCAGAGGTCGCTGCCGAGCGGGTATTACCGGTCGGAGGAGATCTTTGCGCTGGAGAAGGAGAAGATTTTTTTCCGGGAGTGGTTTTGCGCGGCACGCGAGGAACAGATTCCGGCGCCGGGTGAGGTGCTGGTGCTGAATGTTCTGGGCGAGAGCGTGATTGTGGTGCGGACGAAAGAGGGAGAGATTAAGGCGCATTACAACGTCTGCCGGCACCGCGGGTCGCGGTTGCTGCCGGAGCCGGGCGAGGTGATACCCGCGGACATCACGTTGAATGGCGGAGTGCTGGGGGCGAATGGGATACGGTGTCCTTATCATATGTGGACTTATGGGCTGGATGGGAAGCTGCTGAATGCGCCATACACGAAAGAGGCGGATGGATTTTCTAAGGCGGAGTTTTCGTTGTACCCCGTTGGCGTGGAAGTGTGGGGCGGATTTATTTTTCTGAATTTGACGCCGGAGGCGGCGGTGCGGGAAGGACGGACGCTCGGCGGGGCGTTTGGCGAGGCGATTGAGCGGGTGAAGAGATACCCGCTTGGAGAATTGCGGACGGCGAAGCGGATCGAGTACGAGGTGCACGCCAACTGGAAAATCATTTTGGAGAATTACAACGAATGCTACCACTGTGGGGCGGTGCATCCGGAATTGTGCAACGTGGTGCCGGCGTTCAGGCAGCAGGGCGGCGGAGCGCTCGAGTGGGAGCGGGGAATTCCGCACAAAGAAGGAGCGGTGACGTTCACTTGGACCGGGAAGACGAACCGCGCGGCGTTTCCAGGACTGGATGAGGATGAGAAGGTGCGGCATAAGGGCGAGTTGATTTATCCGAACCAGATGCTGAGCCTGGCGTGCGAGCACGTGGCAGCGTTCACGTTGTGGCCGAAAGCGGCCGGCCGGACGACTGTGGTTTGTGATTTTCTGTTTCATCCGGACGAAATGAAGAAGACAGATTTCGCGCCGGGCGATGCGATTGAATTTTGGGATTTGGTGAACCGGCAGGACTGGGAGATCTGCAAGCGGGTGCAGCAGGGAGTGCAGTCGCGGGTGCATGAGTCTGGGTTCTATGCGCCGATGGAGGATATGAGTTTGGATATCCGGCGGTACGTGCTCGAAAGATTGAAGTAGGAACGTCCATCCAACCAGGAGTAAGGTTCATATCTCAAATTGAAAACTAGAAACCGCGAATGACCTGGCCGGGTTGACAGCCTTTTGTGAAATTTGGGAGCCCCGAGTAGGCCGCAAAAGCCAAGCGTGACTGTGCCACGCGGCCGGCTCGAACAGCGACCCGCACCGAGCGCGGGGCAAGCCCCAAGCTTGTCCGAGGGACGGTCAGGGATTTTGCGGAGAAAGAGTGACGGTGCCGACGATATTGGCGGTGACCACTCCATTCCCGATGGGAACTGTGGCATGCAGGTTAATGGGTTCCGGAATCCCGAGATGAACGACAAAGGGAGCGAAGGAGTTGGTGGCGGGCCCAAATCCATCCGCAACGATGTACAGGGCAAGGTACAGGGTAGTGGGTATGGTGGCGGAGGCACAGGGGGTCATGGGCCCCTCAGCAGCAAAGGTAGAAAATTCCATAATGTCGGGAAAGACGGTGAGAGTGAGCTCGATCTGGTCGGGCGTGAGAATGGTCGAGGGGTCGATGTTGAGATCAAACTTGGCTTCGGCATTGATGGTGCCGGGGCCACCCACAAAGTTTGAACCACAATCAAAAACGGGTGGCGGCCAAGTGACAACGCCGAATAGGGAAGAGTAGAACAGAGGTCCGGTGCCGAAATAGCCGGAGGAAGAAAAGAGCATCGGGACTTGATCGGCCTTGACCTCGCCATTCAGGGTAAGTGCGCCGCCAGCTCCGACGGCTCCGCTGCCGATCAACTTCGTGTCATAGGTCATTTCCAGAGGGCCGGCGATACAGGTGGTGAGATCTGAATTGAAGTTGGGGAAGGCGGCGGAGCCACCGGCGCCAACTGCCTGAGGGGCGGAGAAGAGCCACTGCATTTTCTCGGCTTCAAGCAGCCGGGCATTTTCTGAGGTGTCGCCTTCGCAGCGGGCGAGAGCGTTGTCGTAGGCGTTGGCGACGACGAGCGGGACAGAATGATGGATGAAATCGAGATCGGCCTGGAAGGTGCCGGGACCGGAGATAAGCGGTTGAAGTTGCTGGCTGAGGTCGATGGAAGATTTCACCGCATCCACCGCTTGTGCGTCGTTGGACTCCGCGGCCTGAAGTTCGGGCTGCAAGACTTGCTCGAAGTATTGCTGCAGCAGACCGGCGCTTTCGGCCTGGGCCTGCTGGTTGGGCGGGGGATCGGTGGGGAAAAGAGTCTGACGTTCGATTGCGAGGAGCGGGGCTTCCGCATTGTCGAGCCGATCGAGGGTGCTGGTGGGAGTGCCATCCGCGGCGGGCGTACCCTGGCCGACGCCGACACCGCTGAAATGGAGAATCGAGAAAGTGATTGCCTGGGTTAAGCCGAGAGGTTGAAAGTGAAATTCAGCACCGCTGCCGTGATAGCCGAAGCCAACTTGCTGGCCGACGGGAACGGAAACGGCAGGCTGGATGGTGAGCGTTGCCGGTTGCTGGAAGAGCAGGCCTTCGGGAGCGAATTGGACAGCGGCGAGGAGACCGTTGCTGACGGGGAGGCCGGTGATTGCAGAAACCGGGGTGAGGGTGATGAGCTCGTCGTTGAGAAGAGCTTTGGGAGGAATGACGAGCGTAAAGACGGAGCCGTCGGCGCCGGTGGCGGACAGGGTGCCGCCTTTCGAGGCAGAGATGGGTTGTTTGACGGAATGAGAGGAATCAAGCGTGGGAGTAACAGAAAGAGGATTTGCGGGAAGCTGGAAAAGACTGGGCTTTCCGAAGGTGAGGATGCGGCTGACGGCGAAACCGAACGTTGTTCCGCCGGCCCGATACGTGCCGCGGACGGTGAGTAGATAGTTTTTCCCGGAGATGAGTGAGGAAGAGCTGAAGGTGAGAGTGGATTCATCAATCGTACCGGGGGCCAAGTCGCTCAAGCTGAAAGGCAACGTCGGGGACTGCAAAGCGACTGGGCCGAGAGTGGCGGCGGTGACCTGAATGTTTGTGGCCGAGGAGCCGCCGGTATTGGTGATCGGGAGAAAGACGAAAAAGGAGCCGCCTGCGCTGCCGGAAGTTGGAGGGAGGGTTGCGAAGACCGGGCCGGAAGTGGCAACACACGGGGAGGGAGCGAAGCAGGCGGAGAGCACGAGAAGCACGAATACCCGCGAGAGAGGAGTTTGAAAATTGTCGAATCGCATGGCTTTCTCCTTGGGAAAAGGTCTGCAGGGCCGAGCGACGGAAAAAGAGAAACCGATCAGGAAGCCGTCAGAGAAGAATGGTCCTGAACTTTACGAGCAAGGCCGCAATTGCACAGAAGCTTGCAAGGAGGAGGACAGCGGTTGGCGGCTCTGAGATCGGAGTTGAGCCCAGCACGGAGACGGTGACGATTTGCGTTACGGACTGATCGCCGAGGGAGTCCTCGAGTTGAAACTTGCCTGAGAAATTGGAGCCGGGCGTCGCGCCGCCGAGCGAAATATCGAATAAAGCGACCTCAAGCGAGGTGGAGTTGTTGGGGATCAGGAAATCTGTCGCGACGCCAAGGTCCTGGGTAGGAGTTAACAGAGGATCGAATTCAAAGAAATTGAGGAAGAAGTCGCTGGCGTTGAGATCGGAGCCGGAGGCATTGGTCACGGTGCCATCGAAGGTGACGGTGCCACCACTCGCGGTGGTGAGGACAGAGTTGGAGATTTGAACGGAGATGGCATCAGCCATCGCGGCTGGCGGGAAGGTGAGCAGAAAAAGAGAGAGCGAGAAAAACGCAACGGTGAAAATCCGATGCCGGAGGGGGGATTCCACGGGGTCCTCCTTGTTAAAGAGTACGCAGGGGACAAAAACAAGAACGCAGGGGCAGGTTCGACCGCGGGGATGTTCGTACAAAGAACGGGGAATGTCAACGGGAAGAATCTGAAAAATCAGGGGAGAAATTGCGGCGGCCGAGGTGGAAGATGAGGAGGCCGAGCGCGATGAGAGCGGCGGCGGAGCCTAGTAGTTTTAGGAGATATAGGAGTTTGTGTGGTTCTTCGGGGGGCGGGATGAGGGAGAGGAGGGTGGCGAAGGCGGAAGTGGTGAAACCGATGAGTCCCAGAGTCTTGGAGGTGAAAGAGGTAAAGGACGTAGAGGCTTCTGACGCGGAGTTGTTGAGTTGGTCGGGGAAACGGTGGCGGCTTTCGAGGCGGATCATGGAGGCGAAAAGGAACATGAAGGGGACCATGGTGATGACGACGGCGATGGCTACGAGAATGTTGTAGGCGCCAGCTACGGAAGAGCCGGCTTGGCCTAGGAACACGAAGAGGATTCCGAAGAGGCCTTGGCTGAGGACGGAGATCCAGGGAGTTTTGTAACGCGGGTGGAGTTTGCCGAAGGCGGCGGGGAGATAGCCGTCGAGACCGGCGACGAAAGGTAGGCGTGCGGCGGCGGCGAGATAGGCTCCGGCGGCGCCGATGTTGCTGATGACGATGAAGAGAGCGGCAAATTCAGTGATGCCGTTGAGGTGGAGTCGGGACGTGGTGTGAGCGACGGCCTGAGCGATGCCGTCTAGATTGGAAGATTCGGCGCTGGGGATGGCGAGCAGGACGCAGAAAGTGCCGAGCATGTAGCAGAGAGCGACGGTGACGCCAGCGAGGAGCAGGGCGCGGGGGATGTTGCGGCGCGCGTCCCTGATTTCTTCGGCCATCAGGGAAGCCGATTCGGAGCCAATAAACGAAAAAATAATTACGGACCAGAAGAGCATGTCCTGAACACGCGCGGTGGGAATGAAGTTGCGCGGGGCGAAGGAGGTGGCCGAGCCGAAGTGTCTCCAAGCGATGAAGCCGAGGATGACGACGATGAGGGCCGGGATCCACATGGCGATGGCGCCGAGGTTGTGAACCCACTTGGCGAGATTGAGGCCAAGGATATTCAGAACGGTGAGGCCGACTAGGAAGAAAACCGAGAATGCGATGAAGTAGATGGGCTTTTGCGCGTATTGGTGAAGCGCTGGATGGAGGAAGAGGACGTTGCTGGCTGCGAAGTAGAGGACGGCGGGGAAGTAGGGGAGATTGCTGACCCAGTACATCCAGGCGGAGAGGAAGCCGGCTTGTTCGCCGAACGCGAGTTTGGTCCAGACGTAGAAGCCGCCTTCGGCGGGATAGCGGGAGGAGAGGTGGATGACGGAGAGGGCGAGGGGAATGTAAAGGAAGAGCCAACCGGCGAACCAAATGACGAGGGAGGAAGGGCCGTGGCCGGCGGCGGTGGCGATCCAGCGGAGGCTGATGCCGGTGACGACGTAGAAGAGGAAGAGGTCGCGAAAGCCCATGACGCGGGAGGGAGCAACTTTGGGAAGGGAGGGAGCGGTGGACAAGAGGAGAGAGCCTCCGGAGATTTAGTGGGGAGACAGTAGCGGAAGAAGTGGAGAGAAGTAAAGAAGCAAGGAAACATGGCAGTGGTGGAAAGGCGGGAAAGAGGAGAGAAACGCAGTTAGCAAGAAATCGCTGCGCGACAATGGAACGGAATTCTGTATTGTTCTAATCGGTTATAGGAATGAAGGGCCACCGGGCGATCGGGCGGGATTGTGGGGCGCGGTCCTGCGCTTGATCGGTGTGCGATTGCGGGCGGGGAATGGGGTGATTTGCGAGAGTTGAAACGGTTCGACAATCCGATTTGCCGCATGGGGAAAGAGGCGGCGGCAAAACTTCTTGACAAAGATATGGCGCTGAACTATAACGCGTGCCAAGCGATAACCGGTTAGATTCAGGCGGCAATCGGGAGAAGAACGGTGCGAAGGGGTGCGCCGCCGAACACCGGAGGGCCAGGAGGCCGAAAACGGGGTTGGAGTCAGATAAGTTCACTCGGAGGGGAAAATGCAAGTCACGCGACTTCGCACGTATGTGGGCGTATTTGTGTTGGCGCTGGCAGTATTGTTTTGCGGCCGGCTGAACGCCGGGGTAACGGCGAGTATTTCGGGAACGGTGACGGACCCGAGCGGCGCGGCGGTCGTGGGAGCGACGGTGACCGCGACAAACGTGGCCACGGGCATTACGACGACGCAAAGCACAAATGGCCAGGGGTATTACTCGTTCCAATCGCTGCCGTTGGGAAAGTACACAATTACAGTGCAGCAGGCGGGATTCAAGACGACTGAGAAGACGGACATCATCCTCGAAGTCAACGACGCCCGCGTTGTGGACGTGACTTTGCAGGTGGGACAAGCCAACGAAAAGATAGAAGTATCGATTACTGCCCTGCACGTGGAGACGGCCAACACCCAGATGGGCGAAGTGATTGAAGGGAAAGAGATGACGGATGTGCCGCTGGTGACCCGGAGTTATACGGATTTGCTGGCGTTGCAGGCGGGTGTAGTATCCACGCCTTCGGGAATGACGGGGGCCTATGCGGGAAGTTTCATCTCCGCGGGCTTTGCGCTGCCGGCAGTCTCCGGTGACCTCAATTCTGGCGCTCTGTCGGTGAACGGAATGAGAGAGTCGGCCAACGGTTTTATTCTCAATGGAATTCTCGCGCAGGAGACAGGATTCTCAGGAGCCGGAGCGATTCCCAACCTGGATTCGATCGCCGAGTTTCGCATTCTGACGAATAACTTCGATGCGGAATATGGGAACTATAGCGGCGGGCAGATCAATGTGGTTACCAAGTCGGGAACAAACGATTGGCACGGAAACGTATTTGAGTTTTTCCGGAACACGAATTTAAATGCTGCCAATTTTTTTGCCGCGGGACAAAGAGGAGCATACCACCAGAACCAGTTCGGCGGGACATTCGGCGGGCCGATCAAGAAAGACAAGCTGTTCTTCTTCGCCGATTACCAGGGAAATCGCAAGGTAGTCGGAGAGACAGCCGTGATTTCCAACGCGCCGTCGGCGGCCCTGGAGCGCGGGAATCTTTCGTCGGTCGCGAGCGCATTTTACTCCGTCAATCCCGTTACCAATGTCGTCACGCCGACCACCGTACAAGGGGCGGCATGGGCGAGCCAGCTGACAACCCAACTGGCAAGCCAACTCAACGGACAGACAGTGAATGCGGGCGAAGCCTATTACGTACCGAATTGCACGGCCGATGGGTCGGGTGGAACAACAAAGTGCGTGTTTCCGACTTTGACGTTGAATCCCGCGAACATCAATTCGATCTCGACGAAGCTATTGCCGTACATCCTACCAGCGAATAACGCGAACGGAACGTTCTCGACGAGCGCGCAGAAACTGAACCTTACAGACAACAAGTTCAGTGGACGAGTGGACGACAACACCCAATTTGGGCTGCTGTCGGCCTACTACTATTTCGACAAGTTCGACCGGATAGATCCGTACTGGGCGTCGAATGCGCAGTTGTATCCCGGGTTTAGCGTGGACAGCAACGGCCACACACACACAATTGATCTTGGCTACACCAAGACGTTTTCGTCCGCGGCGGTGAACGAATTGCGTGTCGGTTATTTCCGGCTGGATACCAAATTCAACCAGCCGCTGGGCGGAAAAGGGACGACGCTTGCCAGCCTGGGATTCCAACCGGGCGGTAACCCGAACGCTCCGGGCGTCACGATCGGCGCGCCGAGCGTGCAAGGCATCCCTGAGATTGATTTCAACAACTGGGTCATAGGAGTTCCCAGCCGGCCGAACCGGGTTACGGAAAACATCTACCAGGCGCTGGACAATTACAGCAAGGTGATTGGCACGCACACGGTGAAGATTGGAGCGCAGTACCACTTCAACCAGTTGGAAGAAAATCTGTTCAACGTAGCTAACGGAAACTACTTTTTTGGGACAAACTACAACGGCGGGTTCAGCGAAACGGGCAGCGATTTCGTCGATTTCCTGCTCGGTGCGCCAAGTTCTTATGTGCAAGGCCAGTCATACCCTTCGTACGGAAGAAATTTTTACTTCGGGATGTTCGGGCAGGATAGTTGGCGAATCAAGTCGAACCTGACGTTCAATTACGGTTTGAGGTACGACGTCAGCGCGCCGTGGCACGAGAAGTACAACGAAATCCAAACCCTGATTCCGGGCGAACAATCGTTGGTGTTTCCGGGATCACCGCTGGGCTGGGTATTTCCGGGCGATCCGGGAGTGCCGCGTGGCCTTGCGCCGACACGTTGGAACAATTTTGCACCGCGGTTCGGTCTAGCCTATTCCTTTGGCGACCACGAAGGAGCATTGGGGAAAGTGCTAGGCAAGCCGGGGACAACCAGCATTCGCGCCGGTTGGGGGATGTTCTACACTACTTTTGAGGGCGCGACCGATTTCAATGAAATTGGAGACGCACCGTTCGGCAATTACACGGGGCAGTTTGCTTCCACGTTCGCGGCGCCATTCATCGCGCGCAGCAACGGATCGGTGACTTCCAACCCATTCCCGGTTGCGCCGCCGCCGAAGAGCTTCTCCATTCAAAACCCGGGCACGGGACCGTCCTACAGCACTCTGCTGGGCTTCTATAATGCTTTCGGAACGATCGGGAGTTCGCCGGCCTATTTCAATCACAACAGTTTGCCTTATGCGGAAAACTACGAACTGTCTATACAGCGCCAGCTCACCGCCGCAGACCTCCTGACAGTCAGTTATGTCGGGACGCAGGGGCACCACTTGCTCTCATCACTGTCTGCGAATCCAGGGATCCCGTCTTTGTGCATGCAACTTGCGGCGGAAGGCGCCGTGCCATTCGGCTCGACCAGCGGAACTTGTGGGCCGAGCGGCGAGAACACGGTTTATGTACTGCCAAGCGGGGCGCAGGTTGCCGGAACACGAGGACCGTTCAGTACCCCATTTCGGATCAATCCCGTATTGTTGAACGGCCAGGCCATTGTGCCGTTTGGCAACGACTCCTACTTCATTACCATAGGCAACTCCGCATATAACTCCGCGCAGATCAGTTGGAGACACACCAGCGGGCGGCTGCAGACACTGCTCGGGTACACGTTCAGCAAGTCGCTGGATGACTCTTCCGGTTACGGGGAGCAAATCAACCCCTACAACCCAAAGCTCAGCAGGGGACTGTCGGCGTTCGACAGCACGAACAATTTCGTGATCAGTTACAACTACCGGTTGCCGCTGGACAAGGTCGAAAGCCCGAAGTGGTTGACCCACGGATGGGAACTTAGTGGCATCACTCGCTTTGCTACCGGACTGCCGATCACGCTTGTCGAAACGGATGACCGGTCGCTGGAAGGCACAGCCTTCGGCGGCCCGATTCCACTGGCCGCGGATACGCCGAATTACAACGGACAATCGCTCGGGACCACAAATCCGAGGAACAATCCTTTGCACTATTATTTCAACATTCAGGATTTCAGTCAGAGCGCGGTGGGATCCGAGGGAAGCGCGAGCCGGCGGTTTTTCCACGGTCCTGGCATCAACAATTGGGACATGGCCCTGAAGAAGATCACGCCAATTCGAGAGCAGCTGACACTGGAGTTCCGCGCAGAGCTTTACAACGTGTTCAACCATGCGCAGTTCGCGAATCCGAGCGGATTGGTTCCGGGACCTTTAGGCACTTCCGCGGCCCCTCTGACTAATTTTGGCCAGGTCACTGCAGTTTCAATCCAGCCGCGGGTCGCGCAGCTTGGATTGAAGCTGAATTTTTAGCGGAGGCTTAAGCTTGTACCCCCATTGACCCGAGCGGGGAATCATGGCCCGGCCGATTCCCCGCGATTTTTTGAATGAGTGCATGGCCTCCAGGCCAATTCCACAGGAAACGAAAGAGACTCGGCAATGTCGGCCCAAGGCGTGCTCGCGGCAACACTGGTAAAACCTGGACAGTATGAATTGCGGGAGTATCCGCTGCCGGAGCCCGGGCCGGGGTGTGTGCTGGTGAAGATGGAGATGTCCGGGATTTGCGGGACGGACAAGCATACGTTTCAGGGGTATGTGACGCAGTACGGCGACCGCAAATTGGAGTTTCCGATTATTCAGGGCCACGAAAATGTGGGAACGATTGCGGCGATTGGAGGAGACGGGCGATTCGCTGATTTTGAGGGCGTGGCGTTGCGGGTGGGCGACCGCGTGGTGGTGGGAGCGAATGTTTCGTGCGGCGAATGTTACTACTGCCGCCACGATTTTCCGTACTACTGCTGCGAGAAGACGACGGATTACGGGAATAATTTGAGCGCGAAGAATCCGCCGCATCTGTTCGGAGGATGGTCGCAGTACATTTATATTGTCCCGGGAAGTTTTCTGGTGAAGGTGCCGGACGATTTGCCGCCGGAAGTAGCGGTGTTGACGGAGATTTTTGCGGTGTCGGTGGGACTGGATCGGGCGAAGCAGATGTCGGCGTTCCCGAACGAGTCGTTCCGGTTCGACGACACCGTGGTGGTGATGGGCGTTGGGCCTCTGGGGATGTGCTTTTTGATGAAGGCGCGAATGCTTGGGGCGGGGACGATTATTGCAATGGATTTGTCGGAGTACCGGCTGAATTTTGCGAAGAGGCTGGGAGCGGATCATACGGTCAATTCGGGGAAGATGCCTCAGAAGGAGCGGTTGCAATTTGTGAAAGCGCTGACGGATGGGCGCGGGGCGGACGTGGTGGTAGAGTGCGCGGGCGTGCCGCAGGCGGTGCCGGAGGCGCTGGAGATGCTGCGGGTGAGCGGATTGCTGGTGGAGGCGGGGAATTTTTCGGATTTGGGCGAGGTTTCGATCAGTCCGCACCGGCATTTGTGCGCGAAGAATGCGCGGATTTTGGCGGTGGGCGGGGAGGAGCCGGCGGCGTATGGGCCGAGCATGCGGCAGATGGCGCGGTATATGAAGCATTATCCGTTGCGGGAATTTGTTACGCACAGATATGCTCTGCGCGATGTTGATGCGGCGATGGCCAAGGCGATTGAGGCGGAGTCTATGAAGGTGGTGTTGGAGCCGTGGCGGTGAGGGGCAGGATTTTGCGGTTGTGAAAGGCGGCCCCACCAGGTCGGGGCCGCAACAGGAGAGAGGAATGAGCGGATTGAAGGAACGATTTTTGTTTGCTTGCGCGCCGGATAGCTGGGGCGTGTTGGATTATCCCGGGCCGTCGTGGGAGCAGTCGTACGAGAAGATGCTGGATGAGATGGTGGAGGCGGGGTACACGGGGACGGAGCTGGGGCCTTATGGATTTTTTCCGACGGATGCGGCCGTGTTGAAGCCGCAACTGGAGAAGAGAAAGCTGAAACTTCTGGGATCGTTTGTGCCGGTGAAGATGACGGATCCGGCGGCGGGGAAGGCGGCGATTGAGCGGATTCGGAAGGTGGGGGATTTGCTGGCTACGTTGAAGGCGCCGTTTCTGGTGATGGCGGATGATCAGTCGCCGGAGCGGAATGCGTATTCGGGCCGCGTGTATGAGAAGGGCTGCCCGACGTTGACGGCGGCGCAGTGGAAGCACGTGGGAAATATTGTCGCCGACGCGGAGAAGGTGGCGCAGGAGTTTGGCTTGGATTTGGTGTTTCACCCGCATGTGGCGACTTATGTGGAGACGCCGGAGGAGTGCGAGCGGTTTTATGATGCGACATCGCACACGAAAATCGGGCTTTGCCTCGATACGGGCCACTGCGTGTATGGGCACGGGGATTCGGTGAAAGAGGCGGAAAAGTATAAGGATAAGCTGCGGTTCGTGCATATCAAGGATTGCAACAACGCAGTGCTGGCGGAAGCGCGGAAGAATATGTGGACTTTTGAAGAGGCGATTGAGCACAAGGTGTTTACGGTGATTGGGCAGGGGAATATCGATTTTCCGGCGTTCTTTCGGACTTTGATCAAGAACGGGTATTCGGGTTGGTCGGTGATTGAGCAGGATGTGAAGTTTGGGGCGACGCAAATTCCGCCGAAGGATAGTGTGGCGAGGAGTTTGCGGTATTTGGAGGGAGTGATGGGGCAATTGGGGGCGGCGGCTAAGGCGTAGTGGTGGACAGAAAATAGAAAATAGACAAGATTTAAAACCCCGACCGGGTCGGGGTAGGTGCCGGACGCTGAGAAAAGAAATGCAAGAGCACAGAGAGGAGTGCCTGTGCTGCCGGGGAGCGGAATGCGGAAGATCAAGATGGGCGTGCTGGGCGTGGGCGAGATGGGGAAGCGCCACGCGGAGAACTTGCGGCGGCTGGTGCCGGGCGCGGAGTTGATTGCGATTGCGGATGTGGCGGAGGCGCGGGCGAAGCAGGTGGCGGAGGAGTTGGAGGTTGAGCACGCTTTCGGCAGTTTGGAGGCGATGCTGGAGCTGAAGGGATTGCAGGCGGTTCTGATTGCGACGCCAGACAAGTTTCACGCTCAGGCGGTGATTCAGGCGGCGAAGGCGGGGAAGGATATTTTGTGCGAGAAGCCGCCGGCGTTGACGATGGCGGATGCTTATGCGGCCCTGGATGCTGTTGGTAAGGCTGGCGTGCGACTGCAGGTGGGATTTATGCGGCGCTATGATCCGGCTTACGCGGCGGCTATGAACCGAATTGGGGCGGGGGAGATTGGGACACCGCTGATTTTCAAGTCCGTGGGGCGAGACAAGGATGAACCGCCGATGGCTGCCTTGCAGTCCGGCATGAACGGGATGCTTTTGTACAGCAATACGATTCACGACTTTGATCTGGCGCGGTGGATGATGAGCGACGAAGTGGCCGAGGTGCAGACGTTTTCGACGGCGGCGACGCGGCCGGAAGTGGCGAAGTATGGAGATGTGGTGGCGAGCTCGGTGAATTTACAATACCGGAATGGCGGGATTGGGAATATTGAGTCGTACGCGTCGGCGGTGTATGCCTACGACGTGCGGACGGAAATACTGGGAACCAAGGGCGCGGTTTTTGTGGGGAGCATTGAACAGGCGCCGGCGGTGTTCTTGAGCGCGCATGGAAGTTCACAAGCGCTCGCGGATCATTTTCTGACGCGGTTTGCGGATGCATATCTGGCCGAGGCACGGGATTTTGTGCAGAGCTTGCTGCAAGATAAACCGGTGCGCGTGACGGGCGAGGATGGATTGAAGGCGCTGGCGACGGCGGTGGCGGCGGAGAGTTCGATCAAGCAGGGAAGAGCGGTCAAGGTGACGCTGGAACGCTCGGCGACAACGTAAAGAGCCGACGAGAGACTGGCTGGAGGGAGGAATTCATGGCCAACGCGATCGCGGCGGCATTCAAGAGTCCACTGCACAAGATGACGCAGACGACGCCCACGTGTTTGTGGAACGATTCGGCGTCGATCGAGGAGCTGACGTATTCGATCGAGCATGGCGGAGTGGGGGCGACTTGTAATCCGGTGATTGTGCTGGGTGTGCTGAAGAAGGAGCTTGCCAACTGGAAGAACCGGATTGAGGGACTACTGAAGGAATTTCCGACGGCAACGGAAGATGAAATTGCGTGGAAGGTGGTACGGGAAATTTCCGTGCGGGCGGCGGCTCTGCTGAAACCGGTTTTTGATTCGCAGGGCGGGAAGAACGGGAGGCTGTCGATTCAGACTGACCCGCGATTGTATCGCGATACGAAGAGCATTGTGGCGCAGGCGGAGGAGTTCAGCCGGTTGGCGCCGAACATGATCGTGAAGATTCCGGTGACGTCGGCGGGGATACCGGCGATCGAAGAGGCGACATACCGCGGAATCAGCATCAACGCGACGGTGTGCTTTACGCTCCCGCAGTGCGTGGCGGTGGCGGAGGCGGTGGAGCGTGGTCTGAAGCGGCGCGAAAAAGAAGGCAAGGAAATTCGGAGCATGGGGCCGGTGTGCACGATCATGGTCGGGCGGCTTGACGATTGGCTGAAGGTCCTGATCGAAAAAGAGAATGTGGCGATTGATCCTGGTTATACGGAGTGGGCCGGCGTGGCCGTGTTCAAGAAGACCTATAAACTTTTCAGGGAACGCGGGTCCCGGATCCGGTTGCTCTCGGCGGCGTTTCGGAATCCCATGCATTGGAGCGAACTGATTGGCGGGGACATTGTGGTTTCACCACCGTATCCGTGGCAGGTGCGGTTGAATCAGAGTGGCATTGAGGTGGTGTCGCGGATTGATAAGCCAGTCACAGGGGAGATTGTAGAGGAGCTTGGGCGGAAGTTCCAGGATTTCCGGCGTGCGTATTCTGAGAATGGGATCTCGATTGCGGAGTTTGATTCCTTTGGGCCGACGCGGAGAACGCTGCGGCAGTTTGTTGCGGCTTGCCATGATTTGGATGCGGTGGTGAGGGATATTATGTTGCCCAATCCGGACGTGTAGAGAGGAAGAAGAAAAGTTTTAACGCCGAGGGCGCAGAGGCCGGTGCTGAGAGCAGAGAGAGAAGAGAACCCGAAGAGTGCGGGGCGAGCCCCGCACTTACAAAAGCCGACCAAAGAGCACAGGTTCGGCGACGACCGACGAGTACGAGAAAAGTTTCTGAGTTGGCATCCCGTTTGACATCTTGAATGGAGGTACGAGCACGTGGGGAAACTTGCGATTACGGGTGGTAAGCCGCTGAGGAAGACGCCGTTCACGCGGTGGCCGATACCGACCAAGTCGGAATCGGCCGCTTTGAAGGATGTGCTGGAGAGTACGCTTTGGGGCGGCCAGCCGTTCCCGGGAAAGCACGCGGCGGCTTTCGCGGCGAAATTCGCGAGGGTGCACACGGCGAAGTACGGGCAGTGCGTGAATACGGGGACGGTGGCGATTCAGGCGGCGCTGAAGGCGATCGGGATCAAGCCGGGGGACGAGGTGGTTGTGCCGGCGTACACCTGGGAAGGTACCGTCGGGCCGGTGCTGCTGGTGAATGCGGTGCCGGTGTTTGTGGATGTAGATCCAGATACGTATTGCCTGGATGCGAGGCTGATTGAAAAGGCGATCACGCCGAAGACGAAAGCGATTTTGCCGGTACATCTGGGGATGCGTTTTGCGGATATGGATGAGATTTTGCGCGTGGCTTCGAAACACAAATTGAAAGTGGTGGAGGATTGCGCTCATGCGCATGGCGGGATGTGGAAAGGCAAGGGCGCAGGCTCGATGGGGGACATGGGCGCGTTCAGTTTTCAGTCGAGCAAATTGATTACTTCGGGTGAGGGCGGAGCGGTCATTACCAACAACCTTGAGTATATGGAGCTGGTAGAGAGCTACATCAATGCGGGACGGGCTAGCCTTACCGACAAATATAAGAAGCGGATTATCGGCTTCAATTACCGGCTGGGGGAGTTTCAGGCGGCGGTGCTCGGAGCGCAGTTGGCGCGGATGCCGAAGCAGAGTGCGATTCGCGAGAAGAATATGAGGCAGTTTGAGGCGCGGATGACGAAGACTCCGGGGATTGGGCTGTTGAAACCGGATCCGCGGATTACGCGGCTGGCGCCTTACGGGTATGTGATGAAGTATTTTGCTGAGAAGGTGAGTGACATTCCGCGGGCGGCGTTTGTGGCGGCGATGCAGCTGGAAGGCGTGCATTGCGACGGGTTGTTTTACGAGCCGGTTTACAAGAGTTCGTTGTTTCCTGTGGATGCGACGGATTTTCCGGCGTTGAGCTGGGGGCGGGAGAAGGCGCTGGATTTGCGATCGATGTATTCCTGTCCGGAGTCGGAGAAGGCTGCGTATCAGGAGGCGGTGTGGTTTCCGCATCAGCATTTTCTGGGGACGACGAAGGACGTGTACGATATCGCGGATGCGATTCATAAGGTGCTGGAGAATGTGGAGGAATTGAGAGGGTTGGATCATAAGGCGATCCGGAATCAGAGGTTGGGGCGAGCGGATCGAGAGAGTTGACTAAGACGAGAAGGAAGAGGATTTAACACAAAGGCACAGAGGTCGGAGCGCAGAGTGCACCGCGATGAGAGACCGTAGAGCACAGCCAGGAATGGTTGTGCCACAAGATTATGAACCACAAAGGGAAAATAGGATTTGCGGTAGTGGGGTTGGGCGCGATTGCGCAGGGGGCAGTGCTGCCGGCGTTTCGGCATGCCGGGAAGGCAAAGCTTGTCGCACTGGTCGGCCGGGACCAAGGAAAGGCTCTGAAGTTGGCGCGAAAGTATAAGGCTCAGACTGCTTACGGAGCGGAGGAGTTTGGCGCTTGTCTGGAGAACCCGGCTGTGGACGCGGTTTATCTGGCTACGCCACAGAGCGAGCATTTGAGTGCGACAGTGGCAGCGGCGCGGGCGGGGAAGCATGTGCTTTCTGAGAAGCCGCTGGCGGTTAACTCGGAGCAGTCGGCGGAGATGGTGCGGGTTTGCCAAGAGTGCGGCGTGCAGTTAATGACGGCTTACCGGAAATATTATGAGCCGAGCGCGTTGGAGCTGAAGAAATTGATTCGGAGCGGGAAGCTGGGGAAGATTGATGTTATCAATACTTCGTTCAGCGAGTTGCATGTGGCAGGCAAATCGATTCCATGGTTGCTGGATTCGCGCATGGCAGGCGGCGGACCGCTGATGGATTTGGGCGTGTATTGCGTGAATACCAGCCGGTGGCTGGTGGGTGAGGATCCGGTGGAGGTGAGTGCCCGGACTTGGAAGAAGAATGCGGAGCGGTTTCGGGACGTGGAAGAAGGGATTTCATTCCGGATGCAGTTTGCGAGTGGGCTGGTGGCGCAGGGAACTTCGACTTACAGTTCGGCAATTTCTTCGTTTGTGTTTGTGCAGGGTTCGGAGGGATGGGCTTGTTGGACGCCGGCTTTTCCGTTTGATGAAGAGCGGCGGTTGATGGGGAAGATTGCCGGGAAGTGGTTCGAAAAGAAATTCAAGGTAGTGGATGAGTTTGCACCGGAATTGGATTCGTTTGCGGCGGCGATTCAAACGAAGAAGAGCGTGGAACCGGATGGGCGCGAGGGGCATCGGGACATGATTATTCTGGAGGCGATTTATGAGTCCGCGAGAAAGAATGGGCCGGTGAGCGTAAGATACAGGGTTCCTTGAAGGGCAGAGAAAGAGAAGATTCTAACACCGAGGACACAGAGGGACCCGAGAAGACACGGAGAGACCAGCCGGGGGATGGACAAAGCGCATCTATGAGCCCAGGGAAAAATGCCGGACGGAAGAAGATGGGGAAGGCCGCTAGCATTTATGATGTGGCGCGGGAGTCTGGCGTATCTGTGTTCACCGTGTCGGCCGTGGTGAATAACAAGAGCCATGTGGGCAAGGGATTACGAGAGCGCGTAGAGGCCGCGATACGGAAGCTCAATTACCGGCCGAATCTGATCGCCCGCAGCCTGGCGAACCAGAGGACGCATACGATCGGAATGATTGTGCCGGACATCGGGAACCCGTTTTTTCCGCTGGTGGTGCGCGGGGCGGAGGATGCCGCACAGAAGCATGGATACAATTTGCTGCTGTGCAATAGCGACGATTCGCTGGACAAGGAAGAGAAGGCGATCGAGTTGCTGCTTTCAAAACGCGTGGATGGAATTTTGCTGACGAAGGCGGCGGGAGATTTCCGCCCGCCGCTGCGGCAGATGATCAAAGAAGTGGATATTCCCTTTGTGCTGGTGATGCGGACGTATCCGAAGCTGACGAAGGACGCGGTGATTACGGACGATTATCACGGGGCGTATGAAGCGGTGTCACACTTGGCGCGCGCTGGACGGAAGCGGATCGGACTGGTCAGCGGGCCACTGAAAGTGAGCAATGCGAAGGAGCGCTGGCAGGGATTCCATGATGCTCTGAAGGCGGAGGGATTGCCTTACGAGCAGGATTTGGTGATTGAAGGAGATTATCGGTTGGAGTCGGGATTTCGCGCCGGGCATTCGTTGTTTTCGCGGCGGCCGGATGGGATTTATGTGGCGAATCATTTGATGACGATTGGATTGCTGCAGGCCGCGGAGGAGATGGGGCTGCGCTGCCCGGAGGATTTTGGGCTGGTGAGTTTTGATGATTATCCGTGGTTGGGGATTTTCCGGCCGCGATTGACTACGGTCGAATTGCCGAAGCACCAGTTAGGGACGGAGGCGGCGGAGCTTTTGATAAAGAGGATTACGGGAGATGCAAGCAAGCCGGTGTTGAGGAAGTTGCAGCCGGAGTTGCGGATTCGGGAGTCTTGCGGGTTCGGGTTGCGGGCGGCGGAGGAAGAGAAGGAATAAGAATTTAACGCAGAGGACGCTCTGACGCAGAGGGTGCTCCGAAGGGTAATCCAAGAACACAGACTGAGTGTTCTACCTAGGTTTCGCTGAAGTCGAAAAGCTTGGGGTGAAGAGTGAAGCCTTTGGTCTTGTAGGCAGCGTAGAGAATCCCAACCACCAGCCAGAGGATGCCGGCCCATTTGGTCCAGTTTTGCAGGCTGAATAATAATCCAAAACAGAAGACGAAACCGAAGCCGGGGACGAAGGCGTCGAGGAAGAAGTTGCGCTTGCCTGCGTTTTCGGGGCCGAAAGAGAAATGCAGGAGGGAGACGAGGTTGACTCCCATGAACGCGATCAGCGCGCCGAACGTGACGATTTCAGCGGCGAGTTCCCAGGGAATCGTAAGCACGCCGATGTAGGCGAGGGCGCCGACGATCCAGACGTTGTAGATCGGATTGCCTTTTGTGGGGCTGATGTGGCCGAAGATTTTTTTCGGGAGGACGTCGTCGCGGCCCATGCTGTAGAGGAGACGGGAAGCGCCGACGTGCCCGGCGAGGCCGCAAGCGATGCTGGAAACGAGGAGCATGATGCCATAAGCGTGGAAGAGCCAGGGGCCACTGGCGGCGCGGGCTACGTCCATGAAGGCAGTTTCGGGATTCAGGTAAGTGGTGTAGTCCGGCAAAACACGCTGGGCCATGTAGACCTGGAACCCGCTGAAGAGTCCGGTGAAGACGCAGACGAGAACGGACGCGAGGAGGACGTTGCGGCGGGGATTTTTTACTTCTTCGGCGAGGATGGAGACGCCGTCGAAGCCGATGAAGACGAGAGCGGCGAGTCCGGTGCCGGAAGCGACGAGGCGAAATTTGAAGGTATCTGGATTGTAGATGGGCCGGAGAGAGAGCAGGCCGGAGAAATGCTGATGGAGAATGATGTAGCGGAAAGCCTCGATGATGAAGGCGAGGGTGACCAATACCATGAAGGCGAGGAGAACTTCGTTGGTGCGGGCAGTGAATTTGATGCCTTGAACGGTCATGAAGGTGATGAGGCCGACGGCGAGAGCGGCGAGTATGGCAAAGGGAATTTTTGGCGCCATGCGCTGAATGGCGAGGACGGCGTAGAGGGCGTTCTGGATAGGTTGAAAAAGATATTCGAGGAACATGGCCCAGCCGACGACGAAGCCGACGTGTGGATTGAGGCCTTTGCTGATGTAGGTGTAGACGGAACCGGAGGAAGGATAGACGGTGGCCATGCGGCCGAAGCTGACGGCGGTGACGGACATGGCGACCATGGCGAGGAGCAATGTCGTGACGGCGTGGCCGTGGGAGAGGACTTGCGCTTCACCGAAGAGAGGGACGGCGGCGATGGGCGACGTGAGGATGACGCCGTAGTAGATGAGGTCCCAGAGGCCCAGGACGCGCTTCAGCTGAGGCTGCGCGGAAGTTCCCGCCTGGAGTGTCCCTGTGGTTGTTTCCACGCCGGCCTCTTTCGACTGAGAAAGGAACTTGGGGCCCGATTGCTGTTCCTCGATCCGAAAGTTATCCCCTAAGAGAAAAAGCGTTCCCTCTTGCGCGCTTCCTCGTATTTCATGCGCGCAGCACGGACCGAATCGCGCTCGGAGACTTCGGCGATGGGTACGTCCCACCAGGATTCGTAGCCGGGAACGCGGTCGTCGTAGGAAGTTTCAACGACGATGACGGAAGTGCGGTCCTGTTTGCGGGCGGCGACGAGCGCGTTGCGAAATTCGTCGTGTGTTTTGACGCGAATGGCCCAAGCTCCGAGGCTGGCCGCGTTGGTGGTGAAATCCACGGGGATTGGGTCGCCGTCGTATTTTTCACCGCGGCGGTAACGATAGTTGGTCCCCAGGCCTTCGTTGCCGCAACTGCGGCTTAGCCCGCCGATGCTGGAGAAGCCGTGATTGTCGAGGAGGACGATGTTGAGTTTGATGCCTTCCTGCAGAGAGGTGACGATTTCCGTGGCCATCATCAGGTAAGAGCCGTCCCCGACCATGACGTAAACTTCGCGCTTGGGGTTGGCCATTTTTGCTCCGAGACCGCCGGCGATTTCATAGCCCATACAGGAGTAGCCGTATTCCATGTGATACCCGCCGGGTTGGCGGGTGCGCCAGAGTTTGTGCAGATCGCCGGGGAGGCTGCCGGCGGCGCAGAGGAGAATGTCGGAGGCTTCGCTGAAGGAGTTGAGCACGCCAATGACTTCGCCTTGGGAGAACGGAGGAGCTTTGCGGACAGCGTAGATGCGATCGACTTCATTTTCCCAGCCAGCGCGGAAGATGGCGATTTGCTTCGCGTAACTTTCGTCGATCTGGTAGCCGGCGATGGTGGATTGGAGTTCTTCGAGAGTCGCGCGGGCGTCGGCTACGAGCGGCAGAGCGGCGTGTTTGTAGGCGTCGAATTCGGCGACGTTGATATTGATGAAGCGGACGGAGGAATTCTGGAAAGCGGTTTTCGAGGCGGTGGTGAAATCGGAGTAGCGGGTCCCTATGCCGATGACGAGATCGGCTTCGCGGGCGGCGATGTTTGCGCCGGGTGTGCCGGTGACGCCGACGGCGCCGAGTTGCTGCGGATGGTCGTAAGGAAGAGATCCCTTGCCTGCTTGCGTCTCGCAGACGGGGATGCCTGTGGCTTCGGCAAAATTTGCGAGAACGCTAGAAGCTTCCGAGTAGAGAACACCGCCGCCGGCTACGATGAGAGGTTTCTTGGTGTGGCGGATGAGAGTGGCGGCTTGGGAGAGGAGTTCTTTGTCGCACCGGGTGCGGGGAAAGATCCAGACGCGTCTGCGAAAGAACTCTTCAGGGAAATCGAAGGCTTCGGCTTGGACGTCTTGCGGAAGGCTGAGGGTGACGGTGCCGGTGTCGGCGGGAGAGGTGAGAACGCGCATGGCTTCGGGGAGGGAAGTCAGGAGCTGCTCGGGGCGCTCGATGCGGTCCCAGTAGCGGGAGACGGGCTTGAAGCAATCGTTGACGGAAATATCTTGAGTCGAAGGTGATTCCAATTGCTGAAGGACCGGAGCAACGTTGCGGCGGGCGAAGATATCGCCGGGAAGCAATAAAACTGGAACCCGATTGATGGTTGCCGCGGCGGCGCCCGTGATCATGTTGGTTGCGCCGGGGCCGATCGAGGTGGTGCAGGCGAGGGCGCGCAGGCGGAAACTGGATTTGGCGAAGGCGGCGGCGGTGTGGACCATGGCCTGTTCGTTTCGGCAAAGGTAGTAGCGGAGGCCGGGGTTCTGCTCGAGGGCCTGGCCCATGCCGGCGACGTTGCCATGGCCGAAAATGCCGAAGCAACCTTCGATGAAGCGATGCTCTTCTGAGTCGCGGCTGGAATATTGGGCTTGAAGGAAAGCGACGATGGCCTGGGCGACGGTGAGGCGGCGGGTCATGGAGAAATTCTCCTTGGCAGAGGAGCGCGGGACAGGGGACCAGACTGAAGCAGAAAGGGCAGAAAATACCAGCAGGAAATCGCAAGAATCTCTAAGCGCTTATCGGAGATGTGTTTCCTGAGTTTGCCTGGGTGGTTGTCTGCCATTCGCCCGTCCAATTGGAGTTGTGGGAAGTGTACTGCTTCAGCGCACCAACGGCAATCGCGGATCGGTGTCTCGCCAGGTGGATTTCAGCCAGACGTGATTGGGATCTTCGGTGACCGCGAGGGTGCGGGAGGTTCCCGCGAGGAAATTGAGGTAGTAGACGTCGTAACCGGGACCCGCGACGACGGGATGAAAGCCGGAGCGCACAAGGACCGCGTCTCCATCCTGCGCGCGGATGGTGATATCGCGTGAGAGATCGGGGGAATAGAGACGCTGGAGGGCGAAGCCTTCTTTCGGGCGATTGATCCGGTAATAGTAGATTTCGTCGAGGTCGACCTCGGCGGGCGGATTGTGGACGTCGTGCTTGTGCGGAGGGAAGCTGGACCAGTTGCCGCCGGGTGTGTAGACCTCGATGACGACGAGTTTGTCGGCGGGGAACTCGGGACGGATGATGTCCACAATCTGACGGGATGCGTTTCCACCGCCACGGAGGCCGCTAACGACGTCTTTTGGAGTGATAAGTTTGGGCTGGAGTTTTGCCTGGGAAGGGACACGGCATTCGGCAATTTCGCAGACGGTTTCTGCCTGGAAGGTGACGGAATGATTCGTCGGGAGGTACAGGCAATAGGGCAGGCCGTCGAAAACATTTTTGCGCTGGCCGATGGAGCGGGAGCCTTCGCCCCAATTTACGGTGCAGCGGCCGCCAAGGAGGACGAATGCGGCTTCTTCGCCATTCGTGGAGGAGGTATACGATTCGCCGGGATTCTGACGGCGGGCGGACATGCTCATCCAGTCCCACTGGACGCTCTCGCGGGAAAACTGGAGCAACTCGCCGGACTGGGCTTCGGGGAGAGAGCGGGAATGGACGACGTTTGGAATAGTGGACATGAAACACTCCAACCTGCCCCGGGCTTTTCCCGGAGAGTCCGACAGCCGTAAGACGGCAGCGAACGCAGGACAAAATCAAAGCGCTTTGCCGCCTAGAGTAACCACAACCGGAATCAGCAGAAAAGCGTGTGGAAAGACAAAGGTTTCCGGGTATGGGCCACTCGCTAACCGCCTAGAGTGTAACGCAAGAAGGGGAGATTTTGCCAATGATTCGGGGAATAAGGTGGGAAAGAGGCCAAGGAAAAGCCGAAAAAGCACAGCCATGAACCACCCAGAAAAATGCGCGGGACAGGGCGGCAGTGCCCGAGCGACGGAGCAGGTTGGGTGCTGGGTTGAATCCGTCGCAGCGGTGGCAGAGCTACCGTACTCCAAGGCAAGTGCGGCCACTTGAAAGTCGCCGCTACAGGGGGTTCATCTCGCGGTTGAGGGCGGCTAGTTCGGCGGGGGTTAAGGGGCGGTGGGCGGCTTTGGGGAGGTTGCCGAGCTGGAGAGGGCCGATGGAGACGCGGATCAGGCGGAGGACTTGGATGCCGAGGGCGTCGAAGATGCGGCGGATTTGGCGGTTTTTGCCTTCGTCGAGGGTGATTTCCAGCCAGGAGTTTTTTTCGCCCTTGCGGAGGAGCGTTGCGCGTTTGCAGCCGAGCGTTTCGTTGCGTTCGGTCTGGACTCCACGCCCGAGCGATTCGATAAGGTTAGTGTCGGCGACGGCGGTGATTTGCACGTGGTAGGCCTTTTCGAGATGGGTTTCGGGATCGGTGACGCGGGCATTCCATTCTGAATCGTTGGTGAAGAGGAGGAGGCCTTCGCTGGCTTTGTCGAGGCGGCCGACTGGGGCGAGCCAGTTCCTGCCGGGAGGCAAGAGGGAGTAAACGGTGTCGCGGCCTTTTTCGTCGTCGGCGGAGGCGATGACGCCTCGGGGCTTGTTGAGCATGAGGTAGATTTTTTCGGCGGGCTTCAGAGCCAGCCCTTCGACCTCGATGCGATCGGTGCCGAGGCGGACGGGGGTTTCCGGATTTTTCGGAGTGGAGCCGTTGAGGCGGATTTTGCCCTGGCGGATCAGTTCGAACGCTTGTTGGCGGGAGCAATAGCCGAGCTTGGAGAGGGCGCGGGCCAGTCCGATTTTGCGGGCGGAGTCGGAATTCGGCGGCGATTTGCGGACGTTGCGATGGGGCACGGCGGGAGCGCGCGGGGCGCTAGGTTTTTTTGTCCGGTGTCACGGCTGCGGGATGCTTTACTTCGCCGAAGCGGTTGGCGAGCCACGCGCGGACTTCCTTGGGATCGTATTTGAAGGGGCCGTTGCCGCCCTTGTAAGAGACCCGGCCTTGTTCGTCAACGATGTACAGGCGCTCAGGCCATGCGGCGTAGGCGTCGTTGGCGGCGTTGTTCATTTCGTCGATGCCGAAGGGGACGGAATATCTGAAGCGCTGGGTGAAATCGTTGGCGATGGCGACGCGCTGCTCGAGGGTTTTCGGCTGGGCGTAGCAGACATTATCCTTGTCTTTTTCGTTTGATTTCATTTGCCACTCGTCGAGCGGATGGGCTTCGCGGACGTAGATGGTGAGGAAATCGGCGCGGTCCTTATAGTCGTTGAAGATTTGCGCGATGTCGCCGACCTGGCGACGGAAGGGCGGTCAAGTGAAACTCCCGAAGACCAGAACTAGCGGTTTGCCTTGGGTGCGTTCACGGATGTGAAAGCGCGTAGCGCCATCGAGGGAGACGAGAGTGGCGTCGGGGGCGTCGCTGCCGACCTGGAGATTGCCTCGGTGCATGTGCGGGAGAGCGTAGCGGACCATGCCGATGGCGTCTTTGGGACTGCCGGCCATGATACTGAGGCCAACGCAGATCGCCACAAGAAGGATGGCTACGGCGCATAGGGACCATTTGAGGATGGGGTGCATGGGTTGCCTTCGTATCTCTATGGTCTCATAAGTTGGGAAGAGTTTTTAGTGCGTGGGAAAAAGGAGCACGAGCAGATTTTGAAGCAGAGGTCGGAGCACGGAGGACGCAGAGAAGAGAACCCAAAAGGACTGCCCCTTCGGTTTCGGTCCGGGCAGGCAGGAATGGCTCCTGCCACAGGAAAGCGCCCGCTTCAGAAAGCAGCCGCTCGAAAGGCTCGGATTAGTAGTTGGCGGAGGCGCGGAGTTCGTCGCGAAGAGCGGTGTAGCGCGCCAGGGATTTTTCGATGATGTTGAGGGCTGCGTAGGCTGGGCGGATGTCTTCGACCTGGACTTGTTTGCCTTCGAGTTGTTTATAGTCTTGAAAGAACCGCTTCAGGACGAGCATCCGGTGCGGGGGAAGGTCGCGGGCTTCGATGTACTCGCTGAATTCGGGGTCGTTAGTGGCTACAGCGATGATTTTGTCGTCACTGGCGCCGGAGTCGACCATGGTCATTACACCGATGGCGCGGGCCTTGATGAGGGCGAGAGGCTGGATCGGTTCCTGGCAGAGGACCAGGACGTCGAGAGGGTCGTTGTCTTCGGCGTAGGTTTGCGGGATGAAGCCGTAGTTGGCGGGATAGAAGACGGCGGAGTGGATGATGCGGTCGACTTTGAGGAGGCCGGTGGCTTTGTCGAGTTCGTATTTGACATTGGAGCCGAGGGGAATTTCGATGACGGCCTGGAAATCGCGGGGGAGTTCCTTGCCGGGGGAAACGTCGTGCCATGCATGCATCACGCTGGGATACCTCGCACCTAACTAAGAGACTGCTATCTATTATGTATTGAGATGGGACGGAAAGGTAAGCGCGGATCGTGGAATTCGAAGAAGGAAGAACAAGATTTAACGCAGAGGTCCCCTGAGGCGCACCGGACGAGGAGAAGAGTCAAGAGGCCTGCCAAGGTGGGCGGGCCAGACAAAACAAAGAGATGGCCGAGAATGGCTAGGCGGATTTCTTGGGCCAGGCACCGATTATGGCTCCCATCAGGACTAAGCCTGCGAGCGGAAAGAATTCGTTGATGGCGAAGAGTTCTTTGGGGCGCATTTCGTACATATAGGTGGTGTAGGTGATGGGGCCGACGAAGCCGAGCCAGAGAAGGACCCCGACGGAGGCGCCGCGGCCGGCGGTGTTGGCGTTGCGCCAGATGCAGATTTGGGCGAGGGCATAGGCGATGAGGAGATTCAGGACGAAGGTGATGACATAGGGCAGGATGGGGTTCATGCTTTTGGCCTGCTCGTCGGTTATGTGCTCAAGAGCCATCCAGGGCTTGCTGAAGAGCGCAGCGTACCACACGCCGCCGAGGATCCAGTAAGCGACGGCCGCAACGACGACGGCAGCATAATTTGTTTTCATTCGACTGATCCCCCGTCAGGAACTTGTGGCGGGAATGTAGCACTAGGCGCGGGCTTTGTCGATAAGTTCGTCCCAGATCCCTTTGGATTTGAGGATTAGCTCGATGGCTTCGCGGATAGCGCCTTTTCCGGCTAGGGCTTTGGTGGTGTAATGGGCGATTTTCTTTACGTCGGCGACGGCGTCGCCTACCGCTACGGCCAGTCCGACACGTTTCAGGATAGGAATGTCGGGAAGATCGTCTCCGACGAAGGCGACTTCGACGTCTTTTACGCCGGCTTTGACTAATATTTCTTCGTAGGCGGGCAGCTTGAGCGGAATCTTCATGTAGATGTAATCCATTTTCATTTCGTGGGCGCGGCGGAGGAGGGCGGGGCTTTCGCGGCCGGTGATGCAGCCGGTGCGGATGCCGGCGGTGTGGGCTAGGGTGAGGCCCTGGCCGTCGTGGGCGTCGAAGCGTTTGATTTCAAGAGCGGAGCCGTCGGGCTGGGAGAGGAGGATGACGCCGCCGTCGGTCATGGTGCCGTCGACGTCCATGAGGAGGAGTTTGATTTGTGCGGCGCGTTTTTTCAGGGCGGGAGAGATTTTGGGGGTTGCGGACAAGACGGCCTCCGGTGAAGTAACGAGCGGACAATCTTAGCAAGATTTGGATGCGGTTGCAGAAACCGGGGGACAGGAAATAAGTAAGAATTTAACGCTGAGGACGCTGGGAGCGCGGAGTTCAGAGAGGCAGAAGCATTCAGATTAACTCGAGGGTCCAGAGGTCGTGGAGGTGGACTACGCCGACTACTTTTTGGGAGGCGTCTAGGACTACGACGGAGGTGATTTTCTTTTTTTCCATGAGGTTTAGGGCTTCGCTGGCCAGGAGTTTGGCGGCGATGGTTTGCGGATTGCGGACCATGCAGTCGCCGGCGGTCAGGGAGAGGGTGGCGCCGCCGTGCTTTTCCATGAGGCGGCGGAGGTCGCCGTCGGTGAGGATACCGGCTAGTTTGCCGTCGGCGGTGGTGACAGTGGTCATGCCTAATTTCTTGGCGGACATTTCGTGGAACGTGGCAGGCATCGGAGTTTCAGGTGAGACCCGGGGAAGAGCTTCGCCGCTATGCATGAGATGTTCGACGCGGAGAAGTTTTTTGCCGAGGCGGCCTGCGGGATGGAGGGCGGCGAAATCGTCGTGCTGGAATCCCCGGCGATCGAGGAGGGAGACGGCAAGGGCATCGCCGACGGCCATGGCGACAGTGGTGCTGGAGGTGGGAGCAAGATTGAGGGAGCAGGCTTCTTCCTTCACGCTGACGTCAAGAACGACTTCGCTGGCTTCGGCAAGCGTGGATTTGGGATTGCCGGTCAGCGTGACGATCGGGATTTCTAGGCGCTTGAGGGATTCGAGGAGATCGAGGATTTCCTCGGTTTCGCCGCCGTAGGTTATGGCGAGGAGGGCGTCGCCTCGGGCGAGCATGCCGAGATCGCCGTGGAGGGCTTCGGCGGGGTGGAGAAAAAAGGAAGGCGTGCCGGTGCTGGAAAAGGTGGCGGAGATTTTGCGTCCGACCAGGCCGGACTTGCCCATGCCGGTCACTATAACGCGGCCTTTGCAGGCGAAGAGAAGATCGACGGCGCACACGAAGGAGTTGTCGAGGCGCGCGAGGACGTCTTGAATGGCTTGGGCTTCGATGCGGAGGACGCGGCGGGCGGTATCGAGGCTCATGCGTTGCTCCAGCGACGGACGAGAGCGGAGAGTTCTTTGAGGTGCGCGAGGAGTTGTGGGAGTTGCGCGAGGGGAAGGGCGTTCGGGCCGTCGGAGAGAGCGGCGGCGGGATTGTCGTGGGTTTCCAGGAAGATGCCGTCGATGCCGGTGGCTACGCCGGCGCGGGCGAGGGCTTCGATGAATTCGGGCTGGCCGCCGCTTACGTGGCCCTGGCCGCCGGGGAGTTGAATGGAGTGGGTGACATCGTAGACAACGGGATAGCCGAATTTTCCGAGGACGGGGAAGGTGCGCATGTCCACGACCAGATTGTTATAGCCGAAGCTCGCGCCGCGCTCGGTGAGGATGATTTTTTGATTCCCGGCGGCGGAGATTTTTTCGGCGACGTTGCCCATGTCCCAGGGGGAGAGGAACTGGCCCTTTTTTACGTTGACGATGCGGCCGGTTTTCGCGGCGGCGACGAGGAGATCGGTCTGGCGGGAGAGGAAGGCGGGGATTTGCAGGATGTCGGCGACCTCGGCGGCGGGAGCGGCCTGGGAAGCATCGTGGATGTCGGTAAGGATAGGGAGATGCAGGTCGGATTTGATTTTGGAGAGGATGCGGAGGCCTTCGCTCGGGCCGGGGCCGCGGAAAGCTTTTCCGGAGGAGCGGTTGGCCTTGTCGTAGGAGGCTTTGAAGATATACGGCACACCGGCGTCGAAGGCGATTTTTGCGACGCGCTCGGCCATCGAACGGGCGTGGGCTTCCGATTCGATGACGCAGGGACCGGCGATCAGAAAGAGCGGATTATCGCCGCCGAGGCGGACAGAGCCCAGAGAGATTTCGCGAGTGGTTGCCATCTGTCAATTGAAGATATCACAGGCGAAGCTAGCGCCGTCGAGTTGGGCCGTTTCTAGCTCCCCTTGGGGTAGAAAAATAATCGGCGAGGCGTCAGGGCGTTACGGGCGGGTGATGCGGAGTCGCCAGACTGCGATCATGCCCAGCACCATGAGGTTTGGAAAGAGGAGCGGGGCCATAGGAGGGGCTCCATAGACTAGATTATCGAAGGCATGGACCGATGGGCCTTGCAGATTGCGTTCGGTGTGCAGCAGAAACCCCCATAGACCGACAAGTGCCTCCAGGAGGAGCAGAAGGGCGCACAAATCAAAGAAGCGGCGAGAGACCTCCATTATGAGCGGCACGGCCAAAAAGCCGATGGCAAGCCCGCTGGCCAAAACAGGCACCCATTCCAGGGGATTGAAGAAACCGTTTTCTGCATGGTCACTGAGGGCAAAAATAAAATTCCCGAAGAAGCCGCCCAGCGTGAACAGCAATACCCATTGCGGCCATTCTGAGGATTCTGGGTCCACCATGCGATTCATGATGAGCAGAAATCCCAAGCCCGCGTAGGCGAGGGGAGCGGCAAACGGAGCCGAGTAGGTGAGGCTGCGAATCGTATGTTCGTAGAAAAAGCGGCTTTCGAGATGGAGAATTACTCCGCTGAGGCCAATCAGGATCGCAGTCCATCCAACCAGGTAGCCCAGAACCTCCCAGACGAGGGGCCAGCGGCGGCGGAATGGCAGGGCGAAAAGGAGTAGCAGTGGCGCAATGGCCGAGAAGAAGAGGGGAACATATTCCTCGCTTCTTCGGAACTGGTTGGTGGAGTGGGCCAGATAAATGTCGAGCGTCAGGAAGCCGATATTCAGGATTACGAACGCTTCGACCGAGAACTGGTGATCCATCCACCAATGCCTACCTGGATTTGCCATTCCTTCTCCTGAGTTCATCGGCCATCGCTTTTAACTCGACGGTTTTCTGAAGCATCGGATAGTTTCCGTGCCACTGCACAAAATCGGCGCCGCCCATGAACGCGCCGTGTTTGCTGGTTCTCCCGTCGTAATGCCACAGGTCGAAATAGACAAAGTCGATGGGGTTTGAGAACGGAGGGCCTGTGAGGACGCCTTGTTTGCGGAGTCCATCCATTATCGCCTGCGCCCCGCGCACGCGTTCATTCGTGGCTTCAATCACCTTTTCGCCCTGCGAGTAAACATTGTCAATTACGAGTCGGGTATGGCACTGCGCGCAGATTTGTTTCATCTTGACTTGATTGGAGGCAAAGTTTGGACGCTTCCCGGTAACCGCATTTGCCAAATAGTAGGACAATCGCTCGGATGGATCGTGGGTGACGCCGAGTCCGTTGAGCCCGCTCATATGACACGTGGCGCAGGTGGGCACGAACATATCGCGTGTCGTGAGCTTCCCTGGTTCGGCATCCAGATTCATCAGATGCTCCTGCGCCTGGAACATCACGCCGTGCTTCGATTCCTCGTAGATTTCGATTTGTGAATGGTCCGGTCCCATGTGGCATTGCGCGCAAGTGCCGGGCAGGCGGGCGATGCGCACCGAACTGGTGTGACGGGTGTGGCAGACGGTGCAGGTCCCGATCGTTCCGTCCGTGTTGGGCTTGCCGACGCTGTGGCACTGTTCACAACCACTGGCCATCGCAGAGCCGCCTTCGAGTTGCACGAATGGATGGGGAGGCCTGCGCGTACCGCCGGGCTGATAGGTCTCTGAAAAATCCACTTGCTCCGGTGTGAGGCCCGTCTCCCCATAGATTGCGCCCCATGCCGGGGCCGCGTGGCGGCTGCGCAAGAATTGTTGATAGATATTCTCGTGGCAACTCCGACAGTTGCCGGCAGTCAGTTTCTTGGAGATGACGAAACCGTGGTGATCTTCTTTCTCCTGCCCCTTCGCCGGTTGATGGCAGTCCAGGCAGTTCACGCTCTTCCTGGCGTGTGCGCTCATTTCGTATTCGTGGACGACCGAATACTGGGTTCGCGCGTGACACTCCGCGCACTTTCCCGTGGCGCGCACCATTTCTGAGCTGGGTTGATCCGTCTCTACCCGCGGCCGGGCTCGATTCAGGAGGAAGGCGCCAAGGATCAGCACGAAAGCGATTACCACCGCGAGGAAAACGGATCGGAAGGACATGGGACGTTCCTTACTGCGGGAGCGCGCGCGTCTGAGGCCGCGGGATCAGGATGCCGGTATTGTAATGTAAAGTTACAGTGAAATGAATGAGACTTAGCTAAACAATTCCCGGTGCGAGGGTGTGGAAGGTGCAAAATTTGCTCTCCATGCAGGTCGCTACTTCAGCCGAGCACCAATGTAGATGACACGGGTGTTAGGCGGCGGCGTGGGGAGTGGCGCGCAAGGTGGGTGCAGGTGGTTGCGTCTCGGCTGAATTGGTTGCGGCGGCTGGGCGTGATTTTTGGAGTTTGTGCTCGAGCGAGGCGCCTATGAAGGCGGCGAATAGGGGGTGGGGCTCGAGGGGCTTGGATTTGAATTCGGGGTGGAACTGGCAGCCAAGGAACCAGGGGTGGTTCGGGGCTTCGATGATTTCGACGTAGTTGTCGTCGGGGGTGCGGCCGGTGATGCGGAGGCCGGCGGCGGTCAAAACTTTCTCGTATTCGCGATTGAATTCGTAGCGGTGGCGGTGGCGTTCGCTGATTTCGGTCTTGCCGTAGGCTTTACTGGCCAAGGATCCGGGTTCGAGCTTGCAGGGCCATGCGCCGAGGCGCATGGTGCCGCCCATCTCTTCGACGCCCAGCAATTCCCGGAGTTTATAGATCACGCGATGCGGGGTTTGCGGATTGGACTCCGTGGTGTCCGCGTCGGGCATAGCCGCCACATCCCTCGAGTATTCGACTGTTGCGCACTGCATGCCAAGGCAAATTCCAAAATAGGGGACTTTGTGCTCGCGCGCGAATTGGATGGTGTAAATCATCCCCTGAAGGCCGCGTTTGCCGAAGCCCCCGGGAACGAGGATGCCGTCGTAAACTTTGAGGCGTTTTTCGGCTGTTTCGAGGGAATTGATTTCTTCGGATTCGATCCAGTCGATAACGGTTTTGTGGTGGTGGGCGAGACCGCCGTGCAATAGGGCTTCGCGCAAACTCTTGTACGCGTCTTCGAGCTGAACGTACTTGCCGACGATCCCGATGCGGACTTCGCCATTCGGATGGTGCAAGCCCTGCAGCATATTTAGCCAGGGTTGCATGTCGGCGGGACGCTCTTCGAGGCGAAGGAGACGGATGATTTGCGTGTCGAGACCTTCCTTGCTGAGTTCGACGGGGACTTCGTAAATCGTCTCCACGTCTTCCATGGAAATGACACAGGAATCGGCGACGTTGCAGAACAGGGCGATCTTTTTCTTGAGATCCTCGGAGATATGGCGATCGCTGCGGCAGAGAAGGACATCGGGCTGAATTCCGATGCCAAGCATTTCTTTCACGGAGTGCTGGGTGGGCTTCGTCTTCAGTTCACCGGCGGCGGCGATGTAAGGAACCAGGGTCACGTGAACGAATAGCGTATTTTCGGCGCCGAGTTCCAGGCGCATCTGGCGGATGGCTTCGAGAAAGGGAAGCGATTCGATGTCGCCGACAGTGCCGCCGATTTCGACGATGACAATGTCCACGCCTTCTGAGACGCGCTTGATGCAGCGCTTGATTTCGTCCGTGACGTGCGGGATGACCTGAACGGTTTTGCCTAGGTAATCGCCGCGGCGCTCTTTGGAGAGAATGGTTTCGTAGATGCGGCCGCTGGTCCAGTTATTGTCGCGCGTGAGTTTGACATGGGTGAAGCGTTCGTAGTGGCCAAGGTCGAGATCAGTTTCGGCGCCATCGTCGGTGACAAAGACTTCGCCGTGCTGATACGGGCTCATGGTGCCGGGATCCACGTTCAGGTACGGGTCACATTTTTGGATGGTGATTTTGAAACCGCGACTTTCGAGGAGACAACCGATTGAAGATGCCGCTACGCCCTTGCCTAGAGAAGAAACAACACCGCCGGTTACAAAAATATATTTTGGCGCCATCCGGGTCGCTCGCCTCCGCACCGAGCAGAATTGAGCTTGTCGAACCTCCGCAGGATTGACGTACATATAATTATCTTCGGAAGGGGGAGTTGTGTCAATGAGAAGTCTTTGCTGGAAAGAATCGGAAAAATTTCTAGGAATGCGACATTTGTTGGAGGGTTGGGTTCGTAAATTGCGAAAAGTGGAGTAAGGTTTGTTGGGTGACGGACAAATTTTTCGGGGAAGAGGCAGACATGAGCAGCAGAAAGTTGTTGATGATTGGTGCGGCGGCAGCCGCACTGTGCGGCGGGGCGTGCGGACAGCAGGCCGTGGCTGTGCCGGCCGCGCGGGCGGGCGACTATGACGTGAAACGCGAGAGCGACGTCGTGGGGACGGTCGTGGCCTATACCGTGAATTCGAAAATGGCGCCGTTCGGCGCGCGGGCGACCGTCCAAACGAGTTCCGGAGTGATTGAAGTACACCTGGGAGACCCGCGGCTGCTGGCGGCAAATCATTTTTCCATTGCGACGGGGGACACGCTGCGGATCGTGGGAGAAACCATGGGCGCTGGAAACACCAATTTGTTCGTCGCACGAATCCTACAGAAGGGAACAAAGGCGCTGGCAGTGCGCACTTCGCGCGGATTTCCGATCCCTTATGTGGCGCCACCCAGCAACCAATCCGCAGCAGCGCGCCGGGGTGTGGCATGAAGTGGATTTTGGCCACGATGACGATTGTGATGGCGGGCTTTCTGTCCGCTTGCGGGGGCAGCGGAGCAAATATCACGCCACCGCCGCCAACGGGAAATTTTTCGAATGCCAGCTTGAACGGGCAGTATGCATTTTCGATGAGCGGAGTGGACCTGAATTCGGGGGCTTACATCGCCCGGATCGGCAGCCTGGCGGCGGACGGGCAGGGACATATTACGTCGGGACTCGAGGACGTGCTGGATCTGGGAAGCGGGAGTCCGGCGTCCCTGGTGACGTTTTCGAATGGAACCTACCACATTCAGGCCAATGGGCGGGGACTCATTATTTTGAACATCACCGGCGGGGGGACGCTGCAGTTCAGTGCGTCGCTGCAGTCGAACAGCCAGGGGTATTTGGTGCAGACCGATGGTCTGGCTTCAACGAGCGGCGCGCTGGAGTTGCAGACGCCATTGCAGTTTTCCGCGAACGCAATCAACGGAAGATACGTGTTTGATTTTTCAGGAATTTCTTTTGCAGGCACCACACCATCGGTAATTTCGCTGATCGGGCAGTTTGGCGCAGATGGAAATGGAGTAGTCACCGGCGGTACGGCTGACGTGAACGACAGTTCGTTTGCGCCGACAGGAGCGGTCGCAATTGCGGCAAGCAGCTACCAGTTGGACACGAACGGGAACGGCACCAATTTTGGCCGTGGGACGATGACGCTGGGCGCGAGGACGTTCGCCTTTTATATCGTGGATAGCACGCGCGCGGAATTACTGGAGGAAGATCCGCTTGGAGGAACTTCGGGTCCTGCGATTCTGCAGACTGGCTTGATTCCGACACAAAATTCGGGGTTCAAAGGCAGTTTTGCGTTTTTGACGGGAGGATCCCAAACGACGGGGAACTTCGGCCCGGATGCGCGGGTAGGGCGGTTTACCGCGGATGGAGCGGGAGGAATCGGCACGATCTCATTGCATGAGAACAATGACGGAAATAACGCGCAGCTTTCGCCAGGCTCAAGCATTTCGAACACGAGTTATACGATTGATACGAGCAACGCGGGCAGCGGGCGCGGCACGTTCACGTTCCACAACTCGTCGATTGGCACGGTGACGTACGTGTTTTACCTGTCCTCGCCTACACGAGCGGTGATCCAGGATGTAAGCGCGGGGATTGTGGGCGACGGGACGATGGTGTCGCAGTCGGCGGCGTCGTTCACAACAGCGAGTGTGGCTGGAAATTACAGTTTCCGCTGGAACGGGGTGGAGCTTGTGGCGCCCTCGCCGTTCGATGAGAACTATGTCGGGCAGTATGCGCAGACGGCTGCCGCGACCAGTAATGTCGCCGGCGTAGTGGACTATGCGCAGTTGGGATTGAATACCATCAATACGAATGGAGTGACACTGAACGCGGGGATATCCGGGACCTTGACCATCGCCGGCGACGGGACACAAAACAATACCTACAAGATCGCCATCGGGGGACCAACACCCTTTACGGTGAATTTCGCGGCTTACTTTGCGGATAACGGGACGGCGTTGATGGTTTGCGCGGATGGGAACCGGACGACGGTGGGGGTCGCTACGGTCCAGACGCAGTAGGGAAGAGAACAGAAAATGCAAAAGAGAAATGCTTGACCGAGAGTACGCAGAGGTCGGAGCACAGAGACGACAGAAACAGCAAGAGGGGCGGCGCAGGCAGGCCGCCCCTACATTTTTGGATTAGAGTTTTTGCTCGTGGAGGAGTTTTTCTACGCGGGCTATGTCTTCCGGGACGTCCACGCTTACCGCGTCGTGTTGCACTTCGGCTACGCGGATTTTCCAGCCATTTTCGAGCCAGCGCAGTTGCTCGAGCTGTTCGATTTTCTCGAGCTCGCCTTGGGGCAGCGTGGGGTATTCGAGCAGGGCATCACGCTGGAAAACGTAAAGTCCCAAATGCTTCCAGTATTTGACGTGGATTTTCTGCTGGGTGTCGCGGATCCAGGGGATCGGCGCGCGGGAAAAATACAGGCCGTTGCCTTCGAAGTCGAGAACGGTCTTCACGACGTTGGGATCCATGATGTCGCCACCGTGGCGGATGGGAGTGGCGACCGTCGAGATCTGGGCGGCGGGTTCTTCAAGGAGCGCTGCGACCGCGGCATCGATGGCGGCTGGGTCGACGAGCGGTTCGTCACCCTGGACGTTGATGAAGACGTCTCCTTCCTCGTGCGCGGCCACTTCGGCGATGCGCTCGGTGCCGGTGCGGTGATCGACGCGGGTCATGCGCGCTTGGCCACCGAAGGCGCGGACGGCGTCCATAATGCGCTGGTCGTCAGTGGCTACCACGACGTGATGGACGGTTTGGGCTTGTCGCGCGCGCTCGTAGACTCGCTGGACCATGGGCTTGCCGGCGAGCGGAACCAGCGGCTTGCCGGGCAGGCGGGTGGAAGCATAACGCGCGGGGATGACCACTACGACTCTTGGTTCGTCGGCACTCATCAGAAGTTCCCCGGAGGTGGAGCCACGCTGCCGATGCTAGCACAGTCATCTGGATGGTGCGGGACGGCGGGCTTTCTGACGAGCTAGCGACGGGGCAGATGGATGTTTCGAGCCCGGGCAAAGGGCCCCCACTCTTAGCAGATGGCAGCGCGACGTCACGAGATCAAGGAAAAGTTTGGTGGCATAACTGCGGGAGCTCGCTAATTGGGTAACCGCATCTCGTTCAGAAGTTCACTAAAGCGCGGGTCCTGCCGGAGGCTTTTCATCAACGGATCGGTTCTGAATTCGGGTGTGCCGGGGTCGCGCTGACGATAGGAACGAACGAGCCAAGCGAAAGCTTTGTCCTGGCCCATTCGGAATTCGGAGTGCAGAACTGGGGGCGGACTATTGCCTTCCGAGGAACTCGTGATTATGATGGGTCATCCGCGCGGCCATCCTGGGGAACCGGGAGGATGGGGGAGCCGTGAAACGCGATTGGTGTAGGATTCGCGTAGTGTCCGTGATGGCTGCCGCCCGGCTATGCAGCTGCCTTTGTCTGGCAGCGAGTCTGAGCATGCTCCGTGCCCAGGAGTCAACCACCTCAAGTAATCCCGTTCCACCGCCTGCGCCTTCCAAGCTGACTGATGTATCCCACAACACACCTTCTGTAACCATTCACCCGGGAAAGGTGATTCGCACCGACGTGGATCTTGCCCTGGTTAACGTCACGGTGACGGATCCCTTCAATCGGCTGGTCACCGGGCTGGAGCAGGATAACTTCCGGGTATATGAAGACAACATCGAGCAGGAGATCGTGACGTTTTCTTCTGAAGACGTGCCCATTTCGATTGGCGTGATCTTTGATTTCAGCGGCAGCATGTCGAACAAGATTGATAAAGCGCGGGAGGCCGCGCTGGATTTTTTCAAGACGGCAAATCCGCTAGATGAATTCTTCCTGGTTACGTTCAACGAACGCGCGGAGTTGACGAGTGCGTTCACCAACAGCGTCGAAGACCTGCAGAGCCGCATGATGGTGACCGCGCCGCGGGGACGCACGGCGCTGCTGGACGCCATCTATCTGGGCCTGAGCCAGATGAGGGGTGCACATAACGCCAAGCGAGCCTTGCTGATTCTTTCCGATGGAGGGGATAATCATAGCAGGTACAACGAGAACGACATCAAGCGTTTGGTCAAGGAAGCGGATACCCAGCTCTATGCCATCGGCATCTACGACCCGCTTGGTTATCGGAATCGCACCCCGGAAGAGCTGAACGGCCCAACGCTGCTCTCCGAAGTTACGGAACTAACGGGTGGCCGCGTTTTCGCTGTCGAGCATCTAAATGAACTGCCGGACATTGCGTCGAAAATCGGCATGGAGCTGCGCAATCAATATGTGCTCGGATACAAACCAAGCAATCACGTTCACGACGCGCGGTGGCGGAAAATCAAGGTCAAGCTGCGCGCCCCCAAGGGACTCCCGCCCCTCTCTACGTATTCAAAGACCGGATACTACGCGCCCGCACACTGAAGCGCGCAGGCATTTCCGTCCTTTCGGGCTGACCGTTGCCAGCTTGTTGTTTGGGGTGCTCTTCGCGTCGAACGGTTCGTTCGCACAAATCCCCGTTGCCACTCCTCCGCCACCGCCTCCTCCAGGGCAGGAGAGCGGCGCTTCTCCGTCCGGCGGTCGCATCCGGGTGGATGTCAACCTGGTGGTGCTGCACACGACGGTAAACGACGACCGCGGCAAGTTTGTGGATGGACTGACGCAGGATAATTTCCGGGTGTATGAAGACAAGGTGGAGCAGAAACTTTCCATCTTCAAGCGCGAGGATATTCCCGTCAGCATGGGGCTGGTGATTGACAACAGCGGCAGCATGCGCGACAAGCGGCCGCGGGTGAACGAAGCGGCGCTGACGCTGGTGCAGAGCAGCAACCCCCAGGACGAAGCGTTCGTGGTGAATTTCAACGACGATTTTTACCTGGACCTGGACAAGGATTTTTCCAGCAGCATTCCGGAATTGAAGGAAGCGCTGGAGCGGATCGATTCGCGGGGCAGCACGGCGCTTTACGATGCCATCATCGGGTCGCTCGATCACCTGAAGAAGGGCGTGAAAGAGAAGAAGGTGCTGCTGATCGTCACGGACGGAGAGGACAACACCAGCCGGAATTCGCTGGAGAAGACGCTGCGGGAAATTCAGAAGACGTCGACAGTGATCTATACGATTGGCTTGCTGGGGCAGGAGAACAAGCGAAGCGCGAAGACCGCCAAGAAAGCGCTCACGGAAATCGCGCAGGCTTCGGGCGGGCTGGCGTTCTTCCCGGAGAACGTCGACGACGTGCACGCGATCTGCGAGCAGGTCGCGCACGATATCCGGCACCAGTACACGCTGGCTTATTATCCCTCGAATGGGGCGAAGGACGGGACATTTCGAACCGTGCGTGTGGACGTGATCCCGCCGCGCGGACATGGGAAGCTGGTGGCGCGGACAAGGAATGGGTATTACGCGCCGACGGCGAGCAGCGGAGTTTCCGGGAAGTAAAATCTAAGACATTTCTACGACAACGCCGGCAGAAAACTAGTGCCGTGCGGAATAGCTGTGGCGAAATTTTGGGCTATGGTCTGGCCCATGTCGGCCAGGCTTGTTCTCGTGCCGAGGTTTGCGCCGTTTTTTTGGGTGGGCGTGTAGGCGAGGATGGGAACGTACTCGCGGGAATGGTCGGTCGATTCCCAGCGAGGGTCGGGGTCGCAACCGTGGTCCGCGGTGATGATGAGAAGATCCGTCTGTCCGAGCAATTTCAGGTAGGGAGCTAGCTGCGCGTCAAACTCTTCCAGCGACCGGGCGAAACCTTCGAGATCCTTGCGGTGGCCGTAGAGCATGTCGAAATCCACGAGGTTGCAGAAAATCAGACCACTCTGTCTTTGCCGAAGCGCCTCAGTTAATTTTTCCATCCCATCAGTGTTGGATTTGGTGGTGACGTAGTCGCCCAGGCCGCGGCCGTTGTAGATGTCACGAATTTTCCCGATGCCGAAGATGGGGATTTTCCTTTCGGCGAGTACATCCATGAGCATTGGTTTTGGAGGATCGACGGCGTAGTCGTGGCGCCTGGAGGTGCGAGTGAAATGGCCGGTCGTGCCTAGGAAAGGTCTGGCGATTACGCGGCCCACGCGATGTTTGCCGTCGAGCAGTTTCCGCGCAATTTCGCACATTCGATAAAGTTCGGGGACGGGAATTACACTTTCATGAGTGGCGATCTGAAACACGCTGTCGCCCGAGGTGTAGACGATGGGCTTGCCGGTGCGGACGTGTTCCTCGCCGAGTTCTTTCAGGATTTCGGTGCCGGAGGCAGGTTTGTTGCCGAGAGTTTCGCGGCCGATCTGCTTTTCAAAGGGTTCGATGATTTCGGGGGGAAAACCGTGGGGGTAAACCGGGAATGCCTGGTCGAGCCACACGCCGGCCATTTCCCAGTGGCCGGTGGTCGTGTCTTTGCCGGGGGAATGCGTTGCGCCTTTTCCGTAGGAGGCTTTTGGAGCGGCGGCGGGAAGAAGGCTCTTTAGCGGGGCAATGTTGGCGAGGCCGAGTTCGACGAGAGTTGGAATTTCTAGGGAGCGATATTCGGCAATGTGGCCGAGCGTGGTGCGCCCGGTGTCGCCATAGTCGGCCGCGTCGGGTAGCGGGCCGATGCCTACGCTGTCGAGAACGATCCAGATCGTGCGGTCGAACTTTGCCACGGGCGATGGTCCTTTCGTGAGTTAGCGAACTGTAACATAAGGGTTTGGGAAGTTGTGAATTGACCTTCTGTCCGGGCGAACATAGGATGCCGGCATCGGTCCGCCCGCCGTTGGCGGGCGGCCGCTACAAGAGATGGTTTGGTGCGGCGGTTATGGTATCTAAAGCGGGCCGACCGGGTCGGCCCGCACAGCAAAGCAAGAGTGGAACATTCGGGTGGGTTTTGCGTACTTAATGGGGAGAGGTCGGTTATGTCAAAGGATCGCGGTGTTCGGAGCGGCTCGATTGTGTTTCCGGTGCTTCTGATTGCGTTTGGCGGGTTGATCCTGCTTTCGCGCGAGTTGCCCAATTTCGATCCGTGGCCGGTGGTGGGAAAGTATTGGCCACTGATTCTGATTTTTGCCGGGGTGGGAATGTTCTGGGACCGCTCGCAGCGGCTGCGCAATCCGGAGGCGCCGTCCGCGTTCCCCGTCGGGACCATGCTGGGGACGGTGCTGTTTTTGCTGGTGCTCTTCGCTTTGATCTGGCGGGGGCACACTTTTGCTTCGCATGAGTGGCCAAGCCACTCCTCGATGAAATCCCACAAGGTGGAATCGATTGACGGGAAAGGCGCCAAGTCCGTGCGCATGTCGGTGAAGATGCCGGCGGGAGACTTGGCCATGAGCGGGGGCGCGGAGTCTCTGTTGAACGCTGATTTTTCTTTTGGAAACTCGTGGGACGCGCCGAAGATCGAATATTCGGTTCAAAACGGCGCAGGAGAGCTGAGAATTGATCAGGAGGGCGGCGGGACCTTGGTGACGAATTCCGACAACACCTGGAATTTGAAGGTGAACGATTCGATTCCGCTCAATCTGGAGATTGATATTGGGGCAGGCCGCGGCGTTCTTCGCTTCGCGAAAGTGGACCTGACGCGGCTGGAATTGAACATCGGCGCGGGGCAGGCGGACGTGGATCTCTCGGGCGAGCGCGCGAAGGACCTGGAAGCCGAGATTCAAGGCGGGGTGGGCGAGGCGACGATTCGTTTGCCGAAGGATGTGGGAGTGGTGGCGGTTGTGCACGGCGGGCTGGGCTCGATTGACACGCACGGCTTGAAGGAAGAAGACGGGCAGTACGTCAACGAGGCGTATGGCAAGTCGCCCACCACGATTCATCTCTCAGTCAACGGCGGCATCGGGAGCATCAAGCTTCAGCAACAGTAATTCACCACGGTTTTTGCAGTAGTAAAGCCCGATTTGCCCGCATTTCAACCTAGACGTATACTTTGGAGTTTAGGCAGTGTGCGGAAAGCGCGCTGTCTGGGCTTCCCTTTGGCCACGACAGAAACCATACCCCCCATTCTCGAGCAGCAGGAGGTTTTGCGCATCCGCGGAGCGCGTGTGCACAACCTGAAGAACGTGAGCGTGGATATACCGCACAATGCGCTGACGGTGATCACGGGTGTGAGCGGGTCGGGGAAGTCTTCGCTGGCGTTTGATACGGTGTACGCGGAAGGGCAGCGGCGGTATGTGGAGTCGCTCTCGGCATATGCGCGGCAGTTTCTGGAACGCATGGAAAAGCCGGATGTGGACGAGATTTCCGGAATTGCGCCGGCGGTGGCAATTCGGCAGAAGAACTCGACGCGGAATCCGCGCTCGACCGTGGCGACCTCCACGGAAATCTACGATTATTTGCGGCTGCTGTTTGCCCGCTGCGGGCAGACTTTTTGCATCAAGTGCGCGAGCGAGGTGCGGCGTGATTCGCCGGAGGAGATTGCCAACCGCATCCTTGCGCTCGAGCCCGGGCGGAGATTCTATGTGCTGTATCTTCTGCGCATGCCCGCGGCCGAGCCGAGCGGTGCGGCGAAGCGCACATCGCGAAAGAAGCCGGCGCCCCTGACCGAGGAGGCGCTGCGGTTAATCCTTGCTGAGTTGCAGAAGCGCGGTTTCAACCGGTTGTATCAGGACGGGCGCGTGCACGAGTTCTCTTCGCCGGAAACTTTGCTGGATGTGAATTTTGCCAAGCCGGTGTGGGTGCTGGTGGATCGCCTGGCGGTGAATCCGGAATCGCGGTCGCGGCTCGTGGACTCGCTGGAAATTTGTTACCGCGAGGGCGGCGAGGCCATCCTGGAATTTGTGGGCGAGGGGTCAAGTGGCACGGCGGAGCGGCTGACGTTCAACGAGCGATTCGAATGCAAGAATGATGGGACTCTGTATCAGGAGCCGGAGCCGCGGCTGTTTTCGTTCAACAATCCCTATGGCGCGTGCCCGCGTTGCCAGGGATTTGGCAACACGATTGATTTCGATTTGAACCTGGTGGTGCCGGACCCCAGCAAATCGCTGGATGATGGCGCGATCGAGCCGTGGACCAAGCCGAAGTATCGCGTGCTGCTGCAGGAAGCGAAGAAATGGGCCAAGGGCCGCGGCGTGCCGACAAACGTGGCATGGCGGCAGCTTACGACGGAACAGCGGCGGCTGATTCTGGAGGGCGATCCGGAAAATGCTTTCGAAGGGGTGAAGGGGTTTTTCACCTGGCTTGAGCGCAAGAAATACAAGCTGCACGTGCGGGTTTTTTTGAGCAGGTATCGCGGGTATGCGACTTGTCCGGAGTGCGGCGGAACTCGGTTGCGGGCGGAGGCGCGGGCGGTGAAGATCACCGGGCAATCGATTACCGACCTCTGTAAGTTGACAGTCAAAAACGCGCGGATATTCTTTGCGGAACTCGAACTCACGGAAGCGCAGAGCAAGATTGCCGACAAGATTCTGGAAGAGATCCGGACGCGGTTGCAATTTCTCGATGAGGTCGGCCTGGACTATCTGACGCTTGACCGGCTTACTTCGACGCTTTCTGGCGGTGAATCACAGCGTATTCAGTTGGCGACGTCGCTTGGCTCGCATCTGGTGGGCGCGATGTACGTGCTCGATGAGCCTTCGATTGGACTGCACCCGCGCGATACGCAGCGTCTGATTGACATTTTGAAATCGCTGCGCGATCTCGGAAACACCGTACTGGTGGTGGAGCACGATCCGGACACGATTCAGGCGGCGGACCGGGTGATCGATCTCGGCCCGGGAGCGGGCGAATTGGGCGGGAAGCTGCTGTTTTCCGGGACCTACGACGAAATACTGAAGGATCTAAAATCCATCACCGGGAAATATCTGAGTGGGGAGTCGCGGATTCCCGTTCCGGCCACGCGGCACAAGCCAACTGGTAGATTCCTGCGACTTTATGGAGCGACGCTGCACAATTTGCAGAACGTGGATTTGATGCTGCCGCTGGGCACGCTGACTGTGGTGACGGGTGTCAGCGGGTCGGGAAAATCCACGCTGGTGCACAATGTGCTGTACCGCGCGTTGCTGGCGAGACAGAATAGCGCGAGCATCAGGGAATTTTGCGACCGGCTGGATGGCGACGAGCAAATAAAGGAAGTGATTATCGTGGATCAATCGCCCGTTGGGCGCACGCCGCGATCAAATCCGGCCACCTATATGAAGGCGTTTGATGCCATCCGGGATGTTTTTGCGGAGACGCCCGATGCCAAGCGGCGCGGATATGCGGCGGGGCACTTTTCGTTCAACGTGCCGGGTGGCCGGTGCGAGACCTGCCAGGGCGACGGGACGGTTACGGTGGAGATGCAGTTTCTTGCGGACGTGGAATTGATTTGCGAAGAGTGCCGCGGGCAGCGCTTCAAATCGAGCGTTCTTGAGGTGCGGTATCACGGGAAAAACGTGCATGAAGTGCTGGGCATGACGGTGCGCGAGGCGCTGGCGTTTTTTGTGAATGTGCCGAAGGTGGTTTCGAAACTGCGGGTGCTGAACGAGGTTGGACTCGGTTATTTGCGGTTGGGGCAGTCGGCGACGACACTTTCCGGCGGGGAAGCACAGCGATTGAAGCTGGCGGCGCATCTGACGCGGTCGGAAAATCAGGGCGTCCTTTATATTCTTGATGAGCCGACCACCGGCCTGCACTTTGACGATATCGCGAAATTGCTGGGCGCGTTTCGCAGGCTGCTGGAGTCTGGCGCGTCGCTGTTGGTGATCGAACACAATCTGGACGTGATCAAGTCGGCCGACTGGCTGATTGACATGGGGCCGGAAGGCGGTGACCAGGGCGGGAAGATCATTGCCACGGGAACGCCGGAGCAGGTGGCCCGGAATGTGCAGTCGCACACCGGCCGATATCTGGCAAAGGCGCTGGCGAACGGGAACGGCGCGGCGAAGCGCCCGGGCAACGGCATTGCTCCGGCCGATGGCGCGGCCGGTTTGCGCGCTGAAAGCGGCAAGGCGACTTCGCGGGAGACGTGATGCGGAAACGGTTCCAGCGAAGGATGCCGCTCGCGTTGTTCATTTTGCTTCCCGCAGTTCCGCCCGCCGCGATGGCTGTTAGGAATCTTGAGCAAGCACAGAATCCCTCCAGCAAACCCCCACAAGCCAGGGCGCAGAAAGTTCAGAATCCGTTGAACGACCTGCTGGACGAGGCGGAAGCGGCGCTCGATAAAAACAATTTTGAGGCTGCGATTCTGCCGCTGCAGAAATTTCTGGCGGAGAAACCCGATGTGGCGTTCGCGCATTTCCAGCTCGCCTACGCGTACACGGGGTTGAATCGCACGGAGGAAGCTCAGAGCGAATACGAGCGCTGCGTGGCGCTCGATCCGAAGATGGCGGAAGCGCAGCTCAATCTGGGTATTCTGCTGCTCGAGAGGGAACCCACGGCGGCCGTCGTGCCGCTCGGCAAGGCCGTGGAATTGTTGCCCAGCCAGAGCAGGCCGCGTTTTCTCTTGGGAGTTGCTCGGGAGCGAGCGGGAGATCTGGCGGGCGCGGCCGAGTCATTTGAGTCTGCGGCGCATTTGAATGCCGGGGACATTGAGGCGCTGAACCACCTGGGTGGGGTGTACCTGCAACTGAAAAAGCCCGCGGACGCTGAGAAAAAGTTTCGGGCGGCGCTCGAGGTACAGCCGAAATCCACGATGGCCTTGCGAGGACTGGCATTGAGCCTCGATCTGGAGGGCAAGCCGGAAGCGGTCGAGGCTTACCGGATTTATCTAGCCGTAGAGCCGCGGGACTCCGCGATGCGGGCGCGGTTTGTGCAGCTTCTTGTCGCGAACAAGCAATTCGACGAGGCGCTGGCGGAAACGGAGAAGCCGGCGAGCGGGGAGCCGGCGCTGAACGCGCTTCGGCTCCGCGCCGATATTCTGATTGGACAAAACAAATTGGATGAAGCCATCCAAACGTTGAAGCAGGCGATCGCGCTTGCGCCACAGGATGCGCAGCTACATGGCGGGCTGGGGCGATTGTATCTGCAGAAGCGCGAGTTTGCTGATGCCGAACGCGAATTGAAGATTGCCGTTCAACTGGACAAGGGCAACGTCTTGTACTGGAAGGACCTGACTGCGACTTTCTACCAGGGCGGAAATTATGCGGCGGCGCTGGCGGGTTACGACGTTGTGGACAAGATGGAAAAGCCGGGCGCCGGCGTGTGGTTTATTCGCGCGCTTTGTTACGATAAACTCAATCAGGTTCAACCCGCCCTGGATGCTTATCGGAAATTTCTGGACCTGGACGGGAACCAGCATCCGGACCAGGTTTGGCAGGCGAATCAGCGGATTCATGTCCTCGAAAAACGGGCGGAGAAGAAGAAATGACCGGCATCGCCGTCCAGGCCGCCGGTTGGTTGTGCTGATGGCTGTCGCACTGCTTTCGAGCGCCGTTCTGCTTAGGGCGACGGACAGACTGCGAGAACTGCAAGAACACTTTGACCGGGATACCCACGCGGGGGCCAAAATCAAAGACCTACAGAAACTTGCCGCGGCGGAGTTCGATGCGGCCACGCAGGCTGGCAAGACGGGCGATTTCGTGGCTGTCGGACTGATTTTTGAGAAATACCGGGACAACGTGCGGCAGGCCTTTGAGTTCCTGAGGAAACAGGAGCCGGATGCGGACCGGCATCCGGGCGGATACCGGCAGTTGGAGCTCGAAGTGCGGCAAGGCGTCCGTGAGGTGGAAGACACATTGCTTGTGACCCCCGAAGAGTTGCGTCCGCCACTAGAAATCGTGCGCAAGGATTTGATCGAGACGGACGACGCTTTGATTCATTTGCTTTTTCCGCGGCGCACCAAGGATCCGGTGAAAGTGGCTCCGGCGGCAGAGGCGAAACCATGAAGCGTGGATTTTTGCTTCTGGCGTTGCTGGTGTTCGCGGGCCTGGGTGTTTCGAGCGTGCTGCCCGCTGGTGCTTTTGCGCAGCGGGTTGACAAGGACTACCTTTCTACCGTCGAGGCGGGAAAGATCCGCGATGCTGAGACGACCAACGACCGCATCAAGCTGTTCCTGACTTTTGCCGAAGACCGCCTGACAAAATTCCAGTATGAGCTCGAGCATCCCTCTTCGAACAAGCACACGGAAATGCTGAACTATCTGATGAATTCCTACATCGGCTGCGTGGACGACGCCGCGGATCTGATTCAGCTTGGTTTGGAGAAGCAGGACAACATCCGGCAGGGAATTGACCTGATGGCGGCCAAGTCCAAGGACTTTCTGGAGATTCTGAGAAAGTATGCCTCCAGCGGGCCCGAGCTGGAGATTTATAAGGATAACCTCGACGACGCGGTGGAAGGCACCGAGGATGCGCTGCGAGAAGCGGAAAAAGCCAAGAAGAAAGCGGCGCCGCCACCGATCCGGAGAAAGAATTGAGGCGCAAGCATTGAGTCCGCGCGGCAAAGTTGGGTCCCGCGTTTCAGGCGGAGAAGCGCTGTTTCAACGGATGTTTACGCGGATAGGCTGCGAGGGGCGGCCGCCGCATTTCCATGTGGAGTTTTACGCGTACAGCAGCCTGGTGATCACCTTGCGGCGGCGGGGCGACGTTTATTACGTGCGCTTTTCGGATCTTTTGCGGCGCGCGCCGCAGGAGGTGCTGGAGGGCGCAGCGGCGCTCTTGCTCGCGCGGGTGTTCCGCCGGCGGCCTACGCGGGCGCTGGTCCGGCCTTACCTCGAGTATGCGCGGTCGGACCGGACGCGCAGCCGGATTAATCATTTGCGGCGGAGGCGTGTGCGACCGGCGCAGGTTTCTCCCCAGGGAGCGCATCACGATCTGGTGGCGATCTTCGAGCAGCTCAACGAAAAGTATTTTTCGCGGCAGCTGGAGCGGCCGCATATCGCGTGGAGCAGCAGGACCTGGCGACGGCAGTTTGGTTGCTACGATCCAGGACCGAACCAGATTGTGCTGAACCGGCGGATGGACCGGCGGGGCGTGCCGCAATTCGCGGTGGAATATGTTTTGTTTCACGAGATGCTGCATGTGAAGCATCCGACCCGGAGGTCGGGATGCAGCTTGATTTCACATTCGCCGGAATTTCGGGCGGAGGAAAAGCGGTACGAGCATTTCCGGGCGGCGAGGAAGTTTCTGGATCAGCTGGCGCGGTAGGGTGCGGTGGCGGCTTATTCGAAAGGTTGGATTCGGTTGTCGAGATAGGTTCTGTCCGCGGCAATGAATTTTGTCGGGTGGCCGTCTGGAGAGGTCAAAAGCGAGAGCTTCGCTCTCGCAGGCGAAAGTTGGTTGCTACAGTTTGGTTTTTTCCTTGTCGATTTCCTTGTTTAGTTTTTCTATTTTCTTGCGGATTTTGTCGCCGTCTTCGGCGTGGGGATAGAGATCGAGGTAACGCTGGTAGGCTTTTACGGCGGGCTTCTTCTTGCCTTTCTTTTCGTAGGCCTCACCCAGGTAGAGGAAGGGAATGGCGTAACCGGGTTTCGCGGTCGTGGCGTCTTCGAAGCGATCGATCGCCGCATCCACGTCGCCTCTTTTCATGTAGTACTTGCCGACTTCGAGATCCTTTTCGGCGCGCAGCGGATCCCACTGGGGCTGGTCGGGAGCCGAGTTCACTGCTCGATCAACGTTCTTTTTTTGCTTGGGGGGAGGCTGGCTCGCGGGCGGTGCGCTCGCTGGAGGATCCTGTGCTCGTGTGGGCACGGCAAACAGGAGAATGCCAGACAGGGACAAGGTCGCCAGGTTGCGCAGGGATTGTAAGTGACTCACTTCTGATTCTCCGTATTCCCGGATTCCATCTGTTCTGGGACGAGTTGCCCGAACGGGAGGCGCCATCGCCGATGGGTCAGCATAGCATTTGGGCGCGCAAATCTCATCGGGGCCGGGGAAGGCGTTTCTCTTTCCCATGGAATTCACCGTAAGATGAAAGAGGTGGCCGGAAGCCAGCCCGGGCCGCTTCAATTCCATGGAACCCCGCGAAAAAGCAGCGTCGCTCCCCGAGTCGCCCGGGGTGTACCTGTTCAAGGATGCGGCGGGGAAAGTTGTGTATGTCGGGAAGGCGCGGTCGCTGCGGAATCGCGTGCGGTCTTATTTTCTGGAATCGCGTTGGGCGGATGCGAAGACGGGTTCGCTGGCCCGAGAAATTTCGGACCTTGAAACGATTCTCGTCGAAAACGAGCGCGAGGCGCTGGCGCTCGAAAACAACCTCATCAAACAGTACAAGCCGAAGTTCAACGTCATGTTGCGGGACGACAAAACATACCCCTACATCAAGCTGACGCTTTATGAGAAATATCCGCGGGTTTATTTCACGCGGCGGGTGAAGAAGGATGGCTCGCTTTATTTTGGGCCGTATTTTCCAGCCAGCCTGGCGCGGCGGATTCTGCACTTTATTCACAAGCGGTTTCTCGTGCCATCCTGTTATGTGGACCTAGCGAAGATTCACCCGCGGCCGTGCCTGCAGTTTTATATTCATCGCTGCCTGGGGCCGTGCGCGGAAGGACTGACAACCGATGCGCGCTATCAGGAGGCGGTGCGTGACTCGCGGATGTTTTTGGAGGGCCGGAGGCAGGATCTGATGAAGAGCCTCGAGGAGCGGATGCTGGCGGCTGCCGAAGGCGAGCGATTTGAGGAGGCGGCTTCCTATCGCGATCTGTTGCGCACGCTGGATGATATCGAGGAGCGGCAGCGGATTGCTTCGGCCGAGGGCGATGATACCGATGTGCTGGCTTATTACGCCGAGCCGCCGCTGGTGGCGGCGAATTTGTTTCACCTGCGCGCGGGGCGCGTGGTCGACCGGCGCGAATTTTTTTGGGAAGACCTGGAGGCGTTTGATCCGCACGAATTCGTGCCTTCACTCCTGAAGCAGCTCTACCTGGAAGCGGAATACCTGCCGAAGATGATTCACGTGCCCATCGATTTTGAGGATCACGCGTTGTTGGGAGAATTGCTGAGCGAGCGGGCGGGACACAAGGTAGAGATTTTTACGCCGCAGCGCGGAAGCAAGCGCGCGTTTCTGGATCTTACGGAAAATAACGCCAAGCATATCTTCGAGCAGAGGTTCCGCGTTCTGAAACCGACGTCAAAAGCCATCGGCGAAGCGCTGCAGTCCGCCCTCAATCTTCCTGAGGAGGTGAAACGGATTGAGAGCTTCGACATTTCGCACATTCAAGGGACGGACACGGTTGCGTCTATGGTGGTGTGGGAAAGCGGACGGATGAAGAAATCCGACTATCGGAAGTTTATCATTCGCGGCGATCTGGCACCGGGAGGGCGGGCGCGGGCAGAAAACGATGATTTTGCCAGCATGTACGAGGCGGTGATGCGGCGATACCGGCGGCTGCAGGAGGAGAAAAGAGCATTACCCGGCTTGATCCTGATTGATGGAGGGCTGGGGCAGTTGCATGCCGCTGCGCAGGCATTGGAGTCACTCGAGATTATTAACCAGCCGGTGGCCAGCATCGCCAAGAAGGAAGAGATTCTCCACGTTTTGGGGCAGGAGGATGAGCCGGTGATTCTGGAGCGACACTCGCCGGTGCTGCATCTGATTCAGCAGATTCGCGATGAAACGCACCGCTTTGCCGTGGGCTTTCACCGGCAGCGGCGCGAGGCTCGGCAAACACACACACAGCTGCTGGATATTCCGGGAATTGGGCCGAAAACCTCACAAAGGCTGCTGCAACGGTATGGCAGCGTGGCGAATCTGAAGAAGGCCAGCGCGGAGGAGCTGAGCCGGATGCTCCCGCGAAAAATGGCGGAAAAAATTGTGCAACATTTGTCTCTGCACCAAGATACGACCTAACCGGCATGATGCAAGAGTAGGGGTTATGCTGTATTGCGGCGTTCAAACGCGTGTGCTACGTTCATTGCGTGGAGGCTAATATGGCTGACAACGTTGGTAGCAAGGTTAGTTACTTTCTGGTGGGACTCGGAGTGGGCGCCTTGATGGGCGTCTTGTTCGCGCCGAAGTCCGGCGAAGACACGCGCGAGTATCTGGCGAAGCGCGCCGATGATGGGCGGGAATTTGCCCAGAAGAAGGCGAAAGAATTGCGCGAGCGGGCCGACGAATTGATTGAGCGCGGCAAGGATGTGGCTTCGCGCAAGCGGGAATCGCTGTCCGCGGCGGTGGATGCGGGACGCGAGGCGTTTTTGCGCGAATCGAAGTCCTGAAGATTTGTTGGGGTGGCTTGGGTTGTTCCGCTGAGGTTCGGGAGAGGGTCGGGTGTGTATGCAAATAACAATGCAGGTTTTTATTCTTGCGGCAGCGATCGCGCTGCTGGTGCAGACGACCATCCTGATCGTACTGTTCCTGCAACTGAGAAAAACAACCGAATCGGTGAACAAGATGGTGGGGGATATGCACTCGCGCGTGGGGCCGATCCTGACGCGCACGCAGATTTTGCTGGACGACACGCAGCCGAAGATTTCCGCGCTGGTGGAAGACGCGGCGCACATCGTTTACCTGACACGTGCGCAAGCGCAGAGGTTCGACAAGATTGCCACCGAAGCGTCGGACCGGTTGCGCGGGCAGTTGGTTGCGGTCGACCGCATTTTGACCGGGACGCTCGAAGCGGTGGAGGATGCGGGTTCGCAGGTGCGGCGGAGTTTCTGGGCACCGGTGCAGAAGGCTTCGGCGATCGTGCAGGGAATCAAAATCGGGCTGGATGTGCTGAGGTCGCGGCGGACTGCGTCTCCGGCGAGGGAAACCTCGGTGGAGCAGGAAGACGAGTTGTTCATCTGAAGTTAGAATGTTTAGGCGGAATCGCTTTGCGCTCGAGTGAGTTGAGTTTCCTTCCATGAGCGGTTCTCGCGCCCTCCTTGTATTCGCAAAAACTCCCAAACCAGGAAAAGTGAAGACGCGATTGCTGGCCGCAGTCTCGGCGGAGGTTGCAGCAGCACTGCATAAGGCATGCATTGCGGACACGCTGCGGCTTGCGAGCCGGACGCGAGGCTGCGATGTGTTTGTTTTTGCGGCGGGCGGCAGGCGTTATTTTCGCGGGCTTTTGAAGAAGCAGAGCTGCGGTCGGCGGGTGCGGGTACTCTCACAGCGCGGATCTGATCTCGGGGTGCGGATGGAGAACGCGTTTCGAAAGTGTTTTCTGATGGGCTACCGCGAGGTGGTGGTGATTGGGTCGGATACGCCGTGGATGGGGGCGCAGCGGCTGCGGCAGGCGTTCGCGGAGTTGAAGTCGAATGGTGTAGTGATTGGGCCAGCCGAAGACGGCGGATATTATCTTCTGGGGCTGAGGAAAATGGTGGCGGAGATTTTTCGGGGGATTCCATGGAGCACGGAACGGGTGCTGGAGCTGACCTTGAAGGCAGTTGCGAGAACGAAGTTGCGGAGGAAATTGTTGCGGCGGGATTTTGATTTGGACCGGCCCGAGGATATGAAGAGAGCGGCGCGGATGTTCAAGAGGAAGCCGCGCGTGGCGCCGGAGTTGGCGGCGGCGATTGCGGAAATTGAGAGAGTTCGCTACCTGTGATCAGGTAACCCGGGCCCGCAGCAACGGATGGCTGTGCCACCAAAAGCGCCTGCCCCAGAAGGCGGCCGTTGCACAGGCCGGAAAGCAGTTATTTGATCCAGCCGCCCGCCAGGACGGTTAGGTTGTTGTAGAAAACTGCAGCCTGGCCCGGGGTGATTGCGCGCTGGGGAGTTTCGAAGGTGATGCGGGCGCGATTGTTTGGCAGCGCTTCGATGGTAGAGGTGGCGGGGACGTGCTTGTGGCGGATTTTGGCCTGGCCGCGGATCGGCGTGCTCGGTTCCGCGACGGAGATCCAGTTTACATTCTCAATTTCAAGGGTTGTAGTGAGGAGCGCCTGGTCTTCACCGACGATGATGCGATTGTTCCCTGCGTCAATCGAGAGGACGTAGACCGGCTTGCCGGCTGCGAAGCCGAGGCCTTTGCGCTGGCCGACCGTGTAATTGTGCACGCCGGTGTGGCGCCCGATGACGGCGCCGTCTTCGGTGACGATGTCGCCTTCCTGATTGTTTACAGCGATGCCTTCGGCGCGGGAATATGCGTGGATGAACTGGACGTAATTCCCGTTCGGAACGAAGCAGAGTTCCATGCTCTCCGGTTTTTCCGCGACGGGGAGATTCGCGTTGCGGGCCGCGTTGCGCACTTCTTCCTTGGTCAGTTCACCGAGAGGAAAGTCGCTGCGCGAGAGTTGCTCCTGTGTCAAACCCCACAAGAAATAAGACTGATCCTTGGAGTCATCGCGGGCGCGGAGGAGTTCGAAGCGGCCGGACGTTTCGTTCTTGCGGATGCGGGCGTAGTGGCCGGTGGCTAGGCGCTCGGCGCCGATCTGGCGAGCCATGCGCAGCAGCGGCTCGAATTTTACGTCAGTGTTGCAATTGGTGCAGGCGATGGGCGTGCGGCCGGAGAGATACTGCTCGACGAAGGGGCGCACGACGCGGGTTTCGAACTCGTCTTCGAAGTTGACGACGTAGTGGGGGAAATTCAGGTGCTGCGCGACGCGCTTGGCGTCATAGACGTCGTCGAGAGAACAGCAGCGGTGCTGCGCGGGACCGTCGCCCTGGAGTTCGGGGAGCCGGCGCTGATTCCAGAGCTGCATGGTGAGGCCGACGATGGGGCGGTTTTGCTGGAGGAGGACCGCGGCGACGGTGGAGGAGTCGACACCACCGGACATGGCAACGGCGATCAGGCCGGGGACGGCGTCAGCAGCGGCCGTCGCGGGGAGAGGTTCGAGTTGGAGTTGCCTGGACATGCTGGTTCTATTTTAGCGGTTTTGGTGGATTTGTGCTGGGGAAGAGGGGATGTAACACCGAGGGCACTCAGGGGAGAACGCGGACTGCACAGAGGTCGGACGGGTTAGCGAATTACGGCCGACTTTTGGTAGGTGGGGGAGAGTTTTCGGAGATGGGACACGGCGGCGGGGATGAGTTCGAGGGCGGCAGCGATTTCAGATTCGGTCGTGTGGCGGCCAAGGCTGAAGCGGATGCTGGCGCGGGCTTCGGCGGCGGGGAGACCGATGGCGGTGAGGACATGCGAGGGTTCAACGGCGCCGGAGGAGCAGGCGGCTCCGGTGGAGCAGGCAAGCCCTCTGAGATCGAGAGCGATGACGAGGGCTTCGCCTTCGATGCCGGGGAAAAGGATGTTGGCGGTGTTCGGAGTGCGCGGGGCGTTGGCCGAGTTGACGCTGGAGTCGGGGACACGGTCGAGGATGCCTCGTTCGAGCGTGTCGCGGAGGCGGGAGATACGCGCGGCGTCCTTTTCGAGGGAGAAGCCGGCGAGTTCGGCGGCTTTGCCGAGGCCGACGATGCCGGCGACATTTTCGGTGCCGGGGCGGAAGCCGCGCTGGTGATGGCCGCCGTAGAGAAGTTGGCGGAGACGTGTGCCGCTTTTGATGAAGAGCGCGCCAATGCCTTTCGGAGCGTAGAGCTTGTGACCGGAGATGGAAAGAAGATCGAGTTCGAGGGCTTTGACATCGACGGGAATTTTTCCTGCCGACTGCACAGCGTCGGTATGGAAGCGGACGCGGGCTTCGGCGGCGATGCGGCCGATTTCGGCAATCGGCTGGATGGCGCCCAGTTCGTTGTTGGCGTGCATCACGGTGATGAGAACCGTTTCGGGGCGAACAGCGCGGCGGAGTTCGTCGAGATGGATTAGGCCTTCGCGATTGACGGGGAGATAAGTAACGGCAACGCCTTGCTTTTCGAGAGCCTGGCAGGCATTGAGAACGGCTTCGTGTTCGATGGTCGTGGTGATGATGTGGGTGCCGGGGCGCACTGGACCTTCGACGCCGCTCGGGGCAGGCAAGAGCGCCTGTGCCACGCCGAAAATGGCGTGGTTGTCAGATTCAGTGCCGCCGCTCGTGAAAACAATTTCCTGGGAACGAGCGTTGAGGAGCGCGGCGACCTGTTCACGTGCGGTTTCGACGGCAGCGCGGGCGCGCTGGCCGAAGCTGTGGATGGAGGAGGCATTGCCGAACTCGGTGGAGAAATAGGGGAGCATGGCGTCGACGACGGCGGGCTCGACACTGGTGGTGGCGTTGTGATCGAGGTAGATGCGCTTCATTTGGCTATGAACAGGATACTACCAGCCGCGAATCGTGAGGAGTGGGAGAGAACTACTGATCTTGCTTCTTGGGGCGCCAGTTGAGGAGATTGGTCGCGTAGAGAGCGATGCAAAGAATATTGGCGGGTACGAAACCGAATTGGGCGGTGCGGACGCCGATCACACAGACGACGGCACTGTTCAGGGCCGCAACGACCCAGCCTTGCCAGAGCTTTTTGCCAATGAGGACGGTGGCCAACACAGTCAAAATACAGGAGAGATAATCGAGTCGAATCATTTGGAGCATGTTTACCATGTTTGGTTGTTGGGCCGTTGCCGCAGCCTGCTATCACAATTCACTGGCGCGATTGGGGTTCCAGTTCTCCTTCTGACTCGAATAATTCCTGCGTCCGGCGATCGACGAATTGTTCCCCGGGGACTTTGGGAGATGTGCGCTTGGATGACACGCGGAAGCCTGCTCCCTCCAGCAAGAGATGAGCAATTGCGCGGCCAATTCGCAATCGGCCCTCGAAGTGAGGTCCAGGTTTGAGGCCGTCAGTAAACCCTTGTGATGCGGATATTTAGAGCCTCAGGAAATTCACTCCGAATGGGAGAAGCGACCTGCTCTGAGCGACTCTGCTCAGACTGAGACTGTTTGTGTCACATCGAACTGCTCGCCAGGTGAGAACGAGACGACCTGCGCTCGCAATGAGCGGCTGATATCGGGCGAGATCGATCGGCCGCCACCTGTGATGAAAAAGGGTGGCTCGCGCTTGGCATGTCCGCGCCTGCCTGCGGCCAGCAAGGCCGGCAAGCAGGCGCCACAAGGAGCGAGCCACTGATCCGAGGTGGGTTGACTACCTATCGAACCCCGCAAGCCTCCGATTGATGTGGGTCCTTGGTGTGTATGTCGGAGGTCACGCAGCCGAAGAAACCGACGAGGCCGGGCGCTCCGGCATATCCGAGATGGCTGTCGGTGCCAAAGATGTCTTCAAGCGTCTTCAAGAAGGAGTAGTGGTTGAAAGGAGTGAGTGACACCGTGCCGGGTTCGATGAACGGGGAGAGCAGAACGGCGCCCGTGCGATCTCCACCATAGCTTTGGAAGGTCAAGCTGACGGTAGGAGCGATGTTGGTGGTTTGCGGGAAGGGAGCGAGGTTGGGACCGGGCTGCTCATTGCAGCAGAACAGTCCCGGGGCAAAGATGGAAATACCCTTGGAGGTTGGCTGGACGGTGAGTCCCCCCTCGTCAAAGTTGATGACGATAAGGCCGTCGCGCTGGTAAGCGGGAGAGTTGGTGATCATCGGGATCCATTTCTGGAGGAAAGCATCGGCGGAGACCAGGCCGCCGGGCTGGCCGTTTTTGCAGGGAGCGTCGTGGCCGTCGTTGCAGAGATTGGGAGTGATGAAAACGAAATTGGGCGTGCTGGACTCGCGAAGGAGATCCTGCGGCAAGAAGGCAAGGTTGACGACGTGGGTGCCGCAATCGGGCGAGTCAATGATGGAATGGAAATAGACGAAGGGATTGTGGCGGGAAGCATATTGGTCGCCCAGGGGAACGGCGGCCGAAGGAGCCTCGGATGCTTGCGTGAGGTCGGCAGTGTTGAGCGCCGGATGGCCGCAGGTAGCCGATTCGCGGTTGGGATCATTGCCCATGTCCTCGGCGTAGGCGCGCCAAGTCTTTCCGACCGCGTTCAATTGGTCGGGCAGGGTCTTGATGGAGGCAGGATAGACGCAACCTGAGCCGATGGCCTGGCCATCGGAGGTGATGCCGGTCAGAGCGAAATCCTGGTAAATCTGGCAGTCATTGCGGGTCTCGAGCGTGGCGGCCTGGCCGCTAAGCATCGCGATGTAGTTGTCCAGGCTGACGTGGCCGGTACCGTAATATTGATTCAGAAGCACGCCCTCTGACGTAAGGGTCTGCGAGAGAAAAGGGGCTTTCGAATTGGGGCCGAACGTGACGTCAAAACCTTCGTTTTCCAGGACGATGACAAAGACGTGCTTGATGCGGGGGAGCAAATCCGCCGGATCATTTGGCGCGGCCATCATTCGAGCCGGAACTGTTCCGAGCAAGGCTGCCAACACGAACAGCAGCCGGAGTTTCTTCAACATTAGATCGGTCTCCTGAATTTTAGATTTTCAAAGCGCAGGAGCCGCGCGGAATCGATGAGCTCCAGGAACAGGTTCACACTGGGGCGAGTTTAGGCACTGAATGTTACGCCAGGGTTATCAGGGCGTTTCAATTCGAGGATACGGTTATGGAATTTGTTGCCGAGCACCGTGCGCGAGAAGGATGCAGAAGAGGCGGAAAAACTATTGAATAGGCTGCCCGAAGCAGAGCAGGCAATTGAGGGCGCGGAAGATTTCTAAATACGGTGGACAGTTAGTCCTGATTGTTTGCTTCCTTCAAAATAGATGGCGCGACTGGCGCGTGCGGGATGTTTTTGCGCGCATGACTGGGGGCGTGGTAGTGTGAGCCAAACGTGGCCGATCTCTAGACCGGCCACTACTTCCCTTTTGGGCGATCAAACGGGTGCGGGGCGAGGCTCGGGCGAGCCCAGCCCCCCAGAACGAGCTCACAGTTGGCGGAGTTTTTTGGAGGAAGCAGTGGGATACGCGGATTTGCGGGAGTTTGTGAGGCGGCTGGAAAGAGAGGGAGAGTTGCGCCGGATCAGGGCGGAGGTTGATCCGGTGCTGGAAGTGACGGAAGTGGTGCAGCGGGCGCAGGCGATGGCGGGGCCGAAGGGGAATCCGGGCGGGATGGCATTGCTGTTTGAGAAGCCGAAAGGGTCGCGGTATCCGTTGCTAATCAATGCGTTTGGAAGCGTGCGGCGGATGGAGTTGGCGTTCGAGGTGGAAAAGCTGGATGAAGTGGCGGGGCGGATTCGTGGATTCCTCGATATGCAGACGCCGCAGGGGCTTTTCGATAAATTGAAGATGCTGCCGAAATTGGCGGAGTTGGGTTCGTTCATGCCCAAGACGGTTAAGGATGGGCCGTGTAAAGAGGTGATGCACAAGGGCAATGACGTCAACCTGTTTGATTTTCCGATTTTGAAGTGCTGGCCGCAGGACGGTGGAAGATTCATCACGTTCCCGCTGGTGTTTACGCGGAATCCGGAGACGGGCAAGCGGAACGTGGGGATGTACCGGATGCAAATTTATGATGAGCGCACCACGGGAATGCATTGGCAGACGCAGAAGCATGGCGCGGAACATTTCCGGCGGGCGCGGGCGAAAAATCCCGAGGGGCGGATTGCGGTGAGCGTGGCGATTGGCTCGGACCCGGCGACGACGCTGGGGGGGATTTTGCCCATACCGCCAGACCTCGACGAAATGATGTTCAGCGGTTTCTTGCGCCGCGAGCCAGTGGAGCTTGTGAAGTGCGAGAGCAACGATCTGGAAGTGCCGGCGAATGCGGAAATCGTGCTGGAAGGCTATGTGAACCTGAACGAGATGCGGACCGAAGGGCCGTTCGGCGATCACACGGGGTTTTATTCGCTCGAAGGGGAGTATCCGGTATTCCACGTAGAGTGCGTAACGCACCGGAAGGACCCGATTTACCTGGCTACGGTGGTGGGGCGTCCTCCGCAGGAAGATTTCTACATGGGGTATGCGATCGAGCGGGTATTTTTGCCGCTGATGAAGCTGACCCACGCGGAAATCGCGGACGTCTCGATGCCGGCGGAAGGGATTGTGCACAACCTGATGATCGTGTCCATCCGGAAATCGTTTCCGGGACACGCGCGGAAAGTAATGAACGCGATCTGGTCGCTCGGGCAAGCGATGTTTACGAAGGTGATTGTGGTGGTGGACGACGATGTAAACGTCCACGATTACCGGGAAGTGGTGTGGAAGGCGCTTTGCGCGATTGATCCGGAGAGGGATGTGCAGTTTACGTTGGGGCCGGTGGATACGCTCGATCACGCGGCACGCATGCAGGATTTTGGATCGAAGATGGGAATTGATGCGACGCGGAAATGGGTGAGCGAAGGATTTGCGCGGCCGTGGCCGGACGAAATGCTGGTGGAGGAAAAGACGAAGGCACGGGTGGAAGCGATTTGGAAGAGTTTGGGAATTTGAGGGATCTGAAGGGGAAAGAAGGGAATTAACGGGAGAAAGCGCAGTCGAAGCGCGCAGAGGACGCTCAGAAGAGGGGCGCAACGGGCGCATGTCTAAGAGAACGCTCAGATAGCGCGGAGCTTGCGAACTAACGATTACCGTCCGTGCGGACAGGCATGCGGGCGAGAAAAAGCACAACTGCTAGTGGTGGTTCGCTGCAGCCTATGCAATTAGTAGTCCCAGCTGCCTGCAATAACAGGTCAATTGCCTAAGATTACCTGCATTCTTAGGACAACTACAGAAGAGAATTGCTTGACGCTCAGGTGGCGTGAATGACATAACGTACTCACGAGCGGCACCCGGGTTATCTGTGTCCTGCAGCAAAAGCGACAAATTGGGTGCGGCGAAGTATGCAAGAAGGGCGAGTGAAAGATAAGGTGGGCGTTCCTCGTGAGCGAATCGCGCGAAGTGATGAACGTACGGCAGGCGTCCCAGTATCTGGGAATCAGCCCGGATACTCTGTACCGGTACATCACAGAAGGCGAAATACCTGCATTCAAGTTAGGAAATCGTTGGAAACTTAGGAAGACGATCCTAGACAGGTGGATGGAACGCAAGATGAGCCAGGTGGTTGCGAAGCGCCGCTAGACTTGTCAGAGCTTGAGGGAAAGAGGCCGCGATATGTGGTTACTCGGGGGAGCAAAAAGCAGGCAGCTGGTGGGGCTGGACATTGGATCCAGCTCGATCAAGGCTGTGGAGTTGAAATCGACGAAAGCCGGGTATGAACTGGTCAGCTTCGGAATGGAAGCCCTCGCGCAGGACACCGTGGTAGATGGCGCGATCATGGATGCGCCGCAAGTGGCCAACGCGATCACCAAGATCTTCGAAACCGAAAAAATCAAAACCAAGAATGTGGGAACGTCGGTTTCCGGCCACTCCGTAATCGTCAAACGAGTGCCGCTGCCGCTGATGACGGAAGAAGAGCTCTACGACCGGATTCCATCGGAAGCCAGCCAGCACATTCCCTTCGACATCGCCGACGTGAACCTCAGCTACCAACTGCTGGAAGCAATGGATTCGCAGATGGACGTGCTGCTGGTGGCGGTAAAGAAAGACAAGATTCTGAATCACACGAACGTGCTGGCGCAGGCAGGAAAGACGCCGGTAGTGGTGGATATTGACGCGTTCGGGCTGCAGAACTGCTTCGAAGTGAACTACGAACCGGATGCGGGGCAGACGGTGGCGCTGCTAAACATCGGCGCGAGCGTGATGAACATCAATATCGTACGCGGCGGCATTCCGTTGTTCACGCGCGACGTCAGCGTGGGCGGCAACCAGTACACGGACGCGCTGCAGAAGGAACTGGACCTGAGCTTCGACGACGCGGAGCGCCTGAAGAAGGGCGACACCCTGCCAACGGTTACCGACGAGCAGAAGGGGCAGATTCTGCGCAGCGTTTCTGACATCCTGACGCTGGAAATCCAGAAGACCTTTGATTTTTTCCGTGCAACGGCGAGCGGTGAAAACATCCAGCGAATCATGGTGGCGGGCGGGACGGCGCGCGTGCCGGGCCTGGTGGACCTGCTCCGTGAGGAGTTCGCGATGCCGGTAGAAGAATTGAATCCTTTCCGGAAGGTGCTGATCAATCCCGGGAAGCACAGTGAAGATCAAATCCGGGAATTGGCGCCAAGACTGGTTGTCGCCGTGGGACTGGCCCTGAGGAGCTTCGACTAGCCATGATCCGCATAAACTTACTTGGACAAACGAGGCCGAAGGCATCACGGCGGCCGGTGGACACCGGGGCGGCGCTGCCGCTCGTGTTTATCGGAGCAGGCGTGCTGCTCGGCGGACTCTTCCTCTTCTACTTCTATCATTCCTGGCAGACGCAGTTGAATGATGAGAACAAGCGCATCCAGCAATTGCAGGCGCAGAAAACGGATCTGGAACAGATTAAAAATCAGGTGGAAGCGTTTGAGAAGCAAAAAATCGTTCTGCAGCAGCGGGTGGGAACGATTGAACAACTGCAGCGGGACCGCACTGGGGCCCAGGAACTTCTTGACCAGGTTGCGAACACGGTTTCCCGGGCCGAGAACTTGTGGCTGATGTCGTTGTCAAAGAAGGGCACGACCCTGACGATGGATGGCGCGGCGGCTTCGCTGAATTCCGTGGCCAACTTCATCACCGCGCTGAAGCGTTCCGGATATTTCCAGAAGGTCGAGATTAAGGACGCCAAGCAGGACGACAAGAACCAGAACGTGCAGACCTACCTGTTTTCGATCAATGCGGAAATCGCGCCGAATGGACCGCCAGGGGCGACCCCGGCGGCTAAACCCGCAAGCACGCCAGGTGGCGCAGGTCCGACAGCAAACGCGCCGGCGAAGAAAGGATAGGGGGATACCATGGCCAATCCTTTCAGAGACATGTCCGTAATCATGCAGGGCCTGCTGGCTTTGGCGATCGCTATGATCCTGCTTCTGGCGGGACTTTATATGCCGGGTTCACCGGTCGCGCAGGTGCGCGCCGATGCTGACACGGCGGTGCAGACGCGCACGAAATTGAATCAGGAAGTGACCCAACTGCAGGTTTACAAACAACGGTACGGAGAGCTGAAGCAGCAGATGGATGCGCTGAACAAGCAACTGGACACGCTGAAGACGATCGTGCCGGAAGAGAAGGAAGTGGATGAGTTTATCCGCCAGGTGCAGGGTGCAGCGGCTTCATCGAACGTGCAGTTGAGGAAACTGACGTCGCAGAATATCGTGCCGAAGGAGTACCACTACGAGATGCCGTTTGAAGTGCAAGCGGACGGGCCGTATTTCAACATGCTGGATTTCTTCTCGAGGTTGAGCCGGTTGTCGCGCATCATCAACGTCGGGGATTTGCAGTTTGACGATCCTGGGCTATCGGGATCGAAATCGACAAAGTATCCGATCCGCCCGGGGACGACGGTAACCGGAGTTTTTACAGTCACGACATTCTTCACGAAGCCAGCTGATTTAACGCCAGCAGGTGGGGCCAAGGGTGCAGTTCAGCCGGTGAAAAAACCGTGAGCAGGGATGAGCGAGCCATGCGTCTAGCCATAACAGTGATGACGGGGATTTTGCTGGCAACGGCCGGGAGCAGTTTGCATGCCCAGACGCCGCCCGCTGCGCCTCCGAAAACAACGGCGAAACCGGCGGCACAAGCGCCAGCGCCTGCCGCAAAGCCGGCCACGAAACCTGCCGCGACGCCTGCCGCCCCTGTAAAGACGGCGGGGAAGCCGGCGGCACAAGCTACCACGCCAAAAGCAGGGGCGCCAAAAGCCCCCGCCAAGGCAGCAACGGTTCCGAAGGCGGCCCCAGCGCCTGCGAAACCCGTAAGAAAACCGGCGGTACGGAAGGCCTCGAGCACGGCTCCCGCAGGAACCTCGGGGGAGACGACTGAAGCAAAAATTTCACGGCGCGACCCATTCGAATCGCTGACCAGCAGGCAGGAGGCAGCGGCTCGGGCCGGAGCCAATCTGCCGCCAGGCAAGGCAGGATTGCAGGTGGGAACGCTGCGCCTGGATGGAATTGTGCGGGCACCAAACGGGATGATCGCGGTGGTAACGAATCCGCAAGCGCGGACCTATTTCCTGCGCGAAGGGGATCAGTTGTACGACGGGCGAGTGGAAAAGATTGCAATGGACGGCGTGTCGTTCCACGAAATCGGGAAAGATGCGTTCGGAAAACCAGTGGAACGTCAAGTCAACAAGAGAATTTACTCCAGTGCAGGAGAACAGCAATGAAGACGAACTGGCCGGCCTTCCGGTGTGGCTGCCTGATAGTAGCGAGCGCGGTGCTGGGCGGAAGCCTGGCGAGCGTTCGCGGTCAGGAGCCCGCTGGCGCGACATCGACCGCCGCGGTAATTTCGAGCGTGGCGATTACGCAGGAGCCGCAGCGGGCGGCAATTCGAGTCGAAGGAGCAGCCCGGCTCGAACTCCATACCTCCCGTATGCAGAACCCGGAACGCCTGGTGCTGGATTTCAACGGGGCACGGCTCGGAGTGCAAAGGACCGTGATTCCGGGCGTGTCGGCGCCGGTGCGCGGCGTGCGGATCGGGCAGTTCCGTCCGGACATTGCGCGCGTGGTGGTGGACCTGACGGGAGAGACCCCTTACCAGATCACCCATGAAGGCGATGCGGTGGTGGTGTACTTCCAGATGCAGGTGACGCCGGATAGCGTTCAAGGTGCGCCGGTAAGATCGACTTCTGCGGAATCCACAAAAAAGTCGATCGAGTACGCGGCCAAGGCACCCAAGACGAATCTAGAGCGGAACAATCGGTCTAACCCATCCGCGCCGCGGTTTTCGTTGCCAAATGAACTGACCCAGCCGGCAGTGGTTCTTGCCTCCTTGCACGAGAAGAGTGCACCGGCGCGCCCGGATGGCGGAGCGCAGCAGGCGTCAGAACAGGCGGCGCAGCTGGCGACTACGGCCGCGGCGACGGTCGCAACCCAGCAAGCCTCTAACGGGGGAAACGCCCCGCAAGCCGGGCACTATACGGGCGAGCCGATTTCAGTAAACCTGAAAGACGTGGACCTAAAGGACTTCTTCCGGCTGATTCACGAAATCAGCGGATTAAACGTGGTGCTGGATCCCAACGTGAAGGGCACATTGACGATCGTGCTCGATGAAGTGCCGTGGGATCAGGCGCTGGACATCGTGCTGCAGAACAACGGCCTGGACAAGCAATTGACGGGCAATGTGCTGCGCGTGGCCACCCGCGAGACACTGAAGAAGGAAGCGGAGGGGCAACGCGACCTCGAAAAAGCGCAAGCCGAAGCAGTGGCGCCAGTGACCGTTACGCGGGTACTGAGCTACGCGAAAGCAACGACGATGAAGGACACGCTGAAAAAGTTCCTGTCGGCCCGCGGCGACATTCTCTCGGATGACCGCTCGAACCAGCTGATTATCCGCGACATTCCCTCGGTGATTCCGACGATCGACAACCTGATCCGGCAACTGGACCGGAAGTCGCAACAGGTGGAAATCGAAGCGCGCGTGGTTAGCGCATCGAGAACCTTCGCACAAGACATTGGCGTGCAGTGGGGTTTTGCCGGGACCACGACGGGCGGCCGTTCGATCTTTGGCGGACCCGCAAGCGTCGGGGTGAGCCCGGTGTCAGTTACCGGAATTCCGCAACCTCCCCTGGTTGGAATACCAGCTTCCGGGTCGGGCAGCAGCACCACCCCTGGATTGCCGTTGAACGTGAACCTGGGCGCGGGCGTGCCGACAAGCGGCTTCTACTTCGGGCACCGTTCGCCGAACTTCGCCGTTGACCTGTTCATCACCGCGGCGGAGTCGAAGGGCGTCGGCAAACTGCTCTCGAAGCCGAAGGTAATCACACAGAACAACGAAAAAGCGATCGTGAAGCAAGGTACGAAGATTCCGATCCAGACGGTCATCAACAACACGATTTCAGTGCAGTACATTGACGCCGTGTTGCAACTGGAAGTGACTCCGCAAATTACCGCCGAAGGCACGGTGTTCATGGACGTGCTGGTGGAAAATACGCAGATCGACAACGGTATTCCGCGCGTCCAGGGCATCCCGGCGCTGGATACGCAAGCGGCGCAGACGAAAGTGACGGTTGCCGATGGCGGCACGGTGGTCATTGGCGGCATCATCGTCACGCAACAGCAGACCAACATCACGGAGGTGCCGATTGTGGGCAGCCTGCCGCTGATCGGGTATCTCTTCCGGCGGACCAACGTTTCCGTGCAATCTCAGGAGTTGCTGTTCTTCATCACCCCGCGGATCATTCCCGGATGATGAATTAATCCGGGCGCTCAGCGCCGCGGGAAAAAATCGGGTAAACTGAAATCGAGGAGGCGCAAGTCTCCTCGATTTTTTTATGGGCACACAACACGCGAAAAGACTGAAAGCCCTGCTGGCGGAATTGGCTGGCAGGAAGCTGGACTGCCTGGTGGTGACCCATCCGGCGAGCTGGTACTACCTGACCGGATTTACCGGGGAGTCCGGGGCCTTGGTGATATCGGCGAACGGCACGACGCTGCTGACCGACGGGCGATTTACCGTGCAGGCGGGGGAAGAAACCAGAGGAGTAAGAATCGAGCTCGTACAGGGCGGGTTATTCCCGGCGATGGGAGTGTTTCTTCGAAAAAAAGGCTATGGAAGAGTTGGCTACGACGCGAACCAACTGACGGTTAATCAATGGAATACCCTCCGGAAGGCCTTGGAAAGCAAGGCACGGGGAATCGATGCCACGGGACTGGTTGAGCGCCTGCGGATGCGAAAAGATGCCCAGGAACTGGCGGTAATGCGAAAGGCGGCCATTCTGGCCGGGGAAGTCCTGGAAGGGGTGCTGAAACTGATTCAGCCGGGAGTGCGGGAGAGCGAGCTCGCAGCGGAGATCGAGTATCAGATGAAAAAGCGCGGGGCAAGCGGGGCTTCGTTTGAAACGATTGTGGCGTCGGGAGAGCGGGGCGCACTCCCTCATGCGCGGCCGACGGCTAAGAAGCTGAGGAAAAATGAGTTGGTGGTGCTGGACCTGGGTGCTATACTCGGCCACTATTGCAGCGATATGACGCGCACCGTGCATGTGGGGCGTGCCAGCAAGCGCGTGCGGGAGTGGTACCAGTCGGTTCAGGAAGCGCAGGAAGCCGCGGTCAATGCCGTCCAGGCAGGGGTAACTTGCGGGGAAGTGGATGCCGCCGCGCGGGAAGTCCTTAAGAAAAATGGATTGGAGCAGTATTTCGTGCACAGCACCGGGCACGGTTTGGGCCTGGAGGTGCACGAAGAACCACGGGTAGCCCGCGGGCAGACGGTTCGCCTGGAAGCGGGAAATGTGATTACCATAGAACCTGGGGTTTATGTGCAAGGCGTCGGCGGGATCCGGATTGAGGACGACGTTGTGGTGGAAGCAGGCCGAAACGAAGTGTTGACCCGCGTGAAGCGGGATCTTATCGAACTCTAAGAACAGGCATGAAACGGAAAAAGACCGCGAAAGCGAGTGAAAGCCCGTCGTTTGCGAACCCCGAAATCGGGCAGATCGAACAGTTGCTGCGCTTCATGAGCGAGCACAACCTTGAGGAGTTTGAATATTCAAGGGGCGATCTGCGGATTCGTCTGAGGAAGCCCAGCGCCCAGGTGGTGGTCGCGGCGGCGCCCCGCGCGTCAGCGGAAATCATTGTGCCCTCGGCGGTCAGCGCGCCGGCCGCAGAAGCCAGCAGCGCAGAGCGCGCACACGCGGCGGACGTGCGCGGCGGAGAAGACCTGCACCTGATCAATTCGCCGATTGTGGGAACGTTTTATGGTTCTCCGAGCCCCGGAGCCGAAGCGTTCGTGAAGGTCGGGTCGCACGTGGATAAGGGGCAGACGCTGTGCATCGTGGAAGCGATGAAGTTGATGAATGAGATCGAGTCTGAAATCAGCGGAGAAGTGCTGCGGATATTTGCAGAGAACGGCCAGCCCGTGGAATACGGGCAGCCGTTGTTCGGGATTCGCCCAAGCCGCAAGCGGTAAGCGGCCTGCCTGACTATGTTCCAGAAAATTCTAGTCGCCAACCGCGGGGAAATCGCCCTGCGAGTCATCTGCGCCTGCAAAGAACTGGGAATTCCCACAGTGGCCGTGTATTCGGAGGCGGACCGCAACTCGCTGCACGTGCGGTTTGCGGACGAGGCGGTGTGCATCGGGCCGCCGCGAAGCAGCGAGAGCTACCTGAATATTCCGCAGGTGATCAGCGCGGCGGAGATCACCAACGTGGATGCGATTCACCCCGGGTATGGATTCCTCTCCGAGAACGCGAACTTCGCCAAGGTCTGCGAAGCGTCGGAGATCACTTTCATCGGGCCGAAGCCGGAAGTGATCGAGATGATGGGGGAGAAGGACCGCGCGCGGCGGGAGATGAAGTCGCGCGGGCTGCCGACCATACCAGGAAGCGACGGCGTCGTCGAAGGCGAGGAGCAGCTCGGGAAAGAAGCGGAGCGCGTAGGGTTTCCGCTGATTCTGAAGGCGGCGGCGGGCGGCGGCGGGCGGGGCATGCGCGTGGTTCGCAGCAAGGAAGAATTGCTCGCGGCCTACCAGACGGCCCGGAGCGAGGCGCAGCAGGCGTTTGGGACTCCCGACGTCTACATGGAGAGGTTCCTGGAGCACCCGCGGCACATCGAGATTCAGGTGCTGGGCGATCAGCACGGGAAAGTGATTCACCTGGGCGAGCGGGAATGCACCATTCAACGGCGGCACCAGAAACTGGTGGAGGAATCCCCTTCGCCGGTGATCGAGGCGAAGCGGCGGAAGGAACTGGGTACGAAGGTGGTGAAGGCCCTGGAAGCGATTGAATACACGAACGCCGGCACCGTGGAATTTCTGATGGACACGGACGGCTCGCTTTATTTTATCGAGATGAACACGCGGATTCAGGTGGAGCATCCGGTGACGGAATTTGTTACCGGCGTGGACCTGGTGAAATCGCAGATTCGCATCGCGGCTGGGGAAAAGATGGAAGACGCGGTGGGCGAGATGCATTTCACGGGGCATTCGATCGAGTGCCGGATCAATGCGGAGGACCCGGAAACGTTTGTGCCCTCGGCGGGCCGGATTACGACATTCCAGGCGCCGGGAGGAACAGGAGTGCGCGTCGATTCGGCGGCTTATTCAGGCGCGGTGATCCCGCCGTACTATGATTCCCTGGTGGCCAAGCTGATTGTGAAGGGGCGCGACCGCACGGAAGCGATTGGAAGAATGAAGCGGGCGCTGGAAATGTTTGTGATCGAGGGCATCAAGACGTCGATCCCGCTGCAACGGCGGATTATGGCCGACGCGGATTTTGAGGCGGGCAAGTTCGACACCCACTTCATCGAAAAGCTTCTGAACGCCAACGGAAAATAGCGTTCGATGCGCCTTGTCCTGCCCAGGCTGTATGTGATATTAGACGCAGGAATGTTGACGGCGCCAGCCGGGGAAACAGCTCAAAAACTAATGGAAGCAGGGGTGAAGCTGCTGCAATACCGGGCTAAGAACGCGCCGGCGCGGGAGCTTTGGAAAGAGTCGCGTGCGATTGCGGAGGCTGCACGGCGAGCGAAGTGCACGTTTATCGTGAACGACCGGCCGGACGTGGCGTATCTGGCGGGGGCTGACGGTGTACACGTCGGGCAGTACGACCTGGACGTGGAGCACGCGCGCAAGGTGATCGGTCCGGATCGCTGGGTTGGCGTTTCGACCCACAGCCTTGAACAAATCCGGGAGGCGGCGGCCAGTTCGGCGGATTATATTGCCGTGGGCCCTATTTTCCAGACCAGCAGCAAGACGAATCCTGATCCGGTGGTGGGCACGGAGTTCTTATATCGCGTGCGGGCACTCACAATAAAGCCCATCGTGGCGATTGGCGGGATCACGCTGGAGCGCGCCGCGGATGTGCTGGCGGCGGGAGCCGATTCGGTGGCGGTGATCGGCGACATTTTGAAAGCCAGGGACCCGGGTGCAAAAGCGCGCGAATTTATCCTACGACTGGATGCCGTGAAGCCAGCGGCCTCAGACTGAGGAACCGAACGCATGGCCGACGCAAGTAGCGCGAAAACAACGGGCACGGTCGCAGACAAGGGCGAGCACCAATTTGTAAAGGCCATCGGACTCTACGATGCCACGATGATTGTCGTCGGCTCGATGATCGGCTCGGGGATTTTCATTGTGGCCGCCGATATCGCGCGGCAGACGGGATCTGCTGGCGGGCTGCTGCTGACGTGGATCTTGAGCGGCTGCCTGACGATCGCGGCCGCGCTTTCCTATGGCGAACTCGCGGCGATGTTTCCGCACGCCGGCGGGCAATACGTGTACCTGCGGGAGGCGTTCTCGCCGATGTGGGGATTCTTGTACGGTTGGACGCTGTTCCTGGTGATCCAGACGGGAACGATCGCGGCGGTGGCGATTGGATTTGCGCGGTACCTGGGTGTTTTGTTTCCCGCAATTTCTCCGAAGACCTGGATCATTCCTCCGATTAATTTTTCCTCGAAATTCGCGATCAGCCTTTCCGTTCAGCAGCTTGTTGGCGTATTGATGATCATTTTCCTCACGTACCTGAACACGCGCGGCGTAAAACTCGGGAAGTGGATTCAGAACATTTTCACTTCCGCAAAGATGCTTTCGCTGTTGGGACTGATTCTGATTTGCGTGTTTGTGGCGCGGAACGCTCTAGCGATTGCGGATAACTTTTCTCACCTGTGGGCGATCCGCGGCGCGCAGACGATTGAGCCGGGCGTCGGCTTTCTGGGAGGCGTATTGCGAACACTTACGGCCGCAAGCGGCTGGTATGGGCTGCTGATCGCGCTGGCTGTGGCGCAGGTGGGCTCGCTGTTTTCGGCCGACGCGTGGAACAACATCGGATTTACGGCGGCCGAAGTGAAGAATCCGAAGCGGGACGTGGCGCTTTCGATGGCCTTCGGAACGGTTATCGTCATCACCCTATATTGCCTGGCGAATCTGGCGTATTTGTGCGCGCTGCCGTTGGCGCAAATCCAGAATGCACCGGATGACCGTGTGGCCACAGCGGCGCTTTCTGCGGTGTTTGGAGCCAAAGGCGCGTGGATGATGGCGATCGCGATCATTATCTCCACGTTTGGCTGCAACAACGGGCTGATACTTGCCGGTTCGCGCGTGGCGTACGCGATGGCAAAGGACGGCTTGTTTTTCCGGGCGACGGGCAAGTTGAATGAAAAGGGAGTTCCCGGAGTGGCGCTGGCCTACCAGGGCGCCTGGATTGTGATCCTGATTCTGTTGCGGACGCGAAAGCCGGACGGAAGTTACGGAAACCTGTACAGTAACCTGCTCGAATACGTGGTATTCGCGGCGCTTCTGTTTTATGCGCTGACGATTGCCGGGATTTTTGTCCTGCGGGTGCGCCGGCCGGATGCGGAGAGGCCGTACAAGGCGTTCGGGTATCCGGTGCTGCCGCTATTGTATATAGTGGCAGCCGGCGGAATCATGGTCGTGCTGCTGCTCTATGAAACGCAGACAGCCGGCATGGGTATGGTGATCGTGCTGCTCGGGTTGCCGGTGTATTGGCTCTGGGCGCGCCTGAAGCGGGCCAGGCAAGCAACCGAGTGACCGGGAAATTCGAATCTCTTGATCAAAAAGGAGGAGTTGCATGGGCAACCCCTTGTTTGCGACGAAGTCGATTGACTCGCTGTTGACGGAGGCCGGGGACACAGGGGAGCACAGCCTGAAGCGCGCGCTCGGCCCTGTGAATCTGGTGACCCTGGGCATCGGGGCGATCATCGGCGCGGGCATCTTCGTGCTTACGGGCTCGGCAGCTTCTCTTTATGCCGGCCCGGCGATCATGCTCTCCTACGTCTTGGCGGGGATCGGTTGTGTGTTCGCCGGGCTTTGTTACGCCGAATTCGCATCCATGATTCCGATTGCCGGCTCAGCCTATACCTATGGCTACGCCACCCTCGGTGAGCTGGTTGCCTGGATCATCGGCTGGGACCTGATTCTGGAATACGCGTTTGGCGCGGCGACCGTTGCCAGCGGGTGGAGTAGCACGCTGGTGGCGTTCCTGCAGGACTATGGCATCAGTCTGCCGCCAGAGATCTGCGATGTGCCCGGAGCGAAATGGGTCGAGTATGAGGGCCGATGGTCACCTGAATCTGCCGTAAGCCTCAGCGCGGACCAACTTGCCGGGCTGCCTCACGCCACCTGCGCTTTCAACCTGGTTGCCTTTCTCGCCATTCTGGGCGTGACGACGATCCTGATTATCGGCATCAAGGAATCGGCGAACTTTAACAGTGTCGTGGTCTTTGTGAAGTTGGCCGCCGTCCTGACCTTCATCGCCGTAGCCCTGCCCTTTGTTCTGAAGCATCCCGCAATCGCGCATGAGAACTGGAAAGTCTTCCTGCCCCCGAATACGGGAAGCTTTGGTTCGTTCGGATGGTCTGGGGTGATGCGTGGAGCGAGCGTGGTGTTTTTCGCCTACATCGGGTTCGACGCGGTGTCCACAGCCGCGCAGGAGGCCAAGAATCCGCAGAAGGATATGCCGATCGGGCTGCTGGGTTCTCTGATCGTTTGCACCATCCTTTACATCGTCGTCTCCGGCCTGCTGACCGCGACCGTGCACTATTCACACTTGAATATCGGCGCGCCCGTCTCACTGGCCATTCGTCAGACCGGTGTGAAATGGGGAAGTTACGTGATTAATGCCGGCGCGCTCGCCGGGTTAAGCACGGTCATGCTGGTTATGCTGCTTGGCCAATCGCGGGTATTCTATTCGATGGCCAATGACGGGCTGTTGTGGAAGTGGGCGGGTGATATCCATCCGCGTTTTCGCACCCCCTGGAAGTCAACCGCGATTGTTGGGGTGCTGGTCGCCATTGTCGGCTCGCTCGTCCCCATCGGCACTCTCGGCCAGCTCGTGAGCATCGGGACGTTGTTTGCTTTCGTAATCGTGTGCGCGGGTGTTTGGGTTTTGCGGGTGCGGCGGCCGGAATTGGTGCGGCCGTTCCGGACGCCCTGGGTTCCGTTTGTTCCCATCATGGGGATCCTTATTTCGCTGGCGCTGATCGCCAGCCTCAATGCGCTGACGATCGTACGGCTGTTTGTCTGGCTGGGAATTGGCCTGGTTGTCTACTTCACCTACAGCGTGAGGCACAGCAAAGTGCGAAATTCCGGCGGGCAATAAAGCCTGCCGGTGTCTCGGACGTGTTCTCCGGTCCGGTGCCCGAACCGGGCCGATCCACAAAGTGACGCTCGTTCCTTCTCGCCAGATCGGTTAAAGTGTCTCTTCTAACTCTCGAGCCATGAGCGGACCCGGAAATATCCAAACATCCTTCTGGAAGAGCCTGTCGAAGCTCGACTGGCTTGCCCTGGCGCTGTGCGTGATCGGCCTCACGACTGAAGCGAATCCGGTGAGGAACCTGCCTGGCGCAGGGTTCTTTCGGCTTCTCGGAGTGCTAGCCGTTTTTTATGTGCTGTACCGGTTCTGGAGCCGGTGGCGTGAGGAACTGCTATGGAGTCTGCGGAACCGGCTGATCCTGGCCTACCTGTTTCTGGGAGTCGTTCCGACTGTGCTGCTGCTCATCCTGGCGAGCATGCTGGGCCAGATTCTGTATTCGCAGCTTGGCGCCTATTTGCTCTATCACGACATCGAAGACCGCGTCGCGATCATGTCGAGCTTGGCTGCGACCGAGGTATCCCTCCCGGCGCCGGTGGACGGAAAAGCAACGGAAAAGTCTCTGACACAGCAGGCCGGATTGAGCGTGGGGCAGAAGATGCCGAAACTCCGGGTGAATTTTGAGGTAAAGCCAAAATTTTTCTCGGAGATGGCGGGTCCGGCGGGACATTCCTTTTCAGGACTGGTTCAGAGCGGGAACCAGTTGCGGCTGGTGGGAATGAGAGAGCTTGAGAATTCAGAGGGGAACCGGATTGTTGAAGTGAGCGTTCCGTTCGACAGTGAACTACTCGAAAACGTTGCGCCAGACCTGGGACCGATCGAGATTACGCTGGCGCAAACGGTGGAGGACGAATCCGGGAAGAGCTCGGTGCGTATCGGAGGCAAGAATTACCGGAAGGTGGACAAGATCCTGACATACAAGCGGGAGTTGTCGCCCGCGGAGTCGTGGCTGGACCCTGTCGTCGAGGGGTTTTCGAAGCTCGAGGCGGTCTATGTTTCGCCGGAGGGGAAAGTAGAGCGCGCGCACCCGGTGTTTGCATTTTACAAGGCGCGGCGCTCGCAATTGAACCATCGGATTTTTAGCTCGGTCGGTGAATTCAGCGGAGCTCGCGTTTTGCAGATTCAGCTGCTGGCGGTGGTTTTCCTGGTGATTGAGCTGGCGGCGCTGATCATTGGAGTCGTGCTGGCAAAAGCCATAACAAACACAATTTCCGAGCTGTATCGCGCGACGCAGTTTGTCCGGGAGGGAAATTTCTCGCATCGCGTTGCGGTGGAGCGCAAGGATCAGTTGGGAGTGCTGGGTGAGTCGTTCAATTTGATGACCAGCTCGATCAGCCGGTTGATTGATGAGCAGAAGCAGTTGCAGCGGCTGGAGAACGAGATTTCCATCGCGCGCGAGGTGCAGGACCAGTTGTTTCCGCGCGGATTCCCCAAGGTGGAGGGCCTGGAGATCGAGGCGATTTGCAAGGCCGCGCGTTCGGTCAGCGGGGATTACTACGATTTTATTCAGCTGGACCCGACGCATGTGGCGATCGCGCTGGGTGATATTTCCGGAAAGGGAATTTCCGCGGCGCTGCTGATGGCCAGCCTACAGGCGGCGCTGCGCAGCCAGTTGCTGACGCCCGGCAGCGAACAGATGAGCACTGCGGAACTCGTGGGGCGCCTGAACAAGCACCTGGTTCGAAACACCGGGGAAGATCGCTTTGCGACCTTTCTGGTGGCCGTTTATGACATGGAGACGCGCAAACTGCGTTACACCAACGCGGGCCACTTACCGGGATTTTGCCTTTCGGATACAAAGTCCATGCACCTCGATGTGGGCGGCATGGTGCTGGGAATTGTGGAAGACTATCCTTATCTGGAGGGAGTGGTGGAAGTGCCGCGCGATGCGGTGTTTATCGCCTATAGCGACGGATTGGTGGAGCCGGAGAATGCCTACGGCGAGGAGTTTGGCGTTTCGCGGTTGGAGGCGGCGGCGCAGCGCGTGCGGCAAGGCGATCCGAAACGAATCGCAATGGCGCTGATGACGGCGGCGGAAGAGTGGTCCGGCAGTCCGGAGCAGGCCGATGATATGACCGTGATCGTGGCGAAGCTGAAGTAGAATGAGGACGGAATAGTTTAGGATCGTGTGAAGAGGTTGCTGCGAAGTTGGCGAGGAGAAGAATGTCGCTGCGAAACCGGGTTGCATTGGTGACGGGAGGAAGCCGGGGAATCGGCCGGGGAATTGCGCTGCGTTTGGCGCAGGAAGGGGCAAAGATTGCATTCGCGTATCGCGTGAACAAGGCCGCGGCGCAGGCGGCACTGCGGCGCATGCAGGCCCTTGGCGCTGACTGCGTGGCTGTGGAGACAGACATCACGGAGCCGGGGCGCGCGGAGCAACTGGTCGAGACGGTGGCCGATCGATACGGCCGCATTGATATTCTGGTGAACAACGTGGGTGATTTCCGGTGGAATACACTGGCGGAATCTTCGCTGGAAGAGTGGAAGAGCGTTTTCGACTCGAATGTGATGAGCGTATTTCTGATGTGTCATACGGCCTTGCCGGTGATGCGCAAGGGGCGCTGGGGCCGGATTGTGAATCTGGGAGCGGTGGGGGCGGAGCGCGCCTTTGGGCAGGCGAAGATCAGCGCGTATGCCGCGGCCAAGGCGGCGGTGGTGGCGCTGTCGCGTTCGCTGGCGCTCGAAGAGGCGAAGAATGGAATTACGGTGAACGTGGTGAATCCTTCGAGTATGGACGAAAAGGATCTTACGGTGGAAGAGGCGCGAAAACTGCGCGACGCGAGGTATCCGATTGGGAGGCCGCCGACGGTGGAGGACGTGGCCGCCTCCGTGGCGTTTTTTGCGTCGGAAGAAGCGGAGTATGTGACCGGACAGGTGCTCAACGTGAGCGGCGGGTGGATGCTCTGAGCCGGCGGCGGGATTGGCGATGAAGGCGCTGACAGCGGCGGAGATGCGGGAAGTGGACCGTCTAACGACGGAGCGTTTTGGTATTCCCGGGCTCGAATTGATGGAGGCCGCAGGGAAGAGCGTCGCGGAAGTTTTCCTGGAAAAATACGAAGCGCGGAGTCGAACGCTGGCGGGACGCGTGTCCGTGCTGTGCGGGAAGGGCAACAACGGCGGCGACGGTTTCGTGGTGGCGCGACTGCTGAAGGGGCGTGTAGGGCAGGTGAAGGTGTTTCTCTTCGGGGAGCCCGGTGAATTGCGCGGGGATGCGGCGAAGAATTGCGCACGGTGGAAGGGTTTGGGCGAGGATGTTGCGTTAGTGCGCAGCGAAGCGGAGTGGGTGCAGGCGTGGCAGGGAGTGGCAGCGAGCGAAGTGATTGTGGATGCCTTGCTGGGTACTGGGATTCGCGGCGGAGCGAGCGGCTTGCTGGCACAGGTGATCGAGAATGTGAACCGGTTTTCGCAGGACGCCAAAGCCGCGTGGCCGGCGTGGATTGTGGCGGTGGACACGCCGTCCGGATTGCCGTCGGATGGGGAAGCGGCACAGGGGCCGGTTTTGCGCGCGCATCTTACCGTGACTTTCACGGCGCCGAAGATCGGGCAATTGGTGTCGGCGGACGCGGGGAGTTGCGGCGCGTTGGTCGTGCGGGAAATCGGAACTCCGGCAGCGCTGGTGGAAGAGGTGGGGAAGGGAAAGTTGCGCTGGGCAGGACCGGAGGAGTTTTCGGAACTTCCGTTGCAAAGAGCAGCCGAAGTGCACAAGGGATCGTACGGGCACGTGCTGCTGGTGGCGGGATCGGTTGGGAAAACGGGAGCGGCGATTTTGTGCGGACAGGCGGCGCTGCGCGGCGGAGCGGGACTGGTGACCCTGGCGACGCCTGAGCCTGCGCTGCTGACGGTGGCCGCGGCGCAAGCCGAGTACATGACCGAAGCGTTGCCGGCGACGGCGTCCGGGACAGTTGCTTCGGAAGCGGCGCGGCTTGGCGGTTTCGCCACGCTGCTGCATGGCATGACAGTTTTGGGAATCGGGCCCGGAATCGGGACTCATCCGGAGACGCAAGAATTTGTGCGCAGCGTGGTGGGACATGCCGATTTGCCCATCGTGCTGGACGCGGATGGACTGAACGCATTTGCCGGGCAGGCGGAGATTCTGTCGAACCGGAAATCAGCGCACCTGGTGATGACGCCGCATCCGGGAGAGATGGCGAGACTTTGCGGATTCGCGACCCCGGAAGTACAGGCAGACCGGATCAGGATTGCCACGGAGTTTGCCGGGAAATGGAACGCCGTGGTGGTGCTGAAAGGGTTTCACAGCGTGATTGCCGCGCCGAACGGCGACGTGTTTGTGAATACGACGGGAAATGCGGGGCTGGCCAAAGGCGGGTCGGGCGACGTGTTGACGGGATTGCTGGCGGCGCTGATCGCGCAGTTTGGAGCGCGGGATTTGTATCGCGTGGTGGCATTGGGAACATATTTGCACGGGCGTGCGGCGGAATTGGTGAGCGCGGAGAGTGACGAATCGGGGGTATTGGCCGGCGAAGTGGCGCGAGCGGTGCCAGCCGCGCGGAGGAAATTGCTCGAGGAGTTAGAGGCGCGTGGATGAAGATGTGATCACGCATTCGGCCGAGGAGACGGTGGCGTGGGGACGCGCGTTTGCGAAATCATTGCAAGCGCCAGTGCTGGTGCTGCTCACCGGCGAACTGGGCAGCGGCAAGACCACGTTGACAAAGGGAATCGTGGCCGGACTGAACGCGGCGGAAGAGGACGAAGTGACCAGCCCCACGTTTACGCTACTGCATGAGTACGGAGCTGGCGGGAAAGTGTTCCACGGCGATTTGTATCGAGTGGAAAGCCTTCATGATTTTGAAACGCTGGGACTGGAGGACGTTTTTGCCAAGCCCGCGATCGTGATTATGGAATGGTCAGAGAAATTTCCCCTGAAAACCGAGTGGCCGCAGGTCCGCGTGCGGCTGGAACACCTGGGCGGAGATGCCCGGCGAATTTGCACGTTCTGAGTGACCAAAAGGGCAACGCCGCGCTAACTATCTGGCCACGACTGTACTTTCGGTTCCTTGCGAGGCGCAAAACCCGCTGTTAGGTTGAGAGATGGCGGGGTGCGGCTGCTCGGATGGCAAACGAACCGGCAAATCAATTGATGATGGAAGGATCGCGTGACGCGCTGAAGAGCTACGGCGTCACGCTGCCGATGGGATCTTTGTCCATTGGCGTGGACAATATCCACCACGACGTTTTCCTTAGCCCGAAATTTGTGCAGGTGGCGCGCGATTACCTGTTCGACCTGATCCGGCAAAACACCAGTGGCACGTACCTTTCGGGCATCGAATTCCGCAATGCCAAGCCGGTTGATTCCACAAGTTTCCGCAAGCTGCTGACGGAGCTGCTGCAGAGTTCACTGGGCCGTGCGAAACAGCAGAAGAATATCGAGATTGATTTATTGTTCCGGCTGGCGTTATTGAAATTTCTGACCGTGGAACTTGTGAATCAGTTTGGCAACGTGATTCTGGACGTGAAGGAGTACATCCGGAAGCGCGGTGAATATTTCGAGCGCAGCCAGCAGGCGCACGTGATCAAGGCGCGGCTTTCGGAGATGCAGTCGGCGCGGCGAGATGTGCTGCGCATCATCGGGCAACTGGTGGCGCAAATCTTCACCGACATTGAAGAGAATGTGATCGTGAAATCGCGGCGCGCTCTTTTTGGGGAAGAGATGCCGTACTACGAGATGCTGAAGAACCGCCTGGTATTTCTGGACGGCGGCAAGGACGATTTTTATTTTCTGGAGCACTACGTATTGCTGGGGAATTATTCGCGCGACCCTGACCGGCTGGAAGCGATGGACGCGCTGTTTCAGGATTTCCTGCGGGAAGCGGGAATCCGGGTTGCGCCGGACAGCGCTCCGGCCAAGGGAGCGGAAGAGTATCGAACGCTGTTTGCCGAGGCGGAGCGGATGCGCGGCGAAATCGCATCGCTCGAAGAGCAGCGGGAAAACTTCCGGAAGAGACTCGAGAAAGGCGACGGACTGCTGAATAAATTCCTGAGTTCGGCGGCCGATCCGGCAGAAGTAAAGGCTTCGTTGACGGACGTGGAGAACCGCTTGCGGCATTTCCAGAAGACGCTGGAAGGCATGGGTCCCCGGCTGGACCGCGCGAAAAAGCAGGCGGAATTCGTACAGAAGGATTATGAAGGGAAACTTGGCGACTACCTGAACGAGCCGGAAAACGCACGGAAGTTGTTTGACGTGACGAATGCGACAGACAGCGAGAGGCCCGCGCGCGCGAAGCACCTGGCGCAGCTTGTTAGCCGCCTGGAACAGCATGAAATAATGCCGCATGTTTTGGCGAGCTACGAAATTCGCCCGATTGCCGGTGATTTTTGCCCACCGGTCCATTTGCAGCAGTTGCGCAAGGCGCTGGTGTCGAAGGAAGAAGCCAAGCGGGTGGAAGAGATATTAAAACAGGTGCCGGCAAAGCGCCTTACAATGAAGCCGTTGGAAGAATTGTCGAAGCGCATCCGGAGGTATTCGCGCGAGGAGACGCAGGCGGCGGTGCTGCGATTTGCGATTGATTTTCTGAGGCTGCGCCGCGACCTGCGCGATGCGGAGCATCTGGCAGCGTGCATGGAGCGGATCAACCTGGTGACCGCGGAAAAGATCCGGGACCTTTCGCGGCTGAACAACCGGTTGTATGAATGCCTGCTGAAAGAGGAAGTGAAGTCCGAGCACGACCAGGTGGTGTCGCACGTGATTATCAAGGCGGACGTGCGCGGCTCGACGAAGATGACGCAGGACCTGCTGGCGCGGGGATTGAGCCCGGCGTCGCATTTCAGCCTGAATTTGCACGAGCCGGTGAAGAGGCTGCTGGACCGGTACTCGGCGAAAAAAGTGTTCATCGAAGGGGATGCAATCGTACTTGCGATTTTTGAGACGGAGGCGACGCAGGGGAGCGCGCGACCGGTGGCGAAGGCTTGTGCGCTGTCCAAGCAGATTCTGACGGTTTGCAATTCGTATAACGATGGCGCGGCTTCGGCGCAGTTGCCGGCGCTCGAGATTGGTATTGGCATAGCATTTCAGGGCTCCGCGCCGACGTATTGGACCGACGGCGACGCGCGCATCATGATTTCAAAGGCGCTGAATCTTTCCGACCGGCTTTCGGGCTGCGCAAAGCTGGCGAAACGCATGCTGGCTGGGCAGAAGACGCACTTTTCGGTTTTCCAGTTTTTGACGGCGCTCGAAGGAGCGTCGGCGGAAGAGCTGGACGAGTTTCTGGTGCGCTTCAACATGAACGGGATCGAGTTGAACGACGAGGGATTCCAGAAATTGTCTGAGGAAATTTCGCTCGAAAAGCTGGTTACGAAACTGGATATGCCGTGGGCCAAGCAGGACGTGACGCTCTATTACGGCGAAGTACCGATGGGCGAATCGGTGGAGCTGCTGGTGGTGCGCGAGGGGCTGGCGAGGGAATTGTTGCCGGACGGGAAAATCGGGAAGACTTCGGATCACCACTACTATGAGGTGTGCACCAGTCCCGTGATTTATGATCTGGCAGCGGCGTTGAAGCGGACGCAGGGGTTGGGACTGGAAACCGCTCGAGCCTGAACGGCTCGGCTAGCAGTACCTTTCTATGGAAGACCTGTCGGAGGCCGCCTTTCGAGGCCTTCACCTATTCTTTCCGACTCACGCTGCCACGCTCGGATCATGCGTTCGACCCAGTTCGGCCGGACTACCATCCCCAATCCAAGGAGCACCAGAGGCGCTAGGAGGAAACTGATGATTACCGCGCTGACGTGTATTCGTCTTAGGAAAAGTACAATCGGGAACATCGGCCACAAACAGGCGATCGCCATGATCACCCTGTTTCGCGCGCTTGCGCGATACCATAGTTCGGTTCCGGCATTTCTCTCGTCGGCCATTTATCGAGATGTTACAACGCTTCGCACGAACCTGCCCGATTAGTTCCAGTACCCACATGGAGGGTTAAGCGCGGTTACCAGGAACTGAGTTAGGTGTTCGAGCCTCTTACTTCGGTGGCTGTGCGGACTGGTTTTCACTTGTCGGCGGCACGATCCCCTTCAGTCGCAGATAGGTCACCATGTTCCCATAGTGCTCATCCGTGTGCGCCGTATTGATCGAGAATAACGTCAGTTTCGCCAGGTCGAAGTTGAAGAATTTCACCATCTGGCTGCCCTTTGCATCGGTCATGCTGTCGAATGCCTTGTTGCAGTACGCCACTCCGTCCTTGAGCGCAGCCACGAGGTCCGCCTTTGACGTCTTCGTTTTTTCGATGTCCTTCGCTGGGTTTGCTTCACCCATGGCTTGCGAGCAGAACATGTAGGAAGCGTCGGCCACATGGCCAACGAGCTGGCCAAAAGTGCGAACTTCCGGTGTTGGCTTGAAGGAGTAGTTTTCTTCCGGCATTTTCTGCGCCGCACCGACGACCGCGCTACTTACAAACGAGTAAAAACCCTTTTCGCTCGCTGTAATCGGGTTCGCGGGCGGAATGGACTGCGCCGGTGGAGCGGACGACGCCGGTGGTTTCTCCTGCCCGAGGAGAGCAACGGGAACTGCCATCAATGCAACAAACGCAAAAACAAGTCTTTTGTTCATGAAACTCCTTTCGGAAAATCGTGCCACCTTGCGGGTCATAAACACCCACAATCTACTATACGCACGAAGTGCCGAGTTATTTCGCGTCAGTCATTTAGGGCCTTCGGCCCGCGAAACTTCATGAAAGCCCAGTGGAGCACTGGCCTGCCCCCCAACACCAAGCCCTTTGTTTTCAGTTCGACTTTGATCGCGAACATAGTTCTTTCGACCCTGGGCATCGAGAAGGAAAATGTCGAACAGAATCCGGCGCACGCGGCGCGCCCACAGAAGGAAGATACCGGCCGCGTGCGCTTTCTGACTCCCAATGAGGAATAGAAATTGCGCGATGCCATCCGCTCAAAGCCGGAATGGGAAGAGCATGAGCCGGAATTCGACCTGGCCTAGCCACAGGGTTGCGCCGGGGCTCGATGAACATCGGATTAAAAGGAGCGTGGACCTGGCCACGGTCGCGGAACTCCTGGGACACAGCCCGAAGAGCGGCTTTGCCATGACCAAACGCTATGTTCATCTTGCGATTTCAAACCTTCTCAATAGCACCAGCGGCCAAGTCTGCGGAGAGTGAAATTTGCGTATAGAGTGTAAGCTCTGTATTCTGAGAACCTTGCAAACAACGGGGGCGAAAGGGGTCCGGTGACCTTCCCGGCCTTCAAAGCCGGCGATTCGACCCTTCGCGGGTCGAATGGTGGATTCGACTTCCACACGCCTCCGCCAAATCCCGTTGCGATTCAGCGGTTCGACTTCCCTGCAAGGGAACAGAAGGGAACACCAAATACTGGATCATCTTCCCGTAGGCAGCAAAAGACGAACGACCTTCCGATTCGCCTTTCGCAGACGCTCCGGCACAGCTGTGGTGTAAATGTTCAGGCTAATGTCAGAGCACGGTAGTTGATCTGCCGTTCGTGTTTCTCGTTTGACCGAAGAAAACGCAACAGGAATAGGATCGCGGCCGTTGCTCCCGCGACAGCGATAACCAGTAGGCCCGTGCGGAAAGGCGGAATTCTGCCGGAAAGGCTGACGGCGACAACGGAGAGAAACGCTGCGATATAAAAGTGTAAGAGCGTAGTTTTACGGCGGTCGGCCAACTCATCCCGAAAGGGCTGATGGGGATGGGGCACTATTACCTCCCTCGAATACACTCCTCGGAGTACGCCAAGGCGACCTATATGTCACGTATGAGTTACTTATTGTAATTCGTAAGATTACTAAGCGAGGGGACCGTTCCAATAGCGAAAAAGAGCGGTCCCCTAACCGCAGTTGGTCGAGTGAATTAAGAGTGGCGCGAGGTTGCACAGGCCGCGGCGGGGCATTGTTACGCGGCCAGAGCGTCTGAGGCGGCTCGGGATTGAGCCACTTTGGCCTTGGGCTTTGCTTTGCGCAGCCGGCTTCTGGGTTTTGGTGTAGTGTCCTCCAAGGCTTGTTTGAGGACGCTGTTTTCTTTCCCCTGTTTTTTCGGCTTCAAGAATTGGACGAGAGGCGGTTCGCCCATTTTCTTCCGTTGGTCTTCGAGGTAGCGCACGAGCTTGTAAATTTCCTCGTTGTCGAGGGGATCATCGGAGAGCCAGCGATTGAATTCTTCTTCGAAGAATGCGGCGTTGTCCTCTTCCTCGCCGCTCATCTCGTGCATGAACTGGCCGTTGATCAGCGCGCGGCGCCGTTCCAGACCGGCCATGGACTTGTAGTAGACCTCCCTAAATGCGTGGGGTGCCTTCTTCAGGCGCTGTACTCCGCGAACGGCTTCATCGATCCCGTGATTCACCAGGTACAGCGCTTCGTAGAGATGTGCTTTCTGCATGAGCAAATATCCTTTCTGCGGCGCAATAGCCGCGAGTCCGGAGGTTGACGTGGCGTCGGGACACACGTTCCCCGTTGGAGTGGCAACTCGGATTGACAAACAGATTCAGTTGAGCAGAACTGCGGCGGGGAATGTGCCATGCACAGAGGGATGGAGCGTGCAATGGAAACGATACGCTGATGAGCGGGTTGCACCCGAAGGGCGAACCCGATACTTTCTATTCCAGCCATCGTTGCCTCTAATCCAGGCGACTTTGGTTAGGGGCGCGTTTGGTGCTCAAACACTGGGCGCGTCCCGCTTGCCTTACTTTGCTTTAGCCTTCTTGCCCGTCTTCCGATTTATCCCTTTGCCCCAATATCCGGATTTCTTGTATTCCCGGATCTTCACAACGTCACTGTCTTTCCAACACATCGAAAGGCGTCCTCCGACAATTCCAGGCTTGGGAGTGGGGATTACTTTCTTTCGAACCCAGCGCCGCAGCGTCTTGGCATCGATTCCCAAGAACCTACTCGCTCCGGAAATAGAGTAAGTCTTCATTTCTAATATGCCCTAGATAGCCCATTTGTCAAGAACAATTCTCGAACAAGGGACAGACTAGCTTTGCGTAACGAATTAAAGATTAACTCATCCGAGACCCAAACGGGGCCTCGAGCGAGTTTGATATTCCGTTCCGACGCTAAAGCGACAACCTTGCAAAGGCAGGACGGCTCCGTGAGCAATCTGAGCGATCTTCAAACTAGAATCCTTGAAAAAGTCGATACCCATTACGAAAAGTACTTCCTCCCTAGATTCCGTTTCTTCCCAAGAGCTTTGTTCGATCCACGCCTTGGCGGCACAGCAGCTATGACAACATCTACGAGTTGCTAAGCGCCACGCAAGGGACGAACACGACGGAAAGCTACAGCTTCGATCCTGTGGGCAACCGCCTGAGCAATCTGTCCGGTTCAGGTTGAAGTGTCCTCAACGAGGGTTTCGACAAGTACCAAAACTGGATGGGCGCTTTCGTCACGTCTGAGCTTTTGGGTGAGCGCTACACCGATTATGATGCACTAGCGACCCTTGCCGATCTTGGGAAGAATGCTCGGCTTCCAGCAAGGGCGACTGTCCCTCACGGGCTTGAGACCCTGGCAAAGACGACTCCTGACGAATCACTGCGTAGGGTTGCCATTGATCGGCTTCAAGAGCTGCAAAAGAGCGAGTTCGAAGAGGTCCGGAACGATGCGCTGATCTCGCTAAAAAAACTCGGCCATTGAGGGACTCCCGACTGGATGGCGCCGACGTAATGCCGCAGAACAGATGTGATGATGGTTTCCAATTGCCCGAGGGCGGTTTTTCACTTAAAGTGGGTTCTATGGATTACTCAGACATTATTACGATGGAGCCGGGCAAACGAAGCGGAAAACCGTGCGTCCGCGGGCTGCGTATCACCGTTTATGACGTCCTGGATTATCTCGCCAGCGGCATGACGCACCAGGACATTCTGCGGGATTTTCCCTATTTAACGGAGCAAGATATCCGTGCGTGTCTCGCGTTCGCGGCTGATCGCGAGCGCAAACTGGAAATGTTGAACGCGTGAAGCTCCTTTTTGACGAAAATCTCTCTCCTCAGCTGATCGATGTCTTGTCCGACCTTTACCCAGGTTCGGCCCATGTCCATCAATGTGGACTGGGCAGCACAGACGATGCTGCGATCTGGGAATACGCGCCAAGACGAGCGGTTTCACCATCGTTTCGAAGGACTCTGACTTTGAGGAGCGCAGCGTCCTCTCGGGAGCGCCGCCCAAACTCATTTGGGTTCGTACACGCAACTGTACGACCTCAGAGATCGAAAGTCTCTTGCGGGCGGCGTTCCCGCTGGTAACGCGCTTCATTCAGGAAGATCATGAAACATGCCTGATTCTAGGACACCAGCAGAAGCAATGAGTACGCCCGTCGCGACCCCGGGGTTCCTCGCGGGCCACATCTTTCGCCTTATCGTATTACCGCGCCAGATACTACGACCCGTATGACGGCAGGTTCATCAGGGAGGATCTAATGTATGGTCTTTGTGATGGGCTTGCTGCCGAGGGAAGTACTCGGGTGAGAGCCGACACCCGGTCAAGGGCATTGGCACTTTTCTTATTTTCGGCTAACGACGCCTTCTACAATCGAGTTTACGAAAGCGCGCAGTCCCAGCAGATTTTTCTTTGCAACTCGCCAGCCTCCACTATAGCCTTGGATTCAGGAAATGCTGGGCGTAATCATTCAAAGCCATCCCACGCCAGTTGTTGCTCCAAAACCCCGCCAGGAATCTGGAGGAATGTTTCGTTCTCCCGCGAAACGCAATCTGGTACTGGGTCTTTTGCTTGTGATGGTCACCCTGGCGCTCTACAACCCGGTGACTCGCAATGGTTTTGTGGGCTACGACGACGAAGGCTATGTTACCGACAACCCCCACGTGCAAGCGGGTCTGAGTTGGGGCACGATTTCATGGGCTTTCACGACCTGGGATCAGGCGAACTGGCATCCGCTAACCTGGCTGTCGCATGCTCTCGACTGCCAGCTCTTCAGGCTCAACGCAGCGGGCCATCACTACACCAGCCTTTTGCTGCACGCCATGAACGCGCTCGTGCTGTTCTTGATTCTGCAGTGGTTCACCGGATACACCGGGCGCAGCCTGATGGTGGCTGCACTTTTTGCCCTGCATCCCCTCAATGTTGAGTCGGTCGCATGGGTGGCGGAACGCAAGAACGTGCTCTGCATGCTATTTCTTCTGCTCGCATTGGCCGGATACGGGTGGTACGTCCGGAGACCGGGGGTTTTGCGCTACCTGGTGGTCGCCATTTTCTTTGCTGCGGGCCTCATGTCGAAGCCGATGGTCATTACACTGCCGCTACTGCTTCTGCTGCTGGATTATTGGCCGCTCGGAAGAATGTCCTTCGCTGCTAATGAGGAATCGCACGATCAGGCTTCCCGCAGCGGCTTGCCCTTTGCCGCCAGCACCCAGCCCGTTAGTAAGTTGTGCCTAGAAAAAATCCCCCTTCTGGTGCTGTCGGCCGCCAGTGCAGCTATTACAATGATCGCGCAGAGCGTGGGTGGGGCCGTGGTCTCGACTGCTACAATTTCCCCTCTACTACGGCTTGAAAACGCGATTGTTTGCTACATGCTGTATATCGAGAAGACGGTCTGGCCGTCCCACCTTGTCCCCATTTATCCGTTTCCACACGCTTTGCCGAAGTGGCAGGTGGCTTCCTCGGCGCTTTTCCTGCTCGCCGTCACGTGGGCCGTTCTGAAATATCGCGAGTCCCGCTACTTGTTAGTCGGGTGGTTCTGGTTTCTGGGGACGATGGTTCCGATGATTGGCTTGGTTCAAGTTGGAAACCAGGCCATGGCTGATCGCTATGCCTATCTGCCATTGATCGGTCTTTTCGTGATGATCGTCTGGGCTGCAGGAGAATTGGCCAGCGTGCGTCATATTAAAGCGAAATACGTGGTCACTGCCGGATTGGCCGTCCTGTGTGGATTGTCCGCCGTCACCCGCATTCAGATGCGTTACTGGCAAGACGGTTTCAAGCTGTGGTCACACACACTGGCCGTCAGCCCGCTCAATTTCGTAGCCGAAAATAACCTTGCCGTGACCTTGATCAAGCATGGCAGGCGCGACGAGGCGATCCCGCATTTCCGCACTGCCGCAGCACTTGAACCCGCGGATCCCACTAGCCAACTCAATCTCGGAATCTACGCCCAGGAGCAGGGTGATTTGAAGCAGGCGGCGACACGCTATGAGTTGGTGCTCGAACTGACGACCAACACTCAACTTCGCGCTTCTGCCTATAGCAACCTCGGTTCGGTCTACTTTGCGCTCCGCGATTACACCCGCGCGCAACAGAACTACGAGGCCGCCCTGAAACTAGACCGGGTGTCTCCAATTGTTCTTCGCGATCTGGGGCTCATCGCCGAGAAAACCGGTGACTGGAACCAAGCCATTTACTACTTCGCGCGGTTGGTCTCGGCCGAGCCTAGCGACGTCGGCTATCTACTGCTGTCACACGCGCTCTACCAAGGCAAACGCGTCCAGGAAGCCCAGTTGAGTTACCAACAGGCACTCCGTTTCTCGACCGACATTAACCAGGCCCAGCAGAGAGCAAGCCAATTGATGGCTGAATAGCACCCGCAGAAACCTCAGATGGTATGCTATCTGGAAAATGGCAGCGGGAACTTCGTAAAACTCATCGGAACACGGCAAGCCAGAGATTCATGGCTGTGGCGGCTTAGAAAGAGGAGTCAAAAGGTGATTAACGGTAAGCGCGTTGTCGTTGTGATGCCAGCCTACAACGCAGCGAAAACGCTCGAGAAGACCGTTCGCGAACTCCCTGAAATTGTTGATACAACCATCCTCGTCGACGACCAAAGTGGAGACGAGACCGTGCGAATCGCAGAAAGCCTAGGCTTGCAGATTTTTGTCCACGATAAGAATTATGGATATGGCAGAAACCAGCAGACCTGCTACCGTGAGGCCCTGACTGCAGGGGCAGACATCGTCGTGATGGTTCACCCTGATTACCAGTATACGCCGCTGCTCGTAACCGCAATGGCTAGCATGATTGCCTTTGGAGTCTACGATGTTGTGCTCGGCTCCAGAATCCTCGGCGGTGGCGCTCTGCGAGGCGGGATGCCTTTCTACAAGTACGTGGCCAATCGCTTCCTGACAGCATTTCAGAACGTCTTCACGGGAGCGAAGTTATCCGAATATCATACCGGTCTGAGAGCTTTCGCCAAGGACGTACTGACAACTTTGCCTCTTCTTGAGAACTCCGATGACTTTGTCTTTGACAACGAGATTCTCGCGCAGTGTCTTTGTTTCGGCTATCGGATCGGTGAGATCTCTTGCCCCACGAAGTATTTCCCGGAAGCTTCCTCGATCAATTTTGCTCGGAGCGTGAAATACGGTTTCGGCGTCTTGGGCACAACCTTACAGTGCTGGTCACAAAAATATGGAATTGCTCATTACCAGCTATTCAATCCTGCCGGCAGAAAACTGTTATTGGATTACTATCAGCCTGGCTCTATGAAGGAATCAAAGGGAGGCGGCCGGAAAGCGTAATCCGATCACTGACGGCGACCGGTGGACTGAGCGTCAAGGTCGAGGTTGCGGACGTTCGGGTCGATCATCGATCAGTTTAAAAACCGATGCGAGAGTACAACCAATGGAGCGTTCTCTCAGTCGTCGCTGCCGGGAATGTCGGGCATGGACTCCGTCAACGGAGGACGCAGTACAGTCCCCCGCCGTCGAGGGGCTGGAATATTCTCTCAGCCCTGAAACTTTAAAACCCGCCAATCCTGTTCCATTTGCTCCAGTAAACCCAGGTTCTAACCCCGAACCTGGGGAACGCGGCGTCCGAAATGCCACGCGAAGAAACGGACATCCGAGGACCTATCCTCCCAACCCGACAGTCGGGCATAACTCAGAAAGGGTAGGCCACCCACTCTGGCCAACATTGGTTCAACGCCTTACGGTTGCGGTTGGCTGGAGCTCGGTTGGGTCTGGCCGCCGTTGTCCTGTACGTGTGCGGCAACCGGTCTGAGCGTGCCGGCCGCGCCGGATGTTGCGAGTTCAGACGGTTTGTATTTCGGGGCGCTGACGTAACCGTGGATCAGGTTCTTTTCGATGCGGTTCACAACGATCTGCACCGGTTGGGATTCGTTTTCGATGTGGATCCAGATCGGCTCGTACAGATTCACCTTTTTCTTGCCCATCTGGTTGTCGTCCACAATCATCTCTAGGTCGTAGTTTTTGTGTTTGGTGTCGGCCTTGCGTAGCGACAAGGTGACCGGTCCCACGCGCTGGAATTGCTTGGCCTTCATCAGGTCAAACTCTGTGTAGCTGCGCTCGCCGCGCTTTTCGAGCACCACCAGTTCCTCGTGGGTCTTGGCAATGGAGCCATTCAGTTCATCGCGCGTCGAACTGATATTGCCTTCGAGGTCGGCACGGTTCTTGGCCACCAGGTCCTGGGTGTCTTTCAATTGCTTCTGCTGCTCGGTGAGTTCCGATTGCAGTTGCTTGAAGCGCTTGTCCGTCACGGTCGTCCGCTTGGCGCCAGTTCGGGCGCCGCCTGCGGCTGTTTTCTTGTCAGCCTGCTTCGCTCCTAGCGACTGGGCTTGCGCCTGGGCCGCGGTCATGTCGTTCAGCTTGGAGGTCACGGCGTTCAGTTGCCCCTGCATCTGGGTGATGGTCGCATCGGCCACGGTTTGTTGTGCCGTCAAATGGCCAACCAGAAGCTGTTGCCGGTAGCCGTAACCAGCTGCCAAGCCGGCGACTACCAGCAGCGCCACGATGGCAATCACCAGCCAGCGATTCGTGCCCCTTGCGTCGTGTCCCATAACGTGTTCGTGTTCGTCCATGCCCTGGTGCTCTTGCATTTCCAACCTCCCCAATTTTTTCCTGGATGGCCGGTGTCGCGACCCCCGGGGCCTGTCCGCGGCCCAAAAAAATTCCGGGAGCCGCGCGTCAGTCCGCACAAATACACCTTGTTCGAAGATTCTTGTAGCAAGGAGGGGGCCGACTTGCGGGTTTCACGTGCGCCTGTAAGGCATGGACTATCAAGGAAGAAGAGCGCATCGAACGAAGCAGCGTCCGATCTGGCGGTACTAGAACTGGGAAATTTTCCTTGATGCCAGGCTGACTTTTCCAGGGAAGGACAGCTCGCGGCGCTGGGCGAGCCGCGATGAAAGGAGGCGCTAGTTTGCGGGACAGCCCCCTTTGTCGAGTTCCGCCAAGCGCTTGATGGCTGCCGCGTTGCGCTTTTCAGAGGCCACCAGCAGGAGCACGCGCGCCTGGGCGCAGCTCTGAGGGACCCCTTCGCCCTTGATATAAAGCTCAGCCAACGCTCCCGCCGCGGTGGTGTTTCCTGCCTGCACCAGAGCCCAGAGCTGATCTGGCGTCAGGGGATTTTTGGGGCGGCTAGGGCGGGCGCCAGTATCCACCGAGGGCGCGGCCGGAACACGGGCGGCGGTTCCCCCTTTTTTTGGAGTAGGGATGGCGAAGACATCCGCAGGGCCGGTGCCTGCGGGAATGGGCGATCTGGAGGATGCTGGCAGTCCGGTTTCAGGCGTTGCCGCTGCCGGCGCTTTTGGGGCGGCTGCATTCTTCTGGCGGTATTGCGAAATCTCGATCAAGGAGAGAGATAAGATGCCTGCAAGACTGGCGCCGAGCAAAACGCCAACGATCATCTGGCGCCGCAAGGCCGCGACATGCCGTTCGATGGGCACGAGCATTCCGCTGGCCGCCGATTCCTGATGCGCTGGGAAGGGAATGCTGGAATGACCGGATTCTCGAGTCCCGAAGAAACTCGTGGTTTCGCGGGGTTGCGTTCTGGAGACGATGGTAGAGACGGCGCCGGTCTCGCGAGGACCACTGGTTGCGGGAATTTCCTGGGTTGAAGGCCGGGAAATAGACGCGTGAATCTGCGCGCGACCTTCCGCGGAGAGGCGCAAGAATCTGAGACCGCCGCATTTTTTCGCCGCGTCGATCCAGGCGAGTTCGCCCCAGGCCTCGATGCGCTCGCGAAGATTCAGGGAAAACCAAAAATGCATTGGCCCGTTCTGGCGAACGGGGGCAAACGACTCAAAGCGGAGGCCGCCTTCGGAGATGTCCAATATCGTTCCGCCATCATCGCCTTCCAGCTGCAAAAAGGCAAATTGATCCGGCACCTTTCTCTGCCTTTCGCGACGTTCGAGGTTAATGTTTCGCAGGGTCATGACTCTCAAGAGGCGGGTTATATTTTCGGAAGGTCCTTCAGCAGCGGGGAAGCGAAGGTTTGCCGAATCGGTGGGCCCAGGGCGGGAGCGGGGCCTAGCCTCTGGACTCCACGCCCGTCATTATACTCTTCCGCGCGGGGAATGAAACCAGCGGATCGTGCACGAATCAGCGCCTTTAGAAGCCGCACACTATCGACGGCCGCTCGAGTAAGCCAAGATTGGGAACGATCGGCTGTGGGGGAATGATATTCTAAACCTGCATTACGAGTAAGCCGAGCCGCAATGTCTGGAGAGAGACTGCCCTCTCCTGCGGCTTCGCCGATCCCATGGATCGGTGAGTGAGGAATGAGCTGAAGCGAACGGCTCGCAAAAAGGAACATGGCTAAATCCCTGCGCCCGATTGTGGAAATCGCAAAAAAGCTGGATCTTCCTGAAAAATATTTCGAACAGATTGGCCCGTATGGCGGAAAGGTGCGCCTGGAGTTTTTGAACGACAGCGCATTCCCGCGGCGCGGCAAGCTGATTCTGGTGACGGCTACGACGCCGACGGCGAGCGGCGAGGGCAAGACGGTCACTTCGATCGGATTAACGCAGGGGCTGGCGCGCATTGGCAAGCGAGCGATCATCACGTCGCGGGAGCCGTCACTCGGTCCCGTGTTTGGCATGAAGGGCGGGGCGGCGGGCGGCGGCAGATCCACGATCGAGCCGGCGGCGAAGATCAATCTGCATTTTCACGGGGATTTTCACGCCATCGCCTCCGCACACAATCTGCTTGCGGCGCTGGTGGACGCGCATCTGTTTCACGGCAATGAATTGAACCTCGACCCGGAGCGTATCCCCTGGCCGCGCACGATGGACATGAACGACCGCGCGCTGCGGGAAATTGTGGTGAACGCGGGGAGCAAGAAAGAAGGAGCGGCGCGGCGCACGGGATTTGTGATCACCGCGGCTTCCGAGATCATGGCCATCATCGCGCTGGCCCGGGATCGCGTGGACCTGCGCCACCGGCTGGACAGGATCGTGGTGGGGATTACGCGGACCGGAAAGCCCGTTCATCTGGGAGATCTGCAGGCGACGGGCGCGATGATGGCGCTGCTCGCCGAGGCAATCGAACCCAACCTGGTGCAAACAGTCGAAGGGGTGCCGGCGTTCGTGCATACCGGGCCGTTTGGAAACATTGCGCACGGAACGAGCAGTGTGGTTTCACAGGAGATGGGGCTGCGGCTGGCGGACTATGTGGTGAACGAATGCGGCTTCGCGGCGGACCTGGGCGCGGAGAAGTATATTGATATCGTTTACCGCTCGACGGGCGTAAGCCCGGCGGCGGCGGTGCTGGTGACGACGGTGCAAAGCCTGCGGAACCAAGGCGAAGGCGACCTGGAAAAGGGGATTCCGAACCTGGCACAGCATTTAGAGATTCTCCGCAAGTTTGGATTGCCGACGGTGGTGGCCGTCAATCGTTTTCCGAAGGACACGGACGCGGACCTGGAGAGGCTGGAGCGCGCGTGCCTGGAAAATGGGGCGCCGAGCGCGCGGCACACCGCGTTTGCGGATGGCGGCGCGGGGGCCCAGGACTTGGCGCGGCAGGTGGTGGAGATTATCGAGAAAAATCCGGGCGTCCGGGCGAAGCAAATTTATGATACGGATCTGACTCTGGAAGCGAAGATTCAGAAAGTCGCGCGGGAGGTCTATGGGGCCGCCGGCGTGACACTAAGCGGGAAAGCCCAGGCGAAGTTGGAGGAGTTTACGACTTGGGGCTTCGGGAAATTGCCGGTGTGCATTGCCAAGACGCAGTATTCGCTCTCGGACAATCCGAAGTTGATGGGCGCGCCGAAGGGCTGGAAGTTGAATGTGACGGACGCGTCGCTCTCGGCGGGAGCGGGATTTGTGGTGGTCGTTTCCGGGAATATGATGCTGATGCCGGGGTTGCCGAAGGCGTCGCGCGCGCTGGAAGTGGATGTGGATGCGGCGGGGGAGATTGTAGGGATCTGAGCGGGTGGATTGGACAGCAGCAGGATCCGGATTTGACGCAGCGGGCGCTGAGCAGGATGACCCGGGCGCATAGGCTGAAGCCCCTTAAGTTCCATGAAACGCGAAAGGCCTTTCAGGCCGTCTAAACGACAGGTCTGGCCTGTAAGATAGTGGAGTGTGTCCGGGCCCGCCCGCGCTCCCACCCGTCAGAGGGAACTCGAGGAGAGTTGAATGCAAAAGCTGGGATTTGAAACACGCCGCGCCTTCGCTGGAAGTGCCGTTCGAGCGGGAATTTGCCTTTGCCTCTCGCTGATCGGCGCAGCCTCGACACTTGGACAGGCTGGAACACCCGCAACTCCTGCCGTAAAAACTCCGCCGGTCATGGGAACAATCAAAACGGTCGCCGGCGAATCGTTGACCATAACGACCGATACCGCGGCCGAAACCAAAGTAACTGTGACCTCCGCAACAAAATTGCTGCGCGTGCCTCCGGGCTCGAAGGACTTGTCGCAGGCGGAGGCTATTCCGTTCTCCGAATTTCAACAAGGGGATCGCGTGCTGGTGCGGCTGCGCTGCGCGGGGGACCCGGCGGTTTGCGAAGCGGTAACGGTGATTGCGATGAAGAAGAACGACATCGCGGAAAGACAAGCGCACGAAAGGGAAGAGTGGCAGAAGCATGGAATTGGCGGGCTGGTGAAGAGTGTGGATCCGGCTCAGGGCGCAATCACAATCGGAACGATGACCGCGGCAGGAAAGAAAGATGTGACGGTTGAGGCCGGGAAGAGCACGCTGATGCGGCGTTACGCGCCGGGCTCAGTGAAATTTGACGACGCAAGAATAAGCAGCCTGGCGGAAGTGAGTCCCGGCGACCAGTTGCGCGCGCGCGGGGTGCGCAGCGCCGACGGAGCCAGCTTTGCCGCGGATGAGGTGGTGACGGGAGCGTTTCGGAATATTGCAGGAATTATTCTGGCGGTGGATCCCGACGCAGGGACGATCACGGTGTCCGATCTGGCGACGAAGAAGTCCGAGGTGGTGAAGGTCAGCTCCGATTCGCAGTTGAGGAAGTTGCCGCTGCAGATTGCGCAGATGATTGCTGCGCGGCTAAAAGGCGGCGCAGAGCCGGGGAGTCCAACCGCGGCAGGGCAGGCGGCCCCTCCAGCTGGTGGCGCACCGCGAGCCCCGGGCAGCGGGGTGGGCGGACAGGGACGCAATGGCGGAGGAGATTTGCAGCAGCTATTGGGGCGGTTAACAGCGGCTCCGTTGGGGGATTTTCAAAAAGGCGAGGCGGTGATGATTGTCGCCACAGGCGGGCTGAAGGACGCGCCAGTGACGGCCATCACCGTGCTGGGTGGGGTGGAACCTCTTCTGCAAGCCACGACACAGGAACAAGCTTCGAGCATTTTGACGCCGTGGAGTTTGAGCAACGGCGGAGGAGACGCGGCGGGGCAATAGCGCCGGTGTTGGGGACGGAAATTGCAGAGGGGCGGAATCGTCGAGAGATGCGAAACAACGTGACGGAGAGACTTTGGCGAAGCGGCGTTCTGTCGTTGCTGTTGGCCATCCTGGTGGCATTGCCGTGCCGCGCGCAAAACCAGACCGGAGTGATACGCGGCCAGGTGACGGACCCATCCGGGGCGACGCTGGTGGGCGCGACCGTGTTGTTGACAACGCCGTCGGGCGCTTCCGTGGACACCACCACCAACAAAGATGGCATTTACGAATTCAAGAATCTGGCACCGGGAAGCTATGAAATCAAGGCCGTGGCCGCGGGTTTTGCCATGTTCGACAAGAACGGCGTTTCGCTGGCCGCCGGACAATCCCTGAGCTTGAACATTCCGCTTACTCTGGAAGTCGAGAAGGAAAAAGTGGAAGTGACCGCCTCCACGACACAGCTGGATGTCAGCCCACAGAACAACGCCAACAGCATCGTCTTGCAAGGGAAGGATCTGGAAGCGCTCTCTGACGATCCCGACGAGTTGTCATCGGAGTTGCAGGCGCTCGCCGGGCCGTCGGCGGGCCCGAACGGCGGGCAAATCTATATTGACGGCTTTACCGCCGGGCAATTGCCGCCGAAAGCGTCGATCCGCGAGATTCGCATCAACCAGAATCCGTTTTCGTCCGAGTACGACAAGCTGGGCTATGGACGCATCGAGATCTTTACGAAGCCGGGAACGGACAAGTTGCACGGGCAGTTGCAAATGCTCGGAAATGCTTCGGCGTTCAACTCCAGAAATCCGTTCGAAACCACGCAGGCCGGTGTGTCGCCGCCAGACTACAACTCCGAGCAGTACAGCGGAAACATCGGCGGGCCGATCAACAAGAAGGCATCGTTCTTCTTTAACATTGAGCGGCGCAACATCGGGGCGCTAAACGTAGTCAGCGCCCAGGTGCTCGATCCGGCCAACAACTTCGCGATTGTTCCCGAGAGTCTCGCGGTGGCAAACCCCCAGACCCGCACCAACCTCAGCCCGCGGATCGATTACCAGATCACGCCGAACAACACGCTGACAGTGCGCTACCAGTATTATCGGGACGTCGGAACAAACGCCAACGTAGGGCAGTTCAATCTGCCGCAGTTGGGGACCGACACGCTGGGGGTGGAGCACACGTTTCAGGCCACGGACACGCAGATCATCGGCGCGCATGCGATCAACGAATCGCGGTTTCAATTTGTGCATGCCGATACCGAGAGCACGCCGCTAGAAACCGGCGCGACTGTGGACGTTGGCGGAGCATTCAAGGGAAACGGCAGCGGCGGGTTCGGCACCTCGGACATTCAGAAGCGCTACGAGTACCAGAACACCACTTTCCTGAATTACGGCAAGCACGCCTGGAAATTTGGCGGCAGGATTCGCGCCACCGATGACCGCGACCAGGTAAGCAACAATTTCACGGGGACGTTTTCGTTTGGCTCGCGGCCTAGCCCGACCTGCTCCGCGCCCCCGCCAAATCCGTGTGTTCTGACACCCATCGAAGCGTATCAACTCACCCTACAACTGCTCGCACAGGGCATGACCATTCCCCAGATTCAGAGCCGAGGCGGCGGCGCCACGAACTTCACAGAAACGATTCCGGCCGGAGGCGGCACGCAAATCATTCCTTCGACGGTGACGTTGGTGGATGCGGGGCTTTTCATCCAGGACGATTGGAAGGTTCGACCGAACCTGACCTTGAGCTACGGCCTGCGCTTCGAGACGCAAAACAACTTCAGCGACAAATCCGATTTTGCGCCGCGAGTCGGATTGGCCTGGGGAATCGGGGGGAATAAAAAGAATCCGCCGAAGACCGTGCTGCGCGCGGGCTTTGGGATGTTCTATGACCGGTTCACCTATGATCTGGTGGAGACAGAGCAGCGGTTTAATGTGCTCAACCCGTTGCAGCAACAACTGCAGATCCAGAATCCCCCGTTCTTTCTGCCGGTCCCGAATCCCCCGCCAAACTCCGGCCAGCCGGGCACACAGTTCACCACCCAGTATCAGAACAACAACAATTTACGGACGCCGTACACGATCCAGACAGGCGTCACATTGGAACGGCAAATTACGAAGTTTGCCAATATCGCGGTGACGTATCTGAACTCCCGCGGCGACCACCAGTTCTACACGAACAACCTCAATGCGTTCCTCCCGGCGACCGCCACGACGCTTGCCGGGCGCCCCATCACAAACGAGGGAAATATTTTCCAGTATCAGTCGGCGGCGGACTTCGAGCAGAACCAGTTGATCGTCAATGGCAGGGTGCAATTGGGCGCGAAGCTCTCCCTCTTCGGCTACTACACCTACAATCACGCGAACAGCGACACGTCCGGCGTGAACAGCTTCCCGTCGAATCCGTTAGATTTGCGGCAGGATTACGGCCGTGCGAGTTTCGATATTCGCAACCGGCTCTTCCTGGGTGGAACGATTGGGCTGCCCAGGGGTTTTCGTTTAAGCCCGTTCGTGATTGCTAGTTCGGGGATTCCGTTTAACATCACGACGGGCACGGACCCTTACGAGAGCAATGTGTTCAACACCAGGCCTGGATTTGCGGCGTGTGCGCCGACGACGCAGACAAAATTTGGCTGCTTCAATGCGAATCCGACGATCGGTGCGTATACGCCGATTCCCGTTTATTTCGGGGAAGGGCCGGGACGCTTCTCTACGAACCTGCGTGTCAGCAAGACGTTTGGATTCGGACCCGCGGTCGAGGGCGCTTCCGGCGGCGGCGGAGGAGGCGGAGGCATGGGCGGAGGAACATTTGGCCGGGGGCCGGGCCGTGGCGGCGGTGGAGGCCGCGGAGGGGACGCCGGGGCGACGAACCGCCGCTACGCGCTGACGATTGGAGTGATCGGGCGAAACATCTTCAACAATGACAATGTTGGCACGCCGATCGGTAATTTGGGGTCGCCGCTGTTTGGCGAGTCAAATGGAGCGGCCGGCCGACCGTACAATGATTCCTCGTCGAATCGCCGGCTCGATCTGCAAGTTACCTTTACGTTCTGATTTCTGCTCCCCCTCCGGCTAGCGGCAATTTTCGCGTGATGTTGTCGGAAGGATTCCTGGAGAAATGCGCCCGGAAGGGGATTATTTTCGAGGGCCTTCGAATTCGGGTTATTCTCTTATCCATCATTTGGAATTTCGCGTGTACTGTTGAGTAGCGGTAACGCAATTTCATGGGAGACGCGTGTGAGTCAGGGTAAACGGGGGCGCGAACTGGGAATGCAGCGCAACATTGCGCGACGGGATTTTTTGAATGGAGTTGGAGTCACCGTAGGCGCTTCGCTGGTTGTGCCCGGTTCGATTCTTGGCGAGATGCTGAACGCAGCCGATCGGCCGTTCGCGCCGGAGGAGCAGGCCGGCTACTATCCGCCGGCGAAAACCGGGATGCGCGGCAGCCACGATGGTTCGTGGGAAACAGGGCACGCACTGCGCGACGGCAAGAAGTGGGAGCACGCCCGAAAAGACAAAGAAACGTACGACCTGATTATTGTGGGCGGGGGCATCAGCGGCCTGGCCGCGGCGTACTTTTATCGCCAGCAGGCCGGGAACAAGGCGCGTATTCTGGTTCTCGATAACCACGATGATTTCGGCGGCCATGCCAAGCGCAACGAATTCCTGAGCGGGGGGAAGAAGCTTATTGGCTACGGCGGGACGCAGGCGATTGCGGGCCCAAATTTGTACAGCGTCCAGGCCAAGCAGCTATTCAAGGAGCTGGGCATCGAAGTGAAGCGGTTTGAAACTTACAACGACCGCAAATTTTATTCGCAACGGGGGATGGGGCAAGCGGTCTTCTTTGACAAGGAGACGTTTGGCGCCGACCGCCTGGTTCGCGGCTACCAGGGCCACCTGCAGGCGCCTTCCGGGGAGTTTCTTGCCGCGGCGCAGCTTTCCGAGGCGGCGAAGCGAGACCTCGTTCGCCTGTGCACGGGGAAAGTGGACTATCTGGCGGGGATGGATGCGGCCGCGAAAAAAGCGTACCTCGCAAAGACCAGCTATCAGGACTACCTGCTGAAAAATGTAAAAGTGACCTTGGATCTGATTCCTTACTTCAAGCCGTCGATGCACGGACTGTATGGAGTGGGGATTGACGCGGTTCCGGCGGGCGACATGGCGGGCCTTGGCGAATTGCCGGGATTTGCGGGGCTTGGTATTGACGATCGAGACGGACCGGGGATCGGTCTGGAAGTTACGCGGCAGGACGCCGAGCCGTACATCTATCATTTTCCCGACGGCAACGCTTCGATCGCGCGGCTGCTGGTGCGTTCGCTGGTGCCGGGAATTGCCGCGGGGAGCACGATGGAGGACGTGGTCCTGGCGAAATTCGATTATGCGAAACTGGACGAGCGAAATGCGCCGGTGGCAATCCGCTTGAACTCAACGGTGGTGCACGCGCGGAATCTTGGAGGCGCGGCCCATCCGGATGGAGTCGAGGTGACTTATGTTCGCGACGGAGAGGCGCACGCGGTCGAAGGGAAGGCGTGCATCCTGGCTTGCTGGAACATGCTCATCCCCTATATTTGCCCGGAAATGCCCGAGGCGCAGAAGGAAGGACTGGCATACAACGTGAAGGTGCCGCTCGTTTACACCAATGTGCAGATTCGCAATTGGACGGCGCTCGATAAACTGAAATTGCATCGGGTGTACTGCCCGGGCTGCATGTTCACCGGCATTGATATGGATTTTCCGGTCAGCATGGGCGGCTATGAATTCACGCAAAAGCCCGAGGAGCCCTGCCTCCTCCACATGCAGCACGTTCCCGTGGGCCCGGGCGCGAATGCGCGGGAGATGCAGCGGGCGGGGCGGGGGAAATTGTACGCAACGAGCTTTGAAACATTCGAGCTGTCCATTCGGGATCAACTAGCCCGAGCGTTGGGTGAAGGCGGCTTCGACCCCGCGCGGGACATCGAGGCGATCACCGTCAACCGCTGGCCGCACGGGTATTCTTACGAATATATGTCGCTGTTCGATCCGGAATGGCCCAGGGGAGGAGCACCGCACGAGATCGGCCGCCAGCCGTTTGGGAGCATTCACGTAGCCAATTCGGATGCGGGGGCGTTTGCTTACACGAATGAAGCTATTGATCAGGGGTGGAGAGCGGTGACGGAAATTTTGGCAATGAAGGGCTGAAATGGTGAAGCGGAAAAGAGATCGATTGGAGAAGGGAACCGAGGCGCGGAGACGCGCCCGCAAGTCCGGATTGGCTCCTGCCGGCACACGCGTCATTCCCGACAAGCGGAAAAAGGCGGAGAAGCATAAGCCGGACCTGATTCAGGAAGTGGACTGAACAGGCTTCGTTACTATGGGGAAGATTTTCGATTTGCGTTAGGCCCCGACCGGGCCTAGTTTTTCGAGCTTCAGCCAGGTTTTTGGGCCGGGATTGCTTCATCCGCACGGAACAGCGGCGCTGCGGCGATTTTCTGGCGTTGGGCGAGTTCGGCGGCAATCTTCTCCAGATCCCCTTTGTCGAAGCCCATGCAACTGATTTTCGCCTTGCCGTCCGGCTCGATCAGAAAAATCGTGGGCACCATGGTGAGGCCGTACGCGTTCGAGACGGGGTAGCCGGGATCGTCCAGCAGGGTCGGAAATGTTACCCCATACTCACGATTAAATTCTTTGGTGCCGCGGGCGTCATCCTGGGAAACGCCGATGACCGTGGCGGAGTCGCCTGCGCAACGCTCCGCGAGCCGCTGCAGGTAGGGGAGTGTAAATTGACAGACCGGGCAGGAAATCTTGAAGAAGGCGACGACCACCGGGCCTTTCTCCAGCAATTTCCCGAGGGCGTATTCCTTGCCGTCCAGCGATTTCAGGATAAATCCCGGTGCAATCTGCCCCGCTACGATATTGGTCAAAGGCGCCTCCCACCCGAGCCATCTGGAAAATTTATGCGATAGCGACATGGCAACAGTCTAGCGCGATTCCCTAAAGCCGGGAACGCACGAAGTAATCAGTGAATGGTTTTTGTTTTGCGTTGCATGTAGTCCATCAGCAGGTACCGGCCGAGATTGTAGGGCGTGGTGAAGTACGCTTTGCCCTTGCACATTTGGGTGATTTTCTGCACGAACTGCACCAGGCTGTAATCAGTTGCGAGCATGAAAGTGTTGATCATGATGCCGGCGCGCTTGCACTTGTTCACTTCCTCCAGGGTCTCGCCCACAACAAAAGGGTCCAGCCCAAAGGCGTTTTTGTAGATCCGTCCGTCGTCGAGAGTCAAGGCTGACGGCTTTCCGTCGGTGATCATGACGATCTGGCGCATGTCCTTGCGCTGGCGGAGGAGAATGCGCTGGGCCATGCGCAGGCCTTCGCGCGTGTTGGTGTAATAGGGACCAACCTGAACGCGAGCAAGCTGCCCGAGCGGGACTTCCTCCGCCGAATCGTGGAACAGCACCAGGCTCAGTGTGTCACCGGGATATTGCGTGCGGATCAAGTGGGACAGCGCCATGGCCACGCGCTTGGCGGGTGTGAAGCGGTCCTCGCCATAGAGAATCATGCTGTGGCTGCAATCCAGGAGCAAAACCGTCGCGCACGATGAGTGGTATTCGCACTGGTGGACCATCAGGTCGCGATATTCCATCTGCAGGGGAACCTTCACACCTTCCCGGCGGATTGCATTCGAGAGCGTCTCGCTGATGTCCAGGTTCAGCACGTCGCCAAATTCGTAGGGACGCGAAATTCCGCCGGATTCGACGCCGGTGGACAAGTCGCGCGTGTCGTGGCGGCCGAAGCTGCTGCGTCCGAGCGAACCGAGCAGGTCCTGCAGGGTTTTGAAGCCGAGAAAATCGATAGCCTTGTCCGTAATTTCAAAGCGCGCTTCAGTGTTGGTGTCCTGCGGCCGGCCCAGATGCCCGCCGGGGGTGTTTTCTGGAGGCGGCGTCACTTGCGGAGGCTGCTGGGGATTGATGAAGCCCTCCTGCGCCATGCGTTCCACCAATTTATCAATCAGGTCGCGAATTTCCTCGTTGTTCAGCGCGCCGGGATCTTGGAGCATTTCGCGCAATTCATCGCTCATGGCATCTTCGGGGAACAGATCGCCTTCCTGCAGGGCGCGCAAAATCGCTTCGCGCAATGCTTCGATGGAGCGCGAAGCGTCCAGTTCGGAAAGTCCGTAGAATTGGGATTCGAAGCCGCTTTGCAGCAGGAAATCCCCGAGACGTTTCATCAGTTCGTCGAGGTCTACGGCGTCCGCCGGTTCGCCTATGTACTTTCCGTATTTGATTACTTTCATTCCGTGGCCCTCGTTGTTTTCTGCGTTTGGGCTGGCCGGCCCAAAGGCCGGCCACTACATCGCCAGGGCCGAATCCCCGTGGCTGGGGTTGAGATCCTTTGAAGGAGCGGACAACGCGCCTCCGAGGATGACGACCCTTTGTCGGGTCGTCAGTTGTAATTTCTACGCGGGCGGCTGACGGTTTCGCGCGGCTCCGGCGCGCGCTGCTTTTCCGCGTAGAAGCCGCGTTCTTCGCTGCGGCCAATCCGGCGGTGTGCCCATAGGCCTTCGAGGATCATCTCCGCCGCCGCGGCTGCGTGCGCCTCGTCCTTGCGGTTGGTGACCCCGAGTTTCCCGACGTTTTCGAGCAATCCCTGGACCTTGGCGAGTTGCTCGTAACGCTTGCCGGTCGGAATAAGATCCGGAAGCTTCAGTTCGCCGCCGGTTTCAAACCACTGCACCACGGGCTGAAAACTGACTTCGCCAAAGTATTTCGAAAACACGCGGCCGATCGCGGTGCGAATCAATTCGCGGGCGATGACTTCCGCGCCCTTTAGTTCACCTTCGTATTCCAACTCCATTTTTCCGGTAATGGAAGGAAGCGCGGCGTAGAGGTCGGCGATGCGGGCGACGGTGTGGCGTTCTGAAGTGCGCGCGGCGTGCTGCTCCGCGCTGCTGACCAGACTTTCGAGGGTGCTGATGGGCAGCCGCTGGCTGACGCCGGAACGCCGGTCCACACGCTTGTCTTCGCGCGCTTGGAAGGCAATCTCTTCGACCACCTGGCACAGGTAATCGGGCACTTCGACGGTGATGCCGGAGTCGCGCGCCGTCCAGGCTTCCTGCGTTGTGATGGCAATACCTTCTTCGACCGTGGAAGGATAATGAGTGCGAATTTCGGCGCCGATGCGATCCTTGAGAGGCGTTATGATCTTGCCCCGCGCCGTGTAATCTTCAGGGTTGGCCGAGAAGACCAGGAGCACATCGAGCGGGAGGCGCAGCGGATAGCCCTTAATCTGAATATCACCTTCCTGCATGATATTGAACAGGCCGACCTGGATTTTGCCGGCAAGGTCGGGGAGTTCGTTGATGGCGAAGATACCGCGATTGGCGCGGGGCAGCAGGCCGTAATGGATGGTGAGTTCGTCGGAAAGGTCGCGGCCGCCCCGCGCGGCGCGGATGGGGTCCACGTCGCCAATGATGTCGGCGATGGTCACGTCCGGCGTGGCCAACTTTTCGACGTAGCGCTGGTCGCGCGGAAGCCAGGCGATGGGCGTGTTGTCGCCTTCGGCGCCGACACGTTCGCGGCAGCCGCGGCAAATCGGCTGCAGCGGGTTGTCGTTGATTTCGCAGCCGGCAATCACCGGAATCTCCGGGTCCAGAAACTGCAGCAGGCCGCGCAAAATGCGGCTTTTGGCCTGGCCGCGCAAGCCCAGCAGAATAAAATTGTGGCGGGAGAGCAAGGCATTGACGATCTGCGGAATGACCGTGTCTTCGTAGCCGTGCACGCCAGGAAACAGCGGCTCGTTGCGCTCGATCGCCCGCAGCAGGTTGCGGCGGATTTCATTCTTCACCGAAACGCCCGCGGAACGGGAATCAAAATCTGGAATGCGCTTCAGTTCACCGATCGTGCGAGGTCTCGGGTGTCCTGCGGAATGTCCTGTGGTAGTTGGCGTCATTGGGCCCCTGTCTGCGGACCACTCGCGATAGTCCGCGCACCGCTAATTCAAACCGTGCCTGCTGCTTCCGGCACTTTGTCGCACAGCGTTCTCTTTCAGTAGATGCGGCGCCCAGTCGCAGAGGTACCTGAGCAGCCGCTCCTGCCGCTCACTCTCGGTTCGCAACTCAAGTATCTGCTGCTTGCACAGCAAATCTATGGGCAGAGTCGAGGCAACGGCGTAAGAAAGCTCGCCGTCCGACGCTGCTTCGAGCTCGCGGGGCAGGCTGTTGAAGAGCAGCGTGTGGCAGGTCTCGTACTCCTGGATCAGCTTGCGAGTGCATTTTTGTTCAAGAGGCGCTTCGCGGTCCTCGAGGTAATCGATCTGGCCTTCCAGCAAAGGATCTTCGGTAAACAGCTCGACAATGCGGAAGGGATCGCGACCGGCGGTGATGATGTCCATCCGGCCGTCGGGATAGCGCTTGACCACCTCCAGGATTTCGGCGGTGCAGCCGACGCGGGTGATGCCGTCATCCATGGCCAGCAACATGCCGAAAGGGGAGCTGGAGTCCAGGCACTCGCGCACCATGCGACGGTAGCGAGGCTCGAAAATGTGCAGGGGAAGCTCTTCGCCGGGGAAAAGTACGACGTTTAGAGGAAAGAGCGGAATGCGATCGGGCCGCATGAGTACTAAGGCTCATCATAGCAGAGCCGGGTAAAAAGGGGTGAATCGAGCATGGTAAGCGAGCGTGAGCCGGCTTCAGGTAACTGCATTAGCCGGTTTTTGGGGCGAGTAGTCGGGGAATCCTGGTGGTCGAGAGTCGGTCCCGAGGAAGCAGGGAATTCCACGCGTCGATTGGCCGTTCTGCGTGCGGCGTCTCCATGGAGATGATTCAGAAAGCTGTGTACAAGTGCACAGACACTCCGCGTGACGGCGGCTAGGATTGGGATGCAGGGGAAAAAGGCAGTTGTGCCGGGCGAATCAGCCAACCTGAGTGCATTCTCAAGCTAACCAGCCGATGAAGCTAGTCCAGCGGGGGATTCGGGCGCAGTTCAACCGCTGCATAACATCTCTGACGATTGCGTATTGAGGTGAGCGATGAAGCGATCTCTGGTAATTGGGGTGTGTCTCTCGTTCGCCGCGGGGGCATTGTACGCCGCAACGAAGGAACAAAAACGCCTGGAGAATTGTGGCTTGGTGATGCAGGAAGTATTGAGCATCCCGGATAATCTGCCCCGGCAGGTTTTGGATAAGGCACAGTGCGTCATCGTGTTCCCTTCGGTGTTGAAGGTGGCATTCGGAATGGGCAAGGAGTACGGGCGTGGAGCGATGGTTTGCCGCACGGGCAAGGAATTCAACGGGCCGTGGGGAGCGCCCGCAATGTATGCCCTGGAAGGCGACAGCATCGGAATGCAAATTGGTGGCGAGGCCACCGATCTGATACTTCTGGTGATGAACCAGAGGGGTGCGGCTTCCATCCTGAGCAGCAGGATCAAGCTGGGCGGAGACGCATCCGCCGCCGCGGGTCCCATCGGCCGTGACGCTTCTGCGAACACCGATCTCTGGATGCGCGCAGAAATCCTCAGCTATTCGCGTTCCCGGGGACTATTCGCGGGCATCTCGCTCGAAGGTTCCACACTGCGCCAGGACAAGAAAGCCAATGAGAGGATTTACCGGCGCAAAATAACTGCAAGAACCATCTTGCTGAGCGACAAAGTTGCCGTTCCCCGCGCAGGGCGCCATCTTGTGGGAGTCTTGCAGGCGAACGCGCCGCGGAATGAATCAAAGCAGGTTGCCGTAAAGCAGTGAACCGTCCACACGACTTGCGGCGAACTCCTCTATTCGGATGAGCGGGTTGTCCTGGCTGCTCCTGCGGTCTTCTGGAATCCTTCTCTAAACCAGGTCTCCGGAGCACCGGATGTTCGTCGCTCGATACCATGCTCGGCGGAAAATCGGTCAGGGATCAGGTGGTCTTTGTGACCTCGGCCGATGTCCAGTCTCCGGTTGGGTAATACATTTGGATTCCGATTACGAAACTGTTGTCCTTGTGCGGCTGGCAATGAACTACGCGGGCGCGAGAGTAGAGATTCCCGCGGATCGAGCGAACCGATAGCTGTTCCTCGGGCCGCCAACTTCTTCGGGTCACAAGCCGTGCGCCGTGGCAACTGATGTCAATGGTGGGAGCGATTTCAGCCGACGGACTATCCGGGCTGCTCAGCTTCACAAACATCTTCAACGGGATTCGTTGTTCTTTTCGTCCTGGAAGTTGCGTGCCCGCCACCGTTTCTCCATTGGGCCGGGCGGTCCAACAAGAACAGCTTACCGGCTGGGTGATTCAGCGCAATAGTACGAAAGGGCAATACCGAGCCTCAGATCCTGTACTTCGACGCCTCCGCCTCCAACAGCGGGATTCCACGCCTGCGGGCTCCTTTCGGGTAGAGCGCGACCACCCGGATGCCACGGAAGGCACGGGGCATCTATTGGCCATCCAACGTGATGGGACTACAATACGGCTGCCCGGAATTTCTCCTGAGACCGCCCAAGTTGGGGGTACGTTCGGCTGATGGCTCTGCCCAACCTAAAGAGCAAGATTGTCGAGCACTACGACGTCGTCAGCCCCTACTACTACAAATTGTGGGGCGAGCATCTGCATCACGGCTATTGGATCCGTGGCGATGAATCGAAGGAGCAGGCGCAGCAGCAGCTGATCGAGCTTCTTGCGCGGCTGGCGAAAATTCCCCAAGGCGCGACGGTCCTGGACGTGGGATGCGGATTTGGGGCCAGCAGCCTGTACCTCTGCAAACAATTTGGCGCCACGAGCACAGGCATTACCATTTCCCAGGTGCAGGTTGAAATGGCCAACGCGGCGGCGGGGAGGGAGTGCGCGGATGCGCGTTTCTGTCTGATGGACGCGGAAGCCATGACGTTCGACGAGCCGTTCGATGTGCTGTGGTCGGTCGAATCCATCTCGCACTACCACGATCGGGAGAGGTTTTTCGCTTCCGCGGCGAAGCTGCTCAAGCCTGGCGGCGTATTCGCGATTACCGACTGGTTCAAGCAGCCGGACCTCTCGCGCTCGGAAATCAGGAAGTACATCCAGCCAATCGAACAAGGGATGTTTGTGCGCCTTGAGGAGATCGGCCACTACGAGGATTTCTTGCGCGCCAGCGGAATGGAGATCCTGCGCCGCGAAGAGTTAACGAAGCACTGCGCGAAGACCTGGGATCTGTGCCTGGAGATCATCGGTGACAAAACAATCTGGGCCCTGGCCGTGAAATATGGGGGGAATTTTGTGCGCTATCTGAACGCTTTCCGGGCCATGCGCGCGGGGTTTTCTTCGGGGGCGTTCGTTTACGGATTGCTGGTGGCGAGAAAACTGGACCAAGCTACTCGAGTTGAGTCAGCAAGCCTTCCATTTCGGAGCGGGCATGCTGATTGCCCTGCCGATTAGCCGCTGCAATGCCCCGGCTTAGCAGCGCTTTCGCTTCCCCGGCGCGGTTGTGTTCGGCCAGCGTTTGCGCGTACATCTGGTATCCCGGAACATAATCGGGATTTGCTTCCAGCAAAGACTTGAAATGCGTTTCGGCAGCGGGGATGTCGCCTTCGCGGAGACATTCGAGCGCAATCCCGTAGCGCGAGAAGGCATCGTTTGGATTTTGCACGAGGAATTGTTCGAGTTTTTGCCGGCGGGTTTTGTTTTGTTCCGTCATAGGGGTCTTGCGTATTATACGTGTAGGGCGAGCAGTGGCCAACGGCGCTGCGCAAGGGAGAGCAATGAGGGCAAAGGAAAAGGCGACAGCTCGACTGATGGATGAGTGGAGAGTGAAGGGTAAACCGGCGAGCGCGTCGGCTTCGGAGATGGCGGAAGTGGTGCTGCCGGCGCAGACCAATGTCCTCGGCAAGCTGCTGGGTGGGCACGTGATGCATATGGTTGACATCGTGGCGGCCATGGCGGCCAGCCGGCATGCCAACAGTTATATGGTGACCGCTTCTGTGGACTACATTGATTTCCGGAATCCCGTGAATTTGGGCGAAATTGTGATGCTGAAAGCGCAAGTGAATCGCGTGTTCACAACTTCGCTGGAAGTTGGCGTGGAAGTCTTTTCAGAAAATCTTCTGACGGGTGAGCGGAAACATACCACTACCGCGTTTGTGACCTTTGTGGCGATCGACGAATTCACGCGCAAGCCGCGGCCCGTGCCGCCGTTGATTCTCCGAACCTCGGAAGAAAAGCGGCGCTGGCGAGAAGCCGCGAAGCGCAGGGAGATTCGACTCGCTCACAGGCTCAGAGAGAAAGGCTAGTTGGCGAAGCTGACGCGGACTTCGTCGGCGACTTTCATTGCGTGCTGGACGCAGGTGGCGATGGCGGGGCCATTCAGGTAATTCGCCGAAAAATAGAGGCCGGGAAAACCGGCACGCAGGGTTTCAATTGCGGCAATCCTTGCGGTGTGGCCCAGATTGTATTGAGGGATCGCGCGCTCCCAGATCGTCACGCTGGTGAAGACCGGCTCTTTGCGCAGGTCGAGCAAAGGCGTCATCTCGCGGTGGACCAGTTGAGCGAGAGTCTCCGGGGTCTTGCCGATGGCGCCGGGGTTTGTTGCGCCTCCAACAAAGCTGGTGAGCAGCGCCTGACCTTCCGGAGCCCGGCCGGGAAAAAGCGAAGAGTTCCAGACGGTGCCAAGCAGGCTGAGGCCGGAAGAGCGCGGCACGAGGAAACCGAACCCTGCGAGACTGTTGCCAATATCACTCCTCCGATAGCCGAGCGAAACGACCGCGACACCCGAATAGGCAATCGCGCCGAACTGGGCGGCGAATCCCAGATCCAGCGGTTCGAGCAGTCTGCCCGCGGTTTCCGCCGGCACCGCGAGAATCAACCGCTCCGTTTCCACGGTTTCTTCGCCCCTCGGCCCGCGCAGGCTGGCGCGAAAACGGGCGGCTTTTGGTTCGAGGCTGCAGTCCATGGCTTCAATGCGCGAAACTTCCGTGCCGCAAGTCAAACGCTCCCCCAATCGCGCGGCGATGGCGCGGATAAGTGTTTCGTTGCCCTCACGAAACGCTTGCAACGTAGCCTTCTCGAGCCGCGCTTCGGGCTGCGTGCCGTTGGCGGCTTTCCGCTGCTTCAGTACCTTGAAGATGCCACGGGCTACGCTTCCTGCAGCCTTTTCGGCTTCATAAAGAATCGGGAAAGCGGCGCGCAGGCTTAATTTTTCCGGATCGCCGGCGTAGATGCCCGAAACGAACGGGCCGACCAGGCGATCGAGCAGGGTTTCTGAAAATTTGCGGCGAACGAAGCCGGCGACGGATTCGTCGGGTTCCGGCGATTGGCTTGTGCCGAAGATATCGCGAAGAATTGCGGTGCGCGTTCCGCCGCTCATGAAGGGAGAAGCAAGCAAACCAGGGCCCATCGGTACATTCTGGAGTTTTCCGCCAATCAGGATATAGCGGGGCGCTTTGGGATCCGCGAGCACACGTTCGTCCTCGATACCAAGGTCGCGGCACAGGGCTGCCGTGGAGCCATTTCCGCTGAAACTCTGCGGGCCGCACTCGACAAGATACCCGTCGCGCTTGACCGACTGAATCACTCCGCCGGGGCGGGGCGCCGCCTCCACCACGCGCGTGGCGATGCCCGCCTTCTGCAAGGCGTACGCAGATGCGAGCCCGGAGACGCCCGCGCCCACAACCAGAGCTTCAACTCGATCGGACATGCGTAGAGCCCCTGCTGAGGTTAAAGGGTCTTGGAAAAGAGCGGCCGCGCGGCCAACTGCTGCTTCTCCAGATAGGGATCAAAAACCATGGCCAGGTTACGGATAAAAATGCGGCCCAGCCAGGCGGTGCGTATTTCCCTGTCGTTGATCACGACCAGGCCATCCTCCTGCGGGATTTTCAGCTGTCCGAGTTCCGGCGTGAAGTATTCATCGAAATGGATGCCGAAGTGTTTTGAAATTTCGTCTTTCACGATCACGGTGTGGCACAGCAGGCGGCTGATCACTTCGCGGCGGATGACGTCGTCCTCTGAAAGGCGGTAGCCGCGCATGGTGGCGACGCCGCGCTCCTCGACCGCTTTTTCCCACGACGGCAGGTCGCGATGGTTCTGCGCATAGGTTTCCTGAATGCCGCTGATGGCGGTGATGCCCATGCCGTAGAGGTCCGCGCCCGCTTTGGTGGTATATCCCTGAAAATTGCGGTGCAGTGTGCGATTGCGTTGCGAGACGGCGAGTTCGTCGTTTTCCTTGGCGAAGTGGTCCATCCCGATGTAGAGATATCCGGCTTCCAGGAATTTCAGCAGGCCGCTGCGGAAAATATCGAATTTCTTCATGCCCTCGGGCAGGTGTCCCACGAAGGAGCCCTGCTGTTTTTTGAGCCAGGGCACATGCGCATAACTGAACATGGCGATGCGGTCGGGAGAGAGGCCGACAATCTGCTCGACTGTGTGCGCGAAACTTTCCGCGGTCTGATACGGCAACCCGTAAATCAGGTCCACATTGATGCTGTCGAATCCGAGTTCCCGCGCAGCGGCGATCAGGTCGCGAGTCTGTTCGTAGGGCTGGATCCGGTGGATGGCCTTCTGCACGTCCTCCTTGAAATCCTGAACGCCCATGCTCAGGCGGTTGAAGCCCAACTTGCGCAGGATTTCCAAGTGGGCGGGCGAAGTCACGCGCGGATCGACTTCGACGCCGATTTCCGCGTCGGGTGCGAAGCTAAAGCGCTCCTTCGTGTAGACAAACAAATCTTCGATCTGCTCGGGCGAGAGATACGTGGGCGTGCCGCCGCCCCAATGGAATTGCGCGACCTGGCGATCGCGAGAAACCCGGCTGGCGATGTGGTCGATCTCTTTTTTCAGGAAGCCGAGATAAGGAGGGGTGACGCTTTTATCCTTGCGGATGATGACGTTGCATGCGCAGAACAGGCACAGGCTCTCGCAGAATGGAAGATGCATGTACAGCGAAACCGGGCTGCGCTTCACTTCGGCGGCCTGCATCGCCGCTTCGAAATCCTTCGGCCCGAAGGAATCGTTCCACACCGGAGCCGTGGGATAGCTCGTGTAGCGGGGGCCCGGGCGATTGTAGCGGGTGACGAACTCTTCTCCGACGGAGAGTTCTTCCTGCATCTCCCGCAACGATGGATTCATGCTCGACAAGGCGCTCGCCTCCTGCGCTCAACCGCGCGTTTCGACCGCCGGCTGCGCTTGCTGAAGCGCGGCCTGCTGGCCGGTGTAAATGAACAATTGCGCGTTTTCCACGGGGGTGTGCTGCAAAATCCCGTGGCCAAGATTCAGAATGTGGCCGTGGCCGGATAGCTCGGCGGCAATGTCCAGGGTCGCCTGGCGGATTTTATCCGCGGGCGCGAACAAAATGGCGGGATCGAGATTCCCCTGCAAGGCCACACGCGCGCCGGCCAGTTTGCGAACCTCGGTTAGCGAAATGCGCCAATCCACGCTCAGCACGTTGGCTCCCGCGCGGACCACCGCGGGGAGCAGGTGATGCGAGGCCTTGGTGTAATAGATGACCGGGACTTTATTCCCGAGGCCGGAGATAATTTCCTGCACCGCGGGCAGCACAAACTCCGTGTAATCTTTCAAATCCAGTTCGCCGCACCAGGTGTCAAAAAGCTGCACAGCGGAAACGCCCGCGGCAATCTGGGCCTTGAGGTAGAGAATCGTTGCGCGCGCGATTTTCTGCAGCAGTTCGCGGAAAACTTTCGGCTCGCTGTAGAGAAAATTCTTCACGGTCGCGAAGCCTTCTCTGGTGCGGCCCTCCACCATGTAACACGCCAGCGTCCATGGCGAAGCCGCAAAGCCAAGCACGGGCACCTCCGGCCCCGCTTGTTTCACGGTGCGGCGCAGGGCTTCCATCAAGAAGCCGGTTTCCACTTCCGGATCGAAGATGTGCAACTTGCGAACGCCGGCTTCCGTGCGCACAGGCTCCGGCAGATTGGGCCCTTTGTCTTCGAGTTCGAGCGGCAGACCCATGGCTTCGGCAGGAATCAGAATGTCGGAGAAGATGATGATGGCGTCCACCCCGAGGCGCCGAAACGGCTGCAGGGAAACTTCCACGGCCAGGTCTGGCGTCTTGCAAACTTCCAAGAACGAATGTTTTGCACGAATCTCGCGGTATTCAGGCAGGTAGCGCCCGGCCTGCCGCATCATCCAGACGGGTAGCCGCGGAACGGGCTCGCAACGTGTGGCGCGAGTAAACAGCTCCTTGCGGGTCAATCCAGTGGCCTCGTTGGTCATAAGTCCTGAAGTCACAGAATAACAAATCCGCCAGCTTCCCGCTTTGCCGGAAGGGTTGCACGTCACGGACAGAGAATTGCCTGCTCAGCCTTAAAAATCAAAGGCTATACCGATGGTAGGGGTGATGGGAACGCCCTGCGAAGTAAGGACGATCGTGTTCCCGGTCGGACCAACGTCAAAAGCAGAGAAGACGGGGTTGTAATGATTGGTGGTGTTGAGTAGTTCTCCATAGAGACCGAGTTTCCACTTCGGAAACTGCCAGGATTTGTCGATTCGCAGATCGAGCCGTTCATAGGCGCTGAGACGAAAATTGGATCCCTCACCAGGGATTACCGGAAAGCCGGAACCATAAAGATTTTTGACGCCAAGACGGACGGTGGGCGTAAGGCGATAGCTGGCGAACAGGTTCAGATTGTTCCTCTGGTCCGCAAGTGTTGGACCATAATTTGTCCCCGGAAACACCACCATTGGAATTTGCGGAAACCCGTAGGAAATGGTTTTCTCTCGAGCATAGACAAGCGTATAGCCAATCCAGCCGGACAAACGGTTTTCGCTGCGACGTTGCAAAAGCACCTGCACACCGCGCGAATAGTCCTTCCCAGTTTGCACGGAAGTTGCGATTCGAGTTTTAGGATTCAGAGTAAAGAAATCAGCCCGGTTGTCATTCTGCCGGTCGAAGACTTCGACCCGGAAGCGAGTACGTACTCCGAGCTTTTCTTCCAGAGCAACAAGATACTGACTCGAGGTGTAGGGCAGTGCAGCCTGGCAAAGGGTTTGTGAGTTTGGGAAGGTACAGAACGTGATACCGCCGTTGTTGCTAAAGAATTCACTATACTTCCCCCAGCTCGCTTCCACCTGGGTGTCAGCAAGCACGCGAAGGGAAGCGGAAGCCTGGCCGGTGAAGGGTTCAATGCGCACCGCAGCCTGCTTGGCCCAGCGCAAACCGCCGGCCAACACCAGGCGGCCTTGCCAAAATTGCTGCGTCGCTTGCGCGAAGGCGTTTTGCGAATGGAAAGCAAATTCGTCGTAGGTATGGATGGGTGGGCCGGGGAGAAACTCATAGAAGTTGTATTCTTCATTGATGAGCGGGCGGCGGTTGGAGTATCCGGCTTGGAAAACTCCTCCCTCCCTGTAACTCCAGGAGAGGATTGTGCCACCCGAGCATTCGCGGTCCAATTGGCGGCTGAGAACGACGCCAGTGGGATTGTCCTGTTGGTAGCCGGAGCGCACGTAGGCCGCGCGGCTGTCCAGGACGAGATTAGGGAGAATTTGCCAGCGCCAGCCGAAACGTCCGATGCCGAGGTCGTTACTTCCGGTCTTAAACGCCGTTGGCGGATCTGTCGTGGGGATGGAGGGATTGCTGACATGGGTCTGGCCGCCGGTGGCGAAGAAGGTGACCGTATGAGCCGGCGTGATGTCGTAGGTCACTTTCAGGTTGGTGTCGTAGATGCCAGCGTCTGAGTAGCTGCTACTGTCAATGAATTGGTCCAGATAACCGGTGTAGCTTTTTCGCGCACTAATCAGCCAAGTGCCATGGTGGGAGCGGCTGAATCCGCCTTCGGCGAGTCCTTCGACATCGACGAGTCCCAGAGAGAAGTGGAAGGTCGGTGGCCCTTCGGTTCCCGTGCGGGTGGTGATGGCTAGGGCCGCGCCGGCGTCCTCCGCGTAGCGCATGGGATAGGCGACCGGAAGGAGGCGGAGTTCGTCAACACTGTTGCCTGTAAAGAGGCTTAGCGAAGCCGCATCCGGGAAGCCCGGTATCGTGTGCAAAAGATTGGGCACGCGCACGTCATCCACATAGACACCCACATCTTCGTAAGGCGCGCCCATGACGGAAAACTGGGCCTGCAGGTCGTTATTGGCTGAGGCGGAAACGCCGGGGAGTGATTCTAGAGAGCGATAAGGATCGTTCACAGCGACGGTGGAGGTCTGCTGGAGTTCGGTCGAAGTGAGATTCAGATCGCCTACGGCAGGCCAATCAGAGGGTTCAAAGACGTCGCCACGCACTTCGACGACTTCATTGCGGCGAAAGAAGTCAGGCACCAGAAAGATCTCGAATTCCTTGGAATCATCCGGCGCGGAAAGGGAGAAGGTTTGGGTGGCGCCGCGATAGCCGACGCCGTTAGCGCGAAGGGTGTAATTACCCGGAGGGACCCCAGAGAACCGGAACTTGCCGTCCTTGGAGGTTTCGATGCGCAGGTTGGATTCCGCAATCGAGACCTGAATCTTGCCGAGAGGTTCGCCGCCTTCGGCATTCTTGACCGTGCCGCTGATTTCCGCCCCAACCGCGGCAAGCGGGGTAAGTATTAGAACGGTTGCCAAAATCAGGATGATTTGCGACTCATGGAGGCGGCAAACCGTGTTTGGGCCCATGGGTACCGAGTTCCCCAAGAATTGAAGTCGCGCGGCCTTCTTCCTGCTTAGACGGTCTTTGGGTAACCAGGTGTTTCTCTGACGTTGCTCTTATATAGCATTTGTATACATAAAGCCAACCTTAACCCGCTCTCCAGTTCACCCCTCCACGGGTGAGGCCGTTCCTAGCACTGGCTACCAGGCCTCCCGGCAGTAACACCCCTCAGGCCCTGCTTGCCGCAGGCAGGCTCAAAGGTCTGAGCTAAATCACATTGTGATTGTGAACTGCGTCACTCGGCGCCAGTCCGCATGAACGTAAAATTCTTTCGCCGTTGAGAATGCGGCGCCAATGGAAGATACCTGTGACTGCGATATACTGGGCCTATCTGAGATGTCGCGCAGGCCGGAGGGTGAGCCATCTCCCTCTGCGTCCCGGCCCGTCAAGGATTCAAGCCGATGAACCATATCTTCGTCATGTTGACCGTGCTGGCCTACCTGCTGAGCATGGGCCTGTACATGAGCTTCCTCTATAGCGGGAAAGAGGTTACCGGGCGACTTGCTACCGTGTTGATGTTCATGGGTTTAGTGTGCCATTACGTGGCCCTTCTGGGCCGCGCCCGGGCCATGCATTCCGTGCCGTACCATGATCTCCAAGGCTCGATGTCCCTGTTTGGCTGGCTGCTAGCGGTCACCTATCTTTGCCTTGAAATCTATCACCGCCAGCGGACCGTTGGCGCCTTTGTGGTTCCCATCATACTGGCATTCTTTCTCGCCGCCTCGTTTGCGCCGGACCATCCCGCCGCACCAACCGAGGCCCGCGGGATAGTCTTCGCCCTGCACGTCACCCTGAGCATCCTGGCCTACGCCGGGTTTGCCCTGTCCTGCGTCCTGAGCCTGATGTTCCTCGGGGAAGAGCGGTTGCTCCGCAAGCGCAAGGTGGGCGACATTGTCTGGCGCCTGCCGTCACTGGAACTTCTCGAGCGCATGAGCCACACCAGCGTCCTCGTTGGCCTCGTCACCATCACAGTCGGCACGGCTCTCGGATTCCTCGCCGTCGATCGCCAAGCCGGCCAGCACTGGTATTTCGATCCCAAGTACATCGTCACGCTGGTGGTGCTGCTGCTCTACGCGGCCTATGTCCAGTTGGCGCGCACCACGGCCTGGAGAGGGGCGCGTGCCTCCAAATTGTGTGTGTTCAATTTTGTTCTGGTGGTGCTCAGCTTTACGGTGGTGAATCTCTACTTTTCAGCGCATCACCGGTATTTCTAGGAGCGCGCTTCGCGCAGCATGGAGATCGTACTCGTTGGCCTGAACTTCCGCACAGCGCCCGTTGAGGTGCGTGAAAAGGTATCGTTTTCCGGCGAACAGGCGCAGAGGGCCGCCGAAGAGCTTCGCTCGCGGGGAATCCTCGAAGAGACGCTGGTGCTTTCCACCTGCAATCGCAGCGAAGTCTACGGCGTGCGTTCAAACGCCAATCACGAATCGGCGGGAGCCCTGTCGTCTTTCTTGAGTTCATTCCACGAGGTGTTGCCAGACAAGCTGAATCCTTCGCTCTATCACCACTACGATCAAGATGCGGTACGCCACTTGTTCCGCGTTTCCGCCGGCCTCGAATCCATGCTGTTGGGCGAAGCGGAAATTCTCGGGCAGGTCCGCGACGCGTACTTGCGTGCGCATGAAGGCCGTGTGACGGGCCCGGTGCTGAACCGGTTGTTCCAGGCGGCGCTCGAAATCGGCAAGCGGGTGCGTGCGGAAACGGAACTGGGCACGCGGCCGGTGGGCGTTGCTTCGGCCGGAATAAAACTGGCCGAGCGCATTTTCGGAAAGCTCCAGGACCGCAGCGCACTGGTTCTCGGCGCCGGCACCGTCAGCGAGCAAGTTGTTTCCCAGTTGCGCGACCGCAAAATCAAGAAGCTCTACCTGATGAACCGCTCGCGCGAAAAGGCCGAGGAGTTTGCGCGCCAATACAGCGGGAAAGTCCTCGAATGGGGAGAGTGGGACACCTCGCTGAAATTTCCCGATGTCCTCGTATCGGCGGTGGGCATACAGGACTTTGTAGTGACCAAGGCGATGGTCGAGCGGGCCATGGCTTCGCGCGGAAATCGCGCCCTGTTTCTGATGGACCTGGGCATGCCCCGCAATGTTGACCCGGCGGTGGCCGACATTTATAACGTCTATCTGTACTCGATGGAAGATTTGACGGAAATCGTGAATCAGAATCGCGACGCGCGGCAGAGCGAGGTACCCAAGGCGGAATCGCTGGTGGAAGACCACGTGGCCAAGTTCATCTCCTGGCAGGCCAGCGTCGAGCTGACGGGCGTGCTGGAAACCCTGCGCGACAGCCTGAAGCAGCGGCGTGCCACTTTCCTCGAGGAGCGCCTTTCGGGCATGAACCATTTCGGCGGAGAAGACCGTGAGAAAATCGGAAAGCTGATGGACGAATTGATCGAACACCTGCTGCTGCATCCCGCCGAGCGCCTGCGCACCGAAAAAGAGCTGCGCCGCAAGATTCAGAACGTCGAAGCCATTCGAGATTTGTACTTATCGGACCGGGAGAAACCGTGAAGCCCCTTCGCATCGGTTCAAGAGGCAGCATTCTGGCGCGCTGGCAGGCCGAATTCGTGCGCAAACAGCTTTTTCAGCTCACCGGCGTCGAAACCGAAATCATCATCATCAAGACTTCCGGCGACAAGGTGCAGCAATCTCCGCTGGCGAAAATTGGCGGGAAGGGAATTTTCATCAAGGAGCTGGAAGAAGCGCTGCTGGAAGAAAGCATCGACTTGGCCGTGCACAGCGTGAAAGATATTCCGACGGAAACGCCGGGCAGGTTGCACTTTCCCGCGGTTTGCCGGCGCGACGATGTGCGAGACTGCCTGATTTCGCACGCGGGAACGCTGCTGGCGAATTTGAAGCAGGGCGCGCGCGTCGGCACCGGCAGTCTTCGCCGTCAGGCGCAGTTGCGCCACTTTCGGGCCGACCTCGACTTTCGCGATCTCCGGGGCAACGTGGATACCCGCCTGCGCAAAGTGGAAAGCGGCGAATATGATGCGATCGTGCTTTCCAAGGCGGGGCTGGACCGCCTGGGCTGGACCCAGAAGATCACCGAGCCGCTTTCAACCGAAATTTCGCTGCCCGCCGTGGGACAGGGCGCTATTGCAATTCAGTCGCGCGTGAGTGATCGCGATGCCGACGAGGTGCTGTCCAAGCTGGACGATGTGGAAACTCGCACCGCGATCATCGCGGAACGCGCGCTGCTGTCTGCGTTAGAGGGCGGATGCCAGGTGCCCCTTGGGGCGTGGGCGCGCATGGAGCGTACCGAGCTTGTGATGGAAGCCGTGGTTTGCTCCGTGGATGGCACGCAATATGTTCGCGAGAAGGCCACCGCGCCGCCGGACCAGGCCACGCAGCTTGGCGAACACCTGGCCCGTGTGCTTGCCGAGGGTGGCGCGCGGAGTATTCTCGAAGGGGTGCAGCGCGCCCGTGGGTGAAACGAATCAAAACCCGCTCGTAGGGAAGCGCGTCGTGGTGACGCGGGCGCTCGAGCAGAGCCAATCGCTTGCTGACGCATTGCGCGAAGCGGGCGCCGAGCCGGTTTTGCTGCCTCTCCTTACCATCGCGCCCGCGGATAATCTCGCCGAACTCGACGCCTGCCTCAGGAATTCCGCGCGGTTCGACTGGGTGTTTTTTACCAGTCAAAACGCCGTGCGCGCACTACAGCAGCGCTGCGCGTTGCTGGAACTCCCGCTTCAACAGATGTTCGCTGGGGCGAAAATTGCCGCTGTCGGCCCCGCGACCGCGGAAGCGGCCGCCGCCGCCGGCCTACCCGTAGATTTCATTTCCAGAATTCACAATGGCGTTGCCCTCGCGGAAGAACTTCCCGCCGAGGCCCGGAAGAAACGAGTCTTCCTGCCACGGAGCGATCGCGCGAATCCGGAGTTGATCGAAGTCCTGAATCTCCACGGCTGGCAAGTGACCGCGGTTGTGGCTTACAAAACCGTTTCGCCAAATCCGGATTCACCCGAGGCGCATGGAATCCTGCGGGCCGGCGCGGACGCCATTTTGTTTTTCAGCCCTTCGGCGATACATCATCTCCGCGACCTTCTTGGCGCGCAACGCTTCCGCGAACTCAGCTGCCAATCCATTTTCGTTGCGATTGGCCCGGTCAGTGAAAACGCGCTCAAAGCAGAGGGCATCAGCCGGATCCTCCTGGCGCGGGACACCACGGTGGCCGCCGCGGTCGCCGTGCTCACAGATTTCTTCGCAAAGGCAGGCCAGCAGCAGCCTGCAGGAGCAAAACAAGGATGAGTTTCCCCATTCATCGCCCCCGCCGGATTCGACGCACCGAGGCTTTGCGCGGCCTGGTCCGCGAAACGCGCCTCACTACCGCCGGTTTTGTTTATCCGATGTTTGTCTGCCCCGGGGAGAAAGTTCGCAAGGAAGTCGGTTCCATGCCCGGGGTTTACCAGCAGTCGGTGGATCAGATCGTTGAAGAATGCCGCGAAGTGGAGTCGCTTGGGATCCCGGCCATCATTCTTTTCGGCCTGCCTGAAAGCAAGGATGCCCGTGGATCAAGCTCGCTCGCCAAGACAGGCGTGGTGCAAAGAGCCGTCGAAGCCATCAAGAAGGCGAGACTCAATCTTCTGGTGATTACCGACGTTTGCCTGTGCGAGTACACCGACCACGGGCATTGCGGCGTCGTGGAGGATGGCGAAATCCTGAACGACCCGACGCTGGAAATCCTGGCGCAGCAGGCGTTGTCACACGCGCGCGCGGGCTCGGACATTGTCGCGCCCTCGGACATGATGGACGGGCGCGTGGCGGCGATCCGCAACGTTCTCGATGGCCACAAATTCGAAGACACGCCGATTCTGGCCTACGCCGCGAAATACTGTTCCGGCTTTTATGGGCCGTTCCGTGAAGCGGCGCAATCCGCGCCCCAGTCGGGCGACCGCCGCAGCTACCAGATGGATCCCGCCAACGCGCGGGAAGCGTTGAAAGAAGTTGCGCTGGACCTCGGAGAGGGCGCCGACATCGTGATGGTGAAGCCTGCGTTGCCATATCTCGACATCATCCGGGCGGTGCGCGAACGCTTTGACGTGCCCTTGGGTGCGTACAACGTCAGCGGCGAATACGCCATGGTGAAAGCCGCCGCGCAAAACGGATGGATCGAGGAAAAACGCGTGGTCCTTGAGATTCTGACCGGAATTCAGCGCGCCGGCGCCGACATTATCCTGACCTACCACGCCAAAGACGCGGCTCGCTGGCTGAAATCCTGACTCTTGAAAAAAAAGGTGCCCCGATGAGTGCGACACAAGCGAAGGCAAAACCCGAACGCCGCCGTTCGCGGGAAATATTTGAAAAGGCGGAAAAAGTTCTGGTCGGCGGCGTCAACAGCCCCGTTCGTGCGTTTCGTTCCGTGGGCGGCGAGCCGCTGATTATCGAAAAGGGAAGCGGGCAATACCTTTACGATGCCGATGGCAACGAACTCCTCGATTACGTCTGCTCGTGGGGCGCGATGCTGCTGGGCCATGCGCATCCCGCGGTGAGTGCCGCCATTGCCGAACAAGCGCGGCGCGGCACGAGTTTCGGCGTCACCACCGAACTCGAGTTGCAGCTTGCGACTCTGATCACCAAAGCCATTCCCTTCATCGAAAAAGTCCGCTTCGTTTCTAGCGGCACCGAAGCCACGATGAGCGCTGTGCGTCTGGCGCGCGGCATCACCAAGCGCGATTTCATCATCAAATTCGAAGGCTGCTACCACGGCCATGCCGACAGCTTTTTATCGCAAGCGGGTTCCGGCCTTCTGACGCTGGGAATCGCCGAATGTCCCGGCGTTCCCCAGGCGCTTGCGGCGCTGACCTTGAACGTTCCTTACAACGACCTGCCGGGCGTCGAGAAACTGTTCAGTGAATACAAAGGCAGAATTGCGGCGGTAATCGTGGAGCCGGTAGCCGCGAACATGGGCGTGGTCCTGCCGAAGGAAGGCTTCTTGCAGGGCCTCCGCGACCTCACGCGCAAGAATGGCGCCCTGCTCATAATTGACGAGGTCATCACCGGCTTCCGGCTGCACAACGGGGCGGTGCAAACGCTTCTTGGCGTCCAGGGCGACCTGACCACCATGGGGAAAATTATCGGGGGCGGCGTGCCGGTTGCCGCGTACGGGGGAAGCGCGGAATTGATGAACAATGTCGCGCCCCTGGGGCCTGTCTATCAAGCCGGCACTCTCGCTGGTAATCCTCTGGCCATGAGCGCCGGAATCGCCACGATGGGCGAACTCGCGAAGCCCGGCCTCTACGACGGTGTGAACGCGCTCGCCAAAAAACTGGTGCACGGCCTCGGGAACGCTCTGGCCGGCGCGGGAATCCCCGCCCAGGTCAATAGCATGGGCTCGCTTTCCACCATTTTCTTCACGCCGGAGCCAGTAACTGATCACAATGGCGCCAGGAACTCCGACACGAAACGCTACGCCCGGTACTTCCGCGAAATGCTCAATCGCGGCATCTTTTTGGCGCCTTCGCAATTTGAAGCCGCGTTTGTTTCCGCGGCCCACACCCCCGCGGATATCGACCGCACCATCTCCTCCGCGCAGGAAGTGCTAAAATTCATCGCGGCTCAGCCGCGCGAATAAATTTACAACCAAGAGGGAATCCCGATGCACGAGGTGCTTGAAGAGCATGCCCATCATCATGAGGATGACGAGCCCTGGACGTTGCCCGTCGCCATCACCATCTCCATCCTCGCGGTACTCGTGGCGATGGCCACGCTGATGGGCCATCGCTCGAGCATCGAAGTGGTGCTTCTGCAAACCCAGGCGAGCGACCAGTGGGCCTTCTACCAGGCCAAGAATATCCGCCTCCACGAAATGCAGAGTATCGCGGACCTGATCGAAGTCCTGGATCGCGGGGAGAAAGAAAAGGCCGAGGCATTGCGCGAGAAGTACAAGAAGGAAATCGATCGCTACGAAAAAGACAAAGACCAAATCAGCGAAAAGGCCAAGGAGTTTGAAAACGAGCGCAGGGTGTTCTCCAGACGGGAAGACCGATACGATGCCGGGGAAGTTATCCTGGAAATCGCCCTGATCATCTGTTCCCTGACGCTTCTCACCAAGCGGAAAACATTCTGGTATTCCGGAATCGCGATCGGAACAGTTGGATTCTTTGTGGGCTTGAGCGGCTTTCTGGTCCACTGACCCAGCAAACTATGGCGGGACGAATCCGGGCTCGACGCGGACGCAAGCTGTCACCGGGACAAACGGCCTCTACGCAACGGAAGGCGGGCGGTTGCCCCGCAGCAGCGCCAACTCGTCCTTCAGCTTGTCAATGCGATCCAGCAATTCCTTATGCCGCAGCAGATCCGTGTCCGGTTTTTTGCCGATGAAAGTGAGCGTGCCCCCCGGCTCCAGGATGCACTGATCCACTTCGCTCAGCGATCCGAATCCCTGCTTTCGTGCCGCTGCTTCCAGTTGCGCAGTGGTAATCAGTTCCTTCTTCAAATGTTCAGGCCGGAGCTTGCCGCCCTCAATCAAAACGTCTGCATTGCCTTCGACAAGCTGGTCAAGATTCTTGTGCTTGTAGAGAAACCGCACGGTGAGGTAATTCACCGCCAGCAGGGAAGTGGCGCCCAAAATTCCGCCGGAGACGGAATTGTCGTCTCCGATAATCGCGTTCTGCACTGTATTCGACAGGGTTAGCAGCACAACCAGGTCAAAGGGATTCAATTGCACCAGCTCGCGCTTGCCTGCGAGGCGCAGCATGATCACCAGGAAAAAGTACACGATTACCGGCCGCAGGATCTTTTCCAGAATCGGCAGCGTGATCACAAACATGTCTTTCCACATTCCGTGCATGGGGCGATCCTCCAGGAGCCGGCCTCAGGCGGCGCAGCTCGCGCAGATTCAGCAACTTATGGCTAGGGAGAGTAGCACGACCCCGGCGAGCGCGGCAGACCGGTGGCCTAATCCGCCTGTCCTTTCGTACAGTCATTGTTTCGAAACCTGGCACTCTCAACTGCTATACGAAACTGTCCGGAATGGGTACAGTAAAAGCAGGCGAATTACCTTCAGCAAGCGCTTTCTGATTCTAGGTCGATCCTTGGAGGCTTCCGCAAGTCCCGCCGGTAGTTCTGCGTTCGAGCCGGCCAATGAAGCGACAATTAAATGGCCCAGAGAATTTTCTCGGACCCCGGAATCGCTCTCGGGACCGCACAACTTGCGTCCTTGCTGGACTCCACCAGGGAAATCATCGCGGTTCTTTCTGCCGACGGCACCCTGCGTTTCGCCAATTCCACTTTCCAGAGCAGTTTGGGTTATCGCCCCGATGAACTCATCGGCCGCAGCCTTCACGCTTTGGTGCACTCCGTCGACGTTGGGCCTGTTCGCACCCACCTGCAGCAGGTGGCCGCCGAGAACGGCGCTCCCCTCGTCAGCCGTTGCCGTTTCCGCAGCCGGGATGGCTCCTGGCGCTGGTTTGAAATCACCTGCCGCAGCCGCCTCTCCGATCCCTCGATCGAGGGAATTCTTCTCTACGGCCTGGACGTTACGGAACTTCATCGGATGGAATCCGAGCGCCAGGTGATTTCGGATATCGTCCACGCGCTGAACCAAACCGCCAACCTCGATCAGCTTCTCAATCGCATTCATGTCGCCCTGAAGCGCATCTTGTCGGCCGAGAATTGCTTCGTTGCGCTGCACAATCCTCAGCGGGATGTTTTCGAATTTCCGTTTTTCGCAGATGAATACGATACGGCTCCCCCGCCGCAAAAAGTGGACCGGAGCTGTACCGCGTATGTATTCCGCACCGGAAAAGCCAATCTGATCCCACAATCGGATTTTGACCGGCTGGCGGCACTTGGTGAAGTGGAGCTCGTGGGTTCGCCCTCGCCGGCATGGCTCGGCGTGCCACTGAAGACGCCCACGGCCACCATCGGGGTTCTCGTCGTGCAGCACTACCAGAACGAGCACGCTTACGACCTGCGCGACCTGGAGTTCCTGGACTCCGTCGGAGGCCACATCGCGCTGGCCATCGAACGCCGCCGAGCCGAAGAGGAATTGCGCAAGAGCGAGTCCATGCTCAGCCTGTTGTTCGAACACAATCCGCTTCCCACCTGGCTCTACGACGTCGAGAGTTTGCGCATTATCCGGGTCAATCAGGCGGCTGTCGGCCAGTACGGCTACTTGCAGGAAGAGTTCGAGCGCATGACGATTCTGGAGATTCGCCCGGGAGCCGAGCGCGCCAAGGCGGAAACGCACTTGTTACAGATGAAAGCTGAGAACGAAGAGCACGGTTTCTGGCTGCATCAGGGCAAAGACGGGAAAACGTTCGAAGTGGAACTGATCTCCCACGAGCTTGTTTATGCCGGCAGGCGCGTACGCCTGGTGGTCGCGCAGGACATCAGCGAGCGGCGGCACCTGGAATTGCAATTGCGCCAGTCGCAGAAGATGGAAGCTGTGGGGCGCCTGGCGGGCGGAGTCGCGCACGATTTCAACAATCTGCTGATGGTGATCAAGGGACACACGGAGTTGTTGCTGAGTGCGTTGTCTCCCACCGATTCCATCGCGCGGAAAATCGAGCAGATCGATCGTTCTGCCGACCGCGCGACAACCCTTACCCGTCAGTTGCTAGCGTTCAGCCGCTTACAGGTCCTTCAGCCGCAGATCATCAATCTCAACTCGGTTGTCGAAGAGATGGGCAAGCTCCTGCCCCGACTGATCGGAGAAGACATCGAATTGGTCCTTCGGCCCGACGAGAAGCTGGGCACGATTCGCGCCGACGCCAGCCAGATGGAACAGGTGATCATGAATCTGGCCGTCAATTCGCGCGACGCCATGCCGACCGGCGGAAAACTCCTGATCGGCACACGCAATTGCGACCTGGACCAATCCTACACCGCCAGTCATCCCCTGATGAAACCCGGCTCGTACGTGCTGCTGGACGTCACCGATACCGGCACCGGCATGGATGAAGAAACGCAGGCGCACATTTTCGAGCCGTTCTTCACCACCAAGGAAAAGGGCAAGGGAACGGGCCTCGGCCTGGCCACGGTGTATGGAATCGTCAAGCAGAGCGGTGGGTTTATTTGGGTTTACAGCGAACTTGGCAAAGGCACCTCGTTCAAGATTTATCTCCCGCGCGTAAACGAGGCGGAAATACGTGTCGGCACTCCGAAGCCAGTGGCCGAACTTCCCGCTGGCACGGAAACCGTGCTGCTGACCGAGGACGAGCAGGACGTCCGCGAAATTGCACGCGAATTTCTGGAATCCGGCGGTTACAAGGTGATCGAAGCCAAAAACGGCAAGGAAGCAATCACCATCGCCGGCGAGCATCGCGGCAAGATCGATCTGCTGGTCACCGACATGGTGATGCCGGGGATGACTGGCCAGGAACTCGCCGTGCGACTTCAGCAGGAACATCCCGATGTCTCGGTCGTTTTCATGTCCGGTTACAGCGAGCACGCGGCAACCGAAATGGCCAACGCGGATCCATCGGTTCGGCTTCTGACCAAACCCTTCAGCCGCGGCGCCATCCTGCGCACGGTCCGCGAAATCCTGCAAAACCGCAAAAAATCGTAGCCGCGTTTCTCTAGCCACCCCTTCAAGGGTGAGGGTTTCCCGAGCACAGGCAAAATCGCACCACAAAAATGAATTCGCTCAGGCCCTGCCTGCCGCAGGCAAGCTCGAAGACCTGAGCTAGAAATCGCAGGAATTTGTGAAACGTGTTTAGCGGGAAGTATTTCAGCTGACTTTTGGATGCTTCTTATGCCAAGAGGTCGATTGCTGAAAAATTCTCCCGCCCTGCAGGACCGCCGTATCATCTCCCGCGCGTCCCACAAACTGCAATCCAACAGGCAAATTCTTATCCGTGAACCCGCAAGGCACTGAAATCGCCGGCAGTCCACAAAGATTTCCAATCGCGCCCATTGGATCGGGAAAAGAAAGCCCCTTGATCAGGTTAAGGCTAAGCGGAGTCGCCGCTGTGGGAAGCGAAGCAGTCGCCAGCACGTCATAGGAATCGAAAAGATCCGCCATTTTCTTCTGTAGAATGTCTCGAATGCGCAAGGCCGTCGTGTAATCCGCACCGGAAACGCTTTGGCTCACATATCCGCCGACCCGCCCGACGGGATCAATCAGTTCCTTCACCCGTCCGGAACGGATCAATTGCGAAAACGCTGAACCTGCTTCTCCAGACAAAATTAGAGTAGCGGCATCCTCCCACGGCCCTTCGGGCAAAGCAGCGTCCCTTACGGAAGGGAAGTGGTGCTTGAGAGTGGCCTTTGCCGCATCAATGATTTTTCCAACGCCCGGTTCGAATTGCTTCCACGCGTTCGTCAGCCAGCCGATCCGCAGGCTGCGCCCCTTCAGATCCGCCGCGGGCGAATAGGTGAATGCCGCCTTGTCCACCGGAAGCGTGCTCCGATCCAAGGGATCGTGCCCTGCAATTGCCGCGAAAATGTTGGTGCAATCCTCCGCCGAGCGGGCCAGCGGCCCGATCTTGTCCATCGAGTAGGACAACGCCATCGCGCCGCGCCGGCTCACCCGCCCATATGTCGGCCGCAACCCGCTGACGCCGCAAAACGCCGAAGGGCAGACAATTGAGCCCCACGTTTCTGTCCCGATCGCAAATCCCGCCAGTGCGGCCGCGACAATCGCGCCCGACCCCGAAGACGATCCACAGGTCCAGCACTTCGTGTCCCACGGATTCCTCGTTTCGCCCTGCAAGGAGGCCGAAGCGTAGGCATAGCCCATCCCGCCGGCCAATTCGATCATCGCCGCTTTGCCGAGCAGGATGGCGCCGACGTTTCGCAGGTGCTCGATCACCGTCGCGTTGTAATCAAACACCTGATCGGCAAACGGTTTCGCACCCCACGTGATGGGAATTCCTTTCACGGCCAGCAAATCTTTCGCCGCATACGGGATTCCGTGCAACGGTCCGCGGTAGTGCCCGCGCTGAATGTCCTTCTCCGCCGCGTGCGCCTGCTCCAGCGCCAGATCGGGAGTGAGTCGTGCATAGGCGTTCAACTTCGGCCCCAGCGCCTCGCTTCGCGCAAGATAGCTTTCCGTCAATTCCACGGGAGAAATTTGCTTGGATTGAATTCGCTTCGCCAGTTCGCCAACGGAGAGGTAGAGCACCTGTTCGCTGAGCATTCGCCGTTCCCTCAGGATTTCCTCGCCGGTGTGGCCGGCGGCTGGACTGGTTTCTTTTCGCGTTCCACCAGGGGCTTCAGATAAAGCGCGGGCGCGTCTCCATTTTCAAGGGGATATGCACGCACCTTGTCGAGGCTCGCTTGGGTGACAAGATTCATTTCGCGCAGCGAAACTTTCTCTTCCGCGCTCAGCTGGCTGCCGTACTGGCCGAGTATCTGCTGGTAACGAGCCTCCGCCTCCGCCAGGCTTTCCTGAGAGAGGTTCGGATGTGCCTCCGCCGGCTGCTGCGCCGGAATCGCGATAGTGGAATCTGCAAAGACGCTCGCCGCCGGAACAATCGAGGCGCTTGCCGAAAGCAACGCCACTCGCCGGCCAAATTGCCGTCTTGAAATCCCGCCCTTCCTCGTTTCGTTCATCGTGCCTTCCCCCAGCAACGCAAGCACCCAACTCAATTTCGTCGTCAGCCGAGGCTACTGAATTCGGCGAAATGCGTCAACTGGCGGGTGGGATAAGGGATAGGAGCGAGCGAAACTGCCCTATGTGCGCATGCATATTGATTGACTTACGCGAATCCATTGTGGTTGACTTGCGGCGAATGACTATTGGGGATGTCCGATGGAGCATTTTCCAGTAAGTTTGGAGCGTTCGCCGCCGTTGATTATATGCAAGAATTTAGGCGGTTGCATATGAATGTACGACAAAATTTCCCAAACATGGCAATCGAACTGCAACAATACCTCCGCATGTTGAAGGAAACTCAACAGTGGCGACTGAACTTTGGTGATCCACGTGAGCGAAACAGATTTGTTCAAGCCGGGCGCATCGCAGCTGAGGCGTACGTCAATTATTTTGCAAAATCTTAAGGGTTTGATGCAAAGGCGGCCGTAGAGCAGTTCATCAAAGAATTGCTCGACCTGATGACCGGCTGGGGTGCACCAATCTAGAAAGCAGCTGGTGCATAGCAACTCTTTCGCAATAATAGAACCGAACGCATGCGCCTCTACTCTGGAACAACCAAATCACTCATAGAAGACTCGACCTTCAACCGTATCGCCCCGAAATTAAAGGATGCTTTCTTCACTAAGTTTCGCTACCAGCCATCAGTTGCTGAAGTGAACTCCTGGAACAACTCCCTCCGCGCCATCTCACAAGTGTTTCAGGCAGCATCACTGCTCGATCATGGAGTCTTGCTGGAACTTCAACTTCCACTTACCTCCAAACGGCTCGATTGCCTTGTGACCGGGTACGACGACAAAAAGGCACCTAACGCAGTCATCATCGAGCTAAAGCAGTGGAGCGGGTGCAAAGGCGCATCCGGAAAGAACGAGGTAGCCACCTTCGTCGGAGGTAATGTACGGGACGTGCTCCATCCTTCAGTTCAAGTCGGCCAGTACATGACTTACCTGACCGACTGCCATACGGCTTTTCAGGGTGAGGGTGGAATTAGTGCACATGCCTGTTCGTATCTGCACAACTACAGCCCGATCAAGGACGATCCTCTTTTCTTACCTCAATTTACAGAACAAATTAGCCGGTCTCCGGTGTTCACCGCCGATCACGTACCTGAGCTGACCATGTTTCTAAACGAACGAATCTACGGTGCTGACAGTGGCGATTTATCGGCAAAAGTCGAACGGAGCAAATACCGCCCCAGCAAAAAACTGCTAGAACATGTCGCCAAGCTGATTAAGGGCAAGCCGGAATACGTCCTGCTCGACGAGCAATTAGTCGTTTACGACAAGGTTGTGGAGGCTGCAACTGAGGGTGTCAAAGGAAAGAAGAAAGTTGCCATTATCGTTCGGGGTGGCCCGGGCACAGGGAAATCGGTCATTGCCATGAACTTGCTTGGCGATCTTTCTGGAATGGGCCTCAACGCGCATTACGTGACCGGTTCCCGTGCATTCACCTCAACTATCCGCGAGATCGTTGGCACCCGTGGGGCGGCTCAAGTCCGTTACTTCAATAGCTACATGGGCGCGGATGTGAACGTAATTGACGTCATGATCGCCGATGAAGCTCACCGAATTCGAGAGACCAGCAACAACCGGTTCACGCCGAAGGTAAAGCAGAGCCAACTTCCCCAAATCCAAGAGTTGTTAAAAGCCAGCCGTACCGCGGTGTTTTTCATCGATGACAACCAGATCGTGAGACCGGGGGAGATCGGCTCGACCGATTACATCAAGACGGAAGCTGAAAAACTCCACTGCGATGTTTCTGAATTTGAATTGGAAGCCCAGTTCCGATGTGCTGGCTCGGATGCATTCGTTAGCTGGGTGAACAATACTCTCGGAATTCATAGGACGGCACATGTGATGTGGAATCAGGCCGACGAGTTCGACTTTAAGATCATGCCAACACCCCAAGCTCTTGAAGACACGATCCGCAAAAAGTTGGACAAGAATTCCACTGCGCGTCTAACGGCGGGCTTCTGCTGGCCTTGGTCCAATCCTAAGTCCGATGGGACACTTGTAGAAGATGTGGTCATTGGCGAATATGCTCGGCCATGGAACGCCAAGTCTGATTCAGGCAGCCTTGCGCCAGGCATACCGAAAGAGAGTCTTTGGGCCTACGAAGCAAGTGGGATGAACCAGATTGGCTGTGTCTACACGTCTCAGGGATTCGAGTTCGACTATGTGGGTGTCATTTTCGGGCCTGATCTCGTCTACTTACCTGAGGATGCAGATTGGCACGGGGACAAGACGAAGTCCTACGATACTGTCGTGAAGAGATCAGGCGACCGTTTCACACAAATGGTAAAAAACACATACCGTGTTCTGCTGACTCGCGGCATGAAAGGCTGCTATATTCACTTCATGGATAAGAATACGGAAAACTTCTTTCGGAGTCGTATGGAGGACACAGGAAAAGCCAGCTGATTCAAGGCATGACGAAAAGTTCTAGACTAAACCGAGTTTTCTAGCAAGTAGATCGAACAACCCTGCATTGCGATTTCGAGTTTTTCCAATCAGAGTCGGAGGCGAGCAAGAGACAAATCGTATCTCCCCACCCCCTTGGGTACCATTAGTCTACTTGCGTGAGTGTGCGGACGTGGAGTTCGAGCGCCTGATTGTACTGGCGTTCGATCTGCAGTTCGGTTTGCAGCTTCTTTACCAGAATCTCGAGGCGCGAAATCTCCACGCGCAATTTCTGGATGTCGGTGGCTGTTCCAACGGCGCGAAGGGCCGCAGCCGGAACTGGCGGTGGAGTTTGTGGTGCGGGGGCATTGGCTTGCTGGCTGAAGGCCTCGGCCAGAGCGCGCGGCCAGACGTTGTCGGCCGGACGGGCTTCCGCCGCAGGTGGCGCGGCCTGGACCGGTGCCAGGGAAGGAACGATTCGAGGAGCTGCCGGAGCCGCAAACAAGCTGCTCAACGAGGGCACAGCCATCGGGCGTTCGGACGGCTGCTGCAACGCCGGCGCTCCGTGGCCAATCAGGTTCTTAACGCGGGAAATCAGCTCCTGCGGCTGAAACGGTTTTCGCACCAGTTCATCCGCTTGCACCGCAACTGCGCGGTCGGCCACGCTCTTGTTCACCACGCCGGACATCAAGATCACCGGGGTTTTGGCGAACTGCGGATTCTGTTTCACCTGGCTGCACACGGAATAGCCGTCCTGGTCCGGCATGATCACGTCGGTGATCACCAGGTCGGGCGGGTTCTCATCAAACTGGGCCAGTGCCGACGCGGCATCAGCGCAAGCCACCACGTTGATGTTCTCGCGCCGGAAGGCGATCTTGATGACCTCGCGCATGGTTGCGCTGTCATCAATAAAATAAACCGTCGGGGTTCGCCGCGGCTCGGCTGCTCCGGTCTCCGGCAGAACGATTGCGTCGCTCATTGGGCCTCCCTGTCCGCCAACTCGTCGGAGCCGGTTCGCTCCGTTTCGTCAAATTCACGCATGGCATCCAGCATCAGGTCGGTCGCCGATCGCAACACGGTGCGTTGGGCCGAAGCCGCGCCATAAATAAATTTGTAGACGCCGGATCCGCACCGGACGCAGTTCTTCAGGATGTGAATCACGGCTTCGTCGCCAAAAAGCGGGCCGCACTCCGCGTGGGTGATTTCTCCCCCGTCGTAGAACAAAACCGCGTCGGTCTCTCCGGCGTTAATCGTCAGTGCGCCCGTCTGCCGCGCCTGGCCCAGCATCTGCATCACGCCGGTCAGGTCGTGGTGCGTCAAATTTCCGCTCAGGCTCGTATCCGCCTGGCCGAGCATCTGCGTCGGCTGAAAGCCTTCCAGTTTGCTGATGACAATGTTCTTGATGTGATTCGCGATCACCCCAGGCGACAAGCGCCGGTCAATATAATCGTCGCAACCCGCTTGAAACGATTCCATCAGCGCGCGTTGGCTGCCGTCGCCCATCGCGATCACCGGCAGCGCCGCGTTTTTCGGGTCGGCGTGGATAATCCTGGCGATTTCGAGCGCCCCCATCTCCCGCATATTCGTCGCGCACACAATCACGGATGGCGCGTTGTACTCGAGGGTGGTCAGGGCAAACGCCGCCTGCGTGGCGGTCGTTACTTCAAACCCTTCGCGTCGCAGCGCGTCGCCCAGCCTCTTCGAAAACAGCACGTTGCTGTCAATCAAGAGAATCTTGGCCGGCTTTCCGGGCCCGATCATGCGTGTGCCTCCGGACTTCCGCTGTGCGCCAGGCTCACGCGTTCGCCCGGCACCGGCGTTAGCGCATCCAGGTTCAACACTTCTATCACTTCGCCATCATGCGAAAGCCATGCAGCCACGTGCGGCGAGTCCGACTCTCCCGCCGGCGTCAGATCCGCGGTGATCAATTCGCATTCGCCGCTGACTGGCAGCGCCACCCAATCAAGCGACGCGCCACGCTTCTGCGTCGCCACCAGATAAAATCGCCGTGACGTCAGCTTTTTTCCGGTGAGCCGCTCCGCCACGTCGCAGACTGGAACCACGCGACCGCGCCGCAGAATCACGCCGTCAATCTCCGTGGTACGGTGAGCGAAGCGAAAAACGCGGCTCGGCGCCACCAACTCCGCAATCTGCTCCGCGGCCAGCGCGAAACGCCGCTCTCCCAGCCGCAGGAGTACGCAGGAACGCGCGTCGTATTGCTCCACCGTGCTCATAGACCCAGGCCCATCCCGCTTGCCACGGGTGTTTCCGGCACGCCCATCCGGCTCACCAGCGCATCGAGGAGAAAAAGTTCATCGGGGGTCAGAAATCCCTCATGGCTCACGACCGGGATCACGCTCTGATCGAGCACCGTCAGCCCGCGATACCAGAGGCGTTCCTCATGGCAGAAAGCCGCCGGCAAAGCCTGCAGACGCGTCATGGTGGTCATTTTCTCGATGCCGTCAATCAGCAGCGCGGTCCTCGATTTTCGTAGAAGGAAAATCAATGACGCAGGCGACGGCCGCAATCCAAAATGCAGCGCTCCGTTCACAACATAGAGATTCTGTTCGCCCCGGCGAAACATGTGCCGCACTTTGGGCAGGGTGGACTCGTTGATTTCCACCGGGGAACCCGCGAGAGTATCAACGCTGCGCACTTCCTGCACCGACGCCGACGAGATCGCAAAGACCTGCGTGCTGCAGCGGAACAGTATGATCTGCTCCGTGCGCGCATGCGCTGCTTTATGCGTGGCTGCAAACCGCATCAGCGGACTCCCGTGGGTGACAACCGGCTCAAACCCAGAACGCGATTCTCTATCGAAGAGTAAATGTCGTCGAGGCCAAGCACCTGATCGACTGCTCCAGTCTTGATCGCTTCCGCGGGCATTCCGAAGATCACGGAGGTCGCTTCGTCCTGCGCCACCACGTATCCTCCGGCGTTCTTGATGGCTTTCGCCCCGCGCGCGCCGTCGCTGCCCATGCCGGTCAGCACCACGCCAATGCTCATTGCGCCTGCGAAAGCCGCCACCGATTCCATGGTCACGTCAATATTTGGCAAGTAACCGTCAATCCGTCCCGTTGCGGCGTCCAGTTGCATGCGCCCGGTGGGGGAAACGCGCAGGTGTTGGCCGCCCGGGCAAATATAAAATGTCCCCGGCTGTACAGACTCATTCGCTTCCGCTTCTTTCACGCGAATGCCCGTGAACTCCGCCAATTGAAGCGCGTATTGCGTGGTGAACGCCGCGGGCATGTGCTGCACCAGGATCACCGCCGCCGGAAAATCTTTGGTGAATCCAGGCGCCAGCCGCATCACCGTCGCCGGGCCACCGGTCGAAGCTGCCAGAACTACAACCGGGAAGCGCATATCCGCTGGAAGCACCGCAGTCGTGGCCGGACGCGTTACAGTTGGCTCGGGTTTCGGAGCCGCACCGCCATTCATTGGAGCTTGCAGCGCCGCCGCGAGCCGCGATGCAGTTCGTACAACGCGCACCTTGGCCGCGATCCGCACTTTCCGAAGCAAATCGTCCTTAACGCTCTGCATATCCAGATCAATTCCCGAAGACGGCTTGGTGACAAAATCAATCGCGCCCAATTCGAGCGCCCGCAAAGTACTCGAAGCGCCTTCCTTGCTTTCGGAACTGACCACCACGATCGGCCGCGGATTCGTGGTCATGATCTGCGCCGTTGCCTGCAACCCATCGAGGTGCGGCATGTTCAAATCCATCGTGATGACGTCGGGCTTCAGAGATTCCGCCAGCGCGATCGCCTCGCGACCGTCTTTCGCGTGGCCGATCACCACCAATTGCTCGTCAGCGTTGAAAATCGATTCCAGCACCTTGCGCATGAAGGCGGAATCGTCCACAACGAGAACGCGAAACTTTTTGGGGAGGGCGGTGGCCATGGCTCGTCTATCTAACCGGCACGATCGGACGTGCCGCCTCCGTTCCGATAAGTTGTTCCACCGCGGCCAGGAGCTGATCTTCCTGTACCGGCTTGGTCAAGAATGCGGACGCGCCTTCTTTCATCGCGCGGTCGCGATGCTTCGCGCCTGCGCGCGAAGTTACCACCATCACCGGAATTCGCTTTGTCGAGGGGCTTTGCCGCAACTGCGCCATCAATTCGTATCCGGTCATGCGCGGCATCTCCAGGTCGGTAATCACCATGTGGCATCCGTGTTGCGCGACCAGTTCCGCCGCTTCCAGCCCGTCCGCGGCGAGTTTCACGCGGTAGCCATTTTTCTCGAGCATCCGGCCGACAAATTTGCGCACGCTGATCGAATCGTCGGCAATCACAACCACACGCTCCTGCTCCACGCGATCGATCGCTTCCGTTGGGATCGTTCCGCGTGCCACGGCCGTGGAGCCGGGAGCAAAGATGCGCGCGGCGCTGGCGCTGGCTTGTACGGCGCGCCGTTCGTTCGGCTCGGTCGCCACCATGCGATTCAGATCGATTAGCAAAATCAAGCTGCCATCCGGGGCGATGGTGGTACCGGAGAACAGCTTCACCCGCCGCAGATATTCTCCAAGGTTCTTGATGACGATCTCGTCCTTGCCCAGCACCTCTTCGACTACCACGCCGATCTGGCGATTCCCGGCATTCGCCACCACCATGCGGAAATAGCCATTGATGGGTTCGAGCGGCGGCAATCCGAGATAGGAATCCAGGCGCACCACCTCGGTCACAATGTCGCGCACTTTGGTCAGCAGTTTTCCGCCGACATCTTCAATTTCATCCGCCCGCAAGCGCCGGATCTCTTCCACCACCGCCAGCGGCAGCGCGAAATGATGAGAACCACAGCGCACGAAGAGGGCCGGAGAAATAATGAGCGTCAACGGAACTTTCAGCGTGAACTTCGTGCCCGACCCGGCCACGCTGTTCACTTCAATTTCACCGTTCAGCGCATTCAAATTGGAGCGCACCACGTCCAGCCCCACGCCGCGACCGGCCAGCTCCGTCTTCACCACCGCTGTGGAAAATCCCGGGTGGAACAGCATCTCGCGCAGGTCGCGTTCCGTAAGCCGGTCCGCCGTTTCGTTCGAAACCAGCCCGCACTCGATTGCGCTCTGCTTCACGCGTTCGTAGTCGATGCCGCGCCCGTCGTCTTCCACTTCGATGTAAATGTGGTTGCCGCGATGATAGGCGCGAAGGGAAACCTTTCCTTCTTCCGGCTTTCCTTGGCCCACCCGAACGGCCGGCAGTTCAATCCCGTGGGCCACGGAGTTACGCACCAGGTGCACCAGCGGATCCGAAATCTGCTGAATGATATTGTTGTCCAACTCCGTTTCGCTTCCCGAAAAATCCAGGTCCACCTGTTTCTTCGAGGATTTCGCCGCGTCTCTCACCGCGCGCGAGAGCAGCGAATACAGCGTTCCAATCGGCACCATGCGCGCCGCGGTGATTTCATCCTGCAGGTGATGCGCCAGTTTCGTAAACTCGTCAATGTCGCCCTCGACCCGGCCGACGTACCCTTCCAGCTGCGACAGCACTTCGTTCACGTCCGCCGAGATTTCCGTCATCGAGCGCGAAAGAATATTGAAGTCGTCGTAACGGTCCATCTCCAGTTCGCTGAATTCTTCAAGATACGACCCTTCGCCGGCAGCGGCATTGGTCAGCAGCTTTTTCGTCTGCGAGCTGGCCCACGGGGTTGCAAGCTGCGAGCGAATCCGGTTGAACTCGTATTTCTCCTGGAACTCGTTCACTTTTCCCTGCAAGCGTTCCTTCGAGAAGCCAAGCGTGTCTATGAGTTTTTCCAGTTCCGTGACCCGGCCTACCATTTTCGTGCGGCTGATCACCAGTTCGCCGACCGTGTTCATCATGCGGTCCAGGCGACCGAGCGCGATACGCACCGACTTGTTCGCCGCCACTTGTTTTGCGGTAAGCTGCACTTTCGGCGCAGCCCGGTCCGAGCCTGCCTTTACCGGAACGTCTTCATCCGCCTCTGCGACCGTTGCCGCCGGGGCTGCTTCCTCAATTTCCTGCGGCACCAGTGCCGCGATGCGTCCCAGCAGGGAATCGACCCCCGCCCGAATTTCCGCCTCGTCCGCCCATTCACGGTGCAGCGTCTTTTTCAGTACGTCCACAGACTCAAGGCACAAATCGACGACAAATGGCGATGGTTGAATCTCTCCGTCGCGCAAACGCCCGATCAAATCTTCCACGCGATGCGCGATGGCGCCCAACCGCCGCAAACCGACCTGCGCGGCGGATCCCTTGACGGTATGAATCGCGCGGAACAACCGGTTTATCTCTTCCGGATTGTTGTTGCCTTCGAGCGAGAGCAGGCAATCCGCGACAATTTGCAGATGTTCTTCGGCTTCGGGCTGGAAAAACTCCAGAATCTCGGCGGGCACGTCGTCATCGAGGGGAAGCGCGTCGAAATAGGAGCCCGTCTGCCCAACATTGGCCGGCTCCGGCTCGTCCTGGTAATCCGACGGCGCCTGAGAGAGCGGCGCGGTCGAGGACATACCCAGATTGAGGGGGGGCGGCTCCGGCGGAAACGCAAAACGGTAGCGCTCCTTGAAGGTCGCCACATCTTCAACGTTTTCCTGACCGGTGTCGCTGATCTCGAGCAAACTGGTTTCCAGTAGCGAGATGCCGTCCGAGAGAAATTCGGTCAGCGGACCGTGCAGATCATCGCCTAGTGGCGCTTGCAGCGCGTACTGAAAAATGTGTGCCAGCTTCGCCGCCACTTCGGAAAACCGCGGGAATCCGTAGCTGGCCGAAGTGCCGCTCAGCGTGTGCGCCGAAATGTAGAGCCGTTCCAGATCTTCCCGCCGTGGCGCAACCTCCTGCAAGACGCTCACGTACTCCCGCAAATATTGCAGGTGCTCCGCGGCTTCCTGGAGAAACAATTCGACGGCTTCGCGGTCAGGCGTCGTCACGCGCGTCCCTCCGTCACCAGTTCGGCCTTCTGCTGCTCCTGAACCGTGGGCTTCCGGTAGAGAATGCAATCCCCGAGAACAATGGCCTGAAACTTCACCGGCATCTTTGAAATCGATTCCGAATGTCCCAGAAACAGGTATCCGCCCGGTTCCAGGGCCTCATAAAAGCGCTGCACCAGCGCGCGACGACGCTCTTCCGTGAAATAAATCAGCACGTTCATGCAGAAAATCAGGTCCATGCGGCCTACATACACGGGCGCGGCCAGGTTCATCGGCGCAAAGGAAATCATTTTCTTCAGCCGCGGCTTGACATGAAATTTGTTCTCCACCTTGGTGAAATGTGCGGCCAGCTGCTTTTCATTTACTCCGGACAGGCTCCGGCCCGAGTAGATCCCTTTTTCCGCGTTCTTCAGCGCCAGCTTGCCGACGTCCGTGGCAAGGATTTCAACGTTCCAGGCGTCCGCGAACGAAAGCGAATCTGCAATCGTGATGGCGATGGAATAAGGCTCTTCGCCCGTCGAGCAGCCCGCGCTCCAGACCCGTAAAGTCCGGGGGTTCTTCCAGAATTTCGAGACATGAATCTCCGGCAATACGCGTTTCTCGAAAGCTTCGTAAACCGCCGGGTAACGGAAAAAGGAAGTTTCCTGCGTCAGCATCCGCTCGAGCAGCGAGTCGTACTCCACATTCGTCTTCCTCACCGCCCGCAGCAATTCGCTCACGCGCCCGTAGCCGCGTTCATGCATGTGCTCACGCACGCGCATCGAGAGGAATCTCTCCCGCGACTCGTCGAAATGAATGCCCGTACGCTCCTCAATCAGCATGCGGATCTCGCTCAGTTCGTGGTCCGTCAAACCGTGTCCCGCCCCGTGGCGTTCACTCATGGTCTTCCCACTTGCTTCCCGGTTTACCCGCGGGAGTCACTTGCACCTCTAACGCACCGCTCCTGCCGGGACATGCCGGTCCGCGTCGTCCAGTGCCGCGGCCGCTTTCGAATTCGCCCGGAACTGGGCCAGGGCCTCATTCAGCTGATCGGACAATTTCACCAACTGGCTGACCGTCGCCACCGTCCCGCGCGTGCCTTGCGAAGTCTGCCGCGTGATTCCGGAGATGATCTGCATTGCGTGCGCCACGCCTTCCGTTCCGCGCACCTGCTGCTTGGAAGCCAGCGAGATTTCCTGCACCAACTCCGCGGACTGCCGCACCACGCTTGAAATCGCGTCCAGCGCGCGTCCGGCCTGATCGGCAAGCTGTGCGCCGCTTTCCACTTCCTTGGTGCCATCTTCCATCACCACCACGGCTTCGTTGGTCTCTGCCTGAATGGCCTTAATGAGCGCGGCGATGTCCTTCGTTGCGCTGCGAGAGTGTTCCGCCAGCTTGCGGACTTCGTCGGCAACGACCGCGAACCCTCGTCCGGCTTCACCCGCGCGGGCCGCTTCAATGGCGGCGTTCAGCGCCAGCAAGTTGGTCTGCTCGGTGATGTCGTTAATCACGTTGATAATTTCGGAAATTTCCAATGAGCGATCCCCCAGCGACTTGATCTTCTTCGCGGTTGCCTGCACGGAAGCGCGGATGCGCTGCATGCCTTCGAGGGTGTCGCGCACCGCCCGGTTGCCCTGTTCCGCGGCATCCAGCGCGCGCCGCGCCGCTTCGGCGCTGGCTTCCGCGTTGTTGGACACCTGTTTCATCGAAACCGTAAGCTCTTCCACGGCGCTCGAGGTGTTGGTAATTTCCTGGTCCTGCTGCGTCGCGCCGGCCTGCATCTCGTCCGCGGCCAGCAAAATGTTGTTGGAGCAGACGGCCACTTCCATGGCCGCCTTGCGCACGCGTTCCAGAACCTTCGTAAAGTTGTCGAGCATGTAGTTGATGGAGTCCGACACATTACCAAGCGCGTCGTTGGTGACCTTGCCGCGCAACGCCAAATCGCCACGCGCCACCTGGTTGATCACCGCCAGCAGGTCCGTGATGCTCCTCTGCAACGAGTCATTCGCCTCCTGGTTGCTTGAAGCCTTCGAGACCTTCGCCACCGCGCGGTTCAAATTTTCAGCGATGTAGCCGAACTCGTCGTTCGTGCCGACATCCGCGCGCGCCTTGCCGTCACCCGCCGCCAGCCGCTCGGAGAACGAGGCCAGCTCGCTGACGGGCGTCAGAACGGCCGCGCCAAGCCGCCATGCCAGAACGATGCTGATGGCAATCGCGATGACAACGGCGACGATCGTTCCGCTGCTCTCGAGCGCCGATCCGCCGTTCGCCGCCTGCTTCCCGGCGCTGTATGAGAACCAGATCGCCCCAGCCAGGGCCGCTGCGTTCAAGAAGACCAGCATCCAAATTGTGCTACTCAGTCGCGATTTCATTCCTGCCTCCCAAACACTTTCCTGTAATCCTCAAATACTTGGTCCCGGATAGACTTCGAGCAACCGCCGTAAATCGATTACCAGCGCCAGCCGGTCGTCGTGTCGCAGCATTCCCACGCAATGCGGCACATTTTCCGGCGCCTGCTGGATCAGATCCTCGGCTTCCTTGACCGAATAAGTCCCAACAACTTCATCCGCGGCTATGCCCAGGCGAATGTCGTCGTGATTCCCGTCTCCCCGCAGCGATGCCACCACCACGTGCTTGGGCAGCAATCCCGTCCGGCGTCCCTCGGTTAAAGCAATATCGATCAGCGGCACAATTGCTCCGCGCAAATTGAAAATTCCCAGCACGTAGGCTGGCGAAAGCGGCAACTTTGTCACCAGCGGCCACTCCAGCACCTCTTCGACATCCAACACTGGAAAGCAGAAGCGCTCTCGACCGCTGCGAAATACGCAATACTGCGACTCCGGTGTGCGCTCAACGCCCGGGTCCATCGCCTCGAGCAGTTCGCCCAGCTCCGCGTCGGCGGGTATCGGCGTCAATTGGAATTCTTCGCTCATGCTTTTGTTCTTCGAAACTCCCTCAAGCGAAGCGGCGTACCGCTCGCAAAAGTTCTTCGCGCGTGAACGGCTTGGTCACATAGCCATCCGCGCCCTGTTGCTGACCCCAATAGCGATCGCTGGCCGTATCTTTCGACGTCACCAGAATCACCGGAATCGAATTGAATTCCGCGTTGCTTTTCAGCTCCCGGCAAACCTGGAACCCATTGCGGTCCGGCATCACCACGTCGAGCAGAATCACACACGGCCGCTCCATCGCGATGGCCTCTTCCACCCGCCGTGGGTCGCTGAGGCCTACCGGCCAATAACCCTCGGGCTCGAGCAGGCTCTGAATCAGCTTCACCTGGGCCGGCGAGTCATCCACAATCAGAACTTTTTTCTGCACGCTCATTCGCTCCGCACAGTTCTCCACGTCGGAAAATTGCACGTGGGCGGCCACCTTGGGGGTCTTCTGAAGGGGTGTTCTGTCTTTTTATATCTACTTGACAATGAAGGTGTTAGCCGGTTTTGGGAGAGCTTTATCGGCGCGGGGTCGAGGTCGAATTCACTTCTTCTGTCTCAACTTGCGATTGCGTCTCACCCTCTCTCAGTTCGCTTGCCAGGGATGAGAATCGCTGCATCACCTCGTTGATCCGCAGGGCCATGGTATGAATCGTCTTGATCTGTGCCAGGGACTGGGCCGAGAGCCCGCCCGGCTCCAGCAAAAGCAATTCGGCATTCCCCAACAGCGAAGTCAGCGCGTTATTCATGTTGTGTTTCATGTCGTACATGTAGCGGCCGAGCGTCGCTTGATTGGCGTACTGCGCCGCGTGCCGCTCCGCCTGCCGAGCCAGTTTGAGCGCCTCGGTCCGCCGCAAAGATTCTCCCGCCAGCAGCAATACCACCTGCGTCCAGTCCTCCCGCAGCGGCACATGGAGCAGCTTCGGATATTTCTTGCGCAACAGTCCAAGTTCGCCTGCTTCTGAAGGCGCGCACAAGATCAGCGCTGTGTTCGGCTCCATCGACCGCAACACATCCCCAAGTTTTCCGTCTTTCAATGGGCCCACCACGATCAGGTCGGGCGAAGAAGTATCCGCTTCTTTCCAGAACTCGCTCGTCACCAAGCAAATTCCTGGAAGCTGCCGCTCCACCTGCCAGCAGGCCGTCAGCAACCTGGCGAATTCGGCATCGTCCGTCAGAATCAAAACGTTTGTATTTCTCAAGAACCCTGCTCCTGACCCGTTTTCCAAGCGCCCGGCCACGCAGCCCCGAACTAAAGCTTTTCGCCCTCGTCCAGCGCTGAAAGAAGCCGCTTCGTGCTGATTCCCAGATTCACAGCCGCTTCCGTATCCTTTGCCTGCTTCGCCGCTTCCACCCGCTCCTGCAGGCGCGATGCTTCCACACGCGCAATGGTCAATGCCCGGTCGAGGCCAGTGGCGTTCCCGGTCTCCTTTGCGCGTTCCAAGTTGGAACTCAGCAGAGCCCGTGCCACCACCGCACGGCGCAAATCTTCCGCCGCCGGCCCGTCTTCGCTGACGAACGCCGCCACTTCCCACGAAGACATCAGCAGCCGTGCCCCGCCGACAATCACCGTGGTCATCGAACGTCCTCGAGAAGGCGGCGCGGAAATCAATTGCTCCCAGATTTTATCCATGCAGGTTTCAAAATCCAGGCCAGGTCCCGCCGCTTCGGCGTGTTTTGCGGCAGCGGTTTCCGGCTTTTCCTTGGTTTTCACAGCTGGCGCGGTGATTTCAACCGGCAAACCCTTTTTGACTGACACTCCAGGCTCGGCAACTGGTGATACGACCTGCGACTTGCCGGTCACTTTTTCGACGGCGCGTTCCACTTCCGCGCGCAGTGCCAGCAATTTCTCAAATGCCTGATTTACCGTTCGTTCCGTATATTCCTTCTGGAACGGCTGTTTCCACTCGTCCGTCAACTGCTGCAGCTTTTCGATGGGCTCTGCTTTCCCGGGGCCCACGCTGTGGCATTCAATCGTCTTTGCTCCCGCTTGTTGTAAATTGACCAGGCCGGAGCGAATGAATATCAGGTCCGCATGCATTAACTCGATCAGCGTCCGCCGCATCAGGAAATTGAAGCGAATGAACGCCAGCATCGCCGATGGATCGTAGAACATCCCGCCCGCGGTTTCTTTCACGCGACGTCCCTGCTCGATGAAATTGGTCTGCAGCATGTCACGCAGGCTTTTGAATCCGCGCAAGGCGTGAATCATGTTCTCCAGCGGCTCGCACCACGGCAAGGGTGTCGAGTCCACTTCGCCAAACACCGGCTTCAGCACGTTCGCCACGTCTGAAAGCTCGATCTGCTTGTGATAAATCTTGGGCGGGGCGGTGAGCGCGAAGTACTGAACCAGCAGGAAATCGGCTTTGTCCCGGTCCGTCGTGGTTTTCGACGACTTCCGCAAGTGCCGCATGATCAGGGCGCGCAATCCGCTTTCGCTCGCGTTCAGCGTTGTCATCTGCAGAAGATGGCGCAACTGGTGCACGAGCACTTGCTGATCCATTACCTCCAACCACTTCTGGATCTGAGTGAATAGTTCCGGATCAACCTTCTCCGGCAGGATCCGCTTGTTCTGCGGGATGGGAATTTCCAGTTGCAGTTGCTTGGCAAGCGCCACGTAAATCGGGAAGACCGAGCGCAATTCCTCCCACTGTCCCTGCTTGGCCCCATCCGCTTTCGACGGAGCCGGCAAATTCAATGTCGTTGACGTTTTATTCACGATTGCCTCATCCATTCGCAGCGGCCTTCCACAAACCGCACCGCGACCGCTTTGCGCCCTTCGTGATACTGGAGCGCAATTACGGTAGCCTCTGCTGAACGCCCCCCTCCGTTACCCGAGATGCACACCCGATCGGCAAATTCCAGCGGCAACGTGCTCAAAAAGATCGCGTACTCTTCCGAACCATATTCCACTACCGCGGATTCCTCGAGCCGCGCGGGTGAACTTCCGGCCCTCAGAGGCCTGACGCGGACTGGAATTCGCACGCCAGGAAGGCTCGGAAAAAACCGCGCCAACTGCTCCGCACACCCCTGTTCGTCCGTAGTCAGCGCCATTGCTTGGTTCAGCCCCGTAAGCTTGACCGTTTCTCCATCCCCACCGGCTTCGCCCGCGCGCAGATACACACCTAAGGCGAACCCAGACACAATGTCCCAAGCAGGGAATTGCACGCCGAGCGCCAAAAACATCCAGGCATTTCTGATTTGCAACTTGAAGAAAGGAGGAGGCTTAAAACTTTCCCGATGCCAGGAGACGAACCGGACGTCTCACGCTGAAACGTTCTCGTCTCAGCTTTAGGTATCCTACCAGCTCTTGGTGTGAGACTCCCAATTGCTACATTTCGCCCGATGCGGCTCCCATCCGTTCTTCTTTTTCGTCTGGACGCACACCAATTTTGTAGCGTTTCAGCTTGCGGTAGAGTGTCGCGCGGCTGATGCCGAGCATTTTCCCCGCCAGCGCCTTGTCTCCGTGGGCCTGCTCGAAAACGCGCAAAATCGTCATGCGCTCCATTTCCGCCAGCGCCGTGGTAGAAATGGAGGCGGCATCGGATCCTTCTGTTTCACCACCGCTCGCCGGATGTTCGGTTCGAATCGCCGGCGGCAAATCCTTCACGTCCATTACCTCGTGGTCGCCCAGGGTCACAGCCCGCGCGATGCAGTTCTCCAGTTCGCGCACGTTTCCCGGCCAGTCGTATTGCAGCAGGCTCTTCATCGCCGCGGCAGTCACCTGCAAGTTTCCGTCTGGCGCGTAACGGTTCAGGAAGTGATGCACCAGCATCGGAATGTCCGAGCGCCTCTCGCGCAGCGGGGGAATGTGCACGGTCACGACGTTCAACCGGAAGTAAAGGTCCTTGCGGAAAGTCCCCGCGCGGTACGCCGATTCCAGGTCCCGATTCGTTGCCGCCATCACCCTCACATCCACATTAATCCTGTCGTTGCTGCCGACCGGCCGCACTTCCTTTTCCTGCAGCACGCGCAGCAGCTTGGCCTGCATCTCCAGCGGCAATTCACCGATCTCGTCCAGGAAAATCGTTCCGCCGTTGGCCGCTTGGAACAGTCCCGCCTTGGTCCTCGTCGCCCCGGTAAACGCGCCCTTCTCGTATCCGAACATTTCGCTTTCCATCAGCGTCGGCACCAGCGCGCCGCAATCCACGGCTACAAACGGCATCTGCGCCAGCGCTCCGCGAAAATGAATCGCTCGAGCCACCAGTTCTTTCCCTGTGCCGCTTTCCCCGGAAATCAGGACTGGAGTCCGCGTATCCTTTAGCCGCGAGATCATCCGCAGCACATCCTGCATGCCTGCCGAGCTGCCGATAATCCCGTCCAGGTTTTCTTCCGTGTTTACCCGCTCGCGCAGGAACGCATTCTCATTGACCAGGCGGACCTTGTCCGCCATCCGCTGCAGCAGCAGGCGCATCTTTTCCACGCGAAACGGTTTTTCAATGTAGTCGTACGCGCCCAGCTTCATCGCATCGACGGCCGATTCAATCGAGCCGTGGCCCGTCATGATCGCCACTTCGGTCCGCGGCAGCTGCGCCTTGATCTGTTTCAGCAGCTCCACACCTGTGAGATTCGGCAGCTTCAGGTCGGTCAGCACCAGGTCTGGCGGATCTGTTTCGAGCCGCGTTGCCGCCGCCTCCGCACTCTCCGCCTCCTGGCACAAAAATCCCAGCGAGCCGCCGATCGTCATGCACAGTCGCCGAATGCTCTGCTCGTCGTCAACCACCAATATTTTGATTTTCAGATCGTCGCTCATGGTTTCCCGAAGGTTTTCTCCACCATCGAAATAAGCTTGTGAACCCGAAACGGCTTCTCCAGGCAGGGAGTCTGGCTGGAGGCCAGCAAATGCTGCGTCTCGCTGTTCGCCGTGTCCCCGCTGATTAGAATAATGCGGCTTGCCATCTGCGGCTGGTTCTTGCGGATCCACGCATGCACGTCCGCCCCGTTGATGTTCCCTGGCATCCGGATATCCGAAATCACTCCCGCGAAAGCTCTCGCTTCCAATTGCTCTAAGCCCGCCGCACCCGACGATGCCTCGACAACCTTATAACCCCGGCGTTCGAGCGCTGCCCGCACGAATGCGCTCACTGACGGTTCGTCTTCTATCACCAGGATTAGAGCTGCAGGGCGCGGCATGGCGGTCGCGGTCATCGCCCCGCCTCTTTGACAGCCGCCGCCAACGAAGTCTCCGTCGCCGCCGGCAGCCGCACCACGAACGTGCTTCCGGTCTCGCCCTCATTGTTCCAGCAAAGAATCTCACCGCCATGTGCGCGCACAATCCCGTAGCAGATGCTCAACCCAAGCCCCGTGCCTTTCCCGGCTTGCTTGGTCGTAAAGAAGGGATCGAAGATGCGCTCCGGGTCCACAACCCCCGTCCCGTTGTCCATGAACGCCACTTCGACGTCATCTTCCGCGCGCCGCGTGCGAATCCGGATGCGCCCGTGATTGCCGGATTCCTGAATGGCGTCGTAGGCGTTATTCAGAATGTTCAGGAAAACTTGCTGTAACTGCTGCGCATCTCCCAGCGTGGGGCTCAGGTTCGCTTCGAAATCCTCGCTCACCTCCACGCCGTGGCTCGAAAAGTCGTAGCTCCGCAGCTTGATCGTCTGCCGCAGCACCGCGTTAACGTTCACCGGCTCCTTCTGGGTCGGCCTTTGCCGGGCGAAGCTCAGCAAATCCTGCACGATCTCTTTCGTCCGCTGCGTCTCCTGCAAAATAATCTGCAGATCTTCGCGCGCAGCGGCCGGCATCTCCGGGTTCTCCAGCAACAGGTCTGTGAATCCCAGAATTGCGGCCAAGGGATTGTTCACCTCGTGCGCCACGCCCGACACCAGCCGGCCAATCGTCGCCATCTTTTCCGCGTGCGCCAATTTTGCCTGCAACAAGGCCGCATCCGTGATGTCCGTCATCACCACCACCACGTTGTTCACCTGGTTCGCTTCGTCCCTCATCGGGCTCAAGCTGATTGAAAAGTGCCCCAGTGAGCCCTCGGCCCGCCGTGCCCGCAATTCCAGGTTGTCCACCTGCAGTCCATTCGCCGTGGTTTGCAGTGCCGCCTCAAAATCCTTCCGGTGCGAACCTTCCACCCAGTCCACCAACCGGTGCCCGATCAGCTCGTCCTTGCGATATCCGGCCTCATAGCACCGCCGGTTCGCATAGCTGATCAACCCCGCCGTATCCAGCACCAGAATCATGCTCTGGGTCGTATTCAGGATCTTCTGGTTAAAATCGCGTTCGCGCTGCAATTGCGACTGGAACATCTTCTGCTCCGTCACATCCAGCATCAGTCCGCGGATCTGCACCACATGCCCCAGCGCGTTGCGCACCGCGCTGATGTTCTGCATCGTGTGCAGCAACCCGCCATCCTTTTTCCGGAGCGTCTCTTCGTAATTCCGCAGCGCCCCGCGCTCCGCAATCGCGCTCACGAGCCGCGCCTTGGCCGCAGGCGTGGGATAGAGATGCGCGCTCACGTCCGCTCGCAGCAACTCCTCGGCGGACTCATAGCCCAACATGCGCACCAGCGCATCATTCACATCCAGGAACTGTCCCTCTGGCGTCGCAAAAAACAATCCTTCCTGGATGCTGTCGAACAGCTCGCGATACCTTCGCTCCGCTTCCCGCCGGTCGGTAATGTCCTTGAGGACGTGAATGGTACGCGATTCTTCCTCGTTCGCGCCGCGGGTTCGCGACGTCGAAACCAGAAACGTCCGCCCCGCGCTCGTCGCAATGTATTCTTCCCGCGCCTCGCGGGTATCGCGGCAGAAAGGGCAAGGTAGCGCGCTGCCGGTTTCAGCTATATGCCTGAGGCCGCTGATTGGTTCGCCTACCAGGGCCGCTGGCGGAATTCCAAGCTCCGTCGCCAGCGACCGGTTGGTGCGCACAATCTTCCAGGCCTGGTCGTGCACCGCGATGTAGTCGCTGATGGCATCAATATCTTCGACCCACTGCTTCTTGGACCGCTCGAGTTGCGAAAACCGCCGCACCTTCTCCATCGAAAGCGCCGCGTGGCTCGCCAGCGCCGCGAGCAGTTTTTCCTCCGCCCGCGAAAAACCCGCCGCTTTCCGTGCCAGGCAGAGCGTCCCCATCAGCTCCCCATCGCTCGCATAGATCGGATAAAACGCAATGTCCTGGCCGGTGCGCTTCAGTGGCAACACTTCCAGTCCCGGGCGCCTCTGCTGCAGGCTTTCGGCCAGCCATTCGCGTTCTTCTTCGTTTGCCGGGTACCCGGGGCTCCGCGTGTAAGTTTCCACGCGGCTTCCCACAATCTCCCCCACCCCTGCCCATTCCGCATCCAGCATCTCCGCGGCCCGCTCGGCAAAACCTTGCAGAAATTCCGGCAGCACGCGCGAATTCGCGGCTTCGACCACCAGCTCCATCAATTCTTTGGAATAGTCGTGCTTCGGGCGTCCGGGCGTTTTCCGGGCAGAAGCCGCCGCTGGGCGGCTCGCAGGGATACTCTTCCGTTCACGCATAGATGCTCAAGGGCTTTGCGCGTCTCAAAGTAAGAAACCACGCGCTTCCACGCTACCGAGCCATCTCATTCTGAGTCAATGGGTCTTCCTCCCGCTGACACGCATTCGTTACCTCGGGTCAGCCTAGCGGTCTCTCCCCCACGTCTCAGCGTGAGACCCAACCCTAGATTCCTCGTGCGCAATGAGACATCTTGGCAACGTGCGTCGCCGTACTCGCATCTCCTCCTTCCCCATAATCTTCTAAATCAAAAGCAGTTAATGCCCACTCACGCAAACTTGCCCGCTTCGCCGTCTCCACCGCAATCATGGCATTGGACTTGCCTTCTCCTAGGTGGGGTACTTTCCCACCTGAGGAGGGTGTGGTTCAAATGGCATTCAATTGGAGCAAGAAACTGCTCGTCGCCGCTGCCGCGGCTCTGTTCGCCGTATCACTGGCGTTCGCCCAACAAACATTCGTCGAAGAAGGCAAACGCAAGGTCAAAACAAAAATCACGCCCGCTATTCCGGAACTCGCTCGCCGGATGAACATCACCGGCAAGGTCAAGATTGAAGTGGTCATCGCGCCGGACGGGCATGTGAAGTCATCGCGCGCGGTCGGTGGACACCCGGTTCTTGTCCAGACCTGCCTGGACGCAATCAAGGAATGGAAGTTTGAGCCCGCGCCGGAAGAGACGACGCAAATGGTCGAATTCGACTTCAGGCAGTAACGTGGCCCCGCTGGGCCGTGCTTTTTGAGCGAATATGCGCAATCTGGATTTGATTTGGATGTGGAGGAAGTGACGCAATGACCATCAAGCAGCAACTCTATCGGAGCTTTGGGGCGATCCTGCTGATCCTCCTCATTCTCCTTTTTGTGGATATCGGCTCGATCTGGAAAGCCAGCTCCGCCAGCGGCGAAGCCGCCAATGCCCTGGAGAGCGTGCGCACCATTGGGGATGTCCGTAACCAGATCATGCAGAATCGCCTGAATCTCAATAATTTCCTGCTGAGCGGCGATCCTCGCGACGAAGACAAGGTGAATAAGGGATTCACCGAGCTTGCCGACTTCGTGAAGCAGGGCGAAGCGAAGACCAGCAACGAATTCCTGCACACCGCGCTCATTCAGGTCGAAAGCACAGAATCCAGTTGGGCGGACAATTTTGCCAAGCCGCTTTTGGCCAAGCGTCACCAGGTTGATTCCGGCGACGCCACCGTCTCCGACCTCCAGATCTTTTATTTGCAGAAAGATCCGGCTTCCTGGCTAACCAAGTCTTCCGCCGTCCTGGACCAGGCAAATACTGACACCAGCAAAGCACTGACACAGTCAGAATCTGCTGCATCCACCGCCGGCAGATGGAGTTTCGGCATCGTCGTTTTTGGCACACTTTTTGCCATCGGCTTTGGATTGTTCAAGGCCGTGCGGACAGCCAAGTCCATCACCGAACCGCTGCAGCATCTGATCACCGTCGCCCAGGAAATCGGCAACTCCGGCGATCTCGACCAGAACATTGATATTCACCGCAATGATGAAATCGGGGCGTTAGCTACGACTTTCAACAACATGGTCGCGTACCTCAAGGAGATGGCCAGCGTTTCCATGGCCGTCGCCGAAGGTGACCTCGCCATCGAAGTCACGCCGCGTTCCAAGCGAGACACACTTGGCAACGCTTTCGTGCGCATGTCTCACGGCTTGCAGGAAATCGTGCGCTCCACCCGCGACAGCGCTTCGCAGGTTTCCGCCGGTTCCAACCAGGTCGCAGGTGCGGCCGATGAATCCGCCAAGGTCAGCGTCCAGGCATCTTCCGCCATTGAAGAAGTCACCAGCACCATGCACGAGATGAGCATCAACGTGCAGAACGTCGTCAAGAACACCCAGGTGCAAGCGTCCAGCGTTGCGGAAACTTCCGCCTCCATCGACCAGATGGTCACCTCGATCCAGCGCGTTGCCGACACCGCCAAAGTTCTTCTCGACATCGCCAACCGCTCGCGCGAGGAAGTCATCACCGGCATTCAGACCATGGAGAAGACCACCGACGGCTTGAACCGCACCAACAAGGCCATCCAGTCCTCCGCGGAAATCATCAACATTCTCGGCCATCGCGCCGACGACATCGGCAAGATCATCGAAGTCATTGACGACCTCGCCGAGCAGACCAACCTGCTGGCGCTCAACGCCGCCATCGAAGCAGCGCGCGCCGGTGAACACGGCCTCGGCTTTGCCGTCGTTGCCGACGAAGTCCGCAAGCTGGCCGAAAAGTCCACGCAATCCACCAAGGAAATCGCCGACCTGATTCAAAGTATCCAGCGTGAAGCGCGCCAGGCCGTCGAAAACATGGAGCACAGCACCCGCATCGTGGAAGAGGGCCTGAGCCTCGGCAACGATCTGGGCAGCGCGCTCCACAAAATTTCCGACGTCGTCACCGAAGTCTACAAATTCTCCCAGGAGATCGGCGCGGCCACCAACGAACAGTCGGTCGGGTCCTCGCAGATCGCCAAGGCTACCAACCGCCTTACGGAAATCACGCAGGAGATCAGCTCGGCCGTCGAGGAACAGGCTTCCGGCGCGCAGGCCGTGGTCCGCGCCATGGACAAGATGCGCGAACTGGTTCAGCAGTCGGCTTCCAGCTCCACCGAACTTTCCGCCGCTGCCGAACAGATGTTGAAGCTTTCCCGCAACCTGCTCGACACGATGGATCGTTTCGTCATCGATCGCGCCACCCAGCCGCGCACTCGCCGCGACTCGCCGCTAAACCGGCGCTCTGCGGTATCCCGTGAATCCGGCGAACTGGAATACGCCGAACTGACGCGGTCCTGAGGCGGAGAAAACTTCATGGAGAAAGACCTCCAAATCGTCGGCTTTCGAATCGGCACTGAGACCTACGGCGTCCGCATTGCCTCCGTCCGGGAAATTGTCCGCGTTCCGGAAATCACCTCCGTGCCCAGCGCGCCGGACCTGATTGAAGGGGTGATCAACCTTCGCGGAAAGATCATTCCGGTGATGGACCTTCGCAAACGGTTCGGCAGCGCTCCGACGCAACCCGACAAAAAGAACCGCATTCTCGTCGTCGAGCTGGAAAACAAGCTCATTGGCTTGATCGTCAGCTCCGCCTCGGAAGTGCTGAAAATTCCGCCTTCCGAAATCGAAGCCCCAGGCTCCGTTTTTGCAGACAGTGAATCGAACTATGTGACGGGAGTCGGCAAGCTGAAGGGGCGCCTCATCATCCTCCTGGACATAGCCCGGCTTCTGCGCCAGCCCGAATACCGGAAGCTCGAGGAGGCCGTGGAACCCGTCGCGATTTCGAGGTAACGCCTTTGTGCGTTGCCGCCGCAACGGATTTCCGCATTACGCGAAATGGGCACGATCACAGCACAAATTCAACTCACCGAAGCCGAACTCAAGCTGCTTCAGACGCTCGTCTATCAGGAGTGCGGGATGTTTTTCGACGAACGCCGCTCGCATTTCCTGAAGGACCGCCTGCAGCGCCGCCTGAAGGCTTGCCAGCTCGATTCTTTCTACGCCTACTACCGCCTGCTCACCAGCCGCGAAGGCCGCGCCGAGCTTGCACTGCTCCTGGAAAACCTCACGGTCAACGAGACCAGTTTCTTCCGCAACCGGCCCCAACTCGATCTCTTGCAGAAATCCGTTCTCGAGGAAATTCTTCGCCACAAGCAGGAGCGCCGCGACTGGAATCTCCGTGTCTGGAGCGCGGGCTGTTCCGCCGGCCAGGAAGCCTATTCGGTTGCCATTCTAATCTGCGACGCGCTGGCCTACTACTACTTGCGCAATCCTCTGCCATTTGAAATGCCTTCTCCGAAGCCGCTGATTCCACCGCCCTGGAAACTCGAAATCGTCGCGTCCGACATCAGCTATGCCAGCCTCCGCTCCGCCCAGGAAGGCATTTACAACGAACTCCAGATGGAGCCCGTGGATTACACCACGCGTCTCCGCTATTTTGAAAAGTCCAGCGACAAATACTCCGTCAAGCCGCAACTCAAAGAACTCGTGCAGTTCGACTTTCACAATCTCAAAACCGAATTTCTCCCGCGCCGCAACGACATCATTCTCTGCCGCAACGTCATGATCTACTTTGACGAAGCCGAGCAAAAGCGCCTCATCGAAAAGTTCTGGCACTGCCTGAATCCCGGCGGTTTCCTTTTCGTCGGGCACGCGGAAAGCCTGTTCGGCCTGACGCAGAAATTCCGGATGTTCCACGAAAACAATGGCACCGCCTACAAACGCCTCGAGGTGAGTACTTGAGTTTCCTTCCAGACGAGCGGGGTGCGGAGCTTCGCGCGCTCTTCTTCGAGAGCGCCGGTGAGCTGCTCCAGACCATCAACGATGCGGGTCTCGAGCTCGAGAAGCGTCCCGCGGACGAGGAACTCATTCGCAGCGTCCGCCGCGCAATCCACACGCTCAAGGGAGATTCCGCCGCGTGCGGTTTTTCGAAGCTCAGCGAAATTGCGCACGAACTTGAAGACATTCTCTCTCCGCAAATAGGGCTGTTGCACGGCCAGCGGCTGGCCGAGGTCGTCCTCTCTGCCGTCGATACATTCGAGAGCATGCTTAGCGCGTATCAAAAGCACGCCGAACCTCCGGCGCCCGTGCCATTGCGCACGTTGATCCAACAACTGCTTCAGTCTTCTCAGGGTACCAAGCACTCGTCCAAATCCGTCGTTGGCTCCATCGCCGCGCGTTTTGAGTGGAACGAGTACGAACGACTGATGATCTCCGAGGCCCTCCTCCGCGGTGACAAGGTTTTCAACATCGCGCTGCGCGTCGATCCCAACAGCTCCATGCGCGCCGCGGCATTCCAGTTAATTCGCAACGTTCTCCACACCTGCGGCACGGTGATCGCTCTGCGGCCCGAAGACAATCTCGCTGCGGCTTCGGTCGAAATCGTCGAAGCTTCCATTTCGAGCAAGCATCCCATTGAACACATTGCCCATCGCTGCAAGATTCCCGCGGTGGTCTCTGAAGTCAGGATCGAAGCCGCGGAACACGCGGAATCTTCCGAACACGAGCTTCTGGGCGATCTCCTCGAAGCCCAGGCCGCCCAAATTTCTTCGCGGGCCGCCGATACCCCCGTCCCTGCTCCCGCGAACCAGGGCAGCAGCTCTTCCGCGGTCGCTGCCGTTTCTGAGAGTTCGCTCCGAGTGGACGCCGCGCGCATTGATGCGGTCATGAATCTGGTCGGTGAACTCATCATCGGGAAGTCCATGCTTCACCGTACGCTCACGGAATTCGACGTCCACCATGCCCGCGATCCGGTTCGCGCAAAGCTCGCCGAGGCCCTCGCGTTCCAGTCCCGCGTCCTCGACGAACTGCACAAGTGTGTCCTAAAAATCCGCATGGTGCCCGTCGAACAGCTCTTTCGCCGCTTCCCGCGCGTCGTTCGCGATATCGCCAAACTCTGCGGCAAAGACGTCGCCCTGGAGGTCTCCGGCGAACACACCGATCTCGACAAAGGTATCCTCGACGCGCTCTCTGAGCCGCTCACTCACCTCGTCCGCAACGCTGTCGACCACGGTATCGAGCCTGCCGACGAGCGTTTGGGCGCCGGAAAGCTTGCGCGCGGCACCATTTCTCTCAACGCGCACCATCAGGGCACGCAAGTCATCATTGAAATCCGCGATGACGGCCGCGGCATCGATCTCAATAACATTCGCGAACACGCCATCCACAACGGCCTCATCAAGGCGGAAGACGCCACCCGACTTTCCGATCAGGACGTCATGAATCTGATCTTCGAGCCGGGTTTCAGCACCGCCAGCGAGGTCACCGAAGTCTCCGGCCGTGGAGTCGGCATGGACGTCGTCCGCACGGTTCTCGATCGGCTCAAGGGCACGGTACACGTCACCTCGAACAAGAGCAAAGGCACCACGATCCAGCTCCGCGTCCCGCTAACATTGGCCAGCATCCAGACGCTGCTCTTCCGCGTCGGTGGCCGGCTCTTCGCCGTTCCGCTTTCCGCCGTCGTCGAAATCACGCGCATTCAGGATCAGGAAATCCACAGAGTGGACCAGCGCGAAGTCCTGCGCCTCCGCGAACAGATTCTCACCCTTGTCCGTCTCGACCAGCTCAATCGCATTCATCCGGTCGAGGCGCCGAGCGGCTCAAAAAAGAAGAGGAATTTTGTGGTGGTCATCGGCCTGGCCGAAAAGCGTTTCGGCCTGGTGGTGGACAGCCTGGTTGGCGAGGAAGAGTTGGTGATCAAGGCCCTTCCGGGCGAAATCGTTTCCAGCGACCTCGTGAGCGGCGCCTCGATTCTGGGCGACGGCACAGTTGTCCTGATTCTCAACGTCCCGGCAATTCTTTCCCGGCTTGCTCGATCCCTGCCACTCGGAGCAATCGCATGAAAGAGCGCGTCCGAGTCCTGGTCGTCGACGATTCCGCTCTCATGCGGAAACTGATTCCCATGATCCTCGAGCGCGACCCGGACATCGAGGTCGTGGGCACCGCTATGGACGGCTCGTTTGCCTTGCGCAAGATTGCGGAGCTTCAGCCGGACATTGTCACCCTCGACCTGGAAATGCCGCGCATGGACGGCCTCGAAACCCTGCGCATGATCATGCGTGGCGCGCCTCTCCCCGTGATCGTCTTCAGCACCCATTCAAAGGAAGGCGCCTATTCCACGTTCAAGGCCCTTGCGCTTGGCGCCATCGATTTCGTCGCCAAGCCCAGAAACGCCGCCGCCGGTAATCTCGAACCGGTCGCGCTCCAGCTTGCCGAAAAAATTAAAGTTGCCAAGCGCGCTGGCGGCCGCAAGTCCATTCCCAAACCGGTTCTTGAAGCTCCTCCGTCTTCCAACAAGCGTTCGCGCCCGGCCATCCCGCCAAACCGCGTGATCGCCATCGGCATTTCAACCGGCGGCCCCAACGCGCTGCAATATCTGCTCACCCAGTTTCCGGCGGATTTTCCCGCGACCTTCGTCGTCGTTCAGCATATGCCGGAAGGCTTTACGGACATGTTTGCCCGCCGCCTGGATGAATGCTGCGCGCTCGATGTTCATGAAGCCAAATCAGGCGACCTGCTCATCGCCGGCCGGGTGCTGATCTGCCCCGGCAATCGCCACATGATGGTTCGCCGCATGCCTCGCGGTGAAATGGTGGTCCTGTCGGACACGCCTCCCATCAATGGCCATCGCCCTTCCGCCGACGTTTTGTTCCATTCCGTCGCCCAGGAATTCGGCCTCACGTCTGTCGGCATCATCATGACGGGAATGGGTGAAGACGGGGCCGAGGGCATCGGCGCAATCAAAGCCGCCGGAGGAATGACCATCGCGCAGAGCGAAGAAACGTGCGTCGTCGCCGGAATGCCGCGCGCCGCCATGATGAAGGGTTTCGTTCAGAAGGTGGTGCCTCTCGATACTCTGGGAGCGCACCTGATCAGCCAGTACGGTTCCGATCGCAGCGGTTCGGACAAGCAGGACAGTTCCGAGAAATCCGACAAGGGTGAAAAAGTTCCAGTTCCAACTCCGCGGGCCTGAGGGGGCTCGGGAGCAAAAGGAGATGTTTATGCCACAGTTCGCGCCTCTACTTCGCAAGGACCACCAACCGGTTCGGTATCTCGTGGTGGACGACTCCGTCTTCGCGCGCAAGAACATTATGAAGATGATCGAGGTCTTCGGCGGCGAAGTTGCCGGCGAGGCCGGCGACGGGCTGACCGCCATCGCCGAGTTCAACCGCATCAAGCCAGACATCGTCCTGATGGACATCACCATGCCGCAGATGGAAGGCATCGAAGCCGTCGAGCGCATCGTGCGGCAACACGCCGACGCCCGCATCATCATGGTCTCCTCCGTCGGCTACCAGGAAAACATTCTTGCCGCGCTGCAAAAGGGCGCCAAGCATTTTGTCCAGAAACCGGTCAAGCCCGAAGTGCTCTACGAAATTCTTCGCTACGTCCTCGGTGACGATCCAAATGCCGCGGGTGCGCCCGTTGCCCTCGCAGGGGAGCATCAAATATGAGAATGGAACTTATCCAGCCTTTTATTAATGCCGCCGATGCGGTCTTCGCCGAAGCCTTGCAGGCTCCCACGAAAATCGCCGACCTTTCGATGGACGAAGACACCTATCGCCGCAAAGGTGTCGCTGCCCTCATTGCCATCAAGGGCGATATCGAAGGCCGCGTAATCCTTGATCTCGCGCCTGAGGTCGCCATGCGCGTCGCCAACCAGCTTGCCGGCGCCGCCCTGCCGGAAAGCGAGCAGGTCATCCGCGAAACCGTCTGCGAACTCGCCAACATGGTCATCGGCAACAGCGTTACACTCCTCAACGATCAAGGCTTTCGCTTCAAAGTTTTTCCTCCCGACATTCACATGAGCGAGGAAGGTTTGGGCGGCAGCGCCGACACCGAAGCCATGGTCCTGTGCATCGAAACCCCCTGCGGCGAGATTTATCTCAACATCGCCATGCACTACCTGCACCGCCGCCGCTCCGAGCGCAATACGGTCAGCACGCTCGACTAACCCCGCAATCCGAGCGGTAGCGGCCACATTCAACTGGCCCAGCCCGTCCTTTGCACAGGCTTCAGCCTGTGCGCTTCGATTGCCGTGGTCTGCCTCTGGCCACCCGCGACGAAGATCTCGCCGTCGCCGCAGCTCGCGCCGGTGCAATCCTGCTGCCCACCCGCGGACATTATCCGCCTTCATTTCTTCTTGTAGTACACTCCCTTCGCTCCTGTTCCATTCTTTCTTTACTCTGATTCTGGAGGGTCATCTTGATCCGTTGGTCTATTTTATTTCTCGTTCTGTCTTCATCCGCGTTCGGCACTCACGCGCAAAATTCCGTTTCTCCCGACACCCCCGAAGCCGGTTCCGCGGAGGAAATCTCCAGAGCCACCACCGAACCACGTTTCTTATCCCCCTGGGTCTCCTATCTGCCCGCATCCTCCACGGTTCCGTCCCCGCGCGCCTTCTTCGGCCGCATCATGGGCGCACCCGGCGAGCTCGTTGACTCCGCAAAGGCGTATGCCTACTGCCGCGCGCTAGCCGCCGCCTCTCCCCGCGTCCGCGTTTTCACCATCGGCAAATCCGAAGAAGGCCGCGACATCCTCCTGGTTGCGATCGCTGACGAGAAGGGAATTGCCAGTCTCGACCGGCTGAAATCCGCGACCGCCGCCCTCGCCGATCCTCGCAAAACCGATTCCGCCGCTGCTGAAAATCTCGTCTCCACTTCGCGACCCATTTACTATTTCAATGCCGCGCTCCATTCCGACGAAACCGGCTCCACGGAATCCGTCCTAGAACTTGCTTACCGCCTGGCTGTTTCCGATCAGCCCATGATTCGCCGCATCCGCGAAAATCTTGTCGTGCTCATCAATCCCGTCTCCAATCCCGACGGCCGCGACAATCAGGTCCAGTGGTTCTATCGTTACCTCAAAGGCAAAACCGATCGCGCCTCTCTCCCCCGCCAGGCTCCTCCTTATTGGGGCAAATACGTCTTCGTGGACATCAATCGCGACGCTCACCAGCTCACCCAGGAAACCACCAAAGCCGTCGCCCGGATGTTTTTCGACTGGCATCCCACCGTCATCCACGATCTTCACGAAGGCGAACCCTTCCTCATGTCCTGGAACGGCACCGGCCCCTACAACCCCAACGTCGATCCCATCACCTTCACCGAATTTCTCGCCCTAAGCTTCCACGAAGTGCAGACTCTGACCGGCCTCGGCATGCCCGGCGTCTCCACCTGGAATTTTGGCGAAGGCTTCGCTGAGCTTTTCCTCGACTCTGTCGCGATGAACCACAATTCCATCGGGCGCGGCTATGAAACCTTCGGCAACGGCACCGCCGAAACGCTCACCTGGTTGCTGTCTGCGGAGGAAACTTCCCGCGAGTGGTATCGCCCGCTTCCTCCATCCAGCGGAAAGGTCACCTGGTCCGCTCGCGACAACCTCAATTACAACGAGACCGGCGCTCTTGCCGCCCTCGATTACGCCGCCAACAATTCCCGCACATTCCTCCACAACTTCTACGAGAAAAGTTTGCACTCCTATCGCAAAGGCCTGGATGAACGGCCGACCGCCTTCCTCATCCCCGACGACCAGGGGGATCCCGCCCGCGTCGCGCAACTGGTGGCACGTCTGATGAGCCAGCACATCGAAGTCAACCGCGCGAAAGATACTCTCCACCTGAAAGAAGGCGGCTTCGCCGCCGGCACCTATGTGGTCCGTCTCGATCAGCCCTATCGCAATTACGCCGTCGATCTCCTCGCTCCGCAGCTCTATCCGAAAGACGCGGTCGAACCCTACGACGACGTCTCCTGGGAGCTTCCCGCGCATTACCATCTGGAGGTTTTGCCCACGGACGACGCTTCCGTGCGCTCCGCTTCACTCGCGCTTCTCACCGAACCACCGCAGCCGCACGGCAAAGTTTCCGGCACTGGCCTTGTCTTTCTCTTGAAAGATTCCGGACAGGAAAGCCTTCTCGCCGCGCGCTACCGCCTTTCGAACTTTACTATTGAAATTGCCGAGCGCACTTTTTCCTCCGGTAGCGCGGAATATCCCGCCGGTTCCTGGATTCTTCCGTCGCAGCCGGGCCTGCCCGATGCGCTCCGGCAAATTTCAGATCAACTGGGACTCGATTTCATCGCCGCCGCTTCCGCTCCCGATGTCGCTCATCACACCGCCAGAGCTCCGCGCCTCGGTGTCTGGGTTCCCTGGGCGGACACCGATTCCATCGGCTGGGTGCGCTACTCCCTCGACCAGCGCAAAGTCCCCTACATTTACATCCGCGACGAAGACATTCGCGCCGGCAAACTCAACGACAAGATCGACGTCCTCCTCTACGGCCACGTCGATCTCGAACTCTCCGAACAAATTCAGGGTCTCCCAAAACGCTGGAGCCCGATGCCCTTCAGGAAAACGCCCGAAACTCCCAATTTCGGTACTCCTGCAGAATCCGACGACATCACCGGAGGTATCGGCTATCAGGGTCTCGCCCAAATTCAGGATTTCGTCGAACGCGGCGGCCTGCTCATCACGCTCGGCAGCGGCTCGATGCTTGCGCTGGAAGGCGGCCTTGTTCGCGGAGTCCGGCGCGATGCCGGCGGCGTCCCGCGCAGCACGCAGGGCGGAGGAAGCGATGCCGCGGCAGCCGCTCAACGAGCGGGAACTCGCACGCCAGGCTCTCACCTGCGCGTCACCTTCGATCGCCCAGATCATCCGATCGCCTACGGCTATAGCGCGCACACGTCTGTCTTTCGCCAGAATTTTCCGTTGTACGCCGAGCCGCGACGCTGGCTTCGTATGGCCTATTGCACTACGTGTCTCGATGGGCCGGTTGACACGAGCACCGTTGTTCTTGAATGGGGCGACACGACTGGCGCGCCCATTCTCGTGAGCGGCCAGATTTGGGGGGAAGGGAACTTGATCGGGCGCCCCGCAATTCTCGATTCACCCGTTGGCGGCGGCCACATCATCACGTTCAATTTTAACCCGATTCACCGCGACCTGAACCGGGGTGACCAGCGCATGCTCTGGAACGCCATCCTCAATTGGCAATCCATCTTGTCTACCCCATCAAAATAGTTGTTGGCAGTTGAAAAATTCAGAACCGAATCGACAGCGAGGTGTCATCCTGAGTTCATCCGATAAGGATGCACGGAGGAACTCAACTAAACCCATCCGCAAATTGTAGGTTTGGAAAAAATCGACCCGCTACTCCGGCACCCGCAAATACGCCGCCCCATGCCGGAACAGTCCCGCCGACGCGATCGGCTGGGAAAACACAATCCGTATCGGCACAAAAATCGCTCCTGCTCCCGGCGTGTATGGCACCGCCACTTCCAGTCGCGTGCCCTGTGCATATTCGTTGCGGCTGCGGAAGCTGATCCCGCCCTTCGACAAATCCTCGCACACCGCCACTTCTTCCTGAAACCCGCGCTGCCGGATGCACGCGAGCACCCGCGCCTTCACCCGCAATCGGTTCCTCCGCGGCACCACGCGCTCTTCGGCCGCCGCTCGTGCAGGCGACACCTCCGCCCCGTTCGGATCCGACTGCGCTTCTACCCAGATCGAGGGGGCATCACAGTGCTTGCACACCCGCGCCGCGCACCGGCGTACCTCGAACGATTTCAGCTCCATCTCGTTCAGGTACACCACTTCGCGCCGCTGGCAGAAACTGCACTCCATCAGCAGCCGCGCCAGGGCTTCTTCTCCCTGCTGCATCGCCGGAAATTCGATCTCCCAGAAATCCGCGCGCGGTTCCAGAATGGCAACCGCGTAGAGAAATCCCTCCGACTCCTTGTCAATCTCGGCGACAATCCGCGCTCGCACTGATTTCACTTCGTCCCCTTCCAATGTCCGCCGCAGGGTCAATTCCTGTCCGGTAAAAAGCTTTTCCTGCAGCCGGATCACCCCGCCATTGCGGCTCACCAGCAGAGATTCCGCGGGTTTTGTCACGGCGACGCCATCGCTTCCGAACCAGGAAGCTTCTACTTCCAGACGCAGTGTGACTCGATCGCTCTGACGCATTCCTTCGGCTCGCATAGTTCAATTCAAGGGGAATTTGCTTACAGTTCAGGCTAGCATGCCGAAAATTCCGCAGCCCGGCCCTGCGGCCAGCATTGTCGTACACACTAATAACCGAGGGGAGGGCTCTCCCCTCGGTCCGGTTTACCCTTTCGCCGCCATCCGGCAGGCGCCCATATCCAAGCATCCCCACTTCCGGCAAACTGACCTTATGTTGATGCCTGACTCGCCATCGGGCCTCTTCCGCCCCGCTTGCAGTCAAGGTGTGTTAAGTGAGCAAAGTTATCTCCATGGCCGACCGCAATGGCTCAAATTCCAGTGTCACGGGAGTCCGTGACCGCCGCTACGCCATCCGCTTTCCCTTTGCTGCTGAAGTCGAGCTGATCGACATGGAATCCGGTAAACAGGTGGACGGCGTCACCTCGGACATCTCCCTGGGCGGATGTTTTGTTTGCACCAGCAAACCGCTGCCCATGAATGCCCGCGCACGCATGAAACTCGTCCGAAAAGGCCAGGTCCTCGAAGCTCTGGTCGTCGTCCGCATCGTCAAGCCCCGTATCGGCATGGGCATCGAGTTCTTCGACCTCGAGCCACACTCTAACGAATTGCTCATCGCCTGGATCGACGCCCTCCGGCAGGCCCGCTGACGGCTCTAGTAGTGGTCGATCTTCAGATCGGCCATTCGTCCGCTCCTAATGCACCGTCTCCACGGGTTTCCGGGTCTTCCCGTAAAACTCATACTGCAATTTCAAACTCTCCTCGTCCGCCTTCACCGCCCGGATCGCCCTCACTACGGTACTGATCCACGCCTGCAAATCTTCTTCGCCTTGTTCCTTGGTAGCCCTCGATCCATCGCCCGAATAATGATTGGGAAACCGCGCATACCACCAGATTCCGGTGTACACATTTTCCGGAAGCCTCACCCGCTTCTGGTCCGCTCCCGATTCATCCTTCGCACGGTCCATGTGGGTCAGGTTCGGATGCGTCACCAGCATGTTGGATGTCTCCGTTTCGCCTGCGTGCCAGTCCGGCCCTTCTTTCTCCGCGCCCACTTTCTTCGTCGCCTCGTGGCCCCATTGCACGTACACCACATAATCGTGCGGCGCATCGAGCTGCGATTGCGCGAAGTATGGCAGCAGATTCTCGTTCCCCCCGTGGCCATTCACGATGATCACTTTCCTGCAACCGTTCCGCCCCATCTCATCCGTCGTCGCCTGCAGCAATTTCATCTGCATTTCCGCGTTGTATGCCACCGTCCCCGGTTCGTGCCGCGCCTCCGCGATTTGTCCGAAATAATATTCCGGGAAAATAACCGCATACTCCTGTTCGACGGCGTGTTCCGTCACATAGCGCACATTCAGCAAGTCGGTTCCCAAAGGCAGGTGCGGCCCATGCTTTTCCAGTATTCCGAACGGCAGCAGGCACGTTTCTTTCGCCTTGCCAATTGCTTGTCGAAACTCTTCCGCCGTCAGCTCTTCCCATTTCGCAGGCAGCCTTGTCTGCCCCTGCGCACGACACACCCACACAACTCCCAGCGCCAGAATTACCATTGCCCGACGAAGCATCCCCACCTCCTAGTCGCGTCATGAAATTGACGCCGCCAGATTGTAGCCCAGGAATGGGGCCGAAGGAGATAGCGACGCAGAGTGCGGTCGTTAGAGTAGTGCCGCATGGTGGATCGGTCCGGTCGACTGGGGGAGGGCCGGTTGCAGTCGGCCAACGTTTGGGGGTCAAAACCGCGACTGCCCGGGGCAGATTGAAATTGTGACACGGTTTTTACCAGGTCATGACAAGTGAGGTGATCGCGCCAGCCAGAATGCATTCTGACGCATTCTAATCCGGTCAGGCAGGGTGGGGATTGTGGGTCGGCATACCGTCGGTCCCCGGCATGTCTCGATTTTCCAAGGCGGGGGCCCGCATGCATTTCATCCGGAAAATTGGCGCTCGGCTCGAAACCGTAATTGGGCTCTTCTCTTTCTTCGTTCGAAACCGGCGCTGGTGGATGCTGCCCCTGATTTGCGGCATTCTGCTGTTCGCCGTCGCAATTTTCTTAGCTCAGAGTCCGGTGTTTGGCCCATTTGTATACTTTCTTTTTTAGCGCCGGCAGGGGGCGAACCCGGTCCTGCGGAAGCGAATTGCGCGCGGCGTCCGTATTTCCGATCGACGGCAGATGCTTGGACGCTTTAGGTGAAAATGAGGAATGACGCAATCAGCCCCCAAGACTTACCCCGTCTTTTTCTCCTATCTTGGCTACCTAATCTTCAGCGTGCTGTTGGCGGCGGCAGGCCTGGAAACCGCCTCCGCCGTTGTCCGGGCTGCCTACCAGCGGATACACCCAGGGAAGGCTAGAGATCTTTCCGGTGCCAACCCGGCCTATCGGGGATACCCCTGGGCGGAAGAATACTGGACGGAGGAGCATCTCAGATGGTCGGCAAACAAGAAATTGAATTACGTTCCGTTCCTAGTCTGGGGTGAACGGCCCTGGCACGGCAAATATATCAACATCGATGAAGGTGTCGTGGTGAATATGCGCAGGACCACCACCCCTGCCTGTGAACAAACAGAGCGGAGAGTCATTTGGATGTTTGGCGGGTCCACCCTGTTTGGAATGGGCGCTCCTGACGAAGCGACCATCCCGTCTTATCTCTCAGAGAAGTTGAACTCGAGTGGTCCCACCTGCTTCAGAATCTCAAACTACGGCGTGGAAGGCTATCTGACGAATCAAGAGCTGATTCTGCTGGTAGAGTTGTTAAAAAGGGGGCAACAGCCCGACCTGGTGATCTTCTATGACGGAGTGAACGACTCCGAGGCAGCCGTAGCGCCTGGAATTCCTGAGGGCCACCTGGAATTCGGATCCACAAAATCGCGCATGGAAGGTTCGGTTTCAAGCAAACTCGATTTTCTGCGGGATTCGAGCTCCATCAAGCTCGCTGGAGCTCTTGCCGCGCGACTCCGGCACGGCGATTTAGAAAGCTTGCCGCCTCCGGAAGTCTCAGCGAGGGCTAGAGCCGCGCTCGACAACTACGAAGCCAACATCATCGTCGCCAAAATGTTGGGTCAAGCTTACAAATTCAAGGTACTTTCCTTCTGGCAACCCTCACTCGCCTTTGGCCGCAAACCGCTTGCACCGTTTGAGCAACAACTCTGGGACGGCGGCCCCGGCCCTGCCCTCGAGACGCCTCATCGAATCCTGGCGGCTGTGAATGAAGAAGCTGCTCGCCGATCGGCGCAGAAAATGGACTTCGTTTTCCTCGGAAACGTTTTTGACTCTGTAAAAGAGCCCATCTACATTGACAACCGCATGCATATAAGCCCTCAGGGAAACCAAATCGTCGCGGATCGGATGGCCGAATGGATTAGAGGCCACCCCGCGGAGTAACAGAAAACGAAAAGGAACCAGCGATCATTTGGCGGGGTGAGCCCGGTCTGACGGGACTGGTCGTTCCCGGCCTGAAGCAACCTTCGGCCGGAACCGTTCATCCATCACTTCAGATTGTTCCGCCCTCGAGGGCCAGGTGCAGCGAACCATGCCCAGTCGGGTTCCCGTAGTCGTGTCACTTCTTGGAATGCTCGTTGTCGCAACGGGCTTTGCAAGCCCTCAGGACGGCGATTCCAACGCTGCAAGCGGAACCACCTCATCATCTGGCCTCGCACCGCACACGGTAATCAGCGAAATCAAATTCGTAGGCCTTCATCGCATCGCGGCCGAAGCGGCCAGGTCGAGACTTTCTGTCCATCCCGGCGAGGAGTTCGACTCAGCGCGGATCGCGGCAGATGTGCGCGCCCTCAGTCAGGCGGGCTGGTTTGAAGATGTTCTCGTAAAGGCGGCGGATCCGGATGGCGAGCCCGAATCGAGTGCAGGGCCTCGGCGGGTTCAAATCCAATTCCACCTCAGCGAGTATCCCTATCTGGCTGCAGTCGTATTCACCGGTTCGAAACTCTTATCCCAGCAACAAATCAGGAAACTGCTCGATGAGGAAAAGCTCTTTCCGCAGATCGGAATGCCAGCCGATCCTGCGCGGCTGCATCGCGCCGCGATGACAATTCAGAGGGAACTTGCGGCAGGGGGACACCCCGAGGCGCAGGCGCTCATCCAAGAAGAAAACCTTTCCGGCCAAAGAGTAAAAATCGAGTTTCAGATACGCGACGGGCCGCGAATGCCGGTGGTGCGCGTAAGTTTCTCGGGCCATCCGGAAGTTGCGGACAAAGTTCTGCGCAAACAGATGCGGCAACTTTCCCCGGATGCGTGGTTTGCGGGATTCCGCAATAAGAATGTCTACACGCCCGGAAAGTGCGAAGCAGATCGAGCGAATCTGCTCACCTACTTCAAGAATCACGGATTTCCCCAGGCCCGTGTAGGCACTCCGGAGGTTACGGTCCTGAACGCTTTTTCAAGCCCTTCCTCGGGCTGGCGCTACCGCCCCGTCCAACCCGGTCTGACCGTTGGCCTGCCCGTCCAGTCCGGCAATTTCTACACGTTCGGTCCCACAGAGATAAGCCCCTCTCTGCGGCAACAACTGAACTTGATAAAAAGGGGCGATCTGATTTCTTCCGATGCCGCGCCTGGACGCCCATTCTCCGAACACGCTGTTGAATCTCTGCGCCGCGACTGGGAAGTTCGACTCCACCGAAGTGCACAACGAAAAAACGGCGCTACAGACTATCGTTTGCAAGCCAGCCCGACTTTCGATTCCGCAACGCACATTGCCTCTGTAAGGTTTGATTTCAACCCTGTGCCTCCTTACACCGTACGGCGAATCGAATTCCGCGGGAATCAGCGCTTCCCGGACAGGTACCTTCGCCGGCGGATGCCCCTCTCTGAAGGCCAGCCGCTTGACGAATACGCAATCGAAGCAGGCCTTGCGCGGCTTGCGCGAACGGGCTATTTCCAGCCATTCAGGCGAGAAGACGTTCAGATCGAAACTCACGAAGCAACCCGTACAGCCGACGTAACCATCCACCTGCGCGAGAAAGGCAAACAGCGAATCACCTTCTCCGGCGGACGGCAACAATTCGGAAGCAGCGTTGGAATCGCCTACAGCGTTTTCAACCTGCTCGGCGTGGACGAATTTCTTTCCACCCAGATTGACGGCGGGCCAGAATCGTTGCAGCTAGCCATCGGTCTGGCCAAGGAAGGGTTTCTTGGCTCGCGAGGTACCCTGGCGCTTTCGGTTTTTGACACATTTCTTCGCCCGCGTTTGACGCCAGCCGTCCAAGGGCCATTCGAGCGCTCGCAAACCGTGGGCGTCAATTTGGGCTGGAGTTACGCCGCGTCTGATGTGGATGGTATCGGACTCAACTTCGGAATATCGCGATCCCATACGGACTATCTGGTGAATCAGCCGTCAACCACCGCAGCTCCCGAACCTGTGGATTTCGAAAGCAAGACCTCCAGTCACTCGCTCGGAATCGGATGGACGCACGATGCGGGAGCGCAAAAAATACAGCTTGCCGATTCCGTGTCAGGCGGCTGGCTCGGGGGCAACGAGAACCTGCTGAAATCGAAGACAGAATACGGCCAGATATTTCCGGACGGGATTTTCGATCATCACAACGCCTGGGCCTTTCGAACGACGGTCAGTGCGGCGGCGAGTTATAAAGGCGATATGCCGCTGTACGCGCGCTTTTTCTCCGGCGACGATTTGGTGCGGGGGTTGCGGCCCGGGGAGCTCGGACCGTACCAGACCTTCACGAGCGTCTCACCTTCCGGTGCCACAACGTATTCAGCGGCGCCCAGCGGCGCAAACCTTCTAGCTGCTTCGAATTTGGAGTACCGCTTTCCCATCGGCCGCGGAGTGGAAGGAGCGACGTTCTTCGATTCGGGCTCCGGGTTCCTGTTGCCAGGTTGGCTGGGGCAAACGCGCCCTGCTTTGATCAATTCCACGAACGGGCTCATTCATGGCACAACAGGCTTCGAGTTCCGCTGGACCCTGCCCGTGGTCGGCGCTCCTGTGCGGGTAAATTATTCCTTCAATCTTCTCCGACTGAACCGCCTCATCCTCATGCCGGATGGCTCGGCGTTTCGCTTGCACGATCGCCTGGGCGCGCTGGGCTGGGGGCTCGGCCCGCTGTTCTGATCCATGCGATCGTTCCGGTCAGGATCGCGCTTCTAGAATATCCACTGGCTGGCCAGCCGCGCTTTTCCGCCGCAAAATCACGGGCTTGATGTAAAATCCACGCTGGTTCAGGTCCCGGTCAGCATACGCAATTGAATTAAAAGACGATTTATGGCGCCGGCCAGCAGAGAATGCCCGAATTGTCACGCGACGAATACTTCCTCCTCGTCGGTGTGCACTTCCTGTCAGACGCCTTTTCCCCTGGGCGATGCCACGTTTCTGGGCGACGCCCCTCCCGATGCCAACGCCACTTTCCTTGGTGAAGCCGATCACGGCGATCGCAGCGACAGTTCCCAAGCCCAAGGCTGGTCTCAGCCCGTTCCTCCCCCCAGTGCCACCGGCATTCGTGGCGGCCACCTGGCGAAAGGCATGCGCCTGGGCAAGCGCTACGAAATTGTGCAGATGCTTGGCGAAGGCGGCATGGGCGCCGTCTACAAAGCCTGGGACCTCGAACTCGACCGCCTGGTCGCTCTGAAAGTCATTCGCCCAGAACTCGCGGTCCACGAAGAAATTCTGCAGCGCTTCAAACAGGAACTGATTCTCGCCAGGAAGATCACCCAGAAAAACGTGATCCGCATCTTTGATTTGGGCGAAGCCGATGGTGTGAAGTTCATCACCATGGAGTTCATCGAGGGCAAAGACCTCACCTCGCTCATCAAAGAAAAAGGCCGCCTGAGTTTTGAGGAATGCGCCGACGTGATCCACCAGACCTGCACCGCGCTGGATGCCGCGCATTCTGAAGGCGTGGTGCACCGCGACCTGAAACCCCAAAACATAATGGTGGAAAAGAGCGGCCGCATCATCGTGATGGATTTCGGCATCGCTCGCACCATGGAGCAGGGCGGCGGCATGACCCACACGGGCGCTCTGCTGGGGACGCCGGACTACATGTCCCCGGAACAGGTGATGGGCGAACACGTGGACGCGCGTTCGGACCTTTTTACGCTGGGGATTATTTTTTATCAGCTGCTGGTGGGGCAGCTTCCCTATAAAGCCGACACCCTCCAAGGGGCGATGTTCAAGCGCACGCGCGAAAAACCCAGGCTGCCCGGCGAGGTGGACCCGAGCGTTCCCGCGCTTTTGAGCGACATCACCGCGAAGTGCATGCAAATGGATCCGGCGCAGCGGTATCAGAGCGCGCTGGAAATTCAACGCGACATCGATTCCTGGCGCGGCGGCTCAAAAAAGCGCATCGAACTCCCCGTCGAAAAAGAACCAGCTCCGGCGAAAGCCCCGCGTTCTCGCATGACCGTGACGCTTCTGGCAGCGGCCCTGATTGCGGTGGTTGGCGGTGGCCTTTACGTGGCCAGGAAGTACGTTTCGCCTTCCAGTGGGCCTGCCGTTCCTGTGACGCCATTGCATTCTCTGGCGATCCTGCCATTTCACAACGCAACTTCCGATCCGAAGCTCGATTGGGTAGGCTCGGCGATGGCCGATATGCTCAGCACAGACGTCGGCGAATCCGCCAGCGTGCGCGCCGTTTCTTCAGAACGCGTTGGGCAAGTGATGAAGGACCTGCATATCACGCCGCAAGCTGACCTGGACGCCTCTACGATCGGCCGCATCGCCAATCAGAGCAACGTGGATACGGTGGTTTCTGGAAGCTACGCGCAGCTGGGCAACCTGATCCGCATTGACGCCAGGATCCAGGATTTGAAGCGCGGACAGGCGATCAACGTCAAGGAAGAAGCCGCGGGCGACAAGGAAATTTTCGCGGCCGTGGACCGGCTGGCAAGTCAGATCCGTGAAAATCTGGCCGTGTCGAAGAGTTTGCTGAAGGAACTCCAGGAACACGCCTTCAAGCCTTCCACCGCTTCTGTCTCCGCTTTGCGCGAGTACAACCACGGCCTGGAGGAAGCGCGTGCGGGCAAACACACTGCCGCGGCGCAGAGTTTTCAGGCAGCGATCAAGGAAGACGGCCAGTTTGCGCTGGCCTACGTGAAGCTGGCGCAGGCGTACTCGGACCTCGGCCAGGACGAAGACGCGGAGCCCGCGGCCCAGAAAGCGGTTGCGCTCAGCGGGGCACTGCCGATGCAGGAAAAATATCTCATCCAGGCCAACTATGACCGGATCGAGAAGGACTTTCCGAAAGCGATCGAGGCGTACCAGAATCTGATTAAAGTCTCCCCCGACAACACCGACTATCTCTTTGATCTCGGCTTGGCCTATGAAAACACCGGCGCTTACGACAAGGCAAAAGAGATGTTTGCCAAAGTCGTGGAACTTGATCCCAAGCGCATCGCCGGCTTGCGCTCGCTTGGCCGCGTGCAAATTGAAAGCGGGAATTCCCAGGCGGGTCTGGAATACCTGACGCGCGCGCAGGCGCTTTCAATCGAACTTCAGGACGACGCCGAACGCGCGCAAATCCTCCAGGCCATGGGCGTGGCTTATTCTACGATGCAGCGCCCCGACGATGCGCTGAAAAACCTGCAGGAATCCCTGGAAATCAAAACGAAACTGGGATTGAAGAAGGGAATCGCCGATAGCATGCAGATGATCGGTTCGATCTACGACGGCACCGGCAAGCCCGATCTAGCGCTTAAAAATTACAATCAGGCGCTGGCCATCCGGCGCGAGCTCGGCGATAAGCAGGGCACCGCGAACGTTTTGAGCGACCTCGGGGATTTTTATGTCGAACACGGAAAGTACGACGATGCGCTGCGCTTGTTCAAGGAATCCCTGCAATCGCAGATCGAAATCCACAACGACCAGATGCAGGGGCAGGTGCTGAACAACATCGGCAACACATATTTCTCCAAGGGAGATTACGAAAATGCGCGCACCTATTTCGAGCGCGCGCTGCAGGTGCGTGAAAAGCTGAAAGTTCCTTCCGATATCGCCGACACGCTGCACAACCTGGCGGAAACTTCCATGCGCACCGGCCAGTTCGAACAAGCTCAGGATCAGTATCTGAAGGCGCTCGATATGCGCCGCTCGTCCGGCGACGGGCGCGGTGCGGCGATCGAATCCTCCGGCCTTGGAACGCTGTTTGGCTATCAGGGGAGATTTGGAGCCGCGGTCAGCGCGCAACAGGATGCGGTGAAGGGATTATCGGAGGCCAAGGAACAGGGATTCTTTTCCACCGAAATTCTGACGGCATACGGTAACGCGCTGGCACAGGCCGGCCGCAACGAAGAAGCCGCAAAGGCGTTGGGGGATGCCTTGAACGCCGCGCGCACCGACAAGAACCAGCCGCAGATTGCCGCCGCGCTCAGCTACGAGGGGGACAACGCCTACTATCGTGGCGATTTAAAAGCCGCGGCCGCGGCCTATCAGGAATCTCTGCAAGCCGCCGGAAAGAGCGGTGACGCGCACCTCGCGCTGCTCAACAAAATCAATCTGGCCAAGCTTGCCGTTGCCAACGGCAAATTTGCGGCCGCGGCCAATGAACTACGCGCCCTGGGCGAGGAAGCCGATTCCATGGGCCTGAAATACCTCTCGACGCAGTGTCTTGTGCTGCGCGGCGAAGCCCTGATCGGCGCAAAGGATTATGCCGGTGCGCTGAAGGAATTAAAGTCTGCCGCCCTGCGCAGCGAGAAACTCAAGTTGCGCGCATTGCAGGCCCAGAGCCAGTACCAATGGGGCCGGGCGCTGGAGCTTTCCGGAAAAGGCGACGACGCGCAAAGCCACTACGAGGAAGCCCGCCGCGCCGCCGCCGAAGTTCAAAAAGACGCCCAGAATCCCGCGCTGGCGAAGCGTTACGACCTTGCGCCGATCCTCGCCGAAAAGACTAAGTAGGCGCCAGAGCCAACGAAACGCGTTTGCGATCTCCAAGACAAGGGAGGGCGCTTCAGCTCGCTATTTTTAGCAGTTGGGAAAGTCGGATGGAATTCCACGCAACGGACAGGCTAGGTACACGGCAGAAATGCGGTAGACCCTCAGCAGACTCGGTGTTCCAAATAACGGGAAAATACTAACCAGACTCTCCCCGTCTGGCAGTCCGAGAAACTGTTTTGCAATCTCTGCTCTACTGCCATGCTCGGCGGATGACCAACAAGCCCGCTAACAGCCCGACAACAAGGAGCACCAAGGTGCCCGGCTCCGGTGTCGGGACCACGCCTTGTACGTTAACGGCGAACTCGACTGTTCCAAGTTGGACGCCACAGAGACTGAAGTCGAGGGTGCAATTGGCGTCGGTGCCCCCGAGTAGGTCGTAGAAATTCACATCGTACAAACCCGGGCTGGCATCATTCGCAATAAAAATGGTGAACAAGTCGACGCCGGTCAGGGTCGAGTTTCCACCAACGGAATTCGGTCCCAGACCCAAAAAGCCATTGAAGGCAAGGTCGGCGACACCACCGATGGCTGTGTTGTTAGGGGTGAGGCTGTCGTTAGCGAAATCTAGCGTGTTCGATGAAGTATTCGTCAGTTTTCCAAACACTACGATGGCGTCGCCAGCGCCTCCGGAGATTGTCGGGAGCGTGATGATCACGTCTCCTCGGCCGGTTCCGTCGGCTCGTACAACTGGTGGCAACAGCACACAAAGCAGGGTCAGCAGTCCCGCGCTGGTCAAAAATTTACTCTTTGTGATTCCGGTCATCGGTCCTCCCTTGAATAGTACTCCGAACTCACTTCCCATTCTTACGGCAACGTTGCTTTCAACGTAGCGCTTGCACTGCCGCCCGTGAACCCGAAGCCGAGGCTGATGGCCCCTGCTGCGTTCGGCGGGCCAGCGCTCGCGGGGAATGTGAGCGTTGCAGTCACAGAACTTAATGACGCGATGTTGCCCAGATTCAGGGGCAATGTCGTTGTACTTGCCGTAGCCACCCGTGTGGTTCCGACAACTGTAGTTAGCACGGCGGTCTTGATGGCTGCAGCGGTGGCCGTGGTCGCTCCGCTGTTGGTGATCCGGACTGTAAACACGTAGTTTCCGGAAACGTCAGTGGTTGCTGACTGCAGCGTTGTGGACAGGTTTACGCCAGCGGGCGGACTGACGACCGTCAGTGTGGTGCTGTTGTTGGTTGCGGTGCTCAAAAGCGAATCGCCCGCGTACGAGTAGGTTATCGGATAGGGCGTCGCGGAAGCTGGAATCCCGGCGGTGGGGAACTGCAGGGAGAAGACGCCATTGCTTCCGACAGTAGTTGGCAACGTGACTCCGTTAATGCTGATCGAAACGGTTTCGCCGCTGGGCGCGAACTGCGTGCCGTTGCCGATGACTCCGCCGAGCAGGATCGAACTAGTCCCAGCAGGAACGGATTCTGAAGTCGTCAGGCCGCTGAACGTCACCGTAATCGGCTGCACGACGATGCTGCCGATCGAAAGCAGCTGCTGAGTTCCAACCAGCACCGTACTTGGGCTGATGGCGGTTCCAGCCGCGGAGGAAGCGCTCTGGATGTGCACGCTCAGATTCGTGCTCGGGCTCAGAGTGCCGAACGCACAGTTGAGCACCTGGCTCCCGATCGCGCCGGTAATCGCGCACGTGCCGGGGCCCGCGTACGGACTGATCGTCCAGTTCACATTCGTTCCGCCAGGCAGCGGCGTGTTGAGGGAAACATTGTTCGCCGTTGCGGCGGCGCTGTTGCTGACGGCGATGGTGAAGCCGATCGGGCTGCCCGCCGTAACCGTCGCAGCGTCAGGCGTCGTCGCTACTGTCACCACCGGCGCAAAGATCGGCGGGAAGGCAACAACGACGTCGCTGAAGACTTTCGTCTTCGCACCCATAAGCGCGTCCACTTTCTTGGTGGGATCGTACATCGTCGTGATGTCGAAAACGAACTGGCAGAAGATCGCCGGATTCGTCGGTACGCCGGGATTCCCGATGAGCATCGGCGTGGTGCAATCCGTGCCATAGGGCGAGTTCGGCATAAAGAAGCCGGATGGATCGTAGTACACCCGCGGCGTGCTTCCGGTCCAGGGAGCTGGCGGAACAAACGTGTCGTTGTTGAACGTTATGTTCCAGTTGACGGGTCCAACGTACATGGATGGATCCGGTTCCTTTCCGGGCGTCTGGAAGAAGACCGAATACACCACACAGTTGCCGTTCGCGTAGGGATCGCACAGGGGTACGACGGTGTCGCCGTTCGGTTTGGTCTGGAACGTGAAAAACGACTTGAAGCGGCAATCAAGGTCCTGCGCCGCTGTCAGGCCATTCTCGCAGATGCCGTTACCGTTGGTCGGTGGCACTTCGGTGGCCACCACGGTCAGGGTGAAGGGCGTAAGCACCTGCCCAATCGTCAAGGAAGTTGCATGTGCATTCGGATCGAGGCAAGGATTGCCCGGCGAAGGATTCGGGTTGGACGGGCAGTCGTAGGTCGCCATGCCAGAGGCGTTGCTGCCCGGTGTGAACGGTACGGGGATCATCTTTGGCGCGGGCACAAACGAAGCCGTCACGGATTGCGCGGAATTCATCGTAACACTGCAGCCGCCCGTGCCGGTGCAGGCTTGCAACCAGCCGCCAAAGGTTGAGGGCGCAGTCGGAGAGGAAGTCAGCGTGACGACTGTGCCCATCGGATAATTCGCAGTGCAAGTGCCGGTAATCACGCCGGCCGTGTTCACACAGTCGATCGAACCTAATTTGTCCGTAACGCTGCCGGTGCCAGTCCCGATCAGCGTAACGTTTAGCGGGAAGTTAGTAACGACGACTGGCGTAACCGTCAGTTGTGCGGTGCCGAAAATATTGCCGCTCGTGGCGGTGATCGTGATGGGGCCGCCCGCAGTCACACCAGTGGCAACGCCGGAGGCGTTGATCGTGGCGAAGCCTGTATTCGATGACGTCCAGTTCACACTGACAGCACCGGTCGTGCCGTCGGAGAAGTGGCCCGTAGCGGTGAACGGTTGTGTGAGACCAGCCGTAACGCTTGCTGAAGTCGGAGCAACGGTGATCGTCTGCAGAACGGCCGCAGTGACGGTGAGTTGCGCGGTGCCGCTGATTGCCGCGTTGGCGGTCGAGGTAGCCGTGATGGTGACCGGCCCGCCCGCCTTCACGCCCGTGGCGACGCCAGAAGCGTTGATTGTGGCGATCGTGTTGTCGGACGAAGTCCAGTTCACACTGACAGCGCCAGTCGTGCCATCCGAGAAATGACCCGTAGCGGTAAACGGCTGCGTAAGTCCAGCCGAAACGCTCGCTGATGTTGGAGCGACGGTGATCGTCTGCAACGTAGCCGCGGTGACGGTGAGTTGCGCGGTGCCGCTGATTGCCGCGTTGGCGGTCGAGGTAGCCGTGATGGTGACCGGGCCGCCCGCCTTCACGCCCGTGGCTACGCCAGAAGTGTTGATTGTGGCAATCGTGTTGTCGGAGGAAGTCCAGTTCACACTGACGGCACCAGTCGTGCCATCCGAGAAGTGGCCCGTAGCTGTAAACGGCTGCGTGAGGCCAGTCGAAACGCTCGCTGAAGTCGGAGCAACGGTGATCGTCTGCAACGTAGCCGCGGTGACGGTGAGTTGCGCGGTGCCGCTGATAGCCGCGTTGGTGGTCGAGGTAGCCGTGATGGTGACCGGCCCGCCCGCCTTCACGCCCGTGGCTACGCCGGAAGCGTTGATTGTGGCAATCGTGTTGTCGGAGGAAGCCCAGTTCACACTGACGGCACCAGTCGTGCCATCCGAGAAGTGGCCCGTAGCTGTAAACGGCTGCGTGAGGCCAGTCGAAACGCTTGCTGAAGTCGGAGCAACGGTGATCGTCTGCAACGTAGCCGCGGTGACGGTGAGTTGCGCGGTGCCGCTGATTGCCGCGTTGGCGGTCGAGGTAGCCGTGATGGTGACCGGCCCGCCCGCTTTCACACCCGTCGCTACGCCAGAAGCATTAATCGTTGCGATGGCTGTATTCGATGACGTCCAGTTCACACCGACAGCACCAGTCGTGCCGTCGGAGAAGTGGCCCGTGGCCGTGAACGGCTGCGTCAGTCCTGCAGCGACACTGGTTGAGGCTGGCGCGACGGTGATTGTCTGCAACGTGGCCGCGGTGACGGTGAGTTGCGCGGTGCCGCTGATTGCCGCGTTGGCGGTCGAGGTAGCCGTGATGGTGACCGGCCCGCCCGCCTTCACGCCCGTGGCTACGCCAGAAGCGTTGATTGTGGCGATCGTGTTGTCGGACGAAGTCCAGTTCACACTGACAGCGCCAGTCGTGCCATCCGAGAAGTGGCCCGTAGCTGTAAACGGCTGCGTGAGGCCAGTCGAAACGCTTGCTGAAGTCGGAGCGACGGTGATCGTCTGCAGAACGGCCGCGGTGACAGTAAGTTGCGCGGTGCCGCTGATTGCCGCGTTGGCGGTCGAGGTAGCCGTGATGGTGACCGGCCCGCCAGCTTTCACACCCGTGGCGACGCCAGAAGCATTAATCGTTGCGATGGCCGTATTCGATGACGTCCAGTTCACACTGACAGCACCAGTCGTGCCGTCGGAGAAGTGGCCCGTGGCCGTGAACGGCTGCGTCAGTCCTGCAGCGACACTGGTTGAGGCTGGCGCGACGGTGATTGTCTGCAGCGTGGCCGCGGTGACGGTGAGTTGCGCGGTGCCGCTGATTGCCGCGTTGGCGGTCGAGGTAGCCGTGATGGTGACCGGCCCGCCCGCCTTCACGCCCGTGGCGACGCCAGAAGTGTTGATCGTGGCGATCGTGTTGTCGGACGAAGTCCAGTTCACGCTGACAGCACCGGTCGTGCCGTCGGAGAAGTGGCCCGTGGCGGTGAACGGTTGTGTAAGACCAGCCGTAACGCTTGCTGAAGTTGGAGCGACGGTGATTGTCTGCAACGTAGCCGCGGTGACGGTGAGTTGCGCGGTGCCGCTGATTGCCGCGTTGGTGGTCGAGGTAGCCGTGATGGTGACCGGCCCGCCCGCTTTCACACCCGTGGCGACGCCAGAAGCGTTGATCGTAGCAATCGTGTTGTCGGACGAAGTCCAGTTCACACTGACAGCGCCAGTCGTGCCGTCGGAGAAGTGGCCCGTAGCTGTGAACGGTTGTGTAAGTCCAGCCGTAACGCTTGCTGAAGTCGGAGCAACGGTGATCGTCTGCAACGTAGCCGCGGTGACGGTGAGTTGCGCGGTGCCGCTGATTGCCGCGTTGGCGGTCGAGGTAGCCGTGATGGTGACCGGCCCGCCAGCTTTCACGCCTGTTGCCACCCCGCCCGCATTGATCGTAGCGATTGTCGTGTTGGAAGAAGTCCAGCTCACGCTGACAACACCGCTCGTGCCATCCGAGAAATGGCCCGTGGCCGTGAACGGCTGCGTTAGTCCTGCAGCGACACTGGTTGACGCTGGCGCGACGGTGATTGTCTGCAGCGTGGCCGCGGTGACGGTGAGTTGCGCGGTGCCGCTGATTGCCGCGTTGGCGGTCGAGGTAGCCGTGATGGTGACCGGCCCGCCCGCCTTCACGCCCGTGGCTACGCCAGAAGTGTTGATTGTGGCGATCGTGTTGTCGGATGAAGTCCAGTTCACACTGACAGCACCAGTCGTGCCATCCGAGAAGTGGCCCGTAGCTGTAAACGGCTGCGTGAGGCCAGTCGAAACGCTCGCTGAAGTCGGAGCGACGGTGATCGTCTGCAACGTAGCCGCGGTGACGGTGAGTTGCGCGGTGCCGCTGATAGCCGCATTGGCAGTCGAGGTAGCCGTGATGGTGACCGGCCCGCCCGCCTTGACGCCCGTGGCGACGCCAGAAGCGTTGATTGTGGCGATCGTGTTGTCGGACGAAGTCCAGTTCACACTGACAGCGCCAGTCGTGCCATCCGAGAAGTGGCCCGTAGCTGTAAACGGCTGCGTGAGGCCAGCCGAAACGCTCGCTGATGTTGGAGCAACGGTGATCGTCTGCAGAACGACCGTGACGTTGATCGCACCGGACGTCCCCGTGATCGCCGGCGTGACGGTGTCCGTGGCTGTGACGCTCTGGGTGCCTGCCGTCTTCAACGTGACCGGGAAAATCCCCGTTCCACTCACCAGGGTGGTATTCGCGGGCAGCGTGGCCTGCCCATCGGTGCTCGTGAAGTGAACGGTGCCCGCGTAACTCTTCACGACATTATTGAACTGATCGAGGGCCGTGACGCTAACATTGAACGGCGTGCCTGCCGTCGCCGCACCCGGAGCAGTCACCAGGAAGTGCGTGGCCGCCCCGGTTCCGACCGTTACGCTGTTGGAGGTTCCGGTGATGCTTAACGTCGCCGTGTCCGTGGCCGTAACCGTCTGGCTGCCCACACTCTTGAAGGTGACCGGGAAGGTCCCCGACCCGCTTGTGAGCGTGCTGTTCGCTGGCAGTACTGCCGAGCCGTCGGAGCTTGTGAAGTGGACAGTGCCCGTGTATCCGGAAGCCACGTTATTGAACTGGTCTAGCGCCGTAACGGTGACGCTCGTAGCCGTTCCAACCGTCGCACTACCGGGCATGGACACCTGGAAATGCGTCGCCAATCCGGACCCCACGGTAATCGCTTGGGAGGTCCCCGTGATCGAAGCGGTCACCGTATCCGTCGCGGTGACAGTCTGGCTTCCCAGTGTTTTCAGGGTGACCTGGAACAGCCCGCTCCCGTTCGTTAAGGTCGTATTCGCCGGCAGCACTGCCGCGCCATCCGTGCTCGTGAAATGCACCGTGCCCGTGTATCCAGGGACAACATTATTGAACTGGTCTGCTGCAAACACGCTTACGTTGAATGCAGTACCCGCAATCACGCTACCCGGAGCGGATACGGCGAAGTGCGTTGCGCCGGTTACCGTCAACAGCGCCGCGGGGGAAGTGACCGCACCCTGCTTGGCGGTAATGTTGGACGTGCCTGGGGTGAGTCCCTGCGCGAGACCCCCCGCGTTAATCGTGGAGACGGAGGCAGTGGCCGAAGCCCAGGTGACCTGCGTGGTCAGATTTTGCGTGGAAGAATCGCTGTAGGTGCCCGTCGCGGTGAATTGCTCGGAGGTACCCTGGGGGATCGTGGGGGCGGACGGGGTAACCGCAATCGAACTCAGGACAATTCCTGTGCCGGAGAGCGCGACCGTTTGCGTGGAACCTACGATGTTGCCGGAATTGTCGGTGACTGTGATCTGCGCGTTATTGTGCGTTCCCGCCGTCAGCGGCAGGAACCCGATGTCCAGCATGCAACTGGCGCTAATGCCAAGTGTAGCGGGAGAGATCGGACAGGGCTGTGTCGCGTCCACGGTGTAGGAATAGTTCGCTGCATCCGCGCCCGTTGGCTGAATCGACGTGATGATCAGTGGCGCCGTGCCGGTGTTCTGCAACTGCACCTTTTGGATCGTTGCGGCGGTGTTCACGATCGTGTTGGGGAACGGCACGCTCCCGGGGTTCAGGTTGGCGACAGGCGACGACACGGTCACCACCGAAAGAACCACAGTCGTGGCGGTGTAAGTTACCTTCCATCCCAAGCCCGCCGAAAGCCCGGGGAGGTTGGTGCTGCTAAACGTGCCCGAAACGGCGGATGCTGTAAGGATGGTAAACGTGTTCCCCAATGCCGGTGAGAAGGGATTGATCAGGCTTACGTTCAGTGCTCCCGCAAGTGTAGCGGTACCCGTCAAGGTGACGGAGTCGAATTGTCCCGCACCCGTGCCGCCGATCTTCACGTTGAAAGCGCCCGCCGAACTTTGGGTGTAATTCCCAGCTGTGGACGTGCCAATAGAAATGGTTCCGGCGGTGACGACCGGTGTTGAAACGCCCGGAGAAAGCGTCCCACCGACATTCGAGATGCCAGCTGGTGAGCCAAAGCTCGTAATCGTTCCGCTGCCGGTAACCGCCCCGCCTTGGATGTTCAGCGGATTGACGGTCTGAATGCTACCACCGCCCAGAAACGTATTACCTGCAGTCTGGGTATAAGCTCCTTGGAAGCTGAGCGTATCCGCGTCGGCTAGCACACTCCCAGCGTTGTTGAACGTCACGCCCACTGCGCTGCTGGTTGTGCCGGCGGTCTTCTCGAACGTCCCCGCGTTGTTGAACGTTGCCGTTCCCGAATAGATCCCTATGTTGTAATCGGTGGTCAGATTCCACGTGGCCCCGGTCTTGTTGTTCACTATCGCCCCGTAGCCTTCATAGAAGGACGTGCCATTCGGGTTGCTAAATGTTGCCGTCCCGGCGTTATTCAACGTTCTTCCCAATAGGTACAGATAACCGGTTGACCCCGCGATGCCTCCGTTCGCATTGGTCACACCATTGGGCACACCAGTCCCCGGTGCGCTGCAGTCCGGCAGCAAGCACATAAACCCGCCGCTGGTCCACGTCAGCAGTCCGCTGATATTCACCGTGTCGGTGCCACCCAGAGTTCCGTTGCCCAGCGCCAGTGTTGTCATCGCAATTGCGTTGCCGGTCGAAAAGTTCAGCGTGCCGCCCGTTATCGTCACCGGCCCCGCATTGGTCACTACTCCAGGCGCCGTGAAATTTGCCGTGCCGCCGGAAGCCATCGTCCCGCCCGCGATGTTGTACGAACTCCCGGTGTAGTTCACCGTGCCGCCGTTGAAGTTCACCGTGCCGCCGCCTTGCGTTGCCGTGCTTCCGCCGATCGGTCCGGTCAATGCAAACGTGCCGCCGGAAAACTCCAGCATCGCCCCGGTGCTTACGGTCCAGGCGCCCGCCCCAGTCCCACCTCCACTGAAGTTCAGCGTCGCCACGTTATCCGCTACCGCCCCGGTGTTGGTGAACGTGACGCCCACTGCGCTGCTGGTTGTGCCGGCGGTCTTCTCGAACGTCCCCGCGTTGTTGAACGTTGCCGTTCCCGAATAGATCCCTATGTTGTAATCGGTGGTCAGATTCCACGTGGCCCCGGTCTTGTTGTTCACTATCGCCCCGTAGCCTTCATAGAAGGACGTGCCATTCGGGTTGCTAAATGTTGCCGTCCCGGCGTTATTCAACGTTCTTCCCAATAGGTACAGATAACCGGTTGACCCCGCGATGCCTCCGTTCGCATTGGTCACACCATTGGGCACACCAGTCCCCGGTGCGCTGCAGTCCGGCAGCAAGCACATAAACCCGCCGCTGGTCCACGTCAGCAGTCCGCTGATATTCACCGTGTCGGTGCCACCCAGAGTTCCGTTGCCCAGCGCCAGTGTTGTCATCGCAATTGCGTTGCCGGTCGAAAAGTTCAGCGTGCCGCCCGTTATCGTCACCGGCCCCGCATTGGTCACTACTCCAGGCGCCGTGAAATTTGCCGTGCCGCCGGAAGCCATCGTCCCGCCCGCGATGTTGTACGAACTCCCGGTGTAGTTCACCGTGCCGCCGTTGAAGTTCACCGTGCCGCCGCCTTGCGTTGCCGTGCTTCCGCCGATCGGTCCGGTCAATGCAAACGTGCCGCCGGAAAACTCCAGCATCGCCCCGGTGCTTACGGTCCAGGCGCCCGCCCCAGTCCCACCTCCACTGAAGTTCAGCGTCGCCACGTTATCCGCTACCGCCCCGGTGTTGGTGAACGTGACGCCCACTGCGCTGCTGGTTGTGCCGGCGGTCTTCTCGAACGTCCCCGCGTTGTTGAACGTTGCCGTTCCCGAATAGATCGCTATGTTGTAATCGGTGGTCAGATTCCACGTGGCCCCGGTCTTGTTGTTCACTATCGCCCCGTAGCCTTCATAGAAGTAGGTGCCATTCGGGTTGCTAAATGTCGCCGTCCCGGCGTTATTCAGCGTTCTTCCCAATAGGTACAGATAACCGGTTGACCCCGCGATGCCTCCGTTCGCATTGGTCACACTATTGGGCACACCAGTCCCCGGTGCGCTGCAGTTCGGCACCAAGCACATAAACCCACCGCTGGTCCACGTCAGCAGTCCGCTGATATTCACCGTGTCGGTGCCACCCAGAATTCCGTTGCCTATCGCCATCGCTGTCGTTGCGATTGCATTCGGAGTTAATTGCCCGGTGGGGGTCGTCGAAAAGTTCAGCGTGCCGCCCGTTATCGTCACGGCCCCCGCATTTGTCACTACTCCTGGAGCCGTGAAATTTGCCGTGCCTCCGGAACCCATCGTCCCGCCCGCGATGTTGTACGAACTCCCGGTGTAGTTCACCGTGCCGCCGTTGAAGTTCACCGTGCCGCCGCCTTGCGCCGCCGTGCTTCCGCCGATCGGTCCGGTCAGTGCAAACGTGCCGGCGGAAAACTGCAACGACGCTCCTGTGCTTACCGTCCAGCTGCCCGCGCCCGTCCCGCCGCCAGCGAAGCTCAGCGTCGCCGCGTTCGCTGCCACCGTCCCGGCGTTGGCGAAGGCCACGCCGATCGTGTCGCTCGTCCCCCCGGTCATCTCGAAGGTTCCTGCATTGTTGAACACCGGTGTTAACCCGCCGTTGTTGGCAATGCCATTTCCAAAGGACGCGCTACCGTTCACGATGTTCCAGGTAGCCCCCGACAGGTTGTTCAGCACCGCCCCGTTTTGCAGGTATAGGGTGCTCCCGCCTTTTATGACGTCCCCAAACGTGGTCGTTCCCGACGCATTCAGCGTCCGGGTGTCCAGAACCACGGCGGCGTTCGGAATGCTCAGGCCTCCCTGCGTGTTCGTCGTGCCTGTCCCGGTCCACGAGCCACCCGTCCACGTCAGCAGCGTCGTGAAGTTGATGTTCCCCGTATTCGTAATCGTTCCGGAGCTGAAAATCGTCGTCACCGACGAGATCGTTTCTGTTCCCGAACCAAAATTCATTGTTGCGCCGTTGAAATTCACGGTGCCTGGGCCATTGATCGGTCCGCTCTGAACGAACGTCCCGGCGGAGAACGCAATGGTCGCCCCTGTCCCTGCCGTGTACGTACCGGAGCAAATCGTTCCGCACTTGCCGCCACCGGTGAAATTCAACGTTCCGCTGTTGCCCATCACACTGCCGGTATTGTTGAACGCCACGCCGATGGTTTCGCTCGCCCCCCCGGTCATCTCGAACGTTCCCGCATTGTTGAACGCCGGTGCTACCCCGCCATTGTTGGCAATGCCATTTCCAAAGGAGGCGCTGCCGTTCACGATATTCCAGATGGCCCCCGACAGGTTGTTCAGCACCGCCCCGTTTTGCAGGTAGAGGATGCTCCCGCCTTTTGCGGGGTCCCCGAACGTGGTCGTTCCCGACGCATTCAGCGTCCGGGTGTCCAGAACCACGGCGGCGTTCGGAATGCTCAGGCCCGTCTCCGTGTTCGTTGTGCCTGTCCCGGCCCACGAGCCACCCGTCCACGTCAGCAGCGTCGTGAAGTTGATGCTCCCCGTGTCCGTAATCGTTCCAGAGCTGAATATCGTCGTCACCGACGAGATCGTCTCTATCCCCGAACCAAAATCCATCGTCGCGCCGTTGAAGTTCACAGTGCCTGGGCCATTGATCGGTCCGCTTTGAACGTACGTCCCGGCGGAGAACGCAATGGTTGCCCCTGTCCCTGCCGTGTACGTACCGGAGCAAATCGTTCCGCACTTGCCGCCACCGATGAAATTCAACGTTCCGCTGTTGCCCATCACACTGCCGGTATTGTTGAACGCCACGCCGATGGTGTCGCTCGTCCCCCCGGTCATCTCGAACGTTCCCGCATTGTTGAACGCCGGTGCTACCCCGCCATTGTTGGCAATGCCATTTCCAAAGGAGGCGCTGCCGTTCACGATATTCCAGATGGCCCCCGACAGGTTGTTCACCATCGCCCCGTTTTGCAGGTAGAGGATGCTCCCGCCTTTTGCGGGGTCCCCAAACGTGGTCGTCCCCGACGCATTCAGCGTCCGGGTGTCCAGAACCACGGTGGCGTTCGGAATGCTCATCCCCCCGCGGGTGTTCGTCGTACCCGCCCCGGTCATCGTCCCGCCCGACCAGGTGAACAGCCCCTCCAGGTCGAACTCTCCCGTACCTCCAAAAGTTCCTCCGGTCAGCCCCAGAGCCCCGGTGACACTGAACTGCCCATTGACGGTAAGCGTCCCGCTGCTGATGTTGACGACGTTAGCGACGGAATTGTTGCTGATCGTTAATGGTCCCGCGGAAATTGTCAGCGTTCCGGAACTGTTTAGAGCCTTGATGGTTTGATTGGCAGCGGCGAGCCCCGTGTCGATCAGGACCGTAATGCCGGAGGGGCTGCACGCGACGTCGTTAATCCCGGGAACTGCTCCCAAGCTCCAGTTTGTTGCCGTGCCCCACGAGCCGTTGGTAAGGCCGATGTAGTTGTCTGTACAGGCGCCGACGGAGGATTTAATCGTCGCCACGTCGGTGGCCGTGTCGTTGGCCGTGTTGGTTTCGCTGCCGCCGGAAACCACCACGGTGTTGGTCACCGTGGGTGGCGCGTTACCTGCGACATTTACGGTCAAGGTGATGACGGGGTACGACGCGCCGCCAGCCAGAGCGTCCGACCTGGTGCAAACCAACGTGCTGATCGAACAGCTCCACCCCGTGCCGGTCATCGCCGTCGCCGTCAGGCTCGAGGGAAGCGAATCCACCAGGCTCACCGTCCCCACGGTCGCGCCAGTTCCGCTATTGGTCACGGTAATCGAAAACTGCGCCCCGCTTTGCCCCTGGGAAAAGCTTCCGCTGTGCGACTTTGTCACCGTCAGGTCAGGCACGCTTGTGCCGCTCTGTGGCGTCAAAACAAAAATCGCGAGATCGTCGGCCGGAGTTCCGCCTCCGCAACTTGCGCAAGCCGTCTGGAACCCGTTCACGGTGGTGGCCGGCGATGTGTTCCCGAAGAAATTCGCCGATGCTGTTCGCCCCAGCGCATAAATCTGGTGATTCGAATCCGCGATCAAACCCCGCACAGACTCGCTTTGTCCAGAAATGGTTACGCCGCCGCCGAGATAAGTCGAGAACAAGAGCGACATGTTAAACGTGAAACCGGAACTGGGCACACTGAGCACAGAGACGACCGCATTCTGCCCCCCGACCAGAGATGCCTGCAGCGGATTCATGGTCGGGAAGTTCGTCGCCGTAGTTTGGCCGCCCACCACGATCCGCTGCGTCGGGGGATTACCTGCAACGGCATCAATCGCCACGGATCGCAGGGAGGTGCTTCCAGCTCCGGTGCTTCCGCCGAAGTAGGTCGACGCAGCCAGGCTGGGCATGCCGGTTTTCGTCGTGTCGATCACGGTAATCCAGCCCGTGCCTACGCCGGTCGGAGAATTATTCACGGACTGAATTGCATTCAACAGCGGGATGTCCGGAGCATTTGTCGTGTTATTTGAGATCGTGTCGCCAACTACCACCGCCATGCCGTGCACTACATCAACGGCTCCCGCTCGTATGACGGTGCCGCCTCCGCCTGCGATGTAGGTGGAGTACGTCAGCTGGCTCAATCCGCTCTGGCTCGGGTCCAATACGGCAACGAACGCATTAGGGGTCGTTCCCGGTGTTCCGACAAAAGTCTTCTGAAAACCGTTGGCCCCTGTGTTGCCATTGGTCAGGTTAAATGCCGTTGCAGAGACGATTGTGCCGCCGAAATATATTTTTCCGGCCGGATCGACCGCTCCCACTCCGCAGGACGCGGGAGTTCCACTCTTAGTGCTGCCGCCGACATTCGCGTACGTCAGATAGAGCACGTTAAACGAGCGATCCAAATTCGCGATGAAGCAATCGTCGAATCCCCCGGGCGTTCCGTTGTTGAGTGAAACCGAATACGCGTTAGAGGTCGCCGGGAAGTCGGTCGAAGTGGTCTGGCCGCTCAACACAATCTTGCCTTCGGGGTTCACAAATAAGGAGGCGCCCCCCCCAAACGTCAATCCTTCCGACCCGTTCCCTCCGAACAAAGTCGAACTATCGATCCCCGCCCCGCCCGGCGTAAGCCGCGTGATAAAAAGATCATCCGGGCCTGTCGTTGGCCCCCCGGTCGTAACAGGGAAGTCCCGGCAGTTGGTTTGGCCGAGCAACACTGGCTCAACCTGACCGGCCCCGCCGCTCACATCGAGCTTCATATCCGTGGCGAGGTTCTGGCAGGGCGCCGTTCCGCCGGTAAATACCAGGCTGCCCCCGATAAAGGTCAGAAAATCGAGCGACGCGCTTCCGGTCGTCGTTGGATCGATCTTGGCGACGAAGCCATAAGCTGCCGCGCCGGGAGCGATAGCGAGATTTGCACTCGTCTCGCTGAAACTCGTAATGTCCGTGGTTGCTCCGGACACATACAGCTTGGGCGCACTCGGATTTGTGACGTCGAGGTCCTGGCCACTGGGGACTTCCGCTCCACCCCCTCCCAGAAAACTGGCGAAGATGATCGTAGGATCGATCACCAGCGGGATCTTCTTGTCGTAGGCGCCTACATGAAACGCAACCAGCTTGTCGGCTACGAGCGAGAATCCTCCGTCAACCGGCTGCCGCCGTTCGCCAACCTGCTGGTAGATCACCGGTTTCCGCATGCGGAATTCGGTCTTCGCGGCCTTCAGCAGAAGGTCGCCGTTTTCCTCCACCGCAATCTTTTCCGCGCCCGATACCTTAAACCGGATCCTTCCAGGGTCCGCCCCCGGAGCGACCTGGAAATCGTATTCCAATTGTTGCTGGTCGCCGTGAAACACCAGGTCAATGCCCGGGTAAACCTCACGGGATCGGACCTGTTCATACAAGGGAATGCCGGTGTGCCAATCGCGGGGGTTGTTTCCGATCAGGTAGTTCACTTTGCCGGGCAATTCTTTCGCCCCGCTTACCTCCGGCCCCGGATTGCTCTGGAGCAGTTTCATGCGCAGCATCTTCGGGCTCGGCCCGTCGTCTGCCGCTGCCTTTGCGGTAGGGAACATGCCACGCGGGGCGGTCGTCTTCGCCCCCGCAAAAATCGTTTCTGTGGGTGTCACAAACAGGGTGTAGCCGCTGCTTCTGGCCAGAAATTTCACGTGGGCATCGGTCTGGCCCCGATTGGCCTCAAAAAACAATGGCAAGGATAGCGGGGCCCCGGACATCCTTGTCGCCTGGTTTGGTTCGAGCTTGCTAGAGGGGTTGCCGCGGGAAGGGCGGAAAAGGGAGGTGCCTTTGAGCAGACTGTCAGCAAGCTTCGCGATCTGGCTCTTGCCCGCAACCCGAGTTGTTCCAGACATATCCAGCGAGGCGGATTCCCGCCAGCTGTGACGAGCTCCGCCTGCAACCAGCACCAGCGAGCACGCAATCAAAAGCGCGTAAGAAACTTTCACGCGCTTTGCTCGAACGGACTCCGAGGGTGAAGCGAAGGAGGCCTCGGCCTGTGAGAGTGGCTCCATCACTTCGTTGGTGGATTTTTGGTTGACTCCCCAAGGTTCCATCAGAGCCTCCAGAACTTTCTCGGTGCCTGAATCCGCATCCAGGGGACATCGTCAATTTCGGGGGACGATTTCAAACCAACGTGCAAATGCTTGCTCGCCCGGTGAGCGCACGACCGGCCGGCCGCGGTTTCCACAATGGGACTGCTAAAGGTCCCAAGAACGGGGAAAAAGGGAATGTACGAACTGTATTGGAAAACTCAGGTTGGGAAGGTGGTAAAGACGAACTACTACGCAAGCCGCAAGAATTGCGGCGGGGCCCATTTGCCATTATTGGCGGGCTGGACACGCTTCGTACCTGATTCTTTACTGGCCACCCCCGGCTAATCGATCAACAGCGAAGATTAAGTTGAATGCTTGGCCCGGTTCCGGAGGTCCCAGTACGCGAGAAATCAACACAGAACGAACTTGCTTGGCGAAATTCAAGCACTCGAATCACCAAGTGTCTCGTCCCTTGAGGCCCTAATGGCTCATAGCTTTGGGCGGAATCTACTAACGCGGCTCCGCGAAGTTGTGCAAAAGTTTGCGCACTCCTGGCAAGCATTTGCATTGAGCGCAGTCTCTGTGGGCCGGCGGTACCGGCACCTGGCTTGGTTAGGAGGGGCAAAGTTTGGGAAGGAGGGGGATACAGTCCGCGTTAGGACTTGGACGGGAAGAGAGGAAAATCGGGTTGCTTGTGGGAATCTGGGTCTAAGCGGCGGTTGGCACTTGGACCCGCTAGGGGATGGCGCGCGTTGAATCCCGGACCACCAGCTCTGGCTCGACCGTAATTTGCTTCCGGAATTGCTCTGATCCAGTCAGCCGGTTCAGAACGCATTGGGCCGCAATCCTCCCCATGTTGGACAACGGTTGGCGGATCGTTGTGAGCCTGGGATTATTGAACGCCGCCACCTTGATGTCGTCGAATCCGATCACAGAGACGTCGCCGGGAACTTTGAGCCCGATGTCCTGCAGCGCCCGGATGGCCCCGATCGCCGACGGGTCATTGAAGGCCACCAATGCGGTGAACTTCTTGCCTCCGGAGAGCAGTTGCTGCATTACGGGGTAGCCCAGTTCGGGCGATGTGAGATCGCGGTCGAGCTGCACGGTGAGTTCTGGGCGAATCTCGATGCCGATCTCCGCGGCGACGGCCACAATGCTTTCCCATCGCTCCTCGGAGTCCGAACTGAACGCTTGCCCGCGCATGAATGCAATTTGCCGGTGCCCCAGCGAGTGCAGGTGGGTCAAGGTAAGTTCCGCCGCGAAACGGTGATCGAGGACGATGTTGGTGACCCCGGTAATCGGTTTGTGCCCGGCGACAGCAACCACGGGCACGGGAAACCCGTGTTCGAGCCTCGTGTCAATCGTGATCAACGCCTCAGCTCCGCGGCTGAGCAGCATCCGGCTGTAGTCTTCCACCAGGTTTTTCCGGTGTCTGTGGTGCGCGGTGAAATAGAAATACCCGGCCTCCATCAGATGATCGCCGATTCCGCCCATCACCTGCGTGTGGTATCCGTCGCCAAGTTCGGGGACCAGAATGCCGATGGTGAGTGTCCTGCGGTTGCGCAGCGAGCGGGCAAGATGACTGGGCTGGTAGTTCAGTTTTGCAGCGGCGGCTTTGATGCGGTCCCTCGTCGCCTGAGGGATGGAGCGCCCGGGCACATCGTTCAGCACAACGGACACCGTGGCCGGATTCAGTCCGAGGTGTTCCGCCAGTTTTCTCAGGCTGATCGGCTCGGGCTTGGTTTGTGACTTCTTTCCCAAAGCGGTGTGAATCCTTTATAGGCTCTCTGCCTGACCAACCCGGCCGGCGAAACATTCCCGGCAAAGACGCCTGGCCGTTAGACCGGATTCATTCTTGGAAGAAACAGAATCCTCGACGCGAGGGAATGCTCGCGGTTCTCTTGTCGGGTGAATCTTAACTCAAAGCGCAGGTTTTTTGTCAGGTGTGGGTTGCCTGTCGGATGTTTTCTCGGGGAACGCAGCTTCCGCTACTCTTCGCTAACACGCAGAATCCCCGCGTCCCATTCCTGGTCTGACTCGGCTCAGTCTGGAGCTACCACTGGAGCGTGGTGATCGACCCCGGGTCCAGAGTCAAATCGATCGCCCGGGTTCCTTCGACGCATTCCACCTTCTGCTCCGCTCCCTGATTGGTAAGCACAAGCACGCGGCTTCCGTCGGGGTTTTCAAAGGCCACATGATCAATGTCAGCGAGCGTTCCCTGGGACCCGATCACGTGCGCTCCCCTCACGACCAGCTTGGAATAATGCGCGAAGGCCCAATACTGGCCGCTGGGCTTCACTTCGTGCGTCTGCGAATCCAGGGTCACTAGCCCACCGCAGGAGAACGGCCCGATGTTCGGCCGCCCCTTCTCGTCGAGAACCAGGTTCCACCCCACGATGCAGCGTGCCCAGTTCCGCAATATGTCAGTGAACGTGTGCGACCACTTGGCCCAGTCGGTCGCGTAGTCCGCGTTCCTATAGTCCGGCCCTCCCTCGGTCCAGTAATTGCTCATCGCGGGGAAGGCTTCGTGCACGCGAGCCATGGCTTCCGGTTTGCCCATATAGCCGTGCCATGCAACTCCCTCGACGTACTTGCATAAGGCCGGATCGCTCAATTCATCCATCACCCGGCCCCACAAATTATAGTTGTGGTCGAGAATCCAGATCTTCGTATCGAGCGAAGCTCGCTCAATGGCCGGGCCGAGGTGGTTCTTGATGAAATCAATTTCGTATTCCTGACCCCAAAGCGCCGCGGGCATGCGCCCGTCCTGGTCCGTATCCACTTCGTTTTGCGTTGTGACCGCGCGAATCTTCACCCCTTCCTCCGAATAACTTTGCAGGAACTTCAGAAAGTATTCCGCATAAGCGGGAAGATATTTCTTGCGCATCGAGCCGCCTAGGAGCGAGCCGCTCGCTTTCATCCAGCCGGGAGGGCTCCAAGGGGAGGAAATAAGATACAAGTCCTGATTGAGTTTCTGCGCCTCGCGCAGCGTTGGCAGGATGTAGTCGCGATCGTGTTCAATCGTGAATTTGCGCAAATCCGGATCGGGATCCGTGCTGTCATCAAAGCTGTACGGATAGCGGGAGTAGTCGCTGGCCCCGATGCAGGTGCGCCCGACAGAAAGCCTCAGCCCCTCCGGCCCCAGCAAGTCGGCCAGCAAAGCATGGCGCTTGTCCGCCGCAAGCTCAGATAGCAGATAGCACGAGGCGTCCGTAAAGGCCGCACCGAACCCCAGAATCTCCTGGTAGCGGGCGCTCGGGTCAATCTGGATCCCGGAGCTTGCTGCCGGCGCGGCCTTCCGCCAGGCGGGCAGCTTGATTTCCTGCAGCCGGCGGTCCTGAGAGGTTGCCCAGGCGCGGACCCGGGTGGGAGTACTGGCCCAACTGAACGGGCTGTTTGCGGCTACCGCGGTTGCGGCGGCGAGTTTCAGAAACTCTCTTCGATTGCGCGGTGGCATGGGTCCCCTCGACAAAATACAAAATCACGTATCCGGCCTCTTACTGAAAAGCACCCTTTAAACAAACGATTGTCCGCAAACTATCCGACCTGCGCCCCAAAGACAACAAAAATTTCAGCACCCCGGGCTGTTCCGGGGCGCCGACGGCAAGAAATTGCAGACAATCGATTACCTGACTGCCTTTTATCACATTTTTTGCTTGACAACCATAAGTAAACGGATTGTAATGCGCCCAGAGTAAGTCCGCGCATCTCCTGATTGTTTGAAGACAACCGTTTGTCTATCCTGCTGGGAACAAGAAACCTCCCGGGGGACGGGACGTGGCAGGTAATCAGGGGCATGGTCTTGGTCGGGTTGTTTGTTGGGGTGTTGATCTCAAGCCGGTGGGGAGGATCTAACAATATGAAATACGCATTTCGCTGTGTCTTGGCACTCCTGTGTCTGTTTTGCGCGGCAGGTGCCGGTTTTGCCCAGAATACGAACTCGGGCGATATCCGCGGCACGGTTATGGATTCTTCGGGCGCGGCAGTCGCTGGGGCAACGGTCACGCTGAGCAACATTGATACCGGCGAGGTCAAGGACTTTGTTACCAACGCGAACGGTATCTACGATACGGTTTCCACGCGGCCGGGGAATTATACGCTCACCTTTTCAAAAGAAGGGTTTAAGAAGACTACCCACGGTCCCATCGTCCTGCAGGTTTCCATTATCACCGTGGATGCTACGCTCGAAGTCGGCAAAGTTTCCGAAGTGATCACGGTGGAAGATGCCGGCGCTCCGTTGCTGCAGACCGAGTCCGGTCAGCAGGGCACCATTATGGAGGCAAAGACGCTCAACGATCTGCCGCAGCTCGGCGCGGGCATCACAGGCAACGACTGGGCCAATTTCAATATCTTTCTTCCCGGAGCATCCAGCGCACCGTCACAACCCTCCTCCGAAGGCAGCGGCGCGTACAACGCGGGTGACGCAATTTCCATCAACGGTAATCTCCCCAATTACGCCAACTTCCTCGCCGATGGCGCGACCGTCGTACTGCCCGTCAGCGGCAACGTTGACAACTCCATCTTCGAGAGCATTTCGGAAGTCCAGATCACAACCTCTTCTTTCTCCGCGCAATACGGCATTGGCGGCGCGGTGTTCAACCAGATCAGCAAGAGCGGCAGCAACAGCTTTCATGGTTCCGCGTATGAGTATTGGCAGAACGACGTTCTGAACGCCAGGCCGTATTTTAGTACCCCCGGCGAGGCAAAACCCAGCCTGCGGTATAACGAGTGGGGTGGCTCCGTGGGCGGCCCCATCATCAAGAACAAGCTCTTCTTCTTCTTCGTCCGTGACAAAATTACGAACAATGGCAGCGGCAACCCGCACTTCAGCAATGTTCCCACGCTAGCGGAACGAGGCATGGGGACAGCCAATCCAGGCGCTTTCGATTTTTCCGGTCTCACGGACTCCAAGGGCAACCCGATAACCATTTACGATCCCGCGACGACCACAGCAGGTGGGGTACGAAGCCCATTCCCAGGCAACATCATTCCGGGCAATAGGGTCGACCCGGTAGCGGCAAAGATCTTGAGCTCGAACTTCTATCCCTTGCCGAACTTTGGTGGCCCTGGTGCAACAACCAACAATTTTTTCTTTTTGTCCCCGTCCTCCAACCCGAATCTTCGTTACTTCGGTCGCATCGACTATGATTTGACGAAGAACAATCGCGTTACCTTCTCGGTGACGGCGAAGAACAACCCGGGCGAGAACTTCAATCAGTGGCCTTGCCCGATCAACTGTTTCTCCGGAGACATCGACGGCTACAACGTGCAGCTTTCCGATACGTGGACCATCAACCCAACGACCGTGAACGAGTTCCGTATGGGTTATACGAAGCAGGGCAACTGGTTCGTGCCCCAGTCCCTCGGATTCAATTCCGCCACTACGCTGGGTCTTCAGTATGCGAAGGCGAATATTTTCCCGACGTTTAACATTAACGGCGGTTGCTGTACGTCTATACAGCCCGGCACGAACGCCATCTACATCGAAAATCTCTATGACCCGTCGGACGTGGTGACCCTGATCAAGGGCCGGCACATCCTCCACTTCGGCGTCGAAGTACTCATGGGCCAAGGCAACACTACCCCATGGGGTAACGTTGACGCGGGACAGTTCACCTTCACCGGCGCTTACACTCAGAGTGCCGGTGCCGGCGGCGCGGGCCTCGCCGACTTTCTACTGGGCGACGTACATAACTGGTCAGCGACAAACCAGGCCGTGACCTACATGCGCATCAAAGACCCGCAGCTTTTTGTTCAGGACGACTACAAGGTGCTTCCGAACCTCACCGTCAACCTTGGCTTGCGTTATGAAGCGACGACGGGCATGAGCGAGTTGCACAATGCCATTGGCGGCTTCGATCCAAACATCGTGAATCCGTTTAACGGTGCGCTTGGCTCGTTGTGGTTTGGCGGCCAGATTGACAGAACCACCCTGCAGAAGCCGGTCTACAACACTTTTCTGCCTCGCGTGGGTTTCGCGTGGAGCCCAACCATGTTCAAGAACACCACGGTTCGCGCTGGTTTTGGCATGTATTCTTATAACTTCAGCGAAGATACTTACGGCCAGGGACTGGGCGCTGGTTCAACCGGTAGGAGTCACGGCGACGCGACGGATCCGAACAACGGGCAAACCGCCAATCCACTGATCTCCCTTTCTGCCTCTGCTGCAACGGCGGGTCCAATCCTCAACTATGTTGTCGGGTCGCCGGCCGCGAGACAGCCCCTGACCTACATCACGCCGGCCAACCCGCAAGGTGTGACCTACACTCCGTATAGAGTCCCGGTAGCCAGAATCAACGAATGGACGGTGAGCGTTGAGCACCAGTTCGCGCATGATTACGCCGCATCAATCGCCTATGTGGGCAGCCACGGCAGCAACCTGCAGTTCCCGACGGATCTCAACCAAATCACCGACCCAACCGTTTTGGCAGCGGGCATCACCACGCAGGCTCAGCGCCCCTACCCCTTGTTCGGAGGCATAGGCGGAAACAACTACAACGCGATCTCCAGATACAATGCGCTGCAAATTGGTGTCACCAAGCGCTATTCCTATGGGTTGACCTTCCAGGCTAACTACGTCTGGTCGCACTTTCTGGACGAGCAGGATTCCTCCGGATGGGGCAACCGAGGTGGAACCCAGAACTGGCAGATCGGGAATAACCCGGCCGCCAATTACGGCAATTCCAACTTTGACATCCCGAATGCCTTTAAGGGCATCGTCTCTTACGAACTGCCTTTTGGGCAAGGCAAGCAATATCTCAACCATAATGAAGTGACAAACATTGTCGCTGGTGGGTGGCGCCTATCCGGAACATTCATCGCCCAGAGTGGAAATCCGTTTACGGTCATTGACGGCAATGGGAAGGATAACAACTCGCAGTGTGGGAACGGCTGCACCCTCTATCTTACTGAGGTCAGCAACCCCTTTGCCAATATCCCCGCCGTCCCCGCGGGTACTCAGGGTATCGCCTACCTCAACCCCGCTGCATTCACGCATCCGACACAAACCAACTTCACCTTCGGGACGCTAGGTAGAAATACGTTGCGCGGCCCGGATCTGAAAGTCATCAACCTGTCCCTGGCTAAAGAATTCCGCTTTAAAGAGCGCTACGGTTTGCAACTTCGGGCCGACTTCGTCAACGCGTTCAATCATCCCAGCTTTGAGCCTCCTCAACGCGACATCTCACAAGGCAACTTTGGGAGGATTGACGGATCACTAACGCAGAATGGCACCACGGTTGCCCCGCGCAGCGGCCAACTAGCGGCTCGCTTCTCTTTCTAACTTTCAACCCCACGTCGAGGGGAGGACGGCGGAACATCGCCGTCCTCCTTTTTTTCTCGGCGACCTGAACGCGAATGGCCATTCACTCGCCGTATACTAGCAATATGCGGAAATTAAAAAGGACCCTTTCTCTCTTCGCTCTGCTCCTTACGGCCGCCGTCCCCTGCTTTTCGCAATCCGCTCCCAGCCCTCAGCAGCAAGTCCAGGAACACACCCGCAAAGCCCAGGAATATCTCCGGGAAAACAGGCCCGACCTCGCCGTACCCGAATTCAAAGCCATCGTCGCCCTCGAACCCAGCAACGCCGACGCCCGCGGCAATCTCGGCGTTTTGCTCTTCTTCCAGGGAGCCTACACCGATGCCATTCCGCAATTGCGCGCGGCGCTGAAGATGCAGCCGTCACTAGCAAAAATTCAGGCCCTCCTCGGCATGGCGGAAAAGCGTTCCGGAGACCTCCACGCCGCAACGGGCGATCTGGAGAAAGCTTTTCCTAAGCTGAAGGAACAAAAGATTCGCATTGATGCCGGCATGGAATTGATCGACATCTATTCAAAAACGGGCGAAATGGACAAGGCCGCCGCGACCGTGAGCGTGCTGCGCGAACTGGATCCCGCCAACGTCGAAACCCTCTACACCGCCTACCGGCTCTATTCCGATCTGGCCGACGAAGCCAGGCTCAGTCTGATTGTGGTCGCCCCCAATTCCGCCCGCACACACCAAATGATGGCCCACGAACTCGCCCGCCAGGGGAACACGGCCGAAGCCATCGCCAACTACCGCGAGGCCCTGAAGCTTGAGCCGAACCTGCCGGGTCTGCACTTCGAACTCGCCGAGATGCTCAACACTTCTTCAACTCCCGACGCTCCCCAACAGGCCGAGCTCGAATACAGAGCGGCCCTGGCCGTCGATCCCTTCGACGAAAAATCCGAATGCCGCTTGGGCGACCTGGCCGCGGCAAAAGGCGATACCGCCGGTTCCTTAGAACACTACCAGCGCGCCCTAAAGCTGCAGCCCGCCGATCCAGAAGCCAACATTGGCCTCGCAAAAGCTCTCATGGCCATGAATCAACCCGAAAAGGCACTGCCGCTTCTGGAGAACGCCGTGAAGCTCGATCCCACCAGCGCGGTCGCCCATTTCCGGCTGAGCACCATCTACCGGCAGATGGGCCGCGCCGAAGACGCAAAACGCGAGATCGCCCAATATCAGAAATACAAGGAGATGAAAGAAAAGCTCCGCGAGGTTTACCGCCAGATGCGCCTGGAGCCGGACAAGAAAGTCCACGAGGATGAAGACGCGCGCCAACAGTAGGGAAGAGCAAATCATCAACGAGGTTCTCGCATGAGGAAAATATTCTACGCGCTTGCGGTTCTCGGGGTTTCAGCCGCTCGTTTGTGCGCCGACTCCCAATATCCAGTCCGGCTTGACGACGCAAAAGCCGTCTACCTGACCCCCGATCAATTTCCCGTCCACGCCGACGGCGCGGCCGACGATTCTGACGCCCTGCAGCAAGCCATCAACAAGGTGCAGGAAACTACCACGCAGGGCATTCTCTTCCTGCCCTCGGGCCGCTATCGCATCACCAGGACCATCTACATCTGGCCGTCCATTCGCGTCATCGGCTATGGAAAAACGCGGCCAGTACTTCTTCTCGCCGCCAGCACGCCGGGATTTCAGCAAGGCCCTTCCTACATGGTTTTCTTCACCGGTGGCCGCCCGACAACGAACCAGCCTTCCGGAGATGGCCACAGCACGGGCAAATCGGCTCCTCCGGATGCGAACCCCGGAACCTTCTACTCTGCGCTGAGCAACGTTGACATCGAAATTCAGGATGGAAATCCCGGCGCTGTCGGCGTTCGCGCCCACTACGCACAGCACTGCTACCTCGCGCACATGGATTTCCACATCGGCTCCGGCCTCGCGGGAATTCATGATGGAGGCAACGTCGCCCTCGATCTGCATTTCTTCGGCGGCAAATACGCCATCTGGACACGCAAGCCTTCCCCCGGCTGGCAATTTACCGTGATTGACAGCACCTTCGAAGGCCAGAGCGAGGCCGCGATCCGCGAGCACGAAGCCGGCCTCACGCTGGTCCGCCCGCGCTTCAAGAATGTTCCCACCGCGATTTCCATCGATCCAAACTATTCCGAAGAATTGTGGGTAAAGGATGGACGGATGGAAAATATTTCTGGCCCCGCCGTAATCATCAGCAATGAGAAAAGCGCGCGCACGGAAATCAACATGGAGAACATCGTCTGCCGCGGGGTCCCGGTTTTTGCAACGTATCGTGAGAGCGGAAAACAGGTGGCCGGCCCGCAGGCAATGTATGTGGTCAAGACTTTCTCCCACGGACTGCATTTCGACGACATCGGCGCGACCCCCGCCCTTCAGGATGTTTTTGAAACCGCGCCATTGACCGTTCTTCCAGAGCCCGTCCGATCCGACATTCGCGCTCTGCCGCCCATCGACACCTGGACCAGCATCCGCACACTCGGCGCGCGCGGTGACGGCACGACCGATGACACACAAGCCATTCGCAACGGCATCGCCGGGCACAAAGCCATCTACTTTCCCTCCGGTCAATATCGCGTCACCGACACCATCGCTCTCCGCCCCGACACGATTCTTATCGGCCTGCATCCCAGCGTCACACGCATCTTTCTCCAGGACGGAACTCCTGCTTTCCAGGGCGTTGGCAGCCCCAAACCGTTGATCGAAGCTCCCCACGGCGGCACGAACATCGTTACGGGCATCGGTCTCTACACCAACGGAATCAATCCGCGCGCTGTTGGCCTCAAATGGATGGCCGGCAAGGATTCGATGGTGGAGGACGTGCGGTTCCTGGGGGGCCATGGCACGGTGGATCCCGACGCCACTCCCGAAGCGCGCCGCAAGGTCTGGGAGCAGATCTACAACAACACGCACACTGCCGATTCCAATATCAATCGCCGCTGGGACGCCCAGTATCCAAGCCTCTGGATCACCGACGGCGGTGGCGGCACGTTCGTCGACCTCTGGACGCCCAGCACTTTTGCGCAGGCCGGTCTCTACATTTCGAACACTTCGACCAGCGGACGCATTTACGAGCTATCGAGTGAACATCACGTCCGCAACGAAGTGATTCTGCGCAACGTTTCTGGCTGGCAGATCTACGCCCTGCAGACGGAAGAGGAGCGAGGCGAGGGCGGATTCGCCCTGCCGCTCGACATCCGTGATTCGAGCGACATCACCCTCGCCAATTTCCACATATATCGCGTGGTCAGCAGCTACCAGCCATTTCCTTACGCGATCAAAGTGTCCAACTCCAAAAACATCCGCTTCCGCAACGTTCATTGCTACAGCGACAGCAAGGCTTCTTTTGACAACGCGGTTTTCGATCAGACCCATGACGTCGAGATCCGCCGGCGCGAATTTTCCTGGCTCACACTCTCCGGTGATCCGCCGTCACCTCGCGCTCGCGAAGCAGCGCCGGTTTTGGCTCCTGGCGCCAAGCTCGAAAAAGTCGCCGGGGGCTTCTTCAATATTTCCGGTGGCGCGGTCGATGCGTCCGGCAACCTTTATTTTGTGGATGCCAGGCGGCAAACCATCTACCGCTGGTCGCCATCCGATCGTCAGCTTACGGTCGTCCGCGAAAATTCACTCGATCCCGTCCAGATCGCGTTCGACAAATCCGGCAACCTGATCGTTGTTTCCTACGCAGGGCAGGGAACTGTATACACTTTCAAACCGGGCACGGAGTTTGACCAGATCACCTTGCTCAAGCCCGAGCCAGGCGTCCCGCGCCCCGGCATGACCCCCATTCTTCCTGTCGACTACTGGCGCAATGAGAACGATTTTCCCGCAACCGGGCTGAAAAAGAAGCCCTATCAATACGTCTCCCTGGATCAGAGCGTATTCATCCCCGCAGGAGAAGATTTTGTCAGCGGCGCACTCTATTACGGCTCCAAGATCCACGATGTGTTGCTTGCCTTCGGCCTGGCGCCCGCGCCGACTGGCCGCAGGTTCTACATCGCCGATGAAAATCAGGAGAATACCTACAGCGCCGCAGTCGGCGACGACGGGAGTCTCAACGATTTCAAGCTGTTTGCCGAGGTGGGCGGCGAGAGTGTTGCCGAGGATGTCGAAAGCAACGTCTACATCGCCGCTGGCCAGATTTACGTTTACAACCCCGCCGGCGAGCGGATTGGTACCATCGAAGTGCCGGAGCGCCCTTCGCAAATTCTGTTCGGCGGCGCCGACCGCAAGACTCTGTTCATTCTGGCGCGTAGTTCGCTCTATGCCGTCGAAATGCGCAATGCCGGCCGTTAAGGACAATCTCTTGCCACTCCATCCGACGACCGATACCGATGCGCGGGCGCGCCGATGCGCCTGAACCGCGTGATCTGCGCCGTTGGAGCACTGTACCTTCTCGTTGGCGCCGGATCCTTGTTTTCTCAATCCGTTGCGGAGCCGCACAAACCGTCACCACCGCCACTTCCTGCCGATCGCGGATCGGATCACAAGGCGAATGGTGTCGCACCGGCTCAGCTGCCTCAACTTGTGGACATTACGAATTCCACGGGCATCCGTTTCGAGCATCTTTCCAGCCCGGAGCAAAAATATATCGTCGAATCCATGAGCGGGGGTGTCGCCCTGATTGACTATGACCGTGACGGCTGGCCGGACATCTATTTCACCAACGCGCAAAGCGTGGAAATGGCCCGCGCCGGCCAGAAAGCCCGCAGCGCGCTCTATCACAACAATCACGACGGCACATTTACCGATGTCACCGACAAGGCCGGAGTCGGATCTCCCTGCTGGGCGATGGGCGTGGCCGTCGGCGACTATAACAATGACGGCTGGCCGGATTTGCTGGTCACATGCTTTGGTGGCGTGGTGCTCTACCGCAATAACGGTGACGGCACTTTCACCGATGTTACAAAAGAAGCGGGCTTGGGGGGCGACTCCGGCTGGGCAACTGGCGCAGCATTTGGCGACTACGACGGCGACGGCTGGGCTGATCTTTTCGTATCGCACTACGTCGCGCTCGGCCTGGACGACCTCCCGGTCTTCGGCTCCAGCAAGACTTGCAAATACCAGGGGATCGACGTGCAGTGCGGCCCCCGCGGCCTGAAGGGTTCACCGGACAATCTCTATCACAACAACGGTGACGGCACCTTCACGGATGTCTCAAAATCCGCCGGAGTCTCCGATCCCCAGAATCGCTTTGGTCTCACAGCAGTCTGGATGGATTTCGATGGCGACGGGCGCCTCGATCTTTTTGTCACCAACGACGGCCAGCCCAACTATCTCTACCGAAACGAAGGCAACGGCCATTTCAAGGATATCGCCTACACTGCAGGTGTCGCCGTCAGCCAGGATGGCGCGGAACAAGCCAATATGGGCGTCGCCTTAGGCGACTACGTTCACACCGGCCGGTTCAGCATCGCCATCACCCATTTCAGCAACGAATATGCGGTGCTCTATCGCAACGATGGCGACATGAACTTCAATGACGAGTCTTACCGCTCGGGCATCGCGCCGAGTACGACGTCTTACGTCGGGTGGGGCGATGGCTTCATTGATTGGCAGAACAATGGCTGGCCGGATCTCTTCATGGTCAATGGCCACGTCTATCCGCAGGTGGACACCGCGGATGTCGGCACTAAATACCGCGAGCCGATGCTGCTCTTTGAGAATCAGCGCAACGGCACATTCAAGAACATCAGCCATCTCGTCGGGCCGGACATTGAACGACCGCGTGTCGGCCGCGGCGTCGCTTATGGCGATCTCTTCAACGACGGCCGAATCGAAATCGTGGTGGAAAATCTGAAAGGCCAGCCGGTGATTCTCCAACCCCAAGGCGGCCCGCCGAACCACTGGATCAGCTTCGAATTGGAAGGCACCCGGAGCAACCGGCTGGCCTTAAATGCGCGCATTAAGGCAACCGCGGGCGACCTCGTTCAGACGGGCGAAGTGGTGAGCGGCGGCAGCTATCTTTCCCAGCCCGACCTGCGCATCCATTTCGGCCTTGGCAATCACGACCGGGTGGACCGCGTCGAGATTGCCTGGCCCTCCGGAAAAAAGGAGACGCTGACCAATCTGGCCGCCGATCGCGTCTACAAAGTAAAAGAAACCAAAGAATAGTTGACTCGACCATATCGCGATGATGTCGAGCTCCTTCACGAGTTAAGACTTGGAGTCTCCAGCTAGCCAACAGTCCCTGACCACAACTCTAGCCGCTTGTGGTAGCATGCTCGCACTTTGTCACAGAAATCCCAGCAGCAGAGCCTGTGGCTCTCCGTGGCGGTGCTCTCCGCCATCAATATCCTCAATTTCTACGACCGCCACGTCCCCGGTGCGCTCGTCGAACCCATGCGCAAGGAGTTCCATCTCAACGACAGCCAGATCGGCCTTCTCGGCAGCTCTTTCATTTGGATCTATGCCATTTTAGGCGTGCCACTCGGCCGCATCGCGGATTCTGCAAGCCGCAAAAAGCTCCTGGCCTGGGGAGTCGTCATATGGACCGTGATGACGGCTTCGGCAGGGCTCGCTACCACCTACGCGATGCTGTTCCTTTCCCGTGTAGGCGTTGGAGTCGGCGAAGCATCCTGCGCGCCGACCGCGACGAGCTGGCTCGGCGATCTGTTTCCGCAGACCAAACGCTCTCGAGTGCTTGCGCTTTTCATGCTCGGGGTGCCAGTCGGCGGCGCCCTGGGCTTTTTCTTTAGCGGCCCGATAGCACAGGCGTATGGCTGGCGAGCCGCAATGGTATTTGCGGCGGTCCCGGCGTTGCTGCTGGTTCCCGCTTTACTGATGCTCCAAGAACCGGAGCGCGGTGCCAGCGAGAGTCATCGCGCGCCGCAGGCATTTGACTCGATGTGGAATGTGCTGCGCATCCCCACGGTTTGGTGGATCATCGCCTCCGGTGCGCTGCTGAATTTCAGCATGTATGCTATCGGAACTTTCTTGCCGGCGTTTCTGAGCCGAGTCCACGGTCTGTCGCTGGCGAAATCCGGCATTGCGACAGGCGTAGTCTATCTAGCCGGAGGCATCAGCGGAGGAACTTTTGCGGGCTGTTTAGGCGATTTCATCGTCCAGCGTCGCAAAGATGGCCGCATGCTTTGCGCCGCGTTCATGGCTTTAGTGGCCATTCCGTTTGCATGCGCGGGAATTCTTCAGTCCGCTGGCTCTTTGTTCGTGGCCATGGCGTTCCTGGCGCTGACATACGCTGCTCTCACGACGTACTACGGGCTGGTTTACTCGGCGATACAGGATATAGTGGCTCCGAAGCAGCGTGGCGCAGCGATGGCGATTTATTTTATGGCGATGTACATGTGCGGCGCGTCCCTCGGACCGCTGCTCACTGGCAAGTTGAGCGATGTGTTGGCGCATCGCGCCGCGGCGCTGGCGGGTACAGCCACGGTCACGGAAACCTTCCGCGCCACTGGCCTTCAGCAAGCCATGCTGATTATTCCGGTACTCTGTATAGCGCTCGCGTTCGTGCTTTACATGGGCTCGCGCACTATCATCACGGACATGGCGCGGCGGGAAGCTATCGCTGGCGGCGCGCCGTGACCCCTGATATTTCAGATGGCCAGAAATTTGCTTCTAGTGGAGTGTCCCGAGATTTCCTTCGCTAAGTTCCACGGTCCGAGTTTTGCAAGATCAACTCAATCGCATCTGCCGCCCCGGTCTGCTAGTTACGGGGCAGCGCACCAGTACCCACTTCCTTCCTCCCCGGAGCGCATTACAAGGTCGTATTTATTTCGAGGAGCATCGTGGATCCCACCACGCTAGGGGTGGGGCCATGCAAGTTTCGCTTTTAGTTCCTCAAAAGCATTGAACGCGATCGGACAAACGGCAACATTGTCAATCACGCCCATCAACCGGGATGTGAATTCTGGTTGTTCTAGGTGAGGAAACGACCTGCAAACGTCTGGTCTATTCTCGTATGGAACACAGCTTCCCGTTTAGCATCGGGCAGGGCGGGTTCACCATGCCTTCTGACATATATTGCTTCTGGAATGCTTCTATCGACTGGCCAACTGTTTTTGCAATTGCGTGAAGGTCACTTTTCTTGAATTCCACATGCAATGATCGGCAGCAATTTGCGCACTTCGTGCAGTCGATGAGGGAGAAGTATTTCTGGCTTAGTGTCTTGACAAGGCCATCGATGTCCTCTGGGGCGTAGTGCCTTAGCCACGATCGGAATTCCCAGTTTTCGTCATTGTGCTCTTGTGAAAGCTGTTGGATTCTTGACAGATCGATCTCAATTTGTGGAACAGTAAACCGCTTCTGCAGTTTCATTGCGGCCTCATCTCGTGAGTCAATCCGACGCTTCAGCGATAATATCCAAATCGCCTGGCGACGACGAGATTATCGCCCGGGAAGGGCTCTGTGAAAATCGCGAGCAGAGAGCATCTCGGCACGAGTGTTGTGTCCCGCAAAGTTCTTCGCTGCGCGAAACGCAATTAGTGTCATTCCCGCCAGGTGATTGGGAGAAAAGCGTTAACTCAATTATTTTCGGGGCGCCACACTCGTGCGGACTTATCAGAAGGATGGAGTTAGCCTAGTTCTGCGAAATCAGCAATGGTGAGATGTAGTAGTGTTCGGCACTCCTAGAAGAGCCATCACCGCAAACAGCTCCATGCACAGCGGTGCAAACTAAATAAATGCCTCTAAGGAACTTCTGCGCTAATTCCTGCGTATCACAGAATATCCGTCGACTGACGACCTTGGCTCCTGTGCGACTATAAAGAGCGAAATTGTTGCCGTTGGAGGAAGAAGCAATGATCAACAAATCTGCGTTCCTTCCGATTCTTGGTCTGGCCTTTCTCACCATATCCTCCCAAGCTTCTAATGCAGGCCAGGCAGGATTTGACCTTCCCCAACCCAATGGCTGCAAGCCAGTAGGGACTAGAACGGTTGTGTTGAGAGACTCGCGGCGAAGCCGGGATCTTCTAGTCACGATATGGTATCCGTCGGTGCAAGGCGCTTCCGCACCTGCGCCGTACATGGACAAGAAAACTGCGGATGCGCTGGCCGAAGAGTGGAAACTGCAACCGGATTTCCAACGCCTTATGCGCACGCACGCCAGATTCCTGGGACCTATCGCTGAGGGCAGCCCCTTTCCAGTTGTGCTTCTCGAACACGGATCCGGTGTCGTGCCCGCTCTGTACACAATTCTGGCTGAGGGCCTGGCGAGTAGCGGCTTCATCGTAGTTGCGACCAATCATCCTCCTGACTCCCTAATTTCGGTGTTCCCGGACGGGCATGAACTGAAATTCACGCCCTACTGGCCCGCTGAAGCCGATCGACGAACTCAAGGCGTGGCCATTGGAAAATTCGCGGAAGAGGTTTTGGTGGCGGACGTGCGATTCGTCCTTGACCAGCTCCATGAAATGAATTCGCATGATCATTTCTGGCATGCCCACCTAGATTTGTCCAAGGTGGGAATCGTAGGTCACTCGATGGGTGGAACGACCGCCGCTCTGGCCACACAGAAAGAGCGCCGCATTCTGGCCGGCGTCAATCTGGACGGTTCCACCTATCCCGGCATGAATGGGGACATTCGCCCCGTCCCAGTACACAAGCCGTTTCTGTTTCTTGCTACCGAAGAACACGCGTCGGGTGAGGATCGAGCCCGTGAGTACATCGGCAGCGAATCTAATACGTACTACGTGGTGGTGGCCGGGGCCGATCACATGAGCTTTACCGACGCGAACCTGATTTCAAGCAGGTTTACGCGTGACGTGAAACCAGAAGACAGTGCATTTGAACGGGCTCTGCTCACGAGCATCTTAACCCGCTCTCTGGTCGAGGAATTTCTTGCCAAGTATTTGAAAGCTGCTACCGCCCCTGATCTCGACCTGATTGTGCGGATAGATAAAAAGTAGCGGGCGACCAATAGAGCGTACGCAACCCAACTGGATACGGCCATAAAACCGGTGGTTTTCGTGCCAAGATGGCCCCGATTATGGTATTCCTATGCCACAATGCCAGTAGAGTCCGTGCCAAATGGAAAGATACGGGCCAGCAGCGAATATTCCCGAAGAATTGATCGAGTCATTGACTATCTTCGCGAGAATCTGCATCGCCCGGTGAAGCTAGGTGAGCTTGCTCATGTTGCTTGCTTCTCGCAATTTCACTTCCATCGGATTTTTGGCGCGGTTTCCGGCGAAACCCTAAATAATTTTACGAATCGGCTTCGCCTTGAAAAGGCCGCTCGTCTTCTTCGTTATTCCGAACAAAGCCTGACCGACATCGCCTTGGATTGCGGTTTTTCGTCATCGGCCACGTTTTCACGTGCCTTCCGATCCGGCTACGACACTTCGCCAAGTCAGTTTCGAAAAAGTGGCGAGATCAAAAAGAGCAAGATTTGCAAAGAACTCTTCCCGGAAGAGGAATACGGTATCGCCATGAGCTTGGAAGAAAAGAGAGCTGCTTTTCCAGTGAGATTGATCGACCTTCCAGAAAGGCAAGTCGCCTATATTCGGGTTACGAATGCCTTCGAACTGGACAGAGTACTTGCCGCCCTCAAGACAGTGATCGAATGGGCCAAATCCCAGGATATTTGTTCGCAAGGAATTCTTTTCGGAATGACGGTGGACGATCCACACGTGACCCCAAAGCATCTTTATCGATATGAGGTCTGTCTTGCGTCGGCTTTTCCTTTCGAGTGCATGGAGGGAATGTCGAAATTGAAAATGCCAGCCATGCAATACGCAGTCATAAAGGTTTCCGGCGATATACACAAGGTCGCTACGGCTTGGGACTACCTTTACAGAGATTGGCTTATCAATAGTGTCCACGAGCCCGAGCATGCGCCAGCACTTGAGATTTTCTTAGACAAAGAAAACGCGGCGGATTGGTCGCATTTTGAATTGGAACTATGCCTGCCGGTTCGGAAGCTGGCAGAGATAAGGAGTTTGAACTCCGGGAGCCGAAAATCTGGGATGATCGAAATGAAGGACAATAAACGAGCCACTGCTTAAGGGAGGAACTTATGATCGACGGAATTGGCGGCGCTTTTCTGTTTTCTAACGATACAAAGAGACTGGCAGCTTGGTATCGCGATTGCCTCGGAATAGTTCCTCAGGGCGAAGATGCTGAGTGCAGCTCAATCTATGCATCGTTCGAATATAGGGACCTTGCAAACCCGGAGATCAAGCGAACGATAGCGTGGGCGATCATGCCCACGGATCAAGACATCAAGGATAAGCCACGAACGGGTAAGATTAATTACACAGTGAAGAACATGGGAGAAGCCCTCAGCCATCTTAAAAGTAAAGGCGTGGTAATCGAAAAGACAGAGGAATATCCTTCAATGGGGACCTTCGCGTGGCTTAAAGATCCAGATGGCAATCCGATCGAGCTTTGGGAGCCATCCAAAGAGTGAATAGAACTCCCTCATTCGTGAAGCCAGAAGGCCGCTCCAGGGCCCTGCCCTCCCGCCCGCATTCAGATGTACCCAACGTACCCAAGTCCCGTGCCTAGACTGAAACCTGCAGAGAAACAGCAACTGGACATGCTAGATGCGGCAAAGGACATCCGGACGCTCTCAACGCTGCCAGGAAACAGGCTAGAGAGCCTGAGAGGACACTGGAAAGGGCAGTACAGCATTCGCGTCAATGACCAATGGCGCGTCTGTTTTGAATGGCGCGATGGGCATGCCTATGAAGTTGAGATCGTGGATTATCACTAGGAGACAGAAGGATGACGAAGCAACTTAAGCCGGTGCATCCAGGCGAAATTCTCCGAGAAGAGTTTATGTTCCCTCCGGGACTAAGTATGAACAGAGTTGCTATGGCCGTGCGCGTCCCTGTAACGCGGATCGCTGATATCGTCAACGAGAAACACGCAATTACTGCTGACACGGCCCTGCGTTTCGCGCGCTACTTCAACAGCAGTCCGACGTTCTGGATGAATCTCCAAACCCGTTATGACCTGGAAGTCGCCGAAGAGGAGATTGCCTAGTTGGAAGTACCTTCCGGTTCACGCCAATTCGGCGACTATCGAACGGCTGATGCAGCACAACAGCTCCTCGCGACGGCCGAGGGGTCTTATGTTAGGTGCCGGCTTTCTTGCATTGCGGGTTCAGGTTGATGTTGCAGAAGAATTCGGAATCCGAGTCCGTGCGTAATCAGCAGCAGCGGCACTACCAACGTCGGAAGGAAGAATGCGGCTCCCAACTGCCCGGCCAATAATCCGGCGTGGTTGGCTTGGTAGAAGGCGTTCAGGATATCGGCAAAGCCCCACAGATTGAAGATCCATCCGGCGGCAACGCCAGACGCGCTGGGCAACAATTGCAGTGCAACCAATGCCAGTATCGCAGCGATGATGTCCCCATAGGCGGCAGAATGGGCGAAAGCAGCCGGCAAATCGGGTGACACGACGCCGGGAATTAAGAATGCCAACCCGATGAAGCGGAAGCTGTGCAGGATAAGCAGAGGCCGCAACGCATCGGCTTGCGGCAGGACGCGGAGTTCCGGCCAGATATATCGTGCGGCGACGATCCCCCACGCGATCAAGCTGAATGCGATGCTCACGAAAAACCAAATCATTTGTTGTGGCATGATGAAAATCTCCTTTTTTGAATTCCAACCATTGACACGTTCGTTTCCTTCAGGAGAAATGAGACTTACTGCAACGCTCCGGGGTTCAGTGCCCTCAGTGGCATTAGTGGTCCGACTGGGATGTACTGGTGATCCATCAAATGTTCCTTGGCAAGCGGCAGCGTTTCCATAATGGTTCGCGCCTCGTCCTCGGACTTCGCGTCGACGACAAAAACGACGCCGTTGCCATCGCCGCGCGAATACCACTGGCGAATTTTCCCGTCGAGGTAGAGCTTCACGGTTGCCCGAATCTCTTCCGGGATAACGGCCATGATTTGTTGAGGAGTTACGCCCTGCCTGGGAGTCTCAACGACGATTACTTCCGTCGTTTTAGGTATAGCCACACTGGGCACGCCTGAGCCGCCTCCGGACTGTGATTGCGCTCCGGACTGTGATTGCGCCAGAACCGCCGTGGGAAGTACTGCTGCCATAAGAAACGGGATCATGAGTTTCATCGGGTTAGCCTTTCGATTCAGTCTGTTTATTTGGCCCATTCACCCGCAAAGAGTACGAGAGTACTCTTTATGGGTAAAAATTTTTACGTTTCAGCGAACTGCTTTACGAAAAAGCCCTTCGCCTCCGTCAACATCTGCTCACGCTTTTCAGGCGACAGAGTCATTCGGACACTCGTCAACACTCCAGCCATGCTGGGAAACAGCAATTGAAATTTCATCAGTTTTTCTTCGCGCGTCCGGCCAGGCACAAACGGCAGCAGCCGCTCACGATACGCTTCTCGCACGGCCTCAATCCGTTTTCGCACCGACAAGGGCTTTCGTGCGATCTCTGGCCCGAGAGCGGCGAGCACACAACCCATTCCCGGAGAATTCGCGTGGCCTGTGCTCAGATAGCGCTCGATGATGGCCCGCAGGGCTTGACCTTTGGGCGCCGACTTTACAGCCTCCAGCATGCCCGTTCCCATCTCATCGAACGCTCGCGCTACTGCTTCAACGAAAAGATCATCCTTGCTCTTAAAATGCCGGTAGAAACCGCCTTTTGTCAGGCCTGCCTTCTTCATCACTGTGCCGATGCCACTCGTATCCCCGCCGCGCTCCCGGATCGAGCGAGCCGCCATAGAAAGAATCTTCTCGTGGTTCCGCGCTTTGTGTTCCCGCGAATATCGCATGACGTAAGAGTACGCACGTACTCTATTGCCTGTCAAGACAAAAATTGATCCTGAACCCTTGGTCTGGCTAAGCTGAACTGATGAAATACACCGTCGCTTCTATGCGGAACTGCCGGAAGAGCTTCTGTGGGTAGAGAATCCGGACACGCACGAGCGTCTGCGTGTGGTCCCTGGCGGGCTGCGACACAGAGACGTACGCGTTGGCCGGCATGTCCCGGTCAGTGCTGGTGCCGCGCCAAGATTCCTAGAACGCTTTGAGAACGTGTACAACCGACTGGGTCGAACGGAATCGATCCTGGCGACAGCGGCCGCGCACCACCGGTTGGCTTGGATCCATCCATTTCTCGACGGCAACGGACGAGTGATCCGGCTGATGTCGCACGCGGCACTTCTTGAGTCTCTGAATACGGGAGCGCTCTGGTCGGTGGCTCGTGGGCTGGCACGGAGGGTTGACACCTATAAGGAGCTCCTAGCGAATTGTGACCGCGAGCGCCGCAACGACTTGGACGGAAGAGGGCCTCTTAGCGAGGAAGCTCTCGTTGAGTTCACGCGCTTTTTCCTGGAGACGTGCCTCGATCAAATCGCATTCATGGAAACTTTGGTTCAACCGGAAAGATTGCGCAACCGGATCGTTCGCTGGGCCGAGGCACAAGTGGATGCGAAAACACTCACCGCCAAATCGAGCAACGTGTTGGAGGCGGCGCTGTATCGTGGTGAACTATCTCGAGGAGAGATCGCCGAAATCTTGCACACCGGAGTGAGGCAGGCCCAGAGGATTGTTGCGGAACTCGTGAAAGCAGGTGTCCTGGTATCGGACGACACGAGGGCGCCGCTACGAATCGCGTTTCCTGCGACGTTGGCGGCCGAATGGATGCCGGGCTTGTTCCCGGAGAAGCCAACGACCTAAAGTGAGGATTTCGGTTCACGCCTGAGCCAGGGAAAACAGTTGGCGGCGATTGCTCAGAGCGGTTCGCTTTCGGACCAAACAAAGCGGGATAGTATCTTGTCCTTGCGACGTTCGCGATGGGAAAGTGCTGGCCATGAAGCTTTAATGTTGGGGCTGCGAAAATATTGCTGCAATTGAGGAGCTCACCGCGAGATTGGTTCTCACGAGGGTAGAAATGCACCATTCCGTCCGCGACAACGGCAATATACATTCCCCGCTCCTGGAGCTGCGCCACAATACCTCTACTCACTCAAGCGTGACTCGACTCACATACAAGTGCAGTAAGAGGGCGGTTATTTGACTTGCAGCGTGATCGTTCCCGCGCTGACTGTCAGTGTAGGTGAAGCTGCTTGTACCGCCAAGGTGACGGTTGTCGGTTGTGGTGGAGGAGGTGGCGGCGGTGGCGGATTCCCACCCGAAGAACCGCCACCGCCGCCACCTCCGCCGCCACACGATACGAGCAGAAGTACCAGGGTTAGAGCAAAGATGACGGAGTTCACCGTGGTTGCCCAGTTCCATGCGAGACGCTTCTGAGGCTTCTTCCGCAAAGCCCACAGCGCAACGATCGAGTTTGTGAAAAGGATCAGAAGCAAGGCGAATGGAGGCCACGGGAACCGCGGTCCTTCCGGTAAACCTGGCGCCGCGGCCGGCATTGCGTTCGCCTTCACCGTCAGTACGCTGGCCAGGGTGCCGCCATTAGGCAGTGTGCCCGATGCTGGAGCAAACGTGCACGTAAGTCCGACCGGAGCCGCTGGGCAACTGAAGGTGAATTGGTCCGAATAGCCGTTATGCGAATTGAGCGTGACGTTGAAGTTCGTCGAGCTTCCGACAGAGACCGTGGCGCTAGTGGGGGAGACTGTTCCTGAAGCGCCCTGAATATGCAGAACCGCACTTGCCGTATGGGTGATGCCATCGGCAGAGCCCGAAATGTTGATCGTGTAGTCTCCCGCAGTCACGCCGGTGGTGAGCACCTCGAACGGAGAGCTCCCGATGAGATACGTTCCGCGAGCCGTACATTCGCCTTGCGTAGTCCCAGCAAGCGCGCAACTGATGTTCACGATGTCGGTCCAGCCGGAGTTGGTTGCGACTTGCAGGGAATAGTTTGCCGTGGCCCCGCTGAGCACGGCTACAGAGGCAGGCGTGATACTCAAACTGAAATCCGCAACGTTTAGCGTCAGGATTACTTGATCGGACGAGGCACCATCCGTGGCTAGCACCGCGATCTTGTACGAACCGAGCGGCGTGGACGAAGTTGTTTGAATCGTCAGGCTGCTCCCATTGCTCTGTCCGGCGGGCAGAACCAGGGGGTTCGTCCCAAACTGGCAAGCGGCGCCGATTGGAAGGCCCAGACACGAAAATTGCACGGTAGCGGCGTACCCGCCGACCGAGGTGACGCCCACCCCGTAATCCTGGGTGGCGCCGCCCGGAGGGGTGCTCTCCTTTACGGCATTGGTGAAAATATGAATCCCTGCCAGGCTTTGCAAGGTTTGGTAAGAATAAATCGTCGTGGTTTGCCCGTTGAGTTGTGCGCTTAGGGAAAAGACGCGGGTCGAGTCAAAGTTGGCTCCGATGGTGAACGGAATCGTCTTGCTCAACGTGGTTGCGGGAATGGTGACACTCGACGGAATCTGAATATTCGGATCGCTCGCTGAGAGTTGTACAGTGGCAGTTGAGGAAGGTACGAGGCTCAAATTCAACTGGAGGGTTCCCGTGCTGCCAACTATTGGCTGGCTCGCGAGGGCAAGTTGCACCGTCGGGCCGGTGATTTCGGGAATTACGTGGTAGGAGGAAGGCCAGCCGTCGAGTTCGAGCAGGTCGGCGCGGCCGTCGCCATTCACATCGGCGGCATTGCCGGGCGTTCCGCTCTTGCCAAACGGCGTGATTTCGTAAGTAGGTGTGAAGGTACCGTCACCATTGCCTGCCAAGACTTGCATGTAGCTTTGCGGATAGGGGAAGAACGCAGTCATCAGGACGCCGACATCGATATTTCCGTCGCCGTTGAAATCCGCGAGCATGGGATTTTGGCTCTGCCGTGCGCTGCTGACGCCCGAGTAGGGAGCGTAACTGTTTCCCAGCTTGAACGACCCGTCCGGCTGGCCAAGATAGACATCGACTGTTGGTGTATTGAAGCCGAGAGGCGCGGGAGCGGGTGCCGCCACCTGGTGAAATTCGACGATGTCCGGATTACCGTCATGATTCAGGTCGGCCATGGCAAAGAATCCCAAGGTTGGCAGAACAACTTTCGGCGTGGCAAAGGTACCATCTCCGTTGCCCAGGAATTCGTAGAGGGGGCTCTGGGTACCCACGACGTCATTGAATGCCCATACCAATACATCGAGCTTGCCGTCGCGATTGTAATCACTCGCGTATAGAGTGAATATCGAGGTAGAGCTCTGGACTCCTGATGGCGTAAAAGCTCCAACGCGGAATGTGCCATCGCCGTTTCCCAACAGGCTGAACACGCCCCAATTGTTTGTTCCCGGTGGCGTGCCCACTCCCACCAGGTCGAGTTTTCCATCGCCGTTAAAGTCTCCTGAAGCAGCGATGAAGATTGTGGAGACTCGAGTCGGATCCACGGTCGAACGGAACGGGCCGCTCAAAGCACCACTTCCATTGTTGGGCAGGAACGACAGAACTGCGTTCGTACCGTTGCTCTGATTGGCGTTGGCGCTCACTACCACATCAGGACGCCCGGTGTTCCGAAAATCGCCGAACACTATTCCGGTGGGGCTCTGCAGGAAGTCGGTGATTGGAGTACGGGCCGGCGGTCCAAAATGTCCCGTACCGTCGTTTAACAAGACCGCAAGTTCAAACGGCGTGGAGTACGACGGCTCGGCCTCAATGAACGCCAGATCCGATTTTCCGTCGCCATTCAGGTCCTGCACGTAGAAATTACCCAGGGGTGCGTTGACGGCTGCCTGCTGGCCTCCAGTGATGTAGCCCACGTATGCGCCGCTTGGTGCGTTGAGATTACCCTGGCCATCATTCAGCAGAACGGATGCGGTATCGGTATCCTGACTAGCAGCCACCACATCGAGTTTCCCGTCACCATTCACGTCCGCAATGGCAAAACCGTAGTTGGAAGGTTCCGCGCGAAAGACCTTTGGTGGAGCAAAATTACCTTTGCCATCGCCGAGAAGCACTGTAATCAGGTTCGAGGCTTCTTCTCCTAATGCCGGGTCAATTCCGAAATAGCCACCAGCCGTGACAACATCAAGAATCCCATCTCCGTTCATATCTGCCAGCGCAACGCTGACGGAGGATTCGCCTGCGCCAAGAGTCAGCACATTCGGGAAACCCTGGAAGCCCCCATCGCAGGTTCCTTTGAACACTCGAACAAGGCCGAGAGCTTCTACGGTGACTGCGTCGGCGCAGCCATCTCCGTCTACATCTCCGGCAGCCGCATTCGTAACGATGATCACACTCCCGTCCGACTCAAAAAAATAGTCGGCGTGCTTAAATGTGCCGTCGCCAACACCTAAATAAGAATGCGCCCCGGGGACAACGCCGCCTTCATCCACCACTAGGGCGTCCAAGATTCCGTCATTATTCAGATCCTTCAATACCACTGTCGTTGTGAGGTAAAAGCCGATGTCGTCGATCGAAGGCGTAGGAAGCGGAGCGCCTAATTTGCCGGTCCCGTCCCCGAGCAGAGTCACCAGGGGTCCAGCGATGGATCCGCCACCAAGGATTCCGACCACAACATCCAGCTTGCCGTCCCCATTCACGTCTCCAACAGCGATTGACGCTGGAGGCCCCTGCACGAAGTAAGTGGCCTCGGGCTGAAAAGTTCCGTCGCCATTTCCCAAGAGAACCCCGAGAGTTTGACTGTCAGCCTCGGCAACGATCAGGTCTAATACGCCAATCTTGCGAAGATCCGCGGCTACAACCTGAACGGGAGCCGCCCCGGTCAAGCGGATGATTCTCGGCAACTGGGCCGTGCCATCCCCGTTTCCGAGGTAAACCCACAGGTCGTTGCTGCCGCCATTGGTTACCACCCAATCCAACTTTCCATCGCGATTGAAGTCGCCGGTGGCTACCCCCGTCGGCAGAAAACCGGCTGGCAACGTCGAATGAAACGCAAATCCCGGGAGGCTGGACGGTTGGGACAAACTGATCGACGGAGTTGCGTCTGTTCCCGGGCCCGGCGCGGATGAAATCTTATTGCTCCGCATCAATTGTGGAGCGATACCGCCCGCGCCATAGCCTCGCGAAAAATATTTCACGTAGGCGGGACCTTGCTGGCGCGCATAATTCCATCCCAGAAATCTTGGCGGCTGGTGAATCGCCGGGAAGGATGGTCTTTTCGTTCCTCCGGAGTCGATAGAAACGTGGTTCGCCGCTTGCTCCGCTATCGATTGGGCTGGAGCTGCAGCTGAAGCCAGGGGTGGTCCAATCGTAAAGGGCACTGCAGCGGAGGTACCCCCATTCGGAACATTCGCAACGGCGGTTACTTGCGCAGTCCCCTGCGTTATTAAGAGCGACGATGGCACTGCCGCGTACTCTTCGGTGTTGCTGATCTGCGTAGTGAACAGCATCGAGCCATTCCAATAGATCACTGCGCCCCAGAGGTTGTTGCCCTTCACGTCCATGTAAATGCTGAAGTCACCGGCGTAAGCAGTGGAAGGTGAAAGAGAGGTAATCGAGGGTTTCCCTGGATAAGCAATAGAAATGGGAAGAGCATTTGAGGAAGTGCCCGGATTTCCCGGATTTGAGACCAGGAGCGATTGCACAGTGCCTACGGTGTAGCGGTTATACGGGGCGGCAAAGGCCGATGGCAGGATCGCTGTGAGCTGCGTGCCGCTCACGTAGTTTGTTGGAAGGTTGATTGGGGGCGGTAGCGGCTCGAGATTCGTGTTCTGCCATTGCACAACCGAAGTGGGCACAAAATTCGATCCTATAACCGTGATCGTCATGTCCGGGCTGAACAAAGGCACGCTTGAGGGAGAAATGGAAGTAAGCGTTGGTGTGGGATTCGAGCCGGCAGTTGGCGGAGGAGTCTGCCAAAGTAACGCGAGCCCATTGCTGAGGCTCGGTCCGCCTCCATCACCCCAAACTACCCCTTCGGTTGGCGAGGGGAGTATTCCGACCGTTGCGTTCTGGCCGTAGTCCAGATACGAGCATGCATCTCCGAAAACGACATCGCTGTAGTTGAACAGCACGTTGCTGCTGCCTTCATCAAAAACAACCTGGAAGGTGACGCTGGCTGTTTTGTCCGAACGGCACGGATAAGCCAAAACATTGCGCCATTCGATTACCAATTCGCGACTCGGCGTGCTCCCCGTAACGGCCCAGAAAACGTTTTGATTCGTTCCTTTGATCGGGTAGAGGTCTTCCCACATGGGAGCCACGAGCGTTGTCGGGAATGTTGGATCATTCGAAGAAATGCCGGGGATAAAAGGGAAATTCTGGTAACCGTCAAATGGATTGGTGAAGCTCACGGTTCCGTTGCTGCTCACGTATAGCGTCGTAAACGAGCCCCCACCAAATGCTATGGGAAAAGGAGAAGTCAGAGTGGCGACAGCGTCGTCGCCCACGTTCAGGCTTGCTCCGGCGATCGTCCGGTAATTGTAGGTTGTCTGCGAATATCCGTAGCTCGTCAGTACCTGCACGGAGGCAGTGCTTCCGTCCGGAAACGAGAGCGTGTAGTTGCCTGGCTGGCCGGGGGTCCATTGGCCGGTATAGATTCCATCGTGTGCGGCGAGATCTTGTCCCGTTCCGTCATCCACAAGAGTGAGAGTCTGATTTCCAGGAGTCACCGAAACCGTGATGCCGCCGGCGGGCTGACCGCAATCAATGTTTAGATAAGCCAAGGTCACGGGCGTTCCCACGCTGCCGGAAATTACCTCGGGAATGGGCAGGAGGCGCGATCCAACTTTGCTGCTGCTACAAGTGAGCGCCCCATACGCATCCAGACGTTTTTGACTGATCGTTGTTGACCGAGCCGAAGGAATCGCGTCTCCGCCACTCAGGATCAGATTCTTGATCGTGCGCCAATCGAGGCTGGGATTCTGGGCCTTTAGGAGAGCGGCGACCCCAGTCACGTGCGGAGCGGCCATGGATGTGCCGCTGTCATAGCTGTAGGTGTTGTTGGGCGTGGTGCTGAGAATATCGCGGCCCGGAGCTGCGATGTGAACCGTGTGCCTGCCGGTGTTGGAAAAAGTCACGATGGTGTCTGTGCGGTCGGTCGCGGCAACGGCAAGAACATTCGGCAAATAGAAGGTAGCGGGATACGTGGGGAACTCGTCGTTATCGGAAAAGTCGTTTCCCGCGGCAGCTACAAACAGCATCCCATCTTGCATCGCGGCGGCAATGGCATCGTGCAACGCCTGGCTGGAGTCTGCTCCGCCCCAACTGTTGTTTGTAACGATGATGTTGATGCCGCTGTCTTTCAACTCTTTCATCAAATTCAAGCAGGCGATTGCATTATCGGTACTTCCGGATCCGGTCGAATCGAGGAATTTGCAAGGGAGGATTTGCACTCTCCAGTTAATGCCGATGACTCCGACCCCGTTGTTTCCGACCGCGCCGATTGTTCCGGAAACATGGCTGCCATGCCCGTTGTCGTCCATTGGGTCGCAGGTATCGGCGACCATATTGAATCCATGGCTTCCCACACTGCACTGTAGGGTCGTTCCATTCGACGTGGCTACGGAATACCCCGCCGACGCAGTCCAGATGTTTGCTGCCAAATCCTGATGGTTATAATCCACACCTGTATCAATTACCCCGACGACCACATTAGGGCTGCCGGTCGTTAGGCTCCACGCCTGAACCGCGTGGATATCGGCTCCGGGTGTTCCGCCGTTCTGGCCGGTATTTTGTAAGCTCCATTGCGAGGGAAAATCCGGGTCGTTGGGAGTGCCCACGATGTGGAGGATGTAGTCCGGCTCCGCGTAAAGGACACTGGCGTCTTTTCGGTAATGATCGAGCGCCTGCTGAATGCTGACCCCTCCGGACAACTGCACCAGTTGCAATCCCTTGACTAGGCGAAGTTCTCGAAGGACCTTCGCGCCAATCGCTTCATGGACGGCTTGCATCTTTTCCGGGGAAGTACCCGGCTTGTAGCGAACCAACAATCGAGTTGGGTGATATTTGGGACCGGCCACGCGCTCCACAGTTGAGTTGTTCCTGCGAACCCGGATCTGGTCGTGTACCTGCGGTGAATCTGCGAAAATGGGGACGCTGCCAGTCAGGAGGAATATCAGTCCAAGAGAAAGGGGACGAGAGGAATCCCGAAAAGCCTTGAACCAACTCCAGGCACACCAAACTAAGTTCATATAGTCAGGCCCTAGAAACCAAGCGATCAAAAGTGCCGCGAGTATACCAGAATCGCTCGCAGATGGTTCCCCAATCGAGCACTAACACGAGATGTCACTCGACGGCCAATCTGCCTACACGAATACACCAAGGATGGAGGCCGCGGTTTGAAGCATTTACTAAATTCTTAGAAATACCCTTATTATCGGCGAGCATAATAGCTGGTCTGGCGGCGATCCGCGACTACTTGCGTCACAGCAACCTTCATGTGACGAACAAGCATCTTCAAGCAACGCCGTAGAGCAAGCGCTTGGCCCAAGAGAAATTGGTAGATGCGATCTTGCCGGGTGGTTTGCTGTCGGCGAGCAAGTCAACTCTGATTAAGCAGTTGATGCTGGGGAGTGCGTTCTTGAAGTTGTTCGAGGGAATGCGACGCGGGCGGAGTGCTTTTTGGCTTATCCGACCCAAACGGACCCAGATTTATTTCTGGGTCTATTGTAAGTGCTTTGAAAAGATGGCGGGGGACGACGAGACCCGAACTCACGACATCTGCCGTGACAGTGCACGATGCTTTGGTAACTGTTTGACTCTCCGCGGCACGGATGGCTACCAAGACCGCGTTTTGGAACCCCAAGTAACAAATATTGGACTATGAATGGACCAAGAAATGGACTCTGCCCTGCAACTCATTTCGCGCGATCAAAGACGACGACTGGTCCAGTTCTGGAGCTTAAGTCCGGGGACACGCTTGAACTCACGTTCATTGTGGGTTATGAGAGTGAGCCCCGCGGATTTGGCGTGAGCAGCAATCCAGAGATCGTTGCCGGCGATCATCTCACCGCGGGCCTCCATTGCTGCACGAATCTCGCCGTAGGCTGTCGCCGCTTCCTCCGGCAAGTGAACCACAGGCAAAAGAGATACAAGGCGCCCGAGAGACTCTAGAGCATGTGTGCGTTGTTGGCTTCGCTCTGCGCCGTAATGTAGCTCGCCATAGGTAATCACCGATATGACGGCATCGCCATGCTGCATTTGGCGATTGAATTTGTGGCGAACTTCCGGTCGCAACCGAATTTTGAATATCCCCTCAAATGGGCAACTTGATTCAAGAATGCTGTTCAGTCCCGACCAAGGATGATATCATGATATCGCATGGGAAGGAGGAGACGTGGCCCAGTTTGTCGTACGAAATATCGAGAAAGACGTTAAGGTAAGGCTGCAGCGGCGCGCAGCGCGGCATGGACGGAGCATGGAGGAAGAAGTCCGGGACATTCTCCGAAATGCTGTAAATGAACAAGATGCTGCTGCAGGAGGTCTTGGCACGGAGATCGCCTCGTTGTTCGCCAAGGTTGGACTCGAAGAAGACATCCCTGAACTCCGTGGATACCAGACCAAACCTGCGCGCTTTGATCGATGATCGTTCTCGATACCAACGTTCTCTCTGCGCTCATGCGGCGCCCGCCCGACGCAGGTGTTGTCGACTGGCTCGACAAGCAACCCCGCACATCCATTTGGACAACTTCCATCACGATCCTTGAAATTCGTTACGGATTGCAGATTCTGCCGATTGGGAAGCGACGCTCGGCCTTGCTTCAGGCATTCGAGAGAGTCCTGGTTGAGAAGATTGAGAATCGAGTCGCTCCTTTTGATACGGCCGCCGCGCAACAGGCTGGGGATCTGATGGCGGTGCGTCATAAGGAGGGACGTCCAGGTGAATTGCGCGACACGATGATTGCCGGCATAGTGCTTGCTTCGCACGCAAAGCTCGCAACACGAAATACATCGCATTTTGAGGATCTTTCGGTTCCGGTGGTCAATCCTTGGTCTAGCTAAGCTAAACTGATGATACGCGGTCTGAACGCCACGCTCCTGCATTAGAAGCGTCAAACATATTCGCTGTGAGCGGCCTGAGACATAGGTAACCCTGAGGGAATGGCGGGGACGACGAGACTCGAACTCGCGACCTCTGCCGTGACAGTGCACCAACTTTTGGTATCTACTTGAAACTGCGCGGCACGGATGGCTACCAAAACCGCGATTTGGAACCCCAAGTAACAATTATTGGACCATGAATGGACCAAGATATGGACTCTGCCTCAAAGCGGCAGAAACCTACTTAGGGCGCGCCAAGCAATCTGCGTCGCCCGGGAGTCGGTGTCGAGCGCGGAGATCACTTTCTACAGCCGACTTATCGGGAGTTGGAACCGTCCGTAACAAGAAATCGGACAATGAATGGACCAAAAACCGACCCTGCTGCGCAGACCTCATTGCGCAAAATTATCAGGCTACAAGCACTCTTGTCCCCCTTAATGCTATAAATCAGTGCGGCCATGCCCGACCAAGAACAGCGTGATGAAATGCCTGCAGACGCCACACGTCTGTCCCAAGCGCACGCGAGCGAGGTTGGAACCGAATGGGGCACATGGCGGCCGCTACACCTGCCTATGTTCCGGAATCTGCTGATTGCGGACCTGGTCTCAGATATGGGCACGTTTATGCAAGGTGTTGGTGCCGCATGGCTGATGGTTTCGCAAGGGGCCGGGCCGCTGCTTGTGGCGCTGACACAAACTGCCTCGGCATTTCCGTTTTTTCTTCTCGCGCTGCCTGCAGGAGCTTTGGGGGACATCTTTGATCGGCGGAAACTGATACTGACGACGGAAGTATGGATGTTTTCTGTAGCGGTAGCACTCGCTATTCTGACGGCGCTGCATTTAATTACGCCTTGGGCGCTGCTCCTCTTAACGCTTGCTTTGTCGATCGGAGATGCGCTCGAAGCGCCGACTTGGCGAGCGGTCCTTCCAGAACTGGTCCCACAACAAGGCTTGATGCCGGCTATTGCTCTAAACGGGATTGAATTTAATTTGGCCCGCGCGCTCGGTCCTGCGCTCGGGGGATTTCTGATTGTGGCAGCAGGAATTGGCACAGTGTTTTGGCTGAATGCCGCATCGTATCTCGGCGTGCTGTGGGTGATTGCACGGTGGAAACGACCGCCAAATCAGCCAGGCCCGCTGCGAGAGACCGTGTCGGGTGCGATCCGCGCGGCGGTTCGGTACACAAGAAACGCGCCTGACATTCTGACGGTTCTTGGACGAATCGGATGCGTTATGTTTTTTGCAAGCGCGTTTTGGGCGCTTCTGCCCACCGTCGCTCACGAATTGCGACGAAGCGCGACACTTTATGGGTTGCTCCTAGCAGTCTTTGGCGCTGGCGCTGTGCTAGGAGCCATGGCGCTACAACGAACACGTTCCTTGTTCTCGTCTGATGCGCTGCTCACACTGGGAACCACTGTCTTTGCAGCGTCGCTTTGGGGCGTCGCCGCATTCAAATCCGTAGTACTCCTGTCCGTTGCCATCTTGTTCGGAGGAATTGCATGGACCGCAATCATGTCTTTGATGACCACGGTTATGCAGAACTTGGCGCCAGACTGGGTGCGCGCGCGTGCAATGGCTGTGTTCATGCTCGTCTACATGGGAACGTGGACAGCCGGCAGCGCTTTCTGGGGATATGTCGCGGGCCGGCAGGGTACACATTTTTCTTTGATTAGCGCGGCTATTGGCACCGCCGTTTGTCCAATATTGGTTTTGATTTCGCGCTTGCCGGATACGCCTGTGGATCTGGGGGCTTGGGATCACTGGGGCAAACCGATGCTGGTCGGAGAAGTAGACCCAAGTCAAGGACCTGTACTGGTTACAGTGGAATATGAGGTTGAGCAGAGGAAGGCGGACGAGTTCCTGGAGGCTCTCCACAAATTTGCACGAGTGCGGCGGCGGGACGGAGCATCAAGGTGGGGCGTCTATCGCGATACTGAGCATCCCGCGTACTACGTCGAAACGTTCATCGTCGAATCTTGGGCGGAGCACTTGCGACAGCACGAGCGATTGACGAGAGGAGACCGCGACCTTGAGGAAAACGTGGGTCGTTTTGAATCGAAGCCTATCAAGGTGAGGCATTTCATCTATGCGCGCAGCAAGCGTGGGCGGAATTAATCGAGATACTCCGAGGAAAGTGTAGCCCGTATTACCTGGTATTGATCATAAGATAGGGCTGTAGATAGAATGGCGCGGCCAGGACGCGTTGGCCCAATTGAGACTTATTGACCAAAGGAGGGTCGCAAGAGTTGCGCACCGCAATCGTGTCCATAGTAATCGTATTGTTTCTCGCAATCGTATCCCCGCTATCTCTTCGTGCACAGACTCCGCCTTGCGGCGTTACAGTTCTTCAATCATCGGACGGTCCGAAAACCGACGAGCGATTTCTTTCCGCTTCTCCTGAAGTTGTGAAGCAAGACCTCTTGAAAGTACTGCCGGCGCTTGGCTATATAGTTCGCAAAGATCAGGGGCTTCACATCGAAGCCATGCAGGACATAAGGCGAGTACACAGCCTCCGGCAGACGAGCGTTGATGCCGGAGGCCGCGGACTCGACGCAGGTATCATCTCCGGCCCCGTCTTTGTCGACATGAAGGAAGCCAACCAGGCGGGGACGCATAGGGTCGCAGCTTTCAATCGAATTTAGGACGGGCTTTATGGGCCATAAAGGTTCCAACGCCGGGCCCCTCGCTGCGGAAACAGAATGCCTTGTAAAGCTATTGGGCACGAACGACCCGTCAAAAAATCCGCGGGGAGACGCCCCGGAGAAAAGTAGTTCTGCGCGAGCCATTACATTACCGGCAGGAACACCTGTGAAAGTACTGCTTTTCGCCCCGATGTACTCTAAGGATTATGAGAAGGGCAATGTCGGGCGGCCTATTCAGTTTGAGGTGGCCGAAGATGCTGTGGTGGACGGCGCCACTGTTTTTCGGCGTGGAGCCCTTGCCGTGGGCCATCTGACGGATTTTAAGAATGCAGGGGGATATGGCCGGCACGCAACCCTTGAGTTCACTTTCGATACGGCCACCGCAGTGGACGGCCAGCAAATTCCGGTTACTGGTGAAATCCAGCAAATCAAAGGTGGCCCAACATCCGACCAGCTCCAATCGACGGCCGAAGCACAACCGACATTAGGATGGCTCATTAAGGGCGCCGATATCCTTGTTCGTGCCGGGACCGGATACGATCTCGCGGTTTCCGGCCAGTCCTTGATCCAGACTGGCACCAACTAACATGATGGAAAATTGGAACCGTCATTATTCATCCCGGCTATGCGACTAAGTACCAAGTTGACGGTCCCCTCAAGCGCACATACCCTGTCCACGATGTTGCGTTGGTACGAGGTGGTTCTATGAATGGGGAACTGAGTCCGGAGCGAGTCAAGCGAATTGCCCACATCAAATCGCATCTGGATGTGGGATTCAAGCTCGATCAGCTCCTCCGCAATATCGAGAACGGCCTCGGTAACCCGAGAGCGTGCTTGATGTCATTGTCGCGTCATGCGGAAGCCAGTGGGTTCTATGCCTGGTTCGAGGAGCGAGATCTGACGTCGATGCGGCAATGGTTCCATACGGCCGCCAAACTGGATCGCAAGTGGTACCAGATGGAGGAGGACAAACAGGGATCCGGCTCGAACATGCTGAAGCTCATCAAGCCGCTGGTGTCGAATGACCGCTCGCTGATCGAATGGTTTGCCCATTACGACCAAGTCTATTGCCTGGATCGTGTGGAGAAACTGACCACATATGATTTTTGGGCGTACCAGGCGGTTGTCGCATTGCGTGGCGAGTGGCACCGTCTCATCGAGCGTTGCGAGAGGGTCATGCGCACCCCTCCGCGTGCGGCCTCGGAGCAAAAGTATCTGCCGGATCACGAATTCTATCTGGCGCTGGCCCATCGCGATGTCGGAACGATGACCGAAGCGTTGCACAAACTCGTAACGCCCAAGATGGTCAAGGCGCGCAACAACGATGACAGCGGCTACGGGGCGGATTTGATTTCCACCGCGGCAGTGATTTACACCAAGATTGCCTGGTTCCACGGATACGAGGTTCGGGTCGATTCGCCATACATCCCATCCGAATGGTTGCCGATGGAGCCGCTGCAACGGTACGACGATCGGTACGGATTCCTATGATCTGAGGCCGCAGAGCGCATTTAGTCTGAGGATCAATGCGGAAGCGATGTTCGAAGCGGCACGTCGCCGAGGCCAGGGAATAGTCGTCGCGAATTCATTCCGGCTTCCTGGAGATGTTCTGGGGGAAACATCCCGGATGACGATTTTGACCATACGGGGTTAGCAGAGATTCATGTTTCGTTCGAAATTATTATTGGATCGCCGCCAACATCGGGGATAAGGACCAACGGTCCTGAGTGTTTCGATAACTCACGAAGAATCGAAGTAATTAGGCTTTCCCAACCCTTTTCGAACCAAAGCTTCTGCTCGGCGTCGTCGCCAGAGTATTCAGTAATGTTGAGTAGCGTCCATTCACCGGTCCCACCTTGCTTTGAGACGATTGATGCTTGCCAATAAGAGTCAACGCCGTTGTCGTTAATTTCAACATTGAAGCCTACGAGGCCCCGAACTACGTCTTTTATTTCACGGCCAGTAGGAAAGCGAGAAGGTTCCTTTGGGTACTTGATTCCAGTCGAGTCGAGCCAAGACTTCATTTGATCGTCCAACGGCCAAACTGTCCAAAGAACTCCCATTGGCATGCCTCGTTTCAGCCCCGGCACTTCGTCGGGTTTTGATTTTCCCTTGGGCATGAGATATCAGATCCTGGCAATCCGGTATCGTAATCGCAGTGGGGCTCATCATTGCAAGCAACTGACGGGTTTCTTCGTCTTCCGACTGTGATTAAACGACAGAAGGGAACCGTCAATGGAACTTCGTCGCAAATCGCGAGTGGGCGACGGCCCTCACGCAGAAATTGACCTCCCCGCGCTCTACCACTTGCGTCAAGCTGGCACGACAGGATACAACAACCTATGTCTTGGGCAGATTCTATTGGCCGGGTTTGACCTGACCTTCCATGGCCGGTTTTGCAGTGACCACTGAGGCTTCCTTCGATGTAGTTCCAATCTGGAGTTCTCGGTCCGCTGTGGACACTCTTGTAAAACCCAACCCCTCAAGCTGGGCGGACAAAGCATCCCCCTGAACGTGAACTACTATGTGATCACTATGAGCGCGTTTGACGAAGGGCGGTGTTGTTCGTGACGGGTTCATTGATAGTCCTTACGGCTTTACGATTATCTTCATTATCGTTGGAACGCCAGGTCCATCGGTTGAGGAAATGGGTCCAATCGCCATCTCGGGTCCTCCGCCGGGGAGATGCTCTCCAGGCGGGTGGCCCAGCCGTCGGGCGGCTTTTCCTTCCCGGCGCCTTCTGGGCGTTGGAACGGGCTTCCGTCGTTCCTGATAGTAGCCAGCACCTTCGGTGATCAGCAGAACCTGACCGCCCGGATGACTGTGCCAATCCAACTTTGCACCAGCCTCATAGGTTTTTCCTCTTGCACGCCGCAAGTCGATC